>JACCDV010732499.1_pt1 | contig 234594 bp, 231 predicted proteins | sample 7446131 | NCBI WGS metagenome assembly JACCDV01 (sample SAMN15323448, study PRJNA562643) | freshwater metagenome | isolation source: river surface water | place: USA:Blue River Watershed | collected 2017-08-17 | reverse complement strand
TTCGCCAATATCGTTGTAATCGCCGCTGTCAGCGTCGTCTTACCATGGTCAACGTGTCCAATCGTACCAACGTTCACGTGCGGCTTGGTACGTTCAAATTTGCCTTTCGCCATAATGTATTTCCTCTAACAAAAATAAATTAGCTTTTCGTTTATCAAAATTTTGCGCATTAAACATCATGTTTGATACGCCCTTTAGCAAGCATTACTCACTACCAAGCACTACTCGTGGTGCCCATGGCGGGAATCGGACCCGCGACCTCTCCCTTACCAAGGGAGTGCTCTACCACTGAGCCACATGGGCAATTCCTCAGTCTAAAGACACTTATGCCTAGGAGACCCCGCGCTATGGAGCGGGTGATGGGAATCGAACCCACGCCATCAGCTTGGAAGGCTGAGGTTCTACCATTGAACTACACCCGCAAAACCGCTATCAGCTCAGCTTAAGCCTTTAAATAATTTATACTGGTGGAGGGGGAAGGATTCGAACCTTCGTACTCTGAGAGAACGGATTTACAGTCCGTCGCCTTTAACCACTCGGCCACCCCTCCCAACCGAACCTGCAATTATGAGGTGTTTTCCTGATGTTGTCAATCACACAACTGCGCATAAGCCTGTATTTATGCACTTATGAAATACCACGCTATTGTCTTGAGGACGTCTGGGGTTTTATAACTAGAGAATGGTGCCGGATGTCGGAATCGAACTGACGACCTTCGCATTACAAGTGCGCTGCTCTACCAACTGAGCTAATCCGGCTTCCCGAAAAGAGGCGCTATTTTATCAGCTTTAAATGATTTTTTTTAGTTTTTGCTGAAAAATTTTTTTCAACCTGGCTGGATGCCTCGCCGGGCTTGGTTTCCAAAGGGTGGTCTGGCGGACCCGCCTCAAAAAACATTCCTTGACCCGTCTCCTTGGCATAGATGCCGCTGACCGCATGCATAGGAATATACAAGTTATGGGGCACGCCTGAGAAGCGGGCAGAAAAAGCAATGTGGTCGTTAAGCATTTGCAAATTACCAACGGCCTTGCCGCCCAGATTAAGCACAATCTCGCCATTTTGCACAAAGTCCATGGGCACCAAGGTCTGCTCATCGACTAGCACCATCAAATATGGCGTATATCCACTGTCCATACACCACTCATAAACCGCACGAACAAAATAGGGACGTAAAGTATTCATGCAAGAGCAATAGGTTTAACGCAAATTATTTGCGCATGGCCTTTTCAGATGGGGTCATGGCCTCAATGTAAGCAGGGCGTGAGAAAATTCTTTCTGCATACTTGAGCAAAGGTGCTGCTTGCTTAGGTAATTCTATGCCGTAGTGGCCTAAACGCCAGAGCAGTGGAGAAAGTGCTACATCTAACATAGAGAACTCTTCACCCAGTATGTATTCTTGTTTAGAGAAAATAGGGACTAACTGTGTCAAATTATCACGAATAATCGCACGCGCCTTATCCGCCACTTTACCATCAGGATTAGCTTCGAGCTCGTCGACGTGACGATATAAATCTCGCTCCATCTCAAACAGTCCCAAACGGGCTTTGGATCGCATTACAGGGTCTGCCGGCATCAATTGCGGATGCGGGAAACGCTCATCAATATACTCATTAATGATGTTGGCTTGCTGCAACACTAAGTCTCGCTCAACCAATACCGGAACTGTGTTGTAGGGATTGATGACGGCTAAGTCCTCAGGCTTATTGGCCAAATCGACATCAATCACTTGGAAATCCATGCCTTTTTCAAATAGCACAATACGGCAACGGTGACTGTATGGATCTACGGTTCCGGAATATAAAGTCATCATGGTTATTTTTCTCCACCAAAGCAAAAGCGGGAAGGCTGCCTAGGCGACCACCCCGCTCAAATTAATATTAATGTATATCTTTCCAGAATTCTTTTTTCAGTGCATATGTCAGCACTAATAACAGACCCAAGAAAAGCAGGACTAAAATACCCAAGCGCTGATCTTGCTGTTTATATGGCTCAGCCATAAACACCAAATAATTCACCAAATCAGCCACCATCAAATCATACTGAGCTGGAGATAAAGTTCCTGGTTTATCCAGCACCAATTGGTGACTGTGGTGCTCTTCATCTTCTTTGAGCACTTGCTGACCTTGCAATTGCCAAAGCACATGGGGCATACCGACTTTATCAAATACTACATTGTTCCAACCTGTAGGCCGGCTACTGTCTCGATAAAAACCGCGCAAATAAGAATACAGCCAATCGGCACCACGCGCTCTTGCCTCCACTGACAAATCAGGCGGTGTAGCACCAAACCACAGCTTTGCATCAGCTTTCGGCATCGCAACAGTCATGGTGTCGCCCACTTTTTCACTGGCATACATAAGATTAGATTTAATCTGTGCTTCAGTCAGGCCGATATCCATCAAACGGTTATAGCGCATAGACATTGCACTATGACAATTCAAACAGTAATTCACAAAATACTTTGCGCCACGTTGCAGGGATGCTTGATTGTTCGGGTCGATAGGCGCGCGATCTAATTTCACATGCTCATTAGCCAAAGCAAGTGAAGCAAATAACAATCCAATTACTAAAACAAATTTTTTCATTATCCAGTCACCCTATCAGGCACACGTTTAGTCTTATCCTTTTTAGTAAACCAAGGCATTAAGATGAAAAACGCGAAATAAACCACACTAAAAATTCTCGCCACGACCGTTGCGCGATCAGCACCGCCAACAATCAGGGTAGAGGTGTCAAACTGACCCCAAACATTCGATGGCTCAGTGCCCAAATAACCCAGGATTAGGAAACTGACGACAAAAGCAGCCAGCCATGACTTGTATAAATTGCCACGATATCGAATGGATTTCACTGGACTCTTATCCAACCATGGCAAGAATGCAAAACCTATCACAGATAAGCCCATTGCAGCGACACCAGGGAATTGCGAATTCAAAATTGGAGGGACTGCACGCAAAATTGAGTAGTAAGGAGTGAAGTACCACACTGGTGCAATATGTGGGGGCGTCTTTAATGGGTCTGCTGGAATAAAGTTATTTGCCTCTAAGAAATAGCCACCCATCTCAGGTGCAAAAAACACAATCACAGAAAACACAATCAAGAACACGACCACACCGACCAAGTCTTTCACGGTGTAATAAGGATGGAAAGGAATGCCGTCCAACGGGATCCCTGTTTTTGCATCCTTCTTTTTCTTAATCTCTACTCCATCAGGATTATTCGAACCTACTTCGTGCAGTGCAATTAAGTGCGCCACTACCAAGCCCAATAACACCAAAGGTAAAGCAATCACATGGAACGCAAAGAAACGATTTAAGGTGGCGTCAGAAACGGTGTAATCACCACGTATCCACAAGGAAATATCAGGGCCAATAAATGGAATCGAGGTAAATAAGTTAATAATCACCTGCGCACCCCAATAAGACATTTGCCCCCATGGAAGAAGGTAGCCAAAGAATGCTTCACCCATCAAGACCAAGAATATGCCTACACCAAACAACCAAAGCAATTCACGCGGTGCACGATATGAGCCATACATAAGTCCTCGGAACATATGCAGATAAACCACCACGAAAAACATAGACGCCCCAGTGGAGTGCATATAGCGAATAATGCGCCCCCAAGAAACATCACGCATAATGTATTCAACCGAAGCGAAGGCCAAAGAGGCTTCTGGTTTGTAATTCATGGTCAGGAAGATGCCCGTCACAATTTGAATCACCAATACCAACAAAGCCAAAGAACCAAAGAAATACCAAAAGTTAAAATTCTTAGGTGCGTAGTACTCGGTGAGATGGGTCTTGATATTGGACGAGAGCGGGAAACGCTCATCAATCCAATTGATTAACTTATTTTGCTTACTCGCAGCCATTAAGCAACTCCTTTAGCATCTTTACCAATCACAAGCATGTTGTCGCCAACATATTCATGAGGAGGAACAATCAAATTGGTTGGCGCAGGAGAACCCTTGAAAACTCGACCTGCCAAATCAAACTTAGAGCCATGACATGGACAGAAGAAACCACCTGGCCAATCAGCTCCCATATCTGCACCACTTTGTAATTTTGGTGAAGGTGAGCAGCCCAAATGCGTACAAATGCCTACCATTACCATCACATTTGGCTTGATAGAGCGTGTTTCATTTTTACAATAGTCAGGTTGTTGTGAGGTCACTGCTAGAGATGGGTCAGATAAGTTGTCGTTATGACTTTTCAGTGTCTCTAACATGGACTGAGATCTATTCAATATCCAAACTGGCTTACCTCGCCATTCGACGGTAAGAATTGAACCTGGTTCAATTTTACTAATATCAACTTCTACGGGAGCGCCCGCAGCTTTAGCGCGTTCACTAGGTAACATACTCGAAATAAATGGAACTGCCACAGCGGCAGCTGCCACACCACCAGCCACAGAAGTAGCCGCAACGAGGAATCTGCGTTTACTTCTATCAACTTCCTGATTTGCCATATATATCCCTAAAACTATGATTAGCTGAGAACTCAGCCATTTAAGAAATAAATTAATCGCATATTTTACAGGGTTAGTGGGAAAACTTAAACCCTCAACAGCCGCTATACCGCGGAATTAGTCATAAAAAGAATCTAATTAGACTGGATTGTCGATATCTATAAATTCAGTCGGCAAGGAAAACTCCTGCGCTAAAAGCTGTGCCAAGGCCATGGGCCCATAGCGCTCAGTGGCATGGTGCCCAGCTGAGATATATGCAACACCTGACTCATTTGCTGTGTGCACAGTATTTTCAGAGATTTCTCCACTGAGATAGGCATCAATATCTTGATCCCATACATCAGCAAAATAGCCTTGTGCAGCACCCGTGCACCAAGCAATTTTTTTAATCATCTTATTTTCTTGACCAATGACCAAGGGCTGTCTAGCGAGCTTGTGCTGGATATGTTGCGACAACTGCTTAAGTGACATGGCTTGGGCTAGGCTTCCCACACTCACCAGCGGTTGCAGAGCCAAGCTAGATTGTTGCCGAAAGCCCAAAACCTTTGCAAGCTGAGCATTATTTCCATAGATGGGATGAGCATCCAGTGGAAGATGATATGCAATTAGATTGATTTCATGCTTCAACAAAAAGTCGATTCGCTTTTTTTTAAGGCCTACTATCGTGGGAATTTCGTTTTTCCAAAAATATCCATGATGAACCAATACCGTATCAGCCCCTTGTTGATGAGCACGCTCGAGAAATTCCATACTGGCCGTGACGCCTGCAACAAGTTTTTTGACATCATCTCGTCCATGAACTTGTAATCCATTTGGGCAATAATCATTAAAGCGATTTACTTCTAATAAATTATCTAAATATTCAATGATAGAATTGATATGCATTTAAGGATCCGCTATGAAAAACAATCTAAAAAAATTATGGTTTATTTTCGCACAAACTTTCACCGTCAGTTTAGTGCTTGTGATTTTGCTAAAGATACTTTTCCCTGAGCTATTATCGGGGCAGATGCATCAAGCTAACTTTATTTCTCGACAAACGCCCGTTGAGTCTTTTCATGCAACAGCTGCAAAAGCGATGCCCTCAGTAGTCAATATTTTTACCAGTAAAAAAATGCGTGCTCACCCAAGATTTCATGACGATGAGTTCTTTCAGCGTTTTTTTGGTGAAAGCTTTCCTCATCCCATGCCCAAAGATAATCGTTTGGGCTCAGGTGTGATTGTTCGTGCGGATGGCTATATCGTCACAAATCATCATGTGGTGGAATCCGCCGATGTCATTCAAGTTGCACTGAATAATGGAAAAATTTACTCAGCGAAAGTAATTGGTAGCGATCCAGAAAGTGATATTGCCGTATTAAAAATCAATGCCAATCAACTTCCGGTGATTGATTTTGCTGAAGTGAACACCAGTCGAATTGGTGATGTGGTTTTGGCCATCGGCAATCCATTTGGTGTCGGTCAAACCATAACCCAAGGGATAATCAGTGGATTGGGTAGAAACCACCTAGGTATCAATACCTTTGAGGACTTTATTCAAACTGATGCCGCTATTAATCCTGGAAATTCAGGAGGCGCCTTGGTCAATACTAAAGCGCAATTAGTTGGCATCAATAGTGCCATTTTTTCCAAAGATGGTGGGTCTATGGGGATTGGATTTGCGATCCCTATTAGCATCGTCAAAAAAGTGATTCCGCAAATTATTCAACACGGCAGTGTCACAAGAGGTTGGATAGGCATTCAAGCGCAAGATCTTACTGAAGATTTAAAAAAATCTTTTAATTTAGATGTCACTTCTGGTTGTTTAATTACAGCTGTTGTTCTCGCCAGTCCAGCAGAGCAAGCAGGTTTAAAAGCTGGTGATGTGATTGTTGAAATTGACACAAAAAAATTCTTCGACACTTCATCCATGATAGGGGTGATTTCTGAACTCCAGCCTGGCAGTAAAGCGAAAGTGAAATTAATCAGGGAAGAGAAATTGATGACGATGGAAGTGCAGGTGGGTAAACGTCCAAACTTAATCAACTAAAATTTACACAGGGGAATACTAACTGTCTGCATTATCAATACGATTGATGTTAGGGCTAGAAATAAAATATTTTGAAAATAATACGCCAAGCTCATACAGCAAACAAAGTGGGACCGCCAATAAAAACTGAGAGAGTACATCTGGTGGCGTAAAAATAGCGCCAATCACAAATGCTCCAACAATGACATATGAACGCACTTCAATCAAAGTTTGTACTTTCACTATCCCAGCACGAACCAAAATCACGACCAACACTGGTACTTCAAATGCCAAACCAAATGCAATCAGCATGGAAATCACAAAATCCAAATAGTGACTAATATCCGTCATCACCACCACACCTTCGGGAGCAGTGTGGGTGAAAAAAGCAAACACCAAAGGCAAAACTATTTGATAGGCAAATAGCATACCTAATAAAAATAAAATAAAACTCGCGACAATCAATGGTAGTACAAAACGTTTTTCGTGTTGATAAAGTCCTGGCGCAATGAATGCCCATGTTTGATAAAGCATAAAAGGAGAAGAAATAATAACTGCCAATAACATGGCAGCTTTCATTGGCACAAAGAATGGCGTAGTAATTTCTGTCGCAATCATATGCGCACTACTCGGAAGATTGACTAAAAGCGGAGTGGCCAACCAGTGATAAATATTATTTGCAAAGGGTAACAGACATATCAAAACAAACACAAAACCTAAAACCATTTTCAGCAAGCGCTGACGCAACTCGATCAGGTGTAATAAAAAACCGCTGGTTAAACTCATACAGTAGATTTACTTTTAACTGATTTCTTGGTTGTAGATTTTTTTGTGGATGATTTTTTTTGTGGTTGAGCGTTGATTAATTTTTCTGTATTCGTAGCGCTGTTTGCAATGGTATTTTGCAAATCTTTTAATTGCTCTAGTCTTACTTCACGTTCCATCTCTGATTTGACTGATGCCACATAGCGTTGCATACGACCAACCATGGAACCCAAAAATCTTGCGACCTGTGGAAGTTTATCGGGGCCGATTACCAATATGGCAACGACCCCGATAACGATTAGCTCAGTAAAGCCAACATCAAACATATCATGTCGATGCTAGATTACTTTTTAGCGGCTGGTTTTTTTGCTGCTGGTTTTTTTGCTGCTGGTTTTTTAGCAGCCGGTTTTTTAGCTGCTGGTTTCTTTGCCACTGTTTTCTTAGCTGCTGGTTTCGCTGCAGCCTTAGCAGCTGGCTTCTTAGCTGCTGGTTTCGCTGCAGCCTTAGCAGCTGGCTTCTTAGCTACTGGTTTTTTAGCAGCTGGTTTCTTCGCTGCTGGTTTTTTAGCCGCTGTTTTTTTAGCTGCTGGTTTCTTCGCTGCTGGTTTCTTAGCTGCTGAAGTTGCAACAGATGTTGAAGCAGAAGAGTTTTGCGCTGGGGCTGACTCGTCTTTTACTGCATCCTTGAAACCTTTTACTGCACCACCCAAATCGCTACCTGCATTACGTAGTTTTCTAGTACCGAAAATGACCAGCACGATAACCAGTAATACTACTAAATGCCAAAGTGATAAACCACCCATTTTTATGCTCCTAAGTTAAGTTATGTTTTAGGTAAATTTGCACCGCCACCAAATACATGAACATGCAGATGGAAAACTTCTTGCCCACCTTCACGACCAGTATTAATCATTGTCCTGAAACCTTTTAGCCCGTGCTCAGTTGCAAGCTTTGGTGCTAACAACAACATTTTGCCTAACAGATTTTGATGCTCTGCTTCAGCATGGTTCAGAGACTCAATATGCATTTTTGGAATAATCAAAAAATGCACTGATGCGATTGGACGGATATCATGAAAAACCATCAAATCGCTATCTTCGAAAATTTTTTTCGAAGAAATTTCACCAGAAATTATTTTACAAAAAATACAATTGTCTGACATCATTTATTTCCCACAATAACACTTATTGCTTTTCTCTAGAAGCCTTTTCGTCAATTCCGGAAATACCTTCACGCCTTGCCAGCTCGTTTAAAACTTCACTGGGCTTGATATCCGCGTGTGTCAGCATCACTAAAGTATGAAACCATAAATCTGCAGTTTCATAAATGATTTGTTCTCGATCACCATCTTTAGCAGCAATAATAGTTTCAGCAGCTTCTTCACCAATCTTCTTAGTAATTGTATTAATGCCTTTATGATAAAGCTTAGCAACATAAGAATCTTCTGGATTTGCTGATTTTCTTTGTTGCAGTACTTCTGCAAGACGATCAAGTATATCGCTCATTTTTTATATATTTCCTTCGGGTCTTTGATGACAGGTTGATCAGTCACCCAAGTTGCATCCACTAATTTTTCAAAGAAACAACTTTCTCTTCCAGTATGGCAAGCAATACCACCTTGTTGTTGAACTTTGAGAAGAATCACATCACGGTCACAGTCTAAACGAATCTCGACAACTTTTTGCACATGTCCAGACTCTTCACCTTTATGCCAAAGTTTTTTTCTTGAGCGAGACCAATAAACTGCCTCACCAATTTCAACAGTTTTTAACAACGCTTCATGGTTCATAAAAGCAAACATCAACACCACACCAGTCACACTATCTTGCGCAATGACTGGGACTAATCCGTCACTCCAATTGATCTGCTCTATCCAGTTCAAAGTCTGACCTCTATGCCTTGTTGTGACATGAATTGTTTTGCCTGTTTAACGGTGAATTCACCATAATGAAAAATGCTTGCAGCAAGAACAGCGTCTGCTCCACCTTGCTCAACCCCATCTACTAGATGTTGCAAATTACCAACACCCCCCGATGCAATAATGGGGACATCTACGCTATTACTAATGGCTCGATTCAATTCATTATCAAAGCCAATTTTCGTACCATCTCTATCCATGCTCGTGACCAATAATTCACCGGCACCGAGAGCCACCATTTTTTCTGCCCATTGTATCGCATCTAAACCGGTAGGATTTCGACCACCATGGGTAAAAACCTCCCAGCGATTTGGATTGGATTGCACACGTTTTGCATCGATTGCAACCACAATACACTGAGAGCCATATCTATTTGCTGCATCGGCGACAAGTTGAGGATTTAAGATAGCGGAAGTATTGATGCTCACTTTATCTGCACCCGCGTTGAGCAAGCGTCTGACATCTTCAACACTTCTCACTCCACCCCCTACCGTTAATGGAATAAAAACTTGCGAAGCGACATCTTCAATAATATGCAAAATCAAATCACGATTATCTGAGCTTGCTGTGATATCAAGAAAAGTTAACTCGTCAGCTCCTTGATCATCGTAACGCTTGGCAATTTCAACTGGATCACCCGCATCTTTTAACTCAAGAAAATTGACACCTTTTACAACACGCCCATTGGTCACATCCAAACATGGAATGATGCGTTTAGCTAGCATTAAGACATCCCAAGTTCGTCAGCAAGTTTTTGTGCTGCTGTAAAATCTAGAGTGCCTTCATAAATGGCACGACCTGTTATCGCACCCATAATGCCTTCAGCCTCAACTTCACACAATTTTTTGACATCATCCAAGTTGGTAATGCCACCGCTCGCAATCACGGGGATGGTGAGTGCTTGGGCCAACTTCACTGTCGCTTCGATATTGACACCTGATAACATACCGTCACGTCCGATATCCGTATACACAATCGCTTCGACACCATAATCTTGGAATTTCACAGCCAGATCGATGACATCATGTCCAGTTAATTTGGACCATCCATCCACTGCCACTTTGCCATCTTTTGCATCCAACCCCACAATAATTTGACCTGGGAATGCATAACATGCCTCGTGTAAGAAGCCAGGATTTTTGACGGCAGCAGTACCAATAATCACATAGTCAATCCCATCATCCAGATAGCGTTCTATGGTATCTAAGTCGCGGATACCTCCACCCAACTGAATAGGGATCTCACCCCCACAGGATTTCACAATTGCTTTGATAGCTTCTTCATTCACTGGCTTGCCAGCGAATGCACCATTCAAATCCACCAAGTGTAATCGTTTCGCACCAGCATCTAGCCAGTGCCTACCCATTGCGGCTGGATCTTCGGAAAACACTGTCGCGTCTTCCATCAATCCTTGTTTTAGTCTAACGCAATGACCATCTTTTAAATCTATAGCAGGAATAATCAACATAACCGTATTAAATAAATCAACAATTAAAACTCACTAAATTGTGCCGTCCCACGCCACAAAATTTTTCAGCAACTGTAATCCAGCATGCTGACTTTTTTCTGGGTGAAACTGCACGGCAAAAATATTTTCACAGGCAATCACGCTAGTGAATTTGTCTGGATATTCAGACACACCTGCAATGATACTCGTCTGTTGAGGCTCTACATAGTAGCTATGCACATAGTAAAAACGCTCTCCATCTTCGATATCTTGCCACATAGGATGCTGGCGTGTTTGATAAACTTGATTCCATCCCATGTGCGGGACTTTAAGTTTATTCCCTGCAGCATCATGCATACGCGCTGCTGGAAATTTTTTTACCTGACCGGGCAATATCGCCAAACCTTGCGCATCACCTTCTTGAGAATGTTCAAAAAGCAATTGCAGACCTATACATATGCCGAGGAAAGGCTTTTGCTTGGAGGCTTGTATCACCGCTTGCTTTAACTGACGCAATTCTAATTCGCGCATGCAATCAGGCATAGCACCTTGACCGGGAAAGACCACTTTATCTGCAGCGTGAATTTGCTCAGCCTGATCGGTTACCACAATATTTAAATGGGGTGCAACATGCTCCAACGCTTTAGAAACCGAACGCAGGTTACCCATGCCATAATCGACTACTGCAATATCTATTTTCATGTGCTTTTTAAACTCAACAGGCAATTTTTTCTAGAGCTTACAGTGTACCTTTAGTTGAAGGAGTAACCCCTAACATACGCTGGTCGACTTCTATCGCCATACGCAACGCACGACCAAAAGCCTTAAACACCGTTTCAGCTTGATGGTGTGCGTTTTCTCCACGCAAGTTATCAACATGTAAAGTGACAAAAGCGTGATTCACAAAACCTTGAAAAAACTCGTGCACCAAATCAACGTCGAAATCACCAATTTGTGCTCGCTTAAATTCGACAAAAAATTCTAAACCTGGGCGACCTGACAAGTCTAATACGACACGAGAAAGCGCTTCATCAAGTGGGATATAAGCATGACCATAACGGCGTATACCTTTTTTATCTCCAATCGCTTTGGCGAATGCTTGTCCCAAAGTAATGCCGATATCTTCCACCGTGTGATGCGCATCAATATGCAAATCACCCTTTGCTTCAACGGTAATATCGATCATCCCATGACGTGCAATCTGATCAATCATATGATCCAAAAAACCAAGTCCGGTAGATAGTTTAGACACGCCCGTGCCGTCCAAATTAATATGAACAAAAATTTGGGTTTCTAATGTATTACGACTTACTTCTGCACTTCGCATAAAATCAATTCTCTAAACAAAAAACCGCCGCAAAACCATTTCAATGTTTTGCGGCGGTTAAATCAAACTACTTCCTGATACTGATTAGCTGAATAAACGTTTTAACCAGCCAAACAGACCACCGCCGTTAGAACCTGCATGAGCAATCGCAGTAATTTCTGCAGCTGCAGCAGCTGGATCAGCAGCACCGTAGATAGCAGCACCAGCTACAACGATTGTTGCGCCAGCATCACGTACTTGTGCAGTTGTAGCAGCTTTAACGCCACCAGCAACAGAAATATCAACGCCCAAGTTCAAGCTTGCTACCATGCCCAAATCGGCAAAAGGTGTTTGACCTGCTGCTTGTTGGTCCAAACCAGTGTGAACGCCAATGATGTGCGCACCTAATTTAGCAACTTCTTTAGTGCGTGCTTTCTTGTCAGCAACATTGATCAAGTCAACTTGAGCTTTTTTGCCGTACTTGTTAGCAGCGTCAATCACGCCTTTGATTGTACCGATATCTGCAGTACCCAATACTGTACAAATGTCAGCACCAGCTTTGTAGAAAGGCTCAGCTTCGTAGAAGCCAGCGTCCATTGTCTTCAAATCAACCAAAATTTTATTTTTTGGGAATTTTGCGCGCAATGTTTCTAACAATCTGATACCGTTGTGTTTGATACAAGGTGTACCGATTTCCAAGATATCAACGTGTGGTGCTACTTTAGTAGCCAGCGCCACGGTTGCGTCGAAATCCAATGAGTCTAATGCCATCTGTGTTAAAGCCACGATATTTCCTCCACTTAAATACACGTCGCGTTTTATTGTTTACGCTTCATGATCTATTTAACGAAAAATGAGTGGTAAATCATTTCTTGATGAATTTTTTTACCGAACCGCCTTTATATAACGTTTTTGCCCTCAGGTCAAAGCAGATTTGAGCAAAACCGCCAAGGTTTTGATTAATTTTTCACACTGCTGCTCGTCCCCAACAGTGATTCTGAGAAAGTTATTGATACGTTCAGGCTGAGCAAATCTGCGCACAATAATGTCATGCTGACGTAACTGCTCGATTAACCACGCTGCTTGATGTTGAGAATGGCGCGCAAAAATAAAATTGGCCATCGATGGCAACACTTCAAATCCCATCGCTTGCATTGCTTCTACCAAATGTTGTCGTGAGGCAATCACGCGATCTCTGGTCATCTCAAAATAGGATTGATCTTGAAAAGCAGCAATTGCACCTGCTTGTGCGAGTCGATCTAAAGGATAAGAATTAAAACTATCTTTCACTCTGTGCAAGCCTTCTATCAAGGCGGCATTGCCCAAAGCAAAACCAATACGTAAGCCAGCTAATGATCTTGACTTAGACATCGTACTCACTACCAACAATTGTGGATATCGATGAATCAAACTGGCAGCACTCTCGCCGCCAAAATCACAATAAGCCTCATCCACTATCACGACAGAATCAGGATTGGCATCTAACAATCGCTCTATTTCTGATAACTGCAAATAGACACCAGTCGGGGCATTCGGATTCGGGAAAATAATGCCACCATTGGCTTGCAGGTAATCATCGATATTGATTTCAAAATGTTCATTAAGCGGCAAGCAACGATATTGAATACGATATAAACCGCAATAGACCGGATAAAAACTATAGGTGATATCAGGAAATAATATGGGTTTGTCTTGCTGAAAAAATGCTTGAAAAGCATGCGCCAATACTTCATCAGAACCATTGCCGACAAATACTTCCGCACTTTGCAAATGATAGTAATCAGCAATAACTTGGCGCAAAGCGTCCGAGCCGGGATCGGGATATAACTTGAGCGCATCACTCGCCTGCTGTTGCAACACAGCAATCACCTTAGGACTTGGGCCGTAAGGATTTTCATTGGTATTCAGCTTGGTTAGATTGGCTGACTTAGGTTGCTCACCGGGCACATAAGGTTTTAATTCATGTACCAAGGGACTCCAAAATTTACTCATGACTTCAACCTATACTCCGCAGAACGAGCATGCGCTTGCAAACCTTCTCCATAAGCGAGCTCTGCTGCCACTTTACCCAAACTTTGCGCACCAGCCTCTGATACCAGAATCAGACTAGAACGTTTTTGGAAATCATACACACCCAATGGGGATGAGAATCGCGCAGTACGCGATGTTGGCAACACATGATTGGGACCGGCACAATAATCGCCCAAGGCTTCACAGGTATTTCTACCCATAAAAATAGCCCCTGCGTGACGAATTTTTTTACTGAAATCTAATGCATCATCCATGGATAATTCCAAATGTTCGGGTGCAATAAAGTTACAGATTTCTGCAGCTTCATCCATATCACGCACTTGTATCAAAGCGCCACGACTCTGCAAGGATTTACTGATAATGTCTTTTCTTGGCATTTGTTCAACCAAACGATTAATCGACTGCTGAACTTGATCCAAAAAGGCTGCATCTGGACTCAGTAAAATGGATTGTGCCAACTCATCATGTTCCGCCTGGCTAAACAAATCCATGGCAATCCAATCAGGATGCGTTTTGCCATCACAAATCACCAAAATTTCAGAGGGGCCCGCCACCATATCAATACCCACTACACCGAACACTCGGCGCTTTGCTGCTGCCACGTAAGCATTTCCAGGACCCACAATTTTGTCCACTTGCGGAATACTCTGCGTACCATAGGCCAATGCACCAACCGCTTGTGCACCACCAATACAAAAGACTTGATCAACCCCAGCAATCGCTGCTGCGGCTAGCACCAAATCATTTTTCTCTCCATTTGGAGTAGGCACCACCATAATCAAGTCTTGCACACCAGCCACTTTGGCAGGAATCGCGTTCATTAATACTGAGGATGGGTATGCTGCTTTACCACCAGGCACATATAGTCCAACGCGATCGAGTGCTGTGACTTGCTGTCCGAGCAAATTGCCTTCAGCGTCATGGTAATGCCATGATTCCATCAATTGTTTTTGGTGGTAACTTTTCACACGATCAGCCGCTGTCTGCAATGCTTGACGTTGCGCTTCAGGAAGGGCATGCAAGGCTTTACGCAAATCATCTTGGCTTAAATGTAATTGCGCTACAGACGATACTTGTGTTTTATCGAAGCGATTGGTGTATTCCACTACCGCCTCATCGCCACGCTTTTTGATATCTTTAAGTATGCCAGCGACGACCTCATCAATACTGTCATCTTGCGCAGTTTCAAATGCTAATAAAGCATGAAGCTGCTCAGTGAAAGTTGATTGAGCAGATGACAAACGTTTTATATTAATTTCCGACATAAGAACTCACTTAAAATTTTCAAGCATTGCTACGATTTTTTACAGCCTGTGCAAACGCATCCATCATGGGCTGAATAAGATTTTTATTTAGTTTAAATGAGGCTTGATTCACCACTAAATAAGAACTCACATCTGCCACATGCTCGACGGCAACCAGATGATTGGCTTTGAGTGTACCGCCAGTACTGACCAAATCGACAATAGCATCTGCTAAACCTACCAACGGTGCCAACTCCATAGAGCCGTATAATTTAATCAAGTCGACGTGCATGCCTTTTGCAGCAAAATGTTGTCTTGCTGTCTTGACATATTTTGTGGCTACTTTCAAACGCGCACCACTACGCAAACAGGCTTGGTAATCGAATCCCTCGCGCACTGCCACCATCATTTTGCAACGGGCAATTTGTAAATCTAGTGGCTGGTAGACACCTTGCAAATCTTGCTCATCTAGTACATCTTTACCAGCGATACCCATATCAGCTGCACCATAACGCACATAGGTTGGCACATCCGAAGCACGCACAATAATCAAGCGCACGTCCTCATGGTTAGTGCCGATAATCAATTTGCGTGAGGTTTCAGGATCTTCGTTCGGGACAATACCTGCTGCTGCCAGCAATGGTTTTGTTTCCTCAAAAATTCTACCTTTAGATAACGCAATGGTAATCATGCTTAATGGTTTCTCTTAATATTGGCGCCTAGCGCACTGAGTTTTTCTTCAAGCATCTCATAACCTCTATCGAGGTGATAAATACGCTCAATGGTTGTTTGTCCTTGAGCAACTAAACCTGCCAACACTAGACAGGCAGAAGCACGTAAATCCGTTGCCATCACCGTTGCACCATCCAAACTTGGCACACCGCGGACTAATGCAGTGTTGCCGTCAATTTCAATTTTAGCACCGAGTCGCTGTAACTCCTGCACGTGCATAAAACGATTCTCAAAAATTGTCTCAGTGACTTTTGCCACTCCTTCTGCCACGGTATTCATCGCCATAAACTGGGCTTGCATATCCGTGGGGAATGCAGGATGAGGGGCAGTACGAATATTCACCGCTTGCAATCGTCCTTGCGAGCGCACACGTATCGTTTGCTCGGTACAATCAACTTGTGCACCTGCCTCGCGCAATTTTTCGATCACAGCATCCAGCATATTCGCTTGCACGCCTTGCAAGGTTACATCGCCTGCAGTCATCGCCGCTGCCACCATATAAGTACCAGCCTCAATACGGTCGAATACCACACTATGTTGCGCACCATGCAGTGCGGCGACACCGCGAATAGTAATCACATCCGTGCCTGCTCCAGAAATATCTGCGCCCATGCTGATTAAACAGTTTGCTAAATCCACCACTTCGGGTTCTTTGGCTGCATTTTCTAATATGGTGACGCCATCAGCCAAAGTTGCCGCCATCATCAAATTCTCGGTGCCGGTAACCGTGACCAAATCCATATAGTAGCGCGCACCGCGCAAGCGTTGATGAGGCAGATGTTTGGTGCTGGCTAAAATATAGCCATGTTCAATAGAAATTTCTGCACCCATGGCCTGCAGACCTTTGATATGCAAGTCCACCGGCCTTGAGCCTATGGCACAACCACCCGGCAAAGACACTTTGGCCTCGCCGAATCTTGCCAATAAAGGACCCAACACCAAAATCGATGCGCGCATAGTTTTCACCATTTCATAGGGTGCATCTAGATGTTGGATATGGCTAGCATCCAAGCTAACACGATCACCATGACGCTCGACAAGCACGCCTATATGCGCCAACAACTGCTTAGTGGTGGCGATATCTTTGAGTTGCGGCACATTGCTAAGTTGTAATGTATCGGGTGCCAATAAAGCTGCACAAAGGATGGGCAAAGCGGCATTCTTGGCGCCAGAGATTTTCACCTCACCACGTAATGTCGCGCCCCCCTGAATCAGCAATTTATCCAAAATTATTCTGCGCTTTCACTCAATAATTTTTGCAATTCACCTTGTTCATACATAGCACGCATAATGTCTGCCCCACCAATAAAATTACCGTGAATATATAGTTGTGGAATGGTCGGCCAATTTGAAAACACTTTGATGCCATCACGAATGGCTGGGTCCGCCAACACATCCACTGCCAAGTATTCCTTCACACCAGATGCAGCCAAAATTTGTGCAGCCAAGCCTGAAAATCCACATTGTGGAAACTTGGGACTACCTTTCATATACAACACCACTGCGTTGTCTGAAATCTGCTGTTGAATTAAAGCTTGTGTATCCATATTACCCTCTCATTAAACCTGATTGACTCCATGCGTCGGGTGTAAAAGTACGCATAGACAATGCATGAATTTCATTGCCCATACGCTGCCCTAGCACCTGATAAACCATTTGGTGCTGTTGCACCATATTTTTTCCTTCGAACGCTTTGCTTACGATAATCGCTTCGAAATGCTGACCATCATCGCCCAGCACCTGCAAAAATTCACAAGCCAAACCATTACTAATATAAGTTTTAATCTCTTCTGCAGTTAACATGAATTATCCACGCAATTTATATCCAGCTCTAAGCATCAATATGGTGATGATAGACAACACCAGCAAACTAAACACCACAATACTCAAGCTCAACCAAGGGGAAATATCCCCCACACCAAAAAATCCAAAACGGAATCCATCTATCATGTAAAAGAATGGATTCAAATGTGACACCTTTTGCCAAAAGGGTGGCAATGAATGTATGGAATAAAACACGCCAGACAAGAAGGACAGAGGCATAATCACAAAGTTCTGGAAAGCGGCCATCTGGTCAAATTTCTCGGCCCACAAACCTGCAATAATACCGAATGCGCCAAGCATTGCGCTGCCCAAAAATGCGAATGCCAAAATTATCCAAGGATGCTCTAAAGGTAAATCAATAAATAATGTCGATACCAGATAAATACAAAACCCAACACAAACTCCACGAATGATGGAGGCTGCCAAAAAGGCTAAGAAAAATTCCAAATATGAAATGGGGGTAATGAGTATAAAAATAATATTCCCCATGACTTTGGATTGAATCAAACTGGATGAGCTATTAGCAAATGCATTCTGCAAAAGCGACATCATGATCAGACCAGGAATTAAGAAAACTGTGTAATCCACTCCCGGATAAATCTCCACATGGCTTCCTAATACATGGGAAAAAATCAGCAGGTACAAAAGTGCAGTAATTACTGGAGCTGCGACGGTTTGGAAACTCACTTTCCAAAAACGTAGCAATTCTTTTTTAAACAGCGTCCAAGCGCCCACCATAGAGGGGGTAATCATGATGACTTACCTACCATTTCTACAAATACATCTTCCAAGTCTGGCTCAATCAGTCGCAAGTCCTCAAGCGCAATATTAGCTTGGCGCAAATTGACCAATACATGTTCTAAAGCAGAAACTTCATCCAACTTGAGCAAATAGCCTTCAGGATTTTTTTCTTTGAGCATGGGGATTAACGCAGCAGGTAATTCCCCAGAAAATTTCAATTGCAATAGTTTGCCGTGCATGGTGCGCAAGAGATTGGCGGTAGTATCTAATTTGATAATCTTGCCTTGTTTCAATAAGGCAACGCGCGAACATAATTCCTCAGCCTCTTCCAAATAGTGGGTGGTGAGAATAATAGTGTGTCCATCTGCATTTAAACGTCGGATAAATTCCCATAGCATATGGCGCAACTCTACGTCGACACCAGCAGTGGGCTCATCTAATACAATCACCGGAGGTTTGTGCACCAATGCTTGAGCAATCAATGCGCGACGCTTCATGCCACCAGACAATTTACGCATATTAGTCCCGGCTTTATCACTGAGGCCGAGACCTTCTATTACTTCATCTATCCATACATCATTGTCTTTGCGTTTGCCGAAATAGCCCGCCTGAAAGCGCAACATCTCGCGCAAAGAAAAGAAGGGATCAAATACCAGCTCTTGCGGTACCACACCCAGTGAACGTCTCGCTTCACGGTATTGTTTGATGACATCAAAGCCCATCACTTCAACACTGCCTTGTGATGGCCGCAGTAGGCCTGACAAGATATTGATCATGGTGGATTTGCCTGCCCCATTGGGACCAAGCAAAGCAAAAAATTCACCTTGCTCAATGCTCAAATCAACACCATCCAGTGCTTGCAATGCACCGAACTGTTTAGAGACATCATGAAATTGGACGGCAGCTGGCATAAAAATTGTTTTCCTGAGCTACCGATTTAGGGCTTTTCGGGGATAAGTCCATCCACACCATAAAGCGATAATAAGCTACGCAAATTATCAGGTAACTTGATGAAGCTAAGATGGCAACCTGATGAGGTGGCGTTTCTCAGCAATTCAAACATAATGCTGACGGTGGCAGTATCAACATGCGTCACAGCTGAAAAATCAATAGCCAGTTGCGTACCTCGAGGCAAAGCAAGCGCCTCAGTACGCAACTCCAAAATACGCTTAATGGACATGTCACCATGCAATTTCCACAAGCCATCTAATTTTTCGATTTGTGCCACCTAATTCCTCAGTACTATTTTTTCGCTGTTACGTTTTCTTTGTTTTTGTCAGCAAGTTTTTGAATCAAACTATCCATACTTCCCTGACGGATTTCATTACCAAACTGGCTGCGATAGTTGGTGACCAAGCTGACACCCTCAATAGTGATGTCATACACTTTCCAACCGTCGTTGATAGCTTCTAGCGTGTAATCCACACCAATCGGTTGGCCACCAGGTTGCAAAATCAAAGTTTTGACTACAACTTGCTTATCATCTGGGTAGTCTTTCATTGGCTTATATTCGATCGTCTGGTTGCGATACTTAGACAACGCTGAAGCATAGGTATACAACATCAAGGTACGGAATTCTTTTTGGAAAGCATCTTGTTGTTCTTTGCTTGCCTTAGCAAAATTTTTGCCTAATACCAAGCGACAGACATGTTCAAAATTGAAATGTGGAAGAATTTTTTCCTCTGCAAGAGCAAATACTTTTTGTTGATCGCCAGACTGTATTTCTTTGTCTTTTTTGACAATAGCTAACACGTCATCTGCAATCGCCTTAACAAATGCGTCAGCAGCTACCGCAGCCCAAGCGCCTTGTGCCAACAGAGAAAACGTTGTGATTATTAAAAGCTGTCTAAACAATTTCATTATTCCACCGCCTTAGTATCAGTTTTATTTTCAGAAGCTTTGCTATACAAGAATTGGCTAATCAGTTTTTCCAATACCACCGCATCTTGTGTATGAGTGATTTTATCACCGTCCTTCAGGTTGGTTTCCTCACCGCCCACCTCAAGTCCTATATATTGCTCACCCAACAAACCTGCGGTGTAAATATTGGCAAAGGTATCTCTGGAGAAAGTATAACGCTTATCCAACTTGAGACTGACCACGGCCTCATGGTTCTCATTGTCAAAATGGATACTATCCACACGACCAATGACAACACCAGCACTTTTCACAGGCGCTCTAGGTTTTAGACCGCCGATATTTTCGAAAGCAGCTGTTACCATGTAAGTGTCACCCAAGTTACTGGAGGTCAAGTTACCTACTTTGAGTGCAAGACCAAAAATGGCTGCTATCCCCAATGCAACGAATACCCCAACCCACAAATCTATCGTTGTTCTTTCCATCGTTCCCTCACATACACGCTTAAACGTTAATCATAAATGAAGTTAAAACAAAATCTAAACCCAATACTGCCAATGACGAATACACGACAGTACGAGTAGTTGCGCGGCTAACCCCCTCGGCAGTAGGGGGTGCGTCATAACCCTCAAACAAAGCAATCATGGTACATACCACACCAAACACTACACTTTTAATCACGCCATTAATAATGTCTTCTTGGAAATCGACATTGGCCTGCATCTGCGACCAAAACGCGCCACTATCCACACCAATCACAGGCACCGCAACAAAATAGCCGCCCAAAATACCTATCATAGAGAACAGTACCGCCAAGATAGGCATGGAAATCGTCCCCGCCCAAAATCTCGGGGCCAACACTCGTCCGATCGGACTGACCGCCATCATTTCCATCGCTGATAATTGCTCGGTAGCACGCATCAAACCAATCTCTGCGGTAATGGCTGTTCCCGCGCGACCAGCAAATAGCAAGGCTGTCACTACTGGACCCAATTCTCGTACTAGCGATAGCGCCACCAACACCCCTATCGCTTCGGAAGAGCCATACTTTTGTAAAGTGTTATAACCTTGCAGACCTAACACCATGCCTACGAAAAATGCCGAAACAATCACAATCAATAAAGAGAGTACGCCTGTCGCAAACACTTCTTTAATAATTAGGCGCGGACGCTTAATACTCTCCAGCAAATATAAAGCCACATAAAAGAATAATCGACCTCCGGCACCCAGGTGCCAGATTCCGTTAATCATGCGATGACCAATAGCCTGAAAAAAGTGATTCATGCGTCTCATAGTGCCGGCACTCGTAACATTTCTTGTCGGTAATCTTCTGCTGGGTAGTGGAACGGCACAGGGCCATCCATTTCACCATGCACGAACTGATGCACAAATGGCATCTTAGATTTTTTCAATTGATCCGGCGTACCTTCTGCCACCACAACGCCTTCCGAGACAAAATAGATATAGTCTGCAAATAAAAACGTTTCATGCACATCATGGGTTACCACAATCGAAGTTGCGCCCAGCGCATCATTCAAACTACGTATCAAATTACACACCACACCCATCGATATCGGATCCAAGCCGGCAAAAGGCTCATCGTACATAATAATTGAAGGATCTAATGCCACGGCACGGGCTAGCGCAACGCGTCGTGCCATCCCACCGGACAACTCTGCTGGCATCAAGTGATAAGCACCACGCAGACCGACTGCATTGAGCTTTAGCATGACAAAGTCACGAATCATGGATTCTGGCAAATTGGTATGTTCGCGTAAGGGGAAAGCGACATTTTCATACACGGACAAATCGGTAAAAAGCGCGCCAAACTGGAACAACATGCCCATTTTGCGACGGATTTGATAAAGCTTTTCACGGCTTTGTTGGTGGACGATTTCGCCGTCGACCAGCACCTCTCCCTTGGTTGGCACCAACTGCCCGCCTATCAGGCGCAGCAAAGTGGTTTTGCCGCTACCACTGCCGCCCATAATGGCCACCACTTTGCCTCGTGGGAACACCATATTGATGCCCTTGTGTAGCAAGCGGTTTTTATAACCAAAAGAAAGATTGTTAATCTCTACGAGATTGTCAGCCATAGCATTCAAAGTATCGGTGAGTAATAGTTAGCTATTTTAAAGCAAAACCCTGCTTAGAGTAAGGCAGAAAAATCACATTTCCGCCCCTTGCTGACATGCTGTTATGCTAAAAACCCATACAGACAGTATATTTGCTTGTGTCCAATATATTGGGCGAATTGCCAACCGATGTGACCGCCTCTGCCGCCGTCAAACCCGTCACATTCTCTGCTGCCATCATATTGCCGCTTGCGGTATTGCCGTTATCTAACATGGTCTCTAGTTGTTTGACAAACTTACCCAATATATTTTGCGAGCAGATTGCCATCGAGCCGGTCATCCCTGAGATTGTATTTTCAGGCTTGGATTGCACACCCAATCGACCTCCTTCCGCATTGGTGGGCAAATAAGTTGCCTCTCCAAGCACAGTAGATCCGTTAGCCAATCCAGATTTACGCAAATGCTGCCAAAGCGTATAACTCTCGGCAGTTTGAGGTGGGTTCAGCCATACTCCATCAATTTGGCCATCGCCGTTTCCATTGTTATCTGCGCCCACATGACCAATGGCGGCGATATCATCTCCGGGCAAAGCATGAAACTTGTCTTGGTAGGAAAACAACTGCATTTGGATATTGCGAAAATCATTCGCCAGATTTTTTACTTTGGCGCTACTGATCAGCTCTTGACCCTTTAATACGCCACCCAATAAAAGACCAATAATGACTAGCACGATAGCTAGTTCAATCAGAGTAAAACCAGATTGGTGTCTCATGATACTGTCTCCTTTAAATGAATAGAAAAGACAGCGTAAATAAAGCGAATTAATTATGCAAGATATTGTTTTAAATGATTTTTTTAATTTTTACTAGGGTAATATTTTTGCTATTTTTACCAAATATTTGGGGCTCAATATAAAAAATTGAGTGAAAGCTCCATGTGTTATTGGCATGGACGCAATCACTCAACACATAGCGATGACCAGTCAGATGGTCGAGCGCGGGCTATAAGGTCCCGTAAGAATGTAGCCCTGACAGGAACATATTCACGCCCAAAAAGGCGAAAGAGGTCACGATCAGGCCAATCAGCGCCCACCATGCCAATAAATTGCCACGCAAGCCTTTGACCAAGCGCAAATGCAACCAAGCTGCGTAATTCAGCCATACGATCAAGGCCCAAGTTTCTTTCGCATCCCAAGACCAATAGCTTCCCCATGCTTCAGCCGCCCACATCGCGCCTAGTATGGTGGCGATGGTAAAGAAGATAAAACCTACAGAAATAGAGCGATACATCAAATCGTCTAACAGGGCTTTTGCAGGCAATAATTTTTGCCCCCAGCCACGATCTACTAGCAAATAAGCCGCTGCTACCATAGCGGCTAAAGAGAAGGCGCCATAACCAATAAAGTTGGCAGGCACATGAATCTTCATCCAATAGGATTGCAAAGCGGGGACCAAAGGCTGAATGGTATTGGCCTGACGATCAAAGGTATACCAAAGTATAAAACCGACCGCGGCACTCACCACCAACATCACCAAACCACCCAACTGACGCGTTTGATAGCGAGCCTCATAGTACAAATACATCATGGAGGTAATCAGACAGAAAAGAATAAATACTTCATACAGGTTGCTTAGCGGAATATGTCCGATATCAGGTGCAATCAAATATGACTCGTACCAACGCACCATCAAGCCGGTCAGTCCCATCACTACCGCAGACCAAGTCAGGAAAGTGGCCAATTTCCCAGTAAACGCTGATTTGCGGAACAGTGCCAACCAGTAAATCAATGTCGCCAAGATCAGCAATACATTCATCCACATCACCGCGGATTGGCTCGAGATGAGGAATTTGAGTAAGAATTTTTGCTGCATCAAACTCAAATCACCCGCATACAAAGCAATCGCACTCAAACTCAGCGCTGCAACACCCGCAATCAAGCTGCGGATAGGCGACCAAAACCAGCCCAATAAACTAAAGCCCACCACAGAAGAGGCCAAAAAGAATACCTCATAGCCATCCATCAAGGATTGATAATTAGCATATACGCCTGCAGCACCTAGCAATAGCAAAATACTGAATAACCAATCGGTCCAATCGCGTGCTTGCCAAAAATGCTTACGCCTAACGTTGCTTGATTGCATGCTTACTCTCCATTATTTTTCTGACCGCAACGCAAGCTTACAACGTTGCAGCAGTTGCTCATAATCTTGATCAAAATCGTGATTCTTACGGTTGGCACTCATCGCCAATAACACTTGTTTGGCATCTGCTTTAAACAGCAACCAAACCCGTCGTTCACGAATATACATCATGGCAAAAATCCCCATCACCAACAAGATAGAACCCAAATATACTAAGTTTTTTCCTGGTGAGCGGGTCAATTGCAAACCGCTTGCCTCATGATGTTCATAGTTGGTCAGCGATAAGTAGAAAGGGGTTCCATAAAAAAATAAATCGCTGATGGAATTCAGGCTGTCTAACAAGAATTTATCCTCTAGGCTCTTATTCGCTTGCACCTCCGGATGTTGTTGTAATGCCATCTGATAAGCTTCTTGTGCCGCCACATTGATAATTTTGATATAGGTCTTAGCCACTTGCTCACGCTGTGCTTCTGGTACTGAGGACTCAATCAAACGCGCAACACTGCTATAACCACCTTGAGTAAATTGCTTCAGCAACTGTACTACACTAGACTCAAATTTTTGTGTCGTCTGTGCATCGCGATGCGCTTCAGGCAATAGTCGAGATACTAAGCGATGGGCAATCTGTTCATGCTGGCGCTCATCAAATAAAGCTGCACGCAACAGCATAAAACTATTCAATGTCATATTCTCATCCGCGGGTATACGCAGATATTTATATTCTTCTTGTGCCGTGGCACGCATACCAGAGACAAAATAAAACTGACCATCCAAATTCAGCGGCTGCATGTAATTCAAGTATTCTTTGGCCTGACCGGCACTATCGCGCACTTTGAAAATCATGCTTGGGCCAACGTTGCGCGGCTTAGCTTTGATGTCTTTGCTCAAATTCAACACATTGAATTTTTTAAAGTCATCAAACTCGATTTGTAAAGCTCCCTGTCCTTCGCCAACTTGCGTTTGCTGAAAAATTTTCCCTGCCAGCTTGACGGGTTGATTGCGTGCGCCAGTTAAATCCCAAGCGTTCAACTGCAAGTCAGTACCGCCATCCTGAAAGTCGGACTGATAAATCGTGATGCCTTTATAAGTCAGTGGATGGTTGACCTTGATGGTTTGTTTCAGTGGTTGTTTTAATTCGGGGTCCATAATTACCAAATCACTCTCGAACGACTTGGGCTGGCCGGTGGGGTAGTGCTCAATACGGAAATCTTCGAGGGCTAAAGTGAAAGGTAATTGTTGCACCATATAGCCATCGCGTACCCGCTCAAAAGCAACATCAGCACGACTGCCCTCAGGCAAGGTCAGATTGGCGCGGAAAGATAAGTTGCGTACTGATAATTTACTTTTTTCGGACACTTGGCTGACAGGAATATCGCGTGTTTCAACGACTTTGTCGCCCAATAATTCTTGAATTTTGAGTGGCACATTGCCATCCATCAAACCACCAATACAAATGATGATAATCGCCACATGCGTAAATATATAACCCAGCTTTTGATAATTACCCGTCTTGGCTGCCAACATCACACTGCCGTCGGCGTGGGTTTCCTGACGCCAACGATAGTCATGCTGTTGTAAAACATCGCTTAACTTTGCCTGCGCTTGCGCAGATGAAATGGAGTAGGCGAGACTTTTTTGGTGGGTAAATTGGCGTAGCGACTTTTCATTCAAGTGCTCACGGTAGTGGCGCATATCTTTCAAAATTTGTGGTGTTTGGCGATACACACACAGACTGGTAGAAGTCACCAAGAAAAGCAAAATCAACAAGAACCATGCACTATGATAAATATCGTACATGCCTAGCATTTTGAAGAAATCAAACCAGTAAGGGCCAAACTGAATCAGGTAATTGTTATAAGGCTCATTCTGCTTTAATACCGTACCGATGATAGAGGCAATACTCACCACCGTCAGAACACTGACGGCAAATCGCATTGAGCTCAATAACTCATACAGTTTTTTAGAGAAATACATTCAGTTTTACCATCTTAGCATTCGAAAATTCAGCGCCGAACAAACACAAGTCGGGCGTTAGAAAGAGAAACGACTATTCATTTATATTCCATGTAGCCTGGTTAGAAAAGGTCGACGTGGGATTAGTTTCAAAAAATAAAGGGTGACCGAAGTCACCCTAAGAATTGCTGCGATGGATTAGCGTAGGCCTTGAATATAATCAGCCACTGCTGCCATTTCATCATCACTCAATTTTCTCGCAATCATACGCATCACCTTGGCATTATCATTGGCGCGCTCACCTGCTCGGAAAGCCTTCAATTGCGTCAAAGTATATTCAGCGTACTGACCGCCCATGCGTGGGAACTGCGAAGGGATACCGGCACCATTTGCACCATGGCAAGAGGCACAGGCAGGCACGCCATTTGCCGCAATACCGCCTTTGTAGATTTTTTCGCCTAAGGATCCTTTGCCGTTACTTTTTGCAGAGCTAGGACGCACTTGCTGTGAAGAGAAATAAGTGGCGAGCGCAGCCATATCTGCATCAGATAAAGCGGCGGCCATGCCGGACATCACTGCATTTTGACGTTCACCAGATTTGAAATTGGCTAATTGTTTGTGTAAATACTCTGGATGCTGACCTGCCAACTTGGGATACATGGGTACGGCACTATTACCATCGACGCCATGACAAGCAGCGCAAACGGTATTGACGATTTTTTCTGCGTTTGGTGGCTCAGGTTGTGCTTCAGCTTTCGCTGGCGCTGCATTGGCAACACCAAAACTAAGCACAGATAGACAAGCGAGGAATACATTGAACACTGCAAGCACCAACAAATTACGCGAATTCATAAGGACAATCCCAAAAATAAAGCCTTGAAACAAGAGAAATATTAACTAGATAAACAACGATATTTTATCGAAATTAGCCTAATCGTGGTAGCATTTTTAGCCCTTAAGGAAACCACAATGCCGCTATTCCAAAACGCTCAGTACTATATTTCAGCGCATCACTTATCCGATTTACCAGTGCCAGAAGGCATAGAGATTGCCTTTGCTGGCCGGTCTAATGCTGGCAAATCGAGTGCCTTGAACACGCTTGCCAACCATAATCGCTTGGCTTTCGTGAGTAAACAACCAGGCCGCACACAGCTGATCAACTTTTTTGCCTTGGGGCATCAACGTTATTTGGTCGACTTGCCCGGTTATGGCTATGCCAAAGTGCCTGAGAGCCTCAAACTGCATTGGCAACAAGTATTGTCCAGCTATTTGATGCACCGCCCGACCTTGTATGGTTTGGTGTTGGTGATGGATACCCGTCACCCGCTCACCAAATTGGATACACAAATGCTGGACTGGTTCTGTCCCAGCGGCAAACCAGTGCATGTGTTACTCACCAAGTCAGACAAGTTATCCCGTAATGCCGCCAATCAAACCTTGCTGGCAGTGCGTAAGCAATTAGACGCTGGCTGGAAAAATTGCACAGTGCAATTATTCTCCAGCCTGAAAAAGCAGGGCGTGGAAGAAGCAGAAAAGATTATTGGGGCTTGGTTGCAGCAGGCGGCTTCACAAACACCAGATCCCACACCCCATGACCCAAGTTGATACCGCGCTGCTCAAATTTTGTCATCGGTCGGTAAGCGGGTTTTTCTGCGTACTGTTGCGCTCCCGCTGAATTCACCAAGTGGGCTTGGGCTGACAGCACTTCCATTATCCACTCGGCGTATTCTTGCCAATCGGTCGCCACATGCAAATATGCCCCCGGTTTTAGACGGCTCACCAACAATTCAACAAATTCCGCTTGTATCAATCTGCGCTTATGGTGGCGTTTTTTATGCCATGGATCGGGAAAAAAGATATGCACCCCATCCAAACTATTGGGCGCCATCATATGCTGCAATACCTCCACAGCGTCATGCTGAATAATGCGAATATTGTCTATGCCTTGCTCCAACATCAGCTTTAACAAGCTGCCGACGCCAGGCGTATGCACTTCCACCGCAATAAAATCTTTCTCTGGCATGCCAAGAGCAATTTCTGCGGTACTGTTGCCCATGCCAAAGCCAATTTCCAAAATTCGCTCACTGCCGCTACGCTTGAAAGCGGCATCCCAATCCAACAGACCCGCTTGATAGGCTTGCACATAGCGCGCTGAGCCTTGTGCGATGGCTCTCTCTTGGCCTTTAGTCAGACGGCCTTGGCGTAGCACAAAGCTACGAATACGTCGTTGCCAAGATGAGCCCTCGCTATCTTGTTCAGGATTGGCTTGTTTTGACTCTAATTCACCCATAAATACTCTTTTTTAAATGTGGCTTCACAGCCTGAAACTTTGATCACCGCTTTGGAAGCCCCGATAATCTGGCATATCGATGCCTTTTTCAAAGGCAATCACTTTGAATAGCTCGCCCATTTCAGCAGGCGACAATAGTGTTTGTACCGCCGCCGTTTGACGCAGATGCGTCTTGCTATCCGTCTCGCTCTGTTCAGCCAAGGTATCCAATATGCCGCAGTTAAGCAGGAAATTGGCTTGAGGCAAATACCCCACTAGTTGCATAGACGCATCACAGGCTGCTTGCGCAATGGCAGTGAAATTCACATGCGCGGTGATATCTTGCAAGCCTGGATAATAAAACGGATCGTGATGGGCATAATGGCGATAGTGGCACATCAAAGTACCTTCATGTCGTTGCGCATGATAATAGGTCGCCGCATCAAATCCATAATCAATCAATAGGACAAAACCTTGTTGCAAGCAATCCGCCAAGCTCTGTACCAAAGCCTGTGCATTAGCGCATGTCTCAATGATATAACCTGCGGGCAATTGGAATTGCTGTTGTATTGCGCAGGGCAAAGCATGGGCCTGTGACTCAACTTGCTCGCTTATCAGCATATTTTGATTCGCGTCTAGCGTGACGCCTAGTTCATGGCAAGCATGCGCGCCTACACGGAATTGCTTAATCGGCAGCGCATCTAATACTTCATTCGCTAAGATGACACCATGCCAAGTCTGCGGCAATCGCTCAAGCCAATGAATCTGCCCATACAGCTCAGGCGGCAATAGAGCAGATAAGGTCTGCTGTTGCACTTCACGCAAGTGCGCACTCACCTCCAAGATATAATAGGCTGGCAATCCTGAGGCAGAATCTGCCAGTCCAGCCTGTTGCAAGGCCAATAAAATTTGCGCCGCCAACTTGCCCTGACCGGCACCCAGCTCAAGTATTGCTGGTGTATTTTCAGCAAACTGGGCACACTGCAGAACCTGCAAAATAGGCTGCGCTAAACAGCGTCCAAACAAGTCGGACAGTTCAGGGGCGGTAACAAAATCACCCACGGCGCCGAACTTTTTAGCCCCAGCGCTGTAATAACCAAGTCCAGGTTGATATAAAGCCATATGCATATATTGGTCGAATGGAATCCAGCCACCCGCCTGTTGGATGGTGTCTCGAATCACACTGGAAAGTGATTGGCTGTGCTCTACAGCAGCCGCTGAGGGTGAAGGTAATGCATGCATAACGCGGCATTATAAAGCCATGACTTATAATAGCCAGCTAATTGAAAAGGATAATGACGTGGAACTCAACAACAAAGTCGTGCTGATTACAGGAGGAGCCAAACGGGTAGGCGCCTCTATTTGCCGCCTACTGCATAGTGCTGGCGCAAATGTCATGATTCACTACCGTCAATCCAAAAGCGAAGCGGAGCAGCTTGCCGCCGAGTTAAATCAACAACGCCCGAACTCAGCCGCGATCATCTGCGCAGATTTAAATCAAATCGAAGAAGTAACAACATTGGCCAGCGGAACGCTAAAACATTTTGGTCAGGTCGATGTGCTCATCAATAATGCATCAAGTTATTATGCCACCAAGTTAGGTGAAATAGATGAGCAAGCTTGGCAAGAATTGATGGGCTCGAATCTCAAAGCCCCCTTATTTTTAGCGCAGGCACTGGCCGACGAGCTGCGCAAGCGTCGTGGTTGCATCATCAATATTGCCGATATGCACGTAGAAAAACCCAAGAAAAATTATATTGTGTACAGCCTCGCCAAAGCTGGCTTAATTACTTTGACCAAGTCACTGGCGCGCGAGCTCGCACCACAGGTAAGAGTGAATACCGTGGCGCCGGGCCCGATTATGTGGCCGGAAAATAATCCTGATTTTGATGCCAACTACAAGCAAAAAGTGATTTCTGAAACACTATTGAATACAATAGGCGCGCCAGAGGATATCGCCAAAGCGGTTAAATTCCTGATTTGCGATGCCCCATTTATTACTGGTCAGCTGATTCCTGTGGACGGCGGCCGCTCATTGAATATATAAGTATGATTAAACATTTACCTGACAACCCATCGAGCAATTTTATACGCCTGCGTAACAGCCTAATTACCGCCACCGGTAAAGCCATAGGCGATTACAACATGATAGAAGACGGCGATACCGTGCTGGTGTGCATGAGTGGAGGTAAAGATTCGCATACTTTGCTGATGATGTTATTGGCACTACAGCAACGCGCTCCGGTCAATTTCCGCCTGATCGCCATGAACCTAGATCAGAAGCAACCGGGATTTCCCGCAGACGTATTGCCGCGCTATTTTGAACAACTAGGTGTCGAATATCGTGTGGTAGAGGCCGACACCTACTCTATCGTGAAAGAAAAAATACCCGAAGGCAAAACCACTTGTGCATTATGCTCAAGATTGCGCCGTGGGATTATTTATAAAGTTGCCAGCGAATTGGGTGCTAACAAAATTGCACTAGGTCATCACCGCGATGACATCGTTGAGACGCTATTTTTGAATTTATTTTTCAGCGCCAGCATGAAGTCTATGCCGCCCAAGCTAGCCACCAATAACCAGCAACATATCGTGATTCGTCCATTGGCGTATTGCACAGAAAAAGATATCGCTGCCTACGCCAGACAAATGCAATTCCCCATTATTCCTTGTGACTTATGCGGATCACAACCCAATTTGCAAAGACAAAAAGTGAAACTGATGCTGCAAGATTGGGAGCGCGAGCAACCCGGCAGAATCAATAATATTTTCCGCTCTATTTGTAATGTAGATGTCGCAAGACTAGGGGATACTCGTTTGTATGATTTTAAAAATTTGAGCCAAGCTAAAGCGGAAGACGAAGACCATCTATTCGACACCGCCGAAGAAAATGATCAGATTAATGCCGTGCTCAACCTGATTAAATCCGAAGGTAGTCGGATTGAATTTGTAAGAAATACCAAATAAGCTAAAAAAAGCAGCTAAAAAATAAAGATTTATGCAAGCCGCCTTGTAACTCCGCGTGTTTGCTTTTATTATCAGCGACATTTAACCGCAGCCTTTGCCTAAATCTGCACTTGAAAACTCGGACAACAAGCCTAACCCAATGACAAAATTATTGATTGTAGAATCACCTTCGAAAGCCAAAACACTAGAAAAATATCTAGGCAAAGATTTTAAGGTACTCGCTTCCTACGGACATATCCGTGACCTCATTCCGAAAACTGGTGCAGTCGATGTAGACCATCAATTCGCCATGAAGTACGACATCATTGATCGTAACGCCAAGCATGTAGATAGCATCACCAAAGCGGTCAAAGCCTCTGACGCTGTGTATCTCGCGACCGACCCGGACCGAGAGGGTGAGGCGATTTCTTGGCACATTCTTGAAATTCTCAAGAGCAAACAACTGACCTCCGACAAGCTGATCAAGCGTGTGGTGTTTAACGAAATTACCAAAACTGCGGTGCAACATGCGATTGAACATCCGCGCGATATCTCCATGTCCTTGGTCAATGCGCAGCAAGCGCGACGCGCCTTGGACTATTTGGTGGGCTTCAATTTATCGCCACTATTGTGGAAGAAGATTCGCCGTGGACTGTCTGCCGGTCGCGTACAAAGCCCTGCTTTACGATTAATCGTCGAGCGCGAGCTTGAGATCGAAGCGTTTAAGAGCCAAGAGTATTGGTCTATACACCTACACAGTCACAAGCATCAACATAGCTTTGCCGCCAAATTGATTCAGTTGGATGGTAAAAAAGTCGAGCAATTTACCGTCACCAATCAAGCGCAAGAGCAAGAAGTGGTGGGCAAATTGATTCTGCAAAGTGCCGGCAAAACGACGGTACAACGCGTAGAAAAGAAACAGCGCAGCCGTAATCCAGCGCCACCGTTTACCACCTCGACCTTGCAACAAGAGGCCGTGCGCAAGCTAGGGTTTACTACCAGCCGCACCATGCGTATTGCACAGCAACTGTATGAAGGGATTAATATTGGTTCTGGTGCGGTAGGTCTGATTACTTATATGCGTACCGATTCATTCAGTTTGGCCAATGAAGCCGTCGCACAAATTCGTGATTACATCAAAAAGAATTACGACGCAGATTATTTGCCCAACAGTCCGATTTTTTACAAAACCAAATCCAAAAGTGCCCAAGAAGCGCACGAGGCGATACGCCCCACCGATATCAATGTGGCCCCAGCCAGCATTCGTCAGTACCTCAGCGATGAGCAATACAAACTGTATGAAATGATTTGGAAACGCGCCCTCGCCTGTCAAATGACCCCTGCCAAGTTTGACGCGGTCACGGTGGATTTGAGTGTTGGCCAAGACGAAGCCAATCTATTCCGTGCCACTGGGCAAACCATGATATTCCCCGGCTTTATAGCCGTGTATAGCGAAGGGGTGGATGACAGCGAGGAAGAAGAAGATAAGAAGCTGCCCATTTTGCATACCGCCGAAGTGCTTGAAGTCGAAAAGATATTTGGCGAGCAACACTTCACCGAACCGCCACCACGTTATAGCGAGGCGAGTTTGGTGAAAGCATTAGAAGAATATGGTATTGGCCGTCCATCGACCTACGCCAGCATCATCTCCACCTTGCAAGATCGCGAATATGTCTCGATAGACAAAAAACGCTTTATTCCTACCGATGTGGGCCGAGTGGTCAACCGATTCCTGACCGACCACTTTAATCGCTATGTCGATTACGACTTCACTGCCAACTTAGAAAATCAGTTGGATGATATTGCCGAAGGCGAACAAGAGTGGGTCCCCGTGTTGCAAAATTTCTGGGATGACCTAAGTAAAAATATTGAAAGCAAAAAAGATGTCGAGCGTCCTGGTACAGAAGTACTGGATGAGCAATGTCCAAAATGTGGTCGCCCCTTGTCCAAACAGCTCAGTCGTTATGGCAGCTTTATTGGCTGTACCGGATACAACGAGACGCCTAAATGTGATTACAAACGCAGCTTAAACGGCGCAGAAAATACTGCCAGTGAGCCAACAGTGATTGGCGAAGACCCTGCCAGCAAACTGCCTATCTTGTTGATGAATGGTCCCTATGGCCCTTATTTGCAACTGGGTCAGGCAGAAACCGACAGCAAAAAGAAACCCAAGCGCGTCAGCATTCCAAAAGAAATTAACCCAAGCACGGTCAATTTAGAAATCGCGCAACAGTTATTAGCATTGCCTCGAGATCTGGGTGCCCATCCCACCACAGGCAAAAAAATCGTCGCCAATATTGGACGCTTTGGCCCATATATCAATCACGATGGAAAATTCAAATCCATTCCTAAGACGGATAGCGTATTTGATATTACCCCAGAGCGTGCAGTAGAAATTCTCGCCCAAGCCAATGCAGGGCCAACGCCATTGCGCGAGCTTGGTGAACATCCTACAGCAGGAGGCAATGTCGCTATTTATTCCGGTCGTTTTGGTCCCTATGTGCAACATGGCGAGATACGCGCCACCTTGCCTAAGAGCCGGGGTCCAGAAGATATCAGCATGGAACAAGCGGTGGAATTGATTGCAGAGAAAGCCGCCAAAGGCCCAAGCAAAAAGGTGAGTGCTAGAAAATCTAGCGCGAGCAAGTCGAGTGCAGGAAAAGCAGCCGCAAGTAAAACCACTGCCAAGAAAACTGCCGCCAAAAAACCGGCTGCTAAAAAAGCCAGCGTAAAAAAATCTAGCTCATAATGACAATAAAAAAGCGGCCTAGGCCGCTTTTTTATTCCATCTGTTTAACTACTCGGTTGGTTCTTTTCTAACCATTTACGGATACGCTCGGCATCACCGATACGAGACAATTTACCCACAGAATTCAGAAAAACCAGCACCACATCTTTACCAGAAATTTTGGCCTGCATGACCAAACAACGGCCGGCCTCACTGATATAGCCAGTTTTAGATAAGCCAATATCCCAACGCTCACTGCTGTTGCGCACCAACATATTGGTATTAGAGAAATTCACAGGGTGACGCGCACGCGACACAGGAAACTCTTGAGAAGCCGTGGTACTGACCTGACGAATTTGTGAATATTGATAAGCAGCATTCACCATACGCGCCAAATCACTCGCGGTACTCACATTGCCACTATTCAACCCCGTAGGATCAACAAATTGACTATTCATCATGCCCAACTGCTTGGCTTTGGCATTCATCGCAGCGATAAAAGACGGCATACCGCCTGGATAATTTCTACCCAACGCTGCCGCTGCACGATTCTCAGACGCCATCAAGGCCAAATGCATCAATTCACCTCGGGTTAACTCTGTGCCCACAGGCAATTTAGAGCTAGAACCTTTAAGACGATCCACATCGTCATCTGTGACAGTCAGAATCTCATCCAAAGGCAGCTGCGCATCCAATACCACCATCGCAGTCATCAGCTTAGTGACAGAAGCGATAGGGGTTTGCGCATCAACATTCTTGCCGTAAATCACCTCACCGGTATGCTGATCCAAGACAATCGCTTTGGTGGATGCCAGTACTGGCTCACCATTGTTTTGATACAACTCACGGAAACTGTTTTGCGCGGCATCAACATTGCTAACGCGGTAATTTTTACGGGCAGAAATTGAATGATGCGCTTTGCTAGAAGCGCGATGGAGTTTTTTATGAGCCGCATATGAAGGGGCTTGTGTCAGGGTCAAGGCCAAAACCGTCAAACCCAATAGTGAACGCTTAAGCAAAGAACGCTTGAACACAGATTTCATTCACACCCCCAGTAATGCAATAACAATGCGGGTAATGGTAATCAATAAAGCAGGGTTTGTCATTACTCTGTGAGGATTAATTTTGTACAGACTCTACATGCAATGGCTTTTGAACTATCATTAAGTCAGTGGGTATGAGTACATGATAGTTGGAGATCCTGAAAATTGTTCTTTAGTTTTGTCTTCTAGGAATTTATATTAATCACTAATTAATTTATTTTCACAAGCTCTCTACATAACCCGACATACTCATCTGATAAGTACTGGTCGACTAATAATCTTGGCATTTTGTATTTTTCAGCTATATCAGCATAGTCTATCTCTTCACCATTAGCAGCGCATTGATTCATAATTAATAATCTATCATCTAGTGGAAACAAAAACTCCATAGCCGCATACTCTGCAAGCCATTTGTCTTGAGCAAAATTGGGTGCCGTACCCTCACCCATGGTAGGCAACTGGATTAAAACTTCCGAAAGTTGGTGGTCTAAATTAATTGATTCAAACTCAGGATTTTCTATCAAGATATGAAATATTTCCTTACATAAAACCATTCGCTTCATACAATTATTTAATTGAGAGTTAAGTAATATCATAGATTTATTTTCTGCAAAAACTACCATCCCCTTAATCATGTTTATATTTGCCGAATTTTCTTCTTCTTCAATGCATATTTCATAGTCAAGTTCAATCCTGGATATATCTAACAATTTATCTGCACTTTTTAGGGATGATGGAATTACATGTAATGCATAAATCTCTTTGATATCTTTTATTGTTTTATTGGTATTTTTTATTTTTTCTAAATTAAGTGTGACCATAATTTTCTTTTAACTTAAAATTTTATTTGCTTGGAAGTACCTCATTTTTAAATCCATCTAATTTCTTGGTTCTACCCTCCAGATACTGCTCCACCATGAAAACCGCCTCATCTTTTGCGGCAGATAGGTGGCCATACTTTACTTTAGCATCGAAAAAGAATCGTACTTTTTTCACTCCGCGTTGCTTGAGTCGCTTACTCAATAGATCTAGTTTCTTTTGCATTATGTTCCCCGCTAAAACTTAAATAATTAACTTTGAAAAAATGGACTATAACATTCGAATTATATGTTGTATATAGTCATAAATACAACTATTTAAAATGAAGTAAATGTTGAATTTCATAAAGTTAAAAATTAAGCACAAATTATTTTTTTATTTTTATTTTGTCATTTTTTTGTATTTTTATGTTTTTATAGAGCAGGGATGTTACGAAGTAAAATTCTCTCAAACTGATTTTTCTTTTTACCTATGCGAAAATAGACCCCTGACAACCTATCTATTTTTAAAGCATTCTTAATCCATCATGAAAACCGACGCTTCTCTTTCTTATAGCTCTCAACACTTGTGGGTGAAACAACTTTCCGACAATGAATATTGTGCTGGCATTACGGACTATGCCCAGGACTTGCTTGGGGATATTGTGTTTATCGACTTTCCTAAAGTGGGGTCAACTCTCTCCGCTGGGGTGAGCTGTGGTTTGATTGAGTCGGTGAAAACCGGCTCGGATTTACATGCGCCTATGGATGGCGTGGTGAGCGAAATTCATGAGGATTTGTTGAATGCACCTGAGCAGATCAATGATCATCCTTATCAGGCTTGGATTTTTAAGTTTACCAGCTCGAACCCAGAGCAATTTGCTGCATTGTTAACCGCTGATCAGTATCAGCAGTCTGTTGGCTAAATCGCTGCGTCTATATTGCTAATTTCATATCCTCGTTCACGATAAAACTTGTAGCGCTCTCGCGCTTGAGCTTTGTCTTGTTCTTCTGTCCCGACGATTTCTATGGTTTTTAGAAAACAGCTGAATTGATTTGGCTGTGGGTGATGCAGATTTATCAGCACATCATCATGGCTGATTTGTTGGAGCTGATGGTGCAAATAGATAGGCGCGTCTGGATGATTCAGCGCTCCGCTCGGCAGCATCAGTGGGGCTTGCGTTTGTAGGTGTTGTTGCAGTGACTGCACAACAGAAGTTGGACAGAGGATGGTGAGTCTTTGTCCTCTGTCCAAATGTTGTTGTACGAGTTGTGCAATCTTGCCGAACTTGTCCGCGACGTTGAAGTGAAACTCGATCAAGGTCATGCGGATTTAGGCGTATCGATTGAGAATAAACTCTGTTAGCAAGGGAACTGGACGGCCAGTCGCACCTTTTTCTTTACCAGATTTGGATGCGGTGCCAGCTACATCCAAGTGAACCCATGGATAGGCTTTGGTGTAGCGTGCCAAGAAACATGCTGCGGTAATACTGCCACCTGGACGTCCACCGATATTGGCCATATCGGCAAAATTGCTGTCCAACTGAGATTGGTAGTCGTCCCACAATGGCATATGCCATGCGCGGTCTAAGCTACGCGTTCCTGCTTGCAGCACTTCTTGTGCGAGCTCATCACGATTGCTGTACAAACCACTGGCGTGGAAGCCCAAGGCGATTACACAGGCGCCTGTGAGTGTGGCGATATCAATCACCGCTTCTGGCTCGAAGCGCTCTACATAGGTGAGCGCGTCACACAAGATCAAGCGACCTTCTGCGTCTGTGTTCAATACTTCTATGGTCTGACCTGACATGCTGGTGAGAATGTCACCCGGACGGATGGCATTGCCATCTGGCATATTTTCACAAGCTGGGACTACACCAATCACATTGGCGGCGAGGTCCATTTCTGCAATCGCTTTGATAGTACCCAGCACACTGGCTGCGCCACACATATCGTATTTCATTTCGTCCATATCGGCGCCCGGTTTAATCGAGATACCGCCGGTGTCGAAGGTAATGCCTTTGCCCACCAACACGATAGGTTTACGTTTGGCGTCGCCTTTGAGGTGTTTCAGTACGATAAATTTAGGGGGTTGAATACTGCCTTGAGCAACACCCAAGAAAGAGCCCATGCCCAATTTCTCTGCATCGGCCTTTTCTAAAATCTCGGCTTGCAGTCCGTACTGTTTCGCCAGTGCCAAGGCTTGCTCGGCTAAATAGGTTGGCGTACATACATTGGGTGGCAAGTTGCCCAAGTCTTTGGTCAAGGCGATGCCTTTGGCAAGCGCTTCGCCTTGTTTCAATCCTTTTTCGGCGTGTGCTTGTTGATCCGCACTCACCACGATGTCGACCTGATTGATTTGCTTTTTGTCCTGATTTTTTTCTTGATGCTGTTTGCCTTTCATGACATCAAATCGATAACTCACGTCACCGACGCTTTCCGCCATCATGGCAACTTTCCATGTCACTGAGCGGCTTTGTTGTGCTGCGTCTTTGACGTCAGCTTCGCTCAAACATAAGGAGATGTGTTGTGCGCCAGTACCTGACAAGGCCTTGACTGCCGCCACGACTGCTTTGCGCCATTGCGCATCAGTCAAACTATCTTGTTTTCCTAACCCCACGAGCAATACGCGATGCGCTTGGCTGCCGTGTACTTCGTGCAATAACAAGGTAGAGGCGAGTTTGCCTTGCATATCGCCATGGGCAATCACTTTGGCTATCTTGCCACTCGAAACTTGGTCTAGTTGTTGGGCGCTGGCGGTTAAGCGACCCTCTTCATATACGCCAACCACTAAACAATCGCTATTGAGTTTGTCCGCACTACCTGTTTTTATGCTAAATTTCATAAGCTTTTCCTTTTTTTACATTGCCTAAATTATCCTACGATTTAAAATGTCATCCAATCTAATTTGTTTCGGTGCTTTTACGAGCTCACCCTTATCTCGATGATATTCCGCTCTTCTATCCAAAAAGAATTGGTGCATACCGCGGTATTGGTGTTTGCCGTGATGATAGGCATTTTCTTTGCCCAGCGCATCACTTATTACATCGGGGTGGTGGCCAGCGGTGGTTTCCCTAGCGACTCTATCAGCACTTTGCTGGGTTTCAGTCTATTACGCTTTTTACCCATGATTATTTCGCTGAGTCTGTTTCTCAGCATTTTGTTCACTTTAACCCGTCAGTTTCGTGACAACGAAATGATTATTTGGTTTAGTTCTGGGCTAAGTATCTCGCGTTGGGTTGGTCCTATTCTGTCTTTTTCTACCCCAGTCATTATCACCATCGCTTTTCTTAGCCTGTTTGTGACGCCTTGGGCAGTCAGCAAGGGCAATGAATTCAAAGCCCAGATTAAACGGCAAGACGAGTTATCTACCATCACGCCTGGCGTGTTCAAAGAGTCCGCCCATGCCAATCGGGTATTTTTTATTGAAAGCTTTGATGAGCTGGGTAATGTAGTGAAAAATATTTTTGTGCAGACCGAAGAAAATGGCAAACTCGGCATTATCGTGGCCTCTCGGGGTTATCGTGAAGTAGAAGAAAATAAAGATAACTTTGTAGTGATGGAAAATGGTCGGCGCTATGAGGGTGAAAAAGATAGTGCCTCTTTTACCTCAACCACTTTTGAGCGCTATGGCATCCGTGTACTGCAAAAAAATGTGGCTCCCGAGCCCGTTTCTACCCAAGCCCTAAGCAATAGCGAATTATTACGTCAACATACTCCCGCGAATATTGCCGAGCTGCATGGGCGTATCGCGTTGCCATTGTCAGCCATGATATTAGCTTTACTGGCTATCCCTCTGAGCTTTGTGGAACAACGTAGCGGTCGCTCTACCAATTTTATGATGGCGATTTTAATTTTTATGATTTACAACAATATGCTGAGCATTATGCAGGCATGGCTGGTGCAAAAGAAAATTAGTCTGTTGTTTGGTCTATGGCCTGTGCATATCGCGTTTATATTGTTGGTGTTTTATCTGTTCTACCGTCGTGTCAATCAACGTCCTTTGATACCGGGTTGGGGGGCTTAGATGACGCTGGTGAATCGCTATTTATTTCGCGAGACTTTCTCTTCTATTCTGCTAATCATGCTGGCTTTGCTAGCAATATTTTCCTTTTTTGATTTGATTCAAGAATTGGAAAATCTTGGCAAAGGCAGTTATACCCTGAGTCGTATTTTTGTATTTGTGTTACTCAGTGCGCCAGGGCATGTCTATGAGGTCGTCCCCGTGGCAGTACTGATTGGGGCTTTATATGCTTTGGCACAAACCTCGCGCAACTCTGAACTGGTGGTGATGCAAGCCAGTGGCATGTCGATTTTACGCATAGGCAAACCTTTGCTGTGGGCTGGTATCCTGTTTGGAATCTTGACCTTTGTCGTTGGCGAATTAGTCACACCGGTGAGTGAAAAAACTGCGCAACGTTTGCGTATCAAGGCGACACACTCTATCGTGGCACAGGAATTCCGATCTGGCTTTTGGGTGAAAGATGCCAATACCTTCGTCAATGTTCGTCAAGTCAAACCTGATGCCGAATTGCTTGATATCAACATCTATCGCTTTAATCAAAACTTTGAGCTGACTGGGATAGATCATGCCAAGAGTGGCCGCTATAACGGTAAGCATTGGTTGCTTAAAGAAATTCGTCAAACCACGCTGTCGCAAAATAAAGTGGTTACAAAATTTTATCCCGAGAATATTTGGGTGTCTTTGATCAAACCCGAGTTACTCAATGTACTGCTCGTAGTCCCCGAGAAAATGTCCGCCACCAGCTTGTATTCGTATATCCAACATTTGACCGAGAACAAACAAAAGACTTCGCGCTATGAAATCGCACTCTGGTCTAAGTTGATTTATCCCATTGCTTCTGCTGTGATGATTGTATTGGCATTGCCATTTGGCTTTGTACAACAAAGAGCCGGTGGAGTGGGCGCTAAGATTTTTACTGGGATTATTTTGGGGATTTTATTTCAGGTACTCAACCGCGTGTTTGTGCACTTGGGTCTGTTGAATGACTGGTCAGCCATGTTTAGTACCATCGTTCCAACCATCTTGTTCTTGTTGACTGGTCTGCTGATGTTACACGGCATTAGTCGTCGCTAGCGCCTTGATTCAAACGCAATCGAAAACCAAGCAAACGATCATGCAAACTACAATGCTCGCGATCTATCCATGCCCAAATAAATCCCGCTGCAAAGAAAATTAAACCCACACTGGCCAACACATAGCGTTGTATCAACGCTGCTAATGTCGCTTGACTACCATCTACTCGCACCAATTGCACCCGCCAAGTTTTCATGGCTAAAGTCTGTCCACTTCGATACCAGCTATAGACAAAGTAGACGCCTGCGACTAACCACAACTCGATTTGCAAGGCGAGATGTGCCCAGCCCTGCGTGGCATCGCCAAACAACCATACAAATATAAATGTAGCGAAGCCAAGCAAGGCCAACATCAATAAGCCGTCATATAAAAACACCGCCATTTGACGCAATAATCCGGGTCGTTTGATGAGCATTTTTTCCTCTTTAACTGTTTAATCTGCGCCAATACTTTTTTAAGCATGACGTTTTTCATAGGGCGCTGATGGATATGCTGGGTCGGACTTGCTTACTGAATCATCCTTTTTCTTGCTCAAGCCACTTTGGCGTTAGAATAAGGTGTATTGAATCTGCGAGTGACATCCCATGCTTAGAATTATCCTCATTGCTTTAGCGATTTATTGCATTATCCGCTTACTGAATCGCTATCGCACTAGCTTGAATCCATCAGAAAAATCAAACGCAAACGCCAGCAGTTTGAATATGGTGCAATGCGCCCATTGTGGTGTGCATTTGCCAGTGAATGAGAGCTTCCTGATACACGGACAATATTTTTGCTGTACCGAACACGCACAAGCATCACGCAATCGTGCTGAATAGCCCTCAGTCAGAAACTATTAGCGCAACGCGATCGTTAAGTAAATCACATACATCAGGCCATTTAAACCAAGTTGCCATACCTGAAGTTGCCCACGACTAATCTGCCAACGCAACCAAAGTGTCGCTATCAGGGTAATCACGACTCCTGATAGCACTTCCACGCGTGGCTCCCACGGCGTCAACATGACACCCAAAGCCGGCAGCAAAGTGCCCTGGAATACTAAAGCTCCAGAGATATTACCAAACGCCAAGGTATCTTTACCACGACGTATCCATAGGATGCTGTTTACTTTTTCTGGCAATTCCGTTGCGATAGGAATAATCAACAGTGACAGCAATAGGGTGGAAATCCCCATCATTTCGGCAGCGTGCTCCACGCCATTAATGAAACCTTTTGCGCCTGCCACAAGCGTGATGAGCCCCAACAAGAGTTGCAATAAAATCACCGCCAAGTGATTCGGCAAACCAATGCGACACAAGAACATTGGTTCTTCTGCAGCAGTGCCGTGACCTTCTGCCACCAAGGTTTTTGAAGCACGTAAGGTCAACAGGATGTAAATAAAATAGATCAACACCATGACCAAGCCTATGGTGTAGCGTACCAATTTCACATCGTGGGGTACATACAAGGCGATGGTGGCAAAAACAAAGGCGATAATAAAGAAATTCAGATCTCGAATAAGACCCGTGCGCTCGGGACGGAAATGACCTTGTAGTTTTCTTTTCGGCAAAACAGAAAGCGCCATCAGAAAGAAGGTTAAGGTGGATAACATTAAAGGCGCCCCCAGAATGGCCCCTACACCAATTTCTTCATTGGTCGTTTGATTGGATGTGCCTGCCAGCAAGGCGAGTAAAGGCACCATGGTCTCAGGCAAGGCTGTTCCAACAGCAGCGAACAGGGAACCCGTTACCCCTTCGGAAATACCTATGCGCTCACCTAAATGTTCCAAAGCATTGGTAAACACTTCTGCAGCAATTAGAATGACAAGCAATGCAATAAGTAATTCTACGAATATCATGGTGAATTCCAATAGTTAAAAAGCGATTGAGTGTGTTGGAACACTGGATTACAGCGAGATTTTATAGGATAGACTGATTAAACGCATGGAAAAATTGAGTATTCACGAAAATGGTTGGTGCCCACAAGCGCGCCACATCGCTTCACCCAATTTCGACGCCAGGCCGAACTGTCAGATTGATCTAGTGGTGATTCATAATATTAGTTTGCCCCCTAAGCAATTTGGCGGTGAAGGGGTCGTCAATTTATTCACCAATCAACTCGACCCGACCGAGCATCCTTACTATGCCGAAATCCACCAACTGAAAGTTTCGGCGCATTTTTTTATTCGGCGCGATGGTGAATTGATACAGTTTGTCTCATGCAATGAACGGGCATGGCATGCCGGCGTGTCTGAATGGCAAGGAAGAAGTCGTTGCAATGACTTTTCTATCGGCATAGAGCTAGAAGGCTCGGATGAACAGGCGTTTGAACCAATTCAGTATAAAATGCTCCAAAATTTGCTGTCTGCAATACGCGCCCAATATTCGATTCAAGACATTGTCGGTCATTCTGATATCGCGCCTGGTCGCAAAACTGACCCTGGTCCTTTTTTTGACTGGAATATGTTGTCAGCAAGCTAGGACTCAATCGTCTGGATAGTCAGTCATCTATATAATAGTGAGTCTTAGATTAAGTTTAAGCAAATTGATAAGAAAGTTAATTCATGAAGAAAATAATCACGTTGCTAAGTTTGTGCTTTTTTCTCACGCTTAGCGCATGTGGCAAGAAACAAGATGATGCTGCTAGCAAAAAACCCAGCCTGCCATTGATTACCGTCACCCAAGCTGAAAAAACCAATCTAGAAGTACGTGAGCAATCCATAGGCACCATAGAGGGCATCATAGACCCGACCATCGCTGCTGAAGTGGCTGGTCGCGTCACCAAAGTGCTTACCCGCCCTGGTGAGCCTGTACGACATGGACAAGCTTTGATTGTGTTAGACCCCACTGATTTGAATTTACAACGCGTTGAAGCACAAGCAGAGGTTGCCAGAGTTGAGGCTTTGCTCAGCAACCAAGAAAAAATCGTTGAAAGAAATCAGGTGTTATTGAAAAAGAATTTTATTTCTCAAAATGCCTTGGATGATGTGGCCACCCAAAAAACCGCACTGGAGCGTCAACTGGAGGCCGCCAAAGCCAAGATTGCTATCATCGAACATAACCGCAACAAGACGGCAGTTTATGCGCCGGTCGATGGCAAAGTTGAAAAACTGATTGTTGCCGTGGGTGAGTATGTCAAAGTCGGTGACCCCTTGATGCAAATTATTAGTCGCCAAAAACTGCGTGCCAATTTGCCTGTGCCCGAGAGTATTGCGCCACAAATCAAAGTGGGCACCAAAGTCATACTCACAACACCGGCAGCAAAGCAGCCACAGTTGGGGCAAATTAATGAGCTCAAACCCTTGATTAACGCAGATAGTCGCGCACTGTATGCGGTGGCTGATATTCAAGCGGATGCCGATTGGCAACCCGGTGCCAGCGTCACTGGTTTGATTATTTTGGGTGAACGCAATGATGCCATTATGGTGCCAGAGCAAAGCGTAGTGCTGCGCCCAGCGGGTGAGGTGGTGTATGTCATCGAGGGCGAGCAGGCGCATCAGCGCTTGGTTAAAACCGGTTTGTTGCAGGACGGTAAGATAGAAATTCGCGAGGGCCTACAAGGCGGTGAAACCATCGCCGTCGATGGTGCCGCTTTATTGACTGACAAGGCCAAGGTCAGTATCAAATCTAACAACAAGTCCTAATACTCTGCGCATATCAAGAAAGAAATAACACATCATGATGAATCTGCCTGAACTGTCCATTAAACGCCATGTATTGGCATGGATGTTATCGGCTGTCGTCGTGCTGTTCGGCTTGATTGCTTATCAGCGTATCGGCATAGATCGCATCCCTGCCATCGACTTCCCCATGATTATGATTAATACCACACTCAAGGGAGCGAATCCGGATGTGGTGGATACCAGCATCACCGGTATTATTGAATCAGCCGTCAATACCACCCCCGGCATTGACCATATTCAATCTAGCTCATCCCCTGGGGTTTCGACTGTCACGATTACCTTTGCCTTGGGCAAAGATATCAATGTGGCCTATAACGAAGTGCAATCCAAAGTATCGCAGATACTAAAAAAATTACCCGAAAATACCGATCCACCGATTATCCAAAAAGTGGATAGCAATTCAGGTGCGATTATTTGGTTAGCCTTGTCGGGGGACCGCACCATACAACAATTGAATTTGTATGCGATCAATGTGCTGAAGAAAAAATTAGAGACGATTGATGGCGTGGGTGAAGTGACGCTTGGTGGTCGCCGAGATCGTGTGATACGCGTTAATCTTTCACCAGAACGCATGGCGGCATTGCACCTGACAGCGACAGACTTAATCAATGCATTTAAACGTGAGCATGTGCAAATGCCAGGTGGTTTTTTGGTCAGTGAAAAGTCCGAAAAATTACTTAAACTAGATTTGGAATATCACAATGTGCACGAGCTAGAGCGCATGATTATCCAAAACAAAAACGGCATGCCTATCTATCTCAAAGATGTTGCAAACATCGAAGACGGCATTACTGACAATCGGCAAATTGCGCGTTATAACGGCAAGCCAACTGTCGGCTTGGGCTTAATCAAAATCGCCAATGCCAATACGGTCAAAATTATTCAAGAAGTTGAGCGTCGTTTGGACGAGGATTTGCGTCCTAGCCTACCACCCGGCATGTCCTTGGATATCTCTACCAATGATTCGATTTTTATTAATCAATTGGTAGCTTCTTTGAAAGAGCACTTGGTCACGGGCACCTTGCTGGCTGCCTTGGTGGTATTTTTATTCTTACGCTCGTTACGATCCACTTTAATTATCGCTACCGCCATCCCAGTCTCGCTGTTAGGCGCAATTGCAGTGATGTATTTCGCTGGCTATACCTTCAACTCGATGACATTGCTGGCTTTGCTGTTGTTGATTGGGGTCGTCGTCGATGATGCGATTGTGGTGCTGGAAAACATTTATCGACATCGCGAGCATATCGATAAAAATCCCATCTCTGCTGCGATTAATGGCTCGGCAGAAGTAACTTTTGCTGTGATAGCCGCCTCGCTCTCCTTGGTATGTATTTTTGCGCCGGTCATCTTTATGGATGGGATTTTGGGTATGTTCTTTAAATCCTTCGGCGTGGTGGTGACCTTTGGGGTTTTAACTTCGCTATTCGTTTCGCTCACGCTGACCCCGATGTTGTGCTCTCGCTATTTGGATGTCACGCAACAACACAAACAAATTTACTATCGGATTTCAGCTTGGTTAGATCGCCTCGATCAGCATTACCATCGCTTATTAGAATATAGCTTGCAGCATCGTTGGAAAGTCATCTTGACTACATTCGCCGTGGTGATTTTTGGGGGTGGCTTTGCCCTGTATATTGTCGACAAAGATTTTGTGCCTGAGACCGATGAAGCTAGTTTTAGTATCACCGTCAAAACGCCTTTGGGGTCTAACTTGGATTACACCAATGATGGCATGCTGAAAATTGAGAAAATCATTGAGCGTCATCGCCCTATCGTCGCCAGCTATTTCTCTACCATAGGTGCCGGTTCACGCGGTCAGGTTAATCAAGGTAATATCAATGTGCGTCTTGTGCCCAAGACAGAGCGTGATATCAGTCAACAAGCATTGATACAGCAACTAAAAAAAGAATTCGATCAAGTCCCTGGGGTAAAAGCGATTCCATCGCCAGCCTCTATCGCCAAAGGACAACGTTCAGAAAAATTACAATTTAATATCACCAGCTTTAACTTGGACGAGTTAGCTATCGTCGCTAAAAAGGTGCAAGACAGTCTGAGCACAGTGCCTAATATGGGTAAAGTCGATTTGGACTTGCAACTGGATTTACCCCAAGTAGAGCTGCTGATTGATCGAGACAAAGCCAGTAGCTTGGGGATTTCTGCCACCGATATTGCCAGTGCGATTAGCGTCTATGCTGGTGGCTTGGATGTATCTAGTTATAACGATGTGCCGGGTGATGGTCAACGCTATAAAGTGCGCTTAAAAGCTGAAGAGGGTGAGTTAAAACAAGCATATGATTTGAGTAAGATTTATCTACGAAGCAACAACGGCAACCTCGTACGTTTGGATACTTTGGTGCAAAGCAAAACAGGTTTGGGTCCTGCAGTGATAGGACGCTTAGACTTGCAATACGCTGCCAACTTTTATATCAACCCCGGCATGCCATTAGGTGATGCGGTGAATGTAGTGAAGCAAACCGCCACCGAAATCATGCCAGCGGAATACAAACTGAAATTCTCTGGACAAGCGGAAGAGTTTGGCAAGACATTTAAAAATATCAAGTTTGTATTTATGTTGGCGATGATACTGTTGTACATGGTATTGGCGAGTCAATTTAATTCATTCTTACAACCACTGATTATTATGTTGGCCCAGCCTTTAGCGATTATCGGAGGATTACTGGCACTCCCCTTGTTTGGCGATACCTTGAATATTTATTCCATGATAGGTCTGGTACTGCTGATTGGACTGGTGGCCAAGAATTCTATTCTGCTGGTCGATTTAACCAATCAGATACGCCTCCAAGGTGCATCAGTACAAGATGCCTTGATGCAAGCTTGTCCTATCCGTATGCGTCCGGTGGTGATGACATCGCTTACGATTATCTTGGCCTTGTTGCCAGCTGCCCTAGGATTTGGTGCCGGTAGTGAATCGAACAAACCACTTTCGGTAGCGATTATTGGCGGTATGATTTCTTCTACTTTGCTGACCTTGGTGGTTGTGCCTGCGGCTTATTCTTTAGCCATGAACGCGCAAACCCGCTGGGAAAACAGCGATTGGGCGGCACGCAAACAAGGCTTTATGCAACTGCGCAAAAAATGGCTGGGCAAATAATTTGCTCAGCGCTGACTCGTCAGTTTTTGTACCACTAAACTACCCACCATATCGCCCTCTACATTCACGGTGGTCCGCAAGGTGTCGAGTAATCTATCCACTGGCAATAAAATCGCAATAGCCTCGGCTGGCAAACCGACCGATTGCAATACCATCACCATGGTGACCATGCCCGCGCTTGGTAGTCCGGGTGCGCCTATCGCGGCAATCATAGAGACCAAGAATACAATCAATTGTTGAGTAAAGCTCAAATCTAAGCCCATCAAATTGGCGATAAACAGGGCTGCCGCTGCCTCATATAAGGCAGTGCCATCCATATTCACTGTCGCCCCCAAAGGCACCACAAAGCCGGCAATTTCTGGTTTGACATGCAAGTGTTGCGTGGTGCAACGTAAGGTCACCGGCAAAGTTGCAGCGCTGGAACTGGTGGCAAAGGCGGTGACTAAAGCCTCTCGCGCACCTTGCCAAAACCACAGCGCATGTTTGCCCGTGAACAAATATAAAATCGCCGGCAATACCACCACACCATGCAACAAAGTCATGGCCATCACCAAGACTACAAAATTGCCCAACACCGATAACACCGTCAAATCTTGTTGTGCCAATAATTTAAATAACAAAGCGGCGATGCCCAAGGGGGCTAAATGCATGATCCAGGACACCATACGCATGACGATTTCTAAGCCCTCTTGCATCACCGTTCTGAGTGATTGATAACGCTCGCCGCCCAGCACCAGCGCAATCCCAAAAAACAAAGAAAAAATCACGATGGCTAGGACATGGCCTTGTGCTAAAGCTGCGAAAGGATTGATAAATAATTGATGCAAAAAGCTGGTAATAAACTCACTGACGCTCATGCGATTGGCATTGAATTGTTGCATTGCGTCACTAAACATGGCGGTACTGAGTCCAGCTCCCGGTTTGAATAGATGCATGCCTGTCATACCAATCACGATGGCGATGGCCATAGTGGCAAAAAAGAAAATCAGCGTCGATTGCCAAACCCGTTGTGCTTGTTGGTGCTGACTCAAATTGGCGATCCCGACGGTAATCGAGCAGAACACCAAAGGCACTAACAGCATTTTGAGTAAATTGATAAACACGCCGCCCACCATGCTGGCGAGGTAAACACCGTTTTGCACTAGGCTGCTTTGTTGGCCAAGATGATGGGCATAAGCGCCAGCCAAGATACCCAATACAGCCCCCAAAAGTATCTGTGTATTAATGCTCCACTTGCTAACTTTCATCGTTGACATAGATTGCTCCCGCTATGAAGAATTTTTAAACGTGTGTTATTTTTTTTGCAAAATGGCGGCAAAGAAACCGTCGGTTTGATGCAGATGTGGCAATAACTTAAAGTAATCTGACATCTCTAAATTGATTTGTTGCTGTTGTAATATTTCTTGTACAGGCAGCAAGCTAAAGTCCTCATGCTGGGCAAGAAAAGCCTGCACAATATCTTCGTTTTCTTGTTGCAAGATACTGCAAGTAGCATACACCAAACGCCCACCTGCTTTTACTAATTTGGCAGCGCTATTCAAGATGCTCATCTGCTTTTGATTCAGCTCTTCGATATCACTGGGCTGTTGTCGCCACTTTAAATCTGGATTGCGACGCAAGGTCCCCAAACCACTACATGGAGCATCGACTAATACTTTATCGAATTTACCGTGCAGTCGTTTCAATTTGCTGTCTTGCTCACTGCTCAGTAGTTGGCTGTGCAAATTAGATAAGCCGGAACGTTTCAAACGTGCAGATAAATTTTGCAAGCGCTTTTCGGCAATATCGAAGGCATAAATACGCCCCGTATTTTTCATCAAAGCCCCTATCGCTAAACTTTTGCCGCCTGCACCCGCGCAAAAATCCGCCACCATTTCGCCACGTTTGGGCGCTAAGATATAGCTGAGTAATTGACTGCCCTCATCTTGTACTTCGATTTCGCCTTGCACAAATAATGGGTGTTTGTGGATAGACCAACGCTGATTTAAACGTAAACCAACGGGCGAATAAGGCGTCACCTGTACCTGTGCCCCCTCACTCTGTAAACGGGCTAGCACACGCTCACGGTCGCTCTTGATAGTATTCACACGCAAATCTAGAAAAGCGCTCTGATGCATGCTTCTGGCGATAGTAAGCGCTTCTTTTTCTGGGTATTGCTGGCTCAGTTTTTGCCATAACCACAAGGGTAAATCGGCTTGAATTTCTGGGCTCAGATTGTCCGTGCTTTTGGCTTTAATTTCTTGTGCCCACGCTTGTTGTTCTTTGTTTAATGTATCGGCCAAGTCTCGCACACTGGAGCCTTGAATGCGCAATAACCAAGCAATCAGCAAACGTCGAGCATCCTGACCATCGGCTAAATATGTGAGTAATGATAAGCGACGAATCACGCCATACACTGACTCAGCCACAAAGGCTCTTTCCTTATTACCAAGCTCTCTATGCTCGCGGAAAAAAGCACTGAGCTTGGCATCTGCAGGGCCAGATTTTTGCATCACATCGGCCAAGGCGACGCAGGCTAAACGAAATAAATTAGGGTTGATGCTCATGATTAAAATCGGCGTTGATTCGTGTGACTAGAAACTCGAATCCTGTGCCGTCCTTTGCGATTTTGATAATTTTTACGGGAATATAGCGATAGTCACTTGCTAACCATACCTCTGTTTTTTCGTCCGGATCTCCTGAGCTTTTGGCGATATGGATGGTATTCAATTCACCCAGCTTGCTGCTCAATTTTTCCTCTGCGATAAAGTGATACTCATACTGCCTGACGGTCCGTGCATTGGTAATGGTGTAATGCATCTCGTCTAGTGGCCCAACAAACATAAATTGATATAAAAAACTCAGCACGTCCAATGTGCCGTTTTCTAAAGCAAAACTATTTTCCTCTTTACTGTTTTTGAGAAAAATGCGACCTGCGTTCCAATCAAAATCAGCCTGCAAGAATCTCTCTTGTTTATTACTTATTTCATAGCGATATTGGCTAGGCTTTAATCCCTGCGGGGTAATCGTGCCCATACTTTTTTCTATACGTTTTCCTGAAAAAGCCAAAGTAGCTAAACCGCTGGCCTCCATCTCACTCTGAATCAGATAATTGCCATTATCATTTTGGTAGCGGTAACGCGCCCGTCCAGAACCAAATCCAGTTCGTTTTACTTCATATTCAGTTTCTACCCATTTGGGGGCAGGCAATACCGCACTCGGCTCGAATTGATAGCTTTGATCAAGGTCTACGCCTGACTCAAACGGCAAAGGCTCAGGGGCTGCTCTGACAGCGGCCGAGGGACTTGCCAGCGCATTGGTCTCGGGCGTTGATGGGGCAGCACGCGGGGCTGCAGCTTGAGGCTTAGGCGACGCAGCAGGTTTTGCAGGCGGCGGGGACGGTGGTACGGGTTTGGGTAATGGGGTCAACTCTGCCTCTAGGATGACGGGGCTATTTGACATGTCCGGCCACTCTAAACGCGCACTGCCAAGCAAAGCCAGATGTAGCAATAATGAAATAGAGAATGCAATCAGCCAGCGAAAGCGATATAAACGCTTGAGTAAATTCTCCTGAGGCGTCGCATTCATTTACTTCTCGCTATCATAAGTTTGGCTTGCTTGCCCTAATACTCGATACGAATATTGCTAATCACCTGCTCAGTCACTGAGCCATTTTCATCACGAATCAGAATACGTACTGGCAGATACCCATGTTGACGCGACAGGCTAATAATTTTCTCTTCCGCCGAGTCAGTCAGTCCCGCATTGGTCAATGTCACGGTTTGATAAGACTGATTATTCAATAGCAGGATGACGTCCTGCTCGACCATACGATATCGATATTCACGCAGCTTTTTGCCATTATTCAGCAGTACGGAAATGTCTTCAGAGTTGGGTGGGCTAAACATCCATTGGTAGGGATAACTGGCGAGATCCAAAGTACCTTTGGGCAAACTTTGCGTATATACATTGCCCTTTACTCTTATGGTGATTTCACCATTGGCCCAATCAAAATCCGAGGTCACCGATTTGCGTTCATTGTCTCCTTGACGCATTTCGAAACGTACAGGTTGCAAACCATCAGCAGTCACCAAACCCTGACTAATCAATACACGCTTGCCGGCTAGTGCCATCAAACCAGCCCCCTCCGTCACGCTGACAATTTTGTATTGGTTTCCCTGTTGTTGATAGGTTTCTGTCACCTGTCCTAAGGGTTTGTCGTTACGAAATAGCTGATAGGTCAAGGTCACCGATTTTGGCGCTGCATCACTCGGCAATGCCAAAATCAATAAAAACAGCAGTGCGTAACGAATGTTCATCATCAGACCACGACGGTAGGCGCCTCACCCACACCTTGTGCGCGCATCTTGCCAATTTGCCAGACGGTTTCGCCTTGCTCGCGTAAGAATTTTGCAGCCACATCTGCGTCTTCAGCTGACACGATCAACACCATGCCGATGCCGCAATTGAATGTGCGATACATTTCATCCGCGGCAATATTGCCCACTTGTTGCATCCACTGGAAAAGTGGCGGCATTTCCCAGCTGCTTGCCTGCACTTCTGCGGTCAAACCAGCTGGCAGCACACGGGGTACATTTTCGGTGATACCACCACCGGTAATATGGGCCATGCCTTTGATGTTGATTTTTTCTAATAATTGCAGGATGGGTTTGACATAAATACGTGTAGGCGCCATCACCACATCTTTAAATGGACGACCATGAAAATCCGCATCCATTTCTATTCCAGATATGCTGATCAGTTTACGAACCAGGGAATAGCCATTGGAATGCGCACCACTCGAGGCCAAGCCCAACAGCACGTCACCCGCTTGGATTTGTGTGCCATCAATAATGGCTGTTTTTTCCACACAACCCACGGCAAACCCTGCTAAATCGTACTCACCTGCTGGATACATACCAGGCATTTCTGCCGTTTCACCGCCTACCAACGCACAACCGGCTTGCTCACAGCCTTGCGCAATGCCTTTAATCACTTGCGCGGCCACACCCACCTCTAATTTACCGCAGGCGAAATAGTCCAAGAAGAATAGCGGTTCTGCGCCTTGTACCAAGATATCGTTGACACTCATAGCCACCAAGTCTATGCCGACCGTATCATGCTTGTTCAATTCAAAGGCCAATTTCAGCTTGGTACCAACACCATCCGTACCCGAGACCAAAATTGGCTGCTTATACTTGCTAGGCATGGCAAATAAAGATCCAAAACCGCCTATGCCCCCCATCACTTCTGGGCGCATAGTGCGCTTGGCAAACGGCTTGATTTGCTCGACTAAGGCATCACCAGCCTCAATATCGACGCCGGCGTCTCGGTAGGAAATGGAAGGTGGATTTGCCTTGGAATGCTGTTCGGAACTCAAAGCTTGCTCGCTTTCTACAAGATAAAAACAAATAACAGGTAAAATATGCACTTTGGCGCAATGACTTGCGCTTGATATAGGTTGAATTTTAACCTAAATGCATTTAAACGAGAAAAAAGCCCTGCCATTCAACACAGTTTTGATGATTCATGAAACAACTGCTACTCGACATTCAATTACCCGCTAAACCCAGCCTAGATAATTTTCTAGTCGGGAGTAATGCAGAGGCTATTCATACCATCAGTCAGAGTCTGACTGCGCAAGCCACTCAGCGCTTTATTTATCTTTGGGGCGCACCCGGCAGTGGCAAAACGCATTTATTATCTGCCACACGCGATGCGGCGGAGGGCTTGGGTAAATCTTTGGTGATGGCCGACGATGTGCAAGACTTTAGCGAGCAACAACAAATCGATTTATTTAATGCCTACAATCAAGCACGCGAGAACGATAGCTTGGTGTTGGTGGCTGGCAATGCCTCACCCATGCAGATGGGTTTGCGCGATGACTTGGCCAGTCGATTGGCTTGGGGGGTCACTTATCAACTGCACCCATTAAGCGACGAGGAAAAAGCGCAGGCGCTGAAAGCACGAGCGAAGCAGCGCGGCATGAAATTACCAGATGACGTGGTAGATTATTGCTTTCGCTATCTGCGACGTGATTTACCCAGTTTAATGGCGACCTTGGATGCTCTCGATCAGTGGTCTTTGACCGAGAAAAAGCCCATTACCGTAGCCATGTTACGCAAACTGATTCAAGTGCCATTGCTTTAGTGTTGCCTTGATCTAGACCATGCCCTCTATTTGAAAAACGACCAGCACGCCATGATACGTATTAGTGAAATTAAGCTTCCATTACAACAAGCGCAAACCCTGACCCATGCGCCTGAGATACTGCAAGCTGCGATTATTAAAAAATTGGGTATACAACCCAGCGATTTGATTGACTTTAGTATCTATAAACGTGGGGTGGATGCGCGTCGTAAAAATGCTATTTTGTTTGTCTATATTCTCGATGTGCAGTTGCGTAACGAAGCCGCCATCCTGAAAAAATTCCAACGGGATGCGCACGTCAAATTAGCTCCGGATATGCAGTATCAATTTGTCGCGCGTGCCGATAGTGATAACGCCTCTCGCCCAGTCATCATAGGTTTTGGACCTGCCGGTATTTTTGCCGCATTAATTTTGGCGCAAGCGGGCTTCCGTCCTATCGTATTAGAGCGTGGCAAAGCCGTACGCGAACGGACTAAAGATACTTGGGGCTTATGGCGCAAAAAAGTGCTGGATCCTGAATCCAATGTGCAATTTGGTGAGGGCGGCGCAGGCACCTTCTCTGACGGAAAACTATATAGCCAAATTAAAGATCCCAAGCACTATGGACGCAAGGTGCTGACCGAGTTCGTCAAAGCCGGTGCGCCAGAAGAAATTTTGTATGTCAGTCACCCGCACATCGGTACATTCCGTCTAGTGGGGATGGTCGAGCAAATGCGTCAAACGATTATAGACCTTGGCGGTGAGATTCGTTTCCAAAGTCATGTCACCGATATTGTGGTAGAGCAGCAACAAGTGCGTGGAGTGATATTGGCCAATGGCGAGCAGATTGCCACGCAGCACCTAGTATTGGCGGTTGGTCATAGCGCACGTGATACCTTCACCATGTTGCATCAGCGTGGCATTTATATCGAGGCCAAACCATTTTCCATCGGCTTCCGTATTGAGCATCCACAATCACTGATTAATACCGCGCGCTATGGTCCTTATGCGCAACATCCCGTGTTAGGCGCAGCCGATTATAAGCTGGTTCATCACGCCAGCAATGGACGCAGCGTGTATAGTTTTTGTATGTGCCCTGGCGGTACTGTAGTGGCGGCGACTTCAGAAACTGGCCGCGTGGTCACGAATGGCATGAGTCAATACTCGCGTAATGAGCGTAATGCCAATGCAGGTATCGTGGTGGGCATCTCGCCCGAGCAAGACTATCCAGATGGCCCATTGGCGGGCATGGAGTTACAGCGCCAATTAGAGAGCAAAGCGTTTGAGTTGGGTGGGCAAGATTATTGTGCTCCAGCGCAACTGATAGGCGACTTTTTAAGTAACCGCCCCTCAAGCCAACTCGGCCAAGTCACTCCATCGTATACCCCAGGTGTGAAGTTATGTAATTTAGCGGATGCTTTGCCCGAGTTTGCCATTCAAGCCATGCGCGAAGCGATTCCGGTATTTGCTAAACAGATTCAGGGCTTTGATTTGGCTGATGGTGTATTAACTGGAGTAGAAACACGCACTTCATCCCCGATACGAATTAAGCGCGATGATTTGAGCTTGCAAAGTATCAACACCCAAGGCCTTTATCCTACTGGAGAGGGAGCTGGTTATGCTGGAGGCATTTTGTCTGCGGCAGTGGATGGTATACGCGTGGCAGAAGCGGTATCGCTTGCCATGAGCAAAACTAGCTCACGCTAACTTCGCCCTCACCACGTTTGCCGTGGTTGTCTTGCCATTCAAGTTTAATCACATCACCTTGTTTGGCTTGTGCCAGATAAAAAGTCAAATAAGGGTTTTTGCTGATGCCCGTTCCCCATTGCGCTTGCATCACCACCTGCTTATTTAAATAGACAGTCACCAATTGAATAAAGTTGGCAGGAATAGTGTCACCGAAATCACTCTTACGTCTGCCGGTTTCCATGGGGTGCGACATCAATACTTTGACTTCGGTCACGCCGTTCTTGAGTTGGGCCCGCATTTTGATATTGTCAGCCATTATCCGCACCCATTTTCCATTACTTCAACCAGCTTTTTGCTGAAGAAATATTGACCATCGGCTTGAATCACCGCTGTGACATCGGAGGTTTCAGCCATCTTGATACGAGTAATCACATCTGGGACAACGCCTGAAACAAAATCAAATTGGGCTATTAATGCCGTTGGATTCTTCTCCACCAAAATCGCAATCGATTGCGTATTGGCTAGGTGGCTTCGTACCTGCACCTGCACCACTGCACCGTTCTCGGCTTTGTCGGGGGCAGTCATCACAATCTTATCGCTAGGCATGGGCTTGGCCACCCCCAGCAAATGCATCGCTTCATCTAATTTGCTGGATTGAAAGGCAGGGGTATTCCATACCGCTGACCAAGCTTTAATGGGCAGAGCGGCGAGCGCGATAAACGCGCCTGTCCAAGTTAAAAACTGTCTTCGATGCACATTACACTCCTCATCACTGAATATCCATTATGCATCAAAACAAACTGTCTTTTTTGGGCTCATCTAACATGGCTTTCAAAGCCTTTGCTCGTGCTTCGACGATAGAAGATTCATAGAAATCGCCATCCCCTGCTTTGACCGCCAGATCCATTTGTTCGAATGCTCTTTGCACATTATAGCGACGGAAATAGGCCTCACCCTGTGCCTGAAAACTCAGCATTTTTTTATTCAATGCGGCGTAAGACTTAGCCTTGATTTCATACAGTTGCGGATTATCAGGAAAGCCAGGCTGTTTTTCGGAAATAAAACGTATGGCTTTTTCATATTGACCTAACTCCACCAAGTGCTTGCCATAGCCGATAATCAAAGCCAAGTGTGAAGGATAACGCATCAGACCTGCAACAAAACGCTTTTCTGCTTGCGCAGGATTTTTTGCTTCGACCTCGACTTCGGCGGCAAGCGAAGCAAAATAGGGGTGAATTGCATGATTGGTCTCCAGCCAAGACACTTCTTTACGCGCTGCTGCAATATTATTGGCACGTAAATAGGCGATTGCTAAACCATAATGTTGTGCAGTTAAACTGCTGTAGCGTTGCTGTTGGATATTTTCTTGGAAGTAGCTGATGGCTTGTGAAGGCGAACCTAAGTTGGCAAATAGTTTGGCTCTCACCAAATCAAATTCAGGGGTGTAGGCCTGTAATTTAAACTTGTTTTTACCCGCGCGGGCACTGACATCAGCAATACGCTCGGTGGTAATCGGGTGAGTCCGTAAAAATGATGGGGCGCTACCCTCCACAAATCTCGTCCCTTTTTGTAATACTTCAAAGAAACCCGCCATCGCAGTCGTGTCGTATCCCGCGTTTTCTAAAATTTGTATACCAACTCGATCTGCTTCTCTTTCATGTTCGCGGGTGTAGTCCAACTGCTTTTGCATCATGCTTGCAGAGGAGGTCATCATCGCCGCGCTTGATAGTTGAGGGTTTCCACGAGCAGCGAGCAAAGCTAGGGCCATCCCTGCCATATTGATGATGGAATCACGTTTTTGTTGCGCCAACATACGCGCCAAATGGTGTTGCACCACGTGACCGATTTCATGTCCCAATACACCGGCTAATTCACCCTCATTGCGGGCGGCAATCATCAATCCAGTATGAACACCAATCACACCCCCTGGCATAGCAAACGCGTTAATACTATTGTCACGCACTACAAAAAAATTAAATGATTGGGTTTTGTCAGGACCACTCTGCGCCAACTTACCCCCCAGTTGGGTTATGTAATCATTGACTTCGGCATCATCAATCACTTGGTCGCTGGCCATTACATCGCGCATGATTTGATAAGCGATTTTTTGCTCATCTAAAGGCGACATCACGGTTGCCGAATAATCACCCAGCTCGGGCAACTCATCGGCAATCACGCGTGGAATCAATACAAAACACACAAAAATAATATAAATAACTCGCATCATTGTTTTATGATATTGGGCTTAAACATGAGTTCAACAATCCAAGTATTTTAACTTAGCGTGGAATGAGATATGAGCAAACTTTCCCATTTTGACCAAGATGGACGAGCGCATATGGTGAGTGTCAGTGACAAAGCTGACAGTCTCAGAAAAGCAATCGCTGGCGGGACTATCCATATGTTGCCGGATACGCTTGCTTTGATTCAACAAGGCAACTCTAAAAAGGGTGATGTGCTTGGAGTTGCTCGCATTGCAGCGATACAAGCCGCCAAACGCTGTGCTGACCTGATTCCTTTGTGCCACCCCATCGCGTTGAGTCATGTTTCTGTCGATTTTGCGATGGATACAAAACTAAATTGCATCTATTGTTCTGTCACTGTCGAGTGTACGGGCAAAACCGGGGTAGAGATGGAAGCGCTAACCGCTACTAGTGTGGCCCTTTTGACGATTTATGATATGTGCAAAGCGGTAGACAGAGGTATGACGATTAGTGATATAGGCTTACAAGAAAAGTTAGGGGGTAAGTCTGGGCATTGGAAATCGGAGAAGTAATAACTAACATCAGTGAAAGCTAAGATTAATAGCCTAAAAAAGGCTAAGGATAGAGCGGCTGACGCTCTAGCAACTGAGAGAAATCGCCAAAAACAAGCTCGAGCAAAGGATCGATTAGCTCAGGCTCAGAGAGATTTGGCTATGACGAGATTAACCAGTAAGTAATTATTTGAATAAGACTGATTACTTTCTACATCTAAATATTATTTCTCTTTTTGTGCCCATAGTATTCTCTTCCTTACTTATCTCTTCATAGCCGTTAGGACATGTTCGCATTGCTTTAAGATTACAGTTAGTCCAGTTCTCAACAGAGCCAGAGCAACTGACATGATACTCACCATTTGAAAGTGGTCTAACTGGCTGGGCTTGTCCATTGAGTAATTGTTGACATCCAGTTAATAAAATTAAAACGAGAGAGGAAATTGCTAGGTTTTTCATTTACTTCCTTTCAAAAAAAACGGCATCCGAAGATGCCGTTTTAAATAATTAAACTTATGTTTAATTTTAGAAGAACAAGATCGCACCTAAAGAAGCTGTACGGCCTTTACCTTCTAGAGAACCAACTTCTGATTTAACATCTGAGTATTCAGCAACCAGATTTAAGTTCTTAGTTAAGGCATGGTATGCACCAACTGCCCACATACGATCTTTAAGATCTTTACCAGCTTGTCCAGTTGCAATTACATCGCTACTGTTAACTGTTTCAAGTCTACTTTGACCCCAGCTGATACCTAAAGTAGTATTCGTTGGCAATGTGTATTTAGCTTGAACATAGCCACCCTTAGAGTCACGTAATTTTCCACCGTGACCGATACCACCGTAACCTTGAACAGTTTGACCAATACCTTCACCATCGTACATGTAAGCAACTAAGTTTAATGCACCCATTGATACGCTTGCACCTGCGTCATATGAACGCATTGTATCAGAGCCATATGCATCAGATCTTGTTCCGATATCAGTGAATTTTTGCTGAATTGCAGAAGCCCAGATCTTACCGGATACATCACCTGTCCATGAGTAAGATACTTTACCTTCGAAGGCTGGAGTTGAACCGCCACGGCCTACTGAAGCTGAACTTGTTGACCCAAGAGCTTGAGCGTTAAACGCTTGCGTTACACCAACCGTAGCTTGGAAACCGTTCCAGTTTGGTGTTGTATAGGCAATTTGACCTTTCCAGTCAGCATACATGAAACCAGTACCGATACGACCTGTGGTTGTTGTATTACCTGCCAAACCACCTGCACCAGAACCAACACCTAACAATGTCATATCATTCAAAATCGCATCAGATGCGTAGATACCTAAATCTTTACCTAACTTGATCTCACCCCAGCTTTTATCACCAAATGTCATAAACGCTTGACGATTTTCTTGGTTACCCGATAATGCACCAGAGCCGCCAGTTTGAATACCAGCCTGAGTTGTTGAAGTACCTGGATTGATAGAAATTGTAAAAGCAACATCTAGATCATTTTGGCGAGTTTTACCAGAAACTGATAAGTAGTTAGGTAAAAGACCAGTAGTAATGTTGTTTTGAGTTTTGTTATCTGAACCACCAACCAAGCCATCACCGCGACCAGCACCAGTCCAATATGTTGCATAACCAGCTGTAGTGTCACCAGTTAAGCGTGTTGAAGTGTAGTAAGCATTAACGTTACCGCCAATGTCCAAAGTCCAATCACCAGCTGGAATTACGATACCAGCTTGAGCTGCAGAAGAAAGTGCTAACACAGCACCAGCAGTTTCAAACCTGCTTTATGTTATTGAATTCATATTAAGTTTTTCTCATACTGGTTTTATAGTCGAGTTTTAGCTTATTAAGGTGGTGATTTTTTCTAAATGATTTCCCCACCAAGCCATCATATCTATACGTTCTTCCATGTATTGTGCTCTATTGTAGGCACGACGCACTTGGTTGCTATCTACATGAGCCAGCTGTCGCTCAATTGCGTCTGCTCTAAATCCATGCTCATTAAGTATCGTGCTGGCTAATGCTCTAAAGCCATGTATCGTCATTCTATGTTTATAACCCATCCAATAAAGCGCATAGATTAGTGCGTGCCCAACAAGTGGCTTACCCATTTTATGAAACACTAGGCTAGTGCTGGGGAAATCTATTCTAATTTGTTTGAGTATCGCAATCGCTTGTTTGCTTAAGGGGACTACATGCTCAATTCTCATTTTCATATGATTGGCTGGAATTTTCCAAATTGCTTTTTCGATATCAAACTCATTCCAAGTCGCTTGTAATAACTCATTTTTTCGAACAAATGTAAGTGCCATTAGCTGTAGCGCATACTTAACAATCAAATCGCCATCCTTATTATAGTTGGCAATATCTATCATTAACTGCGGGAGATCATTTGATGAAACAGTATTAAAATGAACAACTGAATGTGAATGTAATGCTTTATTCAATCCTACGGTAATATCCTCTTTACATGCCCCAATCACAATCGCGTATTGCCATATTTGACGGCAATCATTTAGAACGCGACGAGCAAGCGCATAAGCCCCTCGCTCTTCCATTCTTTGAAGTAATTCCAACAGATTTTTGCGAGTAATTTTTTGTATATTTTTATCAGCGATATACTTAATTACATTATTGACAAGCCTTTGCTCTACTTGCTTAGTATGATTAGTTGTCCATTTGCTTGCTCGAAGAGATAACCACTCAGATACAATTTGTTTAAAAAGAGATTCTGGCGCCAATACAAAATCCTCTTTGGCTTTAATTTGATACTGGGCTAAATGATTAGCCTGACTATACTTGGCAACAATTATTTGTTCATAGAATTCCTTAGCATTTTCATAGGCACTTCTTTTATCTGTAGTTTTCAAACTTCGCCTGTATGTTTTGCCTTTATCCCAATAAACAGCTTGCCAATAAGGTGATGCGTTATTGAGATAGATTTTGAGTTTTTTGGGGTAGTTAGGCACTTGGCTAAGTGTGCCAACAATCACAGCAGTTTTATGACGAGATTTTTCCAGCATTGCGCTAGTGTATTTTCAGCACAACGGCTTGGACAACCATAATTAGTCGACTTGCTTATCGACTAATTGGTCGACTTTATCAAGTATCGTTTTAAACCACTTATCATGCGAGTAAAGTTCGCCAGTGCTACCGCACTAGCGCAGGATATCCAACTAAATTTCCCCTACCATATATCGTTTCTAGCTGAAGCTTTGCTTTATATGCGTCTTGCGCTTGAACAACCACAGGTGTTGTCGTTTTAATTGTTTTAGTCACTTCTACTTTTACTAAGCATTTATAAGTATTCATCTCTATTTGTCCCCAACCTAAAGTATTTAATGTAGTTTCATTTGGGATGATTGGACAACCGAAATCAAACCTAACTGGTTAAAAAAACGATTGGTTTTTTATTGTTTCCATTTGTTCTGGCATAAATAAACATACAAGTAAGATGAAGGTTGGCACGCCGACGACAACAGTGCTGCGAAGTCCGTTCTTAAATGTGTGACGGTAAGCAAAGCGAGTTACTTACTACTCGTCCTCATTACACTACCCTTAAATGGATGCCTTAAACGACGCACCCTTGTGCTGTAACGTTTGTAATGTTGAAGATGGTTAATTACGTAGCAATACGTAATGTAAGCTTATCGCAAACGATTAAGCTGAAAGTGAGTGGGACTGCCACATTGAAACCCACAAACATATCTAAATAACGCTACTGATATAGGCGATAGATATGTTGCGTAAGACGAGCACGTAAAAGGAGACAGCAAAACCTGCCTTACTTGTTAATTCAAGTTGTGTGTATATCAGTTGTTTGGATACCTCAGTAAAAGTATATGAACAAGACCATGCCCTCTAACAGGGCGTGGCTTGTTCTTCCTAGTAAAAGAGTTCAAAAGCAAAAAACTCCTAATCAATAAAAGTCGCTTCAACACGACTCTTTCAAAACAAGAAGAAATAAATCTGTGTTGAGCAAAAGCGAATGCTTTTGTGAAAACACTAGCGAACTTCAGTTCGCTGATTAACTAATCGCATAAATATAAAAACAAATGAAATATACAAAAATAAACATTATTAAGTTAAGTCATTAAGTCTCAATAGAAAATTATGTTTTGTCTTTTTCGGTAGGAATTGATAACAAAAGAAAACAAAATACATATAACGAAAATCATTTGTTATTAGGAGAAAAAATGAAACAGGCTCGCGTATTAAACGAAAAAGAGTTAAATCTATTACTACTCTACATCAATACACGCAGACATGCCGCACGAGATAGATTGATGGTATTAATGACATTTTACGCAGGAATGCGGATCAAAGAGGTGGTAGCTACAACTGTGCGTGATGTTTTGGCGAGTGATGGTAGCGTTCGACTGGAGTTGAATTTGTCGGCAGAAAAAACCAAAGGCAAATACGGCAGAACTGTCGTGTTGCCAGAAAAACTACGCAAAGAAATACAAGTCTACATATATACACGCTTTACTGAAAAACAACTCATCGCGCTGTCTTACAGCAATAATTTAGAAATTCCTTTGTTTCCCACACAAAAACGCGAGGGGTTTGACCCAAACACTGCTTGCTATCACTTTCATATGCTATTTAAGGCGGCAGGACTGGATGGAGCGAGTAGCCATTCGGGACGCAGATCGTTTATTACCAAACTTAGCGCAAAGTCAGTGCCACTAAAGGTGCTAATGGAAATGGTGGGACACAGGAATTTACAAACGACACAGCGTTATATTGAAGTCACGCCTGACCAAAAAAGGGCTGCGGCTGAACTGATTTAATAAAAGTCGTTTTAAAACGACTTAACCATCGCTTCTATGCCCAATATTTGATTGATGATGAAAATTGCTTTCAATGCCCATCTTATATGTTTTAGGCAGCTCTGGCACTTTCACAAACAAATTTCTAAAGTATTCAACATCAATATCAGGCGGTATCCATTCTCCATTAGCTATTGCCGCATCTAGTTCCCTTTGCTGTTGGTCAGTCCAACGCTTACGCGGAGAAACTTTGTCATAGCTTGGGAATTTACCAATTTCAGCATTTGCAATCAGCGAATCCGCTTTAGACACTAACCGGCTAACAGCTACTTTCATACCATTTCTTTTAGCCCTACCTTTTAAAACACCCTCCCCTAACTTTGGCATACAGTTGCGCACCAATTCAAATCCAACTCCAATTTGATGGGTTGTTAATTTATTAAAGGGTGCTCCAATACTTGAGGCATCCCTTTTAGCAAGTTTGACTAAGTTATAAACAGCCCATACTTCATAAGCCTTTTTCAAAATATCTTTTCTGATACCTTTTAGTTTGGCTAAAGGACGTTCAGCAGATGAGATCCTTTCAATCTTTCTATTCTGCTCTTCTCTAAGTAACTTTAATACTCTTCGAGTAATCGTTCGCTCAGATAGATTTAATGGGATTTCTACAATTAAATACTTCTCTCTTTTTGGGCTTACATTACTTAAGTATTCATCAATTCTCTTTACATCAGGTAACTTCACTGTCTCTAAAAGAAAATTCCTGCCTTTATTTCGCCACCAATAATCAAAGCTAAAGCGATACACATCCCCAAAATCTCGCCACATCGCTTTTAAGTCTTTATCTAAAGTATTTCCGTTCTGCTTACAGACCCACCAATAGTCTTTACTCATCCTTAAATAGCGCCACCACCAATACTGTGCGCTATCGAGCGCACCCTGTAGTTCATCTGCCTCTGATCTATAGGTGATATTAGGTGAACCTTTTAATTGAGATATACGATGTTTATTCATTTTTAAAAAAGTGTTATCAAGTGATTGTAGCTATTACATTGCTAAATGATATCAGAGGATAGTGAGAATTGTGGAAGCGCAAAAACATTTTTAAGCAGTAACGCAACCGCATTTTTCTTAACCTTAAAAAAGGAGACAGCAATGTCTAACGCAACTTTAGTTTTACCAGCAGTGCCAGCAGTAACTTCATCAACTACAGTAGCAGACGCTGTAAAACAGTCGTTTCAAAACGACTCTTTACAACTTGGCTCAGCAACCAACTTGTCATTTATCGAACAGTTGATTATTGAGCAAGAGGTGTGGGCAGATACCGCGTTCAAAACATCGAACGACATGCTCTACGGTTTGCTAGCTAAGTGCCAAGCAAAATACGAGGAAATGTGTGTAGGTGACTCTAACAGCCTTGTATTGCGCGATCAGCTTAATACTTACATTAATCTACATAATATCGCTGTAAATAAAAACTCTCACACAATTATCAAAATTGTTAAGTGTGTGTTTGGTGATAACAAGCGTCGTGTCAGCGCATACAGTATCGTGTTGCGCACTGCGCTATTTCATAAAGTTAAAAGCACTGAGCTTGCGGATTTTATTCGCAATAACGGTGGTGTTGAGGAAATTCGCTTAGCTAAGAATGGAAATGTGCTTTCTGCTAAACAAAAAGCGGAGGTTGCTAAATCTGCTGTAGTTACAACAGCACTAGCCGAATTTACAAGCGAAGCGATTGCTCAGCAGCTTGATGCGGCAAACATTGGTGAGCAAATTGTGTTTGTCGCAACACAACAAGCTGACGGCAAGTTTGTTGTAAATGCTGTAAGCAACAGCACAACAGCGGTTAATGCGGCTTTAGCAGCTTATTACAGTGCTAACAAAGCTAACATTAACAATAAGCAAGACGAGCAAGACACAACAACAGCTGACGAGCAATTAACAAATATTGTTAACAGCACTAAAGTTTAATTGTTAAGACTTGGGCAATGTGTAAAAACATTGCCCTTTTTTATTCCATTTTACAAGGAGAAAATTGTGGAAGATTTCGAATTGAAATACTCACCAAAAACAGTTGGCGATATTGTGTTTAAAGGCACAAATGAGCAACAACAGATTATGGATATTGTGAATGGCAAAGTGCCTTTCCCAACTAGTAAATGCGGCATTCTACTTTATGGTGTTTGGGGAACAGGCAAGAGTCAGTTGGCTAAGCTATTGCCTGACGCAATTGAAATGAACAAGACAGGCAACAGCTCAAATTATCACTACCACCCTATTGGCAGTGGCAACGATGGTGTAAAAGTGATGAAGGACATTGAGCAGCAAGGTTGTTTTTATCCCCTCGCATCACATCACTACTTTGTGCTTGATGAAGTGGATCGCCTAAAACCTGAAGTGATGTTGTCACTTAAACAAGTAATGAACTTACCTAACAGCGTGTTTATTCTGACGACAAACAATCTGTCAGCAATTGATAAAGGTGTGCTCAGTCGCTGTGTGCGTGTTGATTTTAACGCAGCCCCAGCTGAAGCTTGGTTACCAAAAGTTAAGCAGATTTTAGGCGACTATGGTGTGACACGCACTGACAAAGAATTGCTTGATGCGATTACATTATGTAAAGGTGACGCACGCGAAATTCTTTATACAACGCAGCGCATGGTAGCAAGAGTTTAGTTATAACCCTACAGTAAAAGTCGTTTCAACACGACTTTTGTAAAAATGCGCACTAGCACATCATATACACATTTTATTATTGTCGTGCTAGTGCGTATTTCATTTCAAATAATCTCGCGTTTAACCACGCCATGCGTAAATCTAAGACGCCGATACATCAGATAATCAACATAAAAGTCGTGTTAACACGACTTATCAACTAAATACCATATGCGAATACATGAAATTAAAACAATACAACCACTGACACCTGAGAAAGCTAGGATTAATGCCTTAAAGCAGGCTAAAGATAGGGCAGCTGACGCTCTAGCAACTGAGAAAAATCGCCAAAAACAAGCTCGAGCACAGGATAAATTGATAAAGGCTCAGAGAGATTTGGCTATGACGAGATTAACCAGTAAGTAATTATTTGAACAAGACTGTTTTACTTTCTACATCTAAACGTTAGTTCACGCATTGTTCCAGTGCTGTTTTCATCCTTAGAGATAGCGTCATATCCTTTGGGGCATGTATTCATCGCCTTATCATTACAACTTCCCCAGGTTTCCACCGCACCACCGCAACCTACTACGTAATCCCCATTGGGCTTAGTTCTAACAGGTTGTTGTTGTCCATGAAGTAACTGTTGGCAGCCAGTAAGAGATAAGGCCAATAAAAAAAATTGAATCGTTTGTTTCATGTTTTTCTTTCAGAATTTGTATCAAAAAAAACGGCATCCGAGGATGCCGTTTTGATTTATCAAATTAAGCGTTTAATCTTAGAAGAACAAGATCGCGCCTAAAGATACGTTTTTAGACTTAGCATCAGCTACGTCAACGTAGTTTTGAGCTTCAGACTTAACATCATTGTACTCAGCAACCAAGTTCAAAGACTTAGTCAATGGGTGGTAAGCACCAACAGTCCAGCGGCGATTGGATTCTACAAGAGCAACACCAGCAGAGCGGTCGGCAGCAGTGTCATCTAACTTAGAAACACCATAAGATACACCAAGCTTAGTACCTGTTGGGATTACGTACGTAGCTTGAACATAACCACCGTGTGAATCACGCTTTTTACCGTTTGCATCTGCGCCTAAGGAACCAAATAATGTTGTACCGGCTCCACGACCATTATAGTAATAAGCTGTTAAACCTAGGTTGCCAGTATTTACGTTAGCACCAATATCATAAGCACTTGCCGTGTATGAAGTAGAATCACTGCCAAGCGTACCAGCAGCTACTGTTCTTGTTGCAGCACACTCGGTTGCTGAACCAGATAAGGCACCAAGGCCATTATTTTGTGCAGAACATGTCCAGTTAGCTGGTGCTACTGCTGCCGTAGTTACATCGTATGATGCATAAGAAGCCCAAACTTTACCTGCAACATCACCTGTCCATGAGTAAGAAGCCTTACCTTCAAAACCTAGACGATCCATATTTACACTGTCAAAGCCTTGGTTTGGGTTTGTCAACGCTACAGTTGCTTGAAAACCATTAAAGTTTGGTGTTGTATAGGCAATTTGACCTTTCCAGGCTGCATACATGTAGCCAGTACCAATACCACCTAGAGTTGTATTGATTGGAGAGCCACTGATACCAGAACCAGCACCAACGCCCAACAATGTCATGTCAGACAAAATAGCATCAGAAGCAAATATACCTAGATCTTTACCTAATTTCACAGAACCCCATGAAGCATCGCCAAATGTCAAGAATGTTTGACGGTTCAAGAATTGTGAATTTGAAGAAGCGCCAGCAGCGCCGTCACCTGTTGGACCGTTGTCAGAAACTTGTGGTTGGAAACTGATTGTGAAAGCAACGTCTAAATCGTTTTGACGTGTCTTACCAGAAAAACCAATCCAAGATGGCAACAAGCCAGTGTTGATACCGTTAGCAACACGGTCGCCATTGGCATCGCGTCCGCCAGCTACGCCACCACTAACTTCTGCTGCAGCCCAATCACCACCGCTTGCGCGTGTATTTTGGTAGTAAGCATTAACGTTACCGCTAATGTCGATTGTCCAATCACCAGCTGGGATTGTGATACCAGCTTGAGCTGCAGATGAAAGTGCTAGAACAGCACCAGCAACTGCTAAACCTAATTTCTTGTTCATGAAATTCTCCTAATTCGTTTGAATTTAAAACTCACTAAAGACAAATGCCTTTTAGCAAGGTGTTGCAAGTATGCCAAAGTCGTTTTCACCTTAGCAAGTAAAAATTGTGTGTTTTTTCCAACAGATGTTGTTTTGTTGCAAAAAAACAACAGAGAGGTGAATAAAGTACGAAATATCGGGAAATTGTCGTGAATATTTGCCATATATATAAGGTATCTCTACAGCTCTCTCTCTTCTACGGTAAACAATCTCTGATACTCTCGGATAGCATACCTATCGGTCATTCCAGCCACATAATCGGCAACTGCACGGGCCAAAGCGTGCGTATGGTCTTGTTTTGCGCGATCTTGGTACTCATTGGGCATGAGGTCGGGCTCTTGGATAAAAGCTTCAAACAATGAACGCACAATACGCTTGGCTTTTGCACTCATACGGTTCACACGATAGTGCTGGTAAAGATTCTTATGCAAAAAGCGCTTTAATTCGATTTGTTGCTCGGCCATGGCTGGGCTGAAGCCTATCAAACGGCCTTGTTGACGCACTTCATCGATATTTTGCGGACTGACACGATCAATATTGGCTTGGCTTTGTTGGCAAAGATCCACAATTTGGGCATTGATCATGCGTCTAACGGTCTCATGAATCAGCCTGCGTCCTTGTAAGTCTGGGTAACGTTGTTGAACTTGCGCCAGATTGTCTCCGAACAAACTGACCTGTTTTAATTGCTCCAAGGTAATCAGACCAGAACGCAAGCCATCATCAACGTCATGGTTGTTATAGGCTATCTCGTCCGCCAAATTCGTCACTTGGGCCTCTAAGGATGGTTGCTGCTTGAGGATAAAACGCTCACCCACATCGCCTAGCTGTTTGGCATTGTTCAATGAACAGTGCTTGAGTATGCCCTCGCGCATTTCAAAGGTCAGGTTGAGCCCATCAAACTCTGCATAACGCTGCTCTAACAAATCGACCACTCTGAGTGACTGCAAATTGTGCTCGAAACCACCATAATCGCGCATACATTCATTCAGCGCATCCTGGCCAGCATGGCCAAACGGGGTATGTCCCAAATCATGGGCCAACGAAATCCCCTCAACCAAATCCTCGTGCAGGGCAAGATTGCGAGCAATTGCGCGGCCAATTTGTGCGACTTCGAGACTGTGCGTGAGACGGGTACGGAATAAATCTCCCTCATGATTCACAAATACTTGGGTTTTGTATTCCAAACGACGGAAAGCACTTGAGTGAATAATGCGGTCACGGTCACGCTGATATTGATCTCGGCCTTGCGGATCAGGCTCTGGATGCCGGCGACCACGGCTATGTTGAGAGAGGGCGGCGTATTTAGCTAAGCTCATCTTATACGAACCTATGCAATCGCTTCTAATGTTTGTCTGAGCAGTGCAGGGTCATAATCACTGGTCACCACCGACTTGCCTATACCTTGTTGCAGCACTAGGCGTATCTTGCCATCCACGACTTTTTTATCTAGACCCATCAGATCTAAATATTTATCTGCGCCAAGCTTCGGTGCTTGCAGAGGCAGGTTGGCAGCCTTAAAAATCGCCTCCATACGCTCGACTTGTTGCGCATTCAACCACCCCATACGTTGAGATAAGTCGGCAGCAAGCATAGTCCCCGCCGCGACTGCTTCACCATGTAACCAAACACCATAACCCATCCCATTCTCAATTGCATGCCCGAAGGTATGTCCAAGATTCAAGGTCGCACGCTCACCATTTTCATGCTCATCCGCGGCAACTACTTGGGCCTTGTTTAAACAGGAACGGTAAATTGCCTGTGACGTCACTGCCGGGTCCAATGACATCAAGGCAGCCATATTGGCTTCTAGCCAATCGAAAAAGTCTTGGTCACGGATGAGCCCGTATTTAATCACTTCTGCAACACCGGCAGAAAGCTCACGTGCGGGCAAAGTTTTGAGGGTATCGATATCAGCCAACACCAGCTGTGGCTGATAAAAAGCCCCTATCATATTTTTACCCAAAGGGTGATTAATGCCCGTTTTTCCGCCAACTGAGGAATCTACCTGGGATAACAATGTGGTGGGAATCTGAATAAAAGGCACACCACGCAAATAGGTGGCGGCTGTGTAGCCAGTCATGTCACCGATGACACCACCACCCAAAGCAATCAGAGTGGTAGAACGCTCACAACGATGTTGCAATAGCGCGTCATAAATGAGATTGAGAGTCTCGCCATTTTTATAAGCTTCGCCATCCGGCAAGATAACGGGAATCACACTTACGCCCGCAGATTGCAATGTGCTAGTTAGCTTATCCAAATAGAGCGGGGCAACTGTGGTATTGGTAACCACTGCCACTTGTTTACGTTTTAAATGCGGCGTGATAAGCCCTGCTTGGCCCAACAAATTATTGCCAATGTGAATGGGATAACTGCGTTCTGCCAATTCAACTTGTAGTGTTTGCATCGTGCTCATAAGCTGTCAGTTGTCGCTTTCTCAGAAATTTTTTTAGCAATTAATGTTTGAATTTTTCCAACAATATTGGCCACTGGCTGACTGCCAGTATCCGCCACAATATCTGCCACTTCACGATATAAAGGGTCACGGATAGCAAATAACTCGCGCAACTTGGATTGTGGGTCAGCGGTTTGCAGTAGCGGGCGATTTCTGTCATGACGGGTTCGAAGATATAAATCATGAATGTCCGCACGCAAATACACCACAATGCCCCGTGTTTTCATCAAACTTCGATTTTTCTCGTCTAAAACAGCGCCGCCACCGGTGGCCAAAACCACATTGCTCAGCCCCGTCAATTCGTCCAATACCGCGCTTTCGCGTTTTCTGAACCCTGCTTCCCCTTCCATCTCAAAAATCGTCGGGATTTTTACTCCGGTTCTCTTTTCAATTTCCAGGTCAGTATCATAAAAAGTTTTTTTGAGGTTTTTGGCAAGCGCACGACCGACAGTGGTCTTCCCCGCCCCCATTAAGCCAACAAAAATGATATTCGTCACCACGCTAACCCCATTGCGTTTATTAGCTGCTATTTTAAGCCAAAGCGAGGCAAAAGTCAGACAAGCCCCTTATGCCAAGCAAGTTTGGCAATTATAATGTGCTCATTTGTCTTCTTTAGAGATTACCCATGTCCTCTAACCGTATGTTTCTATCGCTAGCCGTTCTGGTGCTCAGCGGGTTATTAATTTTCACCTCTTTGGTAGGACTGGCTGCAGCGCTCATCTATCCTGAGCTCCCCTCACTGGACGCACTGACCAACTATCGACCCAAGCAACCCCTGCGCGTTTGGTCGGCAGATAACTATTTGCTGGCCGAATACGGCGAAGAGAGACGCGACTTTATCAAAATCAAAGACACGCCCAAAGATATGCAAAATGCCATTTTGGCGATTGAGGATGTCCGCTTTTATAAGCATGGCGGCGTGGATACCAAGGGCATTCTGCGCGCTGCAGTCAACAATATTTTGGGTGGTTCTAAAGAAGGGGCAAGTACCATTACGATGCAGGTTGCGCGTAATTTCTATTTGTCCAATGAGCGAAGTTTTAAGCGCAAAATCAACGAAGCCTTGCTGGCGATTAAAATTGAGCATAGCTTAAACAAAGAGCAGATTCTTGAGCTGTATATCAATCAGATTTTCTTGGGTCAACGCTCTTATGGCTTTGCCGCTGCGGCACAAATCTATTTTGGTAAGCCCTTAAACAAACTGAATCTTGCCGAGATTGCTGTACTCGCTGGTTTGCCTAAAGCCCCCACTAACTACAATCCTTTCCAATATCCAAAACGTGCGATTTCTCGTCAGCGTCAAGTATTGGCTAATATGAAGCGCTACAAATTCATTACTGAAGCGCAATATGAAAAAGCTTTGGCAACGCCTCTGCACTTTAAATCCGCGCGCGAAACTAGAGAATTTGCGGCCGATTATGTGGGAGAAATGGTGCGCCAAGTGATGTTTGAGCGCTATAAAGACAGTATTTACAGCAGTGGCATGAATGTCTACACCACGATTTCTAAGGATGACCAACAAGCGGCCAACAAAGCACTGATGCAAGGTGTACTGGATTATGATCAACGCCATGGTTTCCGCGGCCCAGAAAAACAACTCGCAGAAAAAGATATGAGCGGATCAGATGCGATCAAAAACATGGAAGAAGCGCTAGATGAGTTTGAGAGCTTTAATGGATTGACGCCTGCGGTGGTCACCAAGATAAGTAAAAATGCGATACAAGTGCATAGCGCTTCGGGCGAGGATATCAAGATTGAAGGCCCTGATTTAGCCATGATTCAGTCTCAATTGAACAGCAAAGATCCAAGCAAAATCCCAGCTAAACTGCGTGTCAAAGTGGGCTCGATTATCCGTATTCTGCAAACTGATACAGGTTGGAAAGTCAGCCAGCTTCCACAAGTTGAGTCTGCCATTGTGGCTTTAGACTCGAATGACGGTGCGATTAAAGCTTTGGTCGGTGGATTTAATTTTAGTCGTAATAAATTCAACCATGTCACTCAAGCATGGCGTCAGCCCGGCTCTAGCTTTAAACCATTTATCTATTCAGCCGCATTGGAGAAGGGTTATAGCCCGGCTAGCGTTTTTGAAGATGAGCCGATTTCATTTAGTGCGCAGTTGACTGGTAGTGGCGAAGATTGGAATCCGCACAACTTTGATGGCAAATATGAAGGGCCTATGCGCTTACGGACTGCGCTGACCAAGTCTAAAAATATGGTATCAATTCGGCTTTTAAATGCCATAGGTGTGGAATACGCTCAGAATTTCATTACCCAATTTGGCTTTGCGGAAAAAGATCATCCGCCCTATCTCACCCTTGCCTTGGGGGCTGGTTCTGTCACTGTATGGAAAATGGCGGAAGCTTATGCGGTATTTTCTAATGGTGGTTATCGCATCAAGCCTTACTTAATTAGCAAAATTACTGACAGCCACGGCAAAGTCATTGAAACGGCGCAGATTACTCGCGTAGGAGAAAATGCAGAACGCGCGATTGATGAACGTAACGCCTTTATCATGACCTCCATGATGCGTGATGTAACCCGCATTGGTACTGCCGCCAAAGCGAGTCAGCTGGGTCGATTTGATTTGGCTGGAAAAACCGGCACGACCAATAATCACGTTGACGCTTGGTTTGCTGGCTACAACCCAAAACATGTTGCGGTGGTATGGATGGGGTATGACCAACCGAGAACACTCGGTAGCGAGACGGGGGGATCGGCTGCTTTGCCTATTTGGATCAACTATATGGCGACAGCTCTGAAAGACATAGCACAAGAAATTCCGAGTATGCCAGACGGTGTCACTCAAATTAAAATCAATCTGTCTAACGGCCGTCGTGCCAATGATAATGAGGGTGGTCTGTATGAATACTTCTATGAGGAGTATCCACCTTCAGATAAAGATAAGGATGATCACGGCCCGTTAAAGGCTAATATCAGCGAACCCACTGATAGCAATCAGTTGTACTAATCCCATGAGAACTGCATCATGAGTAAAGAATTTCGCGCCCTACAGTTGCGCCAAGTGATTGCCCAAGCTGCCGCCCGCATGATGGTGGAAGATGGAGTTGCCGATTTTGCCTATGCCAAGAAAAAGGCTGGGCGGCAACTTGGCGTGACCGACGCATTTTGTTTGCCGTCGAATAGCGAAATTGAAGACGAAATTCGTTTGTATCAGGCTTTATACTTGAGCGAAGAACAACCGGGATTGTTGCGTGAGTTACGTGAGGATGCTCTTAAAGTCATGCAATTATTCGAAAGATTTAATCCCCACCTGACTGGCCCAGTCCTTGATGGGACCGCAGGGCAGTACTCTGAAACGCATATTCATTTGTTTGCTGACAGCGCAAAAGATGTGGAGATTTTTTTGCTTAACCAGCAAATCCCCTATCAGTCTGGAGATAAGTCTTTTCGGGTAAGAGACAGACGTGCCAATGACAAGAAAAATGCCGAACGATTAAAGGTGCCCACCTTTACCTTGGAAGGTCCTCATGGTGCCATCAAACTGAGTGTATTTGAGTATGACGATATGCGCTTCGCCACTAAACACCCGGCTAATGGCCAAAGTGCTGACCGAGTAGACATGCAAGGCTTACAAGCCCTGCTTGCGATATCAGCGATTACTTAGCCGACTGCTCTGCCTGCAACCAACGCGCGATATCCATCGCGTAATAGGTCAATATTGCATCAGCACCCGCGCGTTTAAAACTCAGCATTGCTTCCATCACACAAGCTTGTTCATTCAACCAGCCGTTTTGCGCAGCAGCTTTTAACATGGCATATTCGCCACTCACATGATAGGCAAAAGTGGGTAAACCAAATTCCTGTTTAACGCGACGCACGATGTCCAAATAAGGCATACCGGGTTTGACCATCACCATATCAGCACCCTCTTCAATATCCAACGCTACCTCGCGCAATGCTTCATCACTATTGGCTGGATCCATTTGGTAGGTGTATTTGTTGCCGCCACCAAGATTCGCTGCAGAGCCCACAGCATCTCTAAAAGGTCCATAGAAGCTGGAGGCATACTTAGCCGAATACGCCAAGATACGAGTGTGAATAAAACCACTTTCTTCTAGGGCATCGCGAATAGCGCCTATACGGCCATCCATCATGTCTGAGGGGGCCACAATATCTACACCCGCTTCGGCATGACATAAGGCTTGTCGAATCAGTACAGCTACAGTTTCATCATTGAGGACATAACCCTGATCATCAATCAGTCCATCTTGGCCATGGGTGGTATAAGGGTCAAGGGCGATATCTGTAATCACGCCCAAGTCTGGATAGGCTTGCTTAAGGGCACGCACAGCGCTAGGTACCAAGCCGACAGGATTAAATGCCTCTTGCGCATCGAGTGACTTAAATTCGGCCTCTACCACAGGAAAAAGAGCGATAGCAGGAATCCCCAGTTGCACACATTGTTGAGCTGTCTTGAGTAATACATCGATACTCTGTCTCTGCACACCTGGCATGGAAGCCACGTCTTCCACACGTTTTTCACCGCTCAGTACAAACACTGGATAGATTAAATCATCCACTGACAATCTATGCTCGCGCATTAAACGACGAGAGAAATCGTCACGACGCATACGACGTGGACGCATGGCTAAAAACTGTTGCAGTTTACTCATCTCAGCTCCTGATTACAGACTGAATACCTTGGCCAATTCAGCGCCGGGTTCTGCTTGACGCATAAACGCCTCACCTACCAAGAAAGTATGTACCGCATGCTGACGCATCAAAGCGACATCTTGTGCAGTAAATATTCCGGACTCTGTCACTACAATACGTGACTGTGGAATACGCGGCAATAAATCTAAAGTGGTTTGCAAACTGACTTCAAAGGTGCGCAGGTTGCGATTATTGATGCCTAACAATGGCGTATTGAGTTGCAAAGCCATGTCCAATTCTTCAGCATTATGCACTTCGACCAATACTGCCAAACCGAGAGCTTGTGCGGCGGCTTCTAGCGCTTGCATCTGCGCCAGAGGTAATGCGGCAGCAATTAATAAAATACAATCTGCTCCCATCGCTCTTGCTTCGGCCACTTGGTACTCATCTATCATAAAATCTTTACGCAATACCGGCAAAGCACAAGCAGCTCTGGCTTGTTTAAGATAATCTGGGCTGCCTTGGAAATACTCTTGATCGGTCAATACCGACAAACATGCAGCGCCGCCTTGCTGATAACTTTGTGCAATTTGCGCTGGGTGAAAATCTGCACGTATCACCCCTTTGGATGGGCTGGCTTTTTTAATTTCAGCAATCACAGCCGGCAAACCTTGAGCAATCTTTGCGCGTATGCTGCCCACAAAATCTCTGGCCGGCGATTGTGCAGCAATTTCAGCGTGTAAATCGCTCATAGATTTTTGCTGCTTCGCTTGCGCTACTTCAGCACGCTTGGTATCTAAGATTTTGTTGAGGATGTCGGACATAATTTTCTGCTATGGTTGAATAAGTTAAAAACTGACTTAGGCGGACTTTGTATTGGACGCTAACGATTGGGAGAGTGCCACCAAAGCCTGTAGCTTTTCTAGTGCAAGACCAGCGTCTATCACCTGCGCAGCACGCTGTATGCCAGCCGCCAAATCTGCAGCCAAGCCACTCACATAAATAGCCGCACCGGCATTGAGCAAAACAATGTCTCTTGCAGGCGTTTGCTCGCCCTGCAAAACGCTCAACAACATTTGCTTGGAGCTGGTTGCATCGGCAATTTGAATTTGTGCCAGTTGATGAACGGGCATATCAAATTGCTGCGGATTTAGAGTGTATTCGCGGATTTTTCCATCACGCAATTCTGCGACATAAGTGTCGCCACTAAAGGAAATCTCATCCATCCCATCCGCACCATGCACCACCATCACTTGCTCAGCGCCCAGTTGTTGCAACACTTGCGCAAGCTTGAGTGTCAGCTCACGAGAGAACACCCCCATCACTTGGCGTTTCGCATTGGCTGGATTGGTCAAAGGGCCGAGTAAATTGAACAGGGTACGCACGCCCAACTCTCGTCTTACTGGCGCAGCATATTTCATCGCACTGTGATGATTAGGCGCAAACATAAAACCTATGCCAATTTGATCTACGCAAATTGCCACTTGCTCAGACTGTAAACCGACATTCACCCCAAGCGCCTCTAATACATCGGCACTTCCGCTGGTGGAAGATACAGAGCGCCCACCATGCTTAGCCACTTTGGCACCCGCTGCAGCAGCAACAAATGCGCATGCAGTAGAAACATTAAAAGTTTGATTGCCATCACCCCCAGTACCACAGGTATCAATCAAATGCTCATGCTGTGGCACATTCACGTGACTAGAAAGCTCACGCATCACCATGGCAGCAGCAGCGATTTCATCGACTGTCTCACCTTTGATACGAAGTGCGATTAACAAAGCTGCGATTTGCGCAGGCGTGAGTTCACCCGTCATCACTTGACGCATCAAATTGAGCATCTCAACTTGCGCTAAATCTTGCTTCGCAATCAGTTGATTCAGTGTGGACGCGTATGACATCTAGTAAGCCTTGAGAAAATTATCGAGCAACTCGTGCCCGTATTCGGTCAAGATGGACTCTGGGTGGAACTGCACACCCTCTACTGCGAGCGTCTTGTGTCTCACTCCCATAATCTCTCCATCGTCTGTCCAAGCAGTAATTTCAAGACAATCGGGTAAGCTTTCACGCTCAATCACCAAGGAGTGATAGCGCGTTGCGGTGTAAGGATTGGGCAGGTCTTTGAACACCCCGATATTTTTATGGTGAATCAGCGAGGTTTTTCCATGCATCAGTTGTTTGGCATGGATAATTTTTCCGCCAAAAGCCTGACCAATACTTTGGTGACCCAAGCACACCCCAAGCAATGGAATTTTGCCAGCAAACTCATGAATTAATGGTACAGAAATACCAGCCTCATTTGGCGTACAAGGACCAGGTGAAATAACGATATGACGTGGCTTGAGCGCATGTACTTTGGCCAAATCAATTTCATCATTGCGGTAGACCTGCACATCTTGTCCCAGCTCAGCCAAATATTGCACCAAGTTGTAGGTAAAGGAATCGTAGTTGTCTATCATCAATAACATGGCTTATTCCTTTGTCTCAATCTGGGTATCCAAACCCTGATGGACCAACTCTGAAGCACGCAGTACAGCACGCGCCTTATTTTGTGTTTCCATCCATTCGCTCTCGGGTGCAGAGTCTGCCACAATCCCTGCACCAGCTTGTACATAGAGTGTTTTGTCTTTAATGACGGCGGTACGAATAGCAATCGCTACATCCATATCCCCATTAAAACCAAGATAACCAACTGCGCCAGCATAGATACCACGTTTGCTTGGCTCGAGCTCATCAATAATCTCCATCGCCCGTACTTTGGGAGCACCACTCACGGTGCCTGCGGGGAAAGTGGCTTTCAATACATCCATCGCATGCATCCCAGGTTTTAATTTACCCTCGACATTCGACACAATATGCATCACATGAGAGTAGCGCTCGATGACCATATTATCGGTCACTTTAACGCTGCCTGTTTGCGCCACACGACCCACGTCGTTGCGTCCCAAATCCATCAATTGCACATGCTCTGCTCGCTCTTTTGGATCGGCTAATAGTTCTTCTGCTAGGGCAATATCTTGCTCGCGTGTTTGACCTCGTGGACGTGTCCCAGCAATCGGTCTTGCGGTAACGGTATCCTGCTCTAATCTCACTAAGATTTCAGGCGAAGCACCGACCACATAATGGTCTCCCATATGGTAATAGAACATATAGGGGGATGGGTTTAAGCTGCGTAGGGCACGATATAGATTCAAGGGTTCCGCGTTAAACGGCTGCGACATGCGTTGTGATAACACCACCTGCATGATATCGCCCTCGAAAATGTATTGCTTGGCGCGCTCAACCGCGGCTTTAAATGCTTGCTCTCCAAACTCTGATTTAGCCGGGGCAGTAGGCACCGATTTAGACGGCGGGATTTTTACCGTTGCCTGCAACCGTTGCATCAGTGCTTGCAGACGCTGTTTGGCCTTATCATAGGCTTGTGGCTGGCTAGAATCGGCATATACGATGAAATAGAGTTTGCCCGACAAGTTATCTACTACGGCAATTTGCTCGGACAACATCATCAAAATATCTGGGACTTGAAGTTGATCAGGCTGATGAGCATGCTCTAGACGGCGCTCGATATAGCGCACTGTGTCATAGCCAAAATAGCCGGCTAGGCCGCCAGTAAAGCGTGGCAAGCCAGCTTGCGCCTCTGGTACTTTGAAACGTAATTGGTAGGCGTGAATAAAATCGAGAGGATTTACATCCTGCACCGACTCCACCACAGCGTTATCTACCAACACTTGGACGTTGCGCCCACGGGCTTCAATTCTAGTAGTCGCTGGCAGTCCAATAATCGAATAGCGGCCAAAACGCTCACCCCCTTGCACCGATTCCAACAAATAGGAATAGGGCTGGTTAGCAAGTTTTAGATAGAGAGAGAGTGGCGTATCAAGATCTGCAAAGGTCTCAATGACCAGTGGGATACGGTTAAATCCCTGCGCTTGCAGGGCATCAAATTGTTGCTGACTAATGAGTGGTGACATGATTCATTCCAAGCTTTATTCGAGTAGTGAGACGCAGTTAAGCCATGCGCCAAAGGCAAGCGGTGAGACTAGTCCCACCATCGCCAACTGAATCGAAGTTTGTATGACAAGGAATGAATCAGCACGATTAGACTTTCGCCAATTCAGCGCGAAGTTGCGACACGATGGTGTTATAGCGATTAGGATCGCTATCTTTTCCTGCACCAAACACGGCAGAACCAGCCACAAAAGTATCAGCGCCTGCTTTGGCAATCTCAGCAATATTCGCTGCATTCACGCCACCATCTACTTCAAGCCAAATTTCACGGCCGGTTTTTGCAGTATATGCATCGATTTTAGCGCGAGCTGCACGCAGCTTGTTGAGTGTTTCAGGAATAAATTTCTGACCGCCAAAGCCAGGGTTGACGGACATCAATAACACCATATCCACTTTATCCATCACATGGTCTAAGTAATGCAAAGGCGTAGCAGGGTTAAATACCAAGCCAGATTTACAGCCATGATCACGCACCAAAGACAAGCTGCGATCGATGTGCTCAGAAGCCTCTGGATGGAAAGTAATGAAATTGGCGCCTGCTTTAGCAAAGTCAGGAATAATGCGATCAACTGGCTTCACCATCAAATGCACATCAATGATGGCATCTGTCACTGGGCGAATCGCCTCACAGACCAATGGACCGATGGTCAGATTGGGCACATAGTGATTGTCCATCACATCGAAGTGCACGATATCGGTACCAGAAGCGATCACATCGGTAATTTCCTGACCGAGCTTAGCAAAGTTTGCTGACAAAATACTTGGGGCAATTCTGAATTGTTTAGCCATGATTCTAAAAAATTAATCCTAAAATAAATTCTGAAAAAAATAATGCGAAAATTTCAAAACGAAAAAAGCTTATTCTAGCAAGAATTAAGCGCAGATTGACAGAGAATTTATTGCGTAAAGGGCGCGTATGCAGGAAAATTACGCCATGCAATTATTCACTGTCGGCGTTAATCACACCACTGCCCCCATCGCAATACGCGAACATATCGCGTTTAGCCCTGAGCGATTGGCACATGCTTTGCGCGATCTAAACGCGCACGGGGTGCATGAGGCCGCCATTTTATCGACCTGCAACCGCACCGAGTTGTACTGCCATTCAGACCAGCCAGAGCGCGCTTTACAATGGCTGGCACAATACAATCAGCTGCAAACCGACAAGATACAACCCTACACCTATACATTGCCCAGCGAAGATACCGTTAAGCATGCTTTCCGAGTTGCCTCAGGACTAGACTCGATGGTGTTAGGCGAGCCCCAAATTCTTGGACAAATGAAACAAGCCGTCAAAATCGCTGAGACGACCGGTACTCTGGGAAGCATATTGCATAAACTTTTCCAACGCACCTTTGCCGTTGCAAAAGAGGTGCGCACGACGACAGATATAGGCGCTAGCTCTATTTCAATGGCGGCCGCCTCTGTACGCTTGGCACAGCGCATTTTTGGCGACTTGGAGCAACAGCGCGTATTGTTTATTGGCGCTGGTGAGATGATCACGCTGTGCGCAGAACATATTGCCGCACAACAACCTAAGTCGATGACCATCGCCAATCGTACTTTGGAGCGCGGGCAAGGCCTGGCCGACAGCATGCATGGCGAAGCGATACTACTGTCAGAATTGCCAGATAAGTTAGCTGAATTTGACGTTGTCATTACCAGCACTGCCAGCCAATTACCCATCGTGGGATTAGGCATGGTTGAACGTGCAATCAAACAACGCAAACGCAAACCCATGTTTATGGTGGATTTAGCCGTCCCTAGAGATATTGAACCCGAAGTAGCAAAGCTCGATGATGTTTATTTGTATACCGTCGATGATCTCGCCGCGGTGGTCAATGAAGGCATGATGAATCGACAAGAAGCTGCAATTGAAGCTGAAGCCATCATTCATGCACGAGTAGAAAATTTCATGCATTGGCTCAAAACACGCGAAGCCGTACCCACCATCAAAGCTTTGCGTGATGTGGCAGAAAAAACCCGTCAAAGCGAGTTAGAAAAAGCACGTAAGATGTTAGCCAAGGGCGCAGATCCAGCAGAAGTGCTCGATGCACTAAGCAATGCCCTAACCAAAAAATTATTGCATGGGCCCAGCCACGCCCTAAATCATTCCGTAGGTAGAGAGCATGAGCAACTCGAAGCATTGCTCAGGCAACTCTATCAACTGTAGCGACTCCAACGTTACTTCCTTTTCTTTTTTAGCCCTTCCAACTTAAGTGATTGCAACACGATGAAACCATCAATGATTAGAAAACTCGCCACCCTAGGCGAAAGACTGGACGAACTAAATCGTCTACTGAGCAGCGAAAACGCCACTCAGAATATGGATAATTTCCGCAGGCTCTCGCAAGAGCACGCCGAAATTACCCCCATCGTCGAGCAATTCCATCGTTTTCAAAAAAACGAGCAAGATATGCAGGACGCTCAACTGATGTTGTCCGATCCCGAGATGAAAGAGTTTGCTCAAGAAGAAATCGAAAACTGCAAACAATCTTTGCAACAAATCGAGGCTGATCTACAGAAACTATTGCTGCCCAAAGATCCTAATGATGAGCGCAATATCTTTCTGGAAATTCGTGCTGGCACAGGTGGCGATGAATCGGCTTTATTTGCCGCGGATTTATTCCGCATGTATTCGCGCTATGCCGAACGACAAGGTTGGAAAGTGGAGGTGGTGTCTGCCAATGAATCCGAACTAGGTGGTTACAAAGAAATTATTGCCAAGGTGATTGGCTATGGCGCCTATTCCAAACTCAAATTTGAATCTGGTGGTCATCGAGTGCAACGTGTTCCTGAAACGGAAACGCAAGGACGCATCCATACTTCTGCTTGTACAGTGGCGGTTTTACCTGAAGCGGATGAAGTCAGTGATGTGGTGATTAATCCAGCAGAAATCCGTATCGATACCTTCCGTGCCAGCGGAGCAGGTGGTCAGCACATTAACAAAACTGACTCTGCCGTGCGTATCACTCACTTACCTACCGGCATAGTAGTCGAATGTCAGGATGACCGCAGTCAGCATAAAAATAAAGCGCAAGCGATGAGCGTTTTAGTGGCGCGTATTAAGGACGCAGAAGTGCGTGCACAACAATCCAAAATTGCCAGTGAGCGAAAATCTTTGATAGGCAGTGGCGATCGATCTGAGCGTATTCGTACCTACAATTATCCGCAGGGTCGAATTACCGATCATCGTATTAATCTGACGCTTTACAAAATTGATGCCATTACCGAAGGTGATATGGACGAGTTAATTAATGCCTTGTCTGCCGAGCATCAAGCGGATCTGTTGGCCAGCTTGGGCGACGACAACTAAAGCAATATGCACAAAGGATAGGCTTGAGACATTTACTTAAATCCCGCGAGAGTTTGCTCAATGAAGTGCGTGAGCGTGGTTTTAGCTTTTGTGCTAGCGCCACTGTACAAGCTTGGTTATTAGCCCAAGATGAACTGGCCTTGAGTGACTGGGAAGTTTTTGCGGACAGTTGGAATGGCATGCCTCTGGATCAATACATGGCGGATGGTGGGCGCTACCGCCGTCGTCGTTATGCCGTATTGTCGGCAAAGTTTGCTGAGGCAGATATTAAGCTAGAGCCTCATCAACCACACTATCAGAGTCTCGATTACAACGAATTAAATGGTGGCGTAGCGCGACATTTTGAAGCGATTCCAACCGCCATCATACAAAGTCATAGCATGCAACAGACGCTGCGCTTTTGTCGTGACACTTTTAGCCAACTTAAACCTGGTCAAAACTGGCATATTGAAGTACACCAGTTTCGTATTGAGGCGAATTTAAGCGAAGTCGCTAAACCGACTCCTGAAGGGGTGCATCGTGATGGCGTAGATTTTGTCTGCGTCATGATGGTGAAGCGAGAGAATATATCAAGTGGCACCACGACGATGCATGACCTGCAACAAAACACCTTGGATAGCTTCACCCTGACGAATCCTTTAGATGTTGCCATCGTGGATGATCAACGTTCTATGCATGGCGTGACCCCAATCTTACCAATAGATAGTCATTTGCCAGCTTATCGCGACGTTTTGGTGGTGACTTTCCGTGCCATCAATGATGCTTCGGTTTCTTGATGACGATGCAAACACATCATCACCCGCTCCGTAATCCGCGCTTTGCTAAATTGCTCGGCTATCGCTGCATGCTCGTCATGTCCTATCAAATTTTGATGGTGGTCGTGGGTTGGCATTTATATCAAATCACCCATGACACACTCTCACTGGGCTTAATTGGCCTAGCAGAAATTATTCCCTATTTCGCTAGTGCTTTGTTTGCTGGTTATGCAGTCGATCACTATTCCAAACGCAATTTCGCAGTGCTATCAGGCCTGATTATGTTAATTAGCTCATTGATACTGGCAAGCGTTAATCAACTAGCCGACATTACTCAAGCGCCACTGTGGATTTATGGCTGTGTGGTCTTAATCGGTTTTGGGCGAGCTTTTATTGCACCCTCTTATAGCGCTATGTTTGCTGCAATATTACCCCGACACCAGTTTGCTGAGGCGAGTAGCTTAGGTAGCTCTGCATTTCAAATTGGCTTGGTCTTGGGTCCTGCTGTAGGCGGGATATTGGTAGGTTGGCTGGGCATTGAGTTTGCCTATCGAGTCGCCGGGGGATTTGGTCTAGCTGCTGCGCTGACACTGCTTACCTTGGCGATTGAGACCCCCAAAGTTAGCCATGAGGCAGAAATTTTTAAAGGGATTGCTGAGGGTCTGCGCTTTGTATTTCATCATCAAATTGTCTTGAGTGCGCTTGCGCTAGATATGTTCGCAGTATTATTCGGGGGTGCCGTCGCGATGCTGCCTGCCTTTATTCATGACATATATCTGCAAGGGCCTGAGGGCTTGGGGATTTTGCGCGCCGCGCCAGCAGTGGGCGCGATTATGACCAGCTTATATCTTGCCCATAAGCCGATACGGGAACATGCCGGTCAACGATTATTGTGGGCGGTTTCCGGCTTTGGACTATGCATGATTGCTTTCGCACTCACCAAGGACTTTTGGTTTGCGGCAGCCATATTAATGATTTCCGGGATGCTCGATGGCATTTCTGTCGTATTGCGCAGCACTATTATCCAGCTTGCTACGCCGGATCGTATGCGCGGCAGAGTGGCTTCCATTAATGGTTTGTTTATTGGCTCTTCAAATGAATTGGGCGCATTTGAATCTGGGGTTGCGGCACGATTGATGGGGCTAGTCCCGTCAGTAGTGTTTGGTGGGGTAATGACTTTGTTGGTGGTAGGTTGGACAAGCATTAAAGCGCCCAAGTTGAGGGCATTAAACCTGCATCAGCTAGAACAAGAGCAACAGCACTAAGAAAATGTTTGGCTAAGATTTAGTAGTCGCTACTACGACCCAAGGCATAACTTTTGCCGGCATTCATCTGCCACTCATCACAATGAGAACATTTGTAGTCTTGCATGGTGGGACAAAAAACTAATTCAGCCGCATCACAAAATTTACATGTTTGCGCTGGGTGACTTGATTTATGCACAGTCTCATGATGCTCAGTGGCGACTTTAGTACTACCTAAGGCATATTTGTTGTCCATCACAGCCTCCTTTTGCAATCTCGCTAGGGAATCCTATTGATACCTATCATAGCGCTAAATGCGGCAACATTCCACGCATAATTCTATGCAAACTTATCTCAGGATTTTCTGGCGCGCTTAGCTAAATAAAAATAAGACGACACACATAAAAGGGCATAGACAACATAAGTCATTAAGTAGGCATATCCCACGTTAAGCATGCTGCTAGAGGCTCCGAGTATGAGTAAAACTGCAAATAAGGGCTGACTGAAAATATCCCAAATGGTAATGGCTTTGGTGGCATGCATACTATACAAACCGATGAGATAAATACATGCAAGCACCCGCACAATATCCCCACCCCAAAACAAGGCGGCTATTTGCCAATCTACGCTCAGACGATGGTCGTACAACAGCGGCAGTATTGTGTCTCTTAATAGAAATAAGCTAATCAGCACCATGACACATGGCAAAAACACTTTTCCATTAATCTTTAACATCGCACTGATGCCATGACCCCGTTTAATTTGTTGGCTGAGTATGGGTAAAAAATGGAAATACATAATGCCTTGGGAGGTACTTAAGACCCAATCCGAGGCGCGCCACAAGGCAGTACTGACGCCAGCCGCATACCAGCTCATATCATGCGCGATTGCACTCCTAACCACGAGGATACTCAATGGGGTAAGCATCCCTACAGAAAAGCCTGCCAAAATATAAGGACTCAATTTAGCTAGTGCGATGCGATAAAAACTACGCGGATCTTTGGTGTGTTGCTGCCAATGCCAAAACTTTAGCCATAAATAGAGATGTGCCAAAAGATACACCACCAGCATGGTAAGCAAGGCGACCAAAGGCAGTGATGGCCATTCAAAATAACTGCCTAGGGCAACCGCCAAGACTACTGGCAACCCTGTCAAAAGCAATGACAAGAGAACTCGTCCATGTTGCCTTCTGCCAAGATAGTAACTACTAATTTGCCCAACAGCTGTCGCGAGCCATCCATCAATCACGGCTAATTTAAACCACATGACCGGTAATTGTTGCAATCCAAGCCAATGGCTAATCTCATCAGAAAAAATCCACGCCAAGATAACCAGCGGTAAGGTGTAGAGTAATCCTAAACAATAACTGGTCATCAAAAAGGGAATATGCATGCGCGCATCGCGTTGTGCGGTAAACACCGCCAAACCCATGGCGACCCCTGTACCCACAGGCGCGGCAATTAGATCTGCCGAAGTTTGCCATTGCGCCCAATGCGCTACTGAGCTGATATCCCCGGATAGCACCCAGCATTTGTCCAATAAAGCCCGATATAGCGGACCCCAAGTGACTAAAAGAGAGAATATTGCGGCATAGCGCCAATGGGTCCTGAAATACGTAAGCCCGTTTTTTATCAGCATGAATAAGTAAACTTTTTCTAAGATTTGCTATCCATCATCAGACAATCTATCTCGAGAATCAATCATGCAGCGACAAAATATTTTCTGGCTTGGCACGATGATGAGCCTGTTAACGGCTTTTTTGGCTGTTCAAGCGCATGCTTCGCCCTCTGCTGAACTGGTATATCGCCTAAAAGGAACCATTACCAAAGTGCACAGTGTGGATAATCAAGGTGGCCAAAGTACTGGAACTGGTGTGGTGGTGGCCGAGAATCTGGTGGCCACCAATTGCCATACATTATTTAATTCAGTAGGAATGAATATTGCCGCTCTGGGTGAAACCTATCAACCTGTGGGTATCAAAGCCGACTGGAAGCATGATATTTGCATTTTGCGCTTCCAGTTCTTGCCATTAAAAGCTGCAGAATTTGCTAGCCAAGATCCTGCTTACGAGCAAGATACTTTCTCAATCGGCTTTCCAGGCGGACCACCCAAACCGATTACTACCACTGGCAAGGTGAAAGCTCTTTATCCCATGGATGGAGCGAACATTATCCGAACCAATGCGTCCTTTCAATTGGGGGCCAGTGGCAGTCCACTGTTTAATGAACAGGGTCAATTGATAGGCATGAGCACTTTCAAGAGTCCTGGACGCAATGCTTACTTCTATCATGTTCCAGCGAAATGGATACAAGCCGCAATGCAGTTACCTGATACCTCGATGAAAGAATTCCAATCGCCATTTTGGGATGCACCCGAAGATCAGAAGCCTTTTTGGATGCAAGTGGTGTTGCCTCTGCATCATGAGAAATGGACAGAGTTAAAGAATATTGCGGAGAATTGGTTGAAAAAAGAGAAAAACAATGCCGAAGCCTATCATTATCTAGGTGTCGCTTTGATGAACTTGGGTGATAAGCCTGCCGCCAAAACGGCACTGCAAGCCTCACTCAGTTTTAACAAAGCTCATAGTGGCAGCATGTTGGCACTGGCGCAGATTGCCCAACAAGAAGGCAACCAGCAAGCATTTCAGGGTTATAAACATATGCTGGCTGAGCTGAATAGTGATGATTTAGAGATATTGGAAACCAGCCATTGATTCATGAAAATCATTAGTCTGCTTTCATGACATTGTTCATGCTCTTGGACTGAGGGATGTCTACAATGGGAACCGTCGTAAATGACAAATAACTTTAAGGAGATTTACCATGTGGACAAAACCAGCTGCTACTGAAATGCGTTTCGGTTTCGAAGTAACAATGTACGTAATGAACAAGTAATTTGTTCTGGTACAACAAAAGGGAGCTTAGGCTCCCTTTTTTTATGTGTGCTTATCCACTCTATGGTGAAAGATGTGCATCACAATCTGTGATAGCATGACTCTATGACCAGTTCATAAATAAATTCTAATAACAAATAGTATAAGAGAGTCTAAATGAGCGCTATCCAAAAACCTTCTCTTGCCGAGCCGCATCATCATCACCATATATCGGTATTTTTTCTTCTTCTTTTCTTGGGGAGTGGTTTTACTGTCTACAATCTTTATGCAGATGTATTACATGACGTCCCCATTATTGGCCATCTAGTCCCCTTTATTTTATTAGCGATTGCTCTTTTTATTGCGCTTGCGTTTGAATTTGTTAACGGCTTTCATGACACTGCAAATGCGGTCGCGACCGTCATTTATACGCATTCATTGTCGCCCAATATAGCCGTGATATGGTCAGGCATATTTAATTTTATTGGCGTGATGCTGTCTAGCGGAATTGTGGCTTACAGCATCATTGCACTTCTACCTGTAGAGTTGATTTTACAAGTTGGATCACGAGCTGGTTTTGCCATGGTGTTTGCCTTACTCATTTCCGCTATTCTGTGGAACCTAGGCACTTGGTGGCTGGGCCTGCCGGCATCTTCTTCACACACCATGGTTGGTTCTATTATTGGCATAGGCATGGCCAATGCCTGGGTTAAAGGTAATAGTGCGATGAGTGGAGTAGATTGGGCCCACGCGCATAAGGTAATGGTATCCCTTTTAATATCCCCGCTGATTGGATTCTTATCTGCTGCGGCCTTACTGATTATTGCCAAAAGATTTATCAAGAATCGCGACTTCTATCACGCACCAAAAGGGAAAGCTCCACCCCCTTTGTGGATACGTTGTTTATTAATACTCACCTGTACTGGGGTTTCGTTTGCACATGGATCGAATGATGGACAAAAAGGCATGGGGCTTATTATGCTCATCCTGGTAGGCACGGTGCCTACAGTCTATGCACTCAACAAAGCCATCCCGGATAGCAAACAAGGTCAATTTATCGCTATTGCGCAACAAACTGAGCAAACTCTGCATGAATATCAAACTCCTTTGAAATTGGATGCTCAAAGCGTTTTAGCTAGCTATCTGAATAGCTCAAGCATGACAGATGAAGTGTTACCAGCGATGATCATCATGAACCGTGATATCGCTAATCAAATCAGCGCTTATGGGCATTTACGTGACTTACCCCAAGCGGCAGTGAGTAACGTCAGAAACGAGATGTATTTATTATCTGAATCTATCAACAAAGTTTTACAGGAACCGCATCTAAAATTCAGCCTAGAGCAACGCACGCAATTGAGTCAACTGCGTAAAGAAATGGATAGCGCTACCAAATTTATTCCCGTTTGGGTAAAGGTATCTGTCGCCATATCTCTCGCACTAGGCACTATGATTGGTTGGCGGCGAATCGTAATCACCATAGGGGAAAAAATTGGCAAATCACATCTCACCTACGCGCAAGGAGCTAGCGCTGAATTGATTACGATGACCACGATTGCTGCCAGCGATATGTTTGGCTTGCCCGTCTCCACTACCCACGTTCTCTCCTCGGGCGTTGCTGGCACTATGGTGGCAAACCGCTCAGGCATTCATATGCAAACGATAAGAAATCTTATCGCTGCTTGGGTACTGACGATGCCGATGGCGATACTGATGTCTGCCAGTTTCTATTACATATTTATCAAGAGCTTTTAATCGCCGATTCAGGCTAAGCCCCCAATATATTGATAAAAAAACTGCTGACGCTCTATTTTGATGTATATAATCAACATAACATTTATATCCAATAGAAATGGAGTATCCAAATGAAAATATATTCAAGCATGATTCTCATGGCTCTATTACTCACCGTCAGCCCATTGAAAGCTGAGGAATATCAATGGCAAGGTCTTTATGGTGGCATTCACTTAAATCAATCTTGGGGTGTTAATCAAGACAAGATTAGAGGATATGAAATTTCTGATGGCGACCCAACCAGCCAAGTCTGGACAACAGACTCTCCTAATCTTTCGGGAAGCGGAGTCGGTCTTCATCTGGGATATCATTGGATACATCATCAGTGCTTGATGGGGTTAGAGGCTAGCTTCTCGAGTAGCGATCAAAATGGCAATGAAGCGACCGTCGCGGGCAACTCCGTCGGGGGCGCTAGAAATGCCATCAATACAAGCGCAAGAATTCATTACGATACAAAACTATTAGCCAAGTTTGGAATACTGATTTCACCTCAGCATTCTATTTACGCCCTCGCTGGACTCTCTGCAGCCCAAGTCAAAACCAAATTCGACTATACCCCGTCTTTAAATGCTGCTTACGAGACACACCCATCCTCTAATGACACTGAAACAGGGTGGACTATTGGGTTGGGAACAGAATACAAATTTACTGACAAACTCAGCCTTCGTGCTGAAGCGCTCTATACTGACCTAGGCAAAAGCAAGCGTTTGCAAGGTAAAGAAACCCTTGTTCCGGGAGGTACCGCTACACCGGGTGATGCCTATGCAATCAATGGTCAAGTCGATTTGAAATATTCAACCTTGCAATTGGGGATTAACTACCAATTCTAGAGATAAACAAAAAAGAGGAGCTAAGCTCCTCTTTTTATTGGACTCATACAAAGATGAAGTAATCAATGGTTAGTGCGCCTAATCTATATCGGCAGAGTCACACTAGGTCAATGACGGCTCATCATTCTAATGAATTAGAACGACTGCCTGATTCACAGCACTAACCCATCGATTCTAGCCTAGTTTCACCTAGATAAGACTAGATTAACCGCACTTACTTTCACCGCAATTTAAACAGGTCAAGCACCCATCCATCACAATCGCGGCTTTGGTACTACATTTAGCACACAACTGAGCACCTGCTGGGAAACCTTCAGCATTACTTTCCTCGCCAGATTTAGCGTGTTTTTCTAAAAACTCTTTACGCTTTTCTTCGACCAGTTTTTGTTGGTGTTCATCCAAGCCAGCTTTTTTCAGCATGCCGATTTCTTGCAAGTGTTGTTCAAGCACTTCACCGATTTCTGCCACCAAGCTAGGAATATATTTACCGCCCTTTTTGAAGTAGCCACCACTCGGGTCAAATACACTGTGCAATTCTTCGACCAAGAAAGTGACGTCACCCCCCTTACGGAACACCGCAGACATCACACGAGTAAGCGCGACGATCCACTGGAAGTGATCCATGTTCTTGGAGTTAATGAAAATCTCAAACGGACGACGGTGCTCTTGTGGCGTGCCCTCGTTCATGATGATGTCATTAATCGTGATATAAAGCGCATGCTCTGTCACGGGCGTTTTAATTTTGTAGGTATTACCTACCAACTTTTCCGGACGTGTCAGAGGCTCACCCATCTGCACCACATTGCTAGTTGCAGCCTGCGCAGATGCCGCTGCATCTTTGGCTTTGTCTTCTTCACTTACCAAGCCGTAGCCGGTAATTTTTTTCTCAATTTTAATGGCCATAATATTTATCTCTCTTTGCTGTCTCTAATCGCTCAGGGCGCTTAGAATTTTCCGTAATAACCTTCTTTGAGGGCGTCGTATAAGTTAGCGGCGGTATGAATTTCGCCGTCATACTCAATTTCTTCATTACCCTTCACTTCAATCATGCTGCCATCTTCCAAGGTGAATTTGTAAGTGGTGTTTTCCAAATCTTTCTCTGTCACCAATACGCCTTGGAATGCTTCTGGGTTGAAGCGGAAAGTCGTACAGCCTTTGAGGCCTTTTTCATAAGCGTATAGATAAATGTCTTTGAAATCTTCAAAAGCATATTCTGTTGGCACGTTAATGGTCTTGGAAATCGAGCTATCAATCCATTTTTGTGCGGCCGCTTGAATATCTACGTGGGCTTTGGCCTGAATCGTGGATGAGTCAACAAAGTAGTCCGGTAATTTCTCGTCTTCTTTATCACTAAATGGCATTGCCTTGTTATTCACTAACTCGCGATAGGCCAACAACTCATAGGAGAATACGTCTACTTTCTCTTTTGACTTTTTGCCTTCACGAATCACATTACGTGAGTAATGGTGCGCGAATGATGGCTCAATACCGTTACTGGCGTTGTTTGCCAAGGACAATGAAATCGTACCGGTTGGCGCAATTGAGCTGTGGTGGGTAAAACGTACCCCATGCTTGACGATATCTTTACGCAAAGCCTCTGGGAACTGTTGCATGTAGCGACTGTACTGACCTAACAATACTTTGCCTTTGACCTTGTCGCCCAATTTGAAACCATCGTTAAGCATTTCTGGACGTTTTGCCAACATGTCCGCAGTTACTTCAAACTGTTCATCCATAATCGGTGCTGGGCCTTTTTCTTTGGCCAATTCCACACCCACTTCCCAACCTGTTTCTGCCATCACTTTGGTCACTTGCTCAGTGAAAGCGATCGAGTCTTCATCACCATATTTCATTTTCAACATGGTTAGCGTAGAACCTAAGCCTAGGTAACCCATACCATGACGACGCTTGCGCGCGATTTCATCGCGTTGTTGTGACAACGGCAAGCCATTAATTTCTACCACGTTATCTAACATGCGAGTAAAGATAGCAACCACTTCATGATATTCATCCCAGTCAAAACTGGCTTGATCAGTGAAAGGATGACGAACAAACTTAGTCAGGTTGATAGATCCCAACAAACAAGCACCATAGGGTGGCAATGGCTGCTCACCACAAGGGTTAGTAGCACGAATATTTTCACAGAACCAGTTGTTATTCATCTCATTGACACGGTCAATCAGAATAAAGCCTGGCTCAGCAAAGTCGTAGGTGGAGCTCATAATCACATCCCACAAACGACGTGCCTTGATAGTTTTATAGACACGGCAAGCGACTTTGCCATCACTCTCACGTGTTGCATATTTGCCTTTGACAGGCCACTCGCGCCAAACCACTTGGCTATCATCGTCAAGGTTGATGGCATCCAAGGTCACTTCTTTTGGCGTGACTGGGAAAGCCAATTTCCACTCTGCATCTGCCTTCACTGCTTCCATGAAGTCTTTGGTAATCAAGCAAGACAAGTTGAATTGGCGCAAACGGCCCGCTTCTCGCTTGGCTTTAATAAAGTCAGTGACGTCAGGATGAGAAATATCAAATGTTGCCATCTGCGCTCCACGACGACCACCTGCAGAAGACACGGTGAAACACATTTTGTCGTAGATATCCATAAATGACAGAGGGCCGCTGGTGTAAGCACCCGCGCCTGCCACAAAGGCCCCTTTGGGACGCAGGGTAGAGAATTCATAGCCGATACCACAACCCGCTTTTAGGGTAAGACCCGCCTCATGCACTTTATCTAGAATGCCATCCATACTGTCCTCAACCACACCTGATACGGTACAGTTAATGGTGCTGGTAGCTGGCTTATGCTCTAAAGCTCCCGCATTCGACGTGATACGACCGGCAGGAATAGCGCCACGACGCAAAGCATAAAGAAACTTCTCATGCCAATAATCACGCTTCTCGGGCGCTTCAACCTCGGCCAAAGCTTTCGCGACTCGTGAGTAGGTGTCATCCATGGTTTGATCCACAAACTCACCTTGTTTACTTTTTAAACGGTACTTTTTATCCCAAATATCTATAGACACCGGTTGAATCGGGACCTCTTGCTCGGTGGCTTGCGTGTCAGTGGTTTTGACGGCTTGTAACATGGACTATACCTTCCTGATTGTTATATACACGACAGTTAATTTGTCATTCATGTGCCTCGGTCGTCCACCGGGCACCTCCTTGCTATAGGGACTGTTTACTGACTTGAGCGCGATAAAATGTGTACTTTAGTAAACAAATGTGTGTGCTGGGTCAAAAACAGCGAAACCACAATATCTTGTGATTGGTTGCAAAATTATGTCATTTTATTGTGTTGGTCAAGCGAATTTGTTCTTCATTTTTGTGCAAGTATATGCTCTTTTTTGGTGCGGCCTGTGGGGCCCTAAATTTGGCGCGCTCTTGCTAAAAATCAAGTAGTTTTGCATGAAATTAAAAAATATTTTTTGTTTGAAATAATGTCGAATATATAGTGACAGAGATCAGTAGTTTTTTTGGGTGCCGTTAGAATTTATATGAGAAAATCTGAGCATGCCTAGATTGTTATATAGCCTAACCCTGTTTTTTTTACTGCCCATCACTTTGCTGAAGCTGATTTGGCGTGGTTTCCGCCAACCAGACTACCTCAAGCATTGGAAAGAGCGTTATGCGATTAGCTTCCCTAGCTGCACCAAGCAATCTATTTGGCTACATTGTGTGTCTGTGGGCGAAACCCGAGCAGCCGAGAGCTTGATTAAAGCGCTGATTAAACAATACCCCCACACCCCGATATTACTGACCCACACCACTCCAACCGGACGCGAGACGGGCCTTCAATTATTTCCTCGTGATACATATCCACAGATTCAACGTTGCTATTTGCCCTATGACCTACCTTGGGCTGTGCATCGCTTCTTACAGCACTACCAACCAAAATTAGGGGTGTTACTAGAAACCGAGTTGTGGGCCAATTTGATTGCTGGCTGCCGCCAGAAAAAGATTCCATTAATACTTTGTAATGCAAGGCTATCGGCCAAATCTGCGGCGGGTTATGCAAGATTCTCGCAGTTAAGCGCCCAGGCATTGCAAGGATTGACTGCGATTGCAGCACAAAGCCAAGAGGATGCAGCAAGATTGCTACAACTGAGACAGCGAGAAACACCAGCGATACCAGTAACAGGCAATCTAAAATTTGATTTTAATGTGGCGCAGGATAGCCATGAGCGCGGTGACTTTCTGCGCAAATTATTAGGTCCATCTCAAGCTGTATTTTTAATCGCAAGCAGCCGCGAAGGCGAAGAAGCACTGATATTGCAGGCGCTCAAACAATCTCCCCTCAATGCGAAGATCATTATTGTGCCGCGCCACCCTCAAAGGTTTGATGAAGTGGCGCGATTGATTAGTCAGTACGGCTTTCGCTTTTGTCGGCGATCCGAATTTTCTCAAGGTAACGTTGCCAGCGAAATCAGCCAAGCGCAGATTATTCTCGGGGATAGCATGGGCGAGATGCCGACATATTATGCCGCCAGTGATATTGCCTATATCGGTGGTAGCTTGCTTCCTTTTGGGGGGCAAAACCTGATAGAGGCTTGCGCTGTGGGCACACCGATATTGATAGGCCCTCATACCTTTAATTTCGCTCAAGCCGCGGAGATGGCCGTACAAGCCGGTGCGGCCATCCGTGTGCAGGATGTTAAGCAATTATTGGAGACAGCTGAGCAGTTGTTGCAACACACTGAGCAATTAGCCCAGATGAGCCTAGCAGCAAAACAGTTTGTCAGTGACAATCAAGGCGCTACACAAAAAACTGTAGCCCTCATTAAGCAGATGATGGCTCACTAAAGATAGCCTTTGAGTCAGGCTGAGATTAACGGATTAACTTGCTGATGGTTTTAAAGGCGTCACCTTCAGCGACCCTCAGCCATTCAAATATCACAGATTCTGTATTGGTCACGATACAGCCGGCTTGACGCAAACGTTGAAGGGCATTTTGCTTGTGCTCAGGATTGCGTGATATGACCGCGTCTTCGACAATAAACACCTGCTTACCACGCGCTAAAAGATCTAATGCCGTTTGTAAAACGCAAATATGAGTTTCCATGCCTAGCAATACTATTTGCGGTTTATCGCCCACCAACTGTCGATTAAAGCTTGCTACCTGACAACATGAGAAAGCCGTTTTTTCCACCGCTTTGACTGATGTATGAGCACGCAACTCCTGCACTGTGGACCCAAGGCCTTTTGGATACTGCTCGGTCAATAACACCGGTACTGCCAACAAGTCGGCTGCCTGCAGCAATACTTGGGACTGTTTCAACATAGATTGCATAGGCGCTGAAGGCATCACAGCGGTCAATTTTTCCTGCACATCAATCACTAGCAACTGAGATTGGTGTTGAACTAGCAGATTGAGGGATGGATTATTCATTGGTAGCAACAAGTTGTTGGTTCACTGCTTCCAAATCAGCCATGGTCAAATCTCCAACAGCCGCTTTAAGCATCAAAATATTCATCAAATAGGTATAGCGCGCTTGCAACAGATCGCGTTTAGCATTAAACAATTGTTGCTGCACGTTCAACACGTCAACACTAGTTCTGACGCCGACTTCATAGCCCAACTGGGTTGACTCCAATTGAGATTGAGTTGAGGCTAAAGCTTGCTCAAGGGCACTAATTTGCGAGACTGTACTCACTAAATTTAAATAGGCTTGTCGCGTTTCCATATCCGCTTGGCGGCGCGCAGCCTCGAGATCGTCTTGCGCTTTGAGCTTATTGGACAGCGCTTCTCGTGAGCGTGAGCTCACTGCACCACCCTGATAGATGGGAACAGAGAGTTGCATCCCTATGACAGCCGCTCTCTGATCCAATCCAATACCAGCAATACCGCCATTTACGTAACTATCTGTATAACTACCCACCAAATCTAAGCTAGGCAGGTGCCCTGCATTTTGTCTGTCTACTTCTTGTGCTGCAATTTCTAATGCTTGACGTTGAATCGCAATGCGCAGATTGGCGCTATTTGCCATTTCAACCCATTTTTCGATATTACTGGGGGCAGGCGTCTGCGGCACAAGGTCTTCTCTGACCGCCATTAAAGACTGAGGCATGTCGCCAATAAGGGCTTGTAGCGCGCGCTTTTTAATTTCTAGATCGTTGACGGCCGCGATGTACTGGGCTTGGATAAGATCGAATCTCGCTTTGTCTTCGTTGACATCAGTAATCGTCGATGTGCCTGCCTCAAAACGGGCTCTTGCTTGCTCTAGCTGACTACTAATGGCCTGCTTCTGGGCTTCAATAAGATGAATCTTATCTTGGGCGAGCAGCACGTCAAAATATAACTGCGAGGACCTGAGTATCAAATTTTGCTTGGAGACAGCCAGTTCATAGTCCGATTGTTGCACCATACTTTTGGCTTGTTCTAGCTGAGCACGAATTTGTGGCCTAAATATTGGTTGAACAATATTCAGTCCTAGGCTGTAACCCTCATAATTTTGTCTGCCGTCGCGCCTTGCGCCCGGCTGATTTGGCGGCAGAGGTCCTGCCCCAACGAATTTCACGTCATTACTTGTAGCATTCGCATTACCTGCAATAGAAACAACAGGTAAATATTGGGCCTGGCCTTGAACAATTTTCTCTTGGGCAGCGCGATTGGCATTTTGTGCTGCCGACCACACTGGATCACGAGCTAAAGCCTGCTGATAAATTTGCAGTAAATTTTGTGCGGCTTGCACAGGCAGGCTAGCAGCCAGCAAAGCAATCATAAGCCAACGTTTATCGACCATTAAACTGATATTCCCTATGCTAAAACTCAAAACGGGAGGGTTGAGGTGCGTTCTCTAATACGGGCAAACAGGTTTCAAACAATACATCTTGTTTGAAACTATTTTCGTCAACTCTGCTGACCAAAATTGCTTGCATCACGGGTGCAGACCCAACCACGACCAGCATACGACCACCAATCGCAAGCAAGCGTTCCATCGCCTGAGGATAGACGGGCAGTGATCCAGTCAACACAATAGCTTGGTATTGACCGTTGGCTAGAGCCAAACCGTCACCCACATGCAAAGTGACATTTTTAATTTTTTGCGCACTTAAACTTTTGCCCGCCTGATTGGATAAGGCACGATGCACCTCATAGCTATCCACATGTTTGGCTTGCTTGGCCATCAAAGCGGTGAGATAGGCGGCACCTGTTCCAATTTCCAATACCTTATCTTGCGCGGTTAAAGCGAGTGCTTGTAAAAAGCGCCCCTCAATTTTAGGGGACAACATCGTTTGGCCATGGCCCAGAGGAATCTCAATATCTGCAAAGGCCAAGCCCTGATATGCCTTGGGTACAAAAGCCTCGCGTGGCAAGGTCTGCAATAAATGCAAGACTTTGGCGTCCAATACTTCCCACGTGCGCACTTGTTGTTCGACCATATTAAAACGGGACTGCTCTACCCGCGTTGCCTCATTCAACATACTTTTCCTCATGCAAAAACAGATGATTAAAATGCCAAATATTATAGCGTCTAAGCCTGCTTATCGCTTGCTTTTATTTGCTTTTTCGCGTAATTTTGACGGCCTTGCTAGGGGTCTCTGAAATGTCATTCGGAGTGAGAAATACCCTTTGAACCTGACGCGGGTCATGCCGCCGTAGGGAAGCGAATTCTCTCGTTTCCCTGTGATAACCCAACAGGGGACGCCTCACGGCTCCCTGAATTAGATGGAGCTTAGACGATGAACGCCACCGATAAATTTATTAATACCAGCGCCCAAATTGACGAAGGTGCGACCAAATCTTTTGCTAATTCGCGCAAAGTTTATATCCAAGGTTCTCGTCCTGATATTCAAGTACCTTTCCGCGAGATTAGTTTGAGTGATACGCCGTCCGCATTTGGCGCAGAAAAAAATCCACCCGTGATGGTGTATGACACCTCTGGTCCTTACACCGATCCGAAAATAAATATCGATATACGTAGCGGTCTGCCAGCTTTGCGCGCAAAGTGGATAGCCGAGCGCGGCGACACTGAACAATTAGCTGGACCTACTTCTTCGTATGGTTTGGATAGATTGCATGACAGCGCGTTGGATAATATGCGCTTTAATCTTGTACGCAAACCACTGCGCGCAAAAGCGGGTAAAAATGTGTCGCAAATGCATTATGCGCGTCAGGGGATTATTACTCCCGAGATGGAATTCATTGCTATCCGCGAAAATCAACGTCGCGAAAATATGAGTGAGTTGTTACAAACTCAACACCCTGGTCATGATTTCGGAGCGCATATTCCAAAACTGATTACTCCAGAATTTGTGCGTGAAGAAGTTGCTCGTGGACGTGCGATTATCCCTGCCAATATCAACCATCCTGAATCAGAACCCATGATTATTGGCCGTAATTTCTTGGTAAAAATTAATGCCAATATTGGTAACTCAGCGTTAGGCTCTTCTATTAATGAAGAAGTAGAAAAAATGGTTTGGGGCACACGTTGGGGTGCTGACACGGTGATGGATTTGTCCACCGGTAAAAATATCCACGAAACTCGTGAATGGATTATTCGTAATAGTCCAGTGCCGATTGGTACCGTGCCGATTTATCAGGCTCTTGAAAAGGTTGATGGTAAGGCCGAAGAACTGACTTGGGAAATTTTCCGCGATACCCTAATCGAACAGGCAGAACAAGGCGTGGACTACTTCACTATTCATGCCGGCGTTCGCTTAGCCTATATCCCCATGACCGCAAAACGCATGACCGGTATCGTGTCACGCGGCGGTTCTATTATGGCGAAATGGTGTTTGGCGCATCATAAAGAGTCATTCTTATATGAGCACTTTGAAGATATTTGCGAAATCATGAAAGCTTATGATGTCTCGTTTAGCTTAGGCGATGGCCTGCGTCCTGGTTCGATTTACGACGCAAATGACGAGGCACAATTTGCCGAGTTGAAGACTTTGGGTGAGCTCACGCAAATTGCTTGGAAACATGATGTACAGACCATGATTGAAGGTCCTGGTCATGTGCCTATGCATATGATCAAAGAAAATATGGATTTGCAATTAGAACATTGTGGCGAAGCTCCCTTCTACACATTAGGTCCATTGACGACAGATATCGCACCAGGCTATGACCACATTACCTCTGGTATCGGTGCTGCCATGATAGGTTGGTACGGTTGTGCCATGTTGTGCTATGTCACACCTAAAGAACACTTGGGTCTGCCAGACAAAGAGGATGTGCGTGAGGGCATCATTACTTATAAGATCGCCGCTCACGCAGCTGACCTTGCCAAAGGTCACCCTGGTGCACAAATTCGCGATAATGCTTTGTCAAAAGCGCGCTTTGAATTCCGTTGGGATGACCAATTCAATCTTGGCCTTGATCCAGAAAAAGCCAAGGAATTCCATGATGAAACGCTGCCTCAAGAAGGTGCAAAACAAGCGCACTTCTGTTCTATGTGTGGACCTCATTTCTGCTCTATGAAGATTACTCAAGACGTACGTGATTACGCTGAGCAACAAGGCATAGATGCACAAGAGGCTTTGCAAAAAGGCATGCAAGAAAAGGCCGTTGAGTTTGTGAAGAAGGGTGCTGAAGTTTATCAAAAAGTGTAACGCGGTATAGCAACTAAAAAGCCGACTTGGTGAGTCACTAAGTCGGCTTTTTATTTAGATGCTTTTTTGCTTGACTGATGTCGTAAGTTTTTATACTAAGCCTCATGAAAAAATTCAGGCTGCAGCCAGTTCTTCTCTTAAGATAACTGGTATTTCACTATTGAATTGACCGATGGATATAGATTTAATGATTGTTTGATCAATTGAGCTATCTCACCGATAAAGCATCTTTCCAAACTGCCTGCGTAGTATTCCTTAGGGACAACCGCAATGCTTTGTTAAAATACCCTGATTGAAAAGAAAGCACGGTCATATCTTGAGCACCATTAAACTCAATAAGCAACCTAATACCACGCCAGCCACTGGCAAGACTCCTTTGCGTCGCCCAGCGAATCATTTACGCGACCGTAGCAAAGCACCGGTCAAGCCAGTGCTTGCGCGTCCAGAAGAGAGTGTGGTGGCCACGGAGAAACGTCCTGTGCGCCGCGATAACGAAATCAAAGCGCCCTCAGAAAGTACTCGCCAGCGCAACCATAGACATGACGGTCGACTGCATGAAGAGTCCCGCCATGTTCGTAGACATAATCCAGAAGAACCGCATTATCGACAATCCCCTACGCGGGGCGGCAAAGCGCGAGATGGCTATGACCCAACGGCAGCCAGAGCTGCCAAGCCTGCCGTTAAATCTAGCTCCCCAGAAACCTTTCCGCGTTTATCCAAACGCATGTCGGAGTTAGGGCTGTGCTCTCGCCGTGAGGCCGATGAGTGGATTGCGAATGGATGGGTCAAAGTGAATGGTGAAGTCATGAGTGAGCTGGGAGTCAGGGTTAGTCCTGATGCACGAATTGAGGTTGATCGTGAGGCAAAAACGCATCAAGCGGAACAGGTCACTATCTTGTTACATAAACCTGTAGGCTATGTTTCTGGTCAAGCAGAAGATGGCTATCAGCCTGCTGTGGTGTTGCTACATCCTGATAACCAATGGCCAGATGACCCGCTTATCGACAAGCGCTTTAAACGCGGCTACTTGGCTGGCTTAGCTCCAGCAGGTCGCTTGGATATTGATTCCACAGGTTTGTTAGTGTTTACTCAAGACGGCCGTGTAGCACGCCAATTGATTGGTGAAGACTCTACCGTTGAAAAAGAATATTTGGTGCGAGTGACGGGTGAATTGAGTGATGAGGGTTTACGATTACTGAATCATGGCCTGCGTTTGGATGGGGTGCAATTGAAACCTGCCAAAGTGTCTTGGCAAAATGAAGATCAATTACGCTTCGTCTTGCGTGAGGGTCGTAAACGTCAAATCCGACGCATGTGTGAATTGGTGGGATTGCATGTCACTGGTCTCAAACGCGTAAGAATCGGGAGTGTCACTTTGGGCAAATTACCCCCTGGCCAATGGCGATATTTGAGACCGGAAGAACGTTTTTAGGGAGCACGCTTGGATATTCTGTTGTTATTAAAAGCACTGTTACTTGGCATCGTAGAAGGCGCTACAGAGTTCCTGCCTATCAGTAGCACAGGACATTTAATTATCGTGAGTGACTTGATTGATTTTATGGATAAGTCTCGTCGCGATGTATTTGAAATCTTTATCCAGCTGGGGGCAATTCTGTCAGTGTGCTGGCTGTATCAACAGCGACTGATTGAAGTCGTGAAACATCTAGGCAAGGACCGCCAAGCGCAGCGTTTTGTATTGCATTTGCTGTTGGCATTTTTGCCATTGGCACTGTTCGGTTTAGCCCTGCACAAACAAATTAAAGCACTTTTATTTAACCCTATCGCCGTTGCTTGCGCCCTGATTGCTGGGGGTTTGATTATCTTATGGGTGGAGTCACTGAGACTGAAACCACGCACTCATGACATCCAACATATGACGGTGATGCAAGCCATCAAAATAGGTCTATTTCAAGCACTGGCGCTTATCCCTGGTGTGTCGCGTGCCGGCGCAACGATACTTGGAGCAATGGGAGTGGGACTGTCACGTCGGGTCGCCACAGAGTTTTCCTTCTTCCTCGCCATTCCAGTGATGTTTGTCGCCAGCGCCTACGATCTGCTTAAACATCGTGATTTACTCTCCGGTTCAGATTGGGGAGTATTCGGCTTGGGCTTTATTGCCGCATTCTTTTCAGCGCTGCTGGCCATCAAAACTTTTTTGCGATTTATCGCCCAGCATGATTTCAAAGTATTCGCTTATTATCGAATCGTATTAGGCATCATCGTACTGTGCTACTTTCTCTAATTTTCAATCAGAGATTTACGCATGACCGCAGAGTGATTTTCGATGTCACACACTGATTTCTCACAAAAGATTATCGCGTGGCAACAAGTGCATGGTCGCCATCAATTGCCTTGGCAAAATACGCATGATGCCTACGCCATTTGGGTGTCAGAAATTATGTTGCAACAAACCCAAGTGCAGGCGGTGATTGCTTACTATCAACGCTTTATGCAACGCTTCCCCGATGTACAAGCCTTAGCCGCCGCCCCGCAAGAGGAAGTGATGCGCTACTGGAGTGGTCTGGGATATTACTCCCGTGCACGCAATCTACATGACGCTGCACAAAAAATTGTCGATGAATTTGCCGGACAATTCCCTCAGCAAATGCCAGATATTTTATCCTTGCCTGGTATAGGTCGATCTACCGCCGCAGCGATTACTGCATTCGCCTTTGAACAACAGCAAGCCATTTTAGACGGCAATGTGAAACGAATTTTTGCGCGTCACTTTTTAATTCAAGGTTGGCCGGGGCAACCTAAGATTGAAAAACAAATGTGGCAACTGGCAGAGCAACTATTACCTCATAAAAATATCGTGGCTTATACCCAAGGCTTGATGGACTTAGGAGCAACGCTATGTACTCGCAGTAAACCGCGTTGCATAGAATGTCCTATCCAAAGCAGTTGCCAAGCCTATGCACAACAAATGGTCGCCATCCTACCCACCAGCAAGCCAAAGAAAAGCCTGCCACAAAAACATACGGTGATGTTAATCGTCTTGGATGGCGATGAGGTGTTGTTAGAGAAACGTCCTCCCAGCGGAATCTGGGGAGGCTTATGGAGTTTACCGGAGATATCAGCGCAAGAGATTCCCGACCAAGTGCTGCAAACGCGATTTGCACTTCAAGCCCAAGCCAGTGAACCGCTAGCAGAAGTGCCGCATAGCTTCACGCATTACAAGTTGAACATTATTCCGCAACCCATGCATCTATCTGAACGTGCACCACAAGCGCACGCTCCCCAGCTACTTTGGCTGCCACTGCATGAGGCCGTCAATGCGGCTATTCCTACGCCAGTAAGAAAGATATTGCTAAACCTAATACAGCCTGTATAAACTCTCATTTGATTCAAATTTTGATTAACTTCTTTTTGAGTGAGTGATGGCTAGCTTATACAAGAGTCGAGCTGAACGAGTGCAGGATGTGATTCTGGCATATGCCAAGCCAGAGAACTCTGTACGCTATTCGCTCACGCATGGCGGTCGCTATTTGCCATATGAAGAGCATGAGTTAGAACTGATGCGTGAGGAGCGCGCCTGGGCGATGGCGCGTTTGGTGATAGATAAAATCATGCGCTCCCCACCATTAGATTTGAGACCATATCAATCCTCCGCTCAGCGTGATTAAAAACTAGTGGAATAGCAGACATAAAAAAAGCAGTTCACAAGAACTGCTTTTTTATTAGCTTTACAATGCGAAAGAATTAGATCTCGCCCCAGCTTTCGTCCCACATACAATGCTTAATGGTTTTACGATTTTTGATTAATTCATCAATGCTAGGCTCATCGTTCAGAGCACGCTTAATCGCCAATTTAGTCGCTTCGTAATTGTTTTTATACATATCCGCTTTATCCAAGTTCGCTTCTTTAACGCAACCTGGGTCAATCCAAACCAAACTGATGATGCACAAATCATTCACTTGATCTTTTGGAATAATGCCTTCAATCACACAATCCAAAATGGCATCTGCTGTAGCTGCCTGCACCACACCACCAAATAATTCAATATTAGCGCTATCTTTAAGCGTTACTTTTGGCACCATCATACATGCTGGGCGTACCAATTGATTGATATCGCGCACAGCAAACATGGCCGTATGGCCTTTGCTTTGTGCCATCATATTGGCAAAAGCAGCGCCAACTGGGCCATCCACCGCGCCAATCAAAATCTCTGGCATAGCAGCAGTGACATCTTTACCTGGGCTGAATACAGTCGCTTCACCCGCTTTAAAAATAATTTTGGACATAATTTAGATTCCTGAAAAAAACTGATGAAAGAAGCAAAAAATTCGAGGTGCGTATTCTACCCAAGCCAGCATACATCAGCAAATCATGCTGGAGAAATTTGTAAGCGCATATCGCAATGCCATATGCCAGCATCTAAATAAGGCTCACTTGTGACGGTAAAACCAAATCGTTGATAGAAACCTTGGGCTTGAATTTGTGCGGATATATGAATAGCGTGCCATGCGTGATGTTGTGCATAATCAATGGCACATTGCATAAGCCGTCTGCCGAGTCCTTTGCCACGCCACTCGGGCAAAACCGCCATACGTCCCAAATGCTGTGTTGGTAATAATCTTGCACATGCCACCGGTTGCTGACCGATGTTGAGCAATAGATGCTTAGCCTCTGCATCCAAACCGTCCCATTCCAACTCAGCAGGCACTGATTGCTCTTGCATAAATACCTGCTCGCGAATCTGCCGCAATGAAACTTCGGCTTGTTGCCAACTCACAATGTTTAAATTTGGTTCGGGGTAACGCACTGCAACACTCCAATTATTTCTTGCCTAGTTTGCCGAGGATATCAACTTCACATATACTCATGCCACGCTTAATTTTATAGGATGGAATCATGAACAAAGCATTTAGTTTTCTTGGTCGCATACTGATTGCGCAATTATTTTTGTTGCAAGTCATCGTATTGATTTACGGCTTTAGCAACAATCCTAATGGTTATGTGGATTATCAAAATGCCTTGGGACATCAAGGGCTACCTGGCATCTTTGCTCCATTGATTATTTTGGTGCAATTAGTGGGCGGAGCCCTGCTGTTGTTAGGCTATAAAACAAGAGCTGCTGCGATTGGCATGGCGATTTATGCCATTTTTATCTCTTTGGCCTTAGGTTTGTCTCCATTTCAATATTTGGCGATTGTCGGCGGACTATTAATCTTGGCTAACAACCCAGCCACAGCATATAGCTTGGATAGTTGGAAAAAATAATTTTCCATCCAATAAAAAAGGCGCTTAATGCGCCTTTTTTTATGCGTCGCGTAAATTCTTGGGAAGATGAAAGACTACTTTTTCCTCAACTCCAGGGAGTTCAATCACATCCGCCTGCGTCATTTTTTGCAAGCTACTGATGACTTCCTTGACCAATACCTCGGGGGCAGAAGCCCCTGCTGAAACCCCAATAGTTTGCTTACCTTGCACCCAAGCAGTTTGTAAATAACTGGCATTGTCTACCATATAAGCTTGCGCGCCTTGTAGTTCAGCAACTTCTCGCAAACGATTTGAATTAGAGCTATTGGGTGAGCCAACCACAATTACCACCTCGCACTGCTGTGCCAGAGTTTTAATGGCATCTTGGCGGTTTTGTGTGGCATAACAAATCGAGTCACTTTTAGGTGCTGCAATATTTGGAAAGCGTTGCTGCAGAGCAGACACTATCTCTGCGGCATCATCAATCGACAGTGTGGTCTGGGTCACATAAGCGAGTTGATTGGGATGTTTTACTTGTAATTGTGCAACATCATCGACACTCTCGACCAGATACATGCCTCCCTGAGATTGACCCATCGTGCCTTCAACCTCTGGGTGTCCACGATGGCCTATCATGATGATTTCTTTTCCCTCGGCGCGCATTTTTTCGACTTCAATATGGACTTTGGTCACCAAAGGACAGGTCGCATCGAATACATTGAGTCCTCGTTGATCCGCCTCATGACGCACTTGCTTGGAAACACCATGGGCACTAAAAATCACGGTGGCACCACTGGGGACTTGGTCGAGCTCATCAACAAACACAGCACCCTTAGCTTTTAATTCTTCTACTACAAATTTGTTATGCACCACCTCGTGTCGAACGTAAATTGGAGCGCCAAATTTGCGTAGCGCCTCTTCTACAATCACGATGGCACGATCGACACCCGCACAAAAACCTCGCGGATTGGCTAAAGAAATCTGTGTCATTTAACTACCTAGCCAATAACCAAAAATTAATAGGAAAACCAACACAATGACCAAAAGCAATACACGTCTCACCATCGCCAAGGCTGCGTAGATTTCATCTGCACCAGGGTCATCACCGATACCTGCTTCTGCCCGTTCGATTTCTTTATCATGGTCAGGAAGTTTGTTGGATAAACGAATATCCAAAGCACCTGCAGCACTGGTTAATAATATGCCCAAAGAGCGATTGCTCCACTGCTTAGCTTGGTTGCGCCAGCAATAAGCAGCGTCCTCAAAATCACCCACAATGGCAAAACAAATCGCAGTAAATCTTACCGGCAACCAATCTATCCATTGATGGATTTTTTGCGAAAATTGATGCAAAGGATAACCAGATGAGTCAGGCCAAACTTGTTGTAGTTGCTCACTGGCCCGATACAACACAGCGCCGGCTGGACCTAATAATACAAACCACATAATCGGTGCAAACAAGCCACGATAAGCACGGATCAAAGTAGCCTCTATGGTGAGTGAAGCCAACTGAGAAACGCTATATTCTTCCATGGGTTTTTTCTGCCAAGTGGTATAGCTTAAACGCGCATCATCTAATTTTTCTGCACTCAATTCTTGATATATGTTTTCTGTCTCGCGCCCAAAATTGGAGAATTGCAAGACAAAATACAACACCACAACATTCACTACTAATGCAGCCAACAATCCAAATTTGAAAAGAATTAAGAAATACACATTAATCATCAGAAGTGCTGGTAAACCGACCGCCATCAACCAAGCAAAAATACCTTGACGTGAGCTATTAAGATTAAAGACACGTTGTAACCAATTGACATAGCCATGAAACCAACCTTTGGCTTTTGGATTGCGCGGACGATAATAAAGCAATACCAACGCGATGATGAGTGCTATAGCCTTCAAAACTTACTCCTTTCCAAGTGGCATTTGCACAGTTAACTTACTGTGCTCAACAATTTCTACTGTAGGCAACTGCAAACCCATTCCATGTTGCTCACAATACTTCACCAAAGCACCGTATGTTTTGCCATAAGCAAATAACGGGTGGGCTTTGATACTGACACTGATCACATGACGCGCAGGGATGGTATCTAGTTTTAACGGCTCTGCCACATTGGCATTAGAACTTAGCAAAAAACCAATTCTAGCAACTCGCTGCTTATATTGAGTGACCCGTGGGTCACTCATCATGAGTGTAATTGGGTAGGTATAGTTCACTTTCTGTAGCTTTAATAAAGCTTGAACCTCAGCTTGTTTACTACCTAATTTGGAGTATGGTCCCTCGACCTCTAGATAGGCATATCGATACGCCGGCGCGTCTTGTTCGATTACCTCTGCAGAGGAAAACATGCCCCACCACCATAGAACGACGACGATAGGAATAGCACAATAAATGACAAAATAGCGTAAATGTTTATTCAATGAATTCCCTAATCTATTGTTTGGCAATAGTACTAAAGATACCACAAGCCACTATGCACTGTATACGGAGCTCAGCCTGTAGGGCTGTGTTCAGACACACAAGGGGAGTGCTGGGATATTTGCTATAATGTCAGTCTTTTGAAAAATGAAATTGGCTTATGAGCACAAAGAACACCGCCACACTACTGATTACTTGTCCTGATCAAAAGGGCATAGTAGCGGGCATCGCCGATTTTCTGTATCAGCATTCTGCCAATATTTTGCATGCTGACCAGCATCAAGATGCCGAAAATAATCTTTTTTTGATGCGCGTTGAATGGGATTTAACAGGCGCAGCACTAAATAATGAGAATTTTGCTGATAAATTTTCACCATTAGCCAAACGCTTCGATATGCAATGGCAGCTGAAGTTGTCGCAGAAGCGCCCACAAGTGGCCATTATGGTATCGCAATACGATCATTGTTTGGCCGACTTACTCCATCGCTATCAAAGCGGAGAATTGGCTTGTGATATCGCTCTGATTATCAGCAATCACTTAGATTGTCAGCGTTTGGCTGAATTTTATGGCGTCCCTTTCCATCACATCGTGGTGAATAAAGAAAACAAAGCGCAAGCAGAGGCGGAGCAATTCAAACTATTCGATGCTTATAACATTGACCTCATCGTCTTGGCACGTTATATGCAAATTCTTTCACCCGCATTTGTTGAGCGCTATCCACAACGTATTATCAATATTCACCATTCCTTCTTGCCTGCATTCATCGGCGCACGCCCTTACCATCGTGCCTTTGAGAGAGGTGTGAAATTGATAGGTGCTACCAGCCATTATGTGACTGAGGTACTGGATGAAGGACCGATTATTGAACAAGATATTGTGCGTATTTCGCACCGCGATCAAGTCGAGGATCTGATACAAAAGGGGCGCGATTTAGAGCGCATCGTTTTGTCGCGTGCAGTGCGTTGGCATATCGAAAATAGAATATTGTTGTACGCAAACAAGACTGTCATTTTTGATTGATAATTTGAATATCATCATCGAACAAGCAATAAAAAAAGCGGGGAAATCCCGCTTTTTTATTTTCTTATTTAGATGACAGAGCTTGAAATCCGCTAGGCCTTTAAGACTTTCTCGAGGGCAAATAAATCACTCACTTGTTCACGCGCTCTAATCACATGAACCTGATCCCCATCTACCATAAGCTCAATGGCGCGCGGACGCGTATTGTAATTTGAGCTCATGCTCATTCCGTATGCACCGGCTGACATAATGGCCAATAAGTCGCCCTGTTGTATCGCGAGCTCTCGGTCATGTCCAAGAAAATCACCACTTTCGCATACCGGTCCCACCACCTCATAGACTGCTGATTTCAGCCCTTGGTGTTGCAGCACAGGCTGGATATGATGATACGCGTCATACAAGGCTGGACGCATCAGGTCGTTCATGGCGGCATCGACGATAGCAAAATTCTTACTGCTACCTGGTTTCAAATATTCCACTTGGGTCAGCAACACACCGGCATTACCTACCAATGCACGACCTGGTTCGAAGACTAATTGAATATTACGCTGTGCAATTTTGTTTAGGATGGCTTGGGCATACTCAGCAAATGCCGGGGGGGTTTCGTCTTGATAACATATGCCTATGCCACCACCAATATCAATATGCTGAATAGGTATACCCAAATCATGCAATTGATCTACCAACCACAACACTCTATCCAAGGCATCCAAGAATGGTGATAACTCGGTCAGTTGCGAACCGATGTGACAATCCACTCCATGCACAGCAATATTTGGCATTTGGCTGGCACGTTGGTACAAAGCAATGGCATCTTCATAGGCCACGCCAAATTTGTTGTTTTTCAATCCAGTAGAAATATATGGATGGGTTTTAGCATCCACATCTGGATTGACACGGAAGGATACTGGGGCAACTTTATTCATTTCACCCGCAATTTGATTCAAGCGTTCAAGCTCGGCTGCAGACTCAATGTTAAAGCAGCGAATATTGGCTTTTAGGGCCGCACGCATTTCTTCTGCAGTTTTGCCCACGCCAGAAAACACTACCTTACCTGCATCTCCGCCAGCCGCAAGTACGCGTGCCAACTCACCGCCAGAAACGATATCAAAGCCAGCGCCCATCTGCGCAAATAGATTGAGAATAGCCAAGCTAGGATTGGACTTCACTGCAAAGCAAACTAAATGGTCATGGCCTTGCAGACCCGCAGTAAATGCGCTGAAAGCTTGGCTTAACGCGGCGCGAGAATAGACATACGCTGGCGTACCAAAACGTTCAGCGATTTCACGCAAGGCGACTTGTTCACAGAACAGCTCGCCATCTTGATAATAAAAATTACTCACTTGGGTCAGTTTGTTTAATAGGTTCAGAAGACTGGCTAGGTTTGCTACCCGGTTGAGGATAACGTTTTTCGGGCAAATATAAAGGGCCTTTGACACCGCATGCAGTGCAAATCATCATGAAAATTAGGATCGAAAGCCAAGTGCGCATCATATGCCTTTGAAAAATTTTTGCGTATTTTAGCATGACATGACTATGCACGCTTGGGCCGACTGGCAAGTTGAAGTAAGCGTGCAGTAATCACCCCGTTCACCAAACCAAACAGCAAGGCAAAACTCATCAGTAAGGGCAATAGGTAAACAATACCTGCGCTAGGAATCAACCAGCAACGCACCAAGACTAGCTGACCTGCCATATGCGCCAGTGCCGCCAACATACTTAAACTTAAAGGACCAAAATATTTTTTTGGTAAAAATTGCGCCAAGCCCAAACAAAGCAAACTGCTCACCGCGCCTGATAAGCTCAACATAAAGGTAGGGGTTAAAAAACTTCCCAACACAAGACTTCCAGCCAATACCCGTAACAAACTAACCCATGCACATGCTTTCCAGCCGTCTCGGTATAGCACATACAACACTACGATATTTGCAATACCTGGCTTTACGCCCGGTAAGGGAGATGGAATCATGGCCTCCATGACATGCAACAAAATGGCATAGGCTGCAAGTCGCGCAATATGATGATCTTCGTGGTTGGGATGAAGGATGAGTTGATTTGCTTGCATGTAAGCGCCCACTAATAATTCAAACTATCATAGCTGGAGCTAGCACCCATTAGACGAATGCTGACCCGATTAGGTAAACAAAATGATGCCTGTCCGGCATGTGATAGCCAACCTTGATGAACGCAATATTGATTGGTACAGGGTGAAGAATGCACCCGCGCACGACCATGATCGATTTCTATTCGCGTGATACCCAAGGGACCAGATACCGATAGTTCGCGTTGCTGATCCAGCGTCAAAGTGGCGATTAACTGACCGCCTTGATGTATTTGCAAGCGTGTCGCAGCTTGCCAATTCCAGTAATGACTGAATAACCAACCCAGCAAAGCCACTGCGATGATGAATATCAAATAGTCACCCGATAATGGGCGTATCCATGCACCTGAGGTTTTCATAAAGCCTCCGTATCCACCACTTTGATATGGCTAGGCGGCTGCGTCCAGTGCAGAATTTTTTGCATCGCACGACTCATCAATACATCGCCATGCGCATCTACAATCAGAAAGTAATCCACCCCCATTTTTTTGGCCGCCAGCAATCGCGCAGATTCATCTCGCGCAATAAAAATAGGTTTAGAAGCCACATCAGACATCACACCCGCTGACTCAGCCGGCGGGATTAACACAGTGACTGATTGAGTGGTTTGCACCGGATAGCCTGTGCGTGGATCGATGATATGACAATAACGTTGACCATCTAAATTAAAGTAACGCTGGTAATCTCCTGAAGTACCGATGGCCCAACCGTCTGGCAAATCAATAGTCGCAATCGTGCCAGATTGACGAGGATGCTGGATGCCAACTTGCCATGAACGTTGGTCGTGCTGGCCTAAGGCAATAATATTGCCACCAATATTAATGAGCGCATTTCGCACCCCCTGAGTACGCAAAAAGTTGGCTGCGATATCTAAAGCATAGCCCTTGGCATAACCGCCAAAATCCAACTGTACCTCTCTGTTGCTGCTGCTCACTTGCAGATCTTGAATATGTAATTGCGCCATACTGGGATGCGCTTTGACCAAACGATGAATTTGCTCAGGCTCAACTTTGACTGGAGTAAATTCGTCGCGATGAAATCCCCACAGCGCTATCAATTGGCCAATGGCCGGATTAAAAATATCCTCGGATTGAGCAGATAGTTGTTGAGTTTGGCGCAACATATGTGCCAATAGAGGACTCACTTGCATGGACTGACCAGCAGCGATGGCTTGATTTAAGCGACTTAATTCACTATCGGATTGCCAAGCATGTAATTGCTGATGCAGTTTAAAAAACTCTTGATTAACCGCGTTCGCGAGTTGTTGCGCACGGGTCTGAGATTGGTCAGGCAAACTGATGCTGACCATAGTGCCAAACACATAAGACTCAATCGCAGGGGTAGGACGAGTTCCACAAGCGCTTAGCGCAATACTGATTAAGCAGGCACCAAGCCATTGCCAACAGGACTTAGTCAAAGCCGCTCCAAAGCATCCAACATCAGTGCAGCGGGACGACTATCGGTTTGTGCGGCAATTTCCACCATACAAGTAGGGCTGGTCACATTAATCTCGGTCAAATAATCACCAATCACATCCAAGCCGACCAACATCAACCCTTTTTGCTTCGCCACCTTGCCGACTGCCAAAGCAATTTCTAAATCGCGTGCTGTCAAAGCGCGTGCCTCACCACGGCCGCCGACGGCCAAATTAGCTCGCGTTTCGCCAGCCTTGGGAATACGCGCCAAACAATGCGGCACTGGGACACCATCTATCAATAGAATACGTTTATCGCCATCTACAATTTCTGGCAAATAACGTTGCGCCATCACAGTGCGCTGTCCATGTTGTGTCATGGTCTCGATAATCACACCCAAATTGGGGTCAGTTAATTGCACACGAAATACGCTACTACCGCCCATGCCATCCAGAGGTTTGAGCACGATATCGCCTTGCTGTTGTAAAAAACTGGTGATGAGGGATGGATCTTTGCTGACTAAAAATGCGGGGGCAAATTGCGGAAAATGCGCCACAGCTAATTTCTCATTCCAATCGCGCACTGCGGCAGGGTGATTGATGACCCTTGCGCCATGCAATTCTGCCAACTCTAATAGATAGGTGGCATACAAATATTCATGATCAAAGGGCGGATCTTTGCGCATTAAAATCGCATCAAATCCACTTGCCTCAAACTCAGCCACTTCACCAAACTCATACCAAATATGACCCTCGGCGAATGCGAATTGTGTCGCACGCAATATCACCTGTTGATCGCGCCATGACATATCCGCCAAGCCAGCCACCCAAACCTCATGACCGCGTACGATTGCTTCACGCATCATCGCCAGACTGCTGTCTTTTGCAGGCTTCAAGTCACTGACTGGATCGAGGATAAATAACAAACGCATGGTTAACTCTCCGCTCCCGCTTCATCCAATTGTTGCGCATAAAGCGACAATTCTAAAGAGGCCGCCAACAGAGCTAAACGCGCTACCACGCTATAGGCATAAAAACGATTCTTGGCAGAGTCTGGGGCATCGGCACAATCTGGAGTAGAGCATGGCGTGTCAAATGCCAAGGGCACAAAATGCATGCCTGGTGCATTCAAATTCTCATCCACTGCACGGCCTGTATGTACCCGATAAAAACCACCCACAACAAAGTGGTCCATCATATAGACCACTGGCTCGGCCACTGCCTCATGAATGTTTTCAAAGGTATAGACCCCCTCTTGAATAATCACCTCAGAGACCTGTAAACCCTCTTTCACGACGGACATTTTATTGCGCTGCTTGCGATTCAAATCTCGCACATCATCCGGACTTTTCACCGTCATAATGCCCATACCATAAGTGCCTGCATCTGCTTTCATAATCAGATATGGCGCTTGATCCACACCATATTCATGATATTTTTGCTGAACCTTGGCTAACAAATCGCTGACCTTATCCGCCAGCATTTCTTCACCAATGCGCTCATGGAAGTCTATGCCCGCAGCGTGATCGAAATACGGGTTAATCAACCAATCATCAATCTTCAGATAATCAGAAAATGACTTGGCGATTTCATCGTAAGCAGCAAAGTGACAAGACTTACGCCGCTGCCACCAACCTGCATGCAAAGGGGGAATTAGATTCTGCTCTATGCCCTGTAAAATCTCAGGTACCCCGGCTGATAAATCGTTATTCAACAAAATGGCACAACTATCAAAGCCATCCAATACCAAGCGATTCTTCACTCGTTTGATAGGCTCCAGCAACAATTGCTGACCATCTTGTGTATCTAAATAAGTGGGTGCAGTAATTTCAGGATTTAAACTGCCAATGCGCACATCTAAACCAGCCTGTCGCAACATATTGCTGAGGGCTGCAACGTTGCGTAGGTAATAGGTATTGCGCGTGTGATTTTCGGGGATGATTAATAATCGATGCGCTTCGGGACAAATCTTCTCCACCGCCACCGTGGCAGCTTGCACACACAAAGGTAAAAAATCTGGATTCAGATTATTAAACCCACCCGGAAATAAATTGGTATCGACTGGGGCAAGCTTGAAACCTGCATTACGCAAATCTACTGAGGCATAAAAGGGTGACTCATGCTCAAGCCATTGCACACGAAACCAATGCTCAATCCCCGCCATATGGTCAAGAATGTTTTTTTCTAGCGCCAGCAGTGGACCGGTCAAGGCCGTGGTGAGATGTGGAACCATACTTCTGTTGTCCAATAAAACTTAAAGATGTCATTTTAGCGCATATGCCATGGCACATGACGAAGTGAATAAAAATGGGGAAATCAGGTTGATGAAGATAGTCGAATATTGCTAAATGGATACCATTTGGCATGAGTAATTTTTGAATAAAAAAAACGGACACCGCTGTGTCCGTTTCCCTTACTTTATACACTCAGGATTACATATGGTAGGCACGTTCACCATGCTCTGCCGTATCCAAACCTTCGCGTTCTTGCTCATCTGTTACTCGTAAACCAATCACTGCATCAATCACTTTGAATAGTATGTAACTGATGATGCCTGTCCAAACGATAGTCACACACACTGCTGTCGCTTGTGTTTTAACTTGCTGCGCCATGGTCACACCTTCAGCATAACCTACACCACCAAACTCTGGAGCCATCAGCAATCCAGTGGCAATCGCTCCAATAATACCGGCGATACCGTGGATACCAAAAACATCCAGTGAATCATCATAGGATAATGCGTTTTTCAAACTGCTGACCGCCCACAAGCTGACAAAGCTAGCAACAAAACCTAGCACAATCGAACCTAGAGGTCCGATAAAGCCACAGGCTGGAGTTATTGCTACTAATCCAGCAACAGCGCCCGAAGCTGCTCCCAACATTGAGGGCTTGCCTTTAATTAACCATTCAGCAGCTACCCAACCAAATACAGCGGCTGCAGTTGCGAGTTGTGTATTGATCAGCGCTAAACTAGAAATACCATCCACTGCCAGCTCACTACCCACATTGAAGCCAAACCAACCCACCCACAACAAGGCTGCACCAATCATTGTCATCACCATGCTGTGCGGTGCCATAGCCTCGCGTCCAAAACCTATACGCTTACCTATGACTAATGCACCTACCAAGGCAGCAATACCGGCATTAATGTGAACGACTGTGCCACCAGCAAAGTCTTTAGCGCCAACACCATTAAATAGTGGGCCTGCATCACTGAGTAAGCCACCACCCCATACCATGTGAGCGATTGGGATATAGACTAATGTTACCCAGAACACTAGGAATAACATCACTGCAGAGAATTTTGCTCTTTCTGCAAAACCACCAATGATGAGCGCGGGGGTAATACCAGCAAATGTCATTTGGAAAACAATAAACACATACTCCGGAATTACACCATTAATACTGTTTGACGTAACACCATTTAGGAAGGCTTTACTCAAACCACCTATGAAGTTATTTCCTTCTGTAAATGCCAAGCTGTACCCATATACCGCCCAAATAATCGACACCAATGAGAAAGACACGAATACTTGCATTGCCACTGAAAGCATATTTTTACTGCGTACCAAGCCGCCATAAAACAATGCAAGACCGGGAATAATCATGAGTATGACCAATATCGTTGCCATGATCATCCATGCAGTGCTACCCACATCAATAGTTGCTGGAGCTTCTGCTGTCGCTTCAGCCGGCGCTGCTGTTTCAGCAGCTGGCGCAGCAGCATCTGGTGCAACTGCTGCATCAGCGACTACTGTAGCCACAGCATCCGTTTTTACTTCGTCAGCATGCGCAGCTGAGACAAGTCCCAAACCGCTCATACTAAGCGCACTCATCAGTGCCAATATAGCTAATAATTTTTTCATGTTAGAACTCCTTTTACAGTGCTTCTGGGCCAGTTTCGCCAGTGCGGATTCGATACACTTGCTCGAGATCGAACACAAATATTTTGCCGTCACCAATCTTGCCAGTCTTTGCAGATTTTTCTATCGCCTCAATCACCTGATCAAGCAATTTGTTATCCACTGCGACTTCAAGTTTTACTTTGGGCAGGAAGTCCACGACATATTCTGCACCTCGGTATAACTCAGTGTGACCTTTTTGACGACCGAAGCCTTTGACTTCAGTTACGGTAATCCCTTGTACGCCGATAGCAGAGAGTGCCTCGCGTACTTCGTCAAGCTTGAATGGCTTGATAATTGCTGATACTAATTTCATGATTCCTCCTCAGGCCGACGGTGGGACTTTTGCCCCATCTTGTCGGTAAAAAAATTAGAAACTACGTGATAGAGAGAAAATCCAACGGTTGTCATTCAAGGCTCTAGACTCCGTGCTGCCATTGAAGCTAGCACCACCGTATCCGCGTTTACCCCAATAATCGCTGTTGTTGCTACCTGTGTAATACAAGCCAGCATTCCATCCTTCGGACTTGGCAATGCTAAATGATTTACTAATACCCACTTTATAATCCGTATAGTCCGGTTTGGTTTCCATGGTCCCTGACTCAGAAGGGGCAGATCCGCCATTTGGACTAAAATCAGCATTTAAATTCAATTCTCCTGCCACATTTAAATGGCCAACGTGACCAATCACAGTCCAGCCGTCATAAGGTAATGGATAAGCAGCGTTCAACTCGACATAAGTAGTGCCACGAGTGCTTCCATCCCAACCAGTATCCTTTTCTGCGCCATACCAATTGGACAAGGTATATGACATCTTCGCGCTCAACCATTTATAAGAAACGCCAAAGTTAGCTTCATAAGTGTTCCATTTGCCACCGTTAGGTGTTTGACTGACACCAGGCTCACAATAGCAACGATAGTCTTTCCAACTTGCTCCAGGGTAGATGTAGCCAATCAAACCTAATGTGTAACCTAAATCCTCTACTGCCTTGATTTGACCGTTATATCCAGCATAGATGTCAATTTCAGTATTGGTTGATGGATAAGTATTTGGTGATACGCTTGAACCCCAAACACCTGCATAAAAACCACTAGAGTGAGTTAAATCAAAACCACCTTGCGCAGCTGGTTTGTGCCATGTTTGTGAAATACCACGTGCATAGTAATCAGTCACAAAGCCTACGTTGGCTGTTAAATCCCAATCTGGTTTAGCAGCTTCTTTCGCTGCCTCTTCTGCCATCACTAGGCTTGAAGAAGTCAATGCAGTTAGAACTGCTAATTTAATCAATGATGTTTTCATAATAATTCTCCATTTTTCAAAAACAAAAAAATCCTGCAGGTAACCACAAGCAACAGCCATGCCAACTTTGTGGTTTTTTCTTGAAATAGTTTTTGATTTTTTGAAAAAATTACTGTAAAAATAATATAAGCCAATAATTTTTAAAGATAAATTAATTGTTCCGGTGGACGGCGTCTGTTACAATATGAAGCAAATATTAGGGAGTATAAATTTATGAATGGCTTGAATTTCATCGAAGATTTATCTGCAAAAATAAAACTATTAGCGCAAGACAGCCCAAGAGGAGATTTAGAAAAAAATCTGCACGCACTATTACAGAGCACTTTTTCTAAACTTGCACTAGTTTCGCGCGAAGAATTTGATGTGCAATCAGAGATATTACGTCAAACCCGTTTGAAATTAGATGCACTACAAAAATTGGTCGATGAGTTAGAGAAAAATAAGCGAAGATTATCAGACTAATTTTAGTATTTATTAATTTAATGATATGTGAATAGTTTTTTCTCAGTAAATCCTTCTTTTTTGCCACCTAGCAAATAAAATACGTTTGGAGCGAGTCTATCTAGTATTGATCCCCTTATTATTCGGCTTGGGAGAAGGTATGCAGGCATGGAACAGTTGGCATGAAGAGATGCAATCGGCTTATTTATATCGCATCGTTGCACAACATGAAACACTCAAAAATCGTCAGCAATTATTTACTCGATTAGCGCAAGAGGCAGAGCATCAAGCCGGTTTATGGGCAAAAGAAGCTGAACGCGCTGGCCAACCAATTGGTGAAGAATATCGAGCCAATTTGCGCACGAAGATGGTGGCATTTTTAATCCGCCATGTCGGTGCACAACGCATCAAACCCATACTCGCTGCAATTAAAATTCGTGGCTTATCGGTATACTCTGGGCGGGATGCAGGTCATCCTGTGTTGACCAGCTTAGAGGAAGTCGGTGCCAGTCACAAATCATCCAGCAGCGGTGGTCTGAGAGCTGCAGTATTTGGCGTTAATGATGGTTTGGTCTCCATTGCCTGTTTGCTGTTTGGTGTCGCCGGTGCAGCAAGTAGCAATGACACTATATTGCTGACTGGTATCGCTGGTTTGCTGGCTGGTGCATTTTCTATGGCCGCTGGTGAATATATTTCCATGCGCTCACAACGAGAGATGTTTGAATATCAAATCGCTTTGGAGCGAGAGGAGCTGGCGGAATATCCCGAGGAAGAAGCGGGCGAGTTGGCCTTGATTTATATGGCGCGTGGTATGCCCGAAAAACAGGCCATCGCTTTGGGTAAAAGAATGATTGCCAATCCTGAGGTTGGTCTGGACACCCTGGCGCGTGAAGAGTTAGGTTTAAATCCTGACGAGTTAGGCTCACCATGGGTCGCTGCATGCTCTTCGTTCTTGGCATTCATTGGTGGTGGCATCATCCCACTGCTCCCCTTTGTGATTGCTATGACAGAACTGCGTTTACAGGCCTCCATCGCGCTAACAGCCTTGGCTTTATTTGCTATAGGCGCCGCTCTATCCCTGTTCACTGGCCGCTCAGCGCTATGGGGCGGTTTGCGTATGCTGTTGATTGGTGGTGGTGCCGGTTTGTTGACTTATTGGATAGGTCATTTGATGGGTGCTAATTTGGCATAGTGGTTTTTCTCATCTTCCCTTAGCGCGAAAGCCCGCCAGCATTTATAATGCTGGGTGTTTTTAACGCCCCAAAGGGCATAGGCAGAAATGAGTAAGTCTTTGATTTCCCCAACTGAAAAAATATTGCGTGATTTGATGCAGCATCGCATCCTGATTTTGGATGGCGCGATGGGCACCATGATTCAGCAATACAAGCTGAGCGAGGAAGATTATCGCGGGGAGCGCTTTAAGGATTTTCAGGGTCCCAAGGATGCGACTTTCTGTGCCAAAGGACCCTCTTGTGGATGCGGAGCTAATCATCATCCCATACCCGCAGAACCCAGTCGCGAGCTGTTCGTAAAAGGCAATAATGAGCTATTAAATCTTACTCAGCCTGAAATTATTCAACAAATCCACGAGCAATATTTAGCTGCTGGTGCAGACATTATCGAGACCAATACTTTTGGTGCTACCACCATTGCCCAAGACGATTATTTTATGGCGCACTTGGTCAACGAGATGAATCTGAATGCGGCCAAACTGGCACGTGCCGCTTGCGATAAATACTCCACCCCTGACAAACCCCGCTTTGTCGCTGGTGCTTTGGGGCCAACTCCAAAAACAGCGTCCATATCGCCGGATGTGAATGATCCTGCGGCGCGTAATGTGACCTTCCAACAGTTAAGCGAGGCTTACTATCAGCAAGTAGACGCTTTGGTGCAAGGCGGTGTGGATATTCTGTTGGTGGAAACCATTTTTGATACGCTGAACTGTAAAGCAGCGCTGTTCGCTATCGAGCAATATTTCGAAAAGCTGGGCCATCGTTTGCCGATCATGATTTCCGGCACGGTGACGGATGCCTCGGGACGTATTTTGTCGGGACAAACAGTTGCCGCCTTCTGGCATTCAGTGCGCCACGCCAGACCACTCACCATTGGTCTAAATTGTGCCCTAGGTGCAGCCTTGATGCGACCTTATGCGGAGGAGTTGTCAGATATTGCAGATACATTTGTTTGTATCTATCCCAATGCTGGTTTACCCAATCCGATGTCGGACACTGGTTTTGATGAAAAACCTGCCGACACCTCTGCCTTGCTTAAGGATTTTGCCGAGAGCGGGTTTGTGAATATCGCTGGCGGATGTTGTGGTACAACACCTGATCATATTCAAGCGATTGCCGAGGTAGTCAAAAATATCCCTCCGCGCAAATTGCCTGAAATACCTCGCGCGACGCGTTTGGCTGGTTTAGAACCTTTTACCATCTTGAACGACAGCCTCTTTGTCAATGTGGGTGAGCGCACTAACGTGACTGGTTCTAAAGCCTTTGCTCGCCTGATTTTGAATGAAGAATATGAGCAAGCGCTACAGGTCGCCCGTCAACAAGTAGAAAACGGCGCACAGGTGATTGATATCAATATGGACGAAGCCATGTTGGATTCTGTCAAAGCCATGCGCCATTTCCTCAATATGGTGGCTTCAGAACCGGATATTGCACGCATTCCTATCATGATTGACTCATCCAAATGGGAAGTGCTTGAGGCTGGATTGCAATGTGTTCAGGGCAAAGCCATCGTTAATTCAATTTCCTTAAAAGAAGGCGAAGAGGAATTTTTACGCCAAGCCACTTTATGCCAACGCTATGGTGCTGCGGTAATCGTGATGGCTTTTGATGAGCAAGGGCAGGCTGACACCTATCAACGCAAAATCGAAATTTGTGAGCGTGCTTATAGACTATTGGCAGGCGATCCCGCGCAATATCGCAGCGATGCCGCAGCTGGCAACTACGACCAAGGCATAGGTTTTGCACCAGAAGATATTATTTTTGATCCCAATATTTTTGCCATTGCGACGGGCATTGAAGAACACAACAACTATGCCGTCGACTTTATCAATGCCACCGCTTGGATAAAACAGAATCTACCCTATGCGCGTATCTCTGGCGGTGTATCGAATGTAAGTTTTAGCTTCCGAGGCAATGAGCCAGCGCGTGAAGCGATTCATACCGTGTTCCTCTACCATGCCATCAAAGCAGGGATGAGTATGGGTATCGTCAATGCCGGCATGATAGGCATTTATGATGAGCTATCGCCTGAATTACGCGAGCATGTCGAGGATGTGGTGCTCAATCGCCGTGATGATGCAACAGAACGTATGATTGAATTTGCAGGCACGCTGACGGCTGGAGATAAAAAAGCTGACACTGGTCTTGCTTGGCGCGGCACAGAAGAACAGGCAGTACCCGTAGCGCAACGTTTATCTCATGCGCTAATTCATGGCATCACTGAATTTATTGTTGAAGACACCGAAGAAGCGCGCCAAGAGATTGCTGCGCGTGGCGGCCGTCCTATCGAGGTCATTGAAGGTCCGCTCATGGATGGCATGAACACGGTGGGAGATTTGTTTGGTCAAGGCAAAATGTTCTTACCGCAAGTGGTGAAATCAGCACGCGTCATGAAACAAGCTGTCGCACATCTGGTGCCATTTATCGAGGCCGAAAAACTGGAACAAGAAAAGCTGACCGGCATTAAACAACAACCACGTGGAAAAATTATTATCGCCACAGTAAAAGGCGATGTGCATGACATCGGCAAAAACATCGTCTCGGTGGTGTTGCAATGTAACAACTTCGAGGTAGTCAATATGGGGGTGATGGTGCCTGCCGCCGAGATTTTGGCCAAGGCAAAAGAGGAAAATGCTGACATTATTGGCCTATCAGGATTGATTACCCCCTCTTTGGAGGAGATGGCCCATGTCGCCAAAGAAATGCAACGCGACCCCTACTTCCGTGGTGTAAAAATGCCTTTGCTCATCGGCGGCGCAACCACCTCACGCACTCATACTGCGGTGAAAATTGCCCCACATTATGATGGCCCAGTGGTATATGTGCCCGATGCTTCTCGCTCAGTAGCCATTATGCAATCGCTACTCACCCCCGAACAGCGCGAGCAATATTTACAAAGTTTGACGCAAGACTATGAGCGTATTCGTCAACAACATGCCAATAAAAAAGGGGTTGCGCTATTAAGTCTTAACGATGCGCGTAAGAATAAAATGCATTGCCAATTTGGCGGTGAATTCACCCCTAGCAAACCCAAATTTATTGGGCGTCGCGTATTAGAAAATGTAGATTTAGGCATCCTTGCGCAATATATCGATTGGAGTCCGTTTTTCCAAACTTGGGATTTGGTGGGAAGCTATCCTGCTATCTTGCAAGACGAGATTGTGGGAGAAACGGCACGCAAGGTATTTGCCGATGCACAAGCAATGTTAAAGAAAATTGTCGAGGGACGTTGGCTCACCGCCAATGGAGTTATCGCTCTTTTGCCAGCTAACACTGTGCATGATGATGATATCGAAATCTATGCTGATGAACAGCGCGAGCAAGTTGCCTTTACCTACTATGGCATGCGCCAACAAACGCAAAAGCCGGTGGTGGATGGGGTAGCGCGTCCCAATCAATGTCTATCGGATTTTATCGCCCCTAAAGAGTCTGGGGTTGCCGATTATATCGGTATGTTTGCAGTGACTGCCGGTCTTGGTTTGGAAAAACACGAGCAGCGCTTCTTACAACAACATGACGACTATAGCGCCATTATGTTGAAGTCTTTGGCTGATAGACTGGCAGAAGCATTTGCTGAGTATCTGCATGAGCGAGTGCGCAAAGATTTGTGGGGTTATGCCAGCCATGAGCAACTAGATAATAGCGCACTGATTGCAGAGCAGTATCGTGGTATACGACCTGCGCCAGGTTATCCAGCTTGTCCTGACCATACCGTTAAGGCGGATATGTTTGCTCTGATGCAATGCCAAGAGATAGGCATGCAGTTGACTGAGTCTTTTGCGATGCACCCAGCGGCATCGGTATCGGGATTCTATTTTGCGCATCGTGATGCAAAATATTTCAGCGTGGATAAAATTGGTCAAGATCAATTAGCCGATATGGCAAAACGTCGTGCTGTATCTGAGCAGTTATTGGCACAATGGCTAGCGCCCAATTTGAGCTAGGTCTCTACTAAGGATAGCACAATGCATATTCATATCTTAGGTATCTGTGGCACGTTTATGGGTGGCATTGCGGTATTAGCCAAAAATGCTGGCCACCGCGTCACTGGTTGTGATGCAAACGTCTATCCGCCCATGAGTACCCAGCTTGAAAGCCAAGGAATCGAGTTAATTGAAGGCTTTGGGGTGGAGCAATTGGCGCTGAATCCCGATATCTATGTGATTGGCAATGTGGTATCGCGCGGTAATCCGCTGATGGAAGAAATTCTTAATCGCGGTCTACCTTATATCTCCGGACCACAATGGTTGGCAGAAAATGTGTTGCAAGGTAAATGGGTGATGGCAGTGGCTGGCACACACGGCAAAACCACCACCAGTTCCATGCTCGCTTGGATTTTAGAGTACGCTGGTTTAGCGCCCGGATTTTTGATTGGTGGTGTACCAGAAAATTTCTCGGTATCGGCCCGACTACCGCAAACACCCACACAAGATCCGAATAGCACCTCGCCATTTTTCGTGATTGAAGCAGACGAGTATGACACTGCGTTTTTTGATAAACGCTCTAAGTTTGTGCATTACCGTCCACGTACGGCGATTCTAAATAATTTGGAATTCGATCATGCCGATATTTTTGCCGACTTGGCTGCGATAGAAACTCAATTCCATCATTTGGTCAGAACCGTTCCACAGCAAGGATTAGTCGTCTCTAATGGTCGCGAGGCCTCGCTGGAACGTGTGATACAACGTGGATGTTGGACGCCGGTGGAAACCTTTGGCGCGTCGAGCGGATGGGATATGGGACCTGCTGATGCACTAGGACATTTCAGCGTGTCTTGGCAAGGTCAAACTATGGGAACGGTGCAATGGGATTTGCTAGGCGAACATAATCGTATGAATGCACTAGCCGCCATTGCCGCAGCACGACATGCTGGCGTGCAGGTTGCAGAAGCGATAGCGGCTTTGGCCGAATTTAAAAATGTAAAACGTCGTATGGAGCTACGCGGTGTAGTGCGGGAGATTTCCGTGTATGACGATTTCGCTCATCACCCCACTGCAATTGCCACCACTGTGGCAGGCTTGCGCAGCAAGGTCGGCAAAGCGCGTATCTTGGCTGTGCTGGAACCGCGCTCTAATACAATGAAATTAGGGGTGATGAAACAGGCTTTGCCTGATAGCTTGCGAGACGCAGATTTGGTATTTTGTTACGGTGCTAATTTAGGCTGGTCAGCCCAAGAGGCCTTGCAGCCGATTGCCCATAAGAGCCAAGTGTTTGATGACCTTCCTGCCATGGTGCAAGCGATTTGCCAAGTCGCCCAATCAGGGGATCATATTTTGGTGATGAGTAATGGTGGCTTTGGTGGCATACACCAACAATTATTGGATGCACTTGCCTAATCCAAATATCAAGAGGATTGTCTGGAAAGTATGTTGAATCAATCCAAAATTTTTTATCTCGCCATCAGCTTCTCGCTGTTGCTCCATATTTTATTTATCCTTGGGGTAAAGATTCAGCCTGACTATACTAAATTTCTGCGCGATAAAATCCCCCCCTTAGAAGTAGTCATTGTCAGCAATCCTGCTGAAAAAGCGCCTCCTCAAGCATCCCTGTTAGCACAAACCAATCATGATGCAGATGCTGCACAAGCAAAACAGGAGCAGAGGAAATCCAGCCCTCCGCCAGTGGATAGCAATGTTGATAAAAAAACTGTAGCGAAATTAGAAAAACTGTCTAAGCGCGTAGATAAAATTGAATCTAGCTCGCGCGAAAAACAAGCACAAGTAAAACAGTTAGAAAATCAGGCTAAAAATTTATTGCATCAGTTGCAATCTCAGCCCGTGATTGAAAATACACCCGCGCCGTCAGCCAATAATAATGAAGCCGTGGCACAACCAAAAAAATTGAATTTAAGCACGGCTGATTTACTTGCTAGTAACGAAGAAATCTCGCGCTCAGAAGCACAGATCGCACGCCAACAAGAAGATTATCAACGCAGACCTAGACGCAAATCTGTGGGGATACGCACGCAAGAATATAAGTTTGCAATTTATGTGGAAGCTTGGCGGCAAAAAGTCGAGCGTATAGGCAATCTCAATTATCCTGCGGCGGCGCGCGAGCAAAAGCTTTATGGCAATCTACAAATGACGGTTTACATCAAATCCGACGGAAGTTTGGAAAAGGTTGAAATCCGTCGCAGTTCTGGTCATCGCGTATTAGATGATGCGGCACGGCGAATAGTTGAACTAGCTGCGCCCTATGCGCCTTTCCCGGAAGATATTCGCAAAGAAGTTGATGTGCTAGATATCACTCGCACATGGACATTTACCAAAGAGGATAGCTTTAATGGTGGCGATTAGATTCTAATCTTCACCTTCATCATATTGGATACATCATGCCCGAAAAAAGTCATTATCAATACCATGTGTTTTTTTGTTTGAATGTGCGCGAGGATGGTGCTAACTGTTGCACCCAACATGGCGCTGAGCAGGCTTTCGATTATATGAAAGCACAAGTCAAAAAATTGCACCTGAATGGCAAAGGCAAAGTAAGAATAAATCGTGCTGGCTGTTTAGATCGTTGTGCGCAAGGACCGTTGCTAGTGGTCTACCCGCAAGCAGTGTGGTACACCTTTGTAGATAACGCCGATGTAGATGAAATTATTGAGCGCCACTTGCGACATGGCGAGATTGTAGAAAGATTATTGGTAGATTAATTAAGCAAATTGCTGCTCAAGTTGGGTCAGTAAACGCTGCTTAAATTTGCTCAGCAATCCTATATCCGCAGTTTTACCCTCTCTCTGCTTGGGCCCCCAAGTCGCCTCAGGAAAATTTTTATCACTAGCAAAACGTGGGATGACATGCCAATGCACATGCGGTGTCTTATTCCCCAAACTGGCGAGATTAATTTTATCTGGCTGTAATATCTCCCGCTGCACTTGTTCAACCAAAAAAACTATCTGCATTAATGCCCATTGCTGATCGCCGGACAAATCGCTCATCTCTTTCACATGCTGGTTCAATATCACCCGACAAAATCCGACATAATCAGCATCATTAATGAGCACCACACGGCATAGTGCATTTTGCCAAATCAGCTCACCGCCTGTCTCTTGGCAGAATACACAGTGAGTATGAGGACTGCTGCTAGACACGGATGTCGACTCGTTGACCAGTTGCCGCAGATTGCAACACTGCTTCGATGGTAGCGCAGTTGATACGCGCGTCTTGTAGAGTCAACAAAGGCGATTTGTTGTTCAAAACACAATCAGAAAAATGTTCGATTTCCAGCACAAAATGATTACTTGCCGGATAGATTTCTTCTCCACGACTACCGTCCTCACTCCACCAAGAAATCACTGGCACATCATTAGTACCGGGAAGTTGCCAGACAGTATGGCATTTGAGTCCACCCTTGGTGCCTATCAGGGTGTATTCAGATTGTCGGCTGCATTCAAAACTGGTATCGAAGTGCCCACGACGACCATCGCCAAAATCGATAATGCCACTGGTAGTAATGTCTGCCCCACTCTCAGCATATTTTGCACTCGCCACGACAGAGAGCGGATCTTGCTCGAAACAATGACGCAAAGTGTGCACCGCATATGGGCCAATATCCCACATAGCACCGCCGCCCATATCCGTATGATGGGCAAGTCTATACATACGCGCCGGACGCATCATAAAAGAGTAACTCGCTTTAGCAAAACGCACATCGCCTATCTTGCCAGACGCGACAATCTCTTTCACACGTTGGTGTTGTGGATGAAAGCGATACATAAATCCTTCCATCACTTGTCTCTGATATTTCTCTGCGGCATGGGCAATTGCCTGAATATCCTCAAGCTTGATAGCCATAGGTTTTTCAATCAGCACATGCTTGCCAGCTTGCATCGCTTTGATCGCCCATTCTGCGTGTTCATGATTCGCCAAAGGAATATAAATAGCGTCGATATCAGATCTTTCTAATAGAGGCTCCAACGCGTCTAGTGTTTGTACTTGCTGTGCCATGTGTGGTGCATACTTCAGTAAAGTCTCTTGTGCGGCACCAGCACGGCGACTTGCAATCGCCACTAATTCTGCGTTATGCGCATCCACAATCGCCGGCAGCAAACGCTCGTTAACTCGCGCTGCGCCTAAGATTCCCCAACGAAGTTTGCTCATAATCTGTAATCCTTAAAGGTTAAACGACGCCATGCGCTTGCTGATCCGCATGGTAAGAACTTCTCACCATAGGACCACAAGCAGCCTGAGTAAATCCCATGGCATAGGCCTCTTGCTCAAATTGTTTGAAGCGCTCTGGGCTGACAAATCTAGCCACTGGCAAATGGTGACGAGATGGTTGCAAATATTGACCCAAGGTCAGCATGGTGACTCCATGGTCTCTGAGGTCTTGCATGACTTGCAAAATTTCTTCATCGGTTTCACCCAAACCTAACATCAAGCCAGATTTTGTGGGGACATTTGGGTGAAGGTCTTGAAACTGTTTGAGTAAATCTAGCGAATTTTGATAGTCAGCCCCGGGACGCGCTTGTTTGTATAAACGTGGCACAGTTTCTAGGTTGTGATTCATCACGTCAGGCGGCGCATCTTGCAAAATTTGTATCGCGATATCCAAACGTCCACGAAAATCGGGTACTAAGATTTCAATTTTAATTTGTGGCGACTCACGCCTGACGGCACTAATACAGTCGACAAAATGTTGTGCTCCACCATCACGTAAATCATCTCTATCGACACTGGTAATCACCACATATTTCAATCGCATTTGCGCAATGGTACGGGCTAAATTTTCTGGCTCATGGGCGTCAGGTGCTAATGGTCGACCATGCGCCACATCACAGAATGGACAACGGCGAGTACAAATATCCCCCAAAATCATAAAGGTCGCCGTACCCCCACTGAAGCACTCGCCGATATTAGGACAACTCGCTTCCTCGCATACTGTATGCAATTGATTTTCACGCAAGATAGATTTAATTTCTTGAAAGCGTGGGCTGTCTGGCACTTGCATCTTAATCCACTCAGGTTTGCGCATAGGCGGCTGAGGGACAATTTTGATAGGGATGCGTGCCGTTTTATCGGCGCCTCTTTGTTTGACGCCGGCTGGCTTTATTACTTTTACGACAGGTTCAGTCATGCTGGTATCCAAGTTGCTGAGCGAAGGATTCTAACAGTTTTGCAGCAATCTGTTGCTCGCTCATGTGTATCTCTAAATCATGCATTTGTGTCACTTGTAAGCCCTGATATCCACAAGGGTCTATCGCCGAGAAAGGACTTAAATCCATATTCACATTCAGCGAAAGGCCATGATAGCTGCGCTCTTGTTTGAGGCGCAAACCAACCGAGGCTATTTTCTTGTCCTGAACATAAACTCCAGGCGCATCTGCACGTGCCATTGCGATAACATGATGCTGGGCTAATAAATGTATGACGGCATTTTCCAAGGCACTGACTAATTGTCGCACCGTGATTTTTTTTCGCTTTAAGTCGATTAATGTATACATCACCAATTGACCGGGGCCGTGATAGGTAATTTTTCCTCCTCTATCGATGGCGAGCACAGGGATATCGTCACGGCTGGGCATACGCACGTCTTTACGGTTCAGTCCCAAAGTATAAATAGGCGAGTGTTGAACAAACCAAACCTGATCCAAACTATGGCTATCGCGTTGCGCAGTGTAGCGCTGCATTTTTTGCCATATCTCAGTAAAGTCTTGCAAGCCAAGATATTGCACGGTCAAACGAGATTGTGGGTCTATCAAGATGGTCATCTAAATATAAGCAGATGCAAATTAAAGCACGTACTTTACTAAAGGATGCGAGGTCAAGGCGCGATATACATTGTCCAGTTGTGTTTGAGAGTCGACGGTAACCAAACAGGTTAAGCTGATATATTTGCCTGCACTACTGGCGCGCATTTCTACTCGACTGGCGTCAAACTCTGGCCTATGTTCTCGGATGACAGCAATCATCAACTCTGCAAAGGTCTCATGCGTCTCGCCCATCACTTTAATGGGGAAATCGCATGGAAATTCTATTAATGGTTTTTCAGTCTGTTTTGTCATAGTCTGCTTAGTGGGGGCAAATCGAATAACTTCAAGTTAAAAAGATACTATCATGGCATTCACGCCAAGATTTGCTTTGATTTTTTCTGCCATTTTTTCAGCATTGCTGCGTGTATCAAAAGGTCCTACCAACACGCGATAAAGTCCCTGATTTTGCCAATTATTGATACTCAGTTCCATAGGCAATATATTTTGCTCGCGTAGTTTTTGCGCCAACTGATTAGCATTTTCTGACTGTCTGAATGCCCCTAGCTGAATGTAATTACCTGCTGAAAAATTGCTCTGTTGCTTATTAGCAGGAAGTTCACTCGTCTCAGGCGCAATCGCTTTATCAGCCAGCATTGGTTTCGACTTCTCGGCGAGAAACTGTTTGACATCAATCGCCTCAACCTCTACCACGCCGCTGCCTTTCTGAGCGATTCCTAATTTAAATGCTGCCACATAGGATAGATCTATCAGCCGTCCCTCGTGAAAGGGGCCTCTGTCATTAATTCGCACAATGACCGATTTTCCATTGTCAGGGTTGGTGACTTTGACGTAACTGGGTAAAGGCAATGTCGTATGTGCACCGGTCATCGCATACATATCATAAATTTCGCCAATGGAAGTTTTTTGGCCGTGATATCTGCGTCCATACCATGAGGCAATACCAGACTTTTTATAGGGCTGAAAAGTAGTCATGGGCGTGTAGGTCATACCTAGAGCGATATAAGGTTTATTAGCCCGCGCAATATAGGGTTCTAACTTGGGTACAGCGTCGGGGATGCTGATTAAGTCTGCTGGTGGATTATCACCTGGGCCATCATCAAGATAATACCCCCCACTCTTCACAGGCTTAGTCTGTTCTGTCTTTGATGCAGGAGCTGCAGGGCGCTCCTCTCTCGGCAGAATAATATCTAAAGTTGAACATGCGCTCAGCCACAAGCTTAATATGAGTGGCCAAGCCTTTTTGAAATTCATCCTCATGAGGAAGCCACCAAAGATTTGTGTCTATGTATACTCATTAAAATACCGAAACCCAGTAATACGGTGACTAAGGAAGTACCCCCATAACTGATAAAAGGCAAAGGCACCCCCACTACAGGAAGTATCCCACTCACCATGCCTATATTAATGAATACATAGGTGAAAAATGTGAGGCATATACTGCCCGCCAACAATCGAGAGAATACATTGTGTGCTCGCGACGCAATGATATAGCTGCGAAAAATCAACAAAGCGAACAATCCTAGTAATAGTAAATTACCGATTAAGCCAAACTCTTCGCCATAAACAGCAAAAATAAAATCTGTCGTTCTTTCAGGTAAAAAATCGAGTTGTGACTGGGTCCCATTCAGCCAGCCTTTACCAAACAATCCCCCAGAACCTAAAGCGATACTAGCTTGAATGGTGTGATAGCCTGCCCCCAAAGGATCTTGATAAGGGTCTAACAAAATTTCAATACGACGACGTTGATAATCATGCAGCATACCCCAAAAAATTGGCATCAAAACAGCAGCTAAAATTCCAGCTGAAATCAATAATCTTGAGCTGAGTCCTGCAAGAAAAATAACAAAAAAACCTGCCGCAAAAATAATCAGTGATGTGCCGAGATCAGGCTGTTTCATCACCAAGGCTACAGGCATCATTAATAAAATAAATGCCACGAAATAATCTCGACTACGCAAGTTTTCCTCACGACGCGCGAAATACCAGGCCAACATCATGGGCGCCGCTATTTTCATCAGCTCTGAAGGCTGAATACGAACAATCCCAAGGTGCAGCCAGCGCCGTGCCCCATGACTAATCTCTCCAAATAATGCGACCCCTATCAATAAAGTCAGGGCAATTAAAAATGTTGGTAAAGCCAATCGCTCCATAAGATTGGGCGAGATATTGGATACACCCCACATCAAAGTTAAAGCCACTGTCATATTGATGAACTGATTGGCCACCTTATCTAGGCTTTGACCCGACGCACTGTAGATTACAAATAAACCGATAAAACAGGTAAACAAAATCGTTGCAGTGAGAAATGGGTCAAGACTGCGCAAAAAATAATATTTCAAACGATCAATCATGGGGCTGCTCCTCATTTGCGGTCGAGCTTGTTGTATTAGCGTTGCGAGGTTCAGCAACTTGCACTTTCGGGGCTTTACCGGTGAGATAGTAATCCATTACTTGTCTTGCAATTGGACCTGCCGCAGAACCACCGTGACCGCCATTTTCCACAATCACGGCAACTGCAATTTTTGGATTGTCTGCTGGTGCAAATGCAATAAATAAAGCATGGTCTCGATGGCGCTCTTCTAGAGCGGCAGCATTATATTTTGCCCCTTGCTTAATACCAACCACCTGCGCAGTACCAGTTTTTGCAGCAATATCATAAGACGCGCCAGCTCCCACACTGGCGGCTGTGCCACCAGGTTTAGTCACATCTATCATTCCTCTTCGCACAATATTCATATGGTCTGAATCTATCGGAATCAAGTCCACTTGTGTTTGTGGAATATCGAAGCGCTTACTATGGTCAGGAACTTCAACGGTTCTCAAAATATGTGGTCGCATCGCAATCCCATTGTTCGCCAAGATAGATACTGCCTGAGCCAGTTGCATTGGGGTAACTAAAATATAACCTTGGCCAATCCCGACAATAGCTGTCTCCCCGCCAAACCATTTTTGTTTATAGCGTTTTTCTTTCCAAGTTGGTGTAGGCAATAGACCACCTATTTCACCTACCATATCCAAACCAGATTTTTCTCCAAAGCCGAAATGTTTTACATAGCCAGCAAGCTTTTCTATGCCCAAATCCATAGCCAAGCCATAAAAAAAAGTATCACATGACACCGTAATCGCTTTTTGCATATCGACCATGCCGTGTCCTCCTGGCTTCCAATCGCGATATTGATGACTACTTCCAGATAAAGTGTAAAAACCTGGGTCTGCAATTGAAAAAGGTGGTAGGCGTTTTTTTTCATTCATGCCCGCCAAGGCGACAAAAGGTTTAAAAGTCGAGCCAGGTGGGTATATCCCTCTTATCGGGCGATTTATCAGTGGTTTATCCAGCGAGTCATTCATCTGCTTCCATGTATCGCTATCAATACCATCGATAAATAAATTAGGGTCATAGGTTGGCATGCTGACATAAGACAATACCTCACCCGTTTTTGGGTCAATGGCGATTAGCGCGCCACGACGATTGCCAAAGGCATTCTCAGCAATTTGCTGAAGTTTTAAATCAATACTAAGAATTAAATTATTACCTGAGTGAGGTGGTGTCACTGATAACACTCGCTCAGCTTGACCATCTGCATTAATTTCTATTTGTTGAAAACCAGTTTGTCCATGCAAAATCGTCTCATAAAACTGCTCCATCCCCGCTTTACCAATATGATCTGAGCCCTTGTAATTCGAACCCATCTCCATACTTTCCAAGAGCTTGTTATCGGCCTCATTGATACGCCCGACATAGCCAATTAAGTGAGAGGCCGTTTTGCCATTCGGGTAATAGCGGAATAGTCGGGATTTGATACTGACCCCAGGGAATTGGTACTGATTGACCGCAAAAAGTGCTGCTTCTTGCTCAGTCAAATGAGTGCGTATTGGAACGCTTTCAAAGTTATGCGTTTGCGCGCGTAGCTTTTTGAAATTTTTAATATCCTTTTCACGAATCATTACCAATTTAGATAATTTATCTATCGTACCTTGGAGGTCTTCTATCCGAGCAGGAACGATTTCTAGGGTGTAGACAAAATAGTTTTGCGCAAGAATCTCGCCGTTTCTGTCATAGATATTGCCACGGTTTGGAACAATAGGAACAAGGGCGACACGGTTATTTTCAGCTTGCGTGTGGTAGTAATCGTATTTGCCAATTTGCAGATAAATAAATCGCAGAGCCAGTATGAGTAGGAAAATTACTACCCCGAACCCTGCAAAGCGCATACGATTGTGAAAATAAAATTGCTCTAGCGCGAAGTTGCGCATATGACGATTGGAGGATTTGAACCAGTCCAAGCGCTATCTCTCCCGGTTTAGCCATAACAAATGGGCAAGATACCAAATCAATAAGCTGGCAATACTCGAGAGGAAAAGAATCAGCAAAGAATATTGACCTGTATAAGCCTGTAACAACATCATGATGGATTGATTAAACAGCAGTAATAAAAGGATATATCCCATTTGCTGCAAGTTAGTAAATAGGATCAAACGACGCTGATAAAACAAAGCCAAAAATGCTGTTAAGGTATAAGCCAAAGCATGCTGGCCAAATAATACCCCTGTCATTAAATCTAATATGACACCTACTACCCATGCAGTCCCAATTCCACACAGATGAGGACTTCTTAATAAACAATACAGCAAAGTCATCAGCACGAATTCTGGATGAACCCATGTTGACCATGGCATCAATTGCAAGATAAACGCCAAAGCCATCGCTAAGTAAATTTTGGCTCTTGTCATTCAGTGCGTTCCTGCATTTTATGTAACAATTCTTGGGCTTTTAGTCTATTTTGCTGATGTTGTTGCTGATCCTGCTGAGAGATTTGTTGTGCTTCATTCAGACTTTTAGATTTTTCTTGTGGCTCTATCAGCAAAACCTGACGGAAGTTGTGTACTCCACCAAGAGGCTGCGCATGTACGATAGCAAAAGGACTATTGCTACTGGTTTTTAACTCTGCAATTTCTGCCACTAGCAGACCTGCTGGGTAGGTACCATCAATGCCAGAGGTAATCAAACGATCACCTTTCAACAAATCAATATTGGCAGGGAGGTAAGGAAGGCTGATGGAATATCGATTCCCTCTTCCATACGCTATCGCACGCAAGCCATTTCTTTCAATTTGGATTGGGATGGCAAAGTCACGATCAGTCAGCAAAGTCACTTCACTGGTATAGCGAAAAACACGCGTCACTTGGCCAATGACCCCTTGTTCATCAATGACGGCTTGACCATCAATGACGCCTTCCTCTTGCCCAGAACTAATAATGACTTTGTGACTGTAACTATGATTTATCAGCGCAATAATCTCCGCTGGCCTGACCTTAAACTGGCTATTCTCAATTAGCATCAGTAAAGATTTGAGATGATTATTTTCAGCTTCTAGGCTCTGCAGTTGTTGCAGTTTTGATGATTGCAATAGAGATTCATTTTTGAGGGTAGCTAACTGCTCACGTAAAGTCGTCTGAGTCACCACATATTCATTGAGCGTTTGATAAATAGCCTCGGGTCGATTAGCCAGCCATTGGAATGGATACAACATTAACATTCCAGCTTGACGCAAGCTGCCTAAATAATGAAAGCGGGCATCGCTGGCCATAAGACTGATGGATAATGCGGAAAAAAACACCATACGCAACAGAATACTGGTGCCACGAAAAAAAAACTTTGGTGATTGATCATCCATCATGCTAAGGAATATTTTACCTGCAACTCGATTAAAAAAATTGCTAGCCTAGCTAGCAATTTCGGATGGTTGATTTTAACTACAATGCCGCGATAATCATCGCTATTACTTACTCTTGCGCAAAAATATTTCCTAGACGATCGATTTCTTCCAATGCTCGACCGCTACCACGTGCCACACAAGTTAATGGATCATCCGCGATTACAACTGGCAGACCAGTTTCTTCCATAATCAGTCTATCTAAATTATGCAGAAGTGCGCCACCGCCCGTTAACACCATGCCTTTTTCAGCAATATCCGCGCCCAATTCAGGCGGTGTTTTTTCTAAGGCAGATTTTACCGCCCCTACAATCGCATTCAGCGGCTCGGTCAATGCTTCCAGCATCTCATTACTGCTGATCATGAATTTTCTTGGCAAGCCTTCCGCCAAATTACGACCCGTGACTTCAATTTCTTTCACTTCGGAACCAGGGAATGCAGAGCCAATCTCTTTTTTGATTAACTCAGCAGTCGGTTCAGAAATTTGCATACCGTAGTTACGGCGAATGTAATCGATGATTGCTTGGTCAAACTTGTCACCCCCCACACGTTCTGAACTCGCGTAGACAATACCACCTAAAGAAATCACACCGACTTCTGTCGTACCACCACCCACATCAACCACCATACATCCGGTTGGCTCAGCGACAGGCATATTGGCACCGATTGCGGCGGCCATCGGCTCTTCAATCAGATACACTCTACGCGCACCAGCACCCAGTGCAGACTCGCGAATTGCTCGACGTTCTACTTGTGTGGACCCGACAGGCACACAAATAATGATGCGTGGGTTGGGGGAAAATAATCTAGATTCGTGAATTTTGCGTATGAAATACTTGAGCATTTGCTCAGTAATTGTGAAATCGGCAATCACGCCATCTTTCATAGGACGAATAGCCTGAATGTTGGCTGGGGAACGACCCAGCATGCGCTTGGCCTCTGCACCAACGGCTAGCAAAGTTTTTTTACCTGCTGGGCCACCTTCTTGGCGGATAGCGACTACAGAGGGTTCGTCTAATACGATGCCTTTGCCACGCACATAAATCAATGTGTTAGCGGTACCAAGGTCAATTGCGATATCGTTGGAAAAGTAAGATTTTAAAAAACCGAGCATGTTATTTCCTGTTTTAATCTTCATTAGACTAGATGGAAGGCATCTAGTAGTGTCCTAAAGCGAGGTATAATACCGCAACCTAGCGTAAATATTAAATTTCTCAGCCGATTTTATTGATTTTAAGTAAATTTATGTCACTCAACAGCCAAGATATTAAGCGTATTGCCCATTTAGCGCGTATAGAAGTGAATGATGATGAGGCACAAGCCACATTAAACAAACTCACTGGCATTATGGCGCTTATCGAAGAAATGCAAGCCGTCAATACTGAAGGTATTGCCCCTATGTCACACTCGCAAGATGTGACTCAGCGCTTGCGTGAAGACCAAGTCACCGAAACCAATCAGCGTGAGCTTTATCAGTCTATCGCTCCCTCGGTGGAAGATGGCCTATACCTTGTCCCTAAAGTAATCGAATAATTTTTTAAGCCAAGACCATGATTAACAAAAGCCTTAAACAGCTTGGCGAGATGTTGCAAACCAAGCAAATATCCAGCGTAGAGCTGACTCAAACCTATCTGGACAGAATTGCACAGCTCAATCCTGAGATGAACGCATTTATTACCGTTGACCCAGACAAGTCATTGGCTCAAGCAAAGCAAGCAGACGCCATGATTGCAACGGGAAAAACTACCGCGCTCACTGGTATTCCTATCGCTCAAAAAGATATTTTTGTGGCGCAAGGTTGGCGCACCACCTGCGCATCCAAAATGCTTGAAAACTTTATTGGCCCCTACGACGCCACTGTGATTCAGCAGTTTAATCAAGCAGGTGCAGTCAATTTGGGTAAAACCAATATGGATGAATTTGCCATGGGCTCATCCAATGAAACCAGCTACTTTGGCAAGGTACAAAACCCTTGGGATAGAAGCCGTGTGCCTGGCGGCAGTTCTGGTGGCAGTGCTGCTGCGGTGGCTGCGCGCCTTTGTGCCGCCGCTACAGGTACCGATACCGGTGGCTCTATCCGTCAACCTGCCTCTTTGTGTGGTTTATCTGGTCTAAAGCCGACCTACGGATTGGCATCTCGTTACGGCATGATTGCGTTCGCTTCTTCACTAGACCAAGCCGGCCCAATGGCAAGGTCATGTGAAGATATGGCACTGATGATGAATGTGATGGTTGGCTATGATGAGCGTGACTCAACTAGCCTTAATCACCCTAAAGAAGATTACACTCGTGAATTAGGTAAGCCGCTTAATGGCTTAAAGATTGGTCTTCCCAAAGAGTATTTCTCTGAGGGTTTAGATAACAACGTGGCTACGATAGTACAGGCAGCCATTGATGAGTATCGTAAATTAGGAGCGGAAATCGTTGATATCAGTCTACCTAATACACGCTTATCTATCCCGGTTTACTATGTGTTGGCGCCCGCAGAAGCCTCAAGCAATTTGTCACGTTATGACGGCGTACGCTATGGACATCGCGCTAAACAATATGGCGATTTGATGGACATGTATTGCAAAACCCGCGCTGAAGGCTTTGGCGCGGAAGTCAAACGCCGTATCTTAATCGGCACCTATGTGCTAAGTGCCGGCTATTACGATGCCTATTATTTGCAGGCACAAAAAATTCGTCGCTTGATTGCACAGGACTTTGAAAATGCCTTCAAACAATGTGACGTGATTATGGGTCCTACAGCCCCCTCAACTGCTTTTAAAATTGGTGAAAAAGCTGATGACCCAATCTCAATGTACTTGCAAGACATTTACACCATCGCTGTGAATTTGGCTGGCTTGCCAGGTATGAGCGTACCAGCAGGCTTTAGCAATAATTTACCGGTCGGTTTGCAGATTATTGGAAATTACTTTGATGAGGCGCGCATGCTCAATGTTGGTCATGCCTATCAACAAGTTACAGATTGGCACAATCGTATGCCAGAGGGAATTGCATAATGGAATGGGAAGTCGTTATCGGGTTGGAGACGCATGTCCAGCTTCAAACCCAATCGAAAATTTTTAGTGGCGCCTCCACTGCCTTTGGCGCAGAACCAAATACCCAAGCCTGCGTGGTCAGTTTAGCTATGCCGGGTGTGCTACCTGTGTTGAATAAACAGGCTGTGCAATGTGCCATACGCTTTGGTTTGGCTATTGATGCAGAGATTGCTAATCGCTCAGTTTTTGCGCGCAAAAACTACTTTTACCCTGATCTCCCCAAAGGCTATCAAATCAGCCAATATGAGTTACCCGTAGTCGGCAAAGGTCACATCAATATCCAAGTCGGCAGCGGTGAGCAGGCCTATGAAAAAAATATTCGTATCACCCGCGCGCATCTTGAAGAAGACGCGGGCAAATCGGTACATGGCGCACAACAAGGAATGTCAGGTATCGATTTAAATCGTGCCGGCACCCCACTGTTAGAAATTGTCACCGAGCCAGACATGCGCTCTGCAGCAGAGGCTGTCGCCTATGCCAAAAAATTACATGAATTGGTGCAATGGATAGGTATTTGTGACGGAAATATGCAAGAAGGTAGTTTCCGCTGTGATGTGAACGTTTCCGTTCGCCGCAAGGGTGAAGAAAAATTGGGGACCCGTCGCGAAATCAAAAACTTGAACTCTTTCAAGTTTATGCAACAAGCGATTGAGTATGAAACCCGTTGGCAAATTGAAACATTAGAAGACGGTGGCAAGATTCAGCAAGCTACAGTATTGTTTAACCCAGATACTGGTGAGACACGTGCGATGCGTAGCAAAGAAGAGGCTAACGACTATCGCTATTTCCCCGATCCAGACTTATTGCCTCTTGCTATTTCCGCTGACGATATCGATGCGGTAAAACAGCATATGCCTGAGTTACCAGAAGCAATGAAACAACGCTTCCAAAGCCAATACGCCTTGCCTGATTATGACGCCAATATGTTGACTAGCTCACGCGCTGTCGCCGACTATTTTGTCGCGGTAGTTGCTGCTGGCGCTGATGCAAAGCTCGCCTCTAACTGGGTCATGGGCAATGTGGCTGCCAAGCTCAATCTTGAAGAAAAATCCATTGCTGCCTCGCCGATTAACCCGACCCAACTGGCAGAGCTCATTAAGCGCATTCAAGATGGTACGATTTCCAATAATGCCGCCAAACAAGTATTTGAAGCCATGTGGAATGGCGAGGGTGAAGTGGACAGTATTATTGAAGCCAAAGGATTGAAACAAGTATCTGACAGTGGTGCGATCGAAGCTATCGTGGATGAAGTGTTGGCTGCCAATGATGCGATGATTCAAGAGTACAAATCTGGCAAAGACAAAGCCTTCAATGCCTTAGTAGGGCAGGTAATGAAAGCCTCAAAAGGGAAGGCAAATCCAGCTCAGGTAAATGAAATCTTGAAGAAGAAACTTAGCTAAACTCGTCGGTGCTTTTTCAATAGCCTGAAAACAAAAAAGCCGCAAATGCGGCTTTTTTTTGGGCATGATTACAAGGTGCCGTATCGGTCTCGATAGGCTTCCATTGCCTGATTGTATTCGCTCAACTCAGGCGCACCTTGCATATAGCTAATCAGGTCGGACAAGGTAGCAATCTTGATGACAGGAATCAAATAATCATGTTCAACTTCTTGCACAGCTGACTGTATGCCCTCACCACGCTCCTGTCTATCTAAGGCCACCACCACACCGACTGGCTCAGCGCCTTCGTATTCTATGGTGTCGAGTGACTCGCGCACAGAGGTCCCTGCAGAGATCACATCATCAATAATCAGCACTTTACCTTCTAATGGTGCGCCCACTATCTTGCCGCCCTCACCATGGTCTTTTGCCTCTTTACGGTTATAAGCAAAATTGACGTTCTTGCCACGCTTTGCCAGCGCCATTGATACCGCTGCAACCAGGGTAATCCCTTTGTATGCCGGACCAAACAACATATCAAATTTCACGTCAGATTTAATAATCGCTTCAGCGTAGAAATCGCCCAGCTTGGCCAAACTCTCTCCGTCATAAAACAAACCTGCGTTGAAAAAGTATGGGCTAAGACGACCGGCTTTAGTTTTAAATTCGCCAAAGCGCAAAACTTTGCGTTGAATAGCAAATTTGATGAATTGCGCGGTAGAATCTTTATTCTCGGTCTTGCCGTTAGCGGCTTTCGCGCGTTGAATTCTTAAATACATTATTAATGGATCCTCATGCTTAGAATTATATCTGCAAATCTAAATGGTATTCGGTCTGCTTGTAACAAAGGTTTTTTACCTTGGATGCTCAAACAAGATGCCGATTTTATCTGCCTGCAAGAGCTTAAAGCACAGCAAGCCGATATGACTGAGGAAATGCTCAATCCTCATCCTTACCATGGTTATTTTCATTACGCCGAGAAAAAAGGTTACAGCGGCGTTGGTATTTATACCCGTCATGTCCCCGATAAAATTATCGTTGGCCTTGGTCATGCTGACATTGATGCAGAAGGTCGTTACCTCGAGCTTCAGTTTGACCATATAGGTGTCAAAAAGCTCAATATTATATCTCTATACCTTCCTTCTGGCTCAAGCGGTGAAGAGCGACAGCAGATTAAATTTAGCGTCATGCAACGCTTTTATCCACATTTACAATCTCTCATCAACAGCGGCAGGGAAGTCATTATATGCGGAGATTGGAATATTGCGCATCGTGAAATTGATTTAAAAAATTGGAAAGGCAATCTAAAAAATTCTGGTTTTCTTCCTGAGGAACGTTCTTGGATGTCAGATATTTTTGAAAAACAGGGTTGGGTAGATACTTATCGCAAGCTTTATCCAGACACCACAGATGAATGTTATACATGGTGGAGCAATCGAGGACAGGCGTGGGCAAAGAATGTGGGGTGGCGTATCGACTATCAAATTGCTACTCCAGGTATAGCTAACCTAGCCAATCAAGCCAGCGTTTATAAGGACGAAAGATTCAGTGACCACGCGCCACTTTGTATCAGCTATGCTTATCCAACTAAATAATTTCAGTGTAATACCCACATCGCGTCAGAGACCAGACAAATGCCTCCATATTTTTTAAGTAATAAACGAATGTCTTCAACGACCGGTTGAAGTTGGTTTTCTTCGCACGCAACAACGAACGTGATGTTTTCAAATTTTTCTCCAAATACATGGTCATCACGAGTGCCTCTCTCGCCACAGCCTTCTACATTTTTATAAAGGGTGTAATGGTCGATTTTGTTGCGCTTTAATATGTCCACAACTGTATCTTTTTCAATAGCTTCAATCACAATCTCTAAACGTTTCACTTGTTTCATAGACTAGCCTCCTATCAATTTTGCGGCCAAGTGATAATAAAGTGGCATTCCAATCACCACATTAAAGGGGAAAGTAACTCCCAAACTAAGGGTCAAATAAATCGATGGGTTTGCCTCTGGAACTGCCATTCTAATGACCGGTGGAACGGCAATATAGGAGGCACTTGCCGCTAGCACTGCTACAAGGGTGCTTCCTCCGACTGAAAAATGTAGTAGCCAATGCGCCAAACCTAAACCTATCAATCCACCGAGTATCGGCATCAAAATGCCAAAACTGATTAGAAATAATCCCGCTTGTTTAAAGTCATGCAGTTTTTTTCCGGCTTCCATCCCCATCGATAAAAGGAATATGCATAACACCCCAAAAAACAATTGGTCAAAAAATGGGAGCACCTTGACCATGCTTTTATCTGTTGCGTACATTCCGATAATCATTCCACCCATTAATAGGACAATGCTGCCATTCGTAAATGCTTCTCGTAATACATGATTAACACCAGCTTTTCCATTGACGGGCAAAACATTTTCTCGTTTCCTAATCCAAGATACTGCTAATAAGCCTATCAAAATGGCTGGGGTTTCCATCACAGCCAGCATCATAATTGGATAGGATTCAAACCTTACTTGATGGCTTTCCAAAAAAGCTAATGCAGTTAGAAATGTTCCAGCACTCACAGAACCATAATGAGTGGCGACGGCTATGGCATTAAATCTGTCTTGTCCACCGACAACTCTTAGAAGGAAATAGGCAAATAATGGTGTGGAGAAACCAAGCAATATTGCAACGCCAATTGCTGGTAAAGAATTCCCCCATGACTGATGACCAAGCTCCTGGCCTCCATGTAACCCAATACTAATGAGTAAATAGATTGCCATAGACTTACTAAGGTCACTCGGTAATTTAAGATCTGAGCGAATCAGCTGCGCCAATAAGCCAAGACAGAAAAATAATACTGAGGGCGTGAGTAAGTTATTTATTTCCATTCTAAATCTTCAATTTTTTAAGATAAAACTGTTTGAGATAAGCAAATATTTTGACTGAATTTTACTATTCTGTAAAATTAAACTAGAATATTGATTATTCTATAAAATAGAACTGTTAATGTACAAACTGAATTACAACCATCTTTACTATTTTTGGGTGATTGCCAAACAGGGCAACTTGGGCCGTGCAGCCGAGCAGCTGCATTTGTCCGACTCTGCCTTATCCACACAGTTAAAGAAGTTAGAGAGTCAGTTGCAGACGGAGCTTTTTGAGCGCAAAGGTAGAAGTCTGCATCTCACAGAGGCTGGTGCATTAACCCTGGTCTACGCGGACAAGATTTTTGCCTTGGGGCATGACTTATGTGATGCCCTGATTGATCGTAAGGCTGAAACCCGCGCCATATTCCGTATTGGCATTGTTTCCTCACTATCACGTAACTTCGCTGAAAACTTTATTCGTCCTCTAATTAGTAAAAGTGAAGTCGAACTGGTGATTGAATCAGGCAACCAAGATGAGCTGATGGGCAAGCTCTCTCGATACCAGCTAGATGTAGTGCTGAGCAATCAAAAGCCTGAAACAAGCGTGTCATTGAAATTTCGTACTATCGCCAAACAGCCTATTAGCATCGTCGGCAAGCCATTAAAGGGTAATGACCAATTTAATTTCCACAAAGATTTAGCAAAATACAAGTTGCTGCTTCCTAGTAGTGGAAGTGAAATGCGGGCAAATTTCGACGAACTCTGCGAGCAAAACCACATCGAATACAATGTGATGGCGGAAATTAATGACATGCCAGCTTTAAGACTGTTTTTGCGCGATGCTAAATGTATTGCTCTATTACCTAAAGTTGTCGTTCAGGATGAAATCAATAATCAAACTCTGCAAGAATATTGCCAAGTGCATGGGCTTTATGAGTACTTCTACGCGATTTATACAAAACGTCGCTTATCGCCAGATCTACTGCAAGACTTGCTAGAGCGTACCGATGAAGAAATTCTTAATTATGTCGCTAATTAACAGAAAAATTCAGCAATATGCAGCCATCTTTCAATAAAATGACCCCTTTAGTTAGACTTTTTAAACTGGTTGAGTTTGAGCGTAATGACTTAATCATCTTGCCGGTGATTATTTTTGGATACGGCTTGCTCAATTTTGTTATCCCTGTCTCAGTTCAAGCCTTGGTTAATATCGTCTCTATGGGCGCTGTTCTTCAACCATTATTTATTATCAGCATTATTCTGTTTGTTTTGCTGGCACTCTCTGGTTCACTCTACGTGTTCGAAGCTTATGTCGTTGAGTTAATACAACGTCGATTATTTATTCGCACTGCCATCAATTCTGCCGAAAAAACCAGTGGAATCGATATTAGCTTTTATGACAGAGAAAATCCTGTCGAACTGGTGAATCGCTTTCTGGATATCACTACAGTACAAAAAACCGTTTCCAGCTTATTGACAGTGGCTTTAATCGCCTTCTTACAAGCCATTTTAGGCAGCCTAATACTAATTTTTTACAGCGCTTATTTCGCTGCTTTGGTATTTGTCATCATAGGTTTTCTTGCTTTTATTTTTTATGGTTTGGGCAGGCATGCAGAGGAGACTGCCCTCGCCGAGTCGAAAACTAAATATCAAATGATTTCCTGGTTGGAAAATATTGCTCGCAATATTTTTACCTTTAAATTTTATGATGCCAACGATAGAAGCGCGCATGAGACTCACAGTCTAGTCAGTAAATATATTGAAAAACGCTCATCGCATTTCAATATCTTACTTTGGCAAAATATCAGTGCCTGCACTCTCTATGCCGCCGGCGGCACTGCGCTACTTGCCTTGGGTGGTAGCTTAGTGATTCGAGGCGAAATTAATATTGGTCAATTTGTCGCTGCGGAATTGATTATCTTTGGGGTATTAGGCTCGGTGATGCGCTTGGTCAATAAGTTGAGTGACTTTTATGATTTATTAGCGGCGCTGGATAAGATAGGCGTGATTGAAGACTTTCCTCAAGAGCCAAACGGCGAAGTTGTTTTAGATCAACCGATTCAACATTTGAACGTCAATGCCATTAGTTTTGCCTATCATCCAAGAGTGCAAGCGCTTCCTCCATTAGGCTTTCAGCTGTCACAAGGGCAGAGCATGGCTGTGTTAGGTAACCCCGGCTCGGGCAAATCAACATTGATGAATATTTTGGCCAAAATACGTCAACCTGATGCTGGCTTTGTTGAAATTAATCATTTAGATATTCGACAACTAGATAATCACAGCCTGCGTAATCGGATAGGCTATGTAAGCCACTTAGAAATTATCGAAGGTAGCATCATAGACAATATTCGCTTAGGCAGAGATATCTCGTTGACATGGATTAATCAGCTGATGAACGAAATAGGGATTGGCGATGAGTTCAGAGCATTACCAAACGGATTAGATACCCTATTATCCGCCTCCGGAGCTCCTCTATCGACTAGTCAACTTCAGCGACTGATGATTGTACGCGGTATGGCGGGGGCGCCTGGCTTACTCATGATAGACGGTATGTTGGATAACTTTAATGATGAAAAATTGAAGAAAGTGATTGGCTTATTGAAATCCCATCAAACCGACTATATTTTGCTTGTGTCGACTCGCTTCCCAAACATTGCTAAGCACTTCGACCAGGTCATAGACCTTAACAAATTGAAATCGTGATATGAGAGAGATTAGAAAAAAGCTTTTTGAATCGACGATGGGGCTTGGTAAAACGCCAGCCTCAGTGCGTAAATTTTACAAAATTCAACTGTTGTTGTTTTTTGTATTCCCCTTATTGGCCTTGTTCCTGCCTTGGCAACAAAACGTCAGCGCCAAGGGAAAAGTGACTGCTTTTGCCCCATTTGAACGGGTTCAGACAATAGACTCCCCTATCAATGGCGTTGTGCAACAATGGCATGTGCAAGAGGCGAGTAAGGTGAAAACTGGAGACTTGCTTTTGGAAATGCGCGATATCGATCCACAGTATCGCGATCGCATAGAGTCACAAAGAGATAATTTAAGTAATCGATTGTCAGCCAAGCAAGAAGAGTTGAAATCATATCGATTACAACAGAAAAGTTTAATTGCTGCGCGAGATGCAAAAATCGCATCTGCACAATTTAAACGTGACGTTGCGCAACAAAAAATTCGCGCCGCATCTGAAGCGATCGTATCGGCTCAAGCGACATTAGATGCTGCTGATTTTCAGGTGAAACGTTTGCAAAGATTATTGAAAGATGGATTGGTTTCTAAGCGCGATACCGAAGTAGCCGAGCGTGATTTTGAAATTGCCAAACGCGCCCTTGGCAGTGCTAAGGCACAGCATGACTCAGCGGTTGCAGAGGCAAATTCAGCGGCAGCAGAAATCAAACAAATTACCTCTGATACACAAGCTGAATTGGATTCAACGCGTGCGGTGATTAACAAAATTCAGGCTGAAGTCCTGGATTCAGAAAATACTTTGACGAATTCTGAAATTAATTTGTCTCGTCAAAATACACAGCGGGTGGTTGCGCCACGAGACGGCACCGTTTTCCGTTTGCCATTTAACTCACCCTCACAAATTATTAGTCAAGGTCAGCCCTTGTTGGTCATCCAACCCCACACTGATCAACCAGCGGTCGAGCTAATGGTCGATGGACGCGACGCACCATTGATTAAAAAAGGTGCTCAAGTACGTATTGAATTTGAAGGATGGCCAGCGATACAAGTTCCTGGCTGGGCTAAAGTCCGCGTGGGTACCTATGGAGGAAAAGTTGCTTTCGTAGATCCTATCGATGCCGGCAATGGTAACTTCCGAGTGATGGTGGTGCCAGATTTGACGGAACAACCTTGGCCCAGCAGCGAATTTTTACGCCAAGGTCTCACTGCCAAAGGCTGGGTATTACTACAAAAAGTTAGCATCGGATATGAATTATGGCGTATCTTTAATGGGTTCCCACCTCGCATTCCAGAGCAGGGTGTGCCACATGCGGATAAACCTACAAAACAAAAACTATGATGATGCGATTGTTTGATATCTCCAGCAACCTAGTCAATAGGTTGCTGCTACTCACCACACTAATGGTGAGTGTACAAGCATGGGCGCAGGAGATTGATCCACTAGTGCCGCAAAAAAACTTTGTTCCACAAGATTACTCTGAGCGACCAGCGGCAGATTTAAATCAGGCCTTACAAAAACTACAAGAGAAAAAACAAACTGAGAGTTTACGCATTGATTTACAAGAAGCCCTCAAAGAAGGGCCAAGTGATAAATCCAAACCTGTTAAAAGCAATAAAGAGCAGGCTCTTTCTTTTGCTATCTCTGACATTCGGGCTCGAGCATTAAAAAATAATTTGTCCATTGAAGTTGCCAAAGTCGACCCCTTGATTGCTGCGGCAGGTCTGCGTCAAGAGCAAGCGAAGTTCGATAATATTATTTTCGCTTATGCACGACAAACCAATCGCGATCTGCCTCGAATTGCGGATGACAATGTAGCGTTTAGTTCTCTAGACCAAAGTCTGAACAATAGAGAAGTCAAACTGAATACGCTTGAACAAACCACCCGCATCACTGATATCGCTGCAGGGGTTCGTGTGCCATTGCGAACAGGGGGGACTGTGGTGCTCAGTTCTCCATTAGAAAACAAAAGAATTAATGGCGCTATGGATAGTAACCAATACCGTAGCGCATTACGCTTCTCCGTCAGCCAACCCTTATTGCGTAATGCTGGCAAACAGGTCAACGAGGCCAGCATACGTATTGCAGAATTAGACACCCAGTCTGTCAACTTGCGCACCAAACTTCAGGCGATTCGTATTATCGCAGCCACCGATAAAGCTTATTGGGGCGTATACGAAGCATGGGCACAATTGGATGTGAGAAAGCAGCAGTACGAATTAGCTTTGCAGAATCTCACCATGGTACGAAAAAGAGTTGAGGAAGGGCTGACCGCTGCGATTGAAATGAATCGCGCAGAAATTGGTGTAGCCGACCGTATGGAAGCTTTAATTGTCGCTGAGACCAATCTCAAATTAGCTCAACGACAACTGCGCTTTTTCATGAATGAAATGGAAGCTGAACAATCCGCAGAGAATATGATTAGTCCTGCGACGGAACCTCAGCTAATGCGCTATGAATTTAATCGAGAAAAATTACTTCAAGATGCCATGACTGGTCGATTAGAGCTGCTTGAGCTGGAGTTACGTTTGGCTGCAGACGCTGTGAATATTGCCTTTATGGAAAATCAAACCCTACCGCTATTTTCACTCGATTATCAATATGGCGCGCTTTCCAACACTGCCGGTAATTTTGGCAACAGCTATGACAATATGTTGAACGGTCGATTTAATGATTGGTCGGTGGGACTCACGTTTGAAATGCCCTTTACCAATGAAGCTAACTTGGCCAGACTTGAGAATGCGGTACAACAGAGAAATAAACGTCTTGCGACCAAGAAACTGCAGACGCTCAGCGTGCGTAAAGAGATTTTAGATGCATTAGATCAAATCGATAATCACTGGCAGAGAATACTCGCCGCGCGCCAACAAGTGGTGATTGCAGGTTTAAATTATGATGCCGAGCTAAAGCAATTTAATGAGGGATTACGCACCATGACCGAGGTACTGGAAACATTAACTCGTCTTGGCGAAGCTCAAATTAAGGAAGTGCGCGCAGTGACCGATTATCAGATTGCGATGGTGGATTTAGCTTACGCCACTGGAACGCTGATTGGTTACAGTGGCGTCGACTTTAAATAGTGATTTAAAACGGAATATCGTCCTCGAAGGCATCAAAATCACCTGCCGTTGCGCTCGGTGATGAAGCTGCAGATTGCATAGGCATACCGCCGCCCATAGGCATAGCTTGATTTTCATCGGCTGCATCAAATGGTGCACCGCCTGTTTCACGTCCACCAGCGCCTAGCATTTGCATTTGCTCTGCTACGATTTCCGTGGTGTAGCGATCTTGGCCCTCTTTGGTTTGCCATTTACGTGTTTGCAAACGACCTTCGATATACACTGGGCGACCTTTCTTGAGATATTCACCCGCGATTTCAGCCAAACGTCGATACATCACAATATTATGCCACTCTGTTTTCTCTTGTTTTTGACCGCTTTTGTCTTTCCAACTGTCCGTGGTGGCAATACTAAAATTACACACAGCCTCACCGTTTGGCATGTAGCGCACTTCTGGGTCACGCCCTAAATTGCCTACTAGAATGACTTTATTTACCGATGCCATATCAATCCCCTATTAATTTTAATATTTTCGCTTCATCCCACACGGCGTGCATATCAATTTTTACGATTGCCACACCTTCGTCTGCCAGGACCACTGCCTCTTTTACGCCAGTTAAAGCAGCAATTTTAGCCGCCAATTGATCGGCTTGTTTGGCTTTATTTGCGCTCAAGTGATACATCTTACTTCTTACTGCTGGGGGCGCTTGCATAGTCAAAGCCAACAACGCCCAGATAGCCATCAGGATACTACAAAAAATAAATACCGCTGCAAAGCCGTGAAAATGAGATAAATAACCTCCCAAGGTTCCACCGACAAATACGCCCAATGATTGCGTAGTGTTGTGCACACCCATGGCGGTGCCTTTGGAGGCTGCTGGTGCCATCTTAGTAATAATCGAGGGTAGACTGGCTTCTAAAATATTAAATGCGATAAAGTAGGCAGTCAGAGATAACACGATGCCCCAGAAATAATCCACCAGTCCGGCAAATAATAATTGTGCGACCAGCATCACTAAAATAGCGCTGGTGAATACCAACTTTAGTTTGGCTTTCTTCTCGGCAAAGATAATCGCGGGAACCATTAATACGAAAGAGATGAGCAAAACTGGCAAATAAATCATCCAGTGTTGATGCTCATTCAATATACTCGTCTGACGAATGGCCAGCGGGACCACAACGAACATTGCCATCTGTGCAGCATGCAGAGCAAAAATACCGTAATTCAATCTAAGCAACTGACCGTCTTTCAATACCTCTTTGAGCTTGCTGGTACTGGCCTGTGCGTCAGAATGAAAATGGCTAACACTAGGCTGAGGCACGATATATCGCACCACCGGAATGGCAATGGCTGCCAAAACGGCCGTGAGTAAGAAAATGCCACTCACTCCTATCCACTGATTTAGCACTGGCCCCAAGATGAGTGATAGGGCAAATGTAATTCCTATGGTTCCGCCTATCATCGCCATCGCTTTGGTGCGATGCTCTTCACGGGTTAAGTCGGCTACTAAGGCGGTCACTGCAGCCGATACAGCACCCGCACCCTGAATAGCACGACCAATGGCGACCCAAACTAGGTTGTGGGCGAAACCAGAAATCAAACAGCCAATCACGAATAACAGTAAACCGACATAAATAACGCGTTTACGTCCAAAGCGATCAGAGGCCATGCCAAATGGAAGTTGGAATATCGCTTGCGTCAAACCATATGCGCCAAGCGCCAAGCCTATCAATAGATGATTATTGCCATCTGGCAAGGTCTCAGCATAGATAGAGAATATCGGCAGGATAAGGAACATCCCCAACATGCGCAGTCCATAAATGGAAGCAAGACTCAGGCTTGCGCGCAATTCGGTGGGGGTCATTTTGTCTGATTGGGAAATGCTGCTCATGAAACTGATTAACTTAATCCAGTAAATTGCGTATATTAACAGGTTGGCCTAATCGGCTGAATAGACATCTGACAAAGCTTTTGCAAAGTCAGCAGATTTTCATGCTTAGAATTAAGAGAGATAAATGGATTTCATCAAGATACGCGGTGCGCGCACCCATAATCTTAAAAATGTTTCGCTAGATATTCCACGCAATCAAATGGTCGTGATTACTGGCTTATCTGGATCAGGCAAATCTTCTTTAGCCTTTGATACCCTCTATGCCGAGGGTCAGCGCCGTTATGTAGAATCTCTGTCAGCCTATGCTCGTCAGTTTTTGGCGCGTATGGACAAACCGGATGTGGATTTAATTGAAGGGCTCTCACCCGCAATTTCAATTGAACAAAAATCGACCTCGCATAACCCGCGCTCTACTGTAGGCACAGTCACCGAAATTCATGATTATTTGCGTTTGTTGTATGCGCGAGCGGGTGACCCTGAGTGTCCTGAACACCATATCAAACTTGAGGCGCAAACCGTATCGCAGATGGTAGATAGTATTATCGCGCTCGAGGAAGATACCAAACTGATGATACTTGCGCCCGTGGTGCGTGAGCGTAAAGGCGAGCATCTGGACCTATTCGATGAATTAAAAGCACAGGGCTTTGTTCGAATCAGAGTGAACGGTGAGATTCATGATCTAGATAATCCACCCAAGTTGGCAAAAACCTTTAAACATTCCATTGATGTTGTGATTGATAGAATTAAGGTGCGTGCTGACTTGAAGCAGCGCATCGCAGAGTCGATAGAAACTGCCTTACGACTGGCTGACGGCAAAATGCTTGCCGTCGAGATGGATACGGCAAAAGAGCATTTATTCTCTGCCAAATTCTCATGTCCTGTTTGTGATTATTCTTTAGTGGAATTAGAGCCGCGCTTATTCTCTTTTAATAATCCTATGGGCGCTTGTCCACAATGTGATGGCTTGGGACAAATTAGTTTTTTTGATCCAAAACGCGTGGTTGCCTTTCCTCATTTATCACTAGCTTCTGGAGCTATCAAAGGCTGGGACAGACGAAATCAGTTTTATTTTCAGTTGCTATTGAGTCTAGCTGAACATTATCAGTTTGATATAGAGCTACCGTTTGAGAATTTGCCAGAGCCTATTCAGCAAGTGCTATTGCATGGCAGTGGACGCGAAACTATTAATTTCCGCTATTTGAATGAGCGTGGTGGCTTTTATCAAAAGAGTCATAGCTTTGAAGGCATTATTAATAATTTACAACGTCGTTATCGTGAGACTGACTCCACCACCGTGCGTGAAGAGTTGGCCAAATATCTCAACTCTCAGCCATGTCCAAGCTGTAGCGGCACACGCCTGCGCATTGAAGCGCGTCATGTCAAAGTAGCCAATAAGAATATCCATGAGATATGTGAGATGCCGCTGAAGCAAGCACTAACTTTCTTCGAGACTATTGAACTGCATGGCCAAAAATTGGCGATTGCAGACAAAATTATCAAAGAGATTTCCAGCCGTCTGCACTTCCTCACCAATGTGGGATTGGACTATTTGTCGCTCTCGCGCTCGGCTGAGACCCTCTCTGGAGGAGAAGCGCAGCGCATACGTTTGGCCTCGCAAATTGGCTCGGGCTTAACCGGGGTGATGTATGTCTTGGATGAGCCCTCTATTGGTCTGCATCAACGTGATAACGATAGGCTGTTGGATACCCTGAAACATTTGCGTGATATCGGTAATACCGTCATTGTGGTTGAGCATGATCAAGATGCGATTATGTCAGCCGACTTCGTTGTCGATATTGGTCCTGGCGCTGGCGAGCATGGCGGTCAAATTGTGGCCTTCGGAACACCCGCAGAAATCCAAACCAACCCTGATTCGATTACTGGGCAATATTTGAGCGGGAAAAAACAAATTGAGTATAAACAGCTACGCACCAAGCCAGACCCCAAACGCTGGTTGAAATTGCACAAAGCTCAAGGCAACAATTTAAAACAGGTAGATTTATCTATTCCCGTCGGTTTGCTGACATGTGTCACGGGGGTCTCTGGTTCAGGCAAATCCACACTCATCAACGACACACTGTATCGAGTCGTGGCCCAACATTTATATGGCAGCTCAACAGAGCCTGCTGCGTTTGAGGCGATTGAAGGATTAGAATTTTTTGACAAAGTTGTCGATGTAGATCAAAGCCCGATAGGCCGCACACCACGTTCCAACCCTGCCACTTATACAGGATTGTTTACCCCGATTCGTGATTTATTTTCTTCAGTGCCTGAGAGTCGCGCCCGAGGTTACGGTCCTGGGCGTTATTCATTTAATGTCAAAGGTGGACGTTGCGAGGCTTGTCAGGGTGATGGCGTGATTCGTGTAGAAATGCACTTTTTACCTGATGTATATGTCCCTTGCGATAGTTGTCAGGGTAAGCGTTACAACCGTGAAACCTTGGAGATTCAATACAAGGGCAAAAATATCCATGAGATTTTGTCCATGACGGTGGAACAGGCGCATGAATTTTTCCAAGCTGTGCCTACGGTGGCGAGAAAATTGCACACACTATTGGATGTAGGCTTAGGTTATATCACCCTAGGGCAATCGGCTACCACGCTCTCTGGTGGAGAAGCGCAACGGGTTAAATTAGCCTTGGAATTATCCAAACGGGACACCGGTCGCACTCTATATATTTTGGATGAACCGACTACAGGTTTGCATTTTGCTGACATTCAGTTGCTACTGAATGTGATCCACAGATTGCGTGATGCGGGCAATACCATTGTGATTATTGAACATAATTTGGATGTGATTAAAACCGCCGATTGGATTATCGATATGGGGCCTGAGGGGGGTGATGGCGGTGGCACTATTTTGGCTGAAGGCACACCAGAACAAGTGGCACAAATTACCCAAAGCTACACAGGACGCTATCTCAAATCTATGCTCAAAACGAGCAAATAGCTAAGTCTATTTAGGTATTTGCGCCGCATACATGCGTTGCATAATAATCCCCGTACGGTGCGCTAAATAGGGTGAGGCTGGATGTTTGTCAAAGTAGCGTGGATTGGGAATCATGGCTGCCATTCTTGCTGCTTGTGTCGCGTTTAAGGCGCCAGCATTACTGTGGAAGTAATGCCTTGCTGCAGCTTCGGCACCAAAAACACCATTCCCCCATTCGATGATATTCAGATAAATTTCTAAAATTCTGCGTTTGCTCATCATGTTTTCTAGCATCAAGGTAATGACGGCTTCTTCTAATTTGCGCCAAGGGGTGCGTTTAGTGGATAGGAATAAATTTTTTGCGAGTTGCTGACTGATGGTGGATCCACCCGCCACTAATTTCCCGCGACGCTTGTTTTTCTCATAGGCCTTTTGTATGCCCTCCCAATCGAATCCCTCATGGTCAAGAAATTTGGCATCCTCTGCTGCGACTACAGCTCGCTTCAGATGATTCGAAATTTTTTGGTATGGCACCCAGCGATGTTTTAGTTCTGCATTCTGGTGCATGTCTTGTAAAAGCTCCAGACGTTGCTCCATCAGTGCACTTGTATCAGGATTAAATTTTATCCATACCAAAATATGCAAAAATATCCAAAGTTGGTACACCAGTAGGACTACCAGTATCCATTTGCAGGCCTGCCAGAAAAGCCATTTGGTAGAAGTGCGTGCTTGCATTAGCTCCTCAACATGGCAATCACTGGGCTGGTTTGAGGTCGCACTCCGCGCCATAAATAAAATGCTTCAGCAGCTTGCTCTACCAACATGCCCAGTCCATCAGTGATATGTGCGCCTTGTTGTTGTGCCATTTGCATAAATGGGGTTAGCTTGCCATACATCATGTCATAGGCAAGACAGTTAGGTGCGAAGATTTGTGGAGGTAAAGGTAGACGTTCGTCTTGCAAGCCGCTTGAAGTAGCATTAATCACAATATCAAATTGATGTTGATGCAACTCATCGAAAGCATAGGCATCAACACTCACTAGCATCATCTCGTCGCGGGCTTCTATTTTTTTAACCATATTAACCGCTTTATCCATACTGCGATTGGTGATGATTAATAGCCTTGGGTGACAAGCAAGCAGAGGATGAAGCACTCCCTCAGAGGCGCCGCCAGCTCCAATCAACAAGATACGTTTACCCTCTAGCTGCACGCCCATGTTTTGTACAATATCGCGCACTAACCCTACGCCATCGGTGTTATCTCCGATGATGCCATCTTGTTGAAAGATCAACGTATTCACTGCTCCCGCATCTTGTGCACGTTCAGTCACTTGTTGCGCCAATTGATATGCTTGCAGTTTGAATGGGACGGTGACATTCGCACCACGCAAACCAAGCGTGATTAAATCTTGCACAGTAGCAGCAAACCCGTCCAAAGGCGCCAATACCGCCCGATAGTCCATATCTTGCTGGGTTTGTTGCGCAAAGGCGTGATGTATCAGCGGCGATTTGCTGTGATGGATAGGGTTGCCTATTACGGCATATAAATCAGTCATAAAGGACGAGATTAATATTAAAAATTAAGCGTTGGTCCAAGGTAAGTCTGCCACTTTCCAACCATTGATGCGACAACGTTGACGCATTTCCGGAGTAGCCTCTCCCTCAAAACCTTCCAGCATATTGTAGGCCTCTGTAAAACCCATTTGAGATGCCAGAACAGCAGCATTATGTGAACGTCCACCGGTACGGCACAGAAAAATCACCAAAGATTCTTTATCGACCTGTTGCGCTAATTGATTCTGAAAGTGTGGATTGGGCACCATGCCTGGGTAAAAAGCCCATTCAATATGTTGCGCCATTGGGATACGCCCCACCAATTCTAATTCCGCGGTCGTTCTAACATCCACCAGTTGCGCTTGTGGAGCCTGTTGCAACACTTGATAAGCCTCTTGTGGGGTTAACGCACCGGCATAAGGTAAATTTAAGTCTTGTGCTCGTTGTTTAGCTTTTTCCAAAATCTGAGATAATGACATGCTTGGGTTCTCTCTCGCTAATGTATAAATAGGTTGTAAAGTATAGCGACAAAAGTTCGCTTGCGCATAATTGCACTAAAATAGTGCGCTTTGTGTGCGCTTGCACTATAATAGTGCATTCATTTCGGCTCCGCTTTTGTAAGTATTTGTACAGCAAAAGGAAACCATTACTGAGATTTTGGCACGCTTCATGCTTTAAAATATGGCGTAGCTTTTTTATTAACTAGTTTTTTTAAACCAACTTACGACAAATTTAGGAGATTCACATGGCGGTCGCCGACGTAATGAAAATGGTGAAAGACAACGACATCAAATTCGTCGATTTTCGTTTCACCGACACCCGTGGTAAAGAACAGCACGTTACTGTTCCAGTTTCTGCGTTCAATGAAGAGAAATTCACTGAAGGTCATGCTTTTGACGGTTCTTCCATTGCTGGCTGGAAAGGTATTAATGCCTCAGACATGCAATTGATGCCAGATGCAGACACAGCCAATATCGATCCATTTATGGACGAGCCTACATTAATTTTGACCTGTGACGTTGTTGATCCAACAGACGGCAAAGGTTATGACCGTTGCCCACGTAGTTTGGCAAAACGTGCTGAGGCTTACTTGAAGTCCAGCGGTTTGGGCGATACCGCTTATTTTGGTCCAGAACCAGAATTCTTTATTTTTGATTCCGTACAATGGGATGTGAGCATGAGCGGTAGCTCTGTGCGCATCAACTCAGAAGAAGCTCCATGGTCTTCTAATGACAAATTCGAAGGCGGCAACATCGGTCACCGTCCTGCTGTTAAAGGCGGTTACTTCCCAGTACCACCAGTAGACTCTTTCCAAGACGTTCGTTCTTCAATGTGTATGACACTAGAAGAAATGGGTATTCCAGTGGAAGTACATCACCACGAAGTGGCCGGTGCGGGTCAATGTGAAATTGGTACACAATTCAGCACATTGGTAAAACGCGCTGACTGGACTCAAGTGTTGAAATATGTGGTGTTGAACACTGCTCACGCTTACGGTAAGACTGCGACCTTCATGCCTAAACCTTATGCTGGTGATAATGGCTCTGGTATGCATGTTCATCAATCCGTATGGAAAGATGGCAAAAACTTATTCGCTGGCAACGGTTATGCAGGTTTGAGTGAATTCGCTCTGTATTACATCGGCGGTATCATCAAACATGCGCGTGCTTTGAATGCGATTACTAACCCAAGTACCAACTCTTACAAGCGTTTGGTTCCTGGCTTTGAAGCACCTGTGAAATTGGCCTACTCTGCCAAGAATCGCTCTGCTTCTATTCGTATCCCATTTGTACACTCTGACAAAGCTCGCCGCGTTGAAGCTCGCTTCCCAGATCCAACTGCTAACCCATACTTGGCATTCAGTGCCTTGTTGATGGCTGGTTTAGATGGCGTACAAAACAAGATTCATCCAGGCGATCCAGCAACTAAGGATCTTTACCATCTACCTCCTGAGGAAGATGCACAGATTCCAACCGTATGTTCTTCATTAGAACAAGCGCTGGAATATTTGGACAAAGACCGCGAATTCTTAACACGCGGTGGTGTGTTCAGTAATGACTGGATTGATTCTTACATCGACTTGAAGATGGGCGAAGTGAATAACTTGCGTATGACACCACACCCAATCGAGTTTGGTATGTATTACAGCTGCTAATCGCAGTCAGTGAAAAAGGCGGGGTGACCCGCCTTTTTTTATCTCTAGTGACTTGTATATTGGATTATTTAGGCTTAATTTGCTTTGAATTTGATTAAATAATTTACTCACCCAAATGTCATTTTTGGCACGAGGGTTGCTTATTAAAACACATGGATAATCAGACCCTAAAAGCTTTTGCTGGATTAGAACATTTGGCCACTGCTGTCATGCTTTTAAACGCAGACAGTCAGGTCATTTTTGCCAATCCGGCTGCCGAGATTCTGTTCGCACTAAGTAGCAAACAGATTGTTGGGCAATCCTTGTCACAAATTTTTCCCAATTGCGATTTATTAATGGATGCGGTGCAGCAAGCAATTTCTCAGCGCAGCCCATTTCGCGAGCACGAATTTTTTATCACCACATCACGTCAATTATCATTGGCGGTGACCTGCACTGTCACCCCGGTAGATATTGCACCTGCTTGTTTGGTGTTGGAATTCCAACAAATGGATCAACAACTGCGTATCGCTCGCGAGGAACGCATGCTGATACACCAACAAGCCAATACCGAGCTGTTGCGCAATTTAGCTCATGAGATTCGTAATCCACTAGGCGGTTTACGCGGTGCGGCACAACTGCTTGAAGATGAATTGCCACAAACCGGTTTGCGTGAATACACTCAGGTCATTATTAAAGAGGCCGACCGCCTGCAAAGCTTGATGGATAGGATGTTGGTGCCGCATCGCATGCCCAAATATCAGCCCACGAATATCCATGAGGTGTTGGAGCGTGTGCGTAGTTTGTTACTTGCCGAAGCACCGCAAAATGGCATTAATATCACTGTACGACGTGACTATGACACCAGCTTACCGGAGATTATTGGCGATCGAGAAAAGCTCATTCAGGCCGTGCTGAATATTGCACGCAATGCTGCGCAAGCTTTACAAAATGCTCGCACGAAAAATGCAGAAATTATCTTACGCACACGCGCTGAGCGTCAGGTAACTTTGGCGAAAAAACGCTATCGCGTGGCGATACGTTTGCAAATTATTGATAACGGACCGGGGATACCTGAAGCAATCCGTGAACGTGTTTTTTATCCTTTGGTATCTGGTCGCGAGGGTGGCTCTGGCTTGGGTCTGACACTCGCGCAAACATTTATCACACAGCATCACGGTATGGTGGAATGTGAAAGTGTACCGGGGAAAACTTGCTTTAATATTTTGCTACCCGTAGAAAGCACTGCTTTGAAAAATGGTAGCGTTCGACAATGACCTTTAATCAATGAAAATGGTATAGATAATGATGAAACCAATCTGGATTATTGATGACGATAAATCAATCCGCTGGGTATTTGAAAAGGCCTTAGCTAGAACTGAGTTTGCATTTAAAACCTTTTCTTCTGTACCCGAGGCTTTAGAAGCGCTAGCGACTGATACACCACAAGTCATTGTGAGTGATATACGCATGCCAAATGGCTCTGGACTGGATTTTTTAAGCGAGGTCAAACAACGCTTGCCTGACATTCCTGTGATTATCATGACTGCATACTCTGACTTAGAAAGTGCTGTTGCTGCTTTTCAAGGCGGAGCTTTTGAATATCTGGCTAAGCCATTTGATGTAGACCAAGCAATTGAAGTCATACGTCGTGCGGTTGAAGAAACACACAGGCAAGTAGCTGACCAAGCTGAAATTGAAGAAACTCCAGAAATTATTGGTCAAGCACCCGCGATGCAAGAAGTATTTCGTGCAATCGGACGACTCAGTCGCTCGCATGCTACTGTTCTAATCAACGGAGAGTCCGGGACTGGTAAGGAATTAGTCGCTAGTGCGCTGCACAAACATAGCCCAAGAGCTGGCAAACCATTTATCGCTATCAACACCGCCGCAATTCCGAAAGATTTATTGGAATCTGAACTATTCGGACATGAACGTGGCGCCTTTACTGGTGCTCAAGCGGCGCGTAGAGGTCGCTTTGAACAAGCGGACGAGGGCACACTATTTTTAGATGAAATTGGTGATATGCCGGCCGATTTACAAACACGTTTATTACGAGTGCTTTGCGATGGTCAGTTTTATCGCGTTGGTGGACATCAACCCGTCAAAGTAAATGTTCGCATCATTGCGGCCACCCACCAAGATCTCGAGGAAAGAGTCAAACAAGGCTTATTCCGCGAGGATTTATTTCATCGCCTGAATGTGATTCGTTTACGCCTGCCTCCTTTGCGAGAGCGTCCAGAGGATATTCCTTTACTGGTTAAACATTTCTTGCAACAAAGTGCGCAGGAGCTTGGCGTTGAAACTAAACAACCCACCGCCGCTGCACTGCGCTTCCTATCCACACTGAATTGGAGTGGCAACGTTCGTCAATTAGAAAACGTTTGCCATTGGTTGACAGTGATGGCACCCGGACAAAATATTGATGTCATCGATTTACCGCCAGAATTAAAAGAGGACCATAGCAAGCAGAGTGCCGGGGATAGTTGGCAAATAGCACTCGCCAATGACGTATCCAACGCGCTCAATCGTGGCGAACAAAATATTATTGATAGACTCAGTGCTGAGTTTGAAAAAGTATTGATTACAGAGGCACTCAAACATACTGGTGGAAAACGTATCGAGGCGGCGACGCAACTAGGCATGGGGCGCAATACACTGACACGTAAAATCCAAGAATTACACATGGAAGATGCCTGAATCTAATGAAAATCATTAGGCGTTTTTAATAACTCATGGGGTATCTCGAGTTGTAGTGCGCAGGTATTATTCTTCCATACGTGATGCCTATTCGGCAAAGCGAATTCTAATTAAGGAGACTACTATGTGGACAAAACCAGCTGCTACTGAAATGCGTTTCGGTTTCGAAGTAACAATGTACGTTTGCAATCGCTAATATTTAATTATTACGATTTAACGTCAAAAAATGAGAGCTTAGCTCTCTTTTTTTTCGCCTACGATTTGGTCAAGCCATATTTAATTCGTAGGTAATTTAAATTCTTTAGGCAACAGCACCCACATCTTGCCCTTCTGTTTCATGCTGCCAGCAGCACGACCTGCTTCATAACCCGCTCCCCAAAATAAATCTGCACGAACACCACCTTTAATCGCTCCGCCGGTATCTTGCGCCATCATCAGACGATTAAGTGGCTTACTGTTGTTGGGTTGGGTCGTCGATAGCATGACTGGGGCGCCCAAAGGGATAAATTTTGGATCTATCGCTAACACCCGCTCAGCCAAGATAGGCACTCCCAAGGCACCAATCGGGCCTGGTAAATTGTTTGGTAATTCTTTAAAGAATACATAACTAGGATTATTGTTGAGCAACTCACGCAAACGCCCTGGATTTTTCTTAGCCCAATCTTTAATACCTTGCATAGAGGCTTTATCTGCGGTGAGCTCACCTTTATCAATCAATAAACGACCAATCGATTGGTAGGCTTGGCCATTTTGGTCGGCATAGCCCACAGGAATTCTCTCACCCGTATCCAAATGGATAATTCCTGAACCTTGAATTTGTAAGAAAAATAGCTCGACTGCATCATCTGTCCAGTAAAGCTCTCTACCTTGAAGAGGGGTTTGGTCACTGTCGATTTCGGCACGAGAGTAATAGGGAATCAACTTGTTTCCTACCACGCGACCTCTGACACGTTTATTCGCCAACTCAGGAAACAAGCTCGCCAGTTCTACAGTAATTAAATCGTCTGGGCGGGTATACAGGGGATAACGATATTTATCGGTTTTGTTTTTGCTACCACGCAGAATTGGCTGATAGTAGCCGGTGATTAAACCAGTGTCTGTACCATCCATATTGGTGGCAAGAAACACATTGAAATTGTTTTTAAAATATTCTTGAATTTGAGCTTTATTTGGCTGTACAAGTTGATCAGCAAGATTACAAACATTAGTCCACTGAGGTTTTGCTTTTAAGCCCGAACAACCTAACTGCCAAGCAGGCCAAGCTCTACTTAAATCATCTTTATCAATCAGTTTATCTAGCTCGGACCAAGTACTAGGCTTGAGGAGACCATAGTCAGGGATTTTTGCAGATTCTGGTTTTGTCTCAATAGGTTTGCTGACCGCCTCAGGGAGCGCAGGTGATGGCGCACACTCACATGCTGGAGCGACTGTCACTGGTGCAGCGGGTTCTGCAACAGGTTTAGTTTTGCCAACATACTGACAAGCGCTTAACAGCAAGCTTGTCAGGAACAACACATAAGACAGACGCAAATTGGATTTCAATGCAAAGTCCCCGGTACGCTCAAATTAAACATAGGGATATCCACGCTAAACTGGGTTCCATCCACCGCAGTAAAGAAATAGTGTCCATGCATAGTGCCGTTGGTGGTTTTTAACAAAGTACCACTCACATACTCAAAATAAGCCCCTGGTTCTAATAATGGCTGTTCACCCACCACTCCTAAACCTTTAACTTCCACCACCTCATTATTAGCATCGGTGATAATCCAATGACGGCTAATAAGCTGGGCAGCTACGGCGCCAGTATTTTGGATATGCACTCGATAAGAGAACACGAACTTGCCCTCATTGGGTTCTGATTGATCCGCTAAATAACTAGGGACCACTTTCACGGACATTTGATACGCTTGGTTCTGCTGCCCGCTCATCGTTTTATTTTCCTGTAATCAAACCGCTGGTGGGAGAGCTTGGTGATGCAGAATAGAGCTTTTTGGCCATACGTCCGGCTAAATAAGCTTCGCGACCGGCTTCGACCGCTTTCTTCATGGCCGACGCCATCAATACTGGATTTTGTGCACCCGCGATGGCCGTATTCATTAGAATCCCAGCACAACCTAGCTCCATTGCAATTGCTGCGTCTGAGGCGGTACCTACACCAGCATCGACCAGCACAGGGACTTTCGCATTCTCAATAATAATTTGCAGATTCCATGGATTTAGGATGCCCATACCGGAACCAATTAAGGAGGCTAATGGCATGACTGCACAACAACCTATCTCCTCTAGTTGTTTGGCAATAATGGGATCATCTGAGGTATATACCATGACATCGAAACCGTCTTTGACAAGTATCTCAGCTGCTTTAACGGTTTCAACCACATTCGGGTATAAGGTGTTGGGATCGCCCAACACCTCTAATTTAACCAAGTTATGACCATCTAATAACTCGCGTGCCAAACGTAAGGTTCTAATCGCTTCCTCGGCACTGTAACAGCCAGCAGTATTAGGCAAATAGGTAAATTCTTCAGGGGGTAAAAAATCCAATAAAGATGGCTCACCTGCGTTCTGACCAATATTTGTGCGGCGTATGGCAACCGTGACAATCTGCGCGCCACTGGCGTCTATCGCCTCGCGCGTCTGTTGAAAATCTTTATATTTACCCGTACCTACCAAAAGGCGAGAGGAAAATGTGCGACTTGCAATGTGTAATGTATCCATAAACCTTAAATTAACCGCCACCCACGGCACCAACAATTTCCAACTTATCCCCAGTATGCAATTGCACCTCACCAAAGGTGCTGCGCGGCACAATCTCGCCGTTGCATTCGATGGCCAAACGTTTGCCAGTCAAGCCCAACTGCGTGACTAAATCTGCCACTGTCAATTGTGTCTGACTAAATTCACGTGTCTTGCCATTAATGGTGAGCTGAATCAATTTCGCTTGCCGATGAAAGAATTGAAAGAGAAAAAATCAAAACCATATTTTCTAGGATTTAGGCTGAATAAGCAAACCGGGATGGCATTGCTATTGCATAAGATTAGCGACCAACAAGCCCATACATGAATAAAATATGATTTTTTAAGTAAACTATTTTATACATTGCTGACTATTGCCAATGGCGACGATGGTTTAAAATGGGACTTTGGAAAATAAGCCAGTATGCGGATGTAGTTCAATGGTAGAACGCCAGCTTCCCAAGCTTGATACGCGGGTTCGATTCCCGTCATCCGCTCCATTCAATGCATAACATCGACAAATTTAATATCCCTCGCGCTTTCAGCTAAAATAAGCACTTTGAATAGCCAGTAAATTCCATGAGCAATCCCACCCCTCCATGTGTAATGACTTTTGCCGCCACTGACCCGAGTGGTGGAGCCGGATTACAAGCAGATATCCTGACTTTTGCCAGCATGGGATGCCATCCTATCTCCGTCGTCACAGGGATTACCGCGCAAGATACCGTCGGCGTTGAGAATGTGATGATGTTCGATGCAGACTGGGTAAATGAGCAAGCACGTACCATTTTGGAAGATGTACAAGTTGCAGCATTTAAATTAGGCATGCTGGGCAGTGTAGAGAATGTGGCTGTGATTGCAGAAATTATGGCGGACTATCCAAATACACCTCTGTTAATCGACCCCGTGTTGTCCTCTGGCCGCGGCGATGAATTAGCGAATGATGAAGTTCAGGCTGCCATGATAGATCTGCTTTTGCCTCAAGCCACCATGATTACTCCCAATAGCATAGAAGCCAGACGATTGGCTTTTTTTGCCGACGACTCTGACGAGGCCGAGAACGCACCGTTATCCCTGAGTGCGCAAAGATTGTTAGAGATGGGTAGTCAATTTGTACTGATTACTGGCACCCATGAGCGCTCGCATGATGTTGTTAATACCTTGTATGGGGCTGATAACTTTGTCAAACCCTATCATTGGGACAGGTTGCCAGGAAATTACCACGGTTCCGGTTGCACCCTAACATCAGCCATTGCCGCCTGTTTAGCACATGGCCTGAGTGTGGAAGAAGCCGTACAAGAAGCACAAGAATTTACATGGCAAACCCTCAAAGCTGGCTTTAGAGCTGGCATGGGTCAATATATCCCTGACCGCATGTTTTGGGCGCGCGAGGAAGAATAAAGCGTGTCACCCGCCACTTTCCCTCGCGGTTTATACGCGGTCACCCCAGATATCGCGGATACCGACTTGCTTGTCGACATGGTTCGCGCCAGCATCCTAGGAGGTGCTCGCGTGATTCAATATCGCAATAAATCAGCAGCGCCAACACTGCGCAATCAACAGGCTCAAGCTCTGCATGTCTTGTGCCAACAATATCAAATTCCTCTGATTATTAACGATGACGTAAAACTTTGTCTGGCTCTGGATGCCGAAGGTGTGCATATTGGGAAAGAGGATGGCGATATTGTCGCGATTCGTGCAAGAATCGGCAGCGATAAAATCCTTGGGGTATCCTGCTACAACCAGTTCGATCGAGCGCAGTTAGCGCATCAAGCTGGAGCCGACTATGTGGCCTTTGGCGCATGTTTCGCGTCGAGCACCAAGCCCTTGGCAGTGCAAGCCGATTTGACCCTGTTTACTCGCGCGCGACAACATGGCATGCGCAGCGTCGGAATAGGTGGCATTACCTTGGCCAATGCGCAACAAGTAATCGATGCTGGCGCAGATGCCATAGCGGTGGTGCAAGCTTTATTCGCCAGCCAACAAGCGCAAAGTATTCAGGCGCAGGCACAACAATTTTGTTTATTATTTTCTTGAGTTAAAAAAACATGACTTCGCGTAATCAGATTCTGTTTGAACAATCCCAACAATTCATCCCTGGTGGTGTGAACTCGCCCGTGCGTGCCTTCCGCTCTGTGGGTGGAACACCTATCTTCTTTAAACAAGGTAAGGGTAGTCGTTTATGGGATGAGGATGGCAAAGAGTACATCGATTATATCGGCTCTTGGGGCCCCATGATTTTGGGTCATGCGCATCCAGAAGTGATTGCTGCAGTGCAAAAAACAGCAGAAAACAGCCTGTCATTTGGTGCACCTACAGCACGTGAATTAGAAATGGCGGAATTGATTAACCACTTGGTACCAAGTATGGAGCAAGTGCGCTTAGTCAGCTCAGGTACTGAAGCAACCATGAGTGCCATTCGATTGGCACGAGGGTTTACCAATCGACAGAAAATCGTCAAGTTTGAAGGTTGTTATCACGGTCATGCCGACGCTTTGCTGGTGAAAGCCGGCTCAGGTTTGCTCACCTTTGGAACGCCAAGCTCAGCTGGGGTGCCTGCTGAGGTTGCTGCGCATACCTTGACTTTGCCTTATAACGATATCCCTAGTCTGCAAAAGTTATTCAGCGAAATCGGTCAAGAAATTGCCTGCGTCATCGTTGAGCCAGTCGCTGGTAACATGAATTTGATTACGCCCGCGGCTGGATTTTTACAAACACTCAGAGCTTTGTGCAGCGAGCACGGCGCAGTACTTATTTTTGATGAGGTGATGACCGGTTTTCGCGTAGCCAAGGGTGGCGCACAAGCGTTATATGGGGTGAATCCAGATTTGACCACATTGGGTAAAGTGATAGGCGGAGGATTGCCTGTAGGAGCGTTTGGTGGTCGTAAAGACATTATGCAATGTCTTGCCCCATTAGGTCCGGTATATCAAGCCGGCACGCTGTCTGGCAATCCTGTAGCCGTTGCTGCGGGTCTGGCAACATTAAATTTGATACAGCAAACAGGCTTTCATGAGCGTTTAGCGGCGACCACAAAATCTTTAACTGACGGGCTCTCAGCCATTGCTAGAGAGGCTGGGGTAGCATTTAGTGCGCAAGCGGTTGGTGGGATGTTCGGTATTTACTTTAGCGCTGAAGTGCCGAATAGTTTTGATGATGTCATGCAATCTGACCGTGATGCATTTAATCGCTTCTTCCATGCCATGCTTGATGATGGCATCTATCTAGCACCCTCTGCATTCGAAGCAGGCTTTGTTTCTGCGGCCCACAGCGAACAGGATATTGAGCAAACACTGAGTGCTGCAAGAAAATACTTTCAGTCTGGGCATTAACCCGCCTCAATTCATGGTTGAACAGCGCATTCAATCTATATAGAATTACAAAGTTTCACTGTAACGAATGCACTGGACACCAAAACCCTCGATTTGGTGTCCATTTTTATCAGTACTGACGAGGGATAGGAAATAGGCAGAAGCATGCCAGAGCAGCAAGGTTTATACCGTCCATCTAATGAGCGTGACGCTTGTGGAGTGGGCTTTATTGCGCATATCAAAGGCCAAAAAAGTCACCATATTATCCAGCAAGGTTTGCAAATTCTCGCCAACCTCACTCACCGAGGTGCGACTGGTTACGATCCAAAGTTGGGCGACGGCGCCGGCATTCTGATTCAGATGCCTGATGCCTTTATGCGTAAAGAGGCCAGCAAATTAGGTGTAACCCTGCCTGCTGAGGGTCATTACGCTGTCGGCACTGCCTTCCTACCGCAGAGCAAAAATGGTCGCGAAGCCTGCGAAACCATCATCCAACGTATTATTCACGAAGAAAAGCAAACCCTGCTGGCGTGGCGTGATGTACCGCGTGACAATCGCAATATTGCTGATGCAGCCAAAGAAGTTGAGCCAGTCATGCGACAAGTATTTATCGCACGTGACCCCAACTTGGCCTCGCAAGACGCTTTTGAGCGCAAATTATTTGTGATTCGTAAGCGCATTGAAAACGAAGTCCGTCACTTACAGTTAGACGACAAAAGCCAATTCTACTTCCCCTCTTTGTCCTCCAGAACCATCGTCTATAAAGGCATGTTGTTGGCCAATGAAGTGGGTGTGTACTACCAAGATTTAAATGATGAGAGCATGGTGTCTGCTTTGGCGCTGGTGCACCAGCGTTTTTCAACCAATACATTCCCGGCTTGGGATTTAGCCCATCCATTCCGCATGATTGCCCATAACGGCGAAATCAACACTGTGCGCGGAAATATTAATTGGATGACAGCGCGTCATGAGTCTATGCGCTCGGCTTTGATGGGTGAGGATTTAGAAAAAGTTTGGCCATTAATCGCTGAAGGTCAATCTGACTCAGCCGCCTTTGATAATGCGCTTGAGCTTTTGGTTGCCGGTGGTTACTCACTCCCTCACGCCATGATGATGTTGATTCCTGAAGCTTGGTCTAATGAAAGCGCCAATAAGTTAATGGACGCCGATCGTCACGCTTTCTATGAGTACCATGCTGCGTTGATGGAGCCATGGGACGGTCCTGCTGCGGTAGCATTTACCGATGGCCGTATGATAGGCGCGACACTAGACCGTAACGGTTTGCGTCCTGCACGATATCTAGTGACTGACGATGATTATGTGATGATGGCCTCTGAAATGGGCGTACTCACATTCCCGCAAGAGCGCATTGTGAAAAAATGGCGCTTGCAACCTGGCAAAATGTTGCTGATTGATATGGAACAAGGCCGCATCATTGACGATGCAGAAGTCAAACAGCAACTGGCTCAAGCAAAACCTTATAAACAATGGATTGAGAAATCACGCTACTTCTTGGGCGACTTGCCTAAAGTGGAAGGCGAATTAGAGCTCAACGAAAATCTGTTGGATACACAACAAGCCTTTGGCTACAGCCAGGAAGATATTAAATTTATCCTGCAACCAATGTTAGCCAATGGCGAGGAAGCCGCTGGTTCTATGGGTAACGATAGTGCTCTGCCAGTACTGTCAAATAAACCCAAGGTACTTTATAACTACTTCAAACAGTTATTCGCCCAGGTGACCAATCCTCCGATTGATCCGATTCGTGAAGAATTGGTGATGTCGCTCGTCACATTTATTGGTCCTAAACCTAACCTTCTTGGTATCGACGAGACCAACCCGCCCATGCGTCTGGAAGCAAGTCAGCCGGTATTGACTCTCGATGAGCTGGAACAGATTAAATCTATTCATAAGCTCACCAATAACCAATATCGCTCACTCACATTAGATATTACCTATGCCGCCGAACAAGGCGAAGCAGGAATGGCTAAAGCGCTGGATACATTGTGCAAGGCGGCGACTCAAGCCGTTCAAGATGGCATTAATGTGTTGATTTTGTCTGACCGCAATGTCAGCCGTACACGTCTTGCTATCCCAGCTTTATTGGCCTGTTCTGCTACCCATCAACACTTGGTGCGCGCAGGTCTACGAACAAGTACTGGCCTAGTGGTCGACACTGGCTCAGCACGCGAAGTACATCATTTTGCATTGTTGGGAGGCTACGGCGCTGAAGCAGTTTGTCCATGGTTGGTATTCCGCACTGTGCAAGATGTAACACCAAATGATGAATACCAAAGCACCAAGAATTTTGTGAAGGCCGTCGGAAAAGGTCTACACAAAGTGATGTCAAAAATGGGTATTTCGACTTATCAATCCTATTGCGGTGCACAAATTTTTGAAGCGATAGGTTTGAATTCTGAGTTTGTAGAAAAGTACTTTACTGGCACCGCCAGCCATATCGAGGGCATCGGTTTAAGCCAAGTAGCGGCTGAGGCATTGAAAATGCATCAACAAGCATTTGGTGATGACCCCGTGTTGGCAAACGCTTTAGATGCTGGTGGTGAATATGCCTTCCGTATCCGCGGCGAACAACACATGTGGACGCCAGATTCGATTGCCAAGTTACAACATGCAACGCGCACTGGTTCTGCATCTACCTATAAAGAATATGCCAAACTGATTAATGATCAAAGCCAGCGCCATATGACTTTGCGTAGCTTATTTGAGATTCAGTCCGCAGGCGCTCCTATTTCTATTGATGAAGTTGAGCCTGCCAAAGAAATCGTTAAACGTTTTGCTACCGGCGCGATGTCACTTGGCTCTATCTCTACCGAAGCACATACGACCTTGGCGATTGCGATGAACCGTATCGGCGGAAAATCGAATACTGGTGAAGGTGGTGAGGATCCAAAACGCTTTATCCCAGTATCCAAAGCCAGCTCACTCGCTGAAGTGATTGGTGCTGCGCTGATTGAGCGAGATATTCCGCTCCAAGCCGGTGACTCCATGCGCTCCAAAATTAAACAAGTGGCCTCTGGTCGCTTTGGGGTGACTGCTGAATATTTGGCGAATGCGGATCAAATTCAAATCAAGATGGCGCAAGGCGCTAAGCCCGGTGAAGGTGGACAATTGCCCGGCCACAAAGTGAGCCCATATATCGCCGAACTACGCTTCTCGGTTCCAGGTGTAGGCTTGATTTCCCCTCCGCCACATCACGATATTTACTCGATTGAAGATTTAGCGCAGTTGATTCACGACTTGAAAAACGCCAATCCCAAAGCAGATATATCTGTGAAATTGGTATCAGAGACTGGTATCGGCACAGTCGCTGCTGGGGTGGCCAAAGCCAAAGCAGATCATATCGTGGTCGCGGGTCATGATGGCGGTACTGGGGCATCCCCAATTTCCTCTATCAAACACGCAGGGACTCCATGGGAAATTGGCTTGGCTGAAACTCAACAAACCTTGGTGATGAATCAATTGCGAGGCCGCGTGGTATTGCAAGTTGACGGTCAAATGAAGACTGGTCGTGATGTCGTTATAGGCGCCTTGCTTGGTGCAGATGAGTTTGGTTTTGCTACCGCACCTTTGGTGGTAGAGGGCTGCATTATGATGCGTAAATGCCATCTCAATACCTGTCCAGTCGGTGTGGCTACCCAAGATCCGGTACTAAGACAGCGTTTCACTGGCCAGCCAGAACATGTCGTGAATTACTTCTTCTTTGTTGCCGAAGAAGTGCGAGAAATCATGGCGCAAATGGGCCTCCGTAAGTTTGATGACTTGATTGGTCGCGCTGATTTATTAGATATGCAAAAAGGTCTGGACCACTGGAAAGCAGCTGGCTTAGATTTCAGCCGCATCTTCTATCAACCAAAGATGAAAAATACGGTATCTCTGCGTCACAATGAAAAGCAAGACCATGGCTTGGACAAAGCGTTGGATAACGAGTTAGTGCGTCTATCCAAAGCCGCATTAGAAAAAGGTGAAAAGGTCAGCATCGATTTACCAGTATTTAATACCAACAGAACCGTAGGTACCACGCTGTCTCACCAGATTGCCGCTCGTTATGGTCGTACAGGCTTGCCGGATGACACGATTCATATCAAATTAACTGGCACGGCTGGTCAAAGTTTTGCTGCATTCTTGGCCAAGGGTATTACTCTGGAACTGCAAGGCGAAGGTAATGATTATGTCGGCAAAGGTCTATGCGGTGGTCGCATTATTATCAAGCCACCAGTAGCATTCCGCGGTGTTGCGCACGAGAATATCATTGTCGGTAATACCGTAATGTATGGTGCAACGACAGGTGAAAGCTATTTCTCTGGGGTAGCAGGTGAGCGTTTCTGCGTGCGTAACTCCGGTGCTAGCGCAGTCGTCGAAGGCGTGGGAAATCATGGCTGTGAATATATGACAGGTGGCACAGTGGTCATTTTGGGTCAGACTGGCTTGAATTTCGCTGCCGGGATGTCTGGTGGTGTTGCTTATGTATACGATGAAGATGGCATGTTTGCTAAACGTTGCAACATGTCCATGGTGTCTTTGGAAAAAGTCGAGGCAGCCAATAAAGTCCCGGCTGGCGCGATTCAACATCTGAATCAACCAGACGAGGTTACTTTGCTGGATTTGATTGATAAACATATCGCTTATTCAGACAGTGCTCGCGCTAAAGCACTGCGTGCTGACTGGGAAACTAGCCGTACTAAATTTGTCAAAGTAATGCCGAATGAATACAAACGCGCGTTGACCGAATTGGCCGCCGCATCAAACAAGGAAGCTGCTTAATATGGGTAAAGTCACTGGATTTTTAGAGTTTGACCGACTTTCCGAGGCCAATTTGCCGGTTGGTGAGCGCGTCAAAAATTATCGTGAATTCGTCATTCATTTGAGCGATGACGAGGCCAAGGTGCAAGGCGCACGTTGTATGGACTGCGGTATTCCATTCTGTACCAACGGCTGTCCAATCAATAATATTATTCCTGATTGGAATGATTTGGTTTATCAGCAAAATTGGCGTGAAGCGATTGACGTTTTACACTCCACCAACAATTTCCCAGAGTTTACTGGTCGTATTTGTCCCGCCCCTTGTGAAGCAGCTTGTACTCTGAATATCAACAGCAATCCGGTTGGTATCAAATCTATTGAGCACGCGATTATTGATAAGGCATGGGAAAATGGCTGGGTAGTTCCAGAGCCACCAAAACATAAAACTGGTAAGAAAATTGCCATTGTAGGTTCTGGCCCTGCCGGTCTGGCAGCAGCGCAACAATTAGCTCGCGTGGGTCATCAAGTGGTAGTGTTCGAGAAAGAATCTCGCATCGGTGGTTTGCTACGCTACGGCATCCCTGACTTTAAGTTAGAGAAAAGTCATATCGATAGACGTATGCAACAAATGCAAGCCGAGGGCGTGGAATTCCGTGTCAACCACAAGGTGGGTGACAATGTAAACGCAGAAGATTTAGTCAAAGATTATGACGCCGTAGTTTTGGCAGGTGGTGCTGAGTATCCGCGTGATCTGCCCGTGCCAGGTAGAGAGTTCGATGGCGTACACTTTGCTATGGATTTCCTTGCACCACAAAATAAAGTAGTGGCAGGCGACAAGATAGAAAACCAAATTAAAGCCACTAATAAACATGTAGTAGTCATTGGTGGTGGTGATACAGGATCCGACTGTGTGGGCACATCTAACCGCCACGGTGCGGCGAGCATTACTCAGTTCGAATTGATGCCGCAGCCACCTGAAAAAGAAAATAAAGAGTTGGTTTGGCCAAATTGGCCACTCAAACTGCGCACTTCCAGCTCACATGAAGAAGGCTGTGAACGTGACTGGTCCGTGACTACCAAAAAATTGATAGGCGAAAATGGCAAAGTCACTGGTTTAGTGGCAGCACGAGTCGAATGGAAAGACGGCAAAATGCAAGAAGTGCCGAATTCCGAGTTCACTATTAAAGCGGATTTGGTGTTATTGGCGATGGGCTTTGTTAGTCCGATACAAAAAGTTTTAGATGCTTTTGGTATTGAAAAAGACCAGCGCGGCAACGCTAAAGCCGATACTGAAGGTCAACTGAGCTACCATACTTCAGTAAACAAGGTATTTGCTGCTGGCGATATGCGTCGTGGTCAATCCTTGGTGGTATGGGCTATCCGTGAAGGACGCCAATGCGCCCGTGCAGTTGATGAATTCCTGATGGGAAGTTCAACACTGCCCCGATAAACACAAGGGTGCTTAGGCACCCTTTTTTGTAGATAAGCGATTCATGAGCCCATTAAAAAACGACACCTTCCTGCGCGCATTGTTGCGCCAACCAACTCCATACACCCCTGTGTGGATGATGCGTCAGGCGGGTCGCTATCTCCCTGAATATCGCGCAAGCCGTAAAAATGCTGGTAGCTTTATGCAGCTATGCCAGAGTCCTGATTTTGCCACTGAAGTCACATTACAGCCCTTAGACCGTTATCCTCAATTAGACGCTGCGATTTTATTTTCTGACATTCTGACCGTGCCGGATGCTATGGGTCTAGGTTTGTATTTTGAAGAGGGTGAAGGGCCTAAATTTGAGCGCACGCTACAGTTGGAAGAAGATATCAAGCAACTGTCTGTTCCAGACATGACTAAGCTGCAATATGTATTCGATGCTGTCCGCCAAATTCGTCATGCGCTCGATGGTCGCGTGCCATTAATCGGTTTCTCAGGAAGCCCATGGACACTTGCCACCTATATGGTGGAAGGCAAAGGTGGTACAGACTTTCTTAATACCAAGAAAATGGGCTATGGCAGACCCGATTTGTTGCACCATATCTTGACTACAACGGCCGATACTGTCACCCAATATCTAAACGCACAAATAGAAGCTGGTGCACAAGCGGTCATGATTTTTGATTCTTGGGGTGGGGCGCTTTCTCATGCTGCCTATCAAGAGTTCTCACTACAATATATGCAACGCATTATTGCTGGGTTGCATAAAAATTATGATGGGCAAAAAATACCCTGCATTATGTTTACCAAAGGCGGGGGGCTTTGGTTAGAGGCTCAAGCCAATAGCGGTGCGGATGCACTTGGACTAGATTGGAGTGTAGACATAGGCGAGGCAAGACGCCGTGTGGGAGATCAGGTGGCTCTGCAAGGGAATATGGATCCGGCTATTTTGCTATCCACCCCGGCAGCAATAGAAAAAGAAGTGGCGCGAATTTTAGCTAGCTATGGCCATGGTCAGGGCCATGTATTCAATTTAGGGCATGGTATTACGCAATGGACCGACCCTGAAAATGCCTTGGCGATGTTGGCTGCGATTAAGCAACTTAGTCCGCAATATCACGCGACTTAAATGTCAGGTATCTAAAACTCCATAGGATCAACATCCACATGCCAGCGAACTCGACTGGCGAGTTTGCTCTCCCTCAATGGCGCTATCAACTGTGATAAAAGTTTTTGTAAAGCGCCGCGCTGTTGTGACTGCAATACAATTTGTCCCCGCTCCATGCCTTTAAGTCGCTCCATCTGCGCCCGCATAGGAGGATAACAAGTGACTTGCTTAGCCTGAGCGCGAACCTGAGCATATGCCAGTTGCAAGAAAGCATCCACATCTCGATATTGCGTCGCCTCAGCACGAATCAATGCCATAAAAGTATAGGGTGGAAAGCTCGCAATAGCCCGCTCTTCCATCAACTTGCTTGCGTAATTGGCATAATCTTGTTGTACCAAAGCAGTAAACAAGGGATGTTCTGGGAAACTGGTTTGTATCAACACTTCACCTGCTTTGTCAGCTCGACCTGCACGACCTGCCACCTGCATCAACTGTGCGAAAAGTCGCTCAGAAGCTCTAAAGTCCGGACTAAATAACGCGCTATCTGTATCCAGCACACCCACCAAAGTTAAATTTGGGAAATCGTGACCTTTGGCAAGAATTTGTGTGCCGACCAAAATATCAATTTCTTGTGCATGGACTTTGTCGAGCAAGTCGGACAATGCATCTTTACGGCTAATCGTGTCTCTATCCACCCGCGCAATCTTGGCTTGGGGAAAGAGCTTCACCAAGGTTTCTTCCAAACGTTGTGTACCCTGTCCCGTGGCCTGCAAGTCGGCATTGCCACAACTTGGGCATTGGCGCACGATAGACTGCTCGTGTCCGCAATGATGGCAACGTAATTTGCCTTGTTTTAAATGTACGACTAAGCGACTACTACAACGACTACATGGCGCAATCCAATGACAGGCACTACATAGCAGAACCGGTGCATAGCCACGTCGATTAATGAATAACAAGCTTTGCTCACCTCGCTCCAGTCGAACTTTAAGCGCTTGTATTAGCGGCTGGGACAATCCGTTTTGCAAAGGCAGCGTTGCAGTATTCAATGTATAAATACTCGGTAAGCTCGCATTCTCTACAGCACGTTGCGGCAAGACCATGCGTTTAAACTTGCCCGTCTCAGCGTTTTGCCAACTCTCCAGTGAAGGAGTGGCACTTCCAAGGAGTATCGGGACGTTTGCCTGCTGGGCTCTGACTAAAGCGATATCACGTGCATGATAGCGCATGCTGTCTTGTTGTTTAAACGAGGCATCATGTTCCTCATCCACAATGATGATGGCAAGTTTTGGCATGGGGGTAAATACCGATAGGCGGGTGCCAATCACGATACGAGCGCGACCAGTTTGCGCTTGATGCCAATGATGTAAACGCTCACCATCGGACAAATGACTATGCAAAGTGACCAATGGGATATGCGGGAAACGCTGACGGAATCTAGCCTCTAGCTGTGGCGTTAAATTAATCTCTGGTACCAAAATCAAGGCTTGGCTATCGGGTTTTTGCAACACCTGTTGCAGAATCTGCATATACACTTCGGTCTTACCACTGCCTGTAACGCCATACAGTAAAAAGGCTTGAAACTGACTGAGTTGTGCCAGCACTCCAGTCACAGCCGCTTGTTGTTCTGCATTCAAAGTCTGCGCGTTGAGAGGGAAGTGAGTGGGTGCGGACGCCTGCCACTCAAACTTTTCTACCCAGCCTTGCGCCATCAAAGCCATTAAGGCTTTTTGCCATACGCTGGAAAGTTGTTTTAGTTGAGCTTCCGTTTTTTCACCCTCTTGCAATGCTAACAAAAGCTTGCGTTGCACCACTTGTCGCGCAGGAATCTGCTGCTGCAGTTGCGCGCATTTAAGGGCCTCTGGACTGAGACGATACGCAAATATACGCAACATCGGAGCTGGTTTTAACTGCCTTAATCGTGCTGGCAAAATAGCAAGCAAGGCTTGTCCAAAAGGGTATTGATAATAATCAGCGCAGAAACGCATTAGACGGAAGGTGGTCTCGTCTAGTATGGGCTCGTCATCAAAACTACGTGAAATGGTCTTTAGTTTATCTAAGGCGTAATCACTGTGTTGAGAAAAACCCATCACGATGCCCACCATTTTGCGATTTCCAAATGGGACTTCGACACGCTGCCCTATACGTAGCGACAAGTTACCCGACAAATAGTCGAATAGCCGCTCTAAAGGAACATCGAGTGCGACGTTCACAATTTGATTTTGGCTTGCATTAGATGCGTGATTAGGGGATGAGGACATGCCGGCATTAGGTTAGAATAACGCCTTTATTTTCTCATTTAGATGTCAGCCTTGAAAGCACATATTGCCCATTTATTGTCAGCCGCCCTGGATGCTCTGAAAAGCCAGTCCAATCTTGATTTTGAAGCGTTGACGATACAGTTAGAACGCCCAAAAAACAAAGCACATGGTGATTTCTCAAGTAACCTTGCAATGTTATTGAGCAAACAACTGAAACAAAACCCTCGTGTGATTGCTGAACAACTGATTGCAAACTTGCCTAAGTCTGATCAGATTGCCAAAACGGAGATTGCTGGGGCAGGTTTTATCAACTTCTTTTTAACTGACGCTGCAAAGCAGTATGTGATACATCACATACTCAAGCACGGCACTGAATATGGTCAGCATCAGCATGGTCAAGGCAAAAAAGTGCAAATTGAATTTGTCTCTGCCAACCCGACCGGTCCATTGCACGTAGGCCATGGTCGTGGCGCAGCAGTAGGCGATTGTATCGCGCGTCTGCTGGAAGCGAATGGCTGGCAGGTCACACGCGAGTTCTACTACAACGACGCGGGTGCACAAATTGACAATCTCACCACCTCTGTACAACTACGCTGTAAAGGCATAGGTCCTGATCATCCCGACTGGCCTGAGGACGGATATCGTGGTGACTACATTGTGGATGTGGCGCAGGCCTTTATGAGCAAACAAACTGTTAGGGCAGATGATATGCAAGTCAGCGCTAATGGTGATGCCGATGATAGAGAAGCGATTCGTGCTTTTGCCGTTGCTTATTTGCGTCACGAGCAAGACCAAGATTTAAAAGCATTTCAAATCCAATTTGATGTGTTCTCTTTGGAGTCAGCTCTGTATCAACAAGGCAAAGTTGAAAAAACCGTACAAGACCTCATCGCAAGTGGTCACACCTATGAGCAAGACGATGCATTGTGGTTAAAAACCACGCATTTTGGTGATGACAAAGATCGTGTCATGCGTAAAAGCGAAGGCGGCTATACTTACTTTGTACCCGATGTCGCCTACCATGTCGACAAATGGCAACGTGGCTATGAGCGCGTGATTAATGAGCAGGGCGCAGATCACCACAGTACCATTACGCGAGTGCGTGCTGGCTTGCAAGCTTTGAATATTGGTATTCCACAAGGTTGGCCAGAATATGTATTACATCAAATGGTAATGGTCATGCGTGGCGGTGAAGAGGTTAAAATTTCTAAACGGGCTGGCAGTTATGTGACTTTGCGCGACCTAATTGAAGAGGTTGGTTGTGATGCTACACGTTACTTCCTTGCGGCGCGTAAACCAGATTCGCAACTGGTGTTTGATATTGACCTAGCCCGTTCCAAGTCAAATGAAAACCCGGTGTATTACATTCAATATGCTCACGCAAGAATTTGTAGTGTCTTGCATCAATGGCAAGGAAGCAATGAACAACTAAGCGCAAGTGATTTATCTGTACTGACAGGTGATCACGAAATTGCTCTGATGCAAAGATTAAGCGAGTTTCCTGAAATCGTCGAAGCAGCTGGTCAGGAATTAGCCCCGCATATCGTCGCGACTTATCTTCGAGATTTAGCAGCAGATTTACATAGTTTTTATAACGATAATAAAATTTTAGTCGATGATGATGTCATCAAATTGGCACGTTTAGCGTTAATCAATGCCACACGACAAGTGTTGCACAACGGTTTATCGCTATTAGGCGTTTCTGCCCCAGAAAAGATGTAACGAGACAATATTAACAATTGAGTTGAAGGATAAATGATGATGAACCGTGACTACAAACCCATGACACAAAAGTCTAGTGAGAAATCTAACCCATTTCTGAGTGGCTTTATTGTTGGCTTAGTGACGGGTGTCATTCTGGCGGCTGGGCTGACCATTTATCTCAAAATAGGCGATAGCCCCTTTACCAGCAAAAACGAGTCTGCTGAAGAAATTACAGCGGACAAGAATGTAGATAAAACCGAAGAAAATAAAAAAAATCGCTTTGATTTCTACAACATTTTGCCGAGTAATGAGTCAAAAGTTACAGAGCAAGAAATTAAACAAATGGACGATGCTGATAATGCTAAGCCGCAAGAGACTTTTTTCTTGCAAGTGGGAGCATTTCAAACCGAACAAGAGGCAGATAATCTAAAAGCCAAATTGGCTTTACTTGGCATAGAGGCGATTGTGCAAAGCACACCCATACAAGACAAAGGTGTGCTGCATCGTGTCAGAGTCGGTCCATTTGTAGATATGGTACAAGTGAATAAAGCAAAAGCGAATCTTGCAGAGAATGGCTTTAAAGCTGATTTGATTAAAGTAAACAACCCTTAAAAGCAAAGGATAATTTCATGAAAAAACTCATCACTGCTTTACTCATGCTAGTTAGTTTGAGTGTATTTGCAGAACCTCAAATGGGTGTGGAGTTTAACCAAACCATACAGCCCATTCCGACCGATAGCCCAGGCAAAATTGAAGTAGTAGAGCTGTTTTGGTATGGCTGTCCGCACTGCCACGAATTGGATCCTCAGTTAAACGCATGGGTCAAAAAGCAGGCAAAAGATGTAGTGTTTAAACGTGTGCCAGCGGTTCCCCGTCCTGATTGGGTGCCCATGGCCAAAGTGTTTTATGTGATGGAATCTTTAAATTTAACCGAAAAGCTTCACACCAAATTGTTTGATGCTATCCATAAACAAAAGGCTTTCAGACCCGATGATGAGAAAGCTGCAACAGAATGGTTGGTGAGAGAGTCTGGATTGGATAGAAAAAAAGTGGAATCTGAATTCGCCTCTTTTTCAATTAACACCAAGATTAATACCGCAGCACAAATCTTCCGCGCAACAGGTGCAACCGGTGTACCGACACTGTTGATTGATGGCAGATATATCACTTCAGTGACAATGGCAGGTGGCCCACAAGAGCTATTCAATACAGCCAACTACATTATTGAAAACTTGCGCAAAGCTGGCAAAAAATAACCCCGTATGTCAGCACCCAAGGTATTCATCACTGGCGCCTCTAGCGGCATAGGTAAAGCACTTGCGCTACAGTATGCCGCTCAAGGTGCTACTCTAGGTCTAGTCGCTAGGCGTGGAGAATTATTAGAGACACTTCAGGCAGAGCTTAATTGTCCCTGTATGATTTTTACTGCAGATGTACGCGATGCTGAGTCCCTCCAACGTGCGGCGAATACATTTATCGAGCAGTTCGGCTTACCTGATATTGTGATTGCCAATGCAGGCGTCAGTGCGGGTACGCTGACAGAAAATCAACACGATAATCAAACGTTCCAAGCCATTTTTGCCATCAATGTATTTGGCATGGTCAGCACTTTTCAACCATTTATTCAGGGCATGAAACAAGCCGGTCGAGGTCAATTGGTCGGAATAGCCAGTGTCGCCGGTATTCGCGGTCTTCCGGGTGCGGGCGCTTACAGCGCATCCAAAGCTGCCGCCATCTCCTATCTAGAAAGCCTACGTGTAGAGTTGGCGCCTAGTCATATTCAAGTCGCCACGATTGCGCCAGGCTATATCCGCACACCGATGACCGATGTGAACGCCTACCCTATGCCATTTTTAATGGATGTTGATGTAGCCGCACAAAAGTTCGTCAAAGCCATTTCCAAAAAAACACGCTTCGTTGTGATTCCATGGCAAATGGGAGTACTCGCTAAATTGATGCGTTTAATTCCGCCAGCTTTATGGGATTTTGCGCTTCGCCATGCTCCACGCAAAGCCCATGCCAATTGGGATTGGCTATAACAACTACATCATAGTATCGGGACGATAATTCGGATCCCAAAGTTGTAGATATCGCTCTGATTGATTCAATAAATCCTTATCCATCTCTTCAAACTGATGCTCTGGTGGTATCTCCGTCGATTCCGATAAGGCATTAAATCCCAATCCTAATTTATTATGTTCAATGCTAAATCCTATAAAGCTCAGGATGGTAGGGTACATATCAAAATGTAATATCTGATCTCGATTTTTATCGAACTTTTGTCTGGAAATAAACTGGTTGTAAATACGTCTTTGCTGATTCTTTTCGACGGTATCATAAACAGGATTTTCCATAGCTAGATGATCGCCTGTAATCACAATTTGCGTATCATTGATCATGCCCGACTGCTTGATAAACTGGACCAGTTGCGCCACCTGATTGGCAGTACATTCCACGATTTTGGGGAAATTATTCACCCCATTTTTGACACAATAGCGCGAGTAATGGCCGTCGGGGCCATGCGTATCTATCGTGCTGATTGTAAAATTAAAACGCTGGCCGGACTGATGGAGTTGTTTGAGTTTTTGTTTGGCCGCAGCGAGCAAATCATCATCATATAGGCCCCAATAATTTAACTCGCTATCTTTCAAATTTCCTCTTAATTCGTCTTTACCATAAACCTCTTGATAGTGATGTTCGCGATAAAATTTCCCTTTACCCGAAAAATTTAGTGCATCGCCGCCCATATACACATTGTAATAGCCAGCGGCATGTAATATGTCTCCCAAGCAAATTGCATTGGGTAAAAAAGTTTTGATATTCTCACCCACGCCGTTTCCATCATAGAGGCTGACACTTTTGAGCGGAATACCACATTGTGTCGCTATCATTCCCGCAATGGTCCAACCGGTTCCGGGCGCCTGTCTGAAATCACTAAAAGTTAAACCCTTGAATTGATCTAAGCTGGTCAATAAATTCTTGTCAAAAAGGGTAGGCTTTTGATAGCTATTCTCTAAGCTCTCCACATAAATTAGTACTAAATTTTTAGGCTTTACTGGGGTGACTTTTACCCCATGTGGATCAACATAGTGCATAGAGAAGTAGTCTTGACCCAGTCTATGGTGGATATAGGCTGAAAGGGAAAACTGAATAGCAAAATACACAAAACCGAACATCAAAAAGTAGATGGGAGCGCGATGATTAATCGTCCAATAAAGACCTTTCAACACACGAATATTCCCTAAGCGCGCAGGTCGTGTAATCCAATGCTCAGAACCATGAACGATAAACATGGCAATCGAATATTCGATGACAACCAATAGAACTGAGCAGAGCAAAGGCAATAACAAGCACCACATCACAAAACTTCGAATCAATGCGGTATCTGTATCGACTAATCCATCCATACCGAATTGGAGGTGATACAAGACTTGCTCAAGGGAGGGTTCACCAAAGTTATCACCTACCCAATAAGCTAATAAGGCGAGGAAAAATCCTGAGAAGTAGGTAATAAACCTGAGACTAGCCCGTATAGGATGATGATGACGCTGATAGAAATTTCTCATGAAAAGTGGCTTATTCCACCGTCACAGATTTGGCTAAATTTCTTGGCTTATCGACATCGGTGCCTCTAGCTAAGGCCGTGTGATATGCCAGTAATTGCACAGGGATACAGTGCATAATCGGGGAAAGCACACCCACATGACGGGGGGTGCGTATGACAAATACATCTTCACTTGCAGCAAACTGACTGTCGGCATCAGCAAAAACGAATAATTGGCCGCCACGCGCTTTGACCTCCTGCATATTCGATTTTACTTTTTCCAATAAAGCGTCATTCGGTGCAATCACAACCACAGGCATATTGGCATCTACCAATGCCAAAGGACCATGTTTTAATTCACCAGCTGGATAGGCTTCTGCGTGAATATATGTAATCTCTTTAAGTTTGAGAGCACCTTCTAGCGCTATCGGGTAATGTATGCCCCGTCCCAAGAATAGAGCATTTTGTTTTTCTGCAAACAACTTAGACCACTCGCTAATTTGTGGCTCTAGGTTTAAGACATGTTGCACACTGGTTGCGATTTGACGTAATTCGGATAAGTATTCTTGTTCTTTTTTATCATCCACCAAACCACGCGACTTACCCAAAGTAACCGCTAGGATAAATAAAGCGATGAGTTGTGTAGTAAATGCTTTGGTCGACGCTACGCCGATTTCAGCGCCAGCGCGCGTATAGAAAACTAATTTTGATGCACGCGGAATAGCGCTTTCCAATACATTGCAAATCGCCAATGTTTTCTCATGGCCTAACTTGACTGCATGTTTTAATGCCTCCATGGTATCAAGCGTTTCGCCAGATTGAGAGATAGTAACGACTAACTGACTTGGTCTAGGAACTGAGCTTCGATAACGGTACTCGCTAGCAATCTCTACAGCCGTTTGAATCTGAGCAATTTCTTCAAGCCAATATTTGGCAGTCATAGCAGCGTAATAGCTAGTTCCGGCTGCCAAAATTAATACACTATCGACTCCCTGAAATACCTCATTAGCCTGCTCGCCAAACAGGCTATCATCAAATTTCTGCAACTCCATCAGTGCATGCAATGTATCTGAAATTGCCTTGGGTTGTTCATAGATTTCTTTCTGCATGAAGTGGGTATAAGGCCCCAACTCCATGGAGGATAGTGTCACATCGCTGGTATGTACTTTGCGATTGACTTGCTTACCGCTGGCGTCTTGAATGGTGACCGTATCCACGGTTAACTCAGCAATGTCTCCATCTTCTAGATAAATAATTTGCTTGGTCTCTGCCAACACTGCGGAAACATCTGATGCCAAATAATTGGCTTGTTGGCCCAAGCCTATCAAAAGCGGGCAACCATATCGAGCGACTACTATCTTGTCGGTTTCATTCAAGGCTATCGCGGCAATCGCATAAGCTCCCTGTAATTCTGCACTTGCTTTAACAACGGCCAGCTTTAGATCTTTGCTTTGCTGATAATAGTAATGAATGAGATGGGCGATGACTTCAGTATCTGTTTGAGAGGTAAATTCATAGCCCAGTTTGGTGAGCCTAATTCTCTCTTCATCATGATTCTCAATAATGCCGTTATGCACGATGGCAATTTCACCTCGTGATATGTGTGGATGGGCGTTATTTTCCGTGACCCCACCATGGGTAGCCCAGCGCGTGTGACCAATACCTATGAGTCCAGATAGTTTCTCAATCTGAGCTTGGGCTTGCAAAGCACTTACCCGACCTACCGCGCGAACACGTTGAATACCTTGTGGATTAATGACGGCAATACCAGCGGAATCATAACCACGGTACTCCAGTCGACTCAACCCTTCGATGAGCACTGGGACAATATCTTTTTGGGCAATCGCACCAACAATTCCACACATAAACGCTGGCTATCCTTTTAGGTTTTTGGTTTTTTTACTGGTCTTTTCCAACCAGGAAGACTGATTTGTTGTTTGGCGCGACAAACGGTAAGCTGATCTGCAGGTGCGTCTTTAGTAATGGTTGAGCCTGCAGCAATCGTGGCGTTTTTACCTATGGTTACTGGTGCAACCAATTGTGTATCTGATCCTATGAAAGCTCCATCTTCAATGACGGTACGATATTTGTTTGCGCCATCATAATTGCAAGTAATCGTGCCAGCGCCAATATTCACGCTACTACCAATATCGCTATCGCCCAAATAGGACAAATGATTGGCTTTGCTCGCACGTTGAATATGGGTATTTTTTAACTCAACAAAATTGCCAATATGCACTTCATCCTCGAGTGTCGAGTTTGGTCTTATTCTTGCAAATGGCCCTATCTGACAGTTTGCACCAATTTTACTATCTTCGATTTGGCAATTCGCTTGTATCTGGGTTGCCTGCTGAATAGTGCTATTTTTGATGATACTGTAAGCGCCTACTTTCACTCTGTCACCGAGAGTCACTGTACCCTCAAAGATACATCCAACGTCTATCTGGACATCTCTCCCAACCTGCAATTCACCTCGCACATCAATTCTTTGTGGGTCGAGCAGAGTCACTCCTTGCTGCATCAGATGCTGCGCATATCTCAACTGATATACACGTTCAAGTCTTGCCAAATCTGCCTTACTGTTGACGCCTTCAACACTCATTTCATCATGTGCTAATGCTGTATGGACCTCGTACCCTTGCTTGACTGCCATCGCAATGATGTCAGTCAAATAATATTCACCTTGTGCATTGTGATTAGTGAGTTGTGATAGCCAAGTTTTAAGATTGACGTTGTGTATGGTCATAATGCCTGTATTGACCTCGTCGATTTTACGCTGGGCATCATTGGCATCTTTATGCTCAACAATGGCTTGCACTTGGCCTGTTGCATCTCGTACGATGCGCCCATAACCATCTGGCTGTTGCTTTTTAACCGTCATGAGTCCCAAAGCATGGCTGCCTTGTATAAGTTGCTGACAAGCGCTCACGGATACCAGTGGAACATCTCCCAATAAGACCAACGTATTGGCATCATCGTCCAAATGTTGCACCGTTTGTTGTAAAGCATGCCCGGTACCTAGTTGTTGTGCTTGCTCTACCCAAATCAAATCATTTTGATGGGTAAATTGTTGGCGAACTTGCTCGCCGCCGTAACCATACACCACAATTATTTTATTAGCGGCTAACTGACGCGCCGCATTAATCACGTGTCCAAGCAAAGGGATGCCTGCTAACTGGTGTAGCACTTTGGGAATATCTGAGCACATGCGAGTGCCTTTTCCCGCGGCGAGTATAACAACATTCAATTTTTTAGACATATTGGTAGGTGATCGTAATCAACCTTCAAATTGTAATGTATAAAGGCGGCTACAAGATAAAAATGCTATCGGAAATTATAAGCATAAACAAAAAAGGCAGCCTAAGCTGCCTTATTTTGTTTAGTGCACTTTTTTGCGCAGTTTAGAGATGGCTTGCAATTGAGCAATTGCCTCGGCCAACTCGGTCTGAGCAAGTGCGTAATTTACTTCACTTGCGTTACTCTTCAATGTTTCTTCTGCAATGCGTTTAGCTTCTAGCGCTTTTGCTTCATCTAAATCATGACCACGTATCGCCGTATCGGCCAATACCGTTACTAAGCCTGGTTGTACTTCTAATATTCCGCCCGAGACGAAGATTAATTGCTCTTCGTCACTATCGGCGACGGTAATACGTAAAGCGCCAGGTTTAATGCTGGTCAGCATTGGTGTGTGACGAGGATAAATACCGACTTCACCCATGATAGCTGGCGCAACAATAAATGTTGCCTCACCAGAGAAGATGGATTCTTCTGCACTTACCACATCAATTTTAATCGTCGTTGCCATATCAAGCCTTTCTTAATTAAGCCCTATTGCTAGCTTTGCCCAATTACAGAGTTTTGGCTTTTTCAACAGCTTCTTCAATATTACCCACCATGTAGAATGCCTGTTCTGGCAAATCATCATAGTCACCATTCACAATACCCTTGAAGCCTTTAATTGTATCTTTCAATGGTACGTATTTGCCTGGAGAACCAGTAAACACTTCAGCAACGTGGAATGGTTGTGACAAGAAGCGTTGGATTTTACGTGCACGGGCAACGGCCAATTTATCTTCTGGTGCCAATTCGTCCATACCCAAAATCGCAATAATGTCGCGCAATTCTTTATAGCGTTGCAATGTAGATTGAACCGCACGAGCCACTGTGTAGTGCTCTTCACCCACCACCAATGGATCCAGTTGACGTGATGTTGAGTCCAATGGATCAACCGCTGGGTAAATACCCAATGATGCAATATCACGAGAAAGAACAACTGTAGAGTCCAAGTGCTGGAATGTTGTCGCTGGGGATGGGTCAGTCAAGTCATCCGCAGGAACGTAAACTGCTTGAATAGAAGTAATAGAGCCCACCTTAGTAGAGGTAATACGCTCTTGCAATACGCCCATTTCTTCTGCCAATGTTGGTTGATAACCCACAGCAGATGGCATACGACCCAACAACGCAGACACTTCTGTACCTGCCAATGTGTAACGGTAGATGTTATCTACGAAGAACAAAATGTCACGGCCTTCATCACGGAATTTTTCCGCCATCGTCAAACCGGAAAGCGCAACACGTAAACGGTTACCTGGTGGCTCGTTCATCTGACCAAACACCATGGCTACCTTTGACTCTTCCATGTTATCTAATTTGATAACACCAGCTTCAGCCATTTCGTGGTAGAAGTCATTACCCTCACGAGTACGCTCACCCACACCTGCAAATACTGACAAACCTGAGTGCTCTTTAGCAATATTGTTGATCAATTCCAACATATTCACGGTTTTGCCCACACCGGCACCGCCGAACAGACCAACTTTACCGCCCTTAGCAAAAGGACATACCAAGTCAATCACCTTGATCCCTGTTTCTAACAAGTCTACAGATGGTGACAACTCTTCGAATGTTGGTGCTGGTTGGTGAATTTCGCGTTTTTCTTTAGCTTTGATTGGACCAGCTTCGTCAATCGGACGACCTAGCACATCCATAATACGACCTAATGTCGCGTTACCTACTGGAACAGAGATACCTGCACCAGTCGCTTTGACAGCCATACCACGGCGCAAGCCGTCTGTAGAGCCCATGGCAATCGTTCTAACAACGCCATCACCTAATTGTTGTTGTACTTCGAATGTCAGACCATCCTCAACGGCAGGGTCTTTCTCATCCAAAATCAAAGCCTCGTAAACTTTTGGCATTTGGTCACGTGCGAATTCCACGTCAACCACAGCGCCGATACACTGAACCACTTTACCTTGACTCATTTTAATTTCCCTATCTATGCTTAATTCGTGTTGATACCGATTAACCCGATACCGCTGCCGCACCGCCAACAATCTCAGAAATTTCTTTCGTAATTGCAGCCTGACGCGCCTTGTTGTATACCAACTTCAAATCATTAATTACTGTTTTTGCATTATCTGATGCTGCCTTCATCGCCACCATACGAGCGCTTTGCTCTGAAGCCATATTTTCAGCCACTGCTTGATAAATTAATGACTCGATATATCGGACCATTAAATCATCAATAATCGGTTGCGCATCTGGTTCGTAGATATAGTCCCATTGACCTTGCGGTGCACCCAACTTCTCACCTGATAAAGGAAGAAGTTGTTCTAAGATGGGCTCTTGTTTCATGGTATTGATGAAACGGTTGTAAGCAATATACAGCTGGTCAATTTCACCTGCTACATAGGCATCCAACATAATTTTTACTGGGCCAATCAACTTGTCGATATGTGGTGCATCACCCAAACCAACCAATGATGATTTCACATCAGCATTCACTCTGCTCATGAAAGAGCTACCTTTATTACCGATGGTGCAAACTTTCACACCTAGGTTGCTCTTGGACCACTCTTGCATTTGATTTACTGAAATTCGTAATACGTTGGTGTTCAAGCCACCACACAAACCTTTGTCGGAAGTAATGACGATTACCCCAACATTTTTAACATCACTTCTTTTGATCAAGAATGGATGTTTATATTCTGGTTCTGCGTGGGACATATGGGCAGCCACATTACGGATTTTCTCAGCATATGGTCGTGCCGCACGCATACGATCTTGCGCTTTACGCATTTTCGATGCTGCGACCATTTCCATCGCTTTGGTAATCTTCCGTGTATTTTCTACACTTTTGATTTTTGTCCTGATTTCTTTACTACCGGCCATGTTGTCTCCAGTATCGCTCGATTAGTAAGCGCTGTTGGCTTTAAAGTCTTCAATTGCCTTAGTCAATGCAGCTTCATCATCCTTGGACAAATCCAAAGTCTTAGTGATGCTTTCCACCAATGACTTGTATTTGGAACGAATGAAGGCATGCAATGCAGATTCAAATGCCAAAACTTTATTCACTGGCACATCATCCAAGAAGCCTTTATTGGCGGCATGCAAACTGATCGCCATATCAGCCACTGACAATGGTGCATATTGCGGTTGCTTCATCAGCTCTGTTACCAAGCGACCACGCTCCAATTGCTTACGGGTAGCTTCGTCAAGATCTGAGGCGAACTGCGCAAAAGCAGCCAATTCACGATACTGAGCAAGCGCCAAACGAACGCCGCCGCCCAATTTCTTAATCACTTTAGTTTGAGCCGCACCACCCACACGAGACACGGAAATACCCGCGTTAATCGCTGGACGAATACCGGCATTGAACAAGTCAGTTTCCAAGAAGATCTGACCGTCAGTAATCGAAATTACGTTGGTTGGAACGAAAGCAGAAACGTCACCCGCTTGGGTTTCAATAATAGGCAAGGCTGTCAATGAACCTGTTTTGCCTTTTACTTTACCGCCAGTGAATTTCTCAACGTACTCTTCATTAACACGCGCTGCACGCTCTAACAAACGTGAGTGGAGGTAGAAAACGTCACCTGGATAAGCTTCGCGGCCTGGTGGACGACGTAACAGCAAGGAAATTTGACGGTAAGCAACAGCTTGCTTAGACAAATCGTCATAAATAATCAATGCGTCTTCACCACGGTCACGGAAATATTCACCCATGGTACAACCCGCGTATGGAGCAATAAATTGCAAGGCTGCTGAGTCAGAGGCTGAAGCTGCAACAACGATGGTGTATTCCATCGCGCCATACTGTTCTAATTTACGCACTACATTAGCGATTGTTGAAGCCTTTTGGCCCACCGCAACATAGATACAGGTCATGTTCTGACCCTTTTGGTTAATAATCGCATCAACCGCAACCGCTGTCTTACCAGTTTGGCGGTCGCCAATAATCAACTCACGTTGACCGCGGCCAACTGGCACCATAGAGTCAACAGACTTCAAACCTGTTTGTACTGGTTGAGAAACTGATTTACGCGCAATCACACCTGGCGCTACCTTCTCAATTTTGTCAGTCATCTTGGCTTTGATTGGACCCTTGCCGTCAATTGGACGACCAAGCGCGTCAACAACGCGACCAATCAGTTCTGGACCAACGGGCACTTCCAAAATTTTGCCGGTACATTTACATGTATCGCCTTCGGTAATGTGCTCATAGTCACCCAATACAACCGCACCAACGGAGTCACGCTCCAGATTCAATGCAAGACCAAATGTATTGTTGGGGAACTCAATCATTTCACCGGCCATCACATTCGACAAGCCATGGATGCGCACAATACCATCCGTTACTGAAACGACCGTACCTTGAGTGCGGGCTTCTGCTGCAGATGAGAAATTCTCTAATCTGCTTTTAATCAGTTCACTGATTTCTGATGTTGATAACTGCATTTTATCTGTCTCCTGACCTAATCCGGTCTAACCTTTATGTATTCAAACTTTTGCTAGCTTTTCAGTGCATATTCCAATGATTGAAGCTGTCCTCGAACAGAGGCATCAATCACGGTATCGCCTACCACGATTTTGATACCACCAATTAATTCTGGATCGACTTTCACTTCTGCTTCAATTTTCTTGCCAAACTTAGCTTCGAGTTGTTTGATTAATGATTTCACTTGAGCCTCTGCAGGTTTAACCGCTGCGGTTAATTCTGCTTCTAGCACACCTTCATCTTCATCTTTAAGCGTCTCGAAAGCAGCAACAATATCGGCTACTATGCCTAAACGATTGTTCTCAACTAGCAATTTCACTAAGTTGTTGGCAGTCTCAGACAGCTTGCCTTTGAAAATCGCTAACAAGGTTTTCTCCAACTCTTCAGCAGAGAGTTTTGGATCGTCGATCATTGCGCTTACTCGTGCATCAGCAACAACTGCCGCAATGAGCGACAGTTCATCTGACCATTGTGCCAGCGCCTTTTTTTCCTTAGCCAACTTGAAAATTGCAACAGCGTAAGGTCTTGCTATGGTTATCGCTTCAGCCATGATTTAGCCAGCGCCTCCTACAACTCTTTTGCGATTGAAGTCAAAATCTCAGCGTGCGCTTTGGCATCAATCTCTTTACGCAAGATTTTCTCTGCGCCAGCGATTGCCAAGGTAGAGACTTGCTGACGCAAACCTTCTTTAGCACGATTGAGTTCTTGGTCGATTTCAGCCTTAGCACCAGTAATGATGCGCTCACCTTCCGCCTTAGCGTTAGCTTTTGCTTCCTCGACAATTTCTGTTGCACGCTTTTCAGCCAACGCCAAAATTTCAGCAGCCTTTTGTTTGGCTTCTGCCAAAGCATCTGCTGCACGTTTTGAAGATTGCTCTAGCTCTGCACGACCACGTTCACCTGCGGCCAAACCATCAGCAATTTCTTTTTGACGAGTTTCAATAGCGGTCAGCAAAGGAGGCCACACAAATTTAATTGTGAACACAATGAGCACAAGGAATGCAATCGCCTGCGCAACAAGTGTAAAGTTAATGTCCATTTTTGCTCCCGGATTTAATTAAGCTGTGATGATTTCTTAGTGAGCAACAACGCTTAACAACGGATTAGCAAACGCGAACATCATGGCCAAACCAACACCGATAATGAAAGAGGCGTCGATCAAACCCAACAGCAAGAACACTTTACCTTGCAATGCTGGAATCATTTCTGGTTGACGAGCTGCACCTTCCAAGAAACTTGCACACATGATACCAATACCGATACAGGCACCTGCAGCACCCAAACCGATAATCAAACCAATACCAATACCTGTGTAGGCTTGAATTTGAGCTAAAAATTGAACTGCTTCCATTGTGTTTCCTTTCAAAATTAACGGATATACAAATTTACTTCTAAACAAAAACTACAAAAAAACGATTAATGACTATCTTCCGCCATGGCTAAGTACACCACGGTCAACATCATGAAGATGAATGCTTGTAATGCAACAATCAAAATGTGGAAGATGGACCAACCAGCACCCAAAATTGCACCTGCTACCGTTCCGGTTAAACCAGTGGCCGCCCAGAGACCGAGCAAGAGGAATATCACCTCACCAGCATACATATTGCCGAAGAGACGTAGGGAGTGGGAAAGTGGTTTTGAAACGTATTCGATGAGATTAAATAAGAAGTTGGCTGGCCATATAATTGGATTGCTACCGAAAGGGGCACAGAAAAGTTCATGTATCCAGCCACCCAAGCCCTTGGCGCGAATCGCGAATAAAATCATCAACAACCATACTGTCAGCGCCAAGGCAAATGTTGTATTGACATCAGAGGTTGGCACCACACGCCATTTAACATGCTCTCCGCCGATTGCACTGGCCGCTGCGGCAACCCAGTCTACTGGCAAGAAGTCCATCGCATTCATCAGCAAGACCCACACGAATACGGTTAAAGCCGCTGGAGCGATAAATTTATGTCTGTCACCGTGGTAGATGTTTTTGACTTGATCATCAATAAAGGTAAATAACAATTCGATAAAAGCTTGGCGCTTGGTTGGCACGCCTGAAGTAGCACCGCGGACCACCCAGAAAATTAGTCCTACGGCCAAAATACCCAGGAGTACCGACATTACTAAGGTATCAACGTGGATAGACCAAAATGATCCCTGTTGAAGAGGATAAGAATTAAATGATAAATGGTGTTCAATGTAACCGGATGGTGTTAAAGCGTGTTCTGTAGCCATATTTATCTATAAACATTCATTAAAGGTTTGTTGATACAAAAGCTTTTCCAGCCATTAAGGCTGTTATTGCCAATCCGATAATTAAGGCTATCGGAACCAGTAATACATAAAACTTGAAAATTAAAAGCAAAAGCGTTGCGATAATCGCAATCTTGACCAGCTCCCCTTTTAATATCGCCATTAAAATCGAACCTGGCGTTTTTCTTGATTTCGCTTGTTGTGCCACAAGTGCACCAACAAAACTACCTATCATGACGACTGTCATACCCAGCAGGACTGAGCATGCTGCATGTAGGTTAGCAAAGTAGCCAAAAACGAGTGCTACGATTGCGTTTAGTACAAGCTGCCATTTGAAAGTGTCTTTCTGCAGCGCGATCACTTCTTTTATTTCCACACTCATGGAATCTTCTTTAGCTATGACAGCAAAGCCTGCGATTTTCTTTTTTTATGCACTTTTAGTCAAGCCAAAATGCTAATTAAATTAGAATTTTTTAATAATTTCGTCTAATTGATCAAGATTCGAAAAACGAATTTTCATTGTGCCAGCACCTTTAGCATTGCAATCGAGTGATACGGAAAAACCCAACTTTTCGGATAGTGACTCTTGCAAGGTCAACAAATCACGCGATTTTTTGGTGACCGACGATTTAGTACCAGCTTTTTGTTGCGCTCTCTTTGCCAAGCTCTCAGCATCACGCACTGTTAATTTATTCAATACGATTTCATTCGCCAAAGCCACTTGCTCGGCGCCTTGCAGGCTTAATAATGCCCGCGCATGCCCCATATCTAATTGATTGGATAGAAGTAAGTCTTGAACCTTGGCATGCAAATTGAGCAAACGCAAAGTGTTGCTTACAGCGCTGCGTGAACGGCCAACGGCTTTAGCAATTACTTCATGAGTCATGGCAAACTCATCCATGAGTTTTTGTAGGCCATGCGCCTCTTCAATCGGGTTTAAATCCTCACGTTGAATATTTTCAATCAACGCCATTGCTAGCGCAGCTTCATCAGGAATTTCTCTGATAATGACCGGGACTTGTGTAAGACCAGCCAATTGAGCAGCACGCCAACGTCGTTCACCTGCGATAATTTCATAACGATCTTGGCTGACTTTGCGCACCACGATAGGCTGCATAATGCCTTGTGCGCGAATGGATTCTGCAAGACTCTCCAATGAGGCAGGGTCCATAAATGTGCGTGGTTGATATTTGCCAGGCTGCAAGGCAGTCACAGGCATGGTCTTGAGTTGATCAGCGCTACTACTTTCCTCAATTTCGCCGGATAAAAGCGCATCTAAGCCTCGTCCTAACCCTTTATTTTTACTCATTATTTATCCATTCATATTGTCAAATCATTACGCTTGATCACTTCTCTACTCAAGGCCAAATAGGCCTGAGCACCTTTGGAGGATTTGTCGTAAACGTTTACTGGCATACCATGACTTGGCGCCTCAGCTAGTCTTACGTTTCTTGGGATCACAGTCTCGTAAACCTTATCACCAAAGTGTTGCGTTAGTTGGGCGGAAACTTGCTGAGCCAGCATATTACGATTATCAAACATCGTGCGCAGTAAGCCCTCTATCTCTAGATTGGCATTCAGATGTTGGCGAACCTTTTTGATGGTATTTACCAAATCAGACAAACCCTCTAGCGCGTAATACTCACACTGCATGGGAATAATCACTGCTTGCGCAGCGGTTAATGCATTGACAGTGAGTAGGTTTAACGCTGGAGGGCAATCCATTAGAACAAAATCATAGGACTCCGCAATTTCGGCTAAAGCCGTTTTTAATTTTGTTTCTCTTCCAATCTCATTAACCAATTCGACCTCCGCACCCGCCAAATTCCGATTGGCAGGTATCAGGGCAAATCCCTCAGCGGTTGTAGGGTGAATGGCCTCAGCAATACGACATTGCCCAATGAGCACATGATAGATACTGTGCTGCACATGATTTTTATCCATGCCACAACCGGTAGTTGCATTACCTTGAGGATCCAAATCGATTAATAAAACCTTTTTTCCCAATTGCGCTAAGCCTGCGGCAAGATTTACGCAGGTTGTCGTTTTACCGACACCGCCCTTTTGATTGGTAATAGCAAAGATTTTCATCATTCCCCCTGCCAGTCGCTTTTGACTGGCTTAAATATGCTTAATAATGAGTATATGACGCTCAGCATCTAATCCCGGTACCTGCAGCGGAATGATGGCGTCAATAGTGACCCCCATAGCGGCTGTTAATGCGTCAATCTCCTCTTGCGGAACTTGCCCTTTCATCGCTAACCATCTGCCTTGTTTTTTTAATAGCCCTTGGGTTAATGATATAAAGGTCTTTAAGTCTGAAAATGCCCTAGAAATAATACTGTCGAATGGAGTGGCAATCATTTGTTGCTCTACTCGTCCCGCCAATACCGTTAAATTCTGTAAGTCTAGCTCGGCCTTCACTTGTCGCATAAAACTGGCTTTTTTTTGGCTTGCATCAATGACCTTGACTTGCACATCAGGTTTACAAATAGCAATCACGATGCCTGGTAAGCCAGCACCACTGCCAACATCGAGGATATGTTCATCTTGTTGAATCAAAGGCAAGGTCACCAAGCTATCTAAAATATGCAAAGTCATCATAGAAACTTCGTCACGGATAGCCGTTAAGTTGTGCACCTTATTCCACTTGCTAATCATTTGCACATAGGCAAGTAGTTTTTGACGCTTGTCTTCATCAATTACGAGTCCTAATTGGGCAATTCCTTGCAGTAAAACTTGCTGTGCACTCATGCGACTTTTTCGGACCCGCTCGTTTTTTGACTACCTCGATAATGCTTTTTTAAATGAATCATCAAAAGTGACACTGCCACCGGTGTTACACCGGAAATACGGCCAGCCTGCCCTAGAGTTTCGGGTTTATGTGCCGTTAGCTTTTGTTGTACCTCGATAGATAGGCCGTTTACGTCGGCATAATTCAAATCGGCGGGTATTTGCACACCTTCCTGAGAGGAGAGTTTTTCAATTTCCTCTTTTTGTCTATCAATATATCCTTGGTACTTCGCAGCTATTTCAATCTGCTGTATGGCCTCATCTGTCAGTTGTTCATGCGACAGTGGCTCTGCCATTGGAAGCTGCATTAAATCTTGATAAGAGATGTTCGGTCTGCGCAACAACTCAAACAGCGTATATTCGTGCTCTAAGGGTTTTCCAAAAAGGGCTATTGATTGCTCTTGTGGAATTTTATTCGGGTGAGCCCACGTACTCTTGAGTTTTTGCTCTTGTAAAGCAATCTGCTCCATTTTTCGGGAGAATTTCTCCCATCGCGCATCATCTACCAAGCCCAGTTTCCTTCCTTGCTCAGTTAGGCGAACATCGGCATTATCCTCTCGTAATAACAAGCGATACTCTGCGCGACTGGTGAACATACGATAGGGCTCTGTTACGCCACGAGTAATTAAATCATCCACCAACACCCCTAAATAAGCTTGATCCCTTGTCGGGCTCCAAGCCTCTTTATCTTGTGAATAGAGAGCGGCGTTTGTGCCGGCCAATAATCCTTGCGCTGCCGCCTCCTCATAACCAGTCGTCCCGTTAATTTGTCCCGCGAAAAATAAGCCTTGGATTGACTTAGTCTCTAGCGAGCTCTTCAAATTTCTAGGGTCGTAATAGTCATATTCAATCGCATAGCCAGGACGCAAAATATGGGCATTTTCTAAACCAGGGATGGAGCGAACCAATTTGAGTTGTATATCAAATGGCAAACTAGTAGATATCCCGTTAGGGTAGATTTCATTAGTCTGCAAGCCCTCCGGCTCAAGGAAGATCTGATGGGAATCTTTATCGGCGAAGCGATGTATTTTGTCCTCCACAGACGGACAATAGCGGGGGCCAACCCCTTCTATCACCCCTGTGTACATAGGCGAGCGATCTAAGCCACTACGAATAATGTCATGTGTCTCTTCTGTTGTTCTAGTAATCCAGCAAGGCAATTGACGCGGATGTAGATCGCGCGAGCCCATGAATGAGAACACTGGGGCAGGATTATCTCCCGGCTGTTCTATCATGACTGAATAATTGATTGTTCTGCCATCAATTCTAGGCGGCGTCCCCGTTTTCAAGCGTCCTACGGGCAATCCAAGCTCTTTAAGCCTGTGAGCCAGAGAGACTGATGGTGGGTCACCTGCTCTACCCGCTTGATAATTGCTTAGCCCAACATGAACAAGTCCTGATAAAAAGGTCCCGGCAGTCAACACCACAGATTTCGAGGAAAACTTTAGGCCAATTTGGGTAACCACCCCAACCACTTGATTACCCTCCACCAAAACATCATCGACAGCTTGTTGGAAGATCCAAAGATTTTTCTGATTTTCCAGTCTTGATCTTATCGCAGCTTTGTATAGCACTCGGTCTGCTTGTGCGCGCGTTGCACGTACCGCTGGTCCTTTGCTTGCGTTAAGCGTACGGAATTGAATTCCACCCTCATCGGTCGCAATCGCCATGGCTCCGCCTAGGGCATCCACCTCTCTGACCAAATGCCCTTTACCTATACCTCCGATAGAGGGGTTACAAGACATTTGACCCAATGTTTCAATGTTGTGCGTCAATAATAGGGTTTTTTGCCCCATACGCGCGGCCGCCAAGGCAGCCTCTGTCCCAGCGTGACCTCCACCAACAACAATGACATCAAATTTTTCTTCGAAATTCATTTTTACCCAAACTCAAAATTTCTGACATTTTACTTAAAAGACAATGTTTTATAAACCAAATGTTTCACGTGAAACCAATATTTATTGGGGAAAGCATATGAAAATGTGAAATAAGAAATATTTTGTTAACAAAGATGGCATACAATCTGCTTGTGAGTTAATTAAATAACCTAGGAGCGAAATATGAAAAAAATCAGTTTAACTTTATTGAGTCTATTAGCTTTGGCAAGCTTGAATGCAACTGCCGACGTTGCCTCTGCCCAGAAATTTGCTGACAAATATGCAGTGATCGCTAAAAACATCGATCCAGCCTTTGCAGGCCCATCCGCGGAAGAAGGCAAGGCTTTTTTCAATCGTGAGCTATTGATTAAAGGCAAACCAACGGCTTGCGCATCTTGCCACACTGCAAACCCAGCCGACCAAGGCAAGCATATCGTGACCGGCAAACCTATTCGTCCTCTAGCACCAGCCATTAACGAAAAGCGTTTTGCTGATATTGATAAAGTTGAAAAGAACTTTACTAAGCACTGTAATGACATTACAGGCCGCGATTGCTCTGCTAAAGAGAAAGCAAACTTCGTTACTTATTTGATTAGCGTTAAGTAGTTTTATATGCGATATGTATGGGACCCTATAGTCAGGATTTGTCATTGGACTTTAGTTGTCTCATTCGCTGTCGCATTTCTGACACATGAATCCGAGTGGCAACGACTAACCCATGTGAATGCGGGTTATGTCGCTGCCACGGTGATTTTTATTCGTATTATTTGGGGCTTCCTAAATACTGGTTATGCCAAATTCCAGAGCTTTCCTCCAGACCCCGAAAGAGCGCTTCGATATACCTTTAAAATCTTTAGGGGAAAGGCTAAGCCTTTTGTGGGGCACAATCCTGCGGGGTCATTAGTTATTTATCTTATGCTGGGAGCCGGCATTATGACTGTAAGCAGTGGCTTTCTAGTCTATAACGATGGCTGGTTATGGAATAATCCTGCATACCTGCAAGACCTTCATTTCTATAGCGCTTGGTCTTGGCTGATTCTGATTGCATCGCACATCTCTGGGGTATTGATTGAATCTCTTTTGCATAGAGAAAATTTGATTTTAGCCATGATTACTGGCAAAAAACATGACATCCAGAATAGTATTGAACCTGCCAATCGAAACGATGTTTCACGTGAAACAAAAAGAATTTTTGCGATTGAAGGTTTTTTGAAAAGATTGCTGATGAAATTGTTTAGAAGATAATCACTTACCAATACAAAACGAACCAAATATCTCGCCTAACAGGTCGTCCGCAGTAAATTCACCAGTAATGCTCGAAAGTTCTTGTTGTGCCAGTCTCAAATTCTCAGCCAGCAGCTCTGCCTGCGCTAGGTTAGCAAGAGACAAGTTGAGATAGTCCGCCACCAGCGAAATTGTTTTTAAATGACGTGTCCGGGCAGTAAATGCATTTTCACCCAAATCCTGCATGCCCACGCTTTCTAATAAAACTTTTTTCAGAAGATCCACACCTTCGCCATGTTTTGCAGAAATATAAACATGCGGGTCACTTTGATATTGAATTTCTGCCAAACGCTCGGTCAAGTCGATTTTATTGTGCACCCAAATCTTTTTAACTTCTTGCGGCAACCTATCTAAAATCGATTTTTCTTTTTCGCCAATGTCATGATTCGCATCCACTAAAAATAATGCAATATTGGCTCTTTCTATCGTTTTCCATGTTTTTGCAATACCGATTTTTTCAATCTCATCATTTGTCTCTCTTAGTCCAGCAGTATCGACAAGAGTAAAAGGAACGCCTTGAATTTGGATGTCAGTTGAAATCGTATCTCGCGTAGTTCCAGCAACTGGGGTAACGATTGCCACCTCATCTCCTGACAGCTGATTAATGAGACTGGATTTGCCAACATTGGGTTGGCCAATTAAAACCACCACTAAACCGTCTTTGAGTAAAACCCCTTGTTGCGATTGTTTAAATATTTTTGCAAGCTCTGTCTGAATATTATGAATACGCTCTTGAATACGGCCGGCACTAATAAAGTCTATGTCCTCCTCAGGAAAATCAATGCAAGCCTCTACGTATACTCTAAGTTCGGTTAATTCATTTAAGAGGATATGGATTAATTTAGAAAACTCTCCGGAAAGTGAACGCATGGCACTTTTTGCAGCTTGTACCGTAGAGGCGTTCAAAATATCGACGACAGCTTCAGCCTGGGCTAAGTCCATTTTTCCATTTAGAAACGCTCTTTTGGTGAACTCCCCCGGCTCAGCTTGTCTAGCGCCTTGTTTTAAACATGCCTGAAGAAGAAGTTGAAGAACAATGCTGCCGCCATGCGCCTGAAGCTCAAGGACATCCTCCCCAGTGTAAGAGTGGGGACCTGCAAAAAAAATAGCGATGCCACGGTCAATAACCGTTTGATCGCTATCTAAAAATGGTAAGTAGTAAGCTACTCGGGGGCTGATTGTTTGTCCCAATATGGCTTGCGCAATTTGCTTAGCCTGGGATCCTGATATACGAATAACACCTATACTCGCGATGCCGGATGCCGTTGCAATCGCGGCAATGGTATCGTTATCCGGCTTAAGAGTTAACATTTCCTTTTTTCTTTGCCAAGGCCATCGCATGAATACTGCGATTAATTTGGGCTTGTTGTACTATCGATAGGATGTTGTTAACTAGCCAATACAACACCAAGCCCGCTGGGAAGAAGAAGAAAAACACGCTGAATATAAGTGGCATAAATAACATCATTTTTGCCTGCATAGGATCTGTAGGCTTAGGATTCAGCTTTGTTTGAACAAACATACTGATTGCCATCAGTATGGGCAACACATAATACGGGTCCGGTGCAGATAGATCTTGAATCCACAGCATAAAGGGCGCATGACGCATTTCCACACTACCCAATAGCATCCAATACAGAGAAATAAAGACAGGAATTTGTACCAATATGGGCAAGCAACCCCCAAAAGGATTAATCTTCTCGGTCTTATAAAGCTCCATCATGGCTTGCTGCATCTTTAATTTATCATCGCCATATTTTTCTTTCATGCTTTGCAGACGAGGCGCTAACTCACGCATTTGCGCCATATTGCGATAACCGGCTGCCGACAAAGGATAAAACAATGTCTTGATAATCAGGGTCAAGATAATAATGGATACACCCCAGTTAGCAGCAAAGTCATTTATCAGTGAAAGCAACTTAAATAAAGGTGACGCGATAAAGGTCAACCAGCCATAGTCAACTGTATACTCTAGGCCTGGCGCGGTTTTAGCCAACTCATCATGTAACTGAGGGCCGGAGTAAAATTTGGCGGAAGCCTGTTTACTAGCCCCTGGCGCAATGTCTCCCAATGCATATTTAGTCCCGATAGCATAAATAGCATCACTAATTTTTGATGTGTAAAACTCTTGCTTGGTTACCTGTTGCGGAATCCACGCACTTACAAAATAGTGTTGCACCAAACCCACCCAACCGTCATTGCTGCTTAGATTGAGGTCGGCTTTCGCCATATCTTTGAAGGAAACCTTTTTGTAATTAGCATCGGCGTTGTAATAGGCACCACCGGTAAAGGTAGGCATCATCTTCGCGCCCTGATCAGACTGATTGTCGTGCAGAATTTGGAAATAAACCCATGGATTTAAGGGCTTATCAGAAATATTGCTGACTTGATAATCAACGTTGACGGCATAGTCGCCTCGCTTAAATGTGTAGGTTTTAGCAACCTTCACTACTTCATTCTGATATGTCAGCACCACCTTTAATTCATTTTGATCTGGATTCAACTGATATTCAGTGCTGTCTGCTTGATATATTGTTTTGTGATTGGGTAAGGCTTCTCCAATTAAGCCTGACTGAGAAATATAAACCCGTGATGAATCTGAGTCGCTCAACAGAACTAGATTATCTTGAATGTTTTCTGCACTCTTGTGTTTTAACAATTCTACAGAACGCAAATCACCGCCAGCTAAATCAATCTCGGCACTCATCAAGTCTGTGCTTACATGAATGCGCTTATCTTTAACCAAATTAAAGCTGGTTGGAATGGCTTGTGCGGGCTTGTTCGACGAAGAACTTTCAGTCTTAGCCTGAGTAACTTGAGGTGCTCGGGAAGATTGCCACTGGCCCCAAAACATTAAAATTGTGAATGAGAGAACGACAAAAACAATAAATCTTTTAGTATCCATAAGCCTATATCAATCGATTGGATCAAAACCACCTTTATGCAAGGGGTTACATTTTAAAATTCTCCAAATGCTCTTCGCTGTTGCATGAAAAAAATTATATTTTTCATAAGCTTGATAGCAATAGGAGGAACAAGTTGGGTGGAACCTGCAGTTACGTCCGAGCATGGGGCTAATACATATTTGATACAAACGTATTAGTTTTTTAACTAAAAAGCGCATTATCGTATCTTAGCCACCAACTCTAAAAAATCTGCACAGAGCGCATTGTACCCTACCCCACGGATTTGCTGGCGTGGCCTCACTACTAAATCTAGTTCTTGGAAGTGATGACAATTCAAACGGAAGATTTCTCGCATACGTCGCTTTATAAAATTACGCTCAACCGCTGTGGGGAAGGATTTTTTGGCGACTACAACTCCAATTCGCGCGTGGTGCATGCTATTGGGCTTGTAAGAAATAGTGAGGTATTTTCCTGTTAGCGCTCTTCTAAAATCAAAAACGGATGAAAAATCATCCGTTTTTAGTAATTTTTGCTGCTTTTTAAAGGCAAGACTCAAATCAATTGCCCGACTTTAGCAATGGCTTGTAATTAAACAGCCAATCTAGCGCGACCTTTTGCTCGACGAGCAGCAATCACTGCTTTACCGCCACGAGTTTTCATGCGCACTAAGAAACCGTGGGTTCTTGCACGACGGACTTTAGATGGTTGATATGTACGTTTCATTCTGAATTACTCCGAATTCGTTCTCTTGAAAACCCTCTATTAGACTAGAAATTTACAGCACTTGTCAATAACTATCTGACTTTGATAGAGAAATAAGTCTGTGGATAAAGTGCTCTGGAAACGCTAAAATTGCTATTCGATTTCAGGGTAAGCGTCGCTTCCATAAATATAATTATTTCTTTTAAAATCAACTAATTGCCACATTATGAATGAATTTTGGTCAAATTGCCTGAATAGGTTCCAGGAGGAGCTTTCTCAGCAGCAGTTTAATACATGGATTAAACCGCTTGATTGCGACATCCAAGAGGCCAACGTGCGTTTGTATTGTCCAAACCGTTTTGTCATGCAATGGGTAAAAGATAAGTTTTCTCAGCAAATTAGTCAGTTAGCAGAGGATTATCTCAAGCAGCCTTGTGAAATTGAATTTATTATCAGCGACACTAAAAAGATAGATGCGGTGGAGCCAAGGGTCAATACGGCCCAAGAGGTCAAAAAGCCAAAAGAGGTTAAGAAAAAGACCGATACGAAATCTGCAAATAGTGACGGACTTAACCCTGCGTTTCTGTTTGAAAATTTTGTGACGGGTCGCGCAAATGAGTTGGCGCGCGCTGCGGCACTTCAAATTGCTGAAAAGCCTGGTGAATCTTACAACCCTTTATTCATTTATGGTGGCGTAGGCCTAGGAAAGACTCATCTGATTCAAGCCATCGGTAACTTTGTTAAAAGTCACAACAGTGAGGCAAAAATCAAATATCTTCATGCTGAGAGGTATGTTTCTGATGTTGTGAAGGCATATGGTAATAAATCTTTTGATGAGTTTAAGAAAAAGTATCATTCTTTAGATTTGATATTGGTAGACGATATTCAATTTTTTGCTAAAAAACCTAGAACTCAAGAAGAATTCTTTTATGTTTTTAACTCCCTAATTGAAAGTAAAAAACAAATTATTATTACCTGCGATACTTATCCTAAAGAGATTGCAGATATGGATGAGCGTTTAAGAACCAGATTCAGTTGGGGTTTGACTGTTGCGGTTGAGCCGCCAGAATTAGAAATGCGGGTCGCCATTTTATTAAAGAAGGCGGAAGAAGCAAAAGTTAAAATTGGTGAGGATGTGGCCTTTTTTGTAGCAAAGCAAATTCGATCTAATGTGCGTGAATTAGAGGGCGCATTGAATAGAATTATTGCGATGTCTAATTTCACAGGACGTGAAATTGATATCAATCTTGCAAAAGAAGCCTTAAAGGATTTAATCGCGGTCAAAAGTAGACAGATTACAATCGAGAATATCCAAAAAACGGTGGCTGATTACTACAAGATAAAAGTAGCAGAAATGTATAGTAAAAAGCGCACAAGAAACTTTGCTCGCCCCAGACAGGTGGCAATGGCGTTGGCACGAGAATTAACTAACTTTAGCTTTCCTGAGATAGGTGAAGCTTTTGGTAACCGTCATCATACGACTGTGATGCATGCTTGTGATGAGATTGGTGGCATGAAAAATACAGATCCTGTACTAGCAAGAGATATAGCAATATTGACGCAAGTGATTCGTGATTAAAACTTGTGGATGAAAAGTGTGTAACTGTTTTAAAAAGGATGGTTTGAAAGTTATGCACAAACTATTCACACAAAAGTTAATGGTTATACACGGCAAAATTTATAGTTTAGTTTTTTGATTTTATTAATGTTTTTTTAGTTACACACAGTATTTGGGTTTATTATAATTACTATCAAGAATATATTTTTATTTAGGTTTAAATTATGAACATAAAAATCTCTCGAGAAACCTTGTTAAAACCATTAACAGAAGTGAATGGTATTGTAGAACGTAAGCACACCTTACCGATTCTTTCCAACATTATGTTAGAAGCCAAAAACAATACATTGGTTCTAACAGCGACAGACTTAGAGATTCAAATATCTAGTCAAATTGAATCTAGTAATGCGAATAATTTTTCAATTACTGTTTCTGCTAGAAAACTGCTAGATATTTGTCGCGCTTTACCTGAGGGATCTGAACTAGACTTATCAGGTACCGAAACCCGCGTCACTGTCAAAACAGGTAAAAGTAAATTTAATCTGCAGGCATTACCTTCTGCAGACTTTCCATTAATCAATAGAAGTGAGACCACAGCCAGTAAATTTGTGATTGAGCAAAATAAATTTAAAGCGCTTTTGAGACAAGTTGAATTTTCTATGGCACAGCAGGATATCCGCTATTACTTGAATGGTTTATTACTCGAAATTAAAGATGGAAAATTGAATTTAGTAGGAACTGATGGTCATCGCTTGAGCTTTACTTCCACAACTTTAAATGCTGCAGCAACAAACCAAGAAGTCATCCTACCGAGAAAAACGGTCATTGAGTTAATAAAATTGCTGAATGACTCTGATGAGGAGTTGGCGATTGAATTTGCCAATAATCAAGTCAGTTTTGAGTTTTCAAGTATCAAGATTATTTCCAAAATTATTGACGGTAAATTCCCAGATTACAGTCGTGTGATACCACAGGGACATCAAAATAAGTTTGAAACCGATCGATTAGGTATTTTATTGGCAATGCAACGAGCATCTATCCTGTCCAATGAAAAGTATCGAGGCATACGTATGGTATTGAGCACTAACAACATCAAGATGATCAGTACCAATAGCGAGCAAGAAGATGCAGAAGAAGAGTTGGAATTAAATTATTCAGGCGACAGCTTGGATATTGGCTTTAATGTGACATACTTGATCGATGTGCTGAATAATATACAGAATGATAAGGTAGAGTTTTCCTTTGCAGATGCAAACAGCAGCTGTCTGGTCACTATCCCAGGAAATAGCGACTATAAGTACGTCGTCATGCCAATGCGAATTTAAAGAGAATAGAGAACTGAAATATGACAAACGCAAATAAAGAATACGATTCATCCAGTATTACTATTCTTGAGGGCTTAGATGCTGTCAGAAAAAGACCAGGGATGTATATCGGCGATACCTCTGATGGCAGTGGTTTGCATCATATGGTATTTGAGGTCGTGGATAACGCCATCGATGAAGCGTTAGCCGGTCATTGTGATGATATTAAAGTCATTATCCACCCCGACAACTCTGTCAGCGTATCTGACAATGGTCGCGGTATTCCTACGGATATCAAACAAGATGATAAAAACGAAGTAAAACGTTCAGCCGCAGAAATTGTGATGACGGAATTACATGCGGGCGGAAAGTTTGACCAAAACTCTTACAAGGTTTCCGGCGGTTTGCACGGTGTAGGGGTGTCTGTTGTGAATGCTTTGTCCGATTGGCTAAAGCTTAAAATTTGTCGTAATCAAAAAGTCTATCAAATGGAGTTCCGCCGTGGCGTTGCAGTTGCGCCTTTGGCTGAAACGGGCAGTACAGAGCGTCAAGGAACAGAGGTTCACTTTTTCCCTTCAGCAGAAACTTTCACAACCGTTGAATATAGCTTTGACATTTTGGCAAAACGATTGCGTGAACTGTCATTCTTAAATAATGGCGTCAAGATTGAGTTGATTGACCAGCGCCACAACAAATCTGAAAACTTTGCCTATTCTGGTGGTGTAAAAGGATTTGTTGAGTATATGAATAGAAACAAATCCGTACTTCATCCCAAGGCTTTTTATGCTTCAGATGAAAAAGATGGCATCACGGTTGAAGTTTCTATGCAATGGAATGACTCCTATACAGAAAACGTACAATGTTTTACCAACAACATTCCTCAGCGAGATGGGGGTACCCACTTAACGGGCTTGCGCACAGCCATGACAAGAACGCTGAATAACTATATTGAAGAAAACGAACTAGCCAAAAAAGCCAAAATTGAAACAACAGGCGATGATATGCGAGAGGGCTTAACTTGTGTGCTATCCGTAAAAGTACCGGAGCCAAAGTTTTCCTCTCAGACCAAAGACAAATTGGTATCGAGTGAAGTACAACCCGTGGTTTCGGAAATTGTCGCATCGAAGTTGGCAGAATTTTTGTTAGAAAACCCAAGCGATGCCAAGATTATCTGTAACAAAATTGTAGATGCCGCTAGAGCAAGAGATGCAGCAAGAAAAGCCAGAGAAATGACCCGTCGTAAGGGTGTAATGGATACTATGGGCTTGCCGGGTAAATTAGCAGACTGCCAAGAAAAGGATCCAGCACTATCCGAATTGTATTTGGTCGAGGGTGACTCTGCGGGAGGATCAGCTAAACAGGGGCGTGATAGAAAGAATCAGGCGATTTTGCCGTTGAAAGGTAAGATTTTAAACGTCGAGAAGGCGCGTTTTGACAAATTATTAGGCTCGCAAGAAATTGCAACACTGATCACTGCCTTGGGCACAGGCATAGGCAAGGACGATTTTGATGTCGAGAAGCTTCGCTATCACCGCATTATTATCATGACGGACGCGGACGTAGACGGTGCTCACATTAGAACATTGCTGTTGACCTTCTTCTATCGTCAAATGACAGAGTTGGTAGAACGTGGTCATATCTATATCGCGCAACCACCTCTGTACAAAGTAAAACATGGCAAAGAAGAGCGCTACTTAAAAGATCAGCATGAGTTGGAAGAGTACCTGCTGAATTTGGCACTCAAAGACGCCAAAGTGATCACCAAAACAGGGGGTGCTGAATTGGTTGAGGACTCCTTAGCGACCATCGTCAAAAATATGGCGTTGACGGAAGCAGTGATACGCAGAATTTCTTCTCTATACGATGAGCAAGTCATGCGTGCTTTAGTGGATATACCTAACATTGATTTATCCAATCAAGCTAGTGCCGAGAAAGTAGCGACTGATATCAAACAACATTTATCTGAACACGATATAACGATTAATGTCGCATTCAATATCGAAGAGCAAAATTACCGATTGGAAATTAATAAAATTGTTCATGGTAATTTGCAAACTTGTGTTATTGACCGAGACTTTTTGAGCGGTGGCGACTATCAGCAAATCAACAAAATGGCACAAATGCTAGTTGGTTTGATTGGAGATGGAGCACAAGTGCTGCGCGGTGAAAAAGCGAGCCCAATTAAAAACTTCAAAAACGCTTTGGATTGGTTGTTGAATGAAGCTAAAAATGGTCTCAATATCCAACGCTACAAAGGTTTGGGTGAGATGAATCCAGAACAGTTGTGGGAGACCACGATGGATCCTCAAGTGCGTCGCTTACTCAAGGTGCAGATCGACGACGTAATCTCTGCTGATGAGATATTTACCACACTGATGGGTGATCAAGTAGAACCTCGTCGTGCGTTTATCGAGAACAATGCCTTAGGTGTGATGAATTTAGATATCTAAACAATGCAAACGGTTGTTGAAAATATTAGTAACGTTTCTCACGTTATCCAGCTAGCGGTAGCGCCAGTATTCTTATTAACGGGTATTGGCGCCATACTTTCCGTACTAATCTCAAGGTTGGGCCGTATTGTTGATCGCGGCCGTGTGCTGAGAGAACAACGCAAGGTGGTTGATGAAGCCAATAAAAGTGAGAGAAAAGTTCTTACGATTCGCGCTTTTTGGGTACATTGGTCAATTGTATTTTGTACAGTTTCAGCGCTATTAGTCGCTGTTGTCATTGCCGTACTATTCCTTGCATCAGAGGTCCATTTTGACCCCACGCACACCGTTTCACCATTCTTTATCTTGGCGATGTTAAGTCTGATTGCAGGATTGGTTTGTTTTCTTCGCGAGATATATCTGTCTACCCATACGATGGAAATTGACGATTAGCTATGACGCTTAATGAGCTCAGATTCGTTGTCGCCTTAGCAAAAATTAAAAATTTCAAAAAAGCAGCAGATGCTAGCTTTATCACCCAGCCAGCACTCAGTTTGGCAGTAAAAAAACTAGAGGACGAGCTTGGGGTGATGTTATTTGAGCGCAGTAGAAAAGAAATTAGTCTTACCACCATAGGTGAGCTTGTGGTTCAGCAGGCGACCAAAGTTTTAGAAGAAGCAGAACGAGTCAAAGAAATTGCCAAACACGGCCAGAACCAACTATCCGGCCAACTAAAACTTGGTGCCATTTATTCTGTTGGCCCCTATTTAATTCCTGAGTTAATTCCATTGCTGCGTCAAGCCGCGCCGGAAATGCCATTACTGATTGAAGAAAATCTTACCGCCAACCTAGAAAATCAACTAAAAGGCGGCGTGATAGATTTAGCCATTATTGCCCTACCCTTCAATATTCCAGGAATCAACACCATTCCCTTATACGAGGAGGAGTTCGCTGTTGTGGTTCCCAGCGGACATGAATGGGCAAAACGCAAAAGCATTGCAGCGGATGAATTGAATCAGGAAAAAGTGCTGCTGTTAAGCAGTGGTCATTGTTTCAGCAATCAAGTAATACAATCATGCCCTAGCCTGACTAGAAAGGGAGAGGTGCTTCAGGGAAACTCTCTAGAAACCATACGCAATATGGTGGCATCTAATCTTGGCATTACCGTTCTTCCAATGAGTGCGACAGGATCAAAATATCAAAACGGTTTAACCAAAGTGATTCCATTTGATGAGCCGCGGCCAAAAAGGCAAATTGCATTAGCTTGGAGAAAGAGCTTTTTCAGAGAACAGGCTGTAAAGATAGTAGCTGATAGTATTCGCAAAATTGAAATGTTTAAAAATCACCTGATTTAATCAAGATTTTTTCTTTTTCCGCCCATCAGCACCCAACCCTCATGAATTTCCAATACTTGAATATCAAACCAAGGCTGATAGGCTTCAGTGATTAATCCAATCTGTGCTTGTAGGATGCCAGATAAGGCTAACTGCCCTCCTGGCTTACATAGTTGGGCGAGCGCAGGGGCAAGGACAATGAGGGCGCTGGATAAGATATTGGCAACGACGATATCGGCGCTAAAATCGCCTGTGAAGTTTTGCGCATGTAAAAAGCGGATGCTTTCCTCGTTTTGTACAGCATTAAACTCGCTGGCTTCAATCGCATGGTGATCGATATCGATACCGAGAACTTCATGTGCGCCAATTTTTTTGGCGGCAATAGATAAAATCCCTGAACCACAGCCATAGTCAATAACACTACAGGACGGTTTAACGACTTGTTTTAACCATTTTAAGCAAAGAAAAGTAGTGGGGTGGCTGCCAGTACCAAAGGCTAAACCAGGATCTAAGCGAATATTGATAGCATCAGTATTGCTAACATCATGCCAAGTCGGCACTATCCATAAGTCATCAAGAATTTTTATTGGGTCGAATTGCGATTGTGTGAGCCTTACCCAATCTTGCTCAGCCACCGTTTCAATTTGGTAAGGCAAGCTGTCCAGACCAAACTCTGCTTTAGCTGCAGCCACTAATGGCTCAACCTGGCAATTTTCATCTAGCAGTGCGTTGATAATATTTTTTTGCCAAAATCCTGGCGGTGGCATATTGGGCTCACCAAATAAAGGGACTTCATCTGGCTGCTCAGCTTCAGCGTCTTCGATTGAAACGGACAATGCACCGTGGTTTAGCAAAAATTCACTTAATGCTTCCGCGATACGATTGTCCGCATGGATATTCAGGGCCAACCAAGCCATGATTATTTATTGTTGATACCGAGTTTGTTTTCTAAGTAGTGAATACTAGTTCCACCATGCTGAAAAGCAGCGTCATTCATCAAATCTTTATGTAAAGCCACATTGGTTTTGATGCCTTCGATAATCATCTCAGATAAAGCAATATTCATTTTGGCAATGGCTTGCTCTCGTGTATCACCATATGCAATCAATTTACCTATCATAGAATCATAATGGGGAGGCACAAGATAGTTTTGGTAGGCATGTGTATCAACGCGAATGCCAGGTCCTCCGGGCATATGGAAGGTTGAAATTCTGCCTGGTGAGGGAACGAAAGTATAAGGGTCTTCAGCGTTAATGCGACACTCGATGGCATGGCCATTCAATTCAATGTCTTTTTGCTTAAAGCGTAATTTTTCACCGTAAGCAATACGAATTTGTTCTTGCACAATATCGATACCAGTAATCATTTCTGTCACTGGATGTTCAACCTGAACGCGAGTGTTCATCTCGATAAAGTAGAACTCATTATTTTCGTAAAGAAACTCAAAAGTACCAGCGCCACGATAACCTATACGCTTGCAAGCATCAGCACAGCGTTGACCAATCTTATCGCGCAATTTAGTGCTAATTCCAGGGGCAGGAGCCTCCTCCAGAACCTTTTGATGACGTCGTTGCATAGAGCAGTCACGTTCACCTAAATAAACTGCGTTGCCATGTTGATCAGACAGCACTTGAATTTCAATATGGCGTGGGTGCTCAAGGAATTTTTCCATGTACACCATAGGATTACCAAAGGCAGCTTGTGCCTCAGCTTTGGTCATATTTACGGAGGCTATAAGCGCTGCTTCGGTATGCACTACCCGCATACCGCGACCACCACCACCACCCGCCGCTTTGATAATGACAGGGTAGCCAATCTGTTTAGCAATCTTAATAATTTGCTGTGGATCGTCTGGTAATGCTCCTTCAGAACCTGGGACACATGGCACGCCAGCTTTTCTCATAGCATCTTTAGCGCTAACTTTGTCGCCCATTAATCTAATGGTTTCGGCGCGAGGTCCAATAAAAACAAAGCCACTTTGTTCAACACGCTCGGCGAAGTCTGCATTTTCAGAGAGAAAACCATATCCTGGGTGGATTGCTTCTGCATCGGTGACTTCAGCTGCACTAATGACGGCAGGGATATTTAGGTAACTTTGATTAGAGGGGGCTGGACCAATACATACAGACTCATCAGCGAGCTTCACGTATTTTGCTTCCCTATCTGCTTCAGAGTGAACGGCTACAGTACGAATACCTAACTCGCGACAAGCGCGTTGGATACGCAAGGCAATTTCACCTCGGTTCGCAATCAGAATTTTGTCGAACATGATGCTTCCTTAGCCAATAATAAAGAGAGGCTCACCGTATTCAACAGGTTGACCGTTTTCTACCAAAATAGCCTTAATAACACCGGCTTTATCGGCTTCGATTTCATTTAATAATTTCATCGCTTCGATGATACATAGCGTATCGCCTACTGCTACTGTACTGCCCACATCCACAAAGGACTTAGCATCAGGAGAAGGGGAACGATAAAAGGTACCTACCATCGGAGATTTCACTTCGTGACCATCCACCTTAGCAATCACTTGCGGCGCTGCTTCAGCAGCAGCGGGCGCACTTGTGGGCGCTGCAGGAGCAGGGCTTGGGGCAGATATATATTGTATATTCGCTGCCGAAGCCTGAAGTTGTCGGCTAATGCGAACTTTTTCTTCACCTTCGGTAAGCTCTAATTCAGAAATCCCAGATTCTTCGACAAGGTCTATCAGTTTTTTGAGTTTTCTTAAGTCCATGGTTTACTCCCTAATACAGTAAGGCCTAAGCCTTTTGATTTAATTGTGAAATTGCATAATCCAGCGCGAGCAAATATCCCATCGCGCCTAAGCCACTAATCAGGCCTACCGCGATATCAGAAAAAAAGGATTTTTGGCGAAAGTGCTCTCTGGCATAGATGTTGGAAAGATGGATTTCGATAAATGGAATTTTGACTGCACTCAGCGCGTCACGCATAGCAATAGAAGTATGCGTGTAGGCCGCTGGATTAATCAAAATAAAATCTATCTTATCTTTTGCGCTTTGAATTTTGTCGATGAGTTCGACTTCAGAATTACTTTGAAAAGTCTCTAAATGTATATTGGCAGATGAGGCCTTCTCTTTGAGTTGACGATTGATATCATCCAAAGTCAAAGTGCCATAATGATTTGGCTCACGCCCGCCCAACAGATTTAAATTGGGGCCATGTACCACTAAAACAGACTTTTGTAGTGCGTTGTTCATCCCGTTTAAATACCCAACCTAAGAAAAAATTCGGAAAGTATTTTTGCTGTTAATTAGCCTACATTTTACAGTAAAAAGTAGCTATTTACGGAAAAAATCTTGGTATTTAAAAGTAAATGCAGTAAATATAAGTCTGTTTTTTTGGGCTTTTTAAGTCATTTTTTATGGTTTTAATGAGTTTAAATAAGAGCTTAGCTCTTGAATATTTACTCGCCCGAAAATTTGTTTTATCACTTTCCCATTCTGATCAATGACCACGGTGTAAGGAACTACCCCTTTGTCATTGCCGAGCTGCTCTGATAGCGCCATGGTGTCTTGTTCGCTATAGATTATTTTAAATGATGTGGCTTCGTTTGCTTGGAAAAATTTTCCGGTTTTCTCAGCATCATCAATAGATACGCCAAAAAACTCGATTTGATCGTTGCTCAATTTTTTATTGAGGTCTGATAACTCCGGCAACTCTTCTACACATGGTAAACACCATGTCGCCCAGAAGTTGAGGACGGTATATTTGTTTTTTACGGGCAAGCTGACCTTTTCACCCGCAAGACTAGTAAAGCTGTAGTCATTTAATGCATCCGCAGAAATCTTCTTTGCACAAGAGCTGAGTATAAAAGGGGTTAAAAAGATAATCGCAATCAAACCTAACAAGAAACGCTGATATTGCATTCTGAATCTCCAATTTCTAGGATTTTGCCAATATTTTTGGCGAAGATGTCGGCATTTTCGAAGCCAATGACTCGACTATTTAAAATTTCTTTGCCATTGGCATTGAAAAATACAATGGCAGGCGGGCCAAATAATTTAAAGTGTTGCAAAAGCTTTACCTGTTCATCACTGTTCGCAGTAACGTCCGCTTTAACCAGCGTGAACTGCCCCATCAACTTGATCACCTTGGGTTCACTGAAAGTGTACTTCTCCATTTCCTTGCAGGCTACACACCAATCGGCATAAAAGTCTAATAGCACTGGTTTGCCTTTGGATTGTTGTATCACTTGGTTTAACTCAGTCAAGCTGTTAATTTTTGTCCACGCCAATCCTTGCTGATTAGACTGTTGTAATGGAATTACTTTTTCTAAAGGGTTCAGGACAGCACTTGCTCCGCTTAGGCTGGCGATGAAATAAATGATGGAGAGTCCCGTTGTTAAAGCAATACCAATGTGCTTGAGAATTTGCCCAAGCTGACTGTCAAAACTTAGTCTAAATAGATAAACAGCGGGAATTGCAAAAAACAGGCACCACAACAACATAAGCAAATAGCTAGGAAGTATGGAGCTAAGCATTAAAATGGCCACCGCCAACATCATCAGACCAAATAAGTGTCTTATTAACTCCATCCAAGCCCCCGCTTTCGGGAGCACGTGGCCTGCAGAGGCGCCTATCATAAGTAACGGAATACCCATGCCTATAGACATGGAAAAAAGGGCTATAGCGCCAGTCATTACATCATGTGTTTGGCTGATATAAATTAACGCTCCTGCGAGCGGCGCAGCCACGCAGGGGCTGACAATCAGTGCCGATAATATACCCATAATAAATACGCTTATTAATTGCCCGCCTTTGAATCGATTGGCCGTTGACACTAATTTGTTTTGTATAAAATTGGGCAACTTGATTTCAAAAACACCAAAGGTGGAGAGAGCCAAAACGGCGAGCAAAATGGCAGTGATAGACAAAACCAAAGGGCTTTGCAGAGAGTTGCTTATCAATTGTCCTGAATATGCAGCGGCTATCCCAGCCAAGGTATAACTGAGGGCCATACCAAGGGTGTAGGCAAGTGACAGATTAAAAGCATGCAGGCGACTAGTGGCATGGTGATGAACTTTTTTATCACCGATGATAATACCGGACAGTATAGGAATCATGGGCAGTACGCAGGGTGTCAAAGATAGCAATAAGCCCAGCCCAAAAAATCCAGAAATGATCAACCACCATTGCCCAGATGCAAGCAAGCTGACAGGTATGTTTTCTGTTGATTTGCCAAAGCGCTCGATTTTTTTGATAGGCGCATAACATACGCCTTGTTCGCTGCAACCTTGATAGCCCAGCTCTAATTGCGCAATTTGATCCAAGGGGATAGGCAAATTCAGTCGCACACTAAAGTCATGGTGATACACCTCCATGCGCCCGAAATTTGGGTCTTGTTTAAATTCACCCGCAGGAAACTCAATATTGGCTAATGGCTGTTGTTGAATTTTAAATATAATACGATCGCGGTATAGGTAATAACCTGGGGCAACTTTAAAATTGATCGCTAGTATGTTTGCATCAAGCGCTTTTAATTGATATTTAAAAGCTTGATCCGGGGTTAGAAGTTTTGGTTCGCTCACTCCCTGTGAAAAGCTATTACTGCTTTGGCTGTTATCTGCAATAGCAAAGTTTGACGAGACAATAGAAATTAAGCTGAAGACAAACAGTAAAAATAATTTTTTCAAAATAATCACAGGGCCAAGCTTCCTTATGAGGAGGGTGTGGAGGTTTGAGCGAGCAACCATTCTAGGTAAGGAGAATATCCTTGCTCAATAGGGACTGAGATAATCTCAGGAAGTTCATAGGGATGATGCTCTAATATCGCGTGTTCGACTTGTTTAACAAGCTCTTCCCGGGTTTTGATAATGACGGGCACTTCCTGATCCTGATGAAGTTTGCCTTGCCAATGATAAATTGAAGTGCATGGCGCTAATATATTGACGCATGCTGCCAATTGCTTGTTGACCAAAACCTCAGCCATTGTTTCAGCAATGGTCTGATTGGGAAAATTGCTGAGGACCAAGCAAAATTTATTTGTAAGCGTGTCTGACATAAAATATTACTTTTAATGATGCTGCCTAGAATTGTCATATTTTAGACTTTTTATCGTTTGCTGGCTTAATAAAGAAAGAATACAGGAATGGCCTTTCAGATTACTTTTCAACCATCGAATAAAATCATTTTTAGTGATCAAGATGAAAGCGTTTTAAGCGCCGCAATCCATCAAGGTGTGAATATTCCTTATGGTTGTCGCAATGGAGCTTGTGGCGCATGTAAAGCCAAAATTCTGTCTGGGCAAGTGCACTACGACACTGACATTGCTGGTCTAAGTTCACAAGAAATTGCGGATGGCTATGCGCTACTTTGTTGCGCTAAGCCTGATAGTGATATTCAAGTCGAATGTCGTGAGCTAAGTAGTGAAAATACGATTATGCCCAAGATATTTCCAGTCCGCGTAGAGAAGTTAGAACGTTTAAGCAGCGATGTAATCGCGATGTTTTTAAAAGTCCCCGTCAATCAGCCCATGCATTTTTTTGCAGGGCAATATATCGAATTTATTCTCAAGGATGGTAGTCGTCGAGCGTTTTCAATGGCTAACCCGCCTCACTCTGGTGAGATGTTGGAGTTACATTTGCGTCACGTGCCTGGAGGTAAATTCACTGACTATGTGTTTAATGAATTGCAAGAGAAAACTATCCTCAGAATCGAAGGACCGTTTGGCAGTTTTTATCTACGCAATGAAATCGACAAACCCATTATTTTTGTCGCAGGCGGAACTGGTTTTGCGCCAATTAAATCCATCATTGAAGATTTGATTTTTAAACAAAATCTGAATAGACCAATGCATCTATATTGGGGAGCCAGAACTGCGCAAGATTTGTATATGGCGAATGTCGCTAAAGCTTGGGCAAACCATATTCCCAACTTTAGCTTTATTCCGGTTCTATCCTCTGCAGAGAATGATCTGGCGTGGTCAGGGAGAAGAGGCTTTGTGCATCAAGCGGTGCTCGAGGATATTCAAGACTTTACTGATTATCAGGTCTACTGTTGTGGGGCGCCAGAGATGGTTAAAGCATGTTTGCAAGGATTTACCCAGCAGGGCTTATCCGAGCAAGACTTTTTTGCGGATTCATTTAATTATGCAGCGAGTCCTCCGGCTGCTTAAAAACAGCCGGTTAATCTTGAGCGTGAAATGCGCGTCTATCCTTCACACCTTGAGCGAGGGTATCTAACAACAACAAAGTATCTTCCCAACTCAAACAAGGGTCAGTAATTGATTGGCCATAGGTAAGTTCACAGCCAACCTTGAGTTCTTGTCGGCCCTCTTTAAGATGAGACTCCACCATGACGCCCATGATTTTGTCTTCACCAGACGCCAATTGAGAGGCGATATTTTTGGCCACGTCCATTTGTAGTTTGTACTGTTTCAAACTATTGGCATGCGAGCAATCTATCATCAGCTTGCTATTTAATCCGGCATTAGCGAGTTCGTGCGCCGCATTATTTACACTTTCACTATCATAATTAGGCGTTTTCCCACCGCGAAGAATCACATGGCAATCCTCATTACCGGTGGTCGAAACGATGGCTGATTGACCGTCTTTGGTCACCGATAAAAAGTGATGTGGACTTGCGGCTGCTTTGATCGCATCAACTGCAATTCGGATATTGCCATCGGTGCCATTTTTAAATCCGACAGGGCAAGAAAGACCGGAGGCTAACTCACGATGAATTTGTGATTCTGTGGTACGAGCACCTATGGCGCCCCAGCTGACCAAATCAGCGGTGTATTGAGGGGTAATCGTATCCAAAAATTCTGTTCCAGCGGGCATGCCCAATTGGTTGACGCGAAGCAGAAAACCCCGTGCGATTTTCAGACCATCATTAATCGAAAAACTACCATCCAAATAAGGGTCGTTAATCAAACCTTTCCAGCCAACAGTAGTTCGCGGTTTTTCGAAATAAACACGCATGACTAGCAATAATTCTTTGCTGTATTGATGGCTGACATCAAGCAAGCGTTGAGCATACTCTAGACCTGCTTGCACATCATGGATTGAGCAAGGGCCGATAATCACCAATAGACGATCATCGATACTGTGCAAAATATTGTGTATCGCTTTGCGTGAATGAAGAATATTTTGATAGGTTTTATCGTCCGCCGGCAACTCATGCAACAATGCAGAAGGAGGCGTCAACGCCTTAATCTCTTTAATTCTTACATCATCAGTAATAGAAATATGTTTGGTCATAGCAACAATTGAATTTTGCGCAAAGTCAAATAGGGCGCTATTTTAAAGCAAAAATAGATTAACCTTGATGAAATTGTTGCAATAATGCGTTAAACATTGCTTGGTCATCTGTGGCTTCTGCCACAACTACCGATAAATTAGGACCTTGATAATGAAGATGAATTTGCTCTTGCACTCGTGCATGATTCACAATCAATTTCGTCTGAGATAACCATGGTCTATCCTGCGCCAAATCTAACAAATGCCGCATTGCTTCAGAACTGGTAATCAGTACAGCAGATATCCCCTGATTTTGCCAAAGTGTATCCAGTTCGGCACAATTGGGCTGAGGCTGTTCTCGTTGGTAGCATTCTGCCAATACTACGATGGCGCCGCGTGCGCGTAGCGTGCTTGCAATTAGCTCACGTCCACCAACCCCCCTTACCAACAATACTTTTTTATTGGAGAGATGCTGTAATTCCTCCAATGCTAACAAACCCTCAGAGTCAAAGCGACTGGGGGGAGTAATAGCCGTTAAGCCCCGAGCAGATAAAGCAGCTGAGGTAGAAGGGCCAACAGCGATACAAGTGATGGACTTGGGAAAATCGACATTGAGTTGATGCAGTCTGTGAAAGGCCTGATCGACGGCATTTGAGCTGACAAAAATGGCGAAATCAAATTGGCTTAACTGTTTAAAAGTGGGGTCTAGGCTAGAATAATCTGTTAGCGGGCTGATTTTAAGCAAGGGAAATTGCACACAATCTCCGCCTGCATCTTTAACCATCTGGCAAAGCAGCTGTGCTTGCTCTACTGGTCGAGTGATGACAATGGTACGACCCTCAAGCGCCTTATTACCGGGCTTTTTATTGATAGTCATTGAGGACTTCTCGGGCGCCTTGAGCAATAAGAGCTTGTGCTAGGCTTGCGCCTAATTGTTCGGCTTGTGATAGTTGCCCAACAAGCTGATTTTTGAGCACGGTAGAGCCGTCAAGGGCAGCTACAAACCCTTGTATATGGATGGTCTGAGCATCTGCACTATTGGCATAAGCGCCCAGCGGCACCGTGCAACTCCCAGCAAGTGCGCGACTAAATGCTCGTTCAGCAGCCACACAGGCATGCGTAGTAGCATCATTTAAAGGCGCTAAAACTTCTAACAAATCTTGTCGTTGCGCATTGATTTCAATCCCTAACGCGCCCTGTCCTACAGCTGGGATGCTGTCATCCGTGGAGATTAATTGACGGATGCGATCTCCTAATTGCAGACGAATCAGCCCCGCAGCAGCAAGGATAATTCCGTCGTATTGGCCTTCATCTAGCTTTCTTAAACGTGTCTGCAAATTGCCCCGCAAAGTTTCAACTTTAAGATGGGGAAAGCGCGCTTTTAATTGGCTCTGACGACGCAGACTGGAGGTGCCCACGATACTGCCAGCAGGCAAGTCTTCTATTTTTTGATAGCGATTAGAGACAAATGCATCGCGAGCATCCTCGCGCTTTGATACGGCGGCTAGTAAAAATTCATCTGGCAAATTCATGGGAACATCCTTCATGGAGTGCACTGCCAAATCAGCCCGCCCGTCGAGTAAGGCTGTTTCTAGTTCTTTTATAAATAGGCCTTTGCCACCAATTTGCGCCAAAGGAGCATCAAGAATTTGGTCACCCGTAGTTGTCATTCCCAATATTTCGATATCGCAATTGGGATACAGCGCTTGTAAGCTTTGCTGGATATGTTTAGCTTGCCACATGGCAAGTGCACTTTCGCGGCTGGCGATAACGAGTTTACTGGGTGGATTATTCATGACGCTTTTAGAATGCTTAAAAAGAATGTGATTAAGCTGGATTTTAACATAAGCCCTAATAAATCCTTGGCCGTGGCTTGCAAATACAGGAATTAGCGAAACATTAGTTTTGCTTTATACTCTCGGCTATCCCATAGAACTATTCAGTGAAACGAAACTAATCATGTCTCTCAATAATGACGCCAATAAATGGTCAGGAAGATTTTCTGAGCCGGTAGCCGAGCTAGTCAAAAAATATACGGCCTCTGTCAGTTTTGATTATCTTCTTGCCGAATTTGATATCCAAGGTTCTTTGGCTCATGCCAAGATGCTGGCACATCAAGGGATTATCAGTAAACAAGATTACGCCGACATACAAAAGGGTTTGCAGGAAATCCTGCAAGATATTCAATCCGGTCAATTCGTCTGGGATATCGACCTCGAAGATGTACATTTAAATATTGAAAAACGTCTGACTGAAAAAATTGGTGACGCTGGCAAGCGTTTGCATACAGGAAGAAGCAGAAACGACCAAGTGGCTACAGATGTACGCTTGTGGTTAAGAAGCGTAGCGGATGGTGTCATTGCAAAGATACGTCAATTACAAACAGTATTGTTGGATTTAGCAGAGCAACACAGCGATACCATCATGCCCGGATTTACCCACTTGCAAGTGGCACAGCCGGTCACTTTTGGCCATCATATGTTGGCCTATTTTGAAATGCTTCAGCGTGATGCGGGTCGTTTTGCTGATGTGCGCAAGCGTTTAAATTATTTGCCTTTGGGAGCGGCCGCTTTAGCTGGGACCAGCTACCCGATAGACAGAGAGATGGTTGCAAAAGAATTAGGTTTTGATGGGGTGTGTGAAAACTCTTTAGATGCCGTTTCAGATAGAGATTTTGCAATCGAATTTAGTGCTGCAGCTGCCGTCTTGATGATGCATTTGTCACGTTTCTCAGAAGAGCTAATTCTTTGGTCCAGCCCACGTTTTGCTTTTGTCGATATTGCAGATCGTTTTTGTACCGGCTCATCTATCATGCCGCAGAAAAAAAATCCTGATGTCCCTGAATTGGTAAGGGGAAAAACGGGTCGTGTATTTGGCCATCTAATAGCCCTGCTCACACTCATGAAGGCGCAACCATTGGCGTATAACAAAGACAATCAGGAAGATAAAGAACCTTTGTTTGATAATGCGCAAACGCTATTAGCAACCCTAGAAATATATGCAGATATGCTGCGTCCTCCAGTAGTAGAAAATGGCAAGGTGGTCAGAACTGGTTTTACCGTGAAGCAAGACAATATGCGTCGAGCAGTATTACAGGGTTTTGCCACTGCCACAGATTTGGCTGATTATTTGGTCAAAAAAGGGATGCCATTCAGGGATGCGCATGAAGTCGTCGCCTTGGCGGTTCGTCACGCAGAAGATAAAGGCTTAGATTTAGCTGATTTGTCGCTATCAGAGCTAAAAACATTCAGTGCCATGATAGAGCAAGATGTGTATGACGTGCTTAAACTTGAGGGCTCGGTGGCCAGTCGTGCTCACATTGGGGGTACTGCACCAGCGCAGGTAAAAGCAGCGGTTACGCGCGCCAGAAAATTACTTGCTTAACTTACAAAAATATTTGTAAAAGCTCATTCAAAAACCGTTGTCCGAGCAAGGTAGGTTTTACCATTCTTTGCTCGGCTGACACGGTTAAATCAATCAAACCTTTTTGCTTGGCAATATTCAATTTGTCCCATACGCGAGTGATAAGTAATCCTGTGCGTTGCTCATACAGATTCAAATCAAATCCATCCACCAAGCGCAAGCCGTTCATCATAAATTCGAAAGACAAATCCTCAATCCCCCATTCTGCATCGACCGCATTTCCTTCCAATGCGTGACTCAGATATCGGTTGGGATGCTTATGTCGGGTTTGACGAATGATACGGTCGTGAAAACTTAACTTACTGTGCGCGCCAGCACCTATGCCGAGATAATCCCCAAATGTCCAATAGTTGATGTTGTGACGACAAAGCTTTCCTGGTTGTGCAAAAGCGGAGGTTTCATAATGTTGATAGCCATGTTGTTTTAACAAAGCTTCAATTTCCTCTTGCATACTTGCACTTAAATCATCGTCCGGGAGAGAGGGTGGATTGCGATGAAAGGCAGTATTTGGCTCTAAAGTGAGATGATAAAAAGACAAATGCTCTGGTTTTAAATCACATGCCAGTTGTGCGTCTTGCAATGCTTGCTGCAGAGTTTGTTGAGGCAATGCATACATCACATCTAGATTCACCCGCGCAAAAGTTTTTAAAGCCAACTCGGCTGCCTGTATTGCCTGTTCCCTGTCATGCACTCGCCCTAGGGCTTGCAAGTGCTCCGGATTAAAACTTTGTATCCCCAATGACAAACGATTAACCCCAGCATCCCGATAACCAGAAAAATGTTCAGCATCGACAGTGCCAGGATTGGCTTCTAGGGTAATTTCAGCGTCATACTCCAAAGGGACTAGCATACGAACATGAGCAAGCAATCGGTCGATAGCTGCGGCAGAGAATAGACTAGGCGTGCCGCCACCAATAAAAATGGAGCGTAATTTTCTGCCCCAGATACTGGGCATCGCTTGTTCTAAATCAGCGATAAGTGCATCAATATACTGACTTTCAGCCAAGTTATCTTTCAACTCATGTGAGTTGAAATCACAATAAGGGCATTTGCGAACGCACCAAGGAATATGGATATATAGCGCTAAAGGCGGTGGATTTTTTAAACCTGAGAGAGTTTTTTCACCAATTCTGGGCGCATCAGGATTTGGCGGGACAGCATCATCCACGGGAATAATTGGAATCATCGCGTTTGCTAATTTTCCTGATCACTGGGGGTTTGATAGGGATTGATTAACTCGTCCACCATCTGATGCAAGGCTTTGCGCATTTGCAGCTCGGATACTTCCATCAACAGGCCGTCCTCCAGAGCGTCTTGAGCGATTTGGCGAATCTCGTCAAAGTTTTCGCTCATCACCTTTACCTTTTCTGTACATGCGACGACGCTGCCATCGTCGCGTACCCATTTAGGCCAATCTTTTTTATTTAATTTACTCATGGGACAGCCTCTCCAGCTTTTGCAGCAGACGTGTCATGGCATGACCGCGATGACTAATGCGGCTTTTAATTTCAAGCGGAATTTCGGCAACAGATTTTCCAGTCATTGCATCTAAAAACAAAGGGTCATAACCAAAGCCGCCATCGCCTCTTGCACTTGTCAATATTTCACCCTTCCAAATACCATCCGCAATGATAGGTTCAGGATCGTGCTCATGTCTCAATAACACAATGACACAATAAAAATGGGCATGACGATGACTAACGCCCTCCATCAATTTTAATAATTTCTCATTATTGCGAGCGTCAGACTTTTGCTCTTGCGCTGTCTCACAAGCAAATCGCGCAGACAAAACGCCAGGAGCGCCGTTTAAAACATCCACACACAAACCAGAATCATCGGCAAGGGCCGGCAGTCCGGTCAATTTACAAGCATGTCTTGCTTTGCAAAGAGCATTTTCTACAAAGGTACCAAAGGGTTCTTCCGCTTCGGGTATATTAAATTCTGACTGAGGTAAAACGCTCAGACCTAAAGGGCTGAGTATATGACTGAGCTCTTTAAGCTTGCCATGGTTATTAGAAGCAAGCACTAACTTTTGTAGTGGCAAACTCATGCGGACTCCAAGGCCTTTTTTTGTAAATCTGATAATTGAGAAATCCCTTTTTGTGCCAAAACCAGCATAGCCGACATTTGCTCTTGGCTAAATGGCTCACCCTCTGCTGTACCTTGTATTTCAACAAAGCCTCCTTGGCCAGTCATCACAATATTCATATCTGTATCGCAATCAGAGTCTTCTAAATAGTCTAGATCGAGTACTGGCGTACCACGATAAACTCCTACTGAAATTGCCGCCACAGAATCCAAAATAGGAGAGCTGGACAGCAATCCCTTTGCCATGAGGTGAGAAACGGCATCGTGAAGCGCAACATAAGCTCCCGTGATACTCGCTGTGCGAGTGCCGCCATCGGCTTGTATAACATCACAATCTAACAGAATGCTACGTTCACCTAATTTTTCTAGATCAATAATCGCGCGCAGACTTCTGCCAATCAAACGCTGAATTTCTTGTGTGCGGCCAGACTGTTTGCCTTTTGCGGCCTCTCTGTCCATACGCGATCCGGTAGAGCGTGGCAACATGCCATATTCTGCTGTGACCCAACCGCTGCCCTGTCCTTTTAGAAAAGAGGGTACTTTTTCCTCAACGCTAGCAGTGCAGAGCACATGGGTGTCGCCGAATTTAACCAATACACTGCCTTCACCATGCTTGGTGTAATGCCTAATAATCTCTACTGGTCTCAGTTGATCAGCAGATCTTGCGCTGGGCCGCAAAGATGTATCGCTCATTTGCTTTTCCTAGTTCGTTTGAATGCTGATTATTATAACGGTCAGCCGCGAGGATGTCCCAAAGCCATGCAGGATTTGGTAAGATTTCGGTTTTACTTGAATAGCAAAGCCCAATGAAAATCTTCAGCATGACAGGTTACGCAAGTTTGCAAACGCAAACCGCTTTGGGCCAATTTAATTTTGAATTGCGCTCGGTCAACCACCGCTACTTTGAGTTACAAGTCAAAGCGGACGAGCAATTGCGAAGTTTTGAGCCATGGGTTCGAGAGTTACTCGCAAGTAAAATCAGCCGCGGAAAAGTCGAGTGTAGGCTGTCCTTAAATCGCACGCATACCGAAGCGGCAAAAGCCGAAATAGACCCAGCTGCTTTGGATAAACTGTTGCAAATGCAGCAAACCGTCCTACAAAAGTCGCCACAAAGTACGATATTAACGGTCAGAGATATCTTATCTTGGCCAGGCGTAATTCCCGACTCCCCCGCTGATCTTGTCGAAATTGAACAGGTTTTTAAACAAGCGATGCAAACCCTGCTTGAAAATCTCCTGCAACATCGGATGAGAGAAGGTACAAAACTTGCCGAATTTATGTTGGATAAAAATCAGCAAATTGCACAAGCCTTGGGGCGCTTACCCCCCTTAATGCATAGTGCTATGGATTCATATCAGGCGAAATTAGTAGCCAAACTGAAGGATGCTGCAGATACGCTGGACACTGACAGATTGCAACAAGAGATCGTTTACTTCGCTCAGCGTGTCGATGTAGAGGAAGAGATTGCTCGTCTCGGCGTTCATACCGCTGAGCTAAAAACTATACTCGAACAAGGGGGTGCTGTCGGAAAGCGATTGGACTTTTTGATGCAGGAGTTTAATCGCGAAGCCAATACACTTGCATCTAAATCCATCTCTCCTGAAATTACGCAGATTGCCCTATCGTTTAAAGTGCTAATCGAGCAAATGCGTGAACAAGTACAAAACATTGAATAACGGGAAAAGTATTGATGAGCCACTCTAACCAAGGCAACTTATTTATTATTACTGCCCCTTCAGGAGCGGGTAAAACAAGTTTAGTCCATGCCCTGCTCGAACAGGATAGACAAGTTAGACTGTCTATATCTCACACTACCCGTGCACCGCGTCCAGGCGAAACCAATGGTAAAGAGTATTTTTTTGTGGACGAAGCTACATTTCTTAAAAAACTTGATGAACAAGATTTTCTAGAAAGCGCTTTGGTACATGGAGCAAGATATGGAACCTCTAAATCACAAGTGAACCAAGCTTTGTCGCAGGGCTTCGATGTTATCTTGGAAATCGATTGGCAAGGGGCACAGCAAATAAAGAAAATTTACCCACAAGCGATTTCTATTTTTATCCTGCCCCCCTCTATTCATGAGTTAGAGCAAAGACTGAGACGTCGCGGTCAAGATGCTGAAGAGGTAATTGCTAGAAGAGTAGCCGGTGCGCATGAAGAGATGCGCCATGTGAGCGAGTTCGATTATGTTACAATTAACCACATATTCGAAGTGGCGCTACAAGACCTGTTAGCGGTCATTCGTACGCAGCGTTTACGCTCTCAAACCCAGCTCAATAAACATGCAGATTTGCTGCAACAACTGATTTAAATTGGAGAACTATCATGGCAAGAATTACCGTAGACGATTGTTTAGAAAAAGTACCTAATCGCTTTGAACTTACTTTGGTGGCAGCTTATCGAGCACGCCAACTGGCTAATGGCTCAGAGCCATTGGTACCTGTTCATGGCAATAAAGATAAAGCGACTGTGATTGCATTAAGAGAAATTGCCGCCGGTAAAGTCGGCGTGGAAATGCTCAATCGCGGTTACCCTTAAGCGATTTTTCGGGGCAACGCAGTAGTATGACAGCCGCCCGTTCTGAAGGCGCTACAGGCCGTAGGCTTGAGACTGCCCCGCCCCTACCTCCCCTGCTTCCGGCAGACAATCCGGAATCCTTGCTCAGCGTTAAACTCAGCCAGTACCTTAAAAATAAAGATATAGAAAAAATCTGGGCGGCCTATCGCTTTAGTGACCAGGCGCATGAGGGGCAAATGCGCAAGAGCGGTGAACCCTATATCAGTCACCCCGTCGCTGTGGCATGTCAGCTGGCAGATTTACATTTAGATGTCCCTACCATTATCGCGGCGCTATTACATGATGTCGTCGAAGATACCAAAATTACCAAACAACAGGTCGCAGAACAGTTCGGCAATCAAGTAGCAGAATTGGTCGATGGTTTATCTAAATTAGAAAAAATCGAATTCCAAAGTGCTACGGAAGCTCAGGCGGAAAATTTCCGCAAAATGTTATTGGCGATGTCGCAGGACGTGCGGGTGATTTTGGTTAAATTGGCAGACCGACTGCACAATATGCAAACCTTAGATGTCATGAAGCCTGACAAGCGTAGACGCATTGCCAAAGAGACTTTGGAGATTTATGCGCCTATCGCCAATCGCTTGGGACTGAATGCTATATATCAAGAGCTGGAAGACTTAAGTTTCAAAAATTACTACCCTTTCCGTTTCCGAATTTTGAGTAAAGCCATCCTTGCCGCGCGAGGTAATCGGAAGGAAGTGGTAGGTAAAGTTTCCAGTGAAATTCGTGCGCGTTTACAAGAAATGAAAATCGAGGCAGAGGTTTCGGGGCGCGAGAAGCATCTGTATAGCGTATATCGCAAGATGATAGATAAGGGCCTAGATTTTGCCCAAATCTATGATATCTATGGATTCAGAATTATCGTGAAAGATTTACCCTCATGTTATCTGACTCTGGGAGTATTGCATGGCTTGTACAAACCGATTCCTGGAAAATTCAAAGACTATATTGCAATCCCCAAAGCCAATGGATATCAATCTTTACACAGCACGCTATTTGGCCCTTTTGGTACGCCTATAGAAGTACAAATTCGTAGTCTAGAAATGCATAATGTTGCTGAGGCAGGGGTTGCCGCGCATTGGTTATATAAAACAACTGACGCACATCTCACTAATTTGCAGCAGCAAACGCATCAATGGTTGCAACGCTTATTGGAAATTCAATCAGAATCTGCCGATTCTATGGAGTTTCTGGAGCATCTTAAAGTCGATCTGTTTCCTGATGAAGTTTATGTGTTTACTCCCAAAGGCAAGATATTGGCACTACCTAAAGGGGCCACTGCGGTGGATTTTGCCTATGCGGTGCATACCGATATCGGCAATCGTTGTGTGGCAGTAAAAATTAACCAAGAGCTTGCCCCACTGCGCACAGAATTGCGCAATGGCGATAATGTTGAAATTATTACTGCAGCGCATGCCCATCCCAATCCCATGTGGCTTAACTATGTGGTATCTGGCAAAGCGCGCGCGCATATCCGCCACTTCTTAAAATCAATCCAAACCAAAGAGTCTGCACAATTAGGCGAACGTTTATTACATCAAGCGATGCGAGCTTTGCATGCGGATGAGAGTCAGATTGGTGATTTGCAGTGGCAAAAATTACTCAAGGATTATGGTGCCAAAGATAAACAAGAGATTCTGACTGATATTGGTTTGGGTAAACGTCTGAACGTGATGGTTGCCCATCAACTATTAGCATTGACTGATGATTATATGGCGCGCCCATTGAACCCAGCCAGTAAGCAGTTGGATACGATCACCATCCGTGGTACCGAGGGTATGGCGGTGCAATTGGCGCATTGCTGTCGCCCTATTCCGGGTGATCCAATTTTGGGATTTATTAATAAAGATAAGGGACTGGTGATTCATACCCATGATTGTCCAGCAATCCGCAAATTCAGATTAGACCCTGACAAATGGCTGGATGTTGAGTGGGACCCAGAAACCAAACGACTATTTAAAGTTAATCTAAAAATGATTGTCGCCGATCAGCGCGGCGTGTTGGCAAAAATTGCAGCAGCGATCGCTGAGGCGGGCTCAAATATTGATAATATCAGCATGGAAGAGTCCGATAATAGCGCTTATACCAATATCTTATTTACTGTTCAGATTGAAAATCGTCTGCATCTGGCAGATTTGATGAGGCGTTTGAGAAAACTACCTGATGTTGTGAGAATTAATCGTGTAAAGGGCACCACACAAGAACAGCGTGTCCAATAAATTGAGGAAATTATGAGCAAGCAAATTATTCATACTGCAAATGCACCGCAAGCAATCGGTACCTATTCTCAGGCTGTCAAAGTCGGCAGCACTGTATATTTATCAGGACAAATTGGACTCGATCCACAAAGCATGGAATTGCAGGATGGTATCGAGGCACAAATTCACCAGGTGTTTAAAAATTTAAGTGCAGTAGCCCAAGCAAGCGGTGGTTCTTTGGCGGATGTAGCAAAAATTAATATTTTTCTGACAGATTTATCTCATTTTGCCTTGGTGAATACCATCATGGCTAACTACTTTAGTCAGCCATATCCAGCCCGCGCAGCGGTGGGTGTGGCGTCCTTGCCAAGAGGCGCGTTGGTTGAGGCAGATGGCGTCATAGAACTTGCGGAATAAACAAACGCTTGAGCAAACTCTCCGACTATTCCGAGATTCCTAAAGCTGTTGTATCCCGCTTGCAGAAGCTGGGAATCAACAGCTTATCCCAACTAATTTTTCATTTCCCTTTGCGTTATTTGGATGAAACCAAAATTATCCGCATCTCGGATTTGCGTTTGGGAGAGACGGCTCAGGTGCAGGCAGAGGTCAAATTAGCTGAGGTCATTTATAAGCCAAGACGAACTTTGCTGGTAAAACTAAGTGATGGAAGTGGTGAGTTATATATTCGCCTTTTGAATTTTTATCCAAGCCAATTACAACAACTCCAAGCGGGGACAGTATTCCGTATCTTGGGAGAGGTGCGTGCTGGTTTTTTTGGCTATGAGATGGTGCACCCTCAAATCCGTAAAGCGAGCGAAACAGCGCCAGTAAAAACCACGCTTACGCCTATTTATCCGACCACAGCTGGGCTGTCACAATACACTCTAGCTAAATGGATAGATTGGGCCTTGGCGCAGGCTGATTTATCAGAATTTTTCCCCGCAAATTGTTATCCCACAGGCATGATGTCGTTTGCTGAAAGCATGCGCCTGATCCATCATCCAGCGCAGAGCATAGATTTGCATCAATTAGAATCGCGCCAACACCCAGCTTGGCAAAGATTGGCCTACGATGAATTATTGGCGCAGCAACTATCTATGCGCCGTCATTACCTAAGTCGTCACCGTTTGCGTGCGCCCAATATTCAATCTGATGGCGCCTTGATTCGCCGCTTTCTTGATGGTTTGCCTTTCCAACTCACCGATGGGCAGAACAAAGTCATACAAGAAATACATGGCGATTTAAATAAAGCATTTCCAATGAACCGTCTGTTACAAGGTGATGTTGGCAGTGGTAAAACAGTGGTGGCTACTATCGCCGCGCTTCAAGCGATTGCAAGTGGTTATCAAGTGGCCTTGATGGCACCTACAGAGATTTTGGCTGAGCAGCATTTTAAAAAAATTGCGGCTTGGTTTGAGAGTCTAGGCTTAAGCTGTGTATGGTTGTCTGGAAGTCAAACCAAAAAGCAAAAGCAACAACATTATGAATTCATCAGCAGTGGCCAAGCGCATCTTGCCATCGGCACTCATGCATTGATTCAGCAGCAAGTGAGTTTCGCCAAACTTGGCTTGGTGATTGTTGATGAACAACATCGCTTTGGTGTTGAACAGCGCTTAATGCTCAAGCAGAAAGCCAATACAGACGAATGGATACCCCATCAATTAATGATGACCGCCACACCAATACCGCGTACCTTATCCATGAGTTATTTTGCCGATTTGGATGTATCAGTGATTGATGGTTTACCCCCAGGGAGAACGCCGATACAAACTAAACTAGTGAATGAAGAGCGGCGAGATGAGGTGGTTCAGTTAATTGAAAAAGTTTGCCAAGCAGGGACGCAGGTATATTGGGTTTGTCCACTGATTGAGGAGTCAGAAGCTTTACAACTTAAAACGGCGCTTGAGACATTTGAGAGATTATCAGCCGATTTCCCCAATCTTAAAGTTGGCCTGGTTCACGGCAAATTAAAAGCCGCGGAAAAACAACAAGTCATGCAGGCTTTTTATGCCAATGAAATTCAAGTATTGGTATCTACGACAGTGATCGAAGTCGGTGTGGATGTCCCCAACGCAAGTATTATGGTGATTGAGCACGCTGAACGCATGGGGCTTAGCCAGCTTCATCAATTACGTGGACGAGTGGGACGAGGCTCACATAAAAGTACCTGTATTTTGCTTTTCCAAACCCCGCTCAGTCAGATGGCGAGAGCACGATTGCGGGTGGTTTATGAGAATACCGATGGGTTTAAAATCGCCGAGGAGGATTTACGCCTACGCGGCCCGGGAGAGTTTTTGGGCACCCGCCAGAGTGGCTTACCTATGTTAAAAGTGGCTGATTTAGAGCGCGATAAACCCGTGCTTCGTTTGGCACAACAGCAGGCGGACCAAATATTGCGGCAGCATCCACAAGGTGCACAGCGTCAAATTCTGCGATGGTTGGGTACTTTGCAAGATTTAGCGACCGTTTGATTGATTTAAAGAATGCATCATATTGAAAGTATTTAAACATCATTTTTATGCTCGGGCAGGTTGGATACAAAGGCCCTTGGCTGCGCACAGCGTGAATGACTGGTTACTAGAGCCAGCCTCGCTAACTCAGCGGCTTATTGCTTTGGGTCAGGGTTTTCATGTGCAACAAATTTTTCAGGGTAAACGCAAAGCCAATTTCGACGAGGCAAATGTGCTCGGAATTAATCCTCGAGATGAGGTATTCCTGCGCGAGGTATTGTTGTTTTGTGGTCATCAACCAGTGGTTTTTGCCCATAGCATTACCGCTATGGCCTCATTACGGCATAGTTGGAAAAGCTTGCAGGGTTTGGGAAACCAATCTTTAGGAAATATGTTGTTTAATAACCCCAAAGTGCGTCGAACGGCGTTCCAGTTTAAAAAGTTAAACCCGCACCATCCTCTAATGCGCAGAATGAATCAAATCCAAGAGTTGCGACAACCACTAGACTCGCCCCGGCAATCCGTGTGGGCAAGACGTTCTCAATTCTTTATGCAAGAACAGTCTAGCGCGATTATGGTGACCGAAGTATTTCTTCCAAGCCTAAGCAAATTGGATCATAAGGATTGGGGTCAATGATCAACATCAGAAAAAATCTTGATGCTTATCTCAGGCTGATGCGATTGGACAAGCCTATCGGCATATTTCTTCTGCTTTGGCCGACGCTTTGGGCATTGTGGATTGCTAGTAACGGCATCCCAAACAGCAAATTACTCTGCATCTTTATCCTTGGCACCGTGTTAATGCGTTCAGCTGGCTGTGTATTAAACGATATTGCGGATAGAAAATTTGATGGCAGTGTCTTGCGAACTAAACATAGACCGTTGGTTACAGGGGAGTTGAAGGTAAAACAAGCTTATGCACTGAGTATTGTATTGAGCTTAATCGCTTTTCTATTGGTTTTGCAGCTCAACACAACGGCCATCCTATTATCTATCCCCGCCCTTGGCTTGGCAGTGAGCTATCCATACTTCAAGCGTTTTTTCCCTTTTCCGCAAGCTTATCTAGGCATTGCATTCGGGTTTGGTATTCCTATGGCATTCGCCGCAGTGAACGCACAAGTGCCAAATATTGCATGGCTAATGCTATTGGCGAATATATGTTGGGCCTTGGCCTATGACTCAGCATACGCCATGGTAGACAAACCTTATGACCTAAAAATTGGTATACATTCTTCTGCGATAAGTTTTGGGCGCCATGAAGTCGCTATGATTATGCTTTGCTATGCCTTATTCCTCAGCCTAATGCTATGGCTGGGATGCTTGCTGCAGATGCATGCTATTTATTTTATTGCTTTGATTTTGGCCGCTGGCCTTAGCGTTTACCATTACTCATTGATAAGAACGCGCCAACCCGACCTGTGCTTTAGAGCGTTTTTACATAATAACTGGTTAGGACTAATAATCTTTGTTGGGATCGTGTTGAATTTCCGATAAATTGGCATGAACAAAAACAAAATAGCGTTAAAAGCACAATACTGTTTGACAATCGCTCGCTCGCTATCATAAAATCCCGCCTCTTAAATTTTTTGTAATATTGGCTAGAGCAATGAAAACCTTTTCAGCAAAAGCACATGAAGTAAAACGCGATTGGTACATCGTAGATGCCACCGACATGGTATTAGGTCGTCTGGCTAGTGCCATCGCTCACCGTCTTCGTGGCAAACATAAAGCGATTTACACACCTCACGTTGATACTGGTGACTACATCGTGGTCATCAATGCAGACAAAATCAAGGTAACTGGCAATAAGGGCGGCGATAAGTTGTATCATCGTCACTCTGGTTATCCAGGTGGTATTTCCACAACAACCTTTGCCAAGATGCAAGACCGTTTCCCAGGTCGTGCTTTGGAGAAAGCGGTAAAAGGTATGTTGCCAAAAGGTCCGCTTGGCTATGCCATGTTCCGCAAGATGAAGGTATACGCTGGTGCTAAGCATGACCATGCAGCTCAGCAACCTAAACCTCTGGCTATTGACAGCCAAGCTTAAGGATAAACTATGATTGGTAAATATAATTACGGTACAGGTCGTCGCAAGGGTTCAGTAGCCCGCGTGTTCCTGAAGACTGGTAAAGGCAATATCGTTGTGAATGATAAGCCTGCGGATGAATACTTCTCACGCGTGACTTCACGTATGATTTTGCGTCAGCCATTGGTGTTGACCAATAACGAGACAACATTCGATATCATGGTTAACGTACGTGGTGGTGGTGAATCAGGTCAAGCTGGTGCTGTTCGTCACGGCATCACTCGTGCTTTGATTGATTACGATCAAGCATTGAAGTCTGCATTATCTAATGCTGGTTTCGTGACTCGTGATGCGCGTGAAGTTGAACGTAAAAAAGTTGGTCTACGCAAGGCGCGTCGTCGTAAGCAATTCTCCAAGCGTTAATTCTTGGGTGTCGAAAAAAGCCGCATTTTGCGGCTTTTTTTATCCACACTCGCTTTGTAGGATTATGTTTTGATAGTATTGCTGTTTTGTTGAGGTGAAATGATGAAGAAAATTAAAGTAGGCATTGTTGGCGGCACGGGTTATACCGGCGTTGAGCTGCTACGCCTGCTTGCCCTGCATCCGCAGGTAGATTTGCATATCATTACTTCAAGAGCAGAAGCTGGTATGCCGGTCAGTGACTTATTCAGTAGCTTACGTGGCTACGTGGATTTGAAATTCACAGATCCCGCACAGGCTGACTTAACTGTATGTGATTTAGTATTCTTTGCTACGCCCAATGGCATTGCCATGCAGCAAGCTGAGAAATTAGTAGCGGCTGGTGTTAAGGTCATCGATTTAGCTGCAGATTTTCGTATCCAAGATATTGCTGAGTGGGAAAAGTGGTATGGTATGACCCATGCCTGTCCTCAATTGGTCAAACAAGCCGTTTATGGATTACCAGAAATTAATCGGGCACAGATTGCCAAGGCAAATATCGTGGCAAATCCAGGCTGCTATCCAACTGCAGTACAGTTGGGTTTCTTGCCGCTGTTGGAGGCCGGTGTGATTAATCCCGACTTTTTGATTGCAGATGCAAAATCAGGCGTGAGTGGTGCAGGCAGAAAAGCTGAGGTTCATACCTTATTAGCCGAATCCGCTGATAGCTTCAAAGCCTATGCGGCTGGTGGTCATCGTCATTTGCCAGAAATTTCCCAAGGTTTGGCTGGCATGGCAGGCAAGGCGGTGGGTTTAACTTTTATTCCGCATTTGTTGCCTATGATACGGGGAATACATGCGACCTTGTATGCACAGCTCACTAAACCGATGGATGTGCAAAAATTATTTGAGCAAAAATATCAGCATGAGAGATTTGTAGATGTCTTACCCGCCGGCTCTCATCCTGAAACTCGCTCTGTAAGAGGTTCAAATACCTGCAGAATCGCGGTACATCATCATCAAGATACGAATCGGGTGGTGATTCTATCGGTGATTGATAATTTGGTGAAAGGCGCTGCTGGTCAAGCAGTGCAGAATATGAATATTATGTTTGGCTGGGATGAAGCGACAGGTTTACAAGTGGTACCTCTGTTACCTTGAACTGAAACCGTTGGTTTTGGTCTAGCCGATTGAAGCATTAACTTTAAAGGAGTGTGCAAAATGGAAGCAGCCGTAGAAATGAAAGATCCATTGGTTTTTACCGAGAATGCGGTAAAAAAAGTCAAAGAATTAATCGATGAGGAAGGCTCACCGGATTTAAAACTGCGCGTGTTTGTGACAGGCGGCGGTTGTTCTGGTTTTCAATATGGCTTTACCTTTGAAGACAGTGTTAATGAAGATGACACTCAAGTTGTGCGTGACTCCGTGACTTTATTGATTGATCCAATGAGTTTGCAATACCTGCTTGGTGCAGAAATCGATTATCAGGACAGCTTACAAGGCTCACAATTTGTGATTCGCAACCCAAATGCTTCGACCACTTGTGGCTGCGGCTCCTCATTCTCTGTATAAAATGAGCAATTATCTGCAATAAAAAAGGGGGCTTCAGCCCCCTTTTTGTTGATATCACCCGGTTTATGCTTTGCGCTCATTGATGGGCACAAAATCCCGTCTAGTATTGCCAGTATAAAGTTGACGAGGGCGACCAATTTTGGTTTCGCTATCAGAAATCATCTCACTCCATTGCGCCACCCAGCCTGCTGTTCTCGCAAGGGCAAAAATCGCTGTAAACATCGAGTTTGGGATACCCATAGCGCGCATGACGATACCGGAATAAAAATCTACGTTAGGATACAGTTTGCGGCTAACAAAATATTCATCCTCAAGCGCGATACGCTCTAACTCCAACGCCAGCTTAAACATCGGGTCATCATGCAAGCCTAACTCGTCTAACACCTGATGGCAGGTTTCTCGCATGATAGAGGCACGCGGATCCATATTGCGATAAATACGATGTCCAAAACCCATTAGACGGAAGCTATCGTTTTTATCTTTCGCACGTTTGATGAATTCGCCGATTCGGCTTACATCACCAATCTCCTCGAGCATGTTGAGGGTCGCTTCGTTTGCACCGCCATGGGCAGGACCCCACAAAGAAGAGATGCCTGCAGAAATACAGGCGAATGGGTTGGCACCACTCGAACCGGCTAATCTCACAGTCGAAGTAGAAGCATTTTGTTCATGGTCTGCGTGCAATATCAAAATACGCTCAAAAGCCTTGGCCAATACAGGATTGGGCTCGTATTCTTCGCACGGGGTAGCAAACATCATATGCATAAAATTAGCTGCATAATCCAGTTTATTTTTCGGGTAGATGAATGGCTCACCAATATTGTATTTATAGCTCCATGCCGCAATCGTGGGCACCTTTGCTAATAGACGATAGGCCGTTATCTCGCGCATTTTCTCGTCTTGGATGTTGGAAGACTCCCCATAGAAGGCAGACATAGAACCAACCACACCTATCATCACTGCCATAGGATGGGCATCACGACGGAACCCACGGAATACATTGGTGAGTTGATCGTGCAGCATGGTATGTTTGTGCACTGTATTGGTGAAGGTTTGTTTTTGCTCTGCGTTAGGCAACTCGCCATTAATCAACAAATACGAGACTTCAAGGAAGTCACAGTGTTGCGCCAGCTGCTCAATCGGATAACCACGGTAGTAAAGTAATCCCTGTTCACCATCGATAAAAGTAATATCCGAACTGCATGATGCGGTCGAGAGAAACCCTGGGTCATAGGTAAAAACACCGTGCTTGCCCAGTGTGCGAATATCAATAACATCCACACCGAGATTGCCAGACAGCACTGGTAGCTCGATGGGTTCCTGACCATTATCAAAGGTAATGATGGCTTTGCTCGGTTTATTCATAATTTAACTTTATTTAATATTGACTATGGTTATCTAGCATAAACCGCGCCAAGAACGCGCTCGCCAGAGGCGCCGGTCACAGAGGGAACATTGCCGGCCAATCCTAGCTTGGTTTGTCTTGCTAACCAAGCGAAAGCATAGGCCTCTACCCAATTGACTGGCACACCCAAATCGTCTGAAGCCGCAATTTTCACAGGATGTAGCTTTTGCCGCAAGTTTTCTACCAAAGCCCGATTATAAGCGCCGCCGCCACAAAGATAGATTTCATCACATGCTTGCGCGTACTGTTGAATCGCATGGCTAATCGTAATGCTAGTAAATTCTAGCAGTGTTCTCTGAACATCGACGGCGCTTATATCGCGCTGCTTTAAAATGCCTTGCAACCAACCATAGTTAAATAAATCTCTACCCGTGCTCTTGGGGGGCGTTAATTTGAGGAAGGGCTCTGCTAGCATGTCGTCTAGTAAATCTTTATCTACCTGCCCGCTGGATGCCCAGGCGCCATCCGCGTCAAAAGCTTGTTGAATATGATGTTGTGCCCACATATCCATCAACATATTGCCTGGACCAGAATCAAAACCAATCAGGCGCTGATGTGGAAACAGTATGGTTAAATTGGCAATGCCGCCAATATTAACAATGACTCGATTTTTTTCAGGATGCGAGAACACAGCTTGATGAAAAGCTGGCACCAAGGGCGCCCCCTGACCACCGGCTGCAATATCGCGACTGCGAAAGTCGGCAACAATATCAATACCAGATAATTCAGCCAGCAAGGCAGGATTCTGTAGTTGCAGTGTATATGCGAGTTCGGGCTTATGCCGTATGGTTTGCCCGTGACTACCGACAGCTGAAATTTGTTGCGGGTCAAAGCCAGCGGCAGATAATAGTTGTTGGATAGTTTGTGCGTAAATTTGTGAAAGACGGTTAGCTAGTTGTGCGGACTTATCAAGTTCGTTTTCGCTACAATCCTGCAAAGCCAGTATGGCTTGTTTGATATCATCTGGATAGGGCAAGTGCTGGCTTGCTAACATCCTAGAGCCATTCGAATCAAATTCACATAACACTGCGTCCACACCGTCCAAGCTAGTGCCAGACATTAAGCCAATAAAGTATTGTGGTTGAGATGTTAAAGATAGTGTCATGAAATGTTTAAGAATGTAGTGTCTAGGTTTTGCGTTAAAATGCCCGCTTTGTTTTGTAAGATAACTATTTGAATCACCTGATTTGATGCTAACAGAAAAGCATGCAAGCGAGAAGTTTGCTGCTACAGCAACTGATGAGAGTGAATACGATTTTTTAGAATGGATTAGCGATGACTTCTATTCAAGATGCATTAGCCATCATAAAGCGCGGTAGTGATGAACTACTGATTGAGCAAGAGTTGGTTGAAAAACTTAAGCTGGGTAAGCCTCTTAGGGTAAAGGCTGGATTTGATCCAACGGCGCCAGATCTACATCTGGGCCACACAGTTTTGCTGAATAAGCTCAGACAATTTCAAGAGCTAGGACATCATGTGTTATTCCTAATTGGAGATTTCACCGGCATGATAGGTGACCCAACAGGCAAAAGTGCAACGCGCCCTCCTCTCACGCAGGAGCAAGTTCAGGAAAATGCTAAATCTTACGCCGAGCAAGTATTCAAAATCCTCAAGCCTGAGCAAACCGAAGTGGTATTTAATTCCAAATGGTTGAACGAGCTTGGTGCGGCCGGCATGGTTAGATTGGCAGCGAGCCACACAGTGGCACGAATGCTAGAACGGGATGACTTTGATAAGCGCTTCAAAAACAATCAGCCTATTGCCATTCATGAGTTTCTCTATCCTCTGCTGCAAGGTTATGACTCAGTAGCACTTAAGTCAGATGTCGAGTTAGGCGGTACTGATCAGAAATTTAACTTGCTGATGGGGCGTGAGCTTCAGAAACAAGCAGGACAATCCCCGCAATGTATTCTGACGATGCCCTTGCTGGAGGGTTTAGACGGTGTGCAAAAAATGTCTAAATCTTTAGGTAACTACATTGGCGTAGCGGAACCAGCCAATACAATTTTCAGCAAGATCATGTCGATTTCGGATGAGTTAATGTGGCGATATATCGAACTACTCTCTTTTGAAACTTTGGCTGTCATTGCTGATTGGAAAAAAGCGGTAGCGCAAGGCGAGAATCCTAGAAATATTAAAGTGCGGTTTGCTCAAGAGATTGTTGCGCGATTCCATAGCCAGGCTGCAGCCGAAGCGGCCTTAGAAGATTTTAATTTAAGAGCTAAAGGCGGCATCCCAGATGATGTGGAAGAAGTAGCATTAAAATTAGAAGAAGCTCAAATTGGATTGGCGCAGTTACTCAAGCAAGTAGGCCTTGTTACAAGTACTTCCGAAGCAATGCGTGCGGTAGAACAAGGTGGTGTAAAAATTGACGGTGAGAAAATCTCAGATAAGCACCTGCAGCTGAGCCAAGGAAGCAGTTTTGTCGTGCAAGTAGGCAAACGCAAATTTGCGCGTGTCACCTTGCAATAACAAAAATGTAATTACTTTGTAAAAATTGCCTTGTAGCTCTTGACCAGCCGCTTTTGTACTGTAGAATGCGCGCTTCGTTTTTAAGACGATGTGCATTAAACAGTGAACAAGGCCACAAATTGTGGCCTTTCTACTTGACCAAAATCTGTAGCCCTGTATAATGCGCGCCTCTCGATTGCTGAGTGATTAGCGAATCGAACTGTTCTTTAACAATCTAAACAACCGATAAGTGTGGGTGCTTGTGCTGCATAGATGTGCTGGTTTACTGGTGCATCGCGCAAAGAAACAAG
>JACCDV010209381.1_pt1 | contig 236248 bp, 232 predicted proteins | sample 7446131 | NCBI WGS metagenome assembly JACCDV01 (sample SAMN15323448, study PRJNA562643) | freshwater metagenome | isolation source: river surface water | place: USA:Blue River Watershed | collected 2017-08-17 | reverse complement strand
TTTATATAACACAAGTCTTTTCATCTGTTTTGATTTTTCGTACAGCTTTTGACAAATATCAATTATAGGAGCTAGCGGCTTGCTGCCCCCCGCCGCACCAGAAGAATCCTGTTGTTGTGACAAAGAATTTTCTTTGCTACCTATTTTTGCGTGTCTAAATTTATCCATAAATTCTCTTATTAATTAAAAAAATTATCAAAAAGCCCTTCAAAAAAAACCCATAACAACACCATCCTTATAAATCATTAATCCTAATTTGCAATAATTTTTTAATTTTTTTTAATTTAGCTATTGCTTTTTTTAATTTTATCTGAATAATAAGTGGCTCATGTTTTGGCCCCATCGTCTAACGGTTAGGACACCACCCTTTCACGGTGGTAATACGGATTCGAATTCCGTTGGGGTCACCATCTCTTATTTCCAAATTAATTTTATACTATAATTCGCTTCAAGCTAATATCCACGCTGATTCAAGCTGATAAATAATACATTAATTATCATGCACAAATACAATTAACTCTAAGAAATTCAATTAAAACTATTATAAAAAAGAATAATAACCATGAAATAATAAGGTTATTTTAACTGATCACCGTAAATTTACCACGCCCTTGCACCACTTCACACAGCGCATTTTCATTTTTAATAGAAAATACCACAATTGGCAATTTATTGTCTTTAGCTAAAGTGATAGCAGTTTGATCCATCACCTTTAAATCTTGCTTTAAAACATCGATATATTTGATTTTTTCGTAGTGAGTTGCATTTTTATCGATTTTTGGATCAGCAGTATAAACCCCATCAACTTGGGTGCCTTTTAAAATAGCATCGCAACCCATCTCAACAGCTCTTAAAACGCCTGCAGTATCTGTTGTAAAAAATGGATTTCCAGTGCCAGAACTAAAAATAATCACGCGGTTTTTTTCTAAGTGACGACTAGCGCGACGCTTGATATATGGCTCGCAGATATTATTCATCGGGATTGCTGATTGCATACGAGTATCCACTCCCATTTTTTCAAGAGCATCTTGCAGTGCTAAGCCATTGATACAAGTGGCCAACATGCCCATATAATCAGCACTGGCGCGTTCCATCCCCAAAGCAGCTTGGGATACGCCCCTAAAAATATTGCCCCCACCTACAACTACACAAATTTGGCAACCTAATTTATGTGCAGATTTTATTTGATTACAAATTTTTTTGATTGCCATTGGATCATGTCCAAAACCTTTATCTCCCATCATTGCCTCTCCCGAAACTTTAAAAAGAATTCGTTTAAATTTTAGATCAGATTTATTTGGCATTTATAAGCAGGTTTAGATTATTAATTTTACCGCTATTTTATTTTGTAACAATTATAGCATAACAACTTCATCTTTTTGGTTTAAATTTTGCGATAAAAACCTTATATATATCCTGATATATGCGGTTTTTATCGCAAGATTTATCCTCAAAAAATATTTTGTTATTTTGGTGTCAATATGAAGTTGTTATGCTATAATTTAAAAATCAGATTAATTATTAAAAAAATTAGGCAGCTCTTAAACCGCCTAATTTTCAGATTAGTTTTTAGTCATTGATGCAACTTCACTTGCAAAATCATTTTCTTTTTTTTCGATACCATCTCCAAGCACAAATAGCTTGAATCCAGTGATTTTTGTTTCACCATTTTCTTTACTGAATTTTGCAATTACATCTTTGATTTTAGCCTTATCATCCATTACAAAAAATTGCTCCAAAAGAACAACTTCTTCATAATATTTGCGGATGCGACCTTCAATCATTTTATCAATAATGCTTTCTGGCTTGCCTGACGCGCGAGCTTGTTCTTTTAAAATTTCACTTTCGCGTTGAAGTTTTTCTGGCTTAACACTGTCAACAGTAAGAGCCTCAGGCTTTGTGGCCGCAATATGCATCGCGATTTGTTTGCCAATTTCGTTAAGCTTATCAGCTGAAGCAGTTGATTCTAGGGCCACTAAAACCGCAATTTTACCCATATTAGGCGCAATTGCGTTATGGATATAACTAACTACTTCACCATTTTGAACTAATAAAGCATCAATCCTTCTAATATTAATATTTTCACCAATAACACCGATTTGGTTTTTGACTTCTTCATCAACCGAGATTGATTTTCCGACAAAATTTGATGCTTTAAATTTTTCGACATCATCACCAAACGCGCCAGCATTTTCAATCAAACTTGATACAAATTCTTGGAATTTTTGGTTTCTAGCCACAAAATCCGTTTCAGAATTTACTTCAATGATTGTGCCTTGTTTACCTTTAATAGCAACGGCAACCACCCCTTCTGACGTAACCCTGCTGCTTTTTTTAGCAGCTGAAGATAGGCCTTTTTTTCTAAGCCAATCCACCGCTTTCTCAAAGTCATCAGCACATTCAGCTAATGCTTTATTACAATCCGCGATGCCACAGCCTGTAGCTTCACGGAGTTTTTTAATCAAATTTAAATCTGCCATATAATTATTTTTTAGTTGTTGGTTTCTTTTTGGTAGCTGGCTTTTTAACCACTGTTTTTACAGTTTCTTCTTTTGCTGAAATTTTTACCTCAGATTCATCCTTAGAAACTTTTTTTGAGCTCTCTTTAGGCTCTACATGCTTGCTTAAAGAGATTTTTTTGCCATCTTTAGTAGGTTTTTTCTCTTCAAATTTTTCTTTAACCTCAGGAAGTTTTCCTTCTTCAACTTTACTAAGATCAATACCTGCTGCAACCATGTTTTCTCTTAATCCAGAAATGATTGAATCAGCCAACAAATTGCAATATAATTTAATTGCTTTAGATGAATCGTCATTTCCAGGGATTTGATAAGTGATATTATCGGGATTGCAGTTAGTATCAACAATTGCCATAATAGGTATATTAAGCTTTTTAGCCTCTTCAACAGCCAATTCTTCTTTTAGAGTATCAATAATAAACACCAAATCAGGATATCCGCCCATATTTTTAATACCACCTAATGCTTGCTCAAGCTTTAGACGCTTTCTTTCGAGAACTAATTTTTCTTTTTTATTGTAATCAATATCAGAGCCACCAAGTTGTTCTTCGATTTTTTTAAGAGTTTTGATGGATTGCGAAACGGTTTTCCAGTTAGTAAGCATGCCACCTAGCCATCTGAAATTTACATAATATTGACCACATCTTTTAGCTGCTTCAGCCACGGTAGCAGAGGCTTGCTTTTTAGTTGCAACAAATAAGATACGACCATTATTTTTAGCGATTTCATTAACAACAACCATCGCGCGATGCAATGAAATAGCGGTTTTATTAAGATCTATGATGCTTATTCCGTTGCGATTGCCAAATACATATTTTGACATTTTTGGATTACGACGCATGCTTTTGTGACCAAAATGCACGCCTGCTTCAAGCAATTGCTTGATAGTAAATTTAGGTAAGTTTTGAGACATATATTTTTTAATTGGTTAGTTATCAATAATGATTTGATCAACAAACACAAGGCTCGCTGACACCAAACTGTATCACTATTGTGGCATTAAAATAAGTTTTTTTATAGCTTGGTTGTAATTTTAGGCTGCTTGTAGTTATATTTCAAGCCTTTTTAGCTATTCACTGATAATATGTATTTTTGGGGGATTGTTAAGTGCCAAATTTCGAGCATTTATGGCCGAATAAATCAAGCACAGGATCATCAAAACCAAGGTTACATAAAGTATCTTTACAAAACGCGGATTTTTCAGCGAAAATCGTCCCATAACCTCTTTTTTACCTACAAGCTGATAATCTGCATCGATATAATCTTTCTTTTTTCTCAATTTTTTAATTATTTTATCGATCAATAAAAACCAAATCAAATAAATGATTATAGGTAATAAAGCTGGCCATAATTTGAGTATAAATCTTATCATATTTTATTATTTAATTTGCTATGCTGCCAATAAAAATCAGATTTGATCTCTTTTAAGCGCGAGATTGTTCGCGCAAATGAGCTATCTATATTAGCATTTTCGTAGATTTTATCAATTTTAGTTTTTGCTAAAATTATCAAAGCATTTTTATTTTCATAGATTTCATCGATAAAAAGCATAAATCGTCGCATTTCGTTACGATCTTCTTTTTTAAAAACTGGTAATTTTAATAAAAAAATCAAATCAAATTCTTGGCAAATTGCCTGATAATCTGAAGCTGCAAGCGCTTCACGACAAATATCATCAAAATTAATTATCGCAATTTTTTCATAAGTTTTTTTAATAATAATTTCACGCCCCCAAACTTTGATATTGCGTGATTTTATTTGATCTTCTTTAGTAAAATCAGCTATAATTTCTCTAATTTCTTGACGATTTTTTTGATTAGCAATAAAATATCTTTTATGCAAATTTTGTTTGTGCAAAGTACGATAATCCACGGCTGAATCGAGTTTTATTATCTCACAATTTTTAAGTAAAACTTGATTTACAAATTCCAGAAATATTTCACGCTGCAAACCATGTGGATAAAGATCTCTAGGCGCTTGGTTGGATGTAAAAATAACAATAATATTATTATCAAACAGATATTTAAAAATGCGTCCAAGCAGCATGGCATCTGCAATGTCGGTAACTTGAAATTCATCAAAACACAAAATTTTTTTATCTTCAATAACCATTTTTAATGCTGATATTAGCTCATCGCTAGGCTTTTTTTTGCTATTTCTAATTTTATATAAATTTTCATGAATTTTTCGCATAAAACTATTAAAATGAAGATAAATTTTAGGAGTCTTGACGAGAGAATTGAAAAAATATTGCATTAAAGTTGTTTTGCCACAACCAGCTTGACCATACAGATACAAACTTAATGGCTTTTTTTCACTAAAAAATAAGTTCAAAAAAATATTTCTGTTTTCAAAAATATCCGCTAAATTGTCAAGTTTATCCTTGATTTTAGCCTGTTTATCGTCAAAAATAATTTTTTTATCCAAAAAAAACATTTATTTTATTTTAAATTTTAAATTGATTCGTAAAATCATTTTTGTAGCATCAATAAGATCATTTATCAAGCATTAACAATTAATTTAATGATGAATTACGATTTTCCTATTTTATCTACTCTTGTATTTTTACCAATTACAGCTGCTATTTTGCTGCTTTTAATGCCAAATAAAAACCACAAAAATTTTTATAATATAGGCATTTTAATAAGCTTTGTTACATTTGTATTATCACTTAAATTATTATTTTCATTTGACAAATCAATCACTGATTATCATTTTGTTGAAGTTTTTCGCATCTTACATAATTATAATTTTAAATATTATCTAGGCATAGATGGGATCTCGCTTCTAATGATTATTCTCACCACTTTTTTAACGCCAATTTGTTTATTAATAAGTATAAATTCGATCACAAATCGGGTCAAAGAATATGTTATTTTCTTTTTATTACTCGAGGGCTTTGTTATTGGATCTTTCTGCGCTTTAGATTTATTATTATTTTATATTTTCTTCGAAGCGATGTTGATTCCAATGTTCTTAATCATTGGAATTTGGGGCGGCGCACAACGTATTTATGCTTCTTATAAATTCTTTTTATACACTTTATTTGGATCAGTTTTATTTTTAGTGGCAATCATTTATATCTACAATATCACTGGTTCAACCGATTATTATATCCTCAAATCTTCTCTGCCAAATTTTACTTTAGAGCAACAAAAATGGCTATGGCTTGCCTTTTTCATTGCATTTGCCATTAAGGTGCCAATGTTTCCTTTTCACACTTGGTTGCCAGATGCTCATGTGCAGGCGCCCACAGCTGGGTCAGTAATTCTTGCGGGCATATTAATTAAGCTTGGTGCATATGCAATGATTCGCTTTTCGCTGCCGTTTTTTCCTGATGCCAGCGAATATTTTGCCAATTTTGTATTCATTTTAAGCGCTATTGCAATAGTCTACGCATCCTTGGTAGCATTGATGCAAGAGGATATGAAGAAAATGATTGCTTATTCATCTGTTGCACATATGGGATTTGTGACAATGGGTATTTTTAGTTTCAATCGCCAAGGACTTGATGGCGCTGTAATGCAAATGTTAAGCCATGGCTTGGTATCTGCAGCATTGTTTATGTGTGTTGGCGTGATCTATGATCGCTTGCACAGTAAACAAATCGCCGAAATGGGTGGTATTGCGCAAAAAATGCCAAATTTTGCCTTTTTGGTTATGATCTTTACGATGGGATCAGTAGGATTGCCTGCAACCAGCGGCTTTGTTGGAGAATTTCTGGCAATTATTGGCACTTTTCAAGCAAATAAAATGATTGCTATTATCGCCGCAATTGGCGTGATTTTGGGCGCTTGTTATATGTTGTGGCTATATAAAAGAGTTTTATTTGGAGAAATTACCAATCCTAAAATAAACGAATTAAAAGACGTTAATATTATTGAATTTTCAAGCCTAGCAATAATCGCAGTTTTAGTGATTCTTTTTGGCATATTACCAAATTTATTGTTAAGTTATTTTGCGCAGCCAATTGCGCAAATTATAGCCTTGTTTTAATACATAAATTTATATAAAAACATGTTTGTATATCCAATTTTACCCGAAATAATTCTTTTTAGTGGCGCCTTGTTGTTATTGCTTATAGACGTATTTTTTGGCAAAAACAAAGAAGAATTTTTCCGCATTTCTTATATTCTATCTCTTATTTTTTCAATCACCACTCTAGCCTTTATTGCAAAAAGCTCAATCATTACGGGACAGTTTTTTACGCAGATGATAATGCTTAATACTTTTACATCTTTTGTAAAATTTATTTCAGTAATTTTATTAATTATGGTAATTATTTTATCGCTTAATTTTCTTGCAAAAGAAGAAAAAATCAGCGCTGAATTTCTTGCTTTAATGATGATGTCTACCGTTGGCGGCATGATGTTAATCTCTGCTAATGATTTTATTTCATTCTATCTAAGCCTAGAACTACAATCACTGCCACTATATTTGCTTGCCGCAATAAACCGTGATTCGCAACAATCCTCTGAGAGTGGTATAAAATATTTTATCCTAGGATCAGTTGCTTCTGGCCTCTTATTGCTTGGTATCTCAATATTTTATGGCTTTTCTGGTACCACTAATTTTGAAGCCGCAATTGCTTTATATTCATCATCTCCAGTGCCACCAGCAGTTGTTTTAGGCTTTGTATTAATTATTGTTGCGATGTTCTTCAAAATATCTGCCGCCCCCTTTCATATGTGGACTCCAGATGTTTATCAAGGATCGCACATTATCACAACAACTTTTTTTGCTACTGTAGTTAAATTTTCATCAACTTTGGTTTTAGTAAGATTATTTTTAGACCTCACCAGCGGCTGGGCAGGAATTGACAAAGTATTAATTTTTGTTGCTTTATCCTCAATAATCGTTGGTAGCTTTGGCGCAATTAAACAAACAAATTTAAAAAGGCTTTTTGCTTATAGTTCAATTTCTCATATTGGTTATATACTCTTAGGCCTTGCAGCTCTAAATTTAGAAGGTGTTAAGTCCGCAGTATTATATATGGTTATTTATGCCACATTATCGATGGGAAGTTTTGGTTTTTTAAATTTATTTTATAAAATAAAAAATCGCGATAATTTGCAAGGTGATGCCTTAAGCGACAAGCTCTACGATATTTCATCATTTTCAGGCTTATCAAAAACCAATCCTTTAATGGCCTTATTATTATCAATATTATTATTTTCAACTGCTGGCATTCCTCCTTTAGCAGGCTTTTTTGCTAAATTTTATACTATTGCCGCAATTACTAAATCAGGACATATTTTAGTTGCCGCAATCGCAATTTTATTTAGCGTTGTTAGTGCATTTTATTATCTACGCTTAATAAAAATAATGTATTTTGACGCGCCTAGCGAAAATCAAGTTAAATTTATAGATCGCATCAATCCTAGATTTGTTATTGCATTTATGGCAATATTTAATTTATTTTTCCTGCTATTTATGGATTATCTGATGATGACTATCACTACAATGCTTGGTTTTTAATCAAATTGATTAATTCTTGTTTAGAAAGCCTAAAATCGCTTAAGATCCACTGTTTTTTAGCATAATTTAAAACTTTAGATATGTTTTTTCCCACTAATCCTAAAGCTAACAAATCATTGCCGTTAAGCTCAAATTGTGGCATGCTAAAATTTTTAATATAATCAATGTTATTTTTAATTTGCACTGCGTCAATATTTTTAGATATTGCATCAAGTAAATAAAAATCACGTACTAGTAATTTATCATTTAGAGCCAGAAATTCGCGCAACTCTTCAATGGTTTTTATTGATTGCGAATTAAATAAAAAACTAAAATATTTTTTTTCAACATTAGAAAAATTAAGCCTCTGGTAAATTTTATCTAAATTTAATTTTTCTTGCAAAAACAAAGCCGCGAATTTTAAATGCTCTGAAGGCTTGATTTGTATATTTTTACACTGTTTTAAAAAATTATAAAACTGCTCAATATTAAAATTATTAGATAAAATTTCTAAATGAATTTGACTTTTTTTAATTTCTGATAAAATCCATATCAGGCGATCATCTGATGGATTTTGCAATATGCGAAAAAACTCATTTCTAAGACGATCTGCTGATAAATTTTTAATACCATATTTACTTGCAATACATGCCTCTAATCCTTGCTTATCAAGGCTTTTAGCATATCTTGCACTAAAACGAAAAAAGCGCATAATACGCAAAAAATCTTCTTCGATTCGTTTTTTTGCTTCACCGATAAAACATATTTTTTGCGCTTGCAAATCATCAATTCCATCAAAATAATCATATAAAACACCAGCCGCATCAAGATAGAGGGCATTTATTGTAAAATCACGTCGAGCAGCATCAAAAAGATAATCATCGATAAATTCAGGCTCGCAATGGCGACCATCACTTTTATTATCTTTGCGTAAAGTGGTAATCTCATAATGCTGTAGATTAATTACAGCAGTAACGGTGCCAAACTTGATACCTGTAGGTACGGCATAGATATCATTTTTTGCAAGAATTTTTATTGTATCTTGCGGCAAAAAACTGGTTGCAAAATCATAATCTTTGATTTCGTTTTTTAACAACATATCACGCACACATCCACCCACCAAGCGGATTGAATCTGGCTTCTCTTGTAAAAAAATTGTAAAAATCTTTTTTATTTCAGAAGGAAAATTTTGTGCCAAATCTGGATATAAAAGAATTTTTCTAGTCATGTTAAATGGCGATTATAAACATTTCTAACTCATCTGCCAATCTCTTAACTTCATCTTTTTCGATAATTAAAGTGGCACCAGCTTGAATGGCTATACCCTTGATTCTATTGGCATGACAGTTTTTTACGGTATTTACTCCAATTGTTGGTAAATCCGCCTTTTGTGACTGTTTGGATTTTTTCATTTTTACTAAAATATTGTCACTTTTAATATCCATTATAAGATTGCCACACCTAAAAATCATTGCATCAGTTCCTTCAATTGCCTCAACTGCAATAATTTGTTTTTGCGCCACCACAACAGCCTGACCTATATCATAATCCGACATTGCATTAATAGCCTTTTTTGCTAGCGCAATATCTTGATAATGATTATCATTTGGTTGTAATTTTGTTAAAACGCCTTTTTTTGCCACAATATCAAGAAATTCATCAATTTTTCTAATTTTTAGACCCTCTTTTTCAAAAAAATTAATCACAGTTTTTAAAACAGCGTCGTCTCCCAAAATCTTACTAGCCATTAATTTTGTAAGCAAAATCGCGCCTTTTTTGTCAACTTTAATCGATTGAAAATTAGGTTTATTAACTGCACCAATAAATACAATATTTTTGATATTTTCACGTTGAAGATGCTCTAAAAAACTAGAAACTTGGCCATATAGCAATTTTATAGGATTATAGGCACTATAATCGATCTCATAATTTTCACTTGCTAGCAAAAAAACTACGAAGCGACGTTTGTTTTTTATGCAATCTTCAATCAACATTTTTGGTAAAATGCCGCGACCTGCAAAAATTGCGATTGACTCTTGATTAATCATAAAAAAATAATTTATCCAGCATGATTTAAGCTAGCGCCGCCATCAACATATAAAATCTGGCCTGTTACAAAATTGTTTTGCATAAAATACCCTAGAGCTTGTAGTATATTCATAATCTCTCCTTGACTTTTTAGTGGAATTTTATTCAATAATTTTTCCGTTTCTGCAGATGGATTTTCTTCATTGATACTATTAAGAATAAATCCAGGGGCAATCGCATTGACTCTAACCTCAGGAGATATCTCAACTGCGAGCATTTTTGTAAATTCGGCAAGAAATTTTTTAGTCAATAAATAATAAAAATAATTGGTATCATAACGCGCGATATTTTTATCAACCATATTAATTATATGCGCATTTATAGTACCACGTTTGCGAATAATTTTAGTAAATTCTTGTGATAAAAAAAGCGGAGAAAGAACATGCAAAGCCAGATTAGAACTGAGTTCGGGATTTTCTTCAATTAAAGGCTCTTCAGGTTTTTCACCTTCTGCAAAATTTTCGTTAGAAATCGTTTCCTGAATAAAGCGCGATTTATTAAAAATTGAGGCATTATTAATCAGCATATTCCAATTTTCAAAATCAGTAGCAACTTTTTGCGAAAGTATCAAAGCCTCTTCTGTATTAGTTAAATCACATTGATAAATTTTGCATTTAACACGAAATTTTTTTACGACTTCATCCGCTAATTCTTGCGCATCTTTTTTTGATTGATTATAACTAATTGCAATATCATAACCATTATGAGCTAGAAAAATAGCCATCTCTCGCCCTATTCTCTTAGCCGCACCAGTAATCAAAGCTGCACCTTTTTTTTTCATAATTTAATAAAATTATTTCTGATTTGAAATTTTTAAACGATATTCGATAATTTTTTTATAAATTTCACGTAAAACTTCTTTGATTCCGTGATTTGTAGCGGCCGAAATTTTAAATATTTTGACCTTTTTTCCAGCCTCTTTTTTTATGAATAATTCTAATTGTTTGATTTTGGATTTTAATTCATCTTCTGATAATAAATCCGTTTTATTTAAAGCAACAATCTCAGATTTTTCTAATAAGTCTGCACTATAACCCGCAAGTTCACTTCTAATGATATGATAATTTTGACAGATATCTTCACTTGAGGCATCAATCAAATGTAGCAATACACCACATCTTTCAACATGGCGCAAAAAACGATCGCCGAGACCTTTGCCGTGACTCGCTCCTTCAATTAATCCAGGAATATCAGCTAGCACAAATTCATTATCATCAACATAAACTACTCCGAGCTGCGGTTTTAATGTAGTAAATGGATAATCGGCAATCTTAGGTTTGGCACGGGTTGTGGCTGCTAAAAAGGTGGATTTTCCTGCGTTAGGAAGGCCAAGCAAACCAGCATCAGATAATAATTTAAGCTGCAATCTAACCCATTTTTGAATACCAGCTTCACCAGATTGCGCATAAGTAGGAGCTTGATTAGTTGAAGTCTTGAAATTGCTATTACCAAGCCCTCCTCTTCCACCTTTTGCAATCACAACTTTATCACCATCAATCATCATATCTGCCAATAAATCTCCACTTTCTTCATCAAAAATTTGTGTTCCAACCGGTATTTTAAGGATCAAATCCTCTCCAGACAAGCCGCTACGATTAGCACCTTGACCACGTTTACCATCAGCTGCGTGAAAATGTTGTTGATAGCGAAAATCGATTAGCGTGTTAAGATTTTTTGTACATTCGAAAACTATATTACCACCACGACCACCATCTCCACCATCTGGCCCACCTTCAGCAATAAATTTTTCGCGCCGAAAGCTAGATGCGCCAGACCCTCCATTACCAGATTTTATATTAATCTTTGCTTCATCAATAAATTGCATATTCTAGTTTTTGTCAAATTTGTATATTATAACAAATTTTAAAAATTAATCAAATTATTAGTGGTTAAAATATATTTTTCTTTTTCAAAAATTTTACCACCCGCCTCTTTTATCAGCAACATAAAAGGCCGAAGATATTCGTAATTCCAATTTTTAAAGAATGCCAGATCAAAGCGTGCCGAAGCTAAATATGCAACTTCTAATGTACGACATCCATAATGACGTAGGCCAAAATTTTTTAGCTTTAATGAATCACGCGTTTCTTTGTCGAAATAAGAAATATCATCAAGTGAAATCAGAGGAACCTCGGTCACACTACGCTTAGAAACTCTAATGCGTCGATTATTTAAAAATGCACCAAAACCCTTTTCACAATAATATAATTCATTGCCAATAATTTTATTTATAGCAACCGAAATCGGCTCTGAAACACCGTTTTTAATATGATTAAGCGCAATAGCGATACTAAAATCTGGCAATCCACGCATCAAATTATTGATACCATCAACTGCAAAAATTGTGAAAGAATATTCGGCATCTTCACTGCGAATAATTTTTTGTCCATCTGCAAAAATAATGTTATAATCAGGACGAAATTTTGTAAGATCGCTAATTAGAGTCTCTTTAATTCTACTATAACAAGCATTGGTAAATTTAGAAGCAGAAGCGGGATTTGTTTGTAAATTTTCAAGCTCTGAAAAATCACGCGACGTGTTAGTTGTGGATTTCTCGATTGCCTTTACGATGATGTTTAAATTAGCGCTATATCTCATTTTTATTCACTTTTTAATAACAAATCTTTTAATTTTTCGACATCAGCACCTTGCTGATCGTCAGTTTTTTCGGGATTGTTTAGGTCTGGAACTTCGTTAAAATCAGGCGGCACAATCAATGGATCATCCTTGTGATTAGAGCTACAGGACATTACGATTAACCCCAAAATCAAAATCAGTTTTTTCATTTTAACTAGATTGTTTTTTGGTAAAAAAATCCTCTAAAAGCAACATAACAACTCCAATAAACACAAAAGAGTCAGCTATATTAAAGGCTGGCCAATGATAGGATGCAAGATGAAAATCCAAAAAATCTGCAACTGCACCATATTTTATACGATCAAAAAGATTACCTATAGCCCCGCCAATAATAAAAGCAAGTGCATAATTTAAATAAGGTTTAGGGTTTTTATACATCCATAACAGCATTATCAATAATATTAACGCTACAATACAGGAAAACAATATGTGACTATATTCAAAAGAACTAAACAAGCCAAAGCTAACGCCACGATTCCAGACGTGAACTAAATTAAAAAAGCTAGTAATTTCAATAAAATTACCGATATAATCAGTATCGGTTTGGCCTTTTGTAATTATGGCAAAAATCACTCTTTTTGAAAATAAATCCAAAAAAGCCACAAAAAAAGCGATTAAACATCCTTGCAAAAATAACTTTTTATCTTTAAAGAATTGCATTTTTATATTAATTGAGTTCAATTTAAGCTATATTAAATTAAATTGCGATTATTTTGGCTCTTTTTTAAAAAAAATTCTAAAAAAGAGCCAATTATCTTTGTTAACAGCGCCCAACAAATTATGGCTAACAAATTTTACTTAACCAGAATTGTAATTATAACTAAACAAATTTAACATGAAAATAATTTTTATGGGCACTCCGCATTTTTCTTGCCCAGTTTTACAAAAATTGCTTGATGATAAAGAATTTGAAATTGTTGCCATATATACCCGCGAACCACAAATAGCAGGACGTGGACATAAATTAAAAAATTCACCAATTCATGATTTGGCACTAAAATATAATCTCAAGATTATCACCCCAAAAACTTTGCGCAAAAGTGACATTCAGCAAGAATTTGCCAATTTTAAAGCCGATGCAGCCGTTGTCGTGGCTTATGGCTTAATTTTACCAAGGCAAATCTTGGAGGCCACAAAATATGGCTGCATCAATATCCACCCTTCTTTATTACCACGCTGGCGCGGCCCTTCTCCGATTCAATATAGTTTATTTGCAGGGGATGAGACAAGCGGTGTCACAATAATTAAAATGGACGAAGGCATTGATAGTGGTGACATCTTAGCTCAAACAAGCTTTGCGCTTGAAAAAAACGCCAATTACGCCGATTTATCACAAAAATTAGCACTTATAGGATCTAAAATGTTGATTGATATCTTAAAAAAGCTGCCAAATCAACAAATTAAGATGATTGCGCAAGATCACAATTTTGCCACTTTTACCAAAAAAATTAAAAAGAACGACTGTTTAATTGATTGGAATTTATCAGCAATTGAAATTGATCGCAAAATTAGAGCGTTAAATGGATCATTAACCGCTTTTTTTGAGTATAAAGGTGAAAAATTTAAGGTTTTTGCAGCAGAAATTGTTGATTTAAAGGCTAAAATTAAAAATAATGGCGAAATTGTGGATGAAAAATTTACTTTTCAATGCCAAGAAGGCTTGATTAGGCCACTTATTTTGCAGCGCCAAGGCAAAAATATAGTTAAAATTGATGAATTTTTACGCGGTTTTAAAATTTAGTTTTTTACTAAATTTAGGAATTTTAAGCTATTTTTAGCTAAATTTAAGCAATTTTTGGCAAAAATTCAGCATTTTTTATCATTTTTATTTATCCATGGCAATTTCAAATTGCTTAGAATATAAATTGGCGTAAGCACCATCCTTACCTAACAATTCTTGATGCGTACCTGATTCAATTATTTTGCCATGGGATATCACAAAAATTTTATCAGCATGGATAACTGTTGATAAACGATGCGCAATAACTAATGTTGTACGCCCCTTCATCAATGTATTTAGTGCATCTTTAATTAATTTCTCAGAAATTGGATCCAGTGATGAAGTTGCCTCATCTAATAATAAAATTGGAGCATTATATAAAATGGCCCGCGCAATAGCAATACGCTGCCTTTGTCCGCCCGATAATCTGATTCCATTTTGACCAATTTTAGTATGATAACCATTTGGTAATTGACTGATAAATTCATCTGCTTCGGCTAATTTTGCAGCTTCAATTATTTCATCGACAGAAGCATTTTCTTTTCCATAACGGATATTTTCGAGAATAGTGTCATCAAAAAGCATGATTTCCTGATTAACTACAGACATCTGGTTTCGTAGTGATTTTTGCGTCAGATCCCTAATATCATGACCATCAAGCTTAATTACACCAAAATTTGGATCGTAAAAACGCAAAAGCATGCTCATAATTGTTGATTTGCCACCGCCAGAATGTCCTACCAAAGCAATAGTTTGACCGGCTTTAATATCTAAATTTATTGAATCCAAAATAATCTTATCTTCAATATAAGAAAAAGTTACATTTTCAAATTTGATATCACCTTTAGCGCTAGTGATTTCAATAGCATTTGCTTTATCGATAATTTGTTGTTTTTCATCAAGCAATTTATAAAATCGCGTTGCAGCCGCCAATCCCATTTGTACACCAGAATTCATGCCGGATACCGATTTTAAAGGACGGTAAGCCATCATCATTGCTGCAAAAAATGAAAAAAACGCACCCGTTGTGGTTTCGCCAGTTAAAACTTTATGGCCCCCATACCATATAACCGCAGCAACACCAATACCTCCCAAAGCCTCAACAAAAGGGGATGCAACCAGAGACATTCGCGAAATTTTTTTTCCCATTTTAAAAATACTTTCGGTAATCAGCGACATCCGCTTGATTTCAAAATCCTCACAATTATATGATTTTACTAGCTTCGAATATTGTAATGTATCAGACATTTGTGTTGCAAATTTACCCGCTATTTCTTGATTTTTAAAAGAAAGATTACGTAATTTGCGCCCTAATTTGTAGATTGGATAAGCCGCCAAAGGAAAACCAACAAAAGCAATAAGTGATAATTCTAAGCTTTGATAAAACATCACGGCTATTAGAGCTACAAGGGTAAATAGCTGTTTTATGAATCCGTTTAAGGCAGTATTTATCAATCCCACAACCGAACTAATTTCATTCATAATACTGGCGATCATATCGCCGGATGAACGGCTGTGCAGCTTGGCAATATCTGACTTTATAAAGTGCGAATACATTTTTATGCGCATGTCAGAAGTAATACGCAAGCTTAGTATATTCATTGTTAGCAATTGGAAATAGGTGGCAAAGCCCTTGACTATTGTAACAACAAGAATTATAAGTGGAATAATTATTAACGCACCTTGCTTTTTTTCGACAAAAACCGAGTCAAGTGCAGGCTTTACTAAATAAGCATGCAATGATGTAGTGCCAGCAATCACAAGCATCAAAGCAATTGAAATGGCAAATGTTTTATAATGTGGCGCTATATATTCACGAGTTATTCTTTTAACCAAATACCACGTGTTTGCGTAGTTGATTTCTTGCGTTTTATTTGTCATAATAAAATATATGAATTTAAACAATTAAACTAATAACAGCATAAATGCTTAATCTTTTCAACCATTTTAAAAAAATATTTTTTGCCAATCTGCAAGAAATTGCCACAGAAAATGATATAGAAATCACCGCAGATGATTTTTTTAAATTTATAGTCGAACCAGCAAAATCAAACGCTCATGGCACCCATGGCGATCTTGCTTGCAATATTGCGATGACTCTTAGTAAAAAATTTTCTATTATTGAAAATCTTAATAATCCTAAAAAATTAGCGCAAGAAATTATCAACAAACTTAACAAAAAATCATATAATATCAAGAAATTAGAGGTTGCAGGCCCAGGATTTATTAATATTTTTGTTGAAAATGAAATTTTTTATAAAATTATTGCTGATTTATTAAAAGAACAAAAATTTGTTTTTGCCAATATTGGTAAAGGCGAAAAAATTAATCTCGAATACGCATCCCCTAACCCTACAGGCCCAATACATGTAGGGCATACGCGTGGTGCAATTTATGGCGATGTTTTGGCGAGCTTATTATCAAAAGTTGGTTATGATGTTTTAAAAGAATATTACATTAATGATGCTGGTTCGCAAATAATTACATTAGTAAAATCAGCTTATTTGCGCTATTTACAAGCATCTGGCCAGCAAGTTGAAATCAGTGAAGGATTATATCCGGGTGAATATTTGATTGCGGTTGGTGAGGCATTATATCAAAAATATGGCGATTCTTTAAAACGAACGGAACTTGATTTTAATGGCGTAATTCGTGATTTTGTGGTTGATGAAATGTTAAAAATGATTATAGCTGATTTAGAGGCTCTAGGTATCAAACATGATAGTTATTTTTCTGAGAAAAAAAATCTTCATGATACAAATAAAATTGATGAAGCCATCAAGATCCTTGAAAATAAAGGTTTAATATATGTTGGAAAACTTGAAGCTCCCAAAAGCGAGAAAGGCGTAGGTGCAACACCCGAAGGATATGATGATAAAAATCAAACGCTTTTTAGATCAACTTTATTTGGTGACGATCAAGATCGCGTAGTTAGAAAAGCCGATGGCAGCCCTACTTATCTAGCAGGAGACATGGCTTATGCGTTTAGCAAATATATAAGAGGAGCTAAAAAATTTGTGATGCCACTTGGTTATGATCATGCTGGTTATGTAAAACGCCTCAATGCCGCCGTTAGCGCTCTTTCTGATGGCAATGCCGAACTCAAAGTAATTTTATGCCAAATGGTTAAATTTGTTAAAGATGGCGCTCCATTGAAAATGTCTAAACGAGCAGGAAATTTTATCACCGCTAGAGAAGTAATTGACGAAGTTGGTGCTGACGCTCTTCGTTTTATTATGCTAAGTCGCAAAAATGATGCTCCTTTTGATTTTGATCTCGCTAAGGTTATCGAGCAATCAAAAGATAATCCAATTTTTTATGTACAATACGCACATGCAAGATGCTGTTCGGTACTTAGAAACATAAGCAATGACAATAATTTTAAAAATATTTCTGCAGAAATAATAGACGAAAAACTGTTGCAAAATCTTACGGATGTAAGTGAAATGGAAATTATTAAAAAAATTATTGAATTTCCACGTATAATTGAGATGGCGGCCACAAGCTACGAGCCGCACCGACTCACTTTTTATTTACAAGAATTAGCGGCAATTTTTCATGCTTTATGGAACAAAGGTGTTGAAAATCCAGATTTAAAATTCATCATAACAGACAAACCCAACTTAACAAAATCGCGTATTTATATGATTTTAGCAATAAAATTGATTATATCTACAGGTCTTTCGATTTTTAATATTAAAGCAGTTGATGAAATGCGCTAACTATGGAAGATTTTGGATATTCAAAACAACAAGACGAAACACGCAATACCAATATTATCAAGCGCGCATTTTTGATTGGTGCAACTTTATTTTCGGTAGCGTGTTTTGTTTATATTACAATTCAGGCTTACTATTTTGTTTATAAAGATCAGAATAATAATATCGAAACCATTAAAGCCGCTGCCGATCCGCTCAAAGTAGTTGAAAACGATAAAGATAACCCTGATACCATAAAAATAGATAGCTCAATTTATGAGGATATTTTTGGCAATAAAAAAGCAAATCGCGAAAAAGAAATAAAAATCCGCGAATACACACAAGCCGCTATTCCTCCTAAAGAAGAAATAGCTAAAACACCAACAAACTCTACAAATCTAAGCTCTACAACTGCAGTCAATACAACAAATCAAGAGTCACAAAAAATTATTGTTTATTCTGATAACAACAAAAAAACTGATCGCAATTTTTTAAATACGCAAAATACCAAAATTGAAGATAAAAAAGAAATTGCTAGCACCCCTCCTAATTCCACATCGATTAAGGCAGGCAACAACAAAACTGAAAAAAAATCTATAAGAGTGCAAATTGCAGCTCTCACATCAAAAAATTCTGCTAATGACTATTATAATAATTTACAAAATAAATATACCACCCTATTTTCAGGGCTCAAACCACATATCGAACAAGTAGATTTAGGAAAAAGAGGAATTTTTTATCGCCTACAAATAGGCAATTTCTATGATCAAGTAAAAGCTGAAGAATTTTGTAATCGCTATGTTATGCAAACCAAAAAAGCCCGCGCTGATTGCATTATTGTTGAATGAACAGCTATTTTAGCGTAGCGCGATCAACTTCAATAAAGGAGCTTTTCCTCATATCCATCAGATAACGTTTGGCCTCTATTTCAAGCTGTCTGGCAAAAATAATATTTCGCGCATTAACCATGTCATTTTCTTTGATTTCGGTTACTAATTTTTTATCGAGAATCTTAAAAATATAATATGAATCATTGATTAACACCGCATCTGAATAGCCATTTTTATCAAGCTTGCAAATTGATTCGAATATACGTGAATCAATATTATTTTTAGAAACCCATCCAAGCTCGCCTGAGTTGTCAACTGTAGGACTGCGCGAGAATTGCCTAACGATAGTTTTAAAATCTGCGCCATTTTTTAATTCATCCGAAAGTTTTTGACCAAGCAATTTTGCATCGCCATCATTAGGAATCACAACCTCCGCAATCAAGTATTTTGTAACATCGGTTGACATTTTTTTTTGTTCAAAAAATTCTTTAATTTCAAAATCAGTGATTTTTATGCGCGATCTAAGTGAATCAGAAACAATTTTTGACCAATAAATATCTGATTTGATCTGATTGCGATAAGCCACGAAAGACAAGCCCTTTTGCGCTAGTTGTTTTTTATACTCTGCTACAGTTTTTTTCTGTCTGCTAACAATATTTTCTATTACTTGATCAATTTCGGATTCTTCAAGGCGGATATTGAGTTTATTGGCCTCCTGCCTAATTAATTCTTCATCAACCATTTTATCAATAACCTGATTGAGTAAAATTTGCCTCTCTTCAGGAGAATTTACTTTAATATTCGAGGATAAAAGCACGTAAGAATAACGCTCATTAAGATCAGAATAAGTAATTATGTGATTATTAACTCGCGCAACAACAAAACCAAGATCTTCTCTTGCAACACAAGGGTTGATGGCACTAAAAATTGCAGTTAAAAATAATAATTTAGCAAATCTTTTAAAAATCATTTATTTTTTCTTATAGACATTTACTCCGCGAATCAAATCCACAGCGCGCGCAAGCTGATAATCAGTTTCATATAATTCAATATTATCATCTTTAACTTGATCCCTTTTTGCTTCTTCAATTTCATGTTGAATTTGCACTTCAAGATGCCCCTCAAGATCAGCTTCAGAATCACGATCAAGCAATTTTTCTTTTTCAAGTTTTGCTGAAGTAACTATAATATCCGGCTCAATTCCATGAGCTTGAATTGATTTACCATTTGGAGTATAATATAAAGCGGTTGTAAGACGCAAAGCACCTTGATTTTTAGAAAGCGGAATAACAGTTTGTACTGAGCCTTTACCAAAGGACTTAACCCCCATTACCACCGCGCGTTTATTATCCTGCAGGGCTCCCGCAACAATTTCAGCAGCAGAGGCTGATCCTTCATTAATCAAAACTACTATCGGCAAATTAGGAACTAGAACTTCATTTTCATCGTCACGATAAATTTTGCCCTCAGATTTATTGCGTCCACTAATTGAAACAATATCTTTATTAGCATCCAAGAATAAATCGCTAACTCTGACCGCTTGATCAAGCAATCCGCCAGGATTATTGCGCAAATCAAGTACCAATCCCTTAAGATTATTTTGACCAATTTTAGCTTTCAGCTTAGAAAACTCATCAATTACATTTTTTTCAGCTTGCTCAGAAAATGTAACAATTTTAATATAAGCTATGTCCTTGAAGCGAGAGGCTTTAACTGCTTTTACTTTGATAATTTCGCGTTTAATATTTTTTTCAAGAGGAGCTTTTTCACCTTTGCGCAAAATTGTTAATTTAACTACATTTCCTGGCTTTCCACGCAATTTTCTTACTACATCTTCGATTTTTGATCCCACCACTGTTTTACCATCAATTTTTGATATATAGTCCCCCGATTTAACGCCTGCCTTAGCCGCCGGTGTATCATCAATTGCAGCAACTACTTTAACAAGCTGATATTCCATTGTAATCTCAATGCCCAAGCCGCCAAACTCACCTTTGGTTTGTACTTGCATTTCTTTATATGCTTCTTCATTTAGATAAGATGAATGTGGATCAAGAGAAGTCAAGAAGCCTTCAGCAGCAGCTTCATAGAGATCTTTCTGATTTTTTTCTTCAACATAATCTCTTTTAACGCGCTCAATTACGTCTTTAAGAAAATCTTGCTGATTCCAATTGCTAGAGGCGGTAGAATCGGTGATTTTAAGGGGTCTTATCTCAATTTGTGAAAAAGATATTGCCGAATAAAAACCGACAATTGTCGAAATTATAATAATAGCAGAAAGGCGAAGGGTATTTTTCATGTACAAATAAATAAACAATAAACAGCAATGCTTCTAGCTTAGAAAAAAGCAAGATGAAAAGGGTGTAAAATTATTTTATGCCATATTCATCTTTTAATTTGTCAGTGATATCAGCTGGTGGCTCGTCACCATAAGCCGAAAACAAGATTTTTCCATAATTTTCCAGATGAATAATATCATCGTTTAGCGCTTTTAAAAAAAGCTGCAATTTTAAACGATCAACCAATACATAATACCAAGCATTACGCCCAGCATCTACGCCTTTTACAAGGTAAATTAAATCTGCTTGCATTCTTTTTTGGGGATCAATTGATTTTTTAGGTTGAACAGGGGATATAGCTTTATCCACAACAGACTGTTGAGCCTCTTGTGATTTTTTAACTACACTCTCTGATGTGAAAGACGGTTTTTTTGCATATCTTTCTGCAAAAGTTTTTCCTGCATTGTTATTCTGAACTTCAGCCATAACTTTTTATTTATAATTAGACACTATTTTTAAGCCACCAATCATTGATTGGTTTTTTATCTCCACATGGACCCCCCGCCTTCGAAACACAAGGGCTTTTGACATCCACAGTTTTTGATGAGCAAGAAATAACACTCAAAACTAACAACAATAGTATTACTTTTTTCATATTTACAATTCAAGTAATTTAAATGATTATTTATATTCTACTAAATCTAAATTAAAAATTAAAAGCAAAAAATGAAAAGAATTTTAATTATCGGACTCGGTTTAATGGGGGGATCGCTTGCTCGCGCTATCACCAAGCATAATTTGGCCGAGCAAATTTATGCATTTGACTCAAATTTAGACAATATCAATTTAGCTAAAAATCAAAATATTATCGACGGCTTTGCCATGATAGACGAAACTATCGCCGATTTTGATCTAATAGTCATTGCCAGCCCACTTTCAAGCTATAAAGATATTTTTCTGCAATTAGCAAAATATGACCTCCAAGACACTATCATCATGGATTTAGGGTCGTTAAAAGATTTTATAAAACCAATTTTACCTAAAAAAATTGCCGCCAATTTTGTACCATGCCACCCTATTGCTGGATCAGAAAAAACAGGGTTCGACAACTCAAATGAAGATTTATTTTTTAACAAAAAATTTATCATTTGCGGCAATAAAACAGTGGCAGCGCAATTAGTTGAAAAAATGATTACAAAAATAGGCGCAAATATTGAGTTTATTGATTCTAAGCAACATGATAAAATCTATGCCTTAATTTCGCATTTACCTCAATTTTTGTCTTTTTTGACTAAAGATTTTTCTCCTAAAATGACAGAAAATGATTTATTAAAAACATCGTTTAGATTAGATGACTCTAGTTCTGAAATCTGGGGCGATATATTTAAAATCAATGAAAAAAATCTCGAAAAATACTATAATGAATTTTATAACAATATACAATATTTCAAGAAAGACATTGAGACTAATAATTTTAATAAAATAATTACACAAAGCCTTGATATACAACAATCAAATATGTATGGAGTTGTAACAATTTCAAACAAAAATTTAGATGAAAAAATCCTCTTTCGCTACATAATTGTTCTTGGTTATCTTAAAATTAAAGATATAGCAATGCTAAAAAGCTATGCTGGAAGCGGATTTAGAGACTTTACTTCAATAATTTCTCTACTAGAATTAAATGAAGAAAATCTTATATTGCATAAAAAACAGCTATTGACTATGATTGATAAAGCTTTTAACTAAAAATTTGCTTAAAAATGCAAGAATTGAATGAGATTCGCCCATATCGCACTATAAATCGTCGCAAATCGCGACAAATTTTTGTCGGAAATGTTGCAATTGGCGGCAATGCTCCAATTTCAGTACAATCAATGACAAATACCCCTACTATTGATGTACAAGCCACAATTCGCCAAATAAACGAGTGTGTCGAAGTGGGGGCTGAATTAATGCGCATTTCAGTACCCGATAAAGATTCGTCTGATGCTCTGAAGCAAATTATTCCGCACTGCCCTGTTCCTATAATTGCCGATATCCATTTTCATTATCGTCGCGCTATTGAAGCGGCTGAAGCTGGAGCCAAATGCCTACGTATCAACCCTGGAAATATCGGCTCAGATGAAAAAGTGCGTGATGTTATCAAGGCGGCCAAAGATTACGGTTGCTCAATTCGCATTGGCGTCAATGCTGGATCGCTTGAGCAAGATCTTCTTAATAAATACCGCACTCCAACGGCTGAAGCTCTTACAGAATCAGCTTTGCGACATATCAAGATTCTAGAAAATAATGATTTTTTTAATTTTAAGATTAGCGTAAAAGCTTCTGATGTTTTTTTAGCAATTGCCGCATATCGCCAATTAGCTGAAATCTGCGATTATCCTTTACATATAGGTATCACCGAGGCTGGAAGTCTTGCCGCTGGCACTGTCAAATCTTCAATCGGCCTTGGAACCCTCTTGTTTAATGGTATTGGCGATACTATGCGAGTATCGCTTTCTGCCGATCCTAGAGAAGAAATAAAAACGGCTTATCACATCCTCAAAACCCTAGGATTAAGACATCGCGGCGTTAATCTTATTTCTTGCCCATCTTGCGCAAGGCAGGCTTTTGATGTGATAAAAACCGTTGAAGCAGTCGAAAAACGGCTTGAGCACATTAAAAAACCAATCACTATTTCTATTTTAGGTTGCGTGGTTAATGGTTTAGGAGAAGCGGCGCACACACAAATCGGCATCACTGGCGGTGGTGGCGGGCGTCACAATGTGTATCTTAATGGCAAACCCGATCACAAGGTTACAAGTGAAGAATTGGTCGATCATATTGTATCTCTGATAGAAAAAGAAGTGCAAAAGTGATGATATTTTCGATTAAAAAGATAAAAAATAATTTTTCTCTACAAGCTCAAAATTACGATGATTTAGCTTATATCCAAAAAAATGCTGCACAAAAATTATGCGATTTTTCAAGAAATTTACTTAAAAATGATATAAAATTGCTAGATTTAGGCTCAGGAACCAGCTTTATTGCCAAAACTATACTAAATTTAATAAAAAATCCTCAAATTTTTGAGACTGACTTATCTTTAGCTATGTTAAAACAATGGCAAATCAATAATGACAAGCTTTTTAAGATAAATTGTGATATAAAAAACTTACCTTTTAATCAAAAAACACAATTTGACGCGATTTTTAGTTCATTTTCTTTGCAATGGCTTGAAAATTATGATATAATCTTTGCGGATTTATATAAATTGCTAAAACAAGATGGGTTTTTAGCAATTTGCTTACCCACTATAAAAACACTTGCAGAAATAAATATTTCTAATAGAAAATCACATTGTGGTTTTAATATTAACAAACTGCCCGATCAAAATCTTATTATAAAAAATCTTGAAAAACATGGTTTTAAGCCGGTTTTTAAACATAACGAGATTGTTAAACAGCGCTATTGCAACGCAGTTGATTGCATCAAGCAAATAAAACAAATTGGTGCGAATTATTCTGCAACAAAAACCATGTTAAATAAAACAAAATTACAAATATTTAATGATTTTTTTGCAAAAGACTTTGATAATGTCGCTTCTTGGCACATTTGTTATTTGATTTATAAAAAATAAAATTATGGGAATTTTTAATAAAATTTTTCAAAAAAACGAAAAAAAATCCGAATCAAATCAGCAAAGTAATTTGCCCGTTGATACAGATGACTCTAATGAAAATACTAAAAATGAGAATAAATCAAAAACTATCCTTTCCGATAAAATTGATAATTTGGCAGAGTTTGGCAAAAATAAATTCGTTGAGTTAAAAAATGAATATGAAATCACTAAATATAAATTACAAAACTTACTTCAGACCAATCATCAATTAGGTTTAAAGCATCTTGAGCAAGGCAATATGAGTTCAGCAATTTTTCGTTTTCGTTTTATTAAATTTTTCTGGCCCGAATTTTATGAGGCATATTATCAACTGGCTTATTGCTTGATCATTAAAAAAAGATATTTTGAAGCAAAAAAAATTCTTGCTGAATTAACTCAAAAAAATCCTGATTATCAGGAAAAGGCGCAACAATTAATTAATTCAATAAATCAACAAAATGCTTAAAAAAACTATTTTAGCAGTGATTTTTGCAATAAATATTTTTGCGCTAAATCAGGCAATTGCTCAAAATACAGATAAATATGATGAAAATGAATTTGAGGCTTTTGAATCCCTAAATAAAAGCGATCAAATTGAAATTTATGATCCATATGAAAAACTAAATCGCAAAATTTACGCCTTTAATGATTTTATTGACCGAAACACCATCGAGCCAGTTGCACGAGGCTATCGAGGCTATATACCAAAACCTGTAAGAAAATCCATTCACAATTTTGTAACCAATATAAATCTACCAATTGCCGCTATAAATTCATTTATACAAGGCAAATATTCTAATGGATTAGCTACCGCATCTAATTTTTTAATTAATACAACTCTAGGGATCGGCGGCTTGTTTGATGTTGCGGGCGAAAAGAAAATTCGTTATGAATATGAAGATTTTGGACAAACACTAGGACACTACGGGGTCAAGGAGGGGCCTTATTTAATCTTGCCATTCTGGGGTCCGAGCAATGGTCGAGACTTGACAGGATTTGCAATCAATGCTACAATTGATCCAATGTCGTTTAATCAACTAAAAATTGGTGGCTCAACTGACGCAGTGAGTGCTGACGCAAGGATCGCAAACACCTTGCTTTATGGACTCGATTTAAGAGAAAGTCTTCTGAATCCAATTGCAGATTTACGAAAGGATTCATTTGATGTTTACGCTGCAATTCGCAGTATTTATTTACAAAAACGCAATTCCGATATTAAAAGATAAAAATTATTATGAAAAAACTTATAGCTATCTTCATTTTTGTTGTATTTTCTAATTCGGCCCTAGCTCAAAAAGCCGACGCTTCTGACAAAGTAAGAAATTTTGTTGATGATATTGGCAATAAAATTATAAAAATTGCTGATGATAACAAATTATCGGAAAATCAAAAAAAGGATAAAATCATCATTGAAATCGACAAAATCATCGACACCGACTGGATTTCACGTTTCGTTTTAGGAAAAAACTATAAAACTGCAAATGATGAGCAAAAAAATCGCTTTTCTGAGCTTTATCGCCAATTTATGATTAATACTTATGGACCTAAATTTAAAAATTATAACGGTCGCGGCTTCACCGTAATAAAAGTTGAAAATCAAAATAATTTTTATGTCGCAAAATGTGAATTTTTACCAAAAGATAGTAATATTCCTGTTAATGTTGATTTTAGAGTGAAAGATCGCAATAACAAACTTGCTGTGATTGATTTTGTGGCAGAAGGCGTGAGTTTACTTGAAACACAGAGATCTGAATTTAATGCGGCAATCTCGCAAAAAGGCATGGATAAATTTATGGATGATTTAGCCTTACGAGTAAAAGAACTTAAAAACAAAAAATAACTTCTTCATTGTTTACAGAGATCTGAAATCGAGGTTGATTCTAGATCTCTTCCAATATTTAATCCACCAAACAAATTGATATTTTTATCATTTGCAGAGCACATAAATATATCTTCTTTAAGCAGATCATCATTAATCATTTGATCTAACAATTTATATTTGCGCGCCTTTAATTCAAATCCCAAACAATTTATTAGATAATCCACTTTTATGAGATTATTTTTAGTTTGGATTTGAATTTGATTAGGTAAATTGGTTAAATTTTTGACTTCACTTTTAATAATTTCGATTTGTCCTTGTGAAATCATTTTTTCAATGATATCAATAGAATCAATAGGTGCGCGGTGTCGTAGGATATTCCAATAAGGCAATAATTTTAAAAATAATTTTTTGTTTTTATCATCAAAATTATGCCACAAAATAACGGTGCTATGACGCACTGATTCTACTACATCCACTAAAGTAAATTGTGGATTTGTTTTAAGAAAATTACGGATTTTTCGGCAAATATATAAAATCCCATTTACTGCATCTTGCTGATTTAGAAGTTGTAAATCGTGATTTGCAACAATATGTTTTTTAGGAAAATTGCCGCGGCGCGATATTACATAAATTTTATTATTGTAATTACGTTTTTTTAGACCAGTTATAACATCTACAGCGCTAAGACCAGAACCAATAATTGCCAGTGATGAAATTTTATTATTATCAACAAAATCCGCTTCGTGAAAATGTTGATCAGACCATAAATTTTTTATAAATCTGGGCGAATTAAAATTTAATTCTTTTTGTATAAAACTGGTTGCAATATTGATTTTATTAGCTTGATAATAATTGTTATTATCAGTTTTTATAATAAAATTTTCTTTATCTTTTTTTATTTCAACAACTTTTTGATTAATAAACTCAAAATTTATGCCATTTTTATCAGCATTTTCTAAAGCAATTTTTTTTAAATGCATCAAATATTGTCCATAATAAATACGCTCTATAAATTTTTTTTTGTAATCAATATAAGGATGATTTATTTTTAAATAATTACAAAAATCATCTTCATCATCATAAAAAGCGGACATTTTATTAGCCATTACATTTAAAATATAATGCGGCGAAATAGCTGAAAATGCTGGTCCCAAGGCAGAAAAACCATTATCATCAAAAATATAAATTTTTTGTGAAAAATTGGTTTTTTTTGCAAGATGATAAAATGCCATCGTACCACAAAATCCAAAGCCAATAATCGCAATTTTGGTCATATCATTACTCTTTCAACTTCAACAATTTTTTTAGATATTCGTAGAGCAGATAAAATTTCTTCTAGATGATCCGTGTTTTTAACTTCAATATCAATCATTAATTCAAAATAATCAATATTGCGATTCACAATTTTTATGTTAGTTATATTAACCCGCCTGCGAGCAATGATACTGCTAACATCAGCGAGGCTTCCTGATTTATTTTCCATCACAACGCGCACACGACTTGAGTAAAAATGATCATCGATTTTACCATCATTTTTCCAGCAAACATCAATTATACGTTGCGGATTAAGTACCAAATTTTTTAGGTTGTGACAGCTACGATTATGAATAGTAACTCCGGTTCCTGTATTAATAACACCAACAATCGCATCACCTGGAATTGGATTGCAACAGCCGGCATAATGCATTGCCATACCATTTACCAATCCTTCTATGGCAATTGAATTACTATTTTTCTTTTTTTCAGTTTTAAGAATTTTGGTGGATTTATTTTCATCTTGATAATTAGGATAAAGCGCCAGAAGCACGTCCTGCCTAGCGATAATACCTTCGGCAACTTTTGCATATAAATCATCAATCGATTTAGCTTGAAGTTTTGGCAAATATTTTTCAAGCATAGGATCTTTGAGTTCAAGCGTACGCGCAGTAAAAAATTTTGCTAAAATTGTGCGACCCAAAGCTTTATGTTCATCAAATTTTTCATCACGAATAAAATGTTTAATCGCTAATTTAGCTTTTGACGTTACAACAAATTGCAACCAATTGGCCGAAGGCTTCGCGCTTTTTGTGGTGATTATTTCTACCTGGTCACCATTTTCTAATTTTTGTCGCAATGGAGAAATAATTCCATTAATTTTAGCTCCACTACAATTATTTCCAATGTCCGAATGCACGGCGTAAGCAAAATCAACGGCCGTTGATCCAATGGGCAAATTAAAAATATCACCATTTGGTGAGAAACAAAAAACTTCATTTTTATGCATTTGCAACCTGCTTTGCTCAAGCACCTCACCCGCGCGATCAGTATTTTCAAACAACGCAATCAGATCACGAATCCATTGATATTGTTCACTATCTTTTTTAGTTTTTTCAGGAGCTTGTTTAAGATTTTTATCTTTATAAGCCCAATGCGCTGCAAGTCCCAACTCCGCCACTTCATGCATACGACGATCACGAATTTGTAATTCGATTTTTTTATTAAAAGGCCCTAAAATAGCCAAATGCAAGGATTGATAACCATTTTCTTTAGGGGTGCTGATATAATCCTTAAAAGTACCAGGGATCATATTATAGCTCGAGTTAATGATACCAAGCACGCGATAACATTCTGACACATTATCAACTACGATTCGAAACGCCATAATATCATATAAATGATGAAAACCTACATTGCGGTTTTTCATCGTACTCCAAATAGAATATGGCTTTTTTTCGCGCCCAGAAATGTCAAATTTAATATTCTCACTTTGCAGCTTTTCACTAAGTACTACAATGATTTTACTGATAAAATCTTTTTTCTTTTCACGAAGATCATTTAAGCGCTCAACAATAAAACCGCGGCTCTCGGGATCGATTATTTCGAATGATAATTCTTGAATTTCGTCTTTTATCTTATTAAGACCTATGCGAGCGGCCAATGGCGCGTAGATTTCGAGGCTTTCTTTGGCTTTGCGAATTTTTTTCTCTTTTACCGGAACATAATATAAAGTGCGCATATTGTGCAAGCGATCTGCCAGCTTGATCAGCAACACACGAATATCTTGTGACATAGCTAAAGTAAGTTTACGAAAATTTTCAGCAACTCTTTCATTTGTAGGAATTGACTCAATCTTACTTAATTTAGTAACGCCATCAACTAGTTTCGCTACTTGCTCGCCAAATTTTTCTTCGATTTCTTCTAAAGTGATATCGGTATCTTCAACCACATCATGCAGCAAAGCCGTAACAATCGAGGCTTCATCTAATTTTAATTCAACTAAAATTTCAGCAACGGCAAGTGGGTGTGAAAAATAAGGGTCGCCAGAATGCCTTTTTTGATTGCCATGACTATTTTTGGCAAAAGCATAAGCTTTTTTTATGACAGCTTCATTTAGATTTGGATGATATTCTTTGATTTTGGCAACTAATTCAGCAGCTGAAATCATGCGAGTTAATCATCGACCTGCACATTTTCAGAGACAAATGTGGTATCTTTTAACATTTGACCTTGAATTTCTTCAACAATCATTTCAGAAGTTTCTCTATCAACTTTTGGAGCTTCAGCAATACCGCGATTTTTTATAGAAGAAACAATATTTTGCTTAATAGCATCAACATTGACAATATTCTCACCTATTTCACGCAAAGATATAACTGCCGGCTTTTCTTTGCGATCAAAGCTGGTATTGGCTCCAGATAAAATACTTTTAGCACGATTGCTTGCAACTAAACAAAGTTCAAATCGGTTAGGAACAACTGTAACACAATCTTCAACGGTAATCCTTGCCATATTTAAAAGAAATATTTAATATTAACTTATCAAAACCTACATTGTAAGATATTATCCTTAATAAATCAATAGATATTTCATGAGTAACATAAAAATTCATAATCAAGAAGAATTTACCAAAATGAGAGCCGCTGGAGCCTTGGCAGCACATGTTTTAGATTATATAACGGATTTTGTAAAAATAGGAGTTAGCACCGATTACCTCAATGATTTATGTCATAAAAAAATTATTGAAAGTGGCGCAATTCCAGCACCACTTGGGTATAGAGGTTATCCAAAATCAATTTGTACATCGGTTAATCATGTGATTTGTCATGGCATTCCCAACGAAAAATTATTGAAAGATGGCGATATCCTAAATATCGATGTAACCGTGATTTTAGAGGGCTGGCATGGCGATACAAGTCGAATGTATTATCTTGGCGAGCCTTCAATTAAGGCAAAAAGATTATGCCAAACAACCTATGAAGCCATGATACTAGGGATTGAACAAGTTAAAGCAGGGGCGCAACTTGGTGATATTGGTGCAGCAATACAAAATCACGTTGAAAAACAAGGATTCTCGATAGTGCGCGACTATTGTGGACATGGCATCGGACGTATTTTTCATACCGAACCAAATGTTGTACATTATGGCAAAAAAGGCACTGGTATAGTGCTTGAAGAAGGTATGTTTTTTACGATTGAACCAATGGTTAACGCAGGATTGCATGAGACAATTTTAAGCAAACATGATGGCTGGACCGTCACTACGCGCGATAAATCGCTATCCGCGCAGTTTGAGCATACAATTGGCGTAACAAAAGATGGTTTTGAAATTTTTACCAAATCTGCTAGAGGGTGGAATTTTCCGCCTTACAAATAGCTTGATTAAGCGTTTTTAATGCAGCTGGCGCACCAGCAGGATGTTGCCAAACGTAAGAAATAACCGCAATAAAATCAATTCGTGATTTTATTAATATTGAGCAATTTTGATCAGTTATACCTCCAATCGCTACTATGGGTAGATCCGTCATTTCATGGCTCCATTCAATGATTTCATTAGTCGGCTTGCCTTTTGAATTTTTGGTTTGACTAGAAAAAAATGTTCCAAATGAAAGATAATCAGCACCTTGCTCTGCAGCCTCAATAGCTAAATGGCGCGAATCATAGCAGCTTGCACCAATGATAAAATCTTGCGAAGATTTGCTACGTACAGCCGCAACCGATCCATCCTCTGAGCCCATATGCACACCATCTGCACCAATTTTTAAAGCAATATCAAAATTATCATTTAGCAAAAATAAACAATTATTATCATGGCAAATTTTTTTTAGCTCTTTGGCAAATTTTTCAATTTCATCTCGCGGATAATCTTTTAGTCTAAGCTGAAAAACTGGCACTAATGAGGTCTTTAATGCATTTTTTAGATCTAAAGAAAATTCTTGTAAATTAATTTTAGGAGGGCTGATTAGATAAATTTTAGCCATAATTATTCAGTAATTATAAGATTTTTTGCTTAAAACTAGGATTTTTTAATAAAAAATAGCGCTTTTTAAGCAAAAATCTATTTTTTTCTTCTAAAAAATGCCGGAACATTTAAAATATCATCATCCATTTTTTCCGATTTATCTAAATCTTTTTCATCATCAAAAATAGTTGATCCAAAAAACTCTTGCTTCTTTTTTAAAGCCTCTTGGGTTCTTTCTTCTGTAGCGCGCATATGCTTTTGCTTAGCTGAAGTTTTAGTTTCATCTTCTTCTTTTTCAAAAAGCTCATCTTCATCAAATTGACTTTTTTTAATTTTAGAAGAATCATTTTTTTTATTATTCATAAAATTAAATAAGCTAAAGCCCGAATGTTGCTCTTTTTGTAGCTTTACATCTTGCTTTATTTCTTCTTTTGGTTGAATTTTTGGTTGAATTTTGGGAGCCGCTTTAACGGTCAAATCTTCAAAATCATCTTCTGTAATATTGCTAGCAAAAAACGTGTTATCGCTTGATTTTGGCTCGCTCATAACTACTGACTCTTCAAAATTCTCTTCGATAACCTCTGTGACGGGCTCTGCAGGCTTTCCTGGGTCAAAAAAAGACTTTTTTTTAGTATCGCTTTTTGCATCTTGTTTTTCTAAATTTACCCTAAATTTACTTGGCTCAAAACTTTGCTGTGTTTTTAGAATATCTTGCTTATATTCTTCTTCATCAATGCCAGTTGCCACTACAGAAATGCGGATTTTGCCTTTCATATTTTCATTAAAAGCCGAACCAAAAATTATATTAGCATTGGCGTCAACTTCTTTTTTGATAGTATTGACCGCCAAGTCAGCTTCAAAGAGAGTCATATCAGGGCCTCCCGTCATGTTTACAAGCACGCCCTTGGCACCTTTAATCGAAATATCATCAAGCAACGGGTTAGAAATAGCTGCTTCACATGCCTCAATTGCACGATTTTCACCACCCGCTTCGCCAGTACCCATCATTGCTTTACCCATTTTAGTCATAATAGTACGGATATCAGCAAAATCAAGATTTACTAATCCTGGCATAGTGATTAGATCAGTAATACCGCGCACCCCCGCATGTAAAACATCATCAGCCATTTTAAATGCTGATTCAAAAGTAGTGTGCTCGTTAGCAATACGAAATAAATTTTGATTAGGAATAACGATTAAAGTATCAACGTGCTTTTTAAGCTCCTCAATACCCTTTTGGGCTGCCTCCATGCGATATTTTCCTTCAAAATGAAATGGTTTTGTGATAACGCCTACGGTTAAAATATCGCGCTCTTTAGCAAGTTTTGCAATAACAGGAGCAGCACCAGTACCAGTGCCTCCACCCATACCGGCAGCAATAAAGACCATATTATTACCATCTAAAAAACTCTCAATTTCTGAGATATTTTCTTCAGCGGCAGCGCGACCGCGATCAGGAAAAGACCCTGCCCCAAGGCCCTTGGTTGTAGCAACACCAAGTTGAATCTTATTTTGCGCTAATGAATTTGCAAGCGATTGTGCATCAGTATTTGCTGCCACAAACTCAACGCCCTCTAGACTTGATCGAATCATATTATTAATCGCATTTCCACCTGCACCACCAACACCAAAAATTGTAATTTTAGGCTTTAAGATCTCAGGCTGCGGAATATCTAGTTTGAGGGCCATAATTCAAAAAAATTTAGTTAAAAATAGAAAACTAAATTATTAGTTAAGAAAAATAATTTGTCTATGATTTGATTACAAAAAAATAGTTATTTTTAAAAAATTATTAATACGGAAATCTCATTTATGCCAGTAAAACAAACATTTAAATTACGTTATTTTTCTCCTTCCCAAATATCTCTGCAAGGCTTTTAGCTAAAGCTTCAAACGAAAATTTATCATAAAGTCTTTTTTGTGAATTTTTGATTAAATTACTAAGAAAATTTTTGTCATCCACAAGTTTTAAGATTGACTGAACGGCTTTATTTTCAAACTCCTCTTGGGGTTTTATATCAATTAAAATTCCATCAATTTGATCGCGAATAATTTCTTTTGGACCATCAGCAGCACTTGATATTATTGGCTTGCCATATTTCATTGCCTCAAGCAACACCAGTCCAAAGGTTTCTCTGATTGATGGCAATACAAAAATATCAATTGAATCATAAAATTCTTTTTTATTTTTTACCCATCCTAAAAACTCTACGCGATCTTGTAAATTAAGAGATTTCACTAATTGTAATAATTTCTTTTTCTCTTTACCATCACCGGCAATTTTTAGAATAAATCTTTTATCTTTTTTTGACTTAAGAATTTCTATAATTTTTATCGCTTTATCAAAAGCTTTAATATGATTATCCATGCGACCAATCACACCAAGGGTTATCACGGATTTATCAGACAAATCAATTGGCAATTCAACAAAATCCTTCATGTTAATTTCAAGTGCATTTGCAATCACAAAGCTACGATCATAAGGCTGCCCTCTATCAATAGTTTTATAAAAAATTGCCTTATTAACCGATAATACAATATCCGCGCCAATCGAACGTTTTACATTCATACTGTGATTTACGGTGATAAAAAAAATCTTTTTTTCTTTAATAGATTTTAGAGCTCTTTTTGAAATTATACTTGCCTTACCGCTATGCGCTATCAGAGCGTCAGCATCATATTGAGTAATAATTTTTTTTAGATTTTTACTTGCAAAGATATCATGATAAGAAAAATAATTTTTAATAGTTTTATACTCAATTTTTAGCTCTTCAAGCTGCTTTTTGTATGGGGCATCATCTTTGATAACAGCCATAATTTGATGCCCTAAATTATCACGCAGCACTTTCATATAATCAATAAATACCTGCTCTGCACCGCCATTTTGACTAGTAAGAATTATATTAATGATTTTCATTTTGTGCTAAAATTTCTTTTGCTTTAATATAGGAAATTAAAGGATATAGCGCCGCCAATATTGCAATTAAAACGCCGATTGATCCCTCTTTATAACCCTTTTTAGTGAAATAAGATTTAAAAAAACGCGAAATAAAAACCATAAAAAAATGCACAAATCCTCTATTTTTAACTTTTTTATGCGCCAACATATCATTAGCTTTCCATGTAGTGTAACGATTGAAGCGGGATAATAAATCAGCTACATTTTCATCCACCAAATGCATGATCGGATTTTTTAGTGATTTAATTGGAAAGTTTTTTCTAAAAGTTGGATGGATTTCTTTATCTTCATCATATTTTTTAAGACCATGATAAGTTAAACTTTGCCGCTTCAAAACGCCTAATGTTCTTAACCAGCCATGCTTGATCCATCTTTTACCGATACAATTTGCAATTGGAATATCAAATCCACAATTAGTATTATTTTTTATGGCCGCCATTATTTCTTGCTTAAGCTGTAAAGAAATGCGCTCATCGGCATCAATTTCAAGAATCCATTCGTGACTGGCGGCTTTCAGAGCCATGTTTCGTCTTGCGCCTTCGATTTTCCATGATCCTTCGATTATTTTATCGGTATATTCTAAAACAATTTCTTTAGTATTATCGCTACATTTATCAAGTACGACTACAATTTCATCAGCAAAATCAAGGCTTTGTAAACATTCTCTGATATTTTCTTGTTCATTATGCGCTACAATTACCGCAGAAATTTTCATAAATTCTATTTTAATTGACATGAAAACCAATATTGTTATAATATATAGATATATTTAAAAATTATGCAATCATCAAAAAGAAAATTTATCAAGAATAGTTTGGTTTCAGTGGGATTGCTGGCAGGCGCTTGCACGATGTCCGTTGGTGCTTTGAAAAAAGCATTTACATCATCATCTAAACAAGGCAACCAAGGCAATAATCTAGGGGATCAAACGCAAAATTTTAAAAAACAAATTGGAGGAAAAACTATGCCATTCGAATTACCAAATTTGCCCTACGCACGCAATGCTCTTGAGCCGCATATTAGCGAAAATACACTTAATTATCATCATGGTAAACATCATCAGGCTTATGTTACAAATCTAAATAATCTAATCTCAGGAAGCGACTTAGCCAACAAATCACTTGAAGAAATCATTAAAATCAGCCATGCTGACAAAAGCAAGACTGGCATTTTTAACAATGCCGCCCAAGTTTGGAATCATACATTTTATTGGCACTCTATGAAACCAACTGGCGGTTCAAAGCCATCTGGCGCGGTTTTAAAGCATATTGAAGCAGATTTTGGTTCATATGAAAATTTTGTTACTGAATTTAAAAATGCTGGAGCGACGCAGTTCGGATCAGGATGGGCATGGCTAGTATTGGACGCAGGAAAGCTAAAAATAATAAAAACTGGCAATGCTGAAACTCCCCTTACAACAACTGCCAAGCCGCTTATGACTATGGATGTCTGGGAACATGCATATTATTTAGACTTTCAAAATGCACGCCCTACTTACATCGATACATTCTTAAACCACTTGGTTAATTGGGACTTTGTTGCACAAAATTTAAAATAAAATGCGCGCTTGTAAATTTGAAAGAAATACTAAAGAAACCCAAATCCAAGTTGAGGTTAATTTAGATGGCAGCGGCCTCTACAAAATCAACACTGGTATTGGGTTTCTTGATCATATGATTGAGCAACTTTCGCATCATAGCTTGATTGACATCACGCTTATAGTAAAAGGCGATTTACATATCGATTTCCATCACAGCACCGAAGATTCAGCTATTGCTGTTGGCGAAGCCATAAAAATCGCACTTGGCGATAAAAAAGGCATCACTCGATTTGGTCATGCCTACATACCAATGGATGAAACTCTAAGCCGCGTGGTTATTGATTTGTCGGGGCGTGTTTATCCAATTTGGAAATGCGAATTTAAGCGCGATAAAGTTGGCGATATGGATTGCGAGCTATTTCGTGAATGGTTTTTTGCTTTTGCCGCTGCGCTTGACTGCAATTTGCATGTTGAAAATCTCTACGGAATTAACAATCATCATATCGTAGAATCATGCTTCAAAGGATTAGCCAGAGCACTTCGTCAAGCAATAACAATAGACGAAAGAAAACGCGACGCCATTGCGTCAACTAAAGGAATCTTGTAAATTATCAGCCATTTTAAAAAATGTTAAAAAAAATTGCACAAAATCAAAATTTAAAAAAACCCGTTATTTATGGACTTTCGGGATTTATTTTAACCGATGAAGAAAAAAACTTTTTTTCAAAAAATGGCTGTGTGGGTTTTATTTTATTTGCTAGAAATATTCAAAATAAAGTTCAACTAAAAAAATTAATAGATTCTTTAAAAGAGTTGATGAATGGCGAAGTTTTGATCTTGATTGACCAAGAAGGTGGCCGCGTGGCGCGCCTTAAAGATCCACACTGGAAATGTTATCCAACAGGAGAATTTTTTGCATCTTTATATCAACAAAATCCTAAAATAGCTCTTGATGCAATTTATAAAAATTTTCAAGAAATTGCACTAGATTTATCCGAAATGGGGATCAATGTTGATTGCGCGCCAGTATTGGATTTATTAACTACAAAGACCCACCAAATTATTGGCGATCGTGCTTATGGCAACGATGTTGCGCAAGTGACGGCACTTGCAAAAAAGGTTTGCGATGCCTTGCTTTCGAAAAATATTTATCCAGTGATAAAACACATACCTGGTCACGGCCGCGCTGCCGCCGATAGTCATCTCGAATTACCAATTGTTGATGCCTCTCTTGATGAATTACGAAAAACAGATTTTGCTGTTTTTAAAAATTTTGTAGAACAAAAATTTGCAATGACCGCGCATGTATTATTTAACGCACTTGATAAAAATCACTGCGCCACAATTTCACCTAAAATTATCAAATTAATTCGCGAAGAAATTGGTTTTAAAAATATTTTAATGAGTGATGATTTATCGATGAAAGCACTTGGCGGCACCTTTACCGACCGCACTAAAGCGGTTTTGAAAGCTGGATGTGATTTAGTTTTACATTGCAATGGCGATATGAAAGAAATGCTTGAAATCAACTCCGAGCTGCCTTTTATAAATGATAATTTAAAAGAAAAATTTAACTAACTATGTCAATTTTTGTCTATAAAAATGATTTGCCACCCGAAATCCAATTTGCGGGCTCTATCGCAATTGATACCGAAACCATGGGGCTTAAAACCAAGCGTGATCGCTTATGTATGGTACAAATGTCATCTGGTGATGGCAACGCATATTTAGTGCATTTTGATGGCAAAAATTACGATGCACCTAATCTTAAAAAAATTCTTTCTAATAATAATATTTTAAAAATATTCCATTTTGCACGCTTTGATATTGCAGCTTTAAATTATTATCTAAAATTAGATATTCAAAATATTTATTGCACTAAAATTGCCTCAAAATTAGCACGCACATACACTGATTCTCATGGCTTGCGCACCTTATGTGACGAGCTGCTATCGATTGAAATCTCCAAAAAGCAACAGTCATCCGATTGGGGCAATCAAGAAATATCGCAAAACCAGATAAAATATGCTGCTTCAGATGTTTTATATTTACATCAAATTAAAGAAAAGCTTGATATAATGCTTAAGCGTGAAGGCAGAGAAGAAATTTTTAAAATTTGCGTAAATTTCTTAACCACACGTGCAAAACTTGATTTACTTGGGTTTGAAGAAGTTGATATTTTTGCGCATCAATAATTATTAAAAATTTATAATTTTACTGCAAATTTCAATATATTTTATATTTTTTATAAGATAAAATGGGCTAAATTATTAAAATAATGATCGCCATGAAATTTATCATAAAATTTATAAAAGTTTTTATTATAATTTTTACTATTTTAACTCTTACCACCTGCTCTTCTTATAAACCTATTTTAGATCCTAATGAAAAATATATACAAGCTGGAAAACAACAAGCAGATCAAGATATTAAGCAATGTAGCAATGATGCCGAAACTTATCTAAAAGAATATAAAAAGCGTCGAATGGCCAAAGAAGCTGGCCGTAAAGCTGTGATTGGAGCAGTTGTTGGTGGAGTTACGGGATTAGTTTTTGGCAACAATTTTCGCGGCATAATTGCTAGCAGTGCTATCGGCACTGGCGTGGGAGCAACAGCTGGTGCATTAGGAGTTGCTGGTGAAGATAAAACTCACCCCGATTACATCAAACAAAATTATATATCAAACTGCCTTGCGCATAAAGGCTACAGAATCATAGGGTGGGAATAATGTTATTGCTTAAAAAATTGTTTTTGTTGATCCTTGTTTTTTTTCTGAGTGCTTGTTTAAATTCTAAGCGCAATAAAAGTCCACGTGGCGATTCACAATATTTTGTGCGCGAAATTACAGCAAATATACGCCATCGCACAATAAAACCACATACCCGCCCTCGCCCTGAGAAATCTCTTACTCCGAAAGAAGTTGCCGATATTATGCGCTACGAAATCATTATGGAGCTTGACAGGCGTGGCCTTTATTATGATGGCAAAAGCAGCGATGTTATTGTATATGATCTAATCGTAGATTATTCGCGTTTATTCATGGTTTATACCGCACATAATTATATTGGCAGCGAAATTGACGGCTATACCGCTTTTTATTACAAGGATGATAATTATCTTGGCCGCAATGTTGATAAAACTAGACGCACCTCACAATTAAATCCAGCACAATTTATCAATCGCATTGCCAAAACACTTATTTTTCTCTATAAAAAAGAAGATGAAATTCTTGAAGTAAAAGCCCTAGCAAGACAAATTGCTCGCGAACTTATAAAATAGATCTCACAACCTGTTTTTGAACAAATTTCTACAAAATAAATTTTGACAAATCAGTTTTTCCACTCATCAATTCACCTAAGTGATTTTCAACATATTTCTGATCAATCACCACAATTTGCGATTTCATTTCAGAAGCATTAAAACTAACATCTTCAAGGATTTTTTCAATCATTGTATGCAATCTTCTTGCCCCAATATTTTCAACCTCTGCATTGATTTTATGCGCATATTTGGCGATTTGCAAAATACCTTCATCAGAAAAATCAAGTTTTACTTCTTCAACCGCCATTAAAGCAGCATATTGTTTGATTAAACTAGATTCTGGCTCTTTGAGAATGCGCACCAAATCTTGCTCGGTCAGCGGTTTTAGCTGAACCCGAATTGGAAATCTACCTTGCAATTCAGGCAACAAATCAGATGGTTTAGCAGCCTGAAAGGCCCCAGAGGCAATAAATAAAATATGATCAGTTTTAATGAGGCCATATTTCGTGGTAACAGTAGTACCCTCAACTAGTGGCAACAAATCACGCTGCACACCCTCGCGCGACACATCTCCACCGCGGATATTTTCGCGCGCGCATATTTTATCAATCTCATCGATAAATACAATTCCGTCATTTTCAACAGATTTTGTGGCCTCTTTTACAACTTTATCTTCATCAATCATTTTGGAAGATTCTTCGTCTATCAAGGTTTTTAGAGCATCAGCAACCGACATCTGTACTTTTTTAGTTTTTTCTGCACCGATTGCTTTACCAATCATTTCGGATATATTAATCATTCCTACATGACCACCAGGGATGTCAAATCCACTTGAAATCGGCAATGGAGAATCTAATATATCAATTTCAATTTCGCGCTCATTAAGCTCACCTTTTTCAAGCATTTCAGAGAATTTTTCGCGTGTTTCATCAAGAGCATTTTCACCAACTAAAATTTTAAGGATTTTCTTTTTAGCGTGTGCCTTGGCTTTATCTGCAACATCTTTTTTCATGCGCATTTTGATATCTTTTATCGCCACTTCAACTAAATCACGGATAATTGATTCTACATCACGCCCAACATAACCAACTTCAGTAAATTTGGTTGCCTCAACTTTAATAAATGGTGCATTGGCAAGCTTAGCAAGACGACGTGCGATTTCGGTTTTGCCAACACCGGTAGGTCCAATGCAGAGGATATTTTTTGGCACAATATCTTCGCGTAGAGGACTATCCACCTGCTTGCGACGATAACGATTGCGCAATGCTACAGCTACGGCTTTTTTAGCATCATTTTGCCCCACGATATAACGATCCAACTCTTCTACAATCTGTTTGGGAGTAAGCCCAAAAATAGAATTTTGTATTAAGTTATTTTTCTTTTTGCTTTTGGTCATTTTTTTTATCTAATAAAATATCGCCTTTGATTCCGTTAAAACTGGCAGCATTTAATATAAAAACTATTATTATAATAAAGATACTAGCCAAAATTATCATCTTCATATAATATATTATAAATTTCTCAGAATTTCAATGATCGAATATTTAATTTCTTCAATTCCTTTATTGGTTTTACTTGAAGTTATAATAAATTCAGGGTGTAAAGCGGGCCACAATTTACTTTTCTCTTTAATTTTTTCGATAAATCGTTGTAATTCTTCACTTTTTAATTTATCGCTTTTAGTAAAAATAATCTGAAAATTTACCGCTAAACCGTTAAAAATATTAGCAATTTCAAGATCGCTTTCTTTAAGGCCTTTTATGGGATCGATCAATAAAAAAACCCGCTTTAATTGCACGCGTTTAGCAAAATATTCATAACTAGTTTTTTGCCAATTAGCAATATCCTTGTCGCGCGCTTTAGCAAAGCCATATCCAGGCATATCGACCAGCATCAAACGCTGACTCAACAAGAAAAAGTTGATCTGCCTAGTGCGACCCGGCATGTTAGAAACATGGGCAATTTTTTGCGCAGTAAGAGCATTTACAAGGCTTGATTTTCCTACATTTGAGGCTCCAATAAAGGCAAATTCTGGATAAAATGTCTCTGGAAACTGCCTCGGATTATGCGCACCTAAGATAAACTCACATTGCTGCCGCCCATCTTTGGGAAAGATTTTTTCGATATCGATTTTTTTTGTCATCTAAAATTATTTTTTATTTTCAAGAAATTCAACCATCTTATCAGCAATATCAACACCTGTCGCACTTTCAATACCCTCAAGACCAGGTGAAGAATTTATCTCAAGTATTTTTGGACCCGAATTTGATCTTACCATATCAACGCCAGCCACATCTAGCCCAATAATTTTAACAGCTTTAATCGCCATTTGACGCTCTTCTTCAGTGATTTCAACCGCACGAGCCTTGGCTCCTAGGTGGATATTAGCACGAAACTCACCTTCTTGCGCCTGACGCTGCATTGATGCTACCACTTGATCACCAATTACAAAGCAACGCAAATCGATACCTTTGGATTCTTTAATATATTGTTGCACTAAAATATCAGCTTTAAGAGTTCGAAAAGCGTTGATAACACTCTCTGCAGCCTTGTTGCTTTCTGCCAAAACAACACCCACACCTTTAGTGCCTTCAAGCAATTTAACCACCAGTGGCGCGCTTTCTACCAATTTGATCAGATCTTTTGTTTCGTAAGATGAATTAGCAAAACTAGTAACAGGTATCCCCAAACCATGCTGCGCAAGCATTTGCAGAGTACATAATTTATCACGAGATTTTACAATCGCATCAGCAGTATTTAAACAATTAATCTTCATCACCTCAAATTGACGAACAATAACCGAGGCATAAAATGTCATCGAAGGCTTGATGCGCGGGATCACATGATGAATATTATCGATTTTTTTTCCTTCATCATAAAAAATTTCCGATTCATTTGAACCAACTTTTATATAACATTCACCAACATTGACAAATTTTATCTGATGACCCCTTTTATGCGCAGATTCAACAATTCTACGGTTTGAATATAAATTTGGATTCGACGCAAGTAATATTATGTTCATAAACTAATTTTTTGAGGCTTAATTTCGCGGTATAATTTTAAAGCTTTTATACTTTTTAACTTGCCTAAGGCGAAGGATTTAGTAACGTCAACAGCCATATTTAACTGCTTTAAAGCCTCTCGCCCTAGTAACATTTTAAATGCCATACTATCACGATTGGCGAGTGTAATCTCGATACGGATTTTTCTTTCGCCAACTTGCACATCAGATTTTATGACAAATCTTTTTTCTTTTTTTCCACTAGAATCCGATACCATTCTTCTATCCTCAACCCTTGCAAAACAAGTGCGCACGAGCTTTTGGTTTTTTTGGATCGGATGTATGTCAAAACGCACATATTCAATATCTTCAATATAAAAACTTTCAATGTTAAAAGCATGTAAAGCCGAAGTTTTAGCACCGGTATCGATTTTTCCTTTAATAGCTGGCAACGCAAGACAGTCTAAGCTAAACCATTCTTTCCATCCGATTATTTTTTTTGGTTTTTTCGGCTTTTTTATCATTCTAGTTTTTAGCAATGACTTTAATTATATTTTCAAGATCCTCTTTAGTATCAACAGAAAGCGGATGTGCGTCAACAAGTTTTACAATAATTTTCATATTATTTTCAAGTGCTCGCAATTGCTCTAGGCTTTCACGCTTTTCTAACCCTGAAGGCGCAAGCCTTACAAAGCGTTGAAGTGCTGATGTTTTATAAGCATAAATTCCAATATGATGAAAATAATCTTGTTTTTTATCTTTGCTATATGGGATTGGACAGCGCGAAAAATATAGCGCCGCGCCACAATTATCTTCACCAAAAGCAACGGCAATTTTTACCACATTTGGATTATCAATTTCGTCCAAATTTTTAATTTTTGACGCAACAGTTGCAATATCACAATCATGATGCAGCAAGGCCTCAGCGGCATCTTTAATTACTTGCGGATCAATATTTGGCAAATCACCTTGTAAATTTACAATAACATCAAATTTTTGTGAAATAGCTTGTAAGGCCGCATACACTCTATCTGTACCCGATGGTAAATTAGGGTCGGTGATAACATATTTGCCGCCAAATTTTTTAACTTCATCAGCAATTTGCTCGCCATCACAAGCAACAAAAACTTCGCCAATATTGGCTTCGATGGCTTTCTGATAAACATGCTCAATCATGGTTTTTCCCAGAATATCCGCAAGCGGCTTATTTGGCAATCGCGTCGAAGCCATACGCACAGGGATTATAACCGCAATTTTTCTATTCATTTTTAATGTTAAACTAGATTTATAAATAAATATGCAAAATTATTTGTTTTTAAATATCAAAAGGCAAGCTATTTGTGTGTTTATAGAGGATATTATGACTAAAATAACGCTTTTAATTAATGAATGGTTTTAGCGAATGGCAGCAAAACAGAAAAATAGATGGAATAAATTATTTTAAATCCCAACCAACCCTTAAAAGGATTGGTGAGCACGGCTGGAATCGAACCAGCGACAACCTGATTAAAAGTCAGGTGCTCTACCGACTGAGCTACGTGCTCGGCAAAGATTTGTTTTTTAGTGTTTATAATTATTTATCTTTTTAAAAAAATAATTATTTATGAAGCGCGATATTTGATAATTTTTTTAAACAAAAGTCAAGAAAATATTTTATTTTTCATAAAAATCTCTTACCAACTGATTTAACAAGCGCACACCATATCCCGTTGCACCCTTCACTGCCAAAGGATCACCCTTACCTTTCCATGCAACGCCCGCAATATCTAAATGAGCCCATTTTGTATCACCAATAAATCTTTTCAAAAATTGCGCTGCGGTGATACTTCCTGCGCCGCGGCCAGCACCGGTATTGCGCATATCAGCAATATCAGAATTAATCATTTCGTCATATTCTTCACTTATTGGCAATCTCCACACAGTTTCACCAGAATTTTTTCCTGCAGATTCAATTTCTTTAGCCAAATCATCATCATTACAAAATAAACCAGCATGAATATCCGCTAGAGCGATAACGATTGCGCCAGTTAATGTTGCCAAATCAACAATAAATTTTGGCTTAAATTTGGTATTGGTATAATGCAAGATATCGGCTAAAACCAAACGTCCTTCAGCATCAGTATTGATGATTTCAATGGTTTGTCCTGACATTGATTTAACCACATCACTAGGGCGCTGAGCAGTGCCAGAAGGCATATTTTCAACTAAACCAATTACGCCAATTGCATTTACTTTTGCTTTTCTTTGAGCTAAATTGCGCATCAAGCCTACAACCACAGCAGATCCAGCCATATCTGTTTTCATATCTTCCATGTTATTTGAGGGCTTAATCGAAATTCCGCCAGTATCAAAAGTGACACCCTTGCCTACAAATGCCAGAGGTGCTTCATTTTTATTTTTAGCACCATTCCATTTAAAAATTACCACTTGCGATTCTTTTTCACTACCTTGACCCACACCAAGTAAGGCGTTCATCCCTAGTTTTTTAAGTTGCGCTTCACCTAAAACCTCAACTTCTAAACCATCTTTTTTTAGAGTTTTACAGATTTCGGCATAACTTTCTGGATTAAGGATATTAGCTGGCTCAGACACTAAATCTCGAGTCATAAAAATGTTATCTGCCAAAATTTCATATTGTGCAAATTCTTTTTTTACACCCACTAAATCACCACTTGCAACAGCAATTGACTGAATTTTTAATTCTTTATCTTTTTTTCTTTTTTCAAAATATTTATTAAATCTATAACTCTGTAAAAGCGCGCCAAAAGCCAGATTTGCAAGATTTTCATTATTTGTTTCGGATAATTTTATTTTACCATTTTCATCAAATTTCGCATCTAAAAATAAAGTTGCATCTTTAATTTTTGCATTATTTAAAAAAGCCACAACCCTTGCCGCTGCTTTCTGCAAGATATTTGTACTTAGTTTTTTTTCTTCACCAAGACCAACTACAACATATAATTGATTATCATAAGCAATAATATGCGCGCCAGCTTTGCCATTAAAATCAAATTTATCTTTGGCAAATTTAACAAATTTAAGCTTTGATTTGGCAGCATCTTCTTCTGTCAACAAAACAACTGGAACCGAATTTTTTAATGCCGCAAGCGAATTAGGATTAGAAAAATTAATTTTCATAGATATAATATTTGATTATGGTCTTATTTTATCTCATTCTAGGTGAGTTTTTTAAAAAATGCAAACTTATAATTACGCAATTATTTTTTCACTAATAAGTCTTGGTTTTTTTGGCGGATTTAGTCATTGCAGCCCTATGTGCGGGCCATTTGTTATTGGACAAATCATCTATCGACTCAAAAATACCAAGCTAGAAAATTTTAATAATTTTCAACGCTTGCATCATTTTGCTTTACTACCTTATCACTTAGGACGTGTCACCACTTATGGCATCTTAGGCTTTTTTTGCTCATTTATAGCTCAAAATTTACAAGAATTTACTTATTTTAACAAGATTTCAGCTTTTTTATTATTATTTTCTGCACTATTTTTGTTGCAAAATTTGTATGAAAAAAACATAATTGGTCAGTTTTTGTCAAAAATAAAATTTTTTACCAAAATCATTTTTTTTGTACAAAAAAACACAAAATTAACCTTTTTATTTCAAAATCCTCAAGGTTTTAGAGGTTATTTTTTAGGATTAATTTTAGGCTTAATACCTTGCGGATTATTATACGCCGCCCTAACAATAGCAGGCGCAATCAGCAATGCTTATATCGCTGCTTTGGCAATGTTTTTATTTGGCCTAAGTACCTTTCCGGCTCTGTTTTTAACCGGTCTTGGTGGATATTTTGCCTTAAAATTTAGTAATAAAAATTTTAAGCTAATATCAAAAACAATATTGTTAATAAATATTATAACGCTTAGCGTTATGGCAATAAGTTTAATATTAAAATAATATGGCTTCACAAAATATATCTAATCATAACGTCGATTATAACTATGATATAGTTAAATTATTTTCATTAGCATCGGTTTTTTGGGGTATAATTGGCTTTGCAGCCGGTGTTTTTATCGCGTCTCAACTAGCTTTTCCCCTGCTTAATTTTGACGTAGAATATCTCAGCTTTGGCCGCCTACGCCCACTGCACACTTCGGCAGTAATTTTCGCTTTTGGCGGAAATGTATTATTTGCAACCAGTTTTTATGTGGTGCAACGCACCTCGCAAGCACGTCTTTGGGGCTGCGATGCTTTACATAAATTTATTTTTTGGGGTTATCAATTATTTATTGTAGTAGCCGCAATTGGTTATATTAATGGAGTCACTCAAGCAAAAGAATATGCCGAACCAGAATGGTATGCGGATTTATGGCTAGTATTGGTATGGGTTGCTTATTTTTTTGTCTTCATCCTGACAATAAAAAACCGCCGCGAACCGCATATTTATGTGGCTAACTGGTTCTATCTTGCTTTTATTGTTACTGTTGCAGTTTTACATATCGTTAACAATCTCACTTTGCCTATCGCTCTTAATTCTGGCTCTAGTTATTCATTATTTTCGGGCGTACAAAGTGCTATGATCCAATGGTGGTATGGTCATAACGCGGTAGGATTTTTCTTGACTGCGGGCTTTATCGGTATTTTATATTATTATATCCCCAAAAGAGCTGAGCGCCCCGTTTATTCTTATCGCTTGTCAATTCTACATTTTTGGTCGCTAATCTTCATCTATATCTGGGCAGGACCACACCACCTGCATTACACATCATTGCCTGATTGGGTACAAACTCTGGGTATGACTTTTTCAATCATGCTATGGATGCCTTCTTGGGGTGGCATGATCAATGGCATCATGACTTTATCTGGCGCTTGGCATAAATTACGCACTGATCCAGTAATGCGCTTTCTAATTACAGCCGTGGCTTTTTATGGCATGAGCACCTTTGAAGGACCTCTCATGGCCATAAAATCGGTCAACTCACTTTCACATTACACCGACTGGACAATCGGACATGTGCATTCTGGAGCCCTAGGCTGGGTAGCTCTAATCAGTTTTGGCGCGCTTTATCACATGGTTCCAATCTTGTGGAATAAAAAAGATATTTACTCAACCAAATTAATTAGCTTACATTTTTGGCTAGCCTCAATTGGAATTGTGCTTTATATTACAGCCATGTGGATTGCCGGCATTATGCAAGGCTTAATGTGGAGATCATATGACGAAATGGGCTTTTTACAATATTCTTTCATTGAAACCGTGGTGGCTCTACATCCACTTTATGTCACACGCGCTTTGGGAGGATTATTCTTTTTAGCTGGCGCAATTATCATGGCTTATAATTTTTATAAAACCATTAAATTCTCGCCAATTAAGGCTTAATCACTATTTTAATATATTATTATGCTTAAAAATCACGATAAAATCGAGAAGAATTCTATCTTGCTTCTTATTTTAGTTGTTATTGTTATATCAATTGGCGGTTTGATTGAGATCGTACCACTTTTTCGCATCGAAACCACCATTGAAAAAGTCGAAGGTATGCGTCCTTATACCCCGCTTGAATTAGCTGGCTCTAAGATCTATAAACGCGAGGGCTGCTACGGTTGCCACTCACAACAAGTTCGTGTTTTGCGAGATGAGGTTGAACGCTATGGCCACTATTCTCTAGCTGCAGAGAGTATGTATGATTATCCATTTCAATGGGGATCAAAACGCACTGGCCCAGATTTGGCGCGCGTTGGCGGCAAATATTCAGATCAATGGCATGTTATGCATTTAGTTAATCCACGTAGCGTAGTGATACAATCAATTATGCCTGGATATCCATTTTTAACTGAGCGCGAAGCCGATATATCAGGTCTTGCTGAAGATATGACCACTCTACGCGCAGTTGGTGTGCCATATAGCGATGAAATGATCCAAAACGCAGTTAGCGACGCCATGGTACAAGCTTCTAACGATCGTGATAGCTCTGAGCTTGAAAAAAGATATGGCAAAAAACTTAATATCCACGATTTCGACGGCAATCCCAATAAAGTTAGCGAAATGGACGCTTTGGTGGCCTATTTGCAAATGCTTGGTACTTTAGTCGATTTTTCTAAATATGAACCAATATCATCAAAAACCGCAACAATAGAAAAGAAAAAATAAACTGGCCTTAACGCTTAAAATATGTTATAATGAGGCGAGGTGTTATGTTATAACATAACTAATTAAATATTTTATGATAAATTATTTTTTAACCCATGCCGCATCTATTGGCACAGTATTTTTCTTTATAGTTTTTAGCTATGTTTTATATTATAGTTTAAACAAAAAAAATAAGAAAAAATTTGATGAATCAGCACAAATTCCGCTAAAAGATGACGATTTTTTAAAAAAATAATATAACCCATAAAACCTTTATTACAAAAGATTATGGGCCTTTTATTTTATTCAACTTCTTGAAAAAGTATCCGATTTAATTCATTGCCACAAGATGCGTCAATTCTAATTAATTCGCGTTTATTATTTTTATCTTCTTTAGTTAAAACAATAATCACATCGTCATTTTCTTTAATTTCATCAATTTCTTGAGAAATTTTTATGACTTTATTTTTACTACAATTTGTAGGATTGGTTGCCACTATGATGTCAGATTTTTTATTTTTTACAATCAAATATGCCGCAGTTAAAGTGAGTAAAACAATAAAAAGTGCAAATACGCTCGATTTAAGCAAAACAAGGCTTTTACTGTATTTTTTAGTTTCATTTTCTGAGTGTTTTTCGTGATTATTTTCTGATCTTTCATAACGATCATAACGACGTCTTCTATTATACATAAAATATTAAATTAAGTTAAGTTTTTTACCCACATTTATAAAAGCTGCGATAGCGCGATCCAATTGATCTCTATCATGCGCTGCAGAAATCTGTACACGAATTCGCGCCTCATTTTTTGGAACAACCGGAAAAGAAAATGCAATAACATAAATATTTTCTTCTTCGATCATCATTTTCGCAACTTTAGCTGCTAAAATTTCGTCATTAAACATCACCGCCACCACTGGATGTGCGCTTGGACGAATATTAAAACCAGCTTCAGTCATTTTTTTACGAAAATATTGTGTATTATCATCAAGTTTTTTCAACAAATTTTTAGAATTTTTTAACATATCAATAATCTCAATGCCGCTTGCAGCAGTCATCGGCAGGATATTATTAGAAAAAAGATAAGGACGGCTTTTATTACGCAATTTTTCAATTATTTCTTTTTTAGATGCCACAAATCCACCACCAGAGCCACCCCATGCCTTACCAATTGTGCTGGTTAAAATATCGATACGCCCTTCAACTTGGCATAATTCTGCAGATCCACGTCCATTCTGACCTATTACCCCAGTTGCATGTGAATCATCAACCAAAAGCATTGCACGATATTTATCTGCTAAATCACAAATTTCTTTAAGCTTTGCAATGTCACCATCCATTGAAAACACGCCATCCGTCACAATCAAAAGATTTTTACTATTTTGCGCCGCCTTAAGTTTTTCTTCAAGATCATACATATCATCAAATTTATAAAAATGCCTCGCAGCCTTGCAAAGCCTGATTCCATCAATTAAACTAGCATGATTTAAATCCGCAGAAATTATCGCATCATTTTCATCAAATAAGCCTGCAAATACGCCATTATTGGCAGCAAAACATGATGAAAAAGTAATTACATCTTCATAACCCAAAAATTCAGCGATTTTTTGCTCAAATTTTTTATGCAAATCAAAAGTACCGCAAATAAAGCGTACCGAAGCTGATCCAAGGCCATATTCATCAAGCGATTTTTTTGCCACATCAATTAAATGCTGATTATTGGCTAATCCTAAATAATTATTTGCACAAAAATTTAACACGGATTTTTTAATTCCATGATCAATTATTTCGATTTTACTTGACTGCGAGCTCAAAATGTTATACTCAGCTTTATAGAGGCCATTCTTTTTGAGATCTTCCAGCTCACTTTGAATATCGTTTAAAAAATTATGAGAAATCATGATAATTTTTAATAAAAAAGTTTGACTATTATTAAATAATTAATAGCTTTTTAGCGCTTTATTTTTTTATCGTTAAAAAATAATTAACCAGTTAATTTAATTCAATTATGAACAAATCATTTATAAAATCAATCACTGCAGCAGTTGCTGCTTTAACACTTGTATCAGCTTGCAATAAAATGGGTTTCAATAAGGATTCTCACAAATGTGCTAACGGTAAATGCGGCTCTAAAAAAGTTGAAGATTCAAATAAATGTGGTGCTGCAAATGGCTGCGCTGCTAAAAATGACTCAAAAAGCAACATGAAAAATAGCAAAAAAGCTGAAGCTAAAAAATCTTCCGCTAAAAAACAATAATTCTGTTGAATGAAAGCTAAAAAAGCCCATGCCCCAACAAATCTTGTTGGGCTTGGGTTGCGTAATCCTCACATTGCATATATTCTTAAAAATCACCAAACTGTTGCAAAAAAAATTGGCTGGTTTGAGGTTCACAGCGAAAATTATTACGCACAAGGCGGACCCATCATTGATAATTTAGTTAAAATTCGTGAATTTTTTCCAATCAGTTTACATTCAGTAGGAAATTCGCTTGGATCTGTGCAAACACTTGATTTAAGCCATCTTAAAAAGCTAAAAAATCTTATAAAATTAATTGATCCATTTTTAGTATCAGATCATATATCATGGGCAATGATGGATAAAAAACATAATAATGATTTATTGCCCCTACCCTACAACCAAGCTAGTTTAAAAGCAATTTGTGATAATATTTCTCTGATGCAAGATTTTTTGCAACGACAAATTTTAATTGAAAATCCTTCGAGCTATTTGTTATTTAAAAATCAAGAACTCGAAGAATTTGATTTTATTAATTCCATCGCCAAGACTACAGGATGCGGATTTCTGATCGATATAAATAATATTTTTGTTAGCGCAAAAAATAATAAAAATTTTGATCCTAAAAATTATATTGATAAAATCGATAAAAAAATTATCAAAGAAATTCATCTTGCTGGACACGCAATAACAAGCATGCAGGGTGAAAAAATTTTAATCGATACCCATAATGATTATGTAAAAAAAGAAGTTTGGGATTTATATAATTATGCCATAAAAAAAATTGGTAATACCGCAACTTTAATTGAATGGGATCAAGATATACCTGAATTTGCGGCATTTTTAAGTGAGGCAAAAAAAGCTTCAAAAATTATGTATGAAAAAAAATCTTTTTAATTTCCAAAGAAAATTTATTGCACATTTATATAATAATGATAATTGTGCGATTTTAGATGAAATCAATTATCAAAATGATAAAGCGAGAGCGCGTTTAAATATTTATCGCAATAATGTGATTGGATCATATCAACACATGCTTGAGACGATTTTTCCTATTTGCAAGAAATTACTTAAAAATGATTTTTACTTATTGGCACAAAAATATTATACAAAATATCACTCAAATAGCGGCAATTTGGATGAATATGGGGAGTTTTTTTATATTTTGCTCAAATCGCATAAGTTAAAATTTTTGCCAGACCTTGCTAAACTCGAGCTAAACTATTATCGCAGTTATTTTATGCCCGCAGCAAAAAAGGAATTTCAATTAGAAAAATTTAAAAAATTGCATCCCAAAAAACTTGCCAAAACCATATTTACACTACATCCAACATGTATTTTACAAAAATCATCTTATCCAATTTATAATATTTTTACTAAAGAAAAAAATACTAAAAAAAATACCGAATATGTACTAATATCTCGTATTTTCAATATTTCAGAGGTTATTAAATTAAAAAAAGATGAATTTATTTTCTTAAATTTAATCAAAAATAATCATAATTTAGAAGAAATATATAAAGTTTTACCTAAAAAAATTGATATTGGGCCATTGCTAAATCGATTTATTTCTGCTAGAATTATCACTGACTATAAAGTTTAGAAATTGTTGATTTAAACAAATACTAAAATATGCACAAAATTGCAGAATTTTCTATTATTGAAGATTATTTTAAACCACTCACCAACAATAATAAATCAGCTCGCAATTTGGGTGATGACACTGCTATTCTTACTTTAAAACAAGATGAAGAATTGGTTATTAGCAAAGATTTAATGGTTGAAGATATTCATTTTTTATTGAAAGATGGCGGCTTTAAAATTGCTGCAAAATTATTACTTACAAACCTATCAGATCTTGCCGCTGCAGGTGCGAAGCCAGTTGCATATATGCTTGGATTTTCTAAAAATAATAATGTTAACAAAAAATTTATCAAAGATTTTGCGGATGGCTTAAAAAAAGTTCAAGATCAATATAAGCTTGATTTAATTGGTGGTGACACTGTTTTTACAAATGATAAATTATTTTTTAGCATCACAATTTTTGGGAAAACCAAAAAAAATCAAATTTTATCGCGTAAAAATGCAAAAAATAATGACCTAATATTCGTAACCGGAAACATCGGCGACGCTTATCTTTCAAGGGTTATGGGGCAAGAAAAATACGACAATAAACATTTTTTTCCTACGCCATTAATTGATTTTGCACAAGCTTTGCTAAAAAATAATCTATCTAAATGCGCAATTGATATCTCGGACGGCTTACTTGCTGATTTAAAACATATTTGTGATCAATCAAAAATTTCAGCATTTATCAATTTGCCACAAATGCCAGTTTCGGATAAAAAAGTTGATTTATTAGATTTAATAAGCGCTGGTGATGATTATCAATTGATATTTAGTGCCAATAAAAAAAATCATACAAAAATTCTTGAATTAGCAAAAAAAATGGCTATAAAAGTTAGTAATATTGGCGTTTTTAGAAAAACAGCAACCAAACCCGATATTATTGCTATGAACTCACAAAATAAAAAAGTTATTATAAAAAAATATGGTTATCAACACTAGTAGCGAATTAAAATTTGTTAAAGCATTTAAACGCAGCAATGCTATATTTATTGATATTTTGGTAGTTCTTCTGATCCGTATAATTGTCGCCCAAATTTTAGGTTTTTTATGGATAAATAAAGTTCTGTTAAATTTGCTTGCAGATTTTCAAGTAAATTTTGGAACCGAAACCATAAAAAACACCCCAGAACATCTCGAATTTCTTAAAAACCATCCCGCTTTTGGCTCAATGTTACTTTTTTATTTTATTATTTTTTTAGTTGGCGCCATTTATCACGCTTACTTTAATTCTTCACAATGGCAGGCCACTCTTGGTAAAAGAATTATGAAAATAATTATCATTGATGAAAATGGTAAAAAGATCAGCTTTCTAAAGGCAATTTCGCATTATTTTTTATCATTATTACCCATAATTTATATTTTTTACATGATAATATTTCAAACCACTCATCAAACCTCTTTATTTAATTCGATGATTGCAAATACTGCAAATATTTTGTTTTCGATTATAGCTGCTTTATGGTTGCAGGCTCATATTTTTACCAAAAAACGCACAACTATTTATGATTTAATTTGTAAGTTAATTTTTATTGAAGGAAAAACTTCTGCAAAATATCCGTGGAAAAATGTTTAGAAAAAATACTAACACAATTCATGATAACAAAAAAACACGCAAAAAATTTGGCTTATTTTATAAGATAAGTTTTTTTCTGATCTTATTAATTTCGCTCATCTTAATGTATTTTGTGATTTTGGTTTCATCAAAGCCAAAATCTTTTCCATATATTACCAGAAAAATTGAAAACTATATCGAGCAAAAAACCCATCAAGATGTTGAGCTTAAAAATAGCCTTATTAGCTTTACAGCCTATGGGAGTCTAAAAATTTCTATCGATAATTTAAAAATCAAAAATAATATATTAAAAAATGAAAATAATGAATTTATTCTGCCTAAAGTTGAAACCGAATTTTCATTACTAGATTTTTTATGCCTAAATTTTGGACCAAGAAAAGTTAAAATAATCAATCCTGACATTATAATTGATAGTGCAATACTAGATAATAGCGAACAAAAGCCTAACGATATCAATCCAATAATAAATTTTTTAGCAGAAATACAAAATGGTAAAATTCAAATACGTTTATTTGAAATAGAAAATGCGCGTTTAGTTTTTAAGAAAAAAGATGGTAGTGCACGTGAAATTTTGCTAAAAAAATCACAAATCTCTATAAAATCTAAACCAAGATCTTTTGAAAGAGTGCTGAATATTTCGTCAAATAATATTATAAGTTTAAGCGAAAAAACCAAAGATATCACTCTTAACACTAGTTGCAACCTTACCAATAAACATTCAACAAATTGCAATCTGAATCTTAGCAATTTTGATTTAAGTTTAATCGCTGATTTAAATCCCAATCTTAATATTTTACATAATATCAAATCTATTGTTAGTGCAAACTCAACGGTTATTTTAAATGATCGCAAATTACAAAATCTTAGTTTTAATATTCAGTCAAGCAAAGGTGAGGCAAATTTGCCACAATATTTTGCCCATAAAATTAGTTTTTATAATATGGCAATTAAAGGCGAATATAATCCTGCTTTGGATACCTTAAATTTATCAGAAATCACCACAGATTTAGCTGAAAACCCTATTAATAGCGATAAAACCCCACGCCTGACTATGTCATTATCATTTTTTGATTTACAAAATATTCAACAAAATAAATCAGATTATTACATTAAACTCGAAAATATCGCTAACGAAAAAGTAGAAAGATATTGGCCGATTTTTTTACCAAGGCAAGATATAAGGAAATGGGTACTAGATCATATATATGGCGGCACAATCGATAGTGCCTATGCTAAATTTAATCTTGAAACAATTGGCGGTGAAACCAATCTCAAAACTATCGACTCTAAAATAACTTTTAACAATTTTAACATTAAATATGATCAATATTTTCCTGCAATAACTGCTATCAACGGCATAGCCAGTTTTGGCAAAGATAATATGGATATACAAATTTCAAAAGGCGATGTTTTGAACAGTAAAATTAGTCAAGCACGCGTTTATATTGGCAGCTTCAGTGACCCAATTAGCATTTTAAATATATCAGGAAAACTAATTGGAAATGCTGCAGATGCCCTTAAACACGCTAATTACAACTCATCATTCGCACTTGAAGTCGATAAATATTTAAACGGAAATTCATATAATGACTTTGATATCAGGGTACCACTAAAAGATCAAATATCGCTTAAAGATGTTTATATCGCTTCTAAAAGCACAGTTAGCAATATTAATAATCAATTTATGAATGGTAGCGTTACCATAAATACAAAAAAGGATTTTGCGAGTAACAATTTCTTAATATTTAGCGATTTAACCGCAGCTAGCTTGATTGCAAACGCTTTTGATATCACTAAAAATATCGGGATTGAAAGTGCGATTGAAGCAAACTTTATCGTTAAAAATGATAATAATTTTTCAATTAAAAATCTTAATTTATGGAAAAAAGATATTAATCCACAAAATAAAAATGGCAAAATAACCAATATCTCGGCTGATATTGAAATACAATCCAATCCTTTTATAATTAGCTCGGCAACTATTAAAAACAACAATTTTGGTTCACAAAATTCAAACTCGCAAAATGGAAAAAATAGTTATGTTATAACATATCAAAATTTCGAAAAAAATAAACAAAATTATGAAAAAATTGTACTTAAAGGGCAATTTATTAATCTTGAACCTTTATTTAAGAACAAAATTCCACAATTTAACACCAATAATAATTCGATAAAAAATGTGGATATTTTTGTTTCACGCGTATTTTTAGCTAATCAAAAATCATTAAATAATTTTGCTTTAACTTTTACCCAAAATAATCAAATCTATCTCACCGGCTTTGTTAGAGCAAGTTATAACAAGCAAAATAGCTTTAATTTAATGATTTACAAAAAACAAAGTAATGCTTTGCCGATAATTACTGGTAATATTGAAAATATTGGTTATTTGGCCGAAGGAATGTCGCTTTCTGATACAATTTCTCAGGGAAATGCCAAGGTTAATATTGAGCAAATAATTAATCCTGATAGCAAAAAACCTTACTTTAAAGGTGTTCTAGAAATCAATAATCCAATTACCTTTTATGAGAATAAAACCACTAAGCGCCTAGAATCCAACAGTCTTTTTTCACAAGTTAAGGACAAAATTTTTTCTAACAATAAAACCATTTTTACTTGGCTTAAAATCAATTTTAACTATTCAAAACAGCAAAATTTATTCGAAATTGAATCACTAATTGCTAATAATTATAAAATTGGTATCACTGCAAAAGGTATTGTAAATCTTACAAATAACAGCTATAACATTAAAGGGATGATTATTCCTGGTTTTGTTATCAATAATCTATTTGGCATCGGCAACATACCTTTAATTGGTGGCGTTATTAGCAATTTATTAACTGGTGGCGAAGGGGGCGGAGTTTTTGGTATCAAATATGAATATATAAGGCTACCAAGCCATTCTGAGGCTGTGTTTAAGACATATCCCGTAAGCTCATTTGTACCCAGCACTATTCGCAATCTATTTGATTTATTATAATTATGAAAAAAATTCTTATCGCGATTTTTGTAAATTTTACAATGATAAATTTTGCTTTTGCTGAAAATTTTATACTCACCAGCCCTGATTTTAAAAGTGGCGACACATTATCACAAAATTATGAATTTAACGGCTTTGGATGTAATCAAATAGTTACTGATATTTTTTCAACTTGCGAATCCAACCCTAACCGCTTTAAAGGCCTTGATTGTAGCGGTAAAAATATGGCCCCAATTTTTGAGTGGACTGGCTATCCAATTAAAACTCGCAGCTTTGCATTCACTATTTTTGACCCCGATGCTAAAACGGGCAGTGGCTGGTGGCATCTTGCAATTTATAATATCCCAAAAAATACACAAAAACTACAAAATGCAAGTCTACCCGCTAATGCTATGGCAATAATTCACGATGGCGGATTTAAATCTTATATGGGATTATGTCCAGAAAGAGGCACCGGCAGGCATCGCTATGTATTTACGGTATATGCTCTGGATGTTGAAAAACTTGATTTGCCCCCAATTGCATCGCCAGCGCTATTATCTCATGTGATTAGGCATCATACCATCGCCAAATCACAATTATATGGTTTTTATGAAAGAAAATAACTCATTTAAAAGAAATTTTTATGATGTTCGGGATTTTTATCCTCACCAAACAATATAAAGTCAAATCTTATATCACATTGCTGATAAATGGGATTTAATGCCAAAAACAGCTCTGCGGCCTTTTTTATGCGCATAATTTGTGGATGACGCAAAACCGTCTCGAGCAATTCATTTTTTTTACGCGCCTTGACTTCAATAAAAACAAGCGTTTGATCTTGCAAAGCAATAATATCTATTTCCCCCGCTTTAGTTTTATATCTTTGCGCAATAATTTGATAATCATTATCACATAGCATCGCGATGGCATCGCTTTCTGATTGCATCCCATATTGATAAGTTTGTTTATTTGGTGACATTAGTGATTAATATCTTATCAATTTTAAAACCATCCATATCAACAATTTCAAAACTATAATCATATTTAGTTATTTTATCACCTTCTTGCGGGCTTTTATCAAGATTATCAAGCACAAAACCTGCGATAGTGTCATATCTTCCTTGGTGATTTATTTCTTCAATTCCAATCAAAATATTTATTTCATCAATTGGAGTTAAAGCATCTACCAACCACGTTCCATCGTCTCTGAGCTTGACCATAACTTGATCTTTTTCATCATAATTCGATGGAATTAGACCCACAACTGCTTCGAACAAATCTGACGCGGTGACAATTCCTTCAATTGCATTATACTCGTTTAAAACTACAGCCAAGTGGATTGAGGAACTCTTAAACATCTCAAGAACTTTTAAACAACTGGTATTTTCTGAAATAAAATGCGCTTTTTGCAAATGATCTTTTATATTAATGTTTGGCCCTAGAGCCAAAGCATCTGCGAGGATTTCTTTTGCCTGAATAACACCAACAACTTTTTCGCTTTCAATATCGATCACGGGATAACGCGAATGGCCAGCTTGGCGCACTTTACTTTTGACATCATCGATTGAATCGTCAAGGTTAATAAAATTAACCTCCGCAACATGTGTCATTATTGATTTAGCATCACGATTATCTAAACGGAAAATTCGCTGCATCATTTCATGTTCAGATTTTTCGATTACACCGCTTTCAGCCCCCTCGGATATAATAGCCTGTAGCTCGGCCTCGGTTACTTTATCATTATTATCAGAAAAAATTCCAAAAAATCTCATCACAACCTCGGCAGAAACATCTAAAATCTTAACGATTGGCGCAAACACTGCGGATAGCGACAGCATTGGCCTTGCCACAAATATTGAAATCGCCTCTGGGTTGCGCAAAGCCACGCGCTTAGGAATAAGCTCACCAATAATTACCGAAATATAAGTAAGTATGATAACCACAATTGTAATAGCAATGCTTTCGCCATAGGGATCAAGAAAAGGGATTTTGTTAAGAAGATCCCCCAAGCTATCGCCAATTGTAGCTCCTCCATAAGCAGCCATTAAAGTGCCGACAGCAGTGATACCAACTTGAATTGTTGAAAGAAATTTTCCTTCATCAGAAAGTAACTTTAAAACATCTGCCGCGCCTTTGTTTCCGCGCTTCAACATATCACGCAACATCGCCTTACTCGAAGATACAATTGCCATTTCAGACAATGAAAAAAAGGCGTTTAACAACAGCAAAAATAAAATGGTAAATAATATACTCATACTTTAATATAGTTTTAAATCATGCTCAATTTTAACAAAACGCGTGATTTAAATCAAATTATAATATCATATGATAAAAACAGTCAAATCAGAAACGCTTAAAAAATGGCTTGAAAATCAAGAAACTTACCTTATAGATGTGCGCGAAGTGGCTGAATATCAAGAGGCAGCCATAAAAGATAGTCATCTTATGCCATTGTCGCAATTTAGTGGTGAGAATTTTGCATTTAGAGATAAAAAAGTGGTAATTCATTGTAGGTCCGGTATGCGCTCTATGACTGCGTGCGAGCGACTTAATCAACATTATCCAGATTTAGAAATTTATAATCTTGAAGGCGGGATTTTAGCTTGGGCAAATTGTGGTTTTGAGATTATTAAAGGCTAATTTTAACTACAAAATCATCTATGACATTAAATATCCAAGAATTTTATGAAAAAGATACTCAAACCTTTAGCTACGTGGTTTGGGATGGCAAAACTAAAGCGGCAGCTATAATTGATTCTGTATTAAATTACGACATTTTTTCGGCGCGTTTTGCTACAATTTCTGCAGATGAGATTATTGCTTATATAAAAAAACATGATTTAAAACCTGAATGGATCCTAGAAACTCATATTCATGCCGATCATATAACCGCAGCAGATTATCTAAAAAATAAATTTCATAATGCCAAAATTGCAATTAGCGAAAATATTAAAAAAGTACAAGAATTTTGGATACCGTTTTTTAATCTACAAAGCGAAATAAAAGCCGATGGATCACAGTTTGACAAGCTTTTTAAGGATGGTGAAAAATTTAAAATTGGCTCCCTAGACTGCCGCGCGATCAATGCCGCTGGCCATACTCCATCTTGCGTAATATATCAGATTGAAGATAGTTTATTTGTAGGGGATGTAATATTTATGCCTGATATAGGTACTGCGCGCACTGATTTTCCAGGCGGAAGTGCCGAGGATTCATATAATTCGCTACAAAAAATTTTGGCTTTTGCCGATAATACCAGAATTTTTACAGGACATGATTATCCAACACAAAATCGTACGCAACGTTGTCAATCAACGGTCGGCGAGCAAAAAGAAAAAAATATCTTGATCAATAAAAATATTTCTAAAGATCAATTTATTCAAAACCGTACAAAGCGCGACGTTGGAAAAGCAGTGCCCAAATTATTATTTCCTTCAATACAAATCAATATTCGCGCAGGCAAATTAGGTAAGGCCGAAGGGAATGGAAACATATATATAAAATTTCCCATAAATAAATTTTGACAAAAATGAGCGAGAAAAAATTAGCTTTAATTGATGGATATGGCTTTGTTTTTAGAGCTTACCACTCGCTTCCTCCACTTACGCGTGCAGATGGCACGCCAGTTGGCGCAGTTTATGGCTTTACAAATATGTTGATAAAATTATTGGCTAGTCTGCATGTAAGCCATATGGCTGTAGTGTTTGACGCTGGTTCAAAAACTTTCCGTAACGAAATTTATCCTGCTTATAAAGCTAATCGCCCACCCTGCCCTGAAGATCTAATACCGCAATTTTCATTGGTGCGCGAAGCAGCAGAATCCCTTAATCTAACCATCCTAGAAAAAACTGGCGTCGAAGCTGATGATATAATTGCAACTCTCGCCAAAAAATATGCCGCCGAAGATTTTGAGGTGCTAATTATTTCATCGGATAAAGATTTGATGCAACTTATTAGTGATAATATAAAAATGTATGACGCCATGAAAAATCGGCTTGTCGGCGAAAATGAAGTTAAGGAAAAATTTGCGGTATTACCAAATAAAGTGCTTGATGTTCTAGCTTTGATGGGCGATAGCTCGGATAATATTCCTGGCGTTAAAGGCATTGGCCCTAAAACAGCAGCCGAATTAATTGATCAATTTGGTGATCTTGAAAATATTTTTTGCAATCTTGATAAAATCAAGCAAGATAAGCGTCGCCAGCTCTTAAGTGATGGTTATGAAAATGCCAAATTGTCTAAAATTCTCCTCTCGCTAAAATATGATGTTGAGATGAATATTGATTTAAATGATCTTGAAATTCGCGCGATCGATCCTCAAAAATTAATTAAATTTGTTGAAAAACAAGGATTTAGGTCTTTATTAGAGCGTATAAAAAAGGAATTCTCAATTATTGAAGATTCTTCTCAAATTTCGAATAATCAAGAAAAAACTTCTAGCAAAATTATTGTTGAAAATAATTTTGATGAAATAAAAAAAATCAAAATTACTCATGAAAATGATTTTAATAAAATTCATCAACAAGCCCTTGATAGTGGCTATCTAACCGTAGATTACGAATGTTGTTTTGGATATTTATCTACAATCATAATTTCAACTTCAGCATATGATGATTCAGTACAAGAAATTTATTATTTAGATCTAGTGCAAAATCATCATCTTGCACAAAATAATGATTTGTTTAATTTTAAATCAAATACCGACCAAGATGCTATTTCACTCGATCGATTCGAAAAAATATTATTAGATAATTCAGTAAAAAAAATATTTTTTGATATCAAAAATTTTATCCGCTTTTATCATAAAATCTCTCAAACAGCTGAGCTCTTTGATATAAAGGCTTTCGAGGATATTTCTCTTATAAATCACATCTTAAATTCATCAATTAAAAATGATTTTTCTGAATTAATTAATTTAAATTTAAACGAAGATCTAGAGGCTAGAAATTTTAATCAACTATTTGTAGAACTAGATAAATCAAGGATTCCTGCCTCTTTTTCAGATATAGAAAAAAAAGTTGAATTTTATTGTTTTAAAAATTATGCAATTTGGCAAATCTATAAAATTCTGGCACCAAAAATTATAATTGAAAAACTTAATAATAGTTATCAAAATTACGAAAAACCTCTGTTGCCAGTATTGGCAAAGATGGAGACGTTAGGTGTAAAAATTGATACTAAAAAATTATATAATTTATCTTGTGAATTTTCTTATAAAATTTCTGAATTAAGCAAAGACATTTACAGCCTTGCAGGACAAGAGTTTAACATCGCCTCGCCAAAACAATTGGGAGAAATTTTATTTGAAAAAATGGGATTATCCTCTTCAAAAAAATCTAAAAAAACTGGTGCACTATCTACAGGTGTAGGAGTTTTGGAAGAATTGGAAGAAAATGGATATGAAATTGCGCGCAAAATTCTTGAATTTCGTAAATTTTCTAAACTAAAAAACACTTATACCGATGCATTGCCAAAAGAGATTGATCCAATAAGCGGGCGCGTTCACACTCATTTATCATCAATTTCAACAATTACTGGCAGACTTAGTTCTAGCAATCCTAATTTACAAAATATTCCTATTAAAAGTGAAGAAGGGCGCAAGATAAGATCAGCATTTATCGCCGAGAAAAATCATTTATTGATTTCGGCAGATTATTCGCAAATTGAGTTACGAGTTATTGCACATATCGCCAAAATTGACACTCTTATTGACGCTTTTAAAAATGACAAAGATATTCACCGTATTACAGCCGCGCAGGTTTTTAACCTTAACGAAGCGGATGTTAGTGCCGATCTTAGATCAAAAGCCAAAGCAATTAATTTTGGCATTATTTATGGCATTAGCGGTTTTGGCCTCGCAAAGCAACTTGCAATTGGTCGTAAAGAGGCTGCCGAATATATAAAATCATATTTAGCCACTTATCCCGGTATCGATATTTATATGAAAAACTATATTGAATTAGCTAGAAAAAATGGCTATGTAGAAACCCTAGGGGGCCGAAAATGCTATATCCGTGGCATTAATGATAGAAATCCAATAATTCGCGCTGAGGCCGAACGCCTTGCTATCAATGCTCCAATTCAAGGAAGCGCAGCTGATATCGTTAAAAAAGCCATGATCAAACTTGATAAAAAACTTAGCGAAAATGCACCCGATGCCAAAATGATTCTGCAAATTCATGATGAATTAATCATTGAGGCCCCTGAAAATGATGCAAAAATGATTGCTGAAATGGTAAAAAAAGAAATGGAAAATGCGATGTTATTTGATTGTCCGCTTAAGGTAGATGTGGCAATTGCTAAAGAATGGTCGTAAATTTGTTATGTTATAACATAACAAATTTTTAATTATGCCTAAAAAGATAGAGTTGTTATGCTATAGATTATATGATACAAATCCGTAAATAATTAAATTATTTACCAATACAAAAACGCGAAAAAACTACATCTAAAATATCATCAACATTAATACGCCCAGTAATTTGTGCAAGCTCTAAACCTGCTTGGCGCAAATCTTCAGCAGCAAATTCAATATTTTTTTCTAAAGAAAAATTCTCTAAATTTTTTAAAACATTATGCAATGCAACGCGATAACGCTCTTGCGTAATGGCAGGTAAATGCTGGCTTGGGATCAATTCTAAAACTTTTTCTTCAAGTTTTTTTATTAAAAAATCAACATTATTTTTATTTAACAGGGAAATCTCAATTGCCTGCGGATATAGATCCTTCAAGCTTTTCAAGGCTATATAGCCATCATTATTTTTATCATCGATTAAATCCATTTTATTAAAAACAATTATTGTATTATCATCAACAACCGCTTGATGCTTAACCGGCTTAGTTGCGTCAATCAATAATATTTTTACGTCAGCCTGTGAAGCCTTGTTTAAAGCTCTCTTGATACCCTCTTGCTCGATTTTGTCATCGCTTTGCCGCAACCCAGCAGTATCTGCAATTTTGACCGCAACACCCGCCAAATCTAGGCTTATCTCGATTACATCGCGGGTGGTCCCTGCAACATCAGATACAATGGCCACTTCACTTTTTGCCAAAAAATTTAATAAACTTGATTTTCCGACATTTGGCGACCCAATAATAGCAAGGCTTAAACCCTCTTTAATTTTTTGCCCGCGTTTATTATCACTTATGTGATCATTAATTTCTTTTTTTAATTGTTCGGTTTTTTCAAGCAATTCATCAACTAAATTTTGAGGCAAATCTTCATCAGGAAAATCAATTCCACTCTCAATCAAAGCCGAAATTTCGATAATTTGATAACGCCAATTCTCATATATTATTCCAAGATGCCCCTGCAGCTGCTTAAGAGCTTGTTTATGCTGCATTTCAGTTTCACAAGCTATCAAATCAACAATTGCCTCTGCTTGCACCAAATCAAGCTTATTATTTAAAAATGCCCTTTTACTAAATTCGCCAGCCTGCGCCAATCTAACATCCGCAATTTGCGATAAAATTTCTAATAATTTTTTGATAATATATGAAGAGCCGTGGATACTGATCTCAACCACATCCTCACCCGTAAAACTATTGGGGGATGCAAAAAATGTAATCAATGTTTCATCAAGCAGATAGCCACTTCGCGGATCATATATTTTTGCAAATTTAACTTGATTAGCTTGAGGTAAATTTTTTACGCCCAGTACTTTCAAGCATTCAAGGGCTTTTTTACCAGATATTCTGACAATGGCGATTCCGGCTTTATAAACTGATGTAATTGGCGCAAAAATTGTTGTCATTTTGCTTAATAATTATGGAAAAACTGGCGTCATCTCAAGGCCTAAGCGCTCATCAAAACCAGAAATAATATTCATATTTTGTACAGCCTGACCTGAGGCACCCTTACATAAATTATCAATCACTGACACAATAATAACTTTACCCTTGCTACGCGCAGCATTTATCGAAAACACACAATTATTAGTGCCCACAACATCCGAAATTGCTACTTCACCTTCACTAATATGTACAAAATATTCATCTTCATATTTTGTTTGCAGACAATTTTTAATATCCTTCAAAGTAAATTGCGGATTTATATCGGCATATATTGTTGAGATAATACCACGATTTATTGGCAATAAATGTGGCGTAAAATCAATTTCAACGCTTGATTTATGGGCATTGCTAAGCTCTTGCTCAATTTCACTAATATGACGATGCTTACCTACCGAATATGCTTTAACAGAATTACTAACTTCACAAAATAAATTAGCTTGTTTCAATAAGCGTCCCGCCCCGCTAGCACCAGATTTAGAGTCAATAACAATACCCTTGCTATTTATAAGATTATGCTGCAAAAGTGGAATTAGAGGCAATAAGGCACTAGTTGGATAACATCCTGGATTAGCAATTAAATTTGCTTTTTTAATTTTATCGCGATAAATCTCGCAAAGACCAAAAACCGCTTGCGACTGTAGATCTGGCGCCACATGGACATGCCCATACCATTTTTGATAATTCGATAAATCGCTCAAACGAAAATCAGCCGAAAGATCAATGATTTTAAGGTTTTTATTAGCTTTGTCATCCATTAATTTTTTTATAGTCTCTTGGCTAGTGGTATGCGGCAAGCAGGCAAAAGCTATATCAATTTGCAAGAAATTTATTTCTTCAATTTTTTGCAATATTGGTAAATTGTAATGTGCAAGATGCGGATAAATATCAGCAATTTTTTGACCAGCATTATTATTGGCAATTAAAGCCTTAATTTCAACATTTGGATGATTAATTAAAATACGGATCAACTCAACTCCTGTATAGCCAGAAGCACCAATTATAGCAATTTGCAATTTTTTCATTTTTATAAATTTCTTATGCCAATTTTTATTTGCATTGATTAATTACTTCTTCAATGCGACCCTCCCAGAACTCTTGAATCACAACGTTCGGTTGATAATTTTTTATCACCTCTTGATCCAAAAGGCAAGGAAATTCGTTAATATAATAATTTCGCGAAAAATGATTTGAAACAAAATCAATTAAATTATCAAAAAATGAATCTTTATAAACAAATAAAACTGGCAGATTTTTATTATTATTAAAATAAAATAATGGCTTATGAAACCTTTTAAATTCTGCCTCGCTAGCATCTATCTGTTTATAATTTTTTACAAATTTTTCTTGTAATTTATAATCAATATTTACCGCCTCAATATTCATAATATCTGAAATATCTCCTTTAATTTCAGCTTCAATATTTTCAAAATCTGAGCGCGGGTGATATTTTAAATTTAAATTATTTTTGGCGAGTTTTTTTATAATTTCAACATAAGCATAATGCGCGCCACGCATGTTCCAGTGAGTATCGGTTTGATGATAAATTATCTCATTTTTTTTCGCTTGCAACATCACTTCACGCAAATCAAGCAACGGAAAATTATTATCAATATTTTTGAGCGCGATAATAAATTTATCAATACGATGATTTTGATATGAAACTTTAATAAAATCAGGCAAAAATTCGGGATAAATCATTGTTTTATCAGCTGCTATCACCAATAGATAATCAATATCATTTTTCTGTAAATAATGCCAATTTTTTACAAATGATTGCGCTGCAACTGCAATTTTTTTATCATCAATTTGTGCTAATCCTTGAGCATCCAAAATTGAATTCTGATTATCAAAATATAGCCATCCATCCTTGCCAATCATAGCTTGCGAGCTTGGGGATTCGTTAAATATATTATCCATTATGTGACTATTAAGCCAAATCAGACTTTTACGAAATCCATAATTATCATTATAAAAATTCTCAAAATTTCTAGGATAATTTTTAATATCAAAAATCGTATCAGGCCTTTTAGGATAAGGGCTTGGCAATCTTTTTTCAAAAAGCTGTTTAATTGGCGAAAAACTAAAAAAATTGTCTAAAACAGGCAATATCAATATTATAGAAAAAAATAAAATCAGAAAAATATTTTTTTTCTTGGTGATATTCATGTTATAATTTGTCAGCAATTTCATCCGCGATGGCGTAGTTGCCAGTGACCGTTTGCACATCATCACAATCTTCAAGTGCATCAATCATTTTTAATAATTTTTGCGCTTGCTCAAGATCAGCGATTTCAGTAATATTTTTTGCCCTCCATTCAAGCTTAGCACTTTGTGGATCTCCAAATTTAGCAGATAAATTATCACGCACAATTGTTAGATTTTTAGGATCACTAAAAACAAAATGGCAGTCATCTAAACTTTCGACATCGTCTGCGCCAGCTTCAATCGCGGCTTCAAATATTTCTTCATCGCTGGCTATTTTTTTATCAAATTTTATCAAACCGACATGATCAAACATAAATGAAACCGAATTAGTCTCTCCCATTGCGCCACCTGATTTAGTGAAGATACTACGCACCTCACTTGCTGTGCGATTGCGATTATCTGTAAGCGCCTCTACAATAATGGCGATACCAGCCGGCGCGTAGCCTTCATAGCGAATTTCTTCAAAATTTTCACCAGCCGAACCTGCCACCACTTTTTTTATTGCCGCTTCGATACGATCTTTAGGCATATTATTTGTGCGCGCTTCAATGATTGCATTGCGCAAACGCGGATTAAATTCGGGATCGACTTGTCCATTTTTTGCAGCCACCGTAATCTCACGCAGAATTTTAGTGAATAATTTAGCCTTCTTTGCATCTTGTGCGCCTTTTCGATGTTTTATATTTGCAAATTGTGAATGTCCTGCCATAGCTTAAATACTAGTTAAATCAGCAAATTTACTTCCAAAATATAATAATGGTTTTTTAGAAGAAAATTTAGCAAAATTAATTATTTTACCCAAAAATATATGATGATCTCCAACTTGAATTACTTGATATTTTTCACATTCAAAAAAACCGAGCGAATCCTTAAAAATAGGGTTTCCGCGATCGGTATAAGAATGCCTAACAATATCCCATTTTTTATGATTTTGCGCACGTGCAAATTCTTGCGCAATATTAAGCTGATCAATACTTAAAATATTTAATGAAAAAGTTTTTGCCTCAAGAAAAGCTTGTAAATTATAAGACCGATTATCTATTGAGAACAATAAAATCGGCGGTTCAAGCGATACTGATGAAAATGAATTAACAGTAATTCCATATAATTCATCATCATTATTAGATGAAATTTTATCGCTTGAGTGATTTTGAATTTGACGATCTAAAGACTCGTTTAAACTACGCGCACAAGCAACCATAACTCCCGTAGCAAATAGACCAAAACAATCACGCAAGTCACGTTCATTCATTTTTTTAGATAATTATCAATTTATGCAAAGATAGAATCAGCATAAAAATTATGATTACGCATCCCAAAACCATCCAAGTGGCGTAATGATATAAATATCCCGTTTGCAATTTTGATATACGTAATGACATCATACGACAAAAGGCCGCAATCGAATTTGGACCACCATCATCAACGATTTTTATATCAAAAATTCGCCATAAAATATCCCCTAATTTTTTAGTAGGACGCACCAAAATAATATCATAAATCTCATCAAAATACCATTTATTATAAGAAATTTTATATAAAGAATTAAAAATTTTGGCTATTTTATTAGGGATGTCAGTTTTTACCAAATAAAATAAATAGGCTAAAGCAATGGCCACAACCCCCACAATTAAAGGTGAAATCTGAACCAAAATTGGAGCATGATGTATCTCTTCTAACAAATTTTTATTATGTTCTAAGACAAAAATCGCATCCATAAAAAAATTATTTTCAACCGAGACAATATACATTATTTTAGCCCCAAACATGCCAACAAACACCGATCCTACAGCCAATAACGCTAATGGAATTAACATTGTAAATGGCGATTCGTGGGCGTGATCAAATATGTGTTTATCAGCGCGAGTTTTGCCATGAAAAGTCAAGAATAATAAGCGCCAAGAATAAAATGCCGTTAAGAAAGCAGCGGTTATACCAAGCCAATAAGCCAATTTAGCATATGGTGCATGCGACATATATGCAGCTTCTAAGATTACATCTTTTGAATAAAACCCAGCAAATGGCGGAAAACCTGCTAAAGCTAGATTACCAATCCACATCATTGCATAAGTAAAAGGAATTTTTTTCCAAATTCCGCCCATTTTTTGGATATTTTGTTCATGATGCATTGCGTGAATAACGCTACCTGCTGCCAAAAAAAGTAGGGCTTTAAAAAAAGCATGAGTTGCCAAGTGAAACACTGCCGCACTATAGGCTGATACGCCACAAGCAAAAAACATATAACCAAGCTGACTACAAGTTGAATAGGCAATAATTTTTTTAATATCATTTTGCGTGATAGCAATGGTTGCAGCGAATATGGCAGTAGCAGCGCCAACAATCGTAACCATCATCAATGCCGTTTGCGAATATTCAAAAACTGGAGAACATCTAGCCACCAAAAATACTCCAGCAGTAACCATCGTAGCCGCATGAATCAAGGCTGAAACTGGGGTTGGACCCTCCATTGCGTCAGCCAACCATACATGCAAGCCAATTTGCGCTGATTTTCCCATCGCACCAATAAATAACAAGATGCAAATGGCATCAATATTGCGAAATTCTGTACCAAATAAAGCAAATTTATCATTAAGATGAGAAGCAACTTGTGCAAATATTGACGTATATTCAATAGTGCCAAAAGTCATATAGATCAAGGCAATGGCTATAATTAATCCAAAGTCACCGACACGATTAGCAACAAAAGCTTTAATTGCAGCAGCATTAGCTGATTGCTTTTTAAACCAAAATCCAATTAATAAATAAGAAGCCAATCCAACCCCTTCCCAACCCACAAATAATTGTAAAAAATTATCTCCCGTCACCAAAACCAGCATAAAAAACGTAAATAGCGACAAATATGACATAAAACGGGCCAAAGATTTATCCTCATACATATAGCCAAGCGAATAAATATGCACCAAACTTGAAACAAAAGTCACTACAACCAACATAATCGCGGTTAGTTGATCAGCTTTAACGGCCCAATTTGCCGAAAATCCGCCAGAAGAAATCCAGCTAATTATTGTAGTAGTAGGATGAGCGCCATTTTTCCAAATATCAACAAAAACTATGATTGATAAAATTGCAGCAATTACCAAAAAACTAACAGTAACAATTTGAGCAACAATATCAGCAAGTTTTTTTTGAGCAACTCGCGAAACAAATCCTGCAATAATAAAAGCAAAAAGCGGAAGAAAAATAATAAATTTTGTAAGCATTTTAAATATTCGATGAATTTATTGCCATTTTATTTAATAATAACCTTATTTTTATAAGGTTATTATTGGTTATTCTTTTGGAAGAATTTTTTTAATTTCTTCGCGTACAATTTTTTCAACCAACTGAGGCAAATTATCATTGAGCCATTTTTCGAGTTTTGGCGTTAAAATTTGTTGCGCGATTTCATTAATATTATCCTCTTTTGCAAAAGATGCAATAGTAGAGGCCTTTTCTTTAGTAATAATTAGCTTTTTAATTGAATCAGACACTTCGGAAGCTGTTTTTTCACTAATAATAGAGCTAAATTGGCTCGATTTAATTTCTTCTTGCTCTTCTTTTTGCAATTGCTTTAAAAATTCTTCTTCATTATCGATATCATCGGTGTGATGATTATGATCCATCTCAACAGCCGTACTTACTGACGTTAGAGGCTGTGCCGAAAAAACCGGTGGCGATTTTATCTGCTGTTGATTTTGTAGATGTGATACCTGATTCGATATATCATTGCGATCTTCAGGTGGAGATTGTTCTTGATGTGTATCATCGCGAGTTTCTTGTTCTAAATCTTGATGATCTTCATCCAGATCTAGAAAATCATCTTCGAATTCATCTTCATCATCTTCGTGTTTTTGCGGCGGTATCTCTGCCTTAACTGCTTCTGGCATAATTTCATGAGAATGATTATCATTAGTAAGATCAACATCTTGATTCTCAACGTCTGCTTGGTTTTGGGTAGAGTTTTGGGTGGATTGGTTAACTGCATTTTGCGCTGAATCTTGCTCATCATTATCATCATCTAAATTAAAAAAATCATCATCCTCATCTTCAAATATATCTTCTTCATCATTATTTTTAACATTATCATGAGCATTATCTTCGTGATGATCATCTACAGGCGCTTGTGTTTCTGGCTTTTCATCGTGATGATCGTCATTTAAAAATGCAAATTCATCTTCATCATCTTCATGTTTTTCATGTACTGCAATAGGAGCCTTAGCCTGAATAGGAGCGACTTCATCGTGATGATCGTCTTCTAAGAATCCTTCAAAATCATCTTCTATTTCATGATCTTCTTGATTATTAACAACTGGTGCGACACTTGACTGCGTAGCGCTAATGGGCTCTTGAGAAGTTTTTGCTTTATTTAAAAAATCTGAAAAACTATTATCTAATTCTTGCTCAAGAGCTGTCATATCATGGTTTTGCACACTATCTTCTTGATGACTTTCTTCAACAATTTTAGCATTATTATTTTCTGAATTTGCATCTTCATTGCTATTTTTATTTTTAGGAGAAATATATTCAAATTCATCACCTAAAGCTGCCAATCCACTATTTTCAGTCTTTCGCGGCTGATCAAATTTTTGAATTTTCTTTTTAATACTTTCTAGGATTGAAATAGTATTTTTTTCTGCCATATTAAATACATCAATTAATTTTAATATAAAATTACTTAAAACCAATTCTTTCGCCAAAATACAAAAATACAACAAAAATAATGAGAAAATTTTATAATTTTATAATTTGGATTTCAATTGCACTAATTGGTGCGCTATGTTTTGCGATGATTGCACTTATTCGTAACGAACAAATCTCGGCATTGTGGTTTGTAACCGCAGGCCTTTGTTTTCAACTTATAGCTTATCGTTTTTACAGCACTTGGATTGCGCTAAAAATTTTACACATAGATTCAAATAACATCACCATAGCCAATCGTATCAATGATGGAAAAGATTTTGTACCCACAAATAAGTGGATCGTTTTTGGACATCACTTTGCCGCAATCGCTGGCCCAGGACCTCTAATCGGCCCCACTCTAGCTGCTCAATTTGGATATCTCCCTTCAACATTATGGATATTGGTAGGATCGGTGTTAGCGGGCGCCGTACAAGACATGATTATCTTATTTGCGTCCTTAAGACGAGATGCTAAATCCTTAGGTCAAATGATTAAAGAAGAAATAGGTGTAATCGCAGGTTATGCCTCGTTAATCGGCACTTTAGCAATTATAATTATATTGATTTCTGTGTTAGGATTAATAGTAGTTAAAGCCTTGATGCACAGCCCTTGGGGCACATTTACTGTATTAATGACTATACCAATTGCGATGTTTATCGGAATTTATCTTTCCTACATCCGTATAAATAAGGTATTTGAAGCTAGTATCATTGGTCTTATTTTATTTTTATTAGCAATTTATGGTGGAAAAATTATAAATTACGATCCAAATTTGTCACAAATTTTTGATCAAAATGGCAAATTTTTAGCATTTTCAATTATAATTTATGGTTTTTTAGCTGCCACATTGCCAGTTTGGCTTTTATTGGCCCCTCGTGATTATTTATCATCTTTCTTGAAATTAGGCACTATATTTTTATTAATTATCGCAATCATAATTTTTAATCCTGAAATAAAAATGCCCGCAATAACCCAATTTATCAATGGTGATGGTCCGATCTTTGCCGGTAAAATTTTTCCATTTTTATTCATCACTATCGCTTGTGGAGCAATTTCTGGCTTTCATTCTCTCGTATCTTCCGGCACCACGCCAAAAATTATTTCTGACGAGAAAGATATAAAATTAATTGGCTATGGCAGCATGCTCCTTGAAAGCTTAGTAGCCCTAATGGCCTTGATTGCTGCATCAATTATCGATCCAGGTATATTTTTTGCTATTAATAGTCCTGATGCAATTGTAGGAAAAGATGCCGCAACTGCTGTAAAGACAATCAGCTCTTGGGGTTATCCCATCACAAAAGATACAATGCAACAACTTGCAAATCAAATGGGTGAAAGTAGTTTATTTGGTCGCAGCGGTGGCGCACCCTCTTTGGCCGTAGGGATGGCTAGCATCTTCGCAAACGCATTTGGAAAAAATATGACTGCAATTTGGTATCATTTTGCTATAATGTTTGAAGCAATATTTATCCTAACAACCCTTGATGCAGGAACTCGCGTGGCACGTTTTATGCTTCAAGATCTATTAGCAAATATTTATCCGACATTTAAAAACCGCTCTTCAAATTTTTCTGCTATAACCACCAGTTTCCTGATAGTAGCGGCTTGGGGATATTTTTTATATATGGGAATAATCGATCCTAATGGTGGCGTTAATGTATTATGGCCATTATTTGGCATGTCAAACCAAATGCTTGCTGGCATTGCCCTTACCCTTGGCAGCGTAGTCATTGCAAAAAGTAAAAAACGAAATTATTTTTTTATTACCGCAATTCCCCTTGCTTTTGTAGCAACAATAACCACTACAGCCGTCTATGAAAAAACTTTTTCACAAAATCCTCGCATCAGTTTTTTTGCATCAGCTAATAAAATTCAAGATCAACTAAACAGCATAAACCTTGATTTAGTTGACCAAGTCACTCTTTATAAACAAATGATATTTAATCAAAAATTAGCAGGTTTTATGGCGATTTTCTTTTTAGCGATTTTATGGATTATAATTTTAAGTGGTGCTACAAAAATTTATTACAGCTTTAAAAATAACGTTGCAAAATGAAACATTTTTTTCAATTTATCAAATTATTTATAAGCTATATTGATGGAGATTTTGCCTATAAAAACTATCTTGATCATCATAAAAAACATCATCCACTAAACCCAATAATTGATAAAAAAACTTTTCTTAAACAAAAACAACAAGATCGCTATAAAAGCATAAATCGTTGCTGCTAAGCTAAAAATCAAACATAAAAATGGGCTCTTTTAAGTAAAAAAAGAGCCCATTTTTCGTAAATATAACTTATAAACTAATCTTTTAACAATTTAGCTTCTCTAAAATAACGCAAAGAGCCTGGATGAATCGGCACCGAATTACCCTCTCTAACCATTTCTTCTTTTTTTAAGATTGCAAATACCGGATGCAATGTTTTAAAATTATCGAAATTTTCAAAAGCCGCCTTAGTCATATTATAAACGATTTCAGGACTAACTTTCTCAGAAGTAACCACCACCGCTTTAACACCAAATGTTTCAACATTGTTAGGATTGCCTGGATACATGCCACCAGGAATAATCGCTTTAACATAAAAAGAATTGGTTTTAACTAGCTTTTCAACAACCTCTTTGTCTATATTAAGAATGCGGATTTTACAAGTTTGAGCCGCTTCTTGCAAGACACCATTTGGATTGCCTGACATATAAACCATCGCGTCAATTTTGCCTTCGCACAAAGCTTTTGGCTGCTCAGATGGTTGTAGCGAGGTGATTTCTGAGAAACTTTCCTTGGTCCAACCTTTGGCAAGCATTAATACTTCCATTGTAGCATACATACCAGAGCCATTAATACCAAAATTCACTTTTTTACCCGCAAGGTCATCAAGCTTAGAGATACCTGACTTCTCAGTGACTGCGATAGCAAAAGTTTCGGTATATAGTGAAAAAACCGATCTTAATTCTTTAAATGGCTTTTGGTCAGCAAAAAAACCTGTACCATTATATGCGTGATATTGCCAATCTGATTGCACAATACCAAAATCAAGCCCACCACTTCTGATTGCGTTGAGGTTTGATACTGAGCCACCTGTGGACTCAACCGAGCATCTAATGCCATGCTCTTTACGCCCCCGATTTAATAGGCGACAAATTGCACCGCCAGCCGGATAATATACTCCCGTAATTGCACCAGTTCCAATCGAAACGTATTTTGTTGCAGCGATCGTTTCACCTGCGAAACCTAACACTAAAGCCGATATAGCCGTAAAAAGTCTTTTTTTCATTCTTGGTTAGTAGTTAATTTTTATTACACCGAATCAAAAATATGATGTTAAGATTTTTTTTACAAGTAAATTTTAAATTATTTTTCAAAACTTGACATTAAAGTTATGAATTAACTAGTATATAGGTGTTTTAATTTTTACTTTTTGTTGCATCTTTATCATTTTAAAGATACAACATTTAGCCTTGATTCTTAGAAAACACAGCCCTCAAACGGCTTTGTCTTCTGAAAATTAATACTAGAAAAAGTAAAAAACTACTGATTTTATTAACTTTTTAGAATAAAAAAGATAATTTAGTCAAATTAATAACTAATACTTTTAAGGAATTTTATGAAACTTTGGCAACAAGTTCTTATTGGTCTAGTCTTGGGTATTATCACTGGTATTTATCTTGGTGATAAGGCTGTGGGATTAAAAATTTTCGGCACAATATTTATTTCACTCGTGAAAATGGTTATTGTACCACTAATATTTTTCGCCCTACTCTCAGGAATTACCTCAATGCAAGGTCAAGCAAATCTTACCAGAGTTGGCTTAAAAGGATTTATTAGTTATATTTTAACCGCAGTTTTTGCAGTATTAATTGGACTTACTGCTGGAAATTTATTCAAGCCAGGCGAAGGTATCGATTTACAATCAATGTTATCAACTACCAGCACCACATCAAATGTGACTTCGGCAGCTACTTCGGCGCCATCAATTTCTGATTTTGTGGTTGCCTTGATCCCTACCAATCCAATTCACTCAATGGCTTCCGATCAATTTTTACAAATTATTATTTTTTCAATTTTTGCTGGTATTACTATAAACATGGTAGGAAAAAAAGCTGAACCACTCAAAGAAATTATTGCATCAGCCTCGCAAGTTACCTTTAAAATGATTGAAATTATCATCAAATTAGCACCTCTAGGCGTATTTGGCTTTATTTCTTGGGTCGTAGGAACGCAAGGCCTAGACATCTTACTTGCTTTAGCTAAATTAGTGGTAGCCCTTCTAGCTGCATGCTCGGTTCAATATTTAATCTTTGGATTATTGATCTTGATTTTTGCTCGCATGTCACCATTACCATTCTACAAAAAAATATTGTTCACGCAATCAATTGCTTTTGCAACCAGCAGTAGCAAGGCTACACTTTCAACTGCCATGACACAATTACAAGAAAGAATGGGCGTATCCAAAACTAACTCGAATTTCTTGATGCCACTTGGTGTATGTATCAATATGGATGGAACTGCGATTTATCTTGGTATTTGCGCCTTATTCTTCTCGCAAGCTTATGGTATTGATTTAACTATGCACAATTATTTGATGCTAATTTTGACTTGTACTTTAGGATCTATTGGCGCAGCTGGCATACCTAGCGGTTCAATTATCTTTATGGGCATGGTTCTTACTTCTGTTGGTCTCCCAATTGAAGGTATCGGGATTATCCTTGGAGTTGACAGAATATTGGATATGGTTAGAACAACAATCAACATCACTGGCGATAGTGCTATCACTTTAATCGTTGATAAAAGTGAAAAAATGCTTGATGAAAAAGTATATTATTCAAAAACCAAATAACATGAAGCTGAATAAAATCAGCTACGCAATGCAATTAGTTGCTTGCGTAGCTTTTTTTTGCGCAAGTTTTATAATTAACTTGTCAGCAAAAGCTGAAGAAAATCCATTATTGTTGCAATATAAAACAGAGCTAGAGGCGATAGAAAATTATCTTAACAATATAAAAAATTTATCAGCAAAATTTATACAAAAAACTGGCAATAATATTGTTGAAGGAAGATTTTATTTATCACGTCCCGGTAAGATGCGTGTTGAATATACCAATCAACCTAAAATTTTAATTATTGTTAATGGATCGGTTTTAACTTACCAAGATTTAGAACTCGAAGAAACCTCTAATCTCAGCACCAATACCACCCCTGCATCATTTTTAACAAGACCAACTATATCATTTTGGGCCAAGGATGTAGAAGTTACGAAAGTTATTAAGACTGCGGATTCAATAGCAGTTTCGGTGATCAAAAAGAATCGTACCGAAGCAGGAGAATTCAGTCTAATATTTAAAACTAATCCTGAATTAGGTTTTTATAAAATGGAAGTTAAAAATGATCTTGATCAAAAAACATCGGTTACATTAAGAGATGTTGCATTTGATGAAAATATCGACAACAATTTATTTATTATTCGCAACAAAAATTTACCAAAATAATGGCTTTTAGCACGCAAGGCCCTACAAATAAACGTAAGAAACGCATCATCAGTGATATCAATATCACGCCTTTTGTTGACGTGTTATTAGTTTTATTGATTATTTTTATGGTGGCCGCACCTTTGATGACAAGCGGTGTCAATATTGATTTGCCGAAAGGCGCGTCAAACCCTATAAATGAAAAATCACAACCATTAATAATCTCAATTAAAGCGGATGGTACAATTTTTTTACAAGATGAGCCCATTAAAATCGCGCTTCTTACGCCACGTTTACTTGCTGTTACCAATAATAATTTAGCGAGCAAAATTTATGTTAGAGCTGATCAAAATCTCGATTATGGTCGTGTGATGGAAGTGGTTAAGATGATTAATTCTAGCGGGTTTAGTCAAGTAATTTTAGTCACAGAATTAGAGCAATGATAAAGAATATATTATATTCGCTACTTCTGCATTCGATCCTTGGAGCCACTATTTACGCCAATTTTCACGCTATTATTAAACATGAATTAGCTGATTTAAAAGAAGGAATTTCTGTTAGTATAGCAGGATTTGAATATAACAAAAAGCCTGCAGTCACTACAAAATCAAAAGTTGTCAAAAGTGAAGAAAAGGCAAAAATTATTAGCAAGACTGATTTGATAAAAGAAAAACCAACAGAAAAAAAATCGCCATTAGCTCAAAATAAGCCATCAGAGCATAAGAGAGAGCTACTCTCTAAAAAAGAAATAGAGCCAGAAAAAAAATCCATTACTAAAAAAACCATGCACGAGCCAATCAAGAAGGCCTCGCCAGCACCTATAAAATTAGCGCAAAAAAAAGATGAATTTAAATTAGAAGAAAAAATTGAAGAAAAAATTATTGAAGAAAAGACAGAAAAAATTATCCCAAAAACAGAAGAAAAACCGGAAGAATCAATGACTGAAACTATTAAAGAAAATATTGAAGAAACCAACATAGCCACCGCTTCAACTGATCACGAAAGTATGGTTGAAAGTCTAGAAAATCTAAATTTATCAGCGCGCGAAAAATATAATATTCATTCACAATTAGGTGGCTGTTATCATCGTGCGCTTGAAAATGATACTGAAGAAAAAATTAGCGTTACAATTAAAATAAATGTACTAAAAGATGGAACCCTAGAATTTGATTTAGAGAAAATTATTGACTATAATCGCTACAATAACCCTAAAGAAACCGCTTATCGCAAAATGATGGATAACATTGTACAAACCTTAGAGCTGTGCAGTCCTATAAGAAACTTACCGCTTGATAAATATGATATTTGGAAAGAATTTACTATAAAATTTGGCAATGACATCAATAATTGATTGACATCGAAAAAATTGGATTTATATTTATCAATCTGGTTTTAAAATTTAAGTTAAGATTTATGCAAAAACTTAGTCATAATTTTGTTGTACAAGAAAAACCTATCGATCAAAATCTCACTGCTGAAGCGCAAAATCTTTTGGCTATCTTAAATGAGCTAGAAGATTTTACTATAAATCTGCGCAAAAAATTAATGGCAGAATTTAAACCTGAAGAAAATCTACAAAGATAGCTGTTCTAGCGTTTTTATCATCCACTATTTCTCGATATTTTTGCTAATTCCTATAGCTACTAATAAATTTGTGGCAAAAATTATCAAAATACTTACCATTATCGTTAAAATAGCATTTAACTTATCATTATTTTTGTATGATAATAAAATAATAAACACCAAAAAACTACTATAAGAAATTGACAAACTACAAATCTTTTTTATAGTAGTTTGGTAGAAAAACATACCAAAAACACCCAGAATCATAACTAAAATTAAAAAAGCTATGATTGATAAATAACTAAATTCCATATGAAAAAAATTCTGTTTTTTTTAGTTTTATCATTATTTGCTTTTAATTCTAATTTGAAAGCAGAAATTGTAAATTTGCAAAAAGAGGAAAAAAAATTTGGCGATTGGAAAGTTTTTTGCGAAATTGATGCCATGATGGATGCTAAACATTGCAAAATGGGCGCAAAATTTTTTGATAATGCCTCATCGATTACACTCGAGCCAAATCCTAAATCTTTTAGTCAATTATTTATTGTTATACCTCAAATAAAAACGGGCAGTTTTTTAAAAATACGCACCGCAAAAAATGATCTAATTTTGCCGCAAGTGGTTGATAAACGCGACTTCGGCATGATTAAGCTTGATGATAGACAGAAAAAAATTTTATTCGATCAGATGAAAAATGAAGATTTTTTATTTTTCCGCTTTAATATTAACGATTCTGACAAAGAAATTACCGCTAAAATTAACCTAAATGATTTTAGAAATGCGCTGCAATATTATTATCAGCGCATTTCAGAATAACTTAATTTTTATTTTATGACAATACGTGTTGCAATTAATGGACTTGGTCGAATCGGAAGATGCGTTTTAAGAGCCGCCTTTGAGGTAGAAAAATATTCGGATATCGAAATTGTTGCCGTCAACGCAACCTCACCATTCGAGACTTTGAAGCATTTATTAAAATATGATTCTGTGCATGGCCGTTTTACAAAAAACGTAGAAATTGGCGACAATAGCTTGATCGTAGATGGCAAAAAAATCCAATTAGTATCTGAAAGAGATCCAAAAAAATTGCCGTGGAAAAATCTCGATATCGATGTTGTATTTGAATGCACTGGCGCTTTTACCGATTATAAAGATGCGCGTTTACATATTGAATCTGGTGCTAAAAAAGTTGTGATTTCAGCTCCTGCTAAGGCTGATAATGTTAAAACTATCGTTTATGGCGTAAATCATTCGGTACTCAAGGCTGAAGATGAAGTTATATCAGTTGGATCATGCACCACCAACTGCCTCGCCCCAATTGCCAAAGCTTTAAATGACGCAATCGGTATCGAACAAGGCTTCATGACCACCATCCATGCTTATACTAATGATCAAAATATCGTGGATAATGCTCATAAAGACTTGCGCCGCGCTAGGGCTTGCGCGCTTTCTATGATTCCTACATCAACTGGCGCAGCTAAAGCGATCGGCTTAGTACTGCCTGAGCTCAAAGGCAAGCTAGATGGTGGTGCAATTAGAGTGCCTACTGCCAATGTTTCTATGGTTGATCTGAATTTTGTCGCCAAAAAATCAACTACTAAAGATGAAGTTAATGAAGCGGTTAGAAAAGCGGCTTCTGGCACTATGAAAGAGGTTCTACAAATTATTGACGAACCTTTGGTTTCGATTGATTTTAACCACAATCCTTATAGCTCTTGTTTTGATATTACACAAACAAAAGTTATGGGAAATTTCGTTAAAATTGCCTCTTGGTATGATAATGAGTGGGGTTTTTCACTAAGAATGCTAGATGTAGCCATTTTAATGAAAAGCCTCTAAAATCTCTCAAAAACCAGCTTAAAATCGATTTTAGAATAATTTTTTGATAATAATACCTAATGTCGATTTTACAATAAGCTCAAAAATATTATCTATCATAAATTATATTATTTTCGACTTCCAAATTGAACAACGACAAGACTTTCTATTCTTAACTTATGACTCTAAGACTAAGATTAAACGATCCTCATTCATATAACAGTGATATACTTGCCATCACAAGTGCAGTAAGGGCAAATGGCATCAATAACAGACTAGAGCTTATTGATGTATCAAGTGGCGAAAATAGCGTTAGGCTTCTAATCAATTTGCCTTATTCTGCAAACACAAGACATCAAACCGTGTCTGCATCTCTATATATAATCGGTTTTCAAAATAACAATGGTGTTTTTATTTTTAATGATAATAATTATCACAAGCGATTTAGTGAACAATTTCAAAACCAAAATTACAATAATTTAGATGGAATCAATGGATCTTATGCCAGTCTTGGATTTAGCAATAGTTTTTCTGGATTAGATAACAACAATAACCATCATCCACTACAATTAACATTGCATAATCTTAATGCAGCAGTACGAAATATTGCTTCATTTAGTAATAATGATAATTGGGATGAAAGAAATAGTGCTAATATCACACGTCTAATAATCACATCAAGCGAGGCAGTCAGATCACGAGATGTTTGTAGAGGAGTTGCCTTGTCTCTAAATCGACCTACTGAAAACCATGTTCCAACTTACAACCCCAATGATCATTGGGATATCATGCATAATTGGAGAGGCAGTGGACTAGCTAAGTAATATCAGTGGACTAGGTAATATCAGCCAGATAAATTATAGTAAAATGCTTCGAAAGGGAAAATAGCATCGCACTTTTTTAATTATGCCGAGTTATAATGCCCAAGTAGAAAATAATATCACTACAAAAAACTAAAATATTTTTGCAATCTCAAGCACAAAAGAATTGCGACCAACTTTTTTAGAATTTGGAATTTGATATCCACCATAAAAAGTTAAATCTTTGGGAAACTGATAACTAAAGCCACTCGCAAAAATTGAATAAGCGTGATCACCCGAATACCAATCACCAATGAAATTTAATTTTGAGGTGATTTTTTGCTCAAACCCGCCTAAAAAACAAATGATTTCTTCACCAAAAATTTGCTTTGTGCCATAAGTTATACCGCCCGTAAGTCTGGTTTTGGTTTGATCAAAATAAATACTTGGCTCAATATATAACCAGTTTCCTATGTTATTTTCTTGCAGCGAAAACAAAACCATGTCACCAATAATTATTTTTGCTTGATATTCTTCTAAGCCGTCAATCTCTAAGAAGGATTTAAATCCAAGGCCAAGCGAAACATTTTTTGACGCGGGCGAACTTAAATTAAATAAAGTGGCATCTAGCTCGGTGTTTTTACCAATTCCATAAGCAAAATAATTAGTGGCATTAATAAAATTTTGCGGCTCTTGTGTGCGAAATTGTGATTCATGCTGAATAAAAATTTTATCTTTCTGCAAAATATCCGCCGATGGAACATTAAAGATAGTCTGCTGCGCCAAAGAATTTTCGGCAAAGACAAAAGATATAATGAAAGTGACTGTAATTAAAAATATTATTTTTTTCATGTTATTTTTATCCACCGCTTAATCTAATCGATTCGGATTAAGCTTTATTAATATCACTTAATCCTTTTTAATAAAGTAAATGATTGCCAAAAATTTTATCTATTAGCACTATAAACCTCTCTTAAAGCAATAGATGCCGCTACAGAAGCATTTAAGCTTTCAACTTCTTCATCCATATTAATCTTAACCAATAAATCACAATTTTTTTTGACCAAATCACGAATGCCTTCCCCTTCACTTCCTATGATTAAAGCAATAGTTTTAAATTCGCGAATTTTTTGGATATCCTCTCTAGCCTCGCCAGCAAGACCTATACACCAATAACCCAACTCTTTGATTTTAAATAAAAAATTATTAAGATTGCCAATTAAATATAAATCAACATTTTCAATCATACCTGATGATGATTTATTGATAATAGCGGATTCACGAGCAAAATTATGTTCGGGAAAAATGATTTTTTTGACCCCAAAAGCGCAAGCACTACGTATAATCGCACCAATATTATGTGGATCTTTTAACTGATCTAAAATCAACAATGGCGGTAAACCTTGATTATGATCGATATTTTGTTGCAATTCATCAAATAAATTATTTTGGCTTTTAAATGGAATAGCCGAGCAATTAAGCGCCAAACCTTGGTGCAACTGATTCGATCCGATTATTTCATCAATTTCAACCATCTCAACAATACGAATTTTATTTTTAAGATTAATTAATTTTTTTTGCGTAAGAAATTTTTCAAGCTCAGTCAAAGAATTTTTTGTAACCAAAATTATATAAATCTCGCGTCGCTTTTTTTGTAAAGCCAAAAAAACTGGATGTTTGCCATAAAGCCAGATTCCGCGCTGGCTTCGATCATGGCTTTTATTAGTTTTATTGGGCTTTTTTAGCATTTTTTTGATCTGCATTTTCGGTGGATTGTTCTTCAGTTTTTGAAGATTCTTCTTGATTATCTTGATTTGGCACTTGCTTAAAATCACTATCTTTGTAAGTTTTTTCTATTTTTTCAGATTCATTTTTATTTTTTGCAGAATCTTTTTTAATCAAAATTTTAATTTTTGAATCTTTAAAAATAGCATTATAAATCGCACCAGTTTCATCTTTGATTAGCTGCTCTTTGATATTATCTTTTACCGACTCAAACGGCAATGCTTTAGCCTCACGTAAATCATTTAGTTTAATAATATGCCACCCAAATTTAGTTTGAATTGGTTGCGAAATTTCACCTTTTTTAAGATGAGGTAAAATAGATGAAATCTCTTTGATAATATTGTCTTCAAGACTATAACCCAACTCACCACCTTGTGAAGCAGTATCTTTGTCAATTGAATATTTTTTTGCTAAATCAGAAAAATTCGCACGTTTTTTAGATTTTTTTTCAGTTAAGATTTTGTATAATTTTTCTGCCTGCTCTCTATCTTTTAAAACAATATGCGATAATGAAAATTCTTTTTTTCCAGTGAGTTGATTTGACAATTCGGCATATTTTTCACTGATTTTTTCGTCAGTAACCTTATCTTTCACAATCGAATCAAAATAAGCACCAATCACAATTTTAGATTCGGCTTCCTTGATTGCATTGGCAATTTTTGGCAAATCGCTGATTTTTTCTTTTTTGGCACGCTTTATTAATTCTTTTTCAAGATAAATTTCTTTCGCAAAAGCTTCTAACACCTCTTTTGGCATATCTTCAACTTGTGGCAATTTTGAATCTTGGTCGTCACCAAAAACGGCAGCGATTTTTCTTTCAATTTCAGATTTATAAATTTTTTGCGAATTGATTTTAGCCACCACAATATCCGAAGAAGATTCGCGCGATCCTAAGCTAAAAAATATCGCCGCAATAATCGCAGCCGCGGCAGTAGCGGTGACAAATAATTTAAGAGTGTTTCTTTTTTTTGTATAATTTCTTCTCATAATTTATAAATTTGGTATAACATAAGTAGGAAAAAATCCATAAGACTCGCAAATCTCTTGAACCTTGTTTTTATTAGCTTGCTGTCCATAACTGACCCCAAGCTTATTACATAAAATACCACTTGTAACCAAAGCTGACGCAATACCAAAATCGCGCGCACCCTTGATATCAGTTTCCATGCCGTCTCCTATAGCAAGAATTTTGTTTTTATCAGGATTATTAAACATCGCTAAAGCGATATCATAAACTGCTTGATAAGGCTTGCCATAATATAACACTTGGCCGGATAGTTTTTCATATTCGGCCGCCAAAATTCCCGCACATATCATCTCATATCCATCTTTTTTTACAACAATTAAATCAGGATTTACGCAAATTAATGGTAGATTATTTTCACGGGCAGCCTCTATCTGATGTCTTTTTTCATCAGGAAGCGATTTTTCATGATCAAAACCGGTGGCGATAGCAAAATTAGCTTCTTTTGCATCTTCAACCATATGATAATCAAGGCCAGCAAGCAAATCTATATCTTTATTAGGGCCAATATAAAAATATTTTTTACCAAAATTTCTAAAATTATTTTTTTGATTTTTCTCCAGATCAAAATATGTAGCCTCGCCAGAAGTCAAGATAAAATCATAAAAATCTTGGTTAATACCATATTTCAACAAAACATCCTTAACCTTAGACGCTCGGCGCGGCGCATTAGATAAAAAGCAGATTTTTTTATTTTTTCTACGTAAAAAATTTAACGTTTCAATAACTCCATCATAAATATGTACACCGTCATGAACTACGCCCCATACATCGAATATAAAATATTCATAATTAAGTGCAAATTCTGATAATTTATTATAAAATTGCATTATTTTCTCCCACTAATCGCTGAAAGTGATTGCATTACTTGTGTAGCCCCACTAATAAATTCAGCTGACATCATGGTTTTTTTAGTTGCTTTAAAACGACTCTTTTTATATTTCATTTTTACCACGTCACCAATACGAATTTGACCAGTTTTTTTAGCATCATCAATAACCACCCAAGAAGTTTTTGGATCAATGATATTGCTGACACGCCCCGTTGCAATAACGCGCCTTTCTATATCAATTTTACTATTAATTGCGTTTTCAGTCTCAAACTGACCACTAATTTCAAACTCATCACCATGTTTAAGGCCATTTTCTGAACCTAAATTGATTTTAAATATTACCTTATCCTCAAATACTCTTTTTTCTAAAATATAACCTTTTTGCGCTAATGCATTTTTAATATCAGCATCAACATTATCAATTGCTTCCGCACCAGCTTTGCGCACAAGATTATCATCGCGATCACTGCCAGCAACTTGCTCACCACCAATCTGCAGGCCACCTAATAATACCCCGCCTCTTTGTTGTACATTTTCAATACGATCACTATTACCAGCAAAATCAATATTTTCAACCACTGCCATTGATGGTAATTCATAAATTTTTATATTACCACTTACATCTGATTTATAAGTAAATTTTGGCGGAACCGTAACAAATGTACGCGTTGCATTATCATAATAAGCTGACCCTGCACTATATTTTTTGGTAAATCCGGCATTGCTAATTGACCCAGAAATCGCATAATCAGCCACCTGCGGACCCTTATAAGATCCGGTTTTATTAAGCTCAGAAAGCTCAATTTCTTTTTGTAACTTAGCGGCCGCTTTACGATCTACTAGCTGAGCTAGGCGATATTTTGTAAGTATATTTTCGATTTCATTAGCCAAGCTAGATCCAAGACCAGCTTGAACTGCAACTTGATTATCATTTTCATCAAAATTAAAAACTACAATTTTAGCCGGCTTGCCAGCAAGATTTTCATCACTTGGCAAAAATTTAGTTTTTGAAGCAAATTGTTTTTGATAATTATCAAAATTTTTTATAGTAGGGGCACATGACACAATTATAAGCAGAACCAATAATGATTTTATTTTCATAGTTATAATTTATTGAATTATACCCAAAATCTTAAGAATTCCATCTTTAGAAATTTTATCTTTTAAAGCCTCTGCGGCCGCCATATAAGACTCTTTATCGCTAATAATAGAGCTTCCAGAAACTTCAATCAAGTTGCTTGCAATAATTTTATCAGCTGATTTATTTTGAAATTCAATATTAATTTTAGTTATATAAGACCCATAAACATTGCCTGTTTTTACTTTAGAGATAATATTAATGACAATTTGTTCAGGTGAATTTTTTTGCATGGGAGATATTTTTATCCGCTCACGATTAAGAGCTGTGCTGATTGCTGATTTAATATCAGAAGAATCGCTAATAATAAAAAATTCAATTTTATCAGTCATTTTATTGAGCTGATTTTGTGCATTTGCAATGATATTAAGCTTTTCTTGCAAATGAGATTTTTCACCATTTGACTGCAATATTCGCGCCAAAATTTCAGATTGTTTTGCTAAATCAAGCGTTTGTATCAATGAATTGCGCTTTTGAATGACATTTTGTTTGGAAATATTTTTTTCAATATCAATAATTTGACGATCTAAAAATAACATCTTTTCTTTTTGTGCCGCGATAAATGGATCGCGCTCAATTTCAATTTCTGCGTATAATTTTGGTCCAATTTTTTTACTATTAGATACTCTAAAGCCAACAAAATCAATCTTTTCAACATTTTGCTTGATTTGCTGACGAATTTCTTCATTGGTACTATTTTGATTTTCTTCACGCAACAAATTTGACTCAGACGAAATTGATATTATTAATCGCCCTGCCGCATCACCTAGAGCCGCCTTAGTTGCCTCTTCAAGACTATAGCCTTCACCTACACCATAAAGTGACTGCGAATCATTATCTTTTGGTGAAATATACCATTTAGGCAAATCCTGCGAATCTTTATTAGAATTTTTATTATTTTGACACGAAAAAACCAAAAACAATACGGCAATTAGCAGAATTTTAAAAAAATTACTAAACATGATTAATTTGATTTATCGACATCTTTTATTATCATTTGCGCATCACGTTGTGAAGCGTTAATGCGATCTTGAGCAGCACGCACTTTAGCAGTTTTTTCAAGATCACTTTTCGCTTTGCATGAAAAAATCGATACCAACATCAAAACCAAAATAATGTGAAAAAATTTTTTCATAAATAAAAATCATTAGGACTCTAAAATAATAGCCTTATAGGTTTATAAGATTAGTTTTTATTTCTTTCTTTTTCTAACTCGTCAAAAATTTCTTTTGTGGCCTCTTGCGATTTATTGATATTATCACGAGCTAGACCTGATTTTTTTAATCTTGCATTAAAGTTTTTTTCACTCGAATCCAAGAATTTAGAATAATCTTCATTTTTAAGAATCATATGAACATATAAAGTACCATCTGAACCCTTAAAAATATTGATTCTTTTAACGCCAGAAAGGGGGAAATCTTTTACAACTTCTTTAGTTGCTTGTGAGAAAAAATCATCAACATCATTCACATCATTAACTTTTGCCTCGCGAAGCGCTTGTTTAGTAACACGAGAAATCTCCGATTGGATTGTTGCCGCAATATTTGCTTTCGCATCCATTTCGGCTTTTGGAATTTGAAATTTTATACCACCAACAGAAGGGCTTGCAATCCCAACAGCAGCAACGCCGTCTGGCATAGCAGGATCAAGCACCCAAGATGGCAAATTTGATAGATCATCACTTACATCCACTGCCTTTTTACCATCTTTTTTGGCGCAAGCAAGGGTTAAGATCAATAACACAGAGGCTGCAACAGCTATCAATTTATTTTTCATAATTTAAATAATTTTTTATATAACACCAAATCCTGAACATATTTTATTTGATTAATTATAAAGCTCAATAAAAATTAAGCAGATTCTTTTTTATAGATCAAAAGAACCCCTATAGCCAAACAAATAAAGGTTATAACCCATGTCGAAACAAATACTGGTATAATGCGTGAAGAGCCTAAAGCTGACACAAAACTTAAAGTTATATATAAGGCAAGTCCTAAAATTATTCCTAGAAATACATTAATTATTGCCCCTTGATTACGAACATGATTGATACCAAAAAAGCATGAGATCAGCACCATCGAAACAAATAAAAGTGGTTTACTAAGTAAATTGTGAAAATATACCTCAAATTTAGTTGATTGAAAACCAGCATTTTGCAAAGACAAAATAAGCGACGGCAATTTATACAGCGAAAAAAGTTTTACATTTTGAAAATTTGTTACAATTTTATCCATCACAAATTTTGCATCCAAGTTAGTGGCAATTTCATATTGTGGCTGATATTTATTGATTGATTCCGTATCATTTATTATAACATTTTTTAACAATAATTTATGTTCAAGAAAAAACATTTTTTGAGCATTGATGCGTCGATAATACTTACCCTCAGCATCAAAAAACCACACTGATACCGTATCAAATTCAAGATTTTCGCGATAAGCTTTACTAGCTTGAATAATAATTTCTTGCTTGGGATTATCTATGTTAATCTGCTTGAGCCAAATACCATTTTCTGATTCAACCACTTCGCGCAACTCTTGTTTAACATATTTTCTTTCAAGAAAATCATATTTTTTATTCATGATAATTACAACTGGGCCAAATATCGCAATCCAAAATATACCAAGAGCGAAAGCGGCAAAAACCAAAGGCTTGGTTATACTCCACAAAGAATAGCCAGAAGATCTTATAATTGTTATTTCACTTCTAAGTGATAAAAAGAAAAAAGTTATCATCGAAGCAAATAAAACTATTGAAGGCGCGATATCATTAAGAAAATTAGGAATCTGCAAAAAAGCCATCAAAGCGGATGTAGCAATAGAAATTTGTTTTTCGTCAACTTTATCAATTATCTCAAGAAAATTTACAAAAAATATTAGCAATGAAAATGCAAAAATTATTTGTACAAATTTGATGATAAAATTTTTAGCTATATAAAAATCTAGGTTTTTCAAGGTCAATTTATTTAAATTTTGGGATTTTTCTTAGTCGGATTATAAATCAACAAATATAAACTTAAAATAACAAAAAATATTATATTTAGATAAAGCAACCAAGCTAGATTTATATTGGATTCAATCAAGCGATATAATGTTATCATAATCGAAAAAAAGCTTGTGGCCATTGCTAGTGCTAGTGCTATATTCTTAGCATTACCTCGGCGATTAAAACCACCATATAAAATAGCTGCAAGTGCAATGATAGCAAGCACAAAAGGCATTAATGGGTAGGTTAATCTTTGATGGATTTCGCCTTTATATTTAGCAATTTCTTCATTTTGCAGCGATTCTTCATAATTTATAAGTTCGTTAAAATAGCGCTCTTTAGCCTTCCAGCGCATATTTCTATTTTCAGATTGATTATTTTCAGTTAGGTTAAATACATAATCATCGAAATTAAGGATTTGAGTTTTAGAATTAGTACGATCAACTTTCTGCACTGTGCCTTTTTGCATATAAAGCAATAATTTAAAATCCTCAGTTATTAAATAACCGCTTTTTGCTGTTATTGTAATCGCCGCATCTTCTCTCTCATCATTAATTAAAATTCCATATAATTTATTTTCTGCGTCCTTATTTTTGATATAAAATGTGAGTTTTTTTAAGCTCTCGAAAGCGCCCTCGCTAAAAGATAAATTGCTATAATTATTCTCAAAATTGGTTTTGGTTAATCGTAATTTTTTATTCGAATAAGGCATTAAAAAAAGTGAAATAAAAAAACCGATTATTACTGCTACAGAAGCAATCATAAAAACAGGTTTACCAATGGCGATTTTAGTGAGCCCAGAATTTTTAAGGATAGTGATTTCATTATTTGAGAGCAAACGATTATAAATTATCAAAATCGCCACAAAAAGTGAAATTGGCAGAATAAACAACAATAACCATGGTAAAATTAATACAAAAAGTGAAAAAATCTGCGAAATTTCAACTCCATTTTCGGTGATATATTTAACAAAAGATAAAGTGCGACTAAACCATATCAGAGCAATAAGCAGCATCGCAACTGCAATAAATGCAGTTAAAGTCTTGTAAAAAATGTATCGATTATATATCCTCACTTAAACTAAAAATAAATTCAAAATTATGCCCGAGATCAATATTATTCTTAATGGCGAAAAGAAAAAACTTTCACGCCAAATGTCAATTGCCGAATTAATAAAAGAATTTGACCTTGATATTAAAAAAATTGCAATCGAAAAAGACCTTGAAATTATAAATCCTCAAGATTTTGATACAACTATTTTAAATAATGGCAGTAAAATTGAAATAGTTCATTTTATTGGTGGTGGCTAAGGTATCTTACAAGCAATAGCTTGATTATAACAACCTCTTTTAGCTGGTTTATACCTAGCTTGATCTTACAGCTTTTCCCTTAAAACTGCTAGAGCGACTACGACGCGATTTAGAAGTACTAGGGGCGGGTCCTGGCGCTGCACCACCAGATGGAGGTGGTGGAGTGGTTGGCGGCGAACCACCTTCTGTAGTATGAACAGCCCCCGAAGCCGCAGCAGACACAGCCCCACCAAAAGAACCGCGCCTTACACCCGAATCATATGTTGCACCTGTCCTAGCCACATCATCCGCCGAACCAGAGCCAATTGCAACTGGGACAGAATAAGGCGGCGGATTATCAGGCTTGTTTGATCCTAAAACAGAATTAAATAAAGTATCGGCCTCGTTAGCGGCATTTTTTTTTGCGTCTTGTGGATTAATAACCGTGCCTCTTTCTGGATTACCACTACCATAAGGTGATTGCGAACCGCCACTTTTAGCAAAATTACCAGATTTATCCCCTAGAGCTTCAAGAGTTGTTTTAAATGCATAAATACCAAAATCAGTCCAAATTGATTTGAAGGCTTTTTCAAAAGAATCGGCAATATTGTTTAGCCATGCCATATAAACCACTTCTTCTTTTTTAAACGGGCCTATTTTACGAATTGTTGCATATGCCGCATTAACTGACTCAGCAATAACAACCCCAATACCCACAACCACACTTGTAGCCAACGCCACTTGCAATCCAACTAAAACTGAAACAATAAAACGGCAAGCATCAAAAAAAGATGTTATACCACTTTTTGGACTATCGCTTGTACCAACTACACTTAATTTACCATCAAAATTATCCGGCTTAATTGCAGCTGTTGATAGTTCTGATTTTGCATTTTTTTTCTGACTTATCGGTATCATATCTTAATCCCTAAAATTTATAAATTGCAAAGGAACTTCGTAATTACCAGCTCGCAGCATGGCCATAACCTGTTGTAAATCATCGCGATTTTTACCCTCAACCCTAACTTCATCACCCCTGATTGAACCTTGTATTTTTAGCTTCTTTTCTTTAATATCTTTAACAATTTTTTTAGCATTATCTTGATCAATTCCATTACGCAATTTGACAATTTGACGCAAATTATTGCCAGATGCCGCTTCTTCTTTTTGAAAATCGAATGATTTAGGATCAATACCACGTTTTACGCCAAAGGTTTTTAGCGAATCGCGAATGGCACCTAATTTATAGTCATCTTCGGCTTCAATTTTGATTTGATTTTCTTTTTGATCAATATTTAGTGAAAATTTAGCACCCTTAAAATCATAACGATTGCTAAGCTCACGCATCACAGAGTTAACGGCATTATCAACTTCTTGAAAATCTATTTTAGAAACTATATCAAAACTAGGCATACAACCTCAAATAAAAATTAATTTCGGCCAATTATAACAATTTTTATCTTGCTTTACAAGCTTTTTATTGACTTAGACTAATTTTTTAACGCTTGACTTAAATCCGCAATTAAATCATCAACATGCTCAAGCCCTACAGACAAGCGACACATCGACTCTGTAATACCAATTTTGATACGCTCTTCTTCAGAAATGTTTGAGTGAGTAGTGGTAGATGGATGCGTGATTAAAGATTTAGCATCCCCTAGATTATTAGAAATATCTACAATTTGTAGTTTATTCATAAATTTAAAGACATTTTTTTTATCACCTTTTAACTCAAAAGAAATCAGTGGACCACCTAGGGACATCTGCTTTTGCGCCAATTTATATTGAGGATGGGATTTAAGGTGAGGATAAATAACCCTACTAATTATAGGGTTATTTTCAAGAAATTCGGTGATTTTTTGTGCATTTTGACAATGGCGCTCGATACGCAAGGCAAAAGTTTCGAGCGATTTATAGATGATCCATGCGTTAAATGAGCTTAAGCTAGGCCCTGTATGGCGGTGGAAGGGTAATAATATCTCTTTGATAAATTCTTCTGATCCTAAAACGCAGCCAGCAAGCACTCTTCCTTGCCCATCCATATGTTTGGTGGCAGAATATACCACGATATCCGCGCCCAATTCTAGCGGCTTTTGACAATATGGAGTAGCAAAAATATTATCGACAATCAAACGCGCATTATGTTTTTTACATAATTTTGCAACATAAGCAATATCAATAATTTCAAGGTTTGGATTGGCTGGAGTCTCGATAAATACTAGCCTGGTGTTTGGTTTAAAGGCATTGGCCCAATCAGCTTCTGATACGCCATCAACCAAGGTGACTTCGATACCATAATTAGGTAAAATTTTTGTGGCGATGTGAAAACATGACCCAAATAGCACTTTTGAGGCAATAAAATGATCTCCAGCCTTAATTTGACACATTATACTAGCAAATACCGCTGCCATGCCACTCGCCATCACACAAGCACTTGGCGCAGCTTCAAGCAATGCTAGTTTATCTTCAAGCATCTTTAAACTTGGATTTACGTAACGCGAATATACAAATCCCGGATCCTCACCATTAAAGCGGCTTTCGGCAATTTCGGCTGAATTATAACAAAATCCCGAATTAACATAAATTGCCTCGGAAGTTTCGCCAAAATTTGAACGCAACATACCGCCACGAATCATCTTGGTTTCAAGTTTTATATCTTTTGGCAGAGTTTTGTTTTTATAATTGGTCATTTATTTTTTACTTTTAAAGTTTTCAGCAGCGCTTCGGTTTCTTTTTCGAGATATTCGATTTTTACTGTCGCGGTACCGCGTTCGCGATATCCAAGCATTTTAGCAGCTTGTTCTGATAGATCGATAATCCTACTTTTTGCAAAAGGACCACGATCGTTTACGCGTACGATTACATTTTTTCCGTTGTCAAGATTAGTCACTCGCACCATAGAAGGCAATGGCAAAGTTTGATGAGCCGCAGTTAGAGCTCCCGAATTATAAATTTCGCCATTAGCTGTAAGCTTGCCGTGAAAATCATCGCCATACCAAGAAGCAACACCCACTTCTTCATAATAATCATATTCTTGTGGATAATAAGTCATATCCTCAATTTGATAAGGCAAACCTACTTTATATTGGCCAACATATTTGTTTCCAATGAGGATTTCTTCTAAGTCTTCATTATAATTTTTAGTGGTAATTACATCTTTGTTTTTAAGTTTAACTGAAGTGAATTTTGGATCAACTGGAATCCCAACGGACATTGTCTCGCTTGGTTTTACGCGATAAGTATATTTAACATCAGAGTGAATTTTTTTATAATCATTATAAGCAAGCAGAACCCCGCCATCATTGCGTTTAGCATGATAACGTTTATATTTTTTTGGCGCTTGATGTTGTGCACAAGACGCTAAATGGATCAACGCACAAGCCAACATAAGAATCTTTGGCCATATGTTTTTCATTATAACTCCTTCAATTAACTAATATTGTTAGGTGCCGTATACGCATATTGCTGAGCGGTTTTTTGCCTCAATTTTTGTTCGAGAAATATTTTTCCCTGCTGACTTAATTCAGCTTCGGGCAAAATGGCATAATTATTTTTTACGATAGAAAAAATTCCATATTCTGCAAATAAATTTGCAAAAAATTTATTATTTAATACATCTTTAAAGCGATATTTATTGGTTAAAAATACCTCTTGCTTAATTTCTAATCTAAGTTTGATACATAATTTTTCAAAATCACGAATCGAACAAAAATGAATATTTGGCGTTTCATACCATTCATATGGAATAGTTTTGTTAACCGGCATGGTACCTTTAAATACAAGTTGTAAACGATTTTTTATATGCGCAAAATTAGGTAAAGATACAATTGCACATTTAGCAACTCTTAACATCTCGATTAGAATTTTATCAGGAGCTTTAGTAGCTTGAATTGTATGACTTAAAATCGCATAATCAAAACTATTATCGGGATAATAAGTTAAATCATTTTCGGCATCACCCTGGATAACAGAAAGCCCACGCATCAAGGCTTTGCTAACCTGTACTTGCGAAATCTCGATACCCCTTGCATCTACATTTTTAGTTTTTTTTAGATATTCTAACAATTCTCCATCGCCACAGCCTATATCAAGCACTCGTGATTTTTCTTCGATCATTTGCGCAATAATCTCTAGATCAAAACGAATTTGTTTTTTTATGATTATGTCTGCGATATTTTTCATAAAATTTCTGTTAATTACAATAAATCATAAAGAATTTAAAAAGCCGCGCACAGTATTTTTTAAGATATCATTATCGATTAAAAATGAATCATGCCCCGCATTACTTTCAATTATTAGCGCACTTGCATTTGCTTTGCAACCAATAATTGCTTGTGTTAACTTGCGAGCCTCTGATGGCGCAAATAGCCAGTCATCCGAAAATGAAATAATGCAAAAGCGTATGTCAGGATTTTTTTCAAGCGATTTAAAAGCATTACCAAGATTTCCACCAAAATCACTTTCAAGATCAAAATAATCAACCGCCTTGGTGATATATAAATACGAATTCGGATCAAAACGATCAACAAAATTTTGCCCTTGATAACGTAAATAGCTCTCCACCTGAAAATCCGCCTCAAAGCTATAAGAAAGATTATCTTTATCTTGCAAATTACGACCGAATTTTTTTTGCAAAGAATTTTCAGAAAGATAAGTTATGTGAGCAGTCATACGAGCAACAGCCAAACCTTTGGCTGGAAATTTTTTGTGTAATAGATAATCGCCATCACACCAATCCGAATCAGACATAATGGCCTGTCTACCCACTTCATGAAAAGCAATATTTTGCGGACTATGCCGATAAGAGCACGCCATAGGCAACACCGCTTTGGTTTTTTGTGGATATAAAACAGACCATGTCAAAGCCTGCATACCGCCGGTAGAACCGCCAATCACCGCATAAAGTTTTTGAATACCAAAATATTCAATCAACAGATTTTGCGCCCGCACCATATCATTAATAGTAACCGCGGGAAAGCTTAAAGCGTAAGGCTTGCCGGTCTTGTGATTAATTTCTTTTGGCCCCCAAGAACCCATGCAACCACCTATAATATTTGAACAAATCACAAAAAACTTATTGGTATCGATAGGTTTGTTTGGCCCAACCATAAAATTCCACCAGCCTTCTTTTTTGGTGATTGGATGAGTTGATGCTATATATTGATCTCCCGTCAGAGCGTGGCAAATCAGAATAGCATTGCTTTTATCGGCATTAAGTTGGCCATAAGTTTGATAAGCTAAAGGAAAATTGCTTATTTCTTGTCCACAAGCAAGTTTTAGGGGTTTATCTTGCGCTAGATAGATAATTTTTGAGATTTCATATTCTTGATAATTAGGACCAAAATTCGACTTAACTTGCATTATATTTTAGCTATTTGTATAAACTTATAATATCTTGATTTTTTTAACAATTTTTTACGAAGAAATATTAATGCAAATAATTATTATAAAAATTAAAATATCACAAAAATTATTTAAATAATAAAACCAAAATGACGCAAAATCAACCCAATAAACAATATTTAGACGCTTTAAGCCAATGTCGTAACGAAATCAATGTTATTGACGATGAAATCTTGCAATTACTTTCACAAAGAATGAAAATTGTATCACAAGTACGTCAAATAAAAGAATCAAGCGGCGAAAAATTTTTTATTAAATCTGGGCGCGAAGCCGATATGATCAAATCATTAATTGCAAAAGCCAATCCTGTTCTGCCAAAATCAACAATTATTAGCATTTGGCGCAAAATTATTACTTCATCCAATATGCTTGAACAAAGCATTAAAATCGCACTACATAATCCTCAAAAATTATCTGAATATAATTATCTCGTACGCGAATATTATTCCGATTTTGTACCAATAATTTCTTATGATAGCATCACCAACATTGTTTCAGAAATCGAAAAAAACAGTGCCCAAATTGCTGTTTTTGCACTACCACAAAATAATGAAGAAGAAAATAACGAAGAATGGTGGATTAATCTTGCTAATAATCACTTAGGATTAAAAGTGTTTGCAAAAATTCCCTTTCTTAAAACTATCACAAATGGCGAAAAAACACCTGATTTAGTAGCTTTAGCGATCAAAAATAGCGAAAAGTCTCAATCCGATAATAGCCTATTTTGTATCGAACTAGATAAAACCATCTCCAAAGCGCAATTAATGGCAATTTTGCAAGAAAATCAATTTGAGGCCAAAATTCTAAAAACAGCAAAATTAAAGAAAATCGACGATATTTTGTTCTATTTAGTCGAAATTAAAGGATTTTTTGATGAAAATAACCCACAAATCCAACAAATCGCTAAATCTAAAATTCGTCCTTTTATTAAACTTTTAGGACATTATCCAACTATAATTGAGGATTCATCAATCTAGTTTTAACTTGCATTTAATGAAATTTGCTGATATTTATTATCATTATTATTTGTTAATAATGATATACTCATGGCAAGACCCTCTCATCTCGACTTACAAGGCTCTCTTCTGGCTAATATTACGACAGAGGAATTATATGAAATATTTCAATCACTTTTAGAAATTAAGATGCTTCAATTATCTCATAAAAAGGCTAAAGCAAGTGAAGTATCAGAATTGCAAGACTCTTTAAAATCGGCTTTAAAAGTTAAAGAATATTTAAAAACAGATTCAGAAATAATGGAAAAATTTATTATGAATCTTCAAAATATCTGTAAAAAGCAACAAGATCTTGATATTTTTGAATTTTTCAGATCATTAAGGGTTAATAAAGATAAGCAGAAAGTTGCCGAAAGGTTAATAAAAGGGGAGGCTTTTTTAAATATCATCTCCTTAGGAACCTTTCATAAAATAACTTCTGAAGAATATGAAGATTTAAGGTTTTTAGATGAATGTGCTAAACGCCGTGAACAAGGTGGTAAACAAGATTTAGAAAAAGCTGTAGAACAAATGGAATTACATAGAAAACTTTTTATCTTGCAATATGAAGAATATCTAAAAAAATCTATAACAGAAATATCTGAATATAGCGTAAATTATGAATATGAAACGCTGAAGTTTTATGTTTTGTTTTATGCTGAGTTTTATCTCGAGAACATTCGCGAAACAATATTCGGTCAAAATATAATAAATGTGCAAAAACAATCATTCTTAATAAATTTTTATGAATTATTATATAATTTATTAGAAAGTTTAAAATCTAATCCAACCGATGTAAAAACAAACCGTGAATTAGCAAAAAATTTAACAACCCGATTAAAAGACAAAGAATTTAAGACAGCTATAGCATTATTTGTTGATAGAAATCCAATTATAGAAAGCTGCAGAAGATTTGTTTATTTAGAATATTATAGATCTATCAATACGATCAAAATGCTTGACGGTCCAAAAGAAGTAAGAGTTAAGTTATGTAAATCGCTATCAGATTTACGCGATGGCGCTGTAGATCCACAAGATTTTATGTCTTTCGTCGATTCTATTTCGCCAGAATTAAAAGAATCGCCAGATCAGATACCAGAATTTCAAACAATCCTAAGAAATTGCAAAAAATTCACTTTTGAACAATGCTTATTTGCAGTTGAATCTTTACCATCTATAGCGTTAGAGCCTGAATATAAACGTACAAATTTACTTAAACTTCTACAAGAATTAGAGCAAGGCGCAATTACCGAGCAATTATTTTATATGCAATATATTTCGTTAGAAATAACACAACAATTTCTAGAAGCAGCACCAGGTTTTAAGAGATTTTTAGAATATTTAGAAAAATCCCTTGATCAAAAGTATTTAGCTACAATTAATAATATTCTTGCACTTAGGCTTGGGGGGTGTGGAGATATATGCAGATCCTTATCTAGAGATATAAATCCACGAGATTTTATGTCTTTCGTCGATTCTATTTCGCCAGAATTAAAAGAATCGCTAGATCAGATGCCAGAATTTACGCAAATCATAGAAAGCTGCAAAAAATTTATTGAATTAGATGCAGGCAGGATGTGCTCCTTAGAGCCATCCTTAGAGCCATCCTTAGAGCCATCCTTAGAGCCATCCTTAGAGCCGTCCTTAGAGCCGTCCTTAGAGCCATCCTTAGAGCCATCCTTAGAGCCATCCTCACAGCCATCCTCCATCGCTTCCGTCTCAACATTCAATGCTGATCCATTAAAAAATCAACAAGATTGTCCATAGAATCTACAACCAATTGAAACCCAAAAAGCTATTGACTTATAACTATAAACGGTTATAATTTTGCCCTCTCTTTAGTTGGAGAGCCTTTTTGGTTGTTTGGCCTGTTTTAATTGATTGCGCCAAAAAATCAAGAAAATTTCTAGGGAAAATCACTTTTAATGGCCTTTAAATAAGATCATTTTAGCTTGTATATCCTAGAAAATACTGGTATTAACTAAATTATTTTGATCATGACTAAAAGAATTAACGCCAAGAAAAAAATCAGCCGCAAACTTGGTGCTAGCATGTGGGGACAAGCTAAAGATCCTTTTGCTAAAAAAAATTATCGCCCAGGGCAGCATGGCAAGGCTCCAAAAGGACGCGGTTCAGACTACGGAACACAGCTTAAAGCAAAGCAAAAACTAAAATTCTATTACGGAAATATCTCCGAAAAACAGTTTTTTAACACTTTTCAATTAGCAAATAAAACTAAAGGTGATGTGAGTGAAAATTTCATCGCATTACTTGAAAGCAGATTAGATGCGGTTGTATATAGAGCAAATTTTGTACCAACAGTATTTGCAGCTCGTCAATTTGTAAATCATAAACATGTTAAAGTTAACGGCAAAACCGTAAATATCCCCTCTTATAAATTAAAAGTTGGAGATGTGGTTGAAGTTAAAGAAAAATCTCGCCAATTAACAATCATACTTGAATCTCTACAAAAAATGGAGCGCGATGTACCTTCATATTTATTATTAGATAAGGATAATTATAGTATCAAATTAAGTATGAAGCCTTCATTTGCTGAGGTTCCTTACGCTTCTGAGATGGAACCGCATTTAGTTACAGAGTTTTATTCACGTTAATTTTTTGATATTAAGCAATTTTCACTACAAATTGCTAATCAATATTAGAAGATTTGATATAGAAGATTTGATATAATTTTGGCGTTTTTAATAAAATTGCTAGGCTCTGTTGGATCATCCATAATTCATACCCCCCCTAATTCATAATCCGATGCGATGGAATTGATAAGATTGCTGCCATTTCTTTACTAAGTTCATTTTGCGATAATTTAAAATAGCAACCCTGAGCATCAGAAATTGATTTGATTTTTTCGCTATCAATATTTTCTTCTAAATCTTTAACATCACCTTTAGCTTTAATAAAAAACACTATTAGAGTTTGATTTAGAGCATCATTCATAATAGAAATGCGGATTGTGGCCTCAGAATCAAATTTTATCACCCCAACTAGAATTTTTTTCAGCACATCCACTAAAATTGCTTTTTCCATTTTTATTTTTATGGCCGCATCATCTTCATATGGGCGATCAAATTCAACTTTTGGACGAATTTTTTCAGGTAAATTAGCGATAGCCTGATCTAAAAATTCACTTAAAGCAAAAACTTCTTCATCAACATTAAGTTTTTTATCAATAACATCATGATCGAGCGCGTTAGTGACTGCTGCTTTAAGTTTTATTGAATCAAAATAAAGTTTGTTGATATCTTCAAGATAACGACGATGCGGAAAGGGGCCGTACGGTTCTTCTTTCAAGATTTTTAGCATTTGCGACATCGTATCAAGATGCGAAAAAATCTCGGAAGGCAAGGCAACCGCGATCTGGCTTTTAATATTTTGGATGTTTGACTTATGCACCTCTTGCACTTTTAAAGCATTAATGGTTTTTTCGCGGATTTTAGCAATCAAAATATCAAAATCAATCGGCTTGACCAGATAATCATTAGCCGAAAGATTTGCACCTTTAAGAATATTTTCTTTTTGTCCCAAAGCACTAAGAAAAATAAAAGGCACAGTATTATTTTTAGTTTTACTTTGACGCACCATGTTTAAAAAACCATAACCATCAACCTCTGGCATCATTATATCAGAAATAATGATATCAGGCTTATCATGCATAAATGACTCGAAGCCTTGCTTGCCATTTGCGGCCTCAAATACCTCAAAATTTTCATCGCGCAAAATTTCGGCCATGGTATCCCGAATATCTTGCTCATCTTCTACACATAAAACGCGGATTTTTCTATCTTCATTCATATTTTTTTAATTTTAGATCAATTTTGCACCTTCAAAATTGCGCATAATTTCTCCGATAATATCATCGCTATTATCATTAACCTCATTATTTTTTTTGGCAATATTTTGTTGCAAAGAATTTTCATTTTGTAGCGAATTTTGTGATAATTCAGGCTTATCAATATTTGATAAAACAACTTTTAAATCAACCAATGACGCAAGATAGCAAATTCGCATCATCAACATTTCGAATCCATTTTTTTGGGATGGTAAAAAATTAATTTCGTTAAGGCCTTTGATCAGCATTTGCCATATTCGCGCCAAAGATGAAAGTGAAATTTTTGTCGCAATAATTTTCAATTTTTCTTGGATTGAGTGGCTATATCCATCCAATTTATAATCATTAATAAGCTTAGTTTTAGTGATTTTATGAGTAATTTCCATTAAATCTTCAAGTAATTGCATAATATCTGAAGAATAAGCATAAATCTCATTAAATTTTTGTAATGAATTTACAAAATTGCCGCCAAGTAAAGATTCAAAAAGATCGATGATTTGCTCTTGATCATTAAGTCCAAGCATTTTTATCACTATATCTGATGATAGAAATTTTTGATGATTATTAGCTGACAATGCCTGATCTGTAAGCGATAAAGCATCACGCACTGATCCTTCGGACATTTTAGCAATTAGCTCAAGTGCTTGAAAATCAAAGTCATGCGACTCTTTTTGTAAAATATTTTTTAAGTGATTTGCAATTTCATTTTCATCCAAACGCCTCAAATCAAAGCGCTGACAGCGTGATAAAATTGTTATTGGCACTTTACGAATTTCAGTGGTAGCAAAAATAAATTTGACATGCGGCGGCGGCTCTTCTAGCGTTTTAAGCAAGGCGTTAAAAGCGCTGTTGCTAAGCATGTGAACCTCATCTATGATATAGATTTTATAACGTGCCATCACCGGAGCATATGCAATTGATTCGATGATTTCGCGAATATCATCAACGCCCGTGCGGCTTGCAGCATCTATCTCGATAATATCTTGATGGCGAGAGAGTGTAATCGATTTGCAATTATCACATTCACCACAAGCCCTTGCAGACTGCGACATTTCTAGGTTGAGGCAATTTAGAGTTTTAGCAATAATACGCGCTGTAGTAGTTTTACCAACACCACGAATGCCAGTTAGAATATAAGCATGATGCAGTTTATTATTTTTAATTGCATTGCTTAATGTAGTAACCAGAACGCTCTGCCCTATTATTTCGGCAAAATTTTGTGGACGATATTTTCGTGCCAAAACTAAATATGAATTTTCAGACATCTTTTGCGATTTTGAGTTAAGCGGCATCATGATGGAAGTGACCCAAAATGAATGTTATGGCTGCTTTTTTTCAAACCTGACCAGATTAGCACCCAAATTTGTCCACCTCCACCAATTTATGATTGTCGCGAATTTGTGAAAAAATAGCAAGAAAAATCGCAATCTTTATTTGCAGATTTCGCGCATACGGCGATATGCCTTAGCAATACCCTTGAGGGAGTAAGTGTCAACTGCAAAAGTGCCATTAGCAGCATCAGCACGTAGCATTAATTGCGCGCTGTCAAGCATAACTTGAATAATCGAGGCATCGTCATATCTGCTTTTAGCCCACGCTAAATCATTATTGCTAAATAAATTAAATTTGGTGCGGTCAATCGAAATCAATATTTTACTGCCGATTTTATATTCAAAACCGCTATATACGCTAAATTCTTCAAATCTACGGTTCTGATAACGGGTAATCATGATATATGGTTTTTTGCGAGAATAATTATCGGTCTCAGATTCTGCGGGATGCGCAACCATAAAACATTTTTTTTCTTCAAGCTCATTTTCTTGCAGCTCATAGACTGTCCATTGATAAAATGAACTATCCAATACCTTAGCCACACTTAACTTTGGTAATAATGTAATTAATAAAATTAAAAAATATTTCACGATTTTCTGTTAAAAGAATAATGCAAAATTTCTAAAAGATAATCTTTGTAAATCGAATCGGCAAAAATTGAAAGATTTTTTATTGCTAAATTTTTATATTGACTTGCCAATTCGAGCGAAAGCTCAAAACCATTATATTTATTGATTAGAAACATTATTTGATTAAAATCTTCAACATTTTTTTCGCTATTTAAAAGATTTTTTTCACATAGCTCTTGGATGCATGTTTTATCTGTATTTTCAGCATTTTTATAAGCGATAATTATCGGCAAAGTAATTTTTCCCTCAAAAAAATCGCCACCTAAATTTTTGCCAAATTTTGTAGCATCAGCCTTGTAATCAAGTAGATCATCAATAATTTGGAAGATGATTCCAAGATTTTTTCCAAATTCACGCAAAGAAGCGATTTCATCCTCAGGCCTTTTATTTAGTAAAGCCGCGCTTTCAGTTGCTGCCGAAAACAGAACCGCGGTTTTTCCAAAAATGATTTCGAGATATTTTTCTTGCGAAATATTAATATTGCTGGAATTTTCAAGCTGCATAACCTCACCATCCGCCATAACGCTAGAAGCCTTTGAGAGTACGTCTAATATACGCAAATCATTATCGCGTACCATTAATTGAAACGCGATTGAAAATAAATAATCACCTACCAAAATACTGGCCTTATTATCCCAAATAGCATTAGCGGTTTTGTTGCCACGCCTTACCTCGCTTGCATCCACCACATCATCATGCAAAAGTGTAGCACTATGAATCAATTCAATTGCAGCAGCTAAATTATGGGGATTTTTTTTCGCATTTAAGTCAGACATTTTTGCTGCTAAAATAAGCAATACAGGCCTGATACGCTTGCCTCCAGAGGCAATTAGATGATGGGAGATTTCTTTGACCAAAGGAGATTTACCGACCGAAAAATCTAAAATGATTTGATCTACAAGTTTTAAATCTGGCTTCAGAGCAGCAATAACTTCTTGAATCTTAGAGTCTGTTGGCAAGATTTTCTCCTGATTCATTATATATCATAAGAATTTTATTGCGACATTCTTCTATCTTTGCCATAATATTGTTAAGTGTATGTCGAATTGTTTCAGTAACCTGCTTTGACTCGCCGCTTTTTACATATTCAATATATTGAGTTGTAAGGTTGTCGGCGTGTTTTTCAAGATTATCAACAATCGACTCAACAATGGCAAATTGCTCATTTGCAAGATTATGAGAACTATCTTCAACCGCTTTAATCAAGCGATCGGCATAGTTGTAATATTCGATTATTTCGTTATATGTCTTCTCTTGTCTTGAAGTAGCCATTTGATCAGTATAAAATGTATAAATTTTACATAAAGCTTTATAATTAAAACATAATGAATCAATAAAATCAACTACCAAGATGATAAATTTTAAAATATTTAGCCTTTTTCCCGATATGTTTCCTGGCGCACTCGGCTTTTCTGTAACTGGCACAGCTCTAAAAAAAGGGCTTTGGGATCTAAAAACAATCAATATTCGCGATTATGCCCAAGATGAGCGCGGCACCGTGGATGATATACCTTATGGAGGCGGTGCTGGCATGGTTTTAAAGCCAGATATTGTTGCTGATGCTATTGAAAATAATGTTGATACAAAAATAGCCAAGATTATTTATTTATCGCCACGCGGCATGGCTTTTAATCAACAAAAAGCTCGTGAATTGGCTAAATATGATGAAATTGCAATTTTGTGCGGACGCTATGAGGGAGTAGATCAAAGAGTGATTGATGAATTAAATATTGAAGAAATTTCAATTGGGGATTACGTGCTTTCAGGCGGTGAAATTGCTGCATTTGTGCTAATTGATGCCGTATTGCGAAATATTGATGGCGTGCTAGGAGCAGAAGAATCAGCGCTTGAAGAATCTTTTAGTATTGAAGATAGCGAATGTTTAGTAGAATATCCCCATTTTACACGACCCCCTAAATGGAGAGAGCGCGAAGTACCGCCAATCCTACTTTCAGGACATCATAAAAATATTAAATCTTGGCGCTTGGAAAATGCAATTGAATATACTAAAATAAAAAGACCAGATTTATATGAAAAATTTGTTAAAACCAACAAAAAGAGCTAAATTTTGGCTTTTTTAGGGATAATTTAACAAAAAATTGCCAAATATTATGAAAAATATCTTATCTTATCGCAATATTTTACCAAAAATCGATCCCTCAGCTTTTATCGCTCATAATGCAATAATTTCGGGCGATGTTATAATCGAAGAAAGATCTAGCATTTGGTATGGCTGTGTGGTGCGCGGCGATGTAGAGCGCATTCGCATTGGCAAAAATACCAATATTCAGGATAACACCGTAATTCATGTGACGCGCGCCAATCATGTTGCTAACAAAACCGGTGATCATGGTGCTCCTACATTGATTGGAAACAATGTTACTGTTGGACATAGTGCAATTATTCATGCTTGTATAATTGAGGATAATGCCTTTATTGGCATGGGTGCGCTGATTATGGATATGGCGCGCGTTGAAGAATATGGTATGCTAGCAGCTGGCGCGGTTTTAACACCTGGAAAAATCATAAAAAAAGGTCAATTATGGGTGGGAAATCCTGCTAAATATTATCGTGATTTAACACCTGAAGAAAAGAGCTATATCAAGGTCTCGGCTGATAATTATGCTGAATTAGCACTCGAATATAAATCGTTAAAATTATAAAATGGGGTTTTTTAATAAAGGACAAATCGACAAAATTATTTCTATCGCTTTTGAAGCAGGAAAAATCGCTTTAAAATATCATAATGCACAAAATTTTGAAATCTCGCGAAAGCTTGATGATAGCGAGGTTACGACTGCTGATCTTGAAATTAGCCAATATATTAATCAAGAATTAAGTAAAAATTTTGCGCAAATCCCAATTATTTGTGAAGAAGGAAATTTGCGTAATTTTGAGCAAAATATCTTCTGGCTTATTGATCCTATTGATGGTACCAGCAGTTTTATTGCTAAAAGTGATGAATTTGCGATAAATATTGCACTTATAAAAGATAATCTACCAATATTTGGACTAATCTATGCACCAGTTTTTAAAGGTGGCAAAATGATTTTAACTGACGAAAATAATAATTTGATTATTGTTGATAAAAATCTACAAAAAAAACCACTTAATAAAAAAGAAAATACTTCTTCAAACCTACGGATTGTAACCAGCAAAAAAAGTAAAGATAGTGATATTACTAATTATATTAAACAATTTCATCCACAATTTTTAGATAAATTTGTATCGCATAAAATCTCGTCGGCTGTAAAATTTTTATTATTAGTTGAAAATGAAGTAGATTTATATATCACTTTACGCCCTACAATGGAGTGGGATACGGCCGCCGGACAGGCATTAATAAAATTTTCAAATGGTATGTTAAAAATACTAGCACTTGAAAATTCTACATATAAAATCGGCGAAGAAATGCTTTATAAAAAAGCGGATTTTGTTAATAATTATTTTGTTTCGTCGATAAATTATCTTTAATATGGTCAAGAAACTTACAGTACCATGCTCTTTTGGCAATGGTCAGAAAATTCCGGTGACGTTATATGTTGGAAATCCAGCTTTAGGCTCACATCCATTTGATTTTCAGAATCGCTGGCTCAATAGCACCAAGGGCGGAAACATCCCCGAAGAAATCATGAAATCATTTGGCGATCTTAATTCATTAGCAGCAAAAAATCGTGTTTCATTTGAAGAATTATGCGGCTATGTGATTGAAGAACTTAATGCCCATAACGATAAAATAGATGATTATCTTGAAGAAAAAACAAAATTAGAGAAAATTAAAAATCAAAATAATAATGACAAAAAATAAAAAAATTGCCGTTTTATTAGGTGGATGGAATTCAGAACGTGAAGTATCGCTTAGATCAGGCGAAGCGGTGTTTCAGGCCTTACAAAAGCTTGGCTATAAATCAGTTAGGAAAATCGATTTTGATCGCAATATTGTTGAAAATTTAAAAGCAGATCGCCCTGATATTGTGTTTAATGCTTTGCATGGACAATTTGGCGAAGATGGCCGAATTCAGGGGCTTTTGGATATATTGGATATTGCTTATACACATTCGGGCATTACGGCATCAGCTATTTGCATGGATAAAATTCTTGCTAATAAGCTATGCAACAGCTTTAGCGTAAGATCGCCAGAATTTGCACTTTTATATAAAGGACAAAATCAAGCCAATAAAAATACTATCACGAAAATTGGCAAACCATTTGTGATCAAGCCTGTAAGCGAAGGCTCTAGCGTTGGTGTTGAAGTAATTTTAGCTGAACATAATTTTAACATCGAAACTTATGATTGGAAATATGGCGATATAATGATTATCGAAAAATATATTGCTGGTCAAGAAATTCAGGTTGCAATCATGGATAACAAGGCTTTAGGAGCTATTGAAGTGCGTCCAAAAAAATTATTTTATGATTATGAATGCAAATATACCGCCGGCATGACTGATTATATAATGCCTGCCGAGGTTTCTAAAGAAAAATATAATGAAGTTTTAGAACTGGCAGAAAAATGTCATAAAGCAGTTGGCTGTAGGGGTATCAGCCGTGTTGATTTTATCTTAAATAGCAAAAATAATGGTGATAATCAATTTTATTTGCTCGAAATCAACACCCATCCTGGATTTACAGCCACTTCATTAGTACCAAAAATTGCGCGCCATGTTGGTATTGAATTCGAAGAGATTGTCGAATATTTAATCAATTCAGCAAAATGCGGAATCTAAAAGAAAAAATCGATAATTTTTTTGCTCACAGCCCCAAAATACACCGCATCCGTAAGTTTTTTGCATTGGTGTTTTTTCCTTATATACAAAAATCATTATTGCTTTTTATTTTGCTGTCAGTCCTTATTTATCTTGGCCTAAAGATGTTTTTTCCTCAATATATTGATAAAATTTATCACAAAACTTCGTCTTATTTTTTTTATACCTTTAATCTTAATAATTATAATTTCAGCTCAATTAAAGTTGATGGCAACAGCCGAACTACTTCCGAGCATATTATTGCCATTGTGCAACATCAAAAATCGTTGCAAAATAATACAGATGAATCATTCATAGAAAAATTAATCAAAAAAATTAAGGAAAACTCACCTTGGATCAATCAAATCAAAATTACAAGAATGCTGCCAAACAGCTTAACTATTGATGTGGTAGAATATGAACCTTTTGCAATTTGGCAGAATTCTGGACAAAAATATGTAATTGACAAAGATGGAAATAAAATCAAAATTGAGAATGATGAAGAGTTTAAAGAATTAATTATTTTATCTGGAAAAGACGCTAATTTACAGGTGCGGTCACTATTTAACATTTTTACAATTAATCCTGAACTTAGCGCTAAAATATACTCTGCAACTTGGATTGGCGAGCGCAGATGGGATATTCGTTTCGATGATGGCCTCTTGGTAAAACTGCCAGCAGATAGCATGGCTAATGCTTGGCAGCGTTTAATAAAGATCCATAATATGCAAGGCTCACTTAAGGATTTAAATATGATCGATTTGCGAATTGGAGATAAAATCTATTTACAATATGGCGATGATACAATAAAAGAAATTAGGAATTTTAAATTATAACTTCATGAGTTATATTTGTAATTTATTTTATTTTTTTAACAAAATTTGCGCTTTTTTTAACAATGGCTAAAACTATCCAACAAAAAGGAAAAATTGTTGCTTGCTTAGATATCGGCTCTTCGAAGCTGGTATGTCTAATCGCTGCCGTTGATAATGAAGAAGTAAAAATTTTAGGCTATAGTCACAAAGAATCGCGCGGAATCTTTGGTGGCGCCATTTCTGACATGCGCTTAGCACAAAAATCTATCATCAATACCGTCTCCGAAGCAGAAAGAATGGCGGGCCTTAATATAGAACGCCTGTTAGTTGGACTTTCTGGCAGTCAAGTTATATCAAACCGCAAAGAAGAAAGTATTAAAATTGCTTCGGATATGGTGAAATCTTCTGACATTATCAATCTGGCAAATAAGGTACGCAACGAATATCGCCGCAATAACCGCGAAATGATTCATTTGATTCCAATTCAATATCGTATTGATGATTCGTCAATGGTACAAAATCCGCGCTACATGTCGGGCGAAAAATTATTTGCTAAATTTCATACCGTTTCTACTTCGCATACCACAATTCTTAATATTGAAAATTGTCTTAAAAGATGTCAACTTTCGGTTAATAATTACATTGTTGAGCCATATGCCTCAGCACTTGCTACACTTAGCGAACATGAAATGAATTTAGGCACAGTTTTACTTGATATTGGTGGCGATGTAACCTCATTTTCTCTAATAATTGAAGGAAAATTAATTTATGTAGGTAATATCGCAATCGGTGGTAATCACATAACAAAAGACATTGCAACTATCTTAAATATTGATTTAGCAACTGCTGAAAAAATAAAAAACCTCAACAATTCGCTGATAACAAGCATGATTGAAGAAAAAGAAGTTATAAAGCTACGCAGCCTTGATAATGAAAATCTATCACAAATTAAAATCACTCGCGGTGAATTGCGCGATATCATCAAATCACGAATCGAAGAAATAATTGAATCAACGCGCGATACCCTTGAAAAATCAGGAGTGCCAAGCTTTTTAGTTAATAATATTGTGATTACAGGCGGAGTTTCTACCACTGTTGGCATCGACAAATTAAGCGAGGATATTTTCTCGCGACCTTCTAGAATAGGCTATCCAAACGCTATCGAAAATATTAATAGCGATCTCGCCTCACCAATTTATGCAGCTCCTTTGGGCATGTTGGTTTTCTTAAAAAATCTTTATTTAAAAGAAAAAATAAAAGATGGCTTTGAGACACGTCACCATTGGTTTAAGAGGATGATTGAGAAATTGGTTTCTTTATAGAAAAAAAAGAAAAATAAGTGATACCATATCGTCTTCGATCAAGCAAATCAAGCCCTTCAAACGAAAAATCAATTTTTGCAGTTTCGACAATAATCAGTGTTTTTATAGAAATCCAATTTTTTTCAATTAACGTCGCTATTATCCCTAAAGCATTAAAATCATAAGGAGGATCGATATATATCAAATCAAAAATCTCGCTATTTTTTTGTAATTTTGTCGCATCTGAAAGTATAAATTTTGTCTGATTTTCTAGATTTAATAAAATGGCATTTTTCTTTGCAACATCAAGGCTGGCAGGGCTTTTATCCACTAAAACTACCGATTTTGCACCGCGTGACAAAGCCTCAAAACCAACAGCACCAGTGCCACAACATATATCGGCAACCGTTGCATCTTTGATATCAAAATCGATTTCACGAATAAATTTTGCCGAAAACAGAATATTAAATAAACTCTCGCGATTGGCGTCAGTAGTAGGTCTAAGATCCTTTATTTTGCTTGAATCAGCTAATTTTCTACCTTTAAATTTTCCGCCAACAATACGCATTAAAACCTCGCAACAAAATTATGACAATAGGGTTTTTTGCCATTATTAGTATAATAATTTTGATGATATAACTCAGCAGGCCAGAATTTTTGAACATTGCGAATTTTTGTAGCAATTTTAAATCCTTTATTTTCAAGAATATTAATCAATTTCTGAGCAACTTCTTGCTGATTTTTATTCATTGTAAAAATTACTGATAAATATTGATTTCCGATATCAGGCCCCTGTCCATCTAATTGCGTAGGATCGTGAATTTCAAAAAACAGTCGACATAATTCTTCATAACTAATTTTGTCACGATCAAAAATGACTTTAACCACCTCGACATGACCGGTTTTTTGGGTACATATTTGTTCATATGTAGGATTATCTATATTCCCTCCCATATAACCAGAGGTAACATTGATAACGCCATTTTTTTGACGCAAAAAATATTCAATCCCCCAAAAACATCCACCTGAAAAATAAGCAATTTCGTGATTTGGCTCTATACAAAATTCGATAAATTTTAGCGATAGTGAATTTACGCAATAGCGCGTATCTTTTTTGGTAAATCCTTCGCCATAAAAAATGTGACCTAGATGGCCGTCACACTTGGCGCAAACGATTTCAGTACGCTCTGCATCAATATCTTTTATTTTTTTTACCGAAGACGGCAATTCATCATCAAAACTAGGCCAACCACAGCCACCATCAAATTGCGATTGCGAATTAAAAAGCGGCGCATTACATTGTTTGCAATAATATGTACCGTAAATATTATTATTATAATATTTACCACTAAATGGTGGCTCGGTGCCTTTATCTACAATAACATGTTCTTCTTGCGAAGTGAGTTTATTGTATTTTCCTGCGCTATTAGTCAAATCGAGCTTTGTCGGCATAATAAATCCCTAAAACTTTTACATTTTTTGAAAAAAATCCTAATTCCTCCAGCGCTAAAGCAATGTTTTTTTCACTAGGATGACCTTTTATCGTGATAAAAAATTTTGCTTCTTTTGATATCCCTCCAGGAATATAACTTTCAAGCTTCAACATGTCCACACCATTAGTAGCAAAGCCTCCGAGCGCCTTATAAAGCGCACCCGTAATATTGCGGATTGTAAATAATAATGTAGTAATTACATTGGCGGTTTTCAAATCGGGATCAATAGCTTCTTTGGCTATAACTACAAAAATTGTCACATTGTCATTACCCGAATCTTGTAAATTTTCTTGTAAAATTTGCAGATTATTAATTTCAGCTGCTTTCTTTGAGCAGATTGCTGCTTTGGTTTTATCACCCTGTAAAGCCACGTATTTAGCGGCTTCAGCCGTATTTGAAAATTCATGCGATCTTAACGAAAATTTTTGTAAATTATGATGACATTGCATTAATGCCTGCGGATGAGAATAAACATCTTTTATATCTTCTATCCTAGAACCCGCAAGCGCTGCAAGATTATGCTCAATGGTAAAAAAATGCTCAGCAATGATAGAAATATTACTATTTTGCAGAAGATTGTGAATCTCGGCAACCCTTCCCGCATAAGAGTTTTCAAGCGGTATCATACCATATTTAACCTCGCCTTTTTCGACCGCCGCAAATATTTCAGCAAAGCTTTGGTAAGATATAGCCTGATAAGAAGGATAAAATTTTTGGCATGCCAAGTTAGAATTAGCACCGATAGAACCTTGAAAAGCTATTGTTTTTGTCATATAATTTTGCTAATCTTTTAAAATATCGTCAATTATACTCTTTTTTTGGCTATCGTCAATAAATTTATCAATATTTAAAATTTAAATTGACAATCAGCTTAAATCCGTGTATTATAAGGCTTGGTAAGGTTAAATTTATATAAAAAATGTCAAAAAACTGGAAAACCGATTCATGGCGCAACGATTCATGGCGCAAATTGCCAATTAAACAACAGCCGACTTATGATGACCAAAATCATTTAAAATATGTTGAGAGGCAGCTTGAGCAGTTTCCGCCGCTTGTTTCAGTGGATGAAATCGAAAAACTTAAATCTGAATTGGCTTTGGTTGCAGAAGGCAAGGCCTTTTTGCTGCAATGCGGAGATTGCGCTGAAAGCTTTGCTGAATTTTCGCATGATAATTTGCAGAGTTTTTTTCGCACTTTGATGCAAATGACAATCACTTTGATGCAAGGCGTTAAAAAGCCTGTAGTTAAAGTGGGACGAGTTGCGGGTCAATATGCTAAACCAAGATCGCAAGAAAGCGAAACCATTGATGGCCTTACACTACCAAGCTATCGCGGCGATATTATCAACTCAATTGAATTTGATAAAGATGCGCGCATTTCTAATCCTAATCGCCTAATTGAATCATATTTTTATTCATCGGCATCACTTAATTACTTGCGCTGCTTGGCTTTGGGTGGATATGGCAATCTACGCAAAATCAATAAATGGAATGAAGAATTTGTCCATAATCTCAACAGTAAACGTAATACCGAAGAAGTTATCAAAAAAATAAATGATAATTTAAGTTTCATTGAAAGTTGCGGCCTTGATTCGTCAACCGTTCCCCAACTTACAACCGCAAGCTTTTTCACATCTCACGAAGCATTGCTTTTAAATTATGAACAAGCTTTTACTAAATTTGATAAAGATAGCAGCAAATATTATGATTTAAGTGCCCATATGTTGTGGATTGGCGATCGCACCCGCGATCCAAATGAAGCCCATGTTGAGTTTATGCGCGGAATTTCTAATCCTATCGCCTTTAAAGTTGGACCTTCAATTAACAAAGAAGATCTACTTAAATTGCTTGACATACTAAATCCGAATAACGAGGCGGGCCGCATTACACTTATCTCGCGGATGGGTGCTGCAAAAGTTGGAGAATTGTTGCCACCTTTGGTTAAAGCAGTGCGCGACGCTGGCAAAAAAGTGATTTGGTCATGTGATCCAATGCATGGCAACACTATTAAATCTTCAAGCGGATATAAAACCAGAAAATTTGATGATATTTTAAGCGAAATAAAAACATTCTTTGCAGTGCATCGCAAGCTTGGCACTTATGCCGGCGGCATCCATTTTGAAATGACGGGGCAAGATGTTACTGAGTGTTTGGGTGGTAATCAAAAAATTAATGATGGCGATTTAAAAGACCGCTATCATACTCATTGCGACCCGCGTTTAAACGCATCGCAAAGTGTAGAATTAGCATTTATGATTGCCGAAGAATTAAGTGCTGTTAGCAAAGCTGATTAATTATATGTTACAGTGCCTAAAACCATCCATTATGGCTTTTATATACCCTAAAATCAAGCTCTAAAGACCATAAAATGCTAAATAATTTAGTTTCAAAAAGATGACAAAAAAATTTGCAAATATCGCTCTTGTGGGTGCTCCTAATGCAGGAAAATCAACACTTACTAATGCTTTACTTGGTCAAAAAATTTCGATTGTTTCGCCAAAAGTACAAACCACACGCAACGTGATCAGAGCAATATTGGTCGAGGGCGAGACGCAATTGGTTTTGCTTGATACTCCTGGGGTTTTTTTACCACGCAGTGATAAAATTTTAGAGCGCATCATCGTAAAATCAGCATGGCAAGGCATTAGAAGCGCTGATTTTATATGTTTTTTGATTGATGCTGAACGTGGCCTCGATCAAGAAAATCAGCGCATCCTAAACGAACTCAGGCAGAATGATTTTATACCAACAATTATCATCAATAAAATCGATTTAGTTAAAAAATCTCATTTGCTTGAAATCATTGCAAATCTTGCTAATCAAGGCTTAAACGATATTTTTATGATATCGGCACTTAAAAATGATGGCCTTGAAAATCTGAAAAAATTTTTGCTAGATAAATGTCCAATTGGCGAATGGCAATATGACCAAGATAATATTACTGACGCGCCAATGCGCTCTATTGCTAGTGAAATCACTCGTGAAAAATTATTTCTATATCTAAATCAAGAATTGCCTTATGCCGTCAATGTTAAAACTGATAGCTATAAATTACTTGAAAATGGCGATATTGAGATAAATCAAACCATTTTTGTCACTAAAGAAAGCCAAAAAGGCATAATTATCGGAAAAAAAGGCGAATTAATCAAAAAAATCGGCTCAGAAGCACGTAAAGATATTGCCAAAATAGCTGGTGCGCGGGTTGCGCTTTATCTTTTTGTAAGAGTCGAAAAAGATTGGATGAAAAATATTCGCAATTATGAAATGATTGATTTGGAGAAATTGCCTAATTAATTTGAGTTTAAATTTGCAATTATTTAATCTTCATCCTTTCTTTAAAATAAGAATATTCATTAAATTTAGCGATTTATGACATCAACAATCGATCCATCAGAAATAGAAAAATTTACCAAAATGGCCGATGAATGGTGGGATGAAGCCGGCAAATTCAAGCCTTTACACAAATTTAATCCTTGTCGTATTTTTTATATCAAGCAAAAAATATGCGATCATTTTTCACGAAATCATAAACAATTTGACGCTCTAAAAGGCCTTGATATTATTGATATTGGTTGCGGCGGAGGCTTAATTGCCGAGCCTTTTGCGCGTATGCAAGCCAATATTACCGCAATTGATGCGGGCGAAAAGAACATTGCGGTTGCTAAAATTCATGCTGAAAAATCGGGTCTAAAAATCTATTATCATCAAAGCACAGCAGAAGAATTTGCTGCAACTAATCAACAATTTGATGTGGTTTTGGCCCTTGAAATCATTGAGCACGTGGCCGATGTTGCAGAATTTGTAAACAAATGTACAAAATTGTTAAAACCAAATGGTATCATGTTTATCGCCACTTTAAATCGTACTGCAAAATCATTTTTATTGGCCAAAATAGGCGCCGAATATGTTTTAAGATGGTTGCCACGTGGCACACATAATTTCAAAAAATTTCTAAAACCATCCGAAATTAATAATTATGCCAAGCAAAATAACTTGCAGCTGCAAGAGATTACAGGCTTTACATATAATTTGCTAAATGATAGCTGGAAACAAAATCCCAATGATTTGGATGTGAATTATATGATGGTTTTTGATAAAATTTAAATATTATTGACATTGCCAAAAAGTTGACAATCTTAATTTTTTCATCTGCCATAAATTAAATTTCTAAGCGAATAAATTTTGCATTTTTAACAATATTTTTATCAATTTGTTGCAAAATTTTTATTAAATCAGCCTCATAAATATCACCAGTGATCAAGCCACATAAAATCTGATCTTCTTTTTCAAGAAAAATCGATTTCTCGACTTTAATTTGTTGAATAAAATCAGCATTTAAAGCATTTTTTGCATTATGTTTATCTAGATTTAATTTAATAAAATTTTTACCAAAACGCTTAGAAATTTTATCAATTTTAGACTCACGCAAATCCTCACTTTTTACACCAAATTCAAATGAAAAGCGATCGCAAGCAATATCAATTAAATCAGCAACAATTGCCGAAGCGGTTGGCAATCCACCTGCACCTCGACCTACAATCATACTATCTTGAGCGTTTGAATTTTTACTATAAACTGCATTGAATGAATCGTCAATATCAGCAATTTTTTGCTCACGCGAAATGAACGCTGGATATACAGCCTGAAAGGTGCCGTCGTTTTTATATATTGCTAATAATTTAATTTTATAACCCAACTCATCAGCTAATAAAATATCATCAATATCGATTTTGGTAATACCCTCAACATAAAGATCGGTAAAATTTGGTTTTGATTGCGAAGCAATAGCAGCAAGCAATGCCAGCTTATGACCAGTATCAACACCTTCAATATCAAAGGTTGGATCAGCTTCGGCATAACCAAGATCTTGCGCTTGCTTGAGCGCATCAGCAAAATCTATATTCTCATTTTTCATTTTAGTGAGAATAAAATTGCAAGTGCCGTTTAAAATTGCATAAAATTCACTGATTTGATTAGCTGCAAAAGATTCTTTAAATGATTTAACAACTGGCATCGCGCCGCCAACTGAAGCCTCAAATGCGATATAGCCACCAGTTTTTTCAGCCAATTTTATAAGCTCAAAACCTCTATTTGCAAGCAGTGCCTTATTGGCTGTAACCACTTTTTTGCCATTTTCAAGTGCGGTTTTACAGATTTGATAAGCGATATCTTCACCGCCAATAACCTCAACGATTATGTCGATTTGATCATCTTGCGCCATTTTGAGGGCATCTTCAACAAAATCAACTTCGTTATAATCGACAAAATCTTTTTTATTGCGCGCACTCACTTGAACAAGCTCTAGTTTATTGGCACTTTTTTTATTGATAAGCTCTTGATCTTTAACTAAAATATCATAAACGCCCTTACCTACAATACCAAGGCCAGCAAGGCCAATTTTTAATTTTTTCATTTTTTAAGCTTCAAATAACGGTTTAATAAAATTATCAAAAAGACGGTAAAATCTATTAAGATTTGCCCAAAATTGTTTAATTTGACCCCGTTCGTAGGCTAAAAAGATGTTTTTTCATATAATTAATATCATTTTCAACTATTGGCTTTATAGTTTAAATGTTTTAAACTTAATAAGATATTATTTTCTCTTTTTTTTAAAAATGTCAAAAAAATCACATTATCCCAATCCTGATCAAAACCTTGATTTTGCTGCGCTTGAGCAAGATATTCTTAAATTTTGGCAAGAAAATAAAGTTTTTGAAAAATCAATTGAAATTAGAGATAATAAGGATATAGAAGAAGACGAAACCTCTCCAGTATTAGAGCCATGCGCTTTAAAAGACCATGCTGGATGTCGCCATAATGATGATAAAAAATCAGAATTTGTTTTTTATGACGGCCCTCCTTTTGCCAACGGCCTCCCGCACTACGGACACTTGCTTACAGGTTTTATCAAAGATATTTTTGCGCGTTATCAAACCATGAAAGGCAATAAAGTTGAGCGCAAATTTGGCTGGGATACACATGGCCTGCCCGTTGAAATGGAAACCGAAAAAGAGCTTGGCGTTTCAGGCCAGATGGCGATTCAAGATTATGGCATCGACAAATTTAATCAAGCCTGCCAAATTTCGGTGATGAAATATGCCTCAGAGTGGAAAAATTATGTGACCCGCCAAGGACGCTTTGTTGACTTTGACGGCGGCTATAAAACGATGGATATTAATTATATGGAATCAGTCATTTGGGCGTTTAAGAGCCTTTATGACAAGGGTTTGTTATATGAAGATTATCGCGTGATGCCTTATTCTTGGGCTTGTCAGACACCTGTTTCGAATTTTGAGACGCGGATGGATAATGCTTATAGGCAGAAAGAAAGTCAAGCTGTGACAATTAAATTCGAACTAACAGAAGAAAGTAAAGAAAAACTTTGCAAGAATACATTTAAATGCGCTCCTGAAGAGCTAGAAAAAATAAGCCTTGTAGCCTGGACCACTACTCCATGGACTCTTCCATCAAATTTAGCATTGGCTGTAAATGAAAAATTTGAATATGTAGCAATCAATAAAAATGGAGAAATTTTAATTATTGCTAAAAATTTAATTGAAAAATTTAAAAAAGACCTAGGAATTGATACAGCAGATTCACACAATTTAAAGTTTTTATACGGATCTGACTTACTTACTTTAAAATATAAGCCCCTTTTTCCATATTTTGAATATTTAAAAAATCAAATTCAGAAAGTATTTTCTGTTTCACATGGAGAATTTGTTACAACCGATGAGGGAACTGGAATTGTACATTTAGCGCCAGGATTTGGGGAAGAAGATCAAGTTTTATGTAAAAAAAATAATATTCCTACCGTTTGCCCAGTTAATACTGAGGGGAAATTTACTAGAGCAACTGAAATATATGGGATAGAGGGACAAGGATTTTATGCCATCAATAATATCCTGTATTCTAAAGATAAAAAAATTGGATATATTGAGTTCACAAACAATACTGTAGAATTAATTGATTATAGTAATAGCGATTACACTACTAATAAATTATTAACAAAACAAATTACAAGTGAAGAATTTAACACATATCGCGAAGAATTTTTAGGATCTGATGATTCAGGCGACTTAAAACTTGCCTATCATAATGTTTTAGGATATGACGAAAACTTAAAGTATAACAAAGATGACAATCCAAATAAAAATATTATTATTTATCTCAAAAAACAAGGTGCTTGGCTTAAAACCGAACAATATCTTCACAACTACCCTCATTGCTGGCGCACCGATACACCGCTAATCTATCGCGCACTATCTTCTTGGTATGTAAAAGTAACTGATATTAAAGATCGCATGGTTGAGCTTAATTCGGGCAAGCCGGTATTTAATATTACAAAATTGCCAACCACGCTTGAAACCGCGCGTCTCAAGGGCGAAATAATAAATGAAAAACATCACGCCGATATAATTAAATTGCTTGGCGATAAAGATGTGCGCCAATTTTATTATTTTGCGCCACATCAAATTTGTGATGAATCTCAAGCGCGTGAAAGCATAAATTATTATAATTTGCAATTGCAAAAAGGCCTACCGCGTTTTGCTTTATTTGATAAAGAAAGTGGCGATTTTGTAGGCATTGCGGGCTTTTGTTTTTACGATCCAAAACATGAAGATTTTGAAAATGGTGATGTAGAATTAAGCTATCAATTAAAAAAACAATTTTGGGGCAAAGGCCTCGCAAGCGAGGTTTCACAAGCTCTCATCGAATTTGGTTTTAAATATTATCCAATTGATAAAATTGTTGCTGCTACTGTTTCGGATAATTTAGGTTCACAAAAAGTGCTCAGCAAAGCAGGATTTAAGCTGATTGACAAAGAAAAAAATAATTGTCCAAAAGGTGGCAAAGATAAAAATTATGAAGAATATTATTATGAGATAGAACGTACCAAAAATGCTGCTCAAGCTGGGATCAATTGGATTCCCGACCATATCAAAAATGGCCAATTTGGCAAATGGCTCGAGGGGGCTCGCGATTGGTCAATTACGCGCAATCGATTTTGGGGATGTCCGGTGCCAGTGTGGGTGAGCACTGATCCTCTTTATCCTAACATAAAAGTTTTAGGTTCACTTGCTGAAATTCAAGAATATTTTTCAGAATTGCCAAAAGATGAAAAAGGTGAAACCAACCTGCACCGCCCTTATATAGACAAGCTTGAAAAACTTAACGAGAAAGATCCGCGCGCCGATAAAAATCATCCGGATCATAAAAATTGCTCAAAAATGCGACGCGTCACCGATGTCCTAGATTGCTGGTTTGAAAGCGGATCAATGCCTTATGCGCAAGTGCATTATCCATTTGAAAATAAAGAATGGTTTGAGCAAAATTTTCCTGCCGATTTTATCACCGAATATGTAGCGCAAACCCGCGGCTGGTTTTATACGCTGATGGTTTTATCAACTGCGTTATTTGATCGCGCACCGTTTAAAAATGTGATTTGTCACGGCACTATTCTTGATGAAAATGCACAAAAATTATCAAAACGCCTCAAAAATTATGCAGATCCCGTTGAGGTTTTTGCTAATTATGGCGCGGATGCCATGCGTTTTTATATGATTTCACAACCTGTGATGCGGGGTCAAGAATTGCGCATCGATAAAGATGGCAAGGCCTTTCGCGATAGTTTGCGATTAGCCATCAAGCCGCTGATCAATGCTTATAATTTCTTTTGTTTATATGCTAATTCTGATGGTATAAAGGCTTCGCGCATCGAATATAGTCGCAATTTTACTAACAATCTTGATCGCTATATTTTAGCCAAATTAAAAGCCTCTACAGTCAATATTGACGCATCTATGCAAAATTTTGATACAGTTTCCGCTTGCGAAGAATTTAACAAATTTTTTGAAGCACTCAATAATTGGTATATCAGACGCAACCGTCAAAGATTCTGGAAAAGCGAAATCGATCAAGATAAACAAGATGCCTATGATGTGCTTTATACCGTGCTTTTAACTATGTGTGAAGCTAGTGCAGCCTTGTTGCCTTTTACGACAGAATTTGTGTGGAAGGGATTGAGTGAAAAACTGTCAATCAAAATTCAAAATCTCTAATACCGCTTTAATTGTTGATTCTCTAACTTGCGCACGATCTCCTGCAAAATTAAATTTGCGCACCACAATATTTTTTTTGCAGCCGATTGCGACATAAACTAGCCCCACTGGCTTTTCAGATGATCCGCCATCCGGACCAGCAATACCAGTGATTGCAACCGCAACATTTGCTTGCGAGCTTTGCAAAGCGCCAATTGCCATAGCGCGAGCAACCTCTGCACTCACCGCACCATAACTCTCTAGCAATTGCGGCTTTACATTAAGTAAATCGATTTTTGACTGATTTGAATATACCACAAATCCACGCTCAAACACCGCAGATGAACCAGAAATTTCAGTGAGAAGCGCCGCCAGAAGACCACCGGTACAAGATTCAGCCACAGTAATTTTAGCGTCACGCTTTTTAGCTGATGCTAAGATTTGCGCGACTTTATTTTGAAAATGTTTGCTAAAAAACATTAATTAAAATCCAATTTTATAACTTATTAATATAAAATTATAGCATAACAACTTCATATTGAAACCAAAATAACAAAATATTTTCGCGAAAAGCGCCAGAATATGTAAATTATTCCATATTGCAATAAACTATAAACATAAGATTTATTAAATTTTATGATATTTTTATTTTCTGACCGATTTTACAACAATTTTATCCTCTCTAAAATACAAAAAATGCATCCCCTTCTCAAATAAATCATTATTATCAATAAATATTTTAGATATTGCACATCTTGGCAAAAAATAACGTCTTGTTAAATTTATAACAATATCATAATTTTTATCACAAATTTGTTTAATCGGCACTCTCTTTTTTATCACCAAAATTTTTTTATCATGATAATTTAGATGACATATTTCTTTTGAGCATTCAATACCAGAGGCTTTTAGCGACATATCCGAAAAATTCTCAAATGATTTAAACTCTTTTTCATTCATTTTTTTCATCCATAAATCACGTTTTTTTGATTGGCGTAATTTTTGAGAAAAAACCAAACCATTAGCTTTATCATAAATTGCAAAAAACCTCGCATTACCGTCAATTAGAAGATCGGGGGACTTGATAAAATATATCGGAATAAATGACAGCACAAAAATTATCACCCCTACTAATTTTAATTTATTTTGACAAAAGCAAAAAATCAAACCGCCAAATATAGCTACTGCAAGACTATAACTCGGCATCTGCGGCATATAAATATGCGAATAAGATAAATTGCTCACAAATTGTGCGATTTTTATGATCCAATCAATCGTATAAGACATTGGCAACAAAACAATTTTTTCTAAACCGAATGGCATTAGAAAAAACGCAGCAAATCCTAGAGGCATCGTGGTATAACTGCTTAAAGGGATTGCAATTAAATTGGATAGAGCTCCATAAAGCGCCACATCACCAAAATAGTAGATTAAAAATGGCATAGTTGCAAATTGTATAATTATTGAAATCAGCATCATCTCAATAAAATATGAACATAATTTTTTTGCACATGTCTTACCTTGTGGCTTAAATCTTGATTGCGACCAGATTTTATTAAATACCACCAAAATCAAAATTGCGCAAAAAGATAACTGAAAACTAATCGAAAAAATATTATACGGATTGAATAAAATCAGCATTAAAGCAGTAAAACAAATTGATCGCAAAGCATCAATTTTGTGATCAAATAATATTGCTAACATTACCAACAAAACCGCAAAAAAAGATCTAACGGCTGGCACTGGCGAGCCTGATATTTCTAGGTAAATATATGAACTAATAATTGCAAAAAATGCCGCAATTTTTTTGATATCATAATACAATGTTAGATATTGATTAAATGAAAGCAAAAAACGCGAAGAAACAAAAAAAATGCCAGCAGCAAGACTTAAATGTAAGCCCGAAATCGAAATCAGATGAGCCAAACCAGAATTGCGAATATCTAGCATAATTTTTTCATCAATCAAATTTTGGTTTCCCATCAGCAAAGCTGCGGTGACTTGTCCTTGCTGGTTTGGCAGTATATATAAAATTTTTTGCTCTATTTTTTTGCGTAAATTTGTGATAAAATCATCATAAGTAGAAATTGTCGATTTTTTTAGAATGACGATTTTTCCAAGCACATTGCCATAGCCTCCAATCCTTTTAGATAAGGCGTCCAAAGCAAAATCATAATCTCCAATAAATTCTTTTTGTTTAGACGGACCAATTATGGCGCGAAAATAAATTTCATCCCCCGGCGCTAAATCACCATAATCACCTCGCAAGGCAATCATTAAGCGCTTTGGTGGCTTTGGATAAATCTCGCGATCGCCCTTTTTTATCCACAAAATTTGCTGATAATTTTTACTTTTTTCTAAAAAATCACGATCAATTTCTTGATAACCCCCCAAATTCATAAAATTTCGCAAGATATAATTTTCGCTGATTTTGCGCATTTTTTTTGCTTTTGGAAAAGATTTTTGCTTATATTCAGATTTATATAAAATAAGGTCAGACAGCAATAAATTAGCACCGCCGCCTTTTTTAAATTTATTTATATCATCAATTTTACCTCTAACATCAACAAAAATTATGCCCGTAATTTTATGATAATTATTGATAATTTTTTGTGAAAAAAATGTAATAATAAAAAATAACAAAAATATAAAAAATGCCCAAAAAATGATTTTTTTCGAAGAATTTTGATGGATTTTAGCCAAAAAATAAGCAAAAATCGCTAAAATTAAAGCAGCAAAAATTTTATAAAAAGTGATATTTGAAAAATATATAACCGATAAATAATTAGCCAAACCAGCAAAGACAACGCTCCACAAAATTAGATTGGGCTGTTCAGCATCAAAAATCACCCGCAATTGGGCCTTAAATTGGGTTTTTTGGGTGTTGCCATTCATCTTTTAAAATAGGATATTATTTAACTTACCAATTTAGACAAAAATATTTTTGGATATAATTTAGAATAAAAACCTTGTTTATATCAATATATAAGCGGCTTTTCTTTAAATTTTATCCTCAAAATATTTACCTAAATTAATAGAAAAATTATCAGTCAGAATATCCCCATAAATTTGATTTAAAATTCTTTAATATAAATTGTTGATGTGCTTCTAATTCTTGGCTAGAAAGCGAAAAATCTCGTGGCGCAATAATATTTTTTTTAATCATTTGACTAATTTTGGCATTTTCTTGATTTTTTTCTGCTATGGTAGATTTATCACTATTTTCAAAGGCCAAACCACTTTGCGCACCACCCATAAGCTCGATATAAATATCCGCCAGCAACTCAGCATCTAAAAGCGCTCCATGCTTGGTTCGCTTAGATAAATCAATACCAAATCTTTTACATAACGCATCCAAAGAGCTAGGCGCACCTGGAAATTTATTACGCGCAATTTTCAGTGAATCGACAACATTATCATTTTTAAGTGGATCAATATCAATCATTTGCAGCTCAAAATTAAGAAATTTCATATCAAAAGCAGCATTATGGATCACTAAAGTAGCGCCGCGAATAAAATCGAGAAATTTATAAGCAATATGGCTAAAAACAGGCTTATCTTGCAAAAATTCAGTCGATATTCCATGTACACGAAAGGCCTCAATGGGCACTTCGCGCCGCGGATTAATATATGCATGAAAAAAATTTCCGGTGCGCACTTTATTGACAAGCTCAACACATCCAATCTCGATTATCTTGTGACCCTCGCGCGGATCTAGCCCTGTGGTTTCAGTATCAAGACAGATTTCACGCATTTTTTAGAGAATTTTTTGGCTGACAAAAAGATCGCGAAGTTTGTGAATTTATAAATAAAAGCACATCTTTAACTGTGGATTCAGTAAATTCAGGTGCTAAATTATTGGCGCGCGATAAAAAATCACCGTTATTTTCATCTTGAAATAATTTTTTGAAGAAATTTCTTAAAGCGTGGATTTCTTCGCGCGGCAAATTAGCGCGCTTCATGCCTACAAGATTTAGACCCGCTAATGATGCACGCTCACCCATAACCAAACCATAAGGGATAACATCGCTTTCAACACCTGACATCCCGCCAATCATAGCCCCCTTTCCAATGCGCGCAAATTGATGCACAGCCGAAAGCCCGCCAATCACAACTGCATCACCTACCTCAACATGACCAGCCAGCGTTGCATTATTAGCTAAAATCACATGATCACCAACTACACAATCATGCGCAATATGCACGCCAACCATCAACAAGCAATTATTGCCAATAGTAGTAATATTAACTCCCGTAACAGTACCAGGGTGAATTGTAACATGTTCGCGAATGCGATTATTATCACCAATTTTTATGTAGGTTTTTTCTCCTGCATATTTGAGATCTTGCGGATCTGAGCCAATAATAGCAAAGGGATAAATCACATTACCCGCACCTATTTCGGTATAACCATCAATCACCACATGTGACTTAATCTGGCAATTGGCACCAATTTTAACATTTTCACCAATCACCGAATATGGCCCCACCTCAACATTTTCAGCTATTTGTGCATTTTTAGCAATAATTGCTGTTGGATGAATTTTAGTCATTATTTTTTGCTTTTTTCTTATCAACAAACATTGCTGAAAACTCAGCTTGAGCCACTTTTTGACCACGCACCACTCCTACTCCTGCCATTTTCCATACATTGGAACGTCCTTGAATTGTAGTAATATGCAATTCAAGTACATCCCCCGGAACCACTGGCTTTCTGAATTTGGCATTGTCAATTGACATAAAATAAACCAAATTATCACCTTTATCTTCATTGGATGAATTCATAATCATAATCGCTGCAGTTTGGGCCATAGCCTCTATAATCAACACTCCTGGCATAATTGGACGATCAGGAAAATGCCCCGTAAAATGCGGTTCGTTAAAAGTAACATTTTTATAACCAACGGCCGTTTTAAAAGGGTCGGTAACGGTAACTTTGTCAATCAATAAAAACGGATAACGATGCGGCAGATCTTTAATGATTTTTTCGATACCAACCTCGATGGTTGTAGAATTTGCAAAAGAATTATTGTTGGTCATTTTTTATTAAATAAATTAAAAATTCAGTCTTAAATAGAATAAGTTTTTTTTTAAAAAATGCAATCTTAATTGGCGATTTTTGATAAAATTATATTAAAAAACCTTAAATCAACAAGATTTAAGGCAGTTTACCGCTCGGTTTTTTATCCTGAAAAAATAATTTTTTTACTTGATTCAAAACAAATATCCTTTAAAATAGCGGGTTGTCAATATTTTCTTTAAGGTGGTTTATGTCAGAAAAAATGCAAGAAAACAGATATACTGGTGCTGAAATTATTATTAAAGCCTTTGTTAATGAAGGTGTGGACACTATTTTTGGATATCCTGGTGGCGCAATTTTACCGTTTTATGATGCACTTTTTGTACAAAATAAAATCCGCCATATTCTCACTCGTCACGAACAAGCAGCCGCGCATGCGGCTGAAGGTTATGCAAGATCCACTGGTAAAGTTGGGGTTATTACCGTTACTTCTGGACCAGGCGCTACCAATGCTATTACAGGCCTTACAGATGCCTATCTTGATTCAATTCCTTTAGTTTGTATCTCTGGACAAGTTGCTACAAGCTTGATTGGCACTGATGGCTTTCAAGAGGCTGATATTACTGGCTTGACACGCTCTTGCACTAAACATAATTATCTTGTAAAAAATGTTGAAGATTTAGCATATATCATCCACGAAGCCTTTTATATAGCGCGTTCGGGACGTCCAGGTCCAGTTTTAATTGATATACCTAAAGATGTTCAAAACAACAAAACGACCTATGATGGCAAGATTCAAATTAATCGCAAATCATGTCAAGTTAAACCATATTACCAAGAAATTGATCGCGCAAACATCAAGGCGGTTGTAGATTTGCTAGCCAATGCCAAAAAACCAATTTTTTATACCGGTGGTGGACTAATTAACTCTGGCAACAAGTCATGTCAGCTTCTAAACGAATTTGTTAAACTTACTGGTTATCCGATCACCTCTACTCTCATGGGGCTTGGTGCTTTTCCTGCTACTGATGAAAATTTTATCGGCATGCTCGGAATGCACGGTACGTATGAAGCTAATATGGCAATGTATGAATGTGATGTTATGATAAATATCGGCGCACGCTTTGATGATCGTGTTACTGGTCGTGTTAATGCTTTCTCGCCAAATTCTAAAAAAATTCATATTGATATTGATGATGTATCAATCAATAAAATCATAAATGTCGATGTTGCCGTGATTGGCGATGCCGGAGAAGTGCTTGAATTACTGCTTAAAGAGTGGAAAAATCGTGGCTTAAAATCACGCAAAAAAGATATTGCCGAATGGTGGCAAAAAATTAACAAATGGCAAGCTGCCGACTCTCTATCTTATGAGAAAAGCGATAAAATTATTAAACCTAGTTACGCCTTACAGCGTCTAAATATTATGAGCAAAAAAGCTGCACCTTATATATCAACTGATGTAGGGCAGCACCAAATGTGGGCTGCGCAATATATGCAATTTGATCAACCAAAAAAATGGCTTACTTCTGGTGGGCTTGGAACTATGGGATATGGGGTTCCAGCGGCATTAGGGGCGCAAATTGCCCATCCTAATGCACTTACTATCTGCATTAGTGGTGATGCATCTTTTATGATGAATATGCAAGAGCTTGGCACCCTAAAACAATATAATCTGCCGGTTAAAATTTTTATCCTCAATAATCGCTATATGGGCATGGTGCGCCAATGGCAAGAATTAATTTACGAAAAACGCGAAAGTCAATCTTACATGGAATCTCTACCTGATTTTATGATATTAGCTGAGGCCTTTGGTATCAAGGGAATTCGCTGCGAAAATCCAGCTGAACTTGACAATAAAATCGCTGAAATGCTCAATCATGAGGGTCCAGTGCTTTTTGATTGTGTCGTTGAAAAATCGGAAAATGTTTTTCCAATGATTCCAGCTGGCGCTGCACATAATGAAATTCTGCTTGGAAAACAAGCAAGTCAATATGTACAACGTGATTTAAATGCTGTATAATAACACCAATAATTATAAAAATGTCTGATATAATAAAAAAACATGTAATTGCGGTTTTAGTAGATAATGAATTCGGCGCTCTAGCGCGTATTGTTGAGCTTTTCTCAGCGCGCGGCTGTAATATCGAATCACTTAATGTGGCTCCGATCAGCAAAGATAAAAAACTCTCGCGCATAACCATCACCACTTACTCTACCAGTAAAACCGCAGATCTAATCTGCAAATTGTTGACGCGGATCATCTCGGTTTACCGCGCGATGGAACTCACTAAAGAAACAGGCTATATAGAGCGAGAGCTGGCGCTAGTTAAGATTATGGGCGATGAGACAAAACGCGAAGAGGCCATCAAAATTGTTGACAAATATCGTACGCACATTGTTGATATTACAGGCGATTCTATCGTGTTTGAGATTATCGGCACTTCCGAAATGATCGATGAAGTACTTGATAAACTAGAATCGCTTGGTCTTGATGGCGTTTCGCGCACAGGGGTTGTGGCTGGATTTAAAGGCGATAAAAAACTTAATGATTTAAAAAGCTAATTTAAACGATGTCAAACTATATGATTATAGCATAAATCAACAAAAATCACCCCATTTTTTTCAATTATGCAAAAAACAATAATTTTATACAAAAATCCTTGAATTTTAATTCTCGATATGTATAATATTTGCCTCATTATTAATTTATGATTTAATTTATGGCTGCAAAACCTAAATCTTCAAAAGCTAAAAGAAGCTCAGTTTTGTTTAAAATGGTTAGCACTGCGGGCACTGGCTTTTTCTACCTTGCAAGGCGCAATCCTAAACAAAAACAAGAAAAAATGATATTTTCTAAATATGATCCAATCGTTAGAAAACATGTTGAGTTTAAAGAGCAAAAAATGTCATCTTAATTCACTTTTTTGCTAAAATTTAGCTATATTTAGTAAAAATTAATTTGGTTTAGGATTTTTTGATCAAAATTTTACAGATTTTTTAAAAAACATTGTCAGAAGCGCTCTTTTCTAGGGCGCTTTTTTATTGCCTAAAATTAGACTTTTATCTATATTTTTAAATATGATTAGATAATATTTTATCATCAATTAAACCGAAAAAATATTTTATGACTAAGCAATCATTATCTCATTTGACTTCACAAATTATTACAACTGTCGAAAATGCCGCAATGGCTTGTTATGATTGGATTGGCAAAGGTGATAATATGGCCGCCGATGCTGCTGCGGTTAAATCAATGCGCCAGTCGCTTAACCAGATTAATATCAAAGGCACAATCGTTATTGGTGAAGGCGAACGAGACGAAGCGCCAATGCTTTATATCGGCGAAGAAGTTGGACTTAAAGGCGCGACTCAAGAAGTGGATATTGCTTTAGATCCACTTGAAGGCACAACAATTTGCGCCAATGCAGGTGATTCCTCGCTTGCAGTGATTGCATTTGCACATAAAGGCGGATTTTTGCATGCTCCGGATGTTTATATGGAGAAAATTGCAGTAGGAGCTGGCTTGCCCGAGGGCGTAGTCGATCTTGATAATTCAGTTAAAACCAATCTTAATAATCTTGCGAAAGCAAAAAAATGTGATATTTCAGATTTAACTGTGATGATTTTAGAGCGCGATCGTCACAAAGAAATTATTGCACAAACCCGCGAGGCTGGGGCTCGCGTGCGTTTAATTGGCGATGGTGATGTTGCCGGTGTAATTGCTTGCACATCAAGCCACACAAAGGTTGATGCTTATATGGGCATTGGTGGTGCTCCCGAAGGGGTGCTGGCTGCAGCCGCCTTACGTGTGATTGGCGGGCAGATGATGGGTAGATTAATATTTGGTAATAATCAAAAACAAATCGAGCGCGCCCATAAAATGGGTATCCAAGATTTAAATAAAAAATATACCATAGAGCAATTAGCAAATGGTGATGTTATTTTTGCTTGCGCCGGCGTCACTGATGGGTATATGCTTGATGGTGTATGTAAAAAAAATGGTCGCATTTATATAAATTCACTGGTGATGGATTCTGCTGAGAAAAAAGTTATCCAAACTAAATCTGAAAAAATCGTTAGTTAATCATGTCTGAAACAACGCAAGATACTAGAAAAGAACTATTTAACTCAGAAGCCGAGCAAATTATTTTAGGCACTATTATCCTAAATAATGAATATCTCAATCGCGTGTCTGAATTTTTGCTGCCTGAACATTTCTACGAGCCCGCACATCAAAAAATTTATGCGCAGATAATTTATAATGTCGAAAAAAGCAATATGGTAGCTAATCAGGTTACTTTAAAGCAGTTTTTTGATAGTGAACAAAGCATTAAATCAATCGGCGGGGCTATTTATTTATCTACTCTCTTAGGCTCGGCTTCGGTTATTGTTGATATTGCACAATATGGCAAATTAATCCATGATTTGGCTCTTAAACGCGAACTTGCAATGATTGGTGAGGATATCGTTAATAAGGCCTACAGACTCGATGATAAAAGCAATGCTGAAGAACAAATCGAATTAGCCGAAACTAAATTATTTAATCTAACCAATAATAACACTGGTCGCAGCGATTTTCGTAATATATCTATCTCTTTAACTGAAACCGTAAATAAGGCAGCTCTAGCACGCAAACGCGATAGCAATATTAGCGGAGTTTCTACTGGCTTGATTGATTTAGATAAAATGCTTGGCGGTATGCAAAATTCGGATTTGATTATCTTGGCAGGTCGTCCTTCTATGGGTAAAACAGCCCTTGCGATCAATATTGCCGTAAATGCCTGCAAGATTCTAAATCGTGATTTGGAGCATATAAAAGATAAGCGTGCAGTTGGATTTTTTTCGCTTGAAATGTCCGCTGATCAGCTGGCAGCGCGTATTTTATCAATGGAGAGCAGTATTTCATCTACAAAATTCAGAACTGGTCAATTAAGCGATATGGAGTGGGAAGCAATGGCAGCAAGGTCTGGTGAGATTTCTAAATGGCCGTTTTTTATTGATGATACCCCTGCTCTATCAATCGCTGCCTTACGCACACGCACTCGCAGGATGATTCGTAAAAACAATCTTGCTTTTATTATGGTGGATTATTTGCAGCTAGTTAAAGGCGTGTCCTCACGCGGATCGGATAATCGTGTGCAAGAAATATCCGAGATCACACAAGGCCTAAAAGCGATTGCTAAAGAATTCAACATCCCCGTAATGGCTCTATCACAACTTTCACGATCAGTTGAGCAACGCGACGATAAACGCCCACAATTATCCGATTTGCGTGAATCAGGCTCAATTGAGCAAGACGCAGATGTAGTTGCATTTATTTATCGCGAAAGCTATTACCATGAAAGAAAACAACCCCCAGAAAGCGATATTGCCAAATTTGAAGAATGGCGTCAAGAAATGATGCGACTGCGAAATTTATCGGAAGTAATTATCGCCAAACAAAGAAACGGGCCAATTGGCAATGTGCATTTGTATTTTGATGCAGAATTTACAAGATTTGGCAATTTAGATTTACAACATAGTAATTTTCATAATGATTCGTAAGTAAATATGAAAATTTTAGGCATTGAAACATCTTGTGACGAGACAGCTGTAGCGATTGTCGATGGTACAAAAAATATTTTAGCTCACAATATAAATTCTCAAATTAAATTACATCAACAATATGGCGGTGTAGTGCCAGAGCTTGCAGCGCGTAGCCATATCGAGGTTTTAGATAAATTAATTGTTGACGTTTTTAAAACAGCTAATTTAAAGTTTGATGAAATTGATGCAGTGGCCGCAACCGCTGGTCCCGGATTAATTGGCGGTGTTATTGTTGGATTAATGACCGGCAAAACTCTCGCGGCAGTTCTAAAAAAACCATTTATTGCCATAAATCACCTAGAGGCACATGCTTTGACAGCACGTTTAGTTTATGATGTTGAGTTTCCTTATTTGATTTTATTGTTATCGGGTGGACATTGCCAGATCCTTATGGCTGAAGGTGTGGGACAATATCAAAAACTTGGTGAAACAATCGACGATGCTCTTGGCGAAGCTTTTGATAAGGTTGCGCAAATGCTTGGCTTGCCTTATCCAGGAGGTCCTGCGGTTGAAAAATTAGCTATGCAAGGTGATGAAAATAAATATAAATTTCCACGGCCTTTAATTGATTCATCAAGTGACAAAAAAAATCTTTTTGATTTTTCGTTTTCAGGCCTTAAAACCGCGATTAGAAGACAGATTGAAAAAATTTGTGGTAAAGAATTTTCGCACCAAATTTCACATACTCAACTTTTAGATGAACAAAAAGCAGATATTTGTGCGTCTTTTCAAAAAACAGTTTGCGAAATTATTATCAATCGCCTTGAAAATGTCTTTAAATATAAAAAGCCCACAACCAATAAAATCATAATTGCGGGAGGGGTTGCTGCTAATTGTTATATCTTTAATAAATTACATGAATGGGCACAAAAAAAATCTTTAGAAATTATAACTCCCCCAATAAATTTATGCACCGATAATGCAGCAATGATTGCGTGGGCAGGCATTGAAAAGCTTAAATTAGGATTGCAAGATAATCTCGATTTTAAACCTAGAGCGCGTTGGGATTTATAAAATTATTTAACTATTAAAAATTATGAAAAAAATTTTATCACTGATATTTTGTTTGATGATTGCGAATTCTTGTGGAAAAAAAAGCGGATTAACTTACCCCGAAGGGCAAGAAAAGCCTACTTATAAGGGTGTGTATGAATAAATAACTTTTTTTATATGGTTATTATATGATAAATTAATCTTTCGCAATCTTATTTGCAGAGGGAATAATTAGGTATATAGCATAACAACTTCATATTGACACCAACATAGCTTCATCTTTTTGATCTAAAATTCAGGCATTTTTTAATTATGCCAAATTATGCCAAGAAATTTATCACTAAAAAAAACCTCATTATCAAGAAGGATCACTCTTACAAAAAATCTTACATATAAAAACAAATCCCAGAACAAACGCAAATATCGCAGGAAAAACCCAAATCAATCTACTTTCATGACTTGAAAGCAAAATTTGATCACCAAATTCTTTTACTAATTCATCTTTAATTTCTTGATCGGTTTTTTGCTCGGAAATTTTTTTGCGTATAAATTTTCGCATCTGCCGCGAAAACTCAGTATTTGAGCTTTCTATCGCCTGCCCTTGACATACTAAGCATTTTACTTCCAAGAATAATTTCATCGCGCGCTGCTCAAGAGAAGGATCGTCAAGGTGTAATTCAGGTGATATTGCTAAAGAATTTAACGAAAAAAAAGTTAGAAAAAAAATCAGAATTATTCTCATAAAATTTATATTTTTCTAAAGAAAATCTTGATCAATTTGACCTGTAAATATTTTTTTATAACCACCAGTCATAATGATTGGCGAACCCTCACCTTGCCACTCAATTTGCAAATCTCCGCCTTTAAAGCGAATCATGGTTTTATTGCCATTAATTAATTTATTACGCATTGCAACAGCCGCCACCATACAAGCTCCAGAGCCGCAAGCAAGAGTTTCTCCAGCGCCACGCTCATAAACACGCACTTCGATTAAATCATCAGAAATTATTTTCGCAAACTCAACATTGACTCCTTGCGCAAAAAATTTATGAATAGCAATTTCTGGCCCAATTTTAAAAAAAATTTCATCCACGGGAATTTCATCAACAAATGTCACGGCATGAGGATTGCCAATATTGGCGCAAAAAAATTGTAGATCGTCAAAATAAAAATGATTTTTTTCAAAAACAGGAAATCCCATTTCAACTGAAATATTATCACCTAAGGCACAATCTGAGACGCTACCCAAGCCAACATCTACAGCATAATCCGCGCGCCAGCATTTAAGCAATCCCGCAAATGTTTCGATGATAATTTTATCAACTGATTTTTCTTGCATAATCAGCGCTGCCACACAACGCGTAGCATTGCCACAGGTGCTTGATTTAGAGCCATCTATATTATAAATTTCCATAAAACAGTCGGCTTGACTAGAATTTTTGATGATGATAAATTGATCGCAACCAATAACCTTGCGGTTCGATAATCTTTGAATTTGCGAAGAATTAAGCGCTATTTTTTTACCATTTATTTCATCAAAACGCGCATCAACAATGATAAAATCATTGCCAACCCCGCTCATTTTAAGAAATTCAAGTTTTTTCATAAAAAAATTTAGAAATTGCGCAATATCACATTAATAAAAAAGCCAAAAAATCGATAAATAAAGAGTTATCGATTGTTTTATCCAATTAAAAGACCATATAATATTATTTTTTTGCACGCTCAACATATTCGCCATTTGCGGTTTTAACCACAATTTCATCACCCGCCTCGATAAATGGAGGAACCAAGGTACGCACACCATTTTCTAGTGTAGCTGGTTTATATGATGCCGAAGCAGTTTGTCCTTTAACCACAGCATCGGCCATTTCAACACGTAAAATCACGGTTTCTGGCAAGGCAATTGAGATTGGTTTATTGTTGCAAAATTCAACCACCAAATCCATTTCATCTTGCAAGAAAGGCAGTGCTTCGCCAAGTAAGTTTTTGCTAAAATTTGATTGCTCAAAAGTCTCTTTATCCATAGCAACAATTTCATCTTGATCCATATATTGATATTGAAAATTTTTATGCTCAACATAGGCCACATCTACATCCTCAGATGAGGCAAAACGCGTATTTGTTTTGGTGCCTGTAACAATATTTTTCATCTCGACTTGAATATAAGCGCCTCCTTTTCCGGGTTTAACATGATCTTTTTTTAAGATAGACCAAAGTTGATTTTGATATTCAACCACATTGCCGATACGTAAAGAATTTGCGTTTGTTTTCATATAATTTAATTTTATTGCAAAAATATTTTTATTTTAATCTATAATAATTTAACTTTTAACTAATAATAACCTTATTTTTTTATGGTTATTATTAGTTTTCTCTTAATTTTATTAAAAAATAACCTTAATATTTTTAAAACTATCTCAAAAATTTATCCTAAATTTTTAACTACCTCTTCAACCATTTTTTTAGCATCACCAAAAATCATGAGTGTATTTTCATTATAGAATAATTCATTTTCAACGCCAGCATAGCCCGCTGACATTGATCTCTTAACAAAAAATACTGTTTTTGCATGAGCAACATCCAAAATTGGCATGCCGTAAATTGGACTTGTTTTATCTGTTTTAGCGGCTGGATTAGTGACATCATTAGCCCCAATCACAAAAACCACATCTGTTGATTTAAATTCGGAGTTAATTTCTTCTAACTCAAATACTTTTTCATAATCGATATTAGCCTCTGCAAGCAAGACATTCATGTGTCCAGGCATTCTACCTGCAACCGGATGTATTGCAAATTTAACCGCAACACCTGCATTTTCAAGCAAGTGCGTCATCTCTGCAACTGCGTGTTGTGCGCCTGCAACTGCCATCCCATAACCCGGAACAACAATAACTGACTGACAAGATTTCATCATATATGCTGCATCTTCAGGGCTAGCTTGTTTTACGGGACGCTGTTCTTTAACTTGATTATCGGTGATTTGTTCAGCCTGCCCGCTAAAGCCGCTAAAAATTACATTAATGACTGAGCGATTCATGGCCCTGCACATAATATAACTTAAGATGGCACCACTAGCACCAACAAGCGCGCCCGTAATAATCAACAAGCTATTACCAAGTGTAAATCCGATGCCGCTTGCTGCCCATCCCGAATATGAATTTAACATTGATACTACAACTGGCATATCCGCACCACCAACTGGTGCAATCAATACAAATCCAACAAAAAATGCAAATAATATTAGGAGGATAAAAATAAATTTTGACCCAAAAATTATAAAGCCCAAAAGCAATATCGACGCTATTGCAGCAATATATTGCGCAGATTTTTTAGGATTTTTAAACAATATAATTTTTGATTGCATATTGCCGTTGAGCTTTAGAAAGGCAACAATTGAGCCCGTAAAAGTAATAGCCCCAATAATAACACCCAAACCCATCTCAATTAGGCTTGATGTCTTGATAGCGCCATCCTCCTTGATATTGAAGGCATCAGGCATCCACAAAGCTGAAGCGGCAATAAATACTGCAGCCAAACCCACTAAAGAGTGAAATCCTGCCACTAATTGCGGCATTTGCGTCATCTTAACTTTTTTGGCAATAAGATAACCAAGACCACCACCAATCGCAATTGCAATTAAAATCACAAAAACGTGATGAATTTGTGGTAAAAATAAAGTGGCAAAAACCGCTAATGCCATACCTGCCATACCGCAATAATTGCCAATTCGCGAGGTTTTTGGCGACGACAAAAAATAAAGCGATAAAATAAATAAAACGCCCGAAATAATATAACAACTATTTACTAGATTATACATAATTTTTATAGTTAGACTTAGACCACTCCTGCTTTCAAGCAATCATGAATATGCAAAACCCCCACCACTTTTTGATCTTCAACCACAAAAAGACTGGTGATCGATTTCTTATTTAACAATGCAACTGCCTCAACTGCAAGCATTTCTTGCTTAATTGTTATCGGATTTTTTGTCATAATTTGCGCAGCATCGCAAGCAAGAAAATCGGTAGAAATATGGCGCCGCAAGTCTCCATCGGTAATTATACCCATCAAAATACCATTCGAATCCACAACTGCAGTGCAACCCAAATGCTTCGAGGTCATCTCTAGCAACACTTGCGACATTTTAGTATTATGTGCAACCATTGGTATTGCTTGATTTTTGCGCATAATTTCTTTAACACGGATAAAGCCGGCGCCCAGCTTTCCACCTGGATGTAAAATGCCAAAATTTTCTTGATTAAATCCTTTGGCATCAATCAAACTCACAGCTATCGCATCACCAAGTGCGAGCATCATTGTTGTAGAAGTTGTTGGAGCGTTGATTTTATTAGCTTCAAAAGATTCCGGCAAAATAAGTGCAATTGTTGAATTATCCGCCAATTCAGATTTGGCGCGTCTTGTAATACCAATGATCGGAATCTCAAATCTTTTGCAATAATAAATAATATCACGCAACTCTTTGGTTTCGCCAGAATTAGAAAGTAGCACCACAACATCCCCTTTAGAAATCATCCCTAAATCACCATGACTAGCCTCAGCAGGATGCAAAAAGAAAGATGGCGTACCCGTAGAGGCAAGAGTTGCGGCAATTTTATTGGCGATATGACCACTTTTTCCCATACCACTTAAAATTACGCGACCCTTGCAATCAAGCATCAACTCAACGGCAGCACAATAATTTTCATCAAAAACGATCATCAAATCTTGCAAACCCGCAATTTCAAATTTTATTGTATTAATTGCAGATTGGATATATAATTGCTTTTTTTCTTGCACAAAATTTTAATTTAGGTTTAGTATTAATTTCTATTTTTGCTTAAAAATTATTAAAAACCACTTAAAATTATCAAAAAAACTTAAATTAGTCCATAAAAATATAATGAAATTATCGAAAGAACAAATTTTACAAGAATTTATCAATGCTGAAGCCATCCTTAAAGGACATTTTATCTTATCCTCAGGATTACATAGCGATACTTACATGCAATGTGCGCGGGTACTTATGAATCCTAAGCGCGCGGCCAAATTATGTAGTGAATTAGCACAAAAAATCACTACCCAATTAGGGTCAAATTTTGCCGATATTGTGGTTTCTCCAGCCATGGGTGGCGTGGTTGCGGGCTATGAACTAGCGCGTCAATTGGGCCTTAATGCCATTTTTTGCGAAAGAGTTGATGGCAAATTTCAAATACGACGAGGCTTTAAGCTTGATAACAATATGCGTGTTCTAGTGGTTGAGGATGTTATCACTACAGGAAAATCCTCGCTTGAAACCTTCAATTTAATTAAAGAATTTGGCTGCAAAATAGTGGCTGAAGCTGCGCTAGTAGATCGCTCAGGACATAAAGATATATCACAGATTCTTAAAGTTGATACAATCACCTTGCTTAAATTAGATATTCGAACTTTCGATAAAAATAATATCCCGCAAGAGCTACAAAACATTGAGGCCATCAAGCCGGGGAGTCGATTTATAAAATGAAAATCTACAGCAATAAATTAGAAGAAGTGGTTCTTAATCAACGTAAATTAAAGGTTTCATTCGAGTTTTTTCCACCAAAAAATGATGAAATGGAACAAAAATTATGGGATGCAATCACTAATCTTAAGGCATTAAATCCATCTTTTGTATCAGTTACTTATGGCGCTGGTGGCTCTACGCGTGAGCGAACACACAATACTATCAAAAAAATTCTGGCACAAACCAATCTCAAACCAGCATCGCACTTAACCTGTATCGCCGCTTCAAAAGATGAAATTAATCAAATTGCCAAAAATTATTGGGATATAGGGGTACGTCATATAGTGGCCTTGAGAGGTGATATGCCTGCATCTAGCCCTAATTATCAATTACATCCGCATGGTTATCAATACGCAAATGAATTGGTAGTGGGATTAAAAAAAATCGCTGATTTTGAAATTTCGGTTGCAGGCTATCCAGAAAAACACCCAGAAGCACGTAGCCTCGATGAAGATATCGATAATCTTAAACGCAAAGTGGATGGAGGTGCAACGCGTGTTATTACACAATTTTTCTTTGATACTGATGTTTATTTTTCTTTTGTTGATAAGTGTCGAAAGCGCGGCATCACTATCCCGATCGTGCCTGGAATTTTACCTGTCAGCAATGTAAAACAAGTTAAACATTTTGCTAAAATGTGCGGTGCAAAAATTCCTAAATGGATGTCGGATATTTTTGAAAATTTAGATGAAAAAGAAGATACGCGTAAACTAATTGCGGCAATTGTAGCGGTTGAAAAATGTCGTATTTTACACAATGCCGGTATTGATGATTTTCATTTTTATACACTTAATCGCGCCGATCTAACTAGGGCAATTTGCCATGTTTTAGGGGTAAAATAGCTTTTTTTGGTCTTTTTTTGACATTTTTTTGTGTTTTTTTGCAAAAAATATATTTATTGTATTTCGTCTTTAAATATAGTAAAATTGGTGGATCTTTAAAAATTTCTATCTAATTTAGAAATTATTAATTTGTTTTAACAATTAAAAATTATGCCAAAAGAAGATTTATTAACCATGAACGGCGTTGTTGTCGAGGTTTTACCCAATACCATTTTTCGTGTCGAACTCGAAAATGGCCATATAATCATTGCTCACGCATCGGGAAAAATCCGCAAAAATAAAATTCGCGTATTAAAGGGTGATAAAGTTGAAGTAGAAATGACAACATATGATTTAACCAAGGGCCGCATCGTTAGACGAAATGTATAATTTATGTATACAATTATCTTACTTACTCTTTCAAATATTTTTATGACATTTGCTTGGTATGGACATCTCAGATTTCGTGAGGTAGCACTGTGGCAAGTAATTTTGATTAGCTGGCTGATTGCACTACCAGAATATGCTCTTCAAGTGCCCGCAAATCGCATAGGTTATGGACAATTTAACGCGGCAGAACTTAAAACAATTCAAGAAATTATTACATTGGTAGTTTTTAGCGCATTTTCGATTTTATATCTAGGCGAGAAACTCAAATGGAATCATATTACTGGCTTCTGCTTAATTATAGTTGCGGCATTTCTGATTTTTAAAAAATAATTATTTTTTCATACTCGATTAAAAGCTCGATTAGAAAGGCGATGTCTTATGCCGCTTTGCTAGAGCCATCATCTTAGAATTTAAACGATGCCACTCACGCATTGGCATTGCAGGAATCCCGCCAATAACTGCTGATTTTTCAACATCACGCATCACACCACTCATACCAGCAATTTTTGCTTGATCGCCAATTTTGATATGCCCACCAATACTTGAATTACCACCAATTTGTACATAATTGCCAATTTCTGTACTACCGGCAATGGCTGCACAACCAGCAATAACAGTGCCTTGTCCGATTTTTACATTGTGACCAATTTGTACCAAATTATCAATTTTAGTGCCATCATCAATTGTGGTATTTTCAATAGCACCTCGATCCACACAGCTGTTGGATCCAATCTCAACATTATTGCCGATTTCAACAATTCCTAATTGCAAAATTTTGTGATTTATACCGGCATTATGAGCAAAGCCAAAGCCATCTTGGCCTATTTTAGCGCCACTATAAATAATACAGCCATTTCCAATTATGGCATAAGCGACCACAGCCGTAGCATTAATAATAGTATTATCACCAATTACACAATTATCCATCACACAAGCCGAAGGCCCAATGTAACAATTTTTGCCAATTTTTACGTTTTTTCCAATATAAGCTAGAGGTGCAACTAATGTGCCCTGTCCTATTGTTGCTGTAGGATGAATTGGATTTAATCCATCAAATTCTGGGCTTTTTTCATCATAAAAAGCTTTGGCTAATTGTGAATAGGCAAAATAAGGATTTTTATGGATTAACAATATTGCATTATGACCAGAAACTTTGATGGCACTGGCTTCATCAACCAAACAAAATCCTGCTTGACTAGTTTTAAATTGTTCAAAATATTGCGCTGAGCTTAAAAATGAAATTTTATCAGCAGTGGCATTTTTTAAAGTGGCAATATCAAAAATTTGTTGTGACAAATCAGTATCATAATTAAGCCTAGAGCCAGTAATCTCAAGAACTTGCGATAAAGTTAAAAATTGCGATTTTTTGTGAAAAAAAATTGATCTATGGGTCATCTAAAATAAATTTTTGTGAGTATATTTATAAAAAAACTATCAAATCCCCTTCTATCATTGCTTAAACAAGCTATAATTACAAGATATTTTCTTCTTTTGATTTTTCTTCATTTTGCGAAAGTTTCATTTTACTAAAATATACATCAGAAATGAAACGCTTGCCGTTGCTGCCGCGCTTTAACTGCACAACAATATCTATAACATTTTTAACATAAGCAGTAATCTCAGATGGGCTTATACCAAGTCCCGCTTGCATTACCATCAATTTTAATTGCTCAAACGCCATTTTTGGAGTATCGGCATGCAGCGTGGATATTGATCCGGGATGACCTGTATTAATGGCGCGCAAAAAACTAAAAGCTTCTGAGCCACGCAACTCACCAACGATGATACGGTCGGGACGCAAGCGCAGACAGGCTTCAATTAGATCTTGCGTTGTAACTTTAGCGCGTCCTTGCCCACCTTTTGATGCAAGTAGATGCGCACGATTAGGGTGCATCGACAAATTAATTTCTCGTGCATCTTCAACAGTAATAATGCGCTCTTCATGTGGAATCACGCGCAACATTGCATTGGTAAAAGTGGTTTTGCCAGTTGAAGTTCCACCTGATATAATGATGTTTTTTTTATATAAAACCGCGCGCTGAAGAAAATCTTTGATACGATTTAATTTTAAAAGTTTACTTAAAATAATATCATTTTTATCTTCATTTTCGTCAATTGCGGTATTATCAAACATGCCCATTTTATCATAATCATCAAGGCTCCATTGCATGGTGGATGGCTTGCGAATTGACATCACTACCGATCCTATTTCGCATGCGGGCGGAAAAACAATTTGAATACGAAAACCGTTAGGCAAAGTCGCTGAAAGCAAGGGCTCTTCTTCGCTAAGCCTCTGATCTGTAGATTGCGCAACCAAACGCCCAAGCGATTTAAGATGCATCAAATCAAAACTGGGCAATTCTTCGCGAATCATGTCGCCCTTGATCTCAACCCATGCTTCAAATGGTCGATTAATCGAAACTTCGCTCACGCCTTCACGATCCATGATTTGCTTGATTGGCAACAGATATGAATCGAGAGCTGCTATACTCATTTAAAAAAATATTTAAAAAGCTAATAAAAATCCCATCAAAAACACTGCCCCGCTGTTATCTTTAAGCTGTGCGGCGCTGGATTCATTTAAATCAATTGCACGCGGCTTATTTGATTTAAAATTAAACCAAGTATATTCTATATATGGCATTAAACCGCGCGAAATTTTATAATCAATACCAATAGAAGTTGCATTATATTTATTTTTTTGAAATTCACTAGTAAAATAAGTGATACTGGCGGCAACAGGCCCAAATTCATAGGCAGCACCCAAAGTGTAATATTTTGCGTCATTAAATTTTTTAGAATTTATATTTGTACAATTTTGTTCGGGCAATAATAAAGAAGAATCATAATCGCATGAATATATGCCAGTCTTGGGCTGAAGCGATTTTTTCCAATTACCATAAGAACCTCCAAAAGTAAATCCAAAATAAGCAAGCATCAATCCAACATCATAAGAGTTAAGATCATTGCGCTCAATTTTATTACCATCCACACCAGAGCTGAGCTTAGAGCGATCAAATTTACCATGCTCACTAGTAAAAGAAAGCGCAACTCCAAGATTATCAAAATAATCAGAATAATTGACACCTAAACTAATAATATCTTTAATCGCACCCGAGTCAGGACCAGAAACATTTTGAGCTATACCATTATTGGCGCTAGATGGCGTATAGCTCAAACCCATCTGCCAACCATTAATACGCGGACTAAAATAACTAAGTTTAGTTGCGTCTTCCATCTGCCAGAAAGATCCGTTTTTATAGCCAATGATAGTGCCCCTTAATCCCTCATTTGCTGTATTGGAACCATAATTAGATTGTACATTTCCATCCGCATCATAACCAAAATTATTATCAACATCACGATTATAAAAACCTTTGGCATATCCACCATGGCCGATTGGCGACTGTGGTGTTAAAATAAATTTTGGCAATTTTATCGAAGATGTGCAGATATTTCCTGAGGGATCACCATTTTGATCAACACCAACACCACCTTCACAAACCACAGATCCACTTGACATTTGAGTTGAATGCGCAAGCATTGGAAAATTTATATGTTCAAGATAACGCCCCGAAATACCGCCAGTGGCGCGTGCAAAGATTGCAGGGCCAACTTTCATTTTTTGATTAGAGGCTAAATTATTACCAAATTCAAATTTCCCGAAATGCGACTCGCTAAACACAAAGCCTTTATCCGCCTTAAATAGCTGTCTTTTTGTATAAGTAGAAATTTCGGATTCTAATTCTAAAATGACGCCATATTTATGCTGCGAAGAATCATTTTGCCGAGCCGCTTTAATATAGATTTCAGCATCACTTGCAAAATTTAGCGAATTATCATAATGATTATTAGTACCTAGATGATTAGGATCCGGCTTTCCTTCTGCATCTAAACGACCATCTAATAAATAATCTTTTTGATAATCACTTTTTTGTAATCCATATCCCGCTAAAACATTAACAAATCCTTCAATTTCAAGTACTTGACGGGCATTTTTAAACATTTTGTCTGTCACCTGTTGAGCATTGACTTTACTTGCCAAAGCAGCTAACAATAAAGAGGTTAAAAATATTTTTTTAATCATTATAAATATGACTCAATGCTGCTTGAATAAAGAAATTAACATCAGATTTTGATATAATTTTAGTGTTTTTTAATAAAATTGCGAGAAATATCAGGATATAAGATTAAGTAATTTTATTAAATATATTAGCTTTGTTAATAATACTTAGATATAATTACTATTTTTGCTAAATTCACAAGTTTTTTTTAAGCAAAATTTTTTATATGGTTTATCTGCCGCATTGGCCTGTACCCTCAACTCTTGGTAAAAGAGAAATTGATTATGAAACGGTTTTTTTGCGTATGCAAAAAGTTTTGCAAAATCTTGATAATCCTCACCTAAAACTTCCTAGAATAATACATGTTGCAGGCACTAATGGCAAAGGCTCAACCATTGCTTTTCTTGCGAGTATTTTGCAAGCGGCTAATTTACACACCCATATTTATACATCGCCACATTTACATCATTGCAATGAAAGAATCATTCTTGCAAATAACAAAATCACCGATAATTTTTTATATGAAATAATGGAAGAAACCCGCATCGCTGCCGATCAAACACCTCTCACTTTTTTTGAAGCTTTTACTATTGGTGCATTTTTAGCCTTCTCTAAAATTGATGCTGATATTTTATTAATTGAGGCCGGAATGGGCGCCAGAGTTGATGCCACCAATATTATCGAAAAAAAACTTGCTTCAGTTTTAACACCAATTTCATTTGACCACACTGAATATCTTGGAAATAAAATCGAAGAAATTGCTTTCGAAAAATCTCATATAATTCGCCCACATACCCCTTTGATATTGGGCCCGCAACCCAAAAACGCCCAACAAATAATCGATATTATTGCCAATGATCAGCAAGTAAAAATTATTGCTTATGACCGCGAATTTTCGATTATAAAAAATGAAGATAATAGTTTTGACTTACGATATTTCGATCAAGAATTTCTAAATTTGCCGCAACCAATTTTGGATGGAGATCATCAATATATCAATGCCGCAACCGCTATTGTCACGGCCTTAAGCTGTCCTTTTAATATTAAAAAAGCTGATATAATTCAAGGTTTAGTTAAAGCTCAATGGCCTAGCAGAATTGAAAAAATCAATAATAAATTAAATAAATTATTAAAAAATTCACAAAGTGAAATTTATATTGATGGCGCCCACAACCAAGCAGGGGCATTTGCGCTTGCACGTTTTATTTATAACCAAAAACAAATTGATAACAAAAAAAATTATATAATTTGTGGTTTTACAAAAAATAAATGTAAAAAGGAATTTTTAGAAAATTTTATTAATATTGCTGATAAAATAATTGCCATCAAGGTAGATGGCGAGCCAAATGCCGAAGATTCGCAAATAATTTATCAAATAGGAAAATCAATTGGATTAGATATCGAGCAACAAACTGATTTAAGTGATGCGATTTATTATATAACAAATGAAATAGGTGGCCAACCCTGTAGAGTAATAATCTGCGGATCTTTACATCTTGCGCGCGATGTAAAAAAATTCGGCTAATAAAAAACCAGCAAATACAATTTTATTTCTTAGAATAATTGCGATTTTTCTTGTGTCTCATTAAGCCTATTTTCTAGATCAATCTTAAGATTTTCTTCACCCTCAAGATCAAATTCGCTATAATCAAAAAACTCGCCAAAATAAAAATTAATTTTTGAAAATGGCAACGGCAATTTAAATTTATCCCAGCTATTAAACTGAATAAAACGCGATGATGAATAAGAAACTGGCGCAATCAATGAATTAGACATTTTAGCTATTGATATCACTGCGCTATTAATTTTTTGATTAGGCCCCCGAGGTCCGTCTGGCGTGATTCCGAGTCCTTTGCCACTTTTTAGTCCACGCAATAAATCACGCATTGCATGCAAAGCTATGCCTCTATTAGCTTTACGCCCATTTTTAGAAGATCCAAACAGATTTTGAAAACCAAATTTTTGCAATACAATCCCAACAAACCGCCCATCACCATGATGCGAAGACAATGTCATAAAACGATAATTTTTGTTAAAACTCATTGCATATTTGGCCATAAAAGGAATCATCATTAAACGATTATGCCAGAAAACCATAATAATTGATCGATTATTTTTTATTTCAGCGATAAATTTTTCGCTATTGATAATTTGTTTTTTTGAAGTGATATATACCAACCACATATAAGTTGCGATAATATTACATATCAAGTCTTGCATCAAATTGGTATATAAAAAACGGCGTGATAATTGTTTGAATTTGGTTTTGACATCATACCATTCAAATTCACGCTTAAAAATCCGCCATTTTAGAAGTTTATTTTGCATTTTTAATTTGTTTTTTTGCCAAATGCAGCCCTATAATCAATATAATTAAATTGACTAAATAAGCAATAATCTGCATGCCGTAAGGGCGATCTAAATATCCAATAAAAATATGTAAAAATTCGCCAAACATACTGTTTTGTGATAAAATTTGTGAGCTATCCCAAGCGGGATTGGCAAGGGCCAAAACTATGTCAGCATTAATCCAAAAACCCAATGCCTGCGCAGTGATACCGCAAGCTAAAAACACTAATATCCATGTTGTAACAGAAAAAAAATATCTTCCAAACATCTTTAACATCCCTAAATACAAGGCCGCTCCCAAAATTACACCAAATGTGACACCCACCATCAAACCTAGAATTATCTTTTGCATTTCTATACCCGAAATATAAGCGCTGTAACAAAAAAGCACAATTTCAGCACCCTCACGTAACACAGATAAAAAAACCACCACCAGCAAGCTATAAAGCGGTTTTTTGCCTGTTTGTATCGAATTGCTAAGCTGTTTTAATTCTCCCGATAGGGTTTTGGCATGTTTTTGCATCCAGATTATTGTCCAAGAAATCATTATGGCAGCGGATAGCAAGACTAATCCATTGAATATTTCTTGGCCAAAACCATCAAGGCTCTGTGAAATTGTATCCGTAAATAATGCTAAAAAAAGTGAGCCAACAAAACCTAAAATTAATCCACTGATAATCCACCTACTGCGGTGCGGGATAGTTTTTGTAGCCGCAGTCAAAATACCAACAATAAGCGATATTTCAAGGATCTCGCGAAATACTACAATAATAATTTGCAACATATTTTTGCACTTGAATTAAATGATAATCTTTATCATTTTAGATCATTTTATTTGAAGAGCCAAGGGCTTTTTGGTAATTTTTGCCTTTTTTGTGGCATTTTTTAACAAATTGATTATCATAAAATTTATGACAAAAGCGCTTTCTATATATATCCATTATCCGTTTTGCAAATCCAAATGCCCTTATTGCGATTTTAACTCGCATATACGCGCAAATATTGATTATGGACAATTTTTAGAAGCTTATTTGCGTGAATTAGATTATTTTTCTAACCATTTAAAAGATCGTATTATCACTACAATTTTTTTTGGCGGAGGAACGCCATCATTGATGCCAACTTCTTTAGTTGAAAAAATATTACAAAAAATTGGCGATATTTGGACAATAAAAAATGGCTGCGAAATCACATTAGAAGCCAATCCAACCTCATTTGAAGGCAATAAATTTTGTGATTTTAAAAAAGCAGGTATTAACCGTTTATCGCTAGGAATTCAAGCTCTCAATGATGCAGATCTAAAATTTTTAGGACGCCAACACACAATGCAAGAATCAATTGCCGTTATCAACAAAGTTGCTGAAATTTTTGATAATTTTTCTTTTGATCTAATATACGCTAGACCCAATCAAACACTGGATTCGTGGCAAAATGAGCTTGAACAAGCCCTAAAATTCAACAGCAATCATCTTTCGCTTTATCAATTAACCATTGAAAAAGGCACTAGTTTTTTTAGTGATTATCAAAAAAAGAAATTTATCCTGCCAAATGAAGATTGTGCCGCTGATTTTTATGATTTGACCAACAAAATCACTGCTCAAAATGGCTATGATTTATATGAGATTTCCAATTATAGCAAAAATGGCTTTCAATGTCAACATAATTTAGTATATTGGCAAGGTGGTGATTATTTAGGAATCGGCGCTGGTGCTCACTCTAGGGTGTTTTTTGATGGCGAAAAAAACCGCCATATATTGATGATGACCAATGAACCTAAAGCTTGGTTACAAAAAGTGATACAAAATGGCGTAGGAACACAAATTCATAATAAAATCACAATGAGTGAATTGCTTGAAGAATTGATTCTAATGGCTTTACGCCTTAAAACAGGACTTGAAAATGATCGTTTTTTACAAATCACACAAAAAAACTTGCGAGAAGTTTTTGATTATAAATTGTTGCAAAAGCTTGAAAATCAAGGGTTAATAGTGGCAAATGCTGATTTTATAAAGATACCTCAAGATAAACTCGTGCTTACCAACGCAATAATTGCGAAGGTTTGTGATGCTATATTGCCGTGATCTATAACATCACAACTTCATATTGACACCAAAAAGATGAGGTTATTTTAGTGTTAATATGAAGTTGTGATGTTATCTCTACCAATAGCCCGTGCCGATACGCGTATCACCCTTACCTGTCATTTTCCACACGCTACCGAGGCTGTGCTTCATTGGATCATAACGATCTTGCCCTGGTAAAACTGGATGCATATCGCCTGTTTGCAATATCCCTAAAACAGTCTGGCGGCAAAAAAGATGAGCATCCCAGAACACCATATTATAATCACTAAAATTTTTCTTGATATCTTTTGGATCGTTCCAATTAACGCCTGCAAGCTCTTTCTTATAGCGCGCTTTAATTAGAGGAATGTTAGGATTAGAGCTTGTTATGTCTGGATCACGCTGCCATGTATATGAAGTCATAAATACAGCACCTCCAAATTGTGTCCCCGCGCCAGACTCGCAACCATGGACCCATCCCAAATTATAACCCGGAGTTCCCCCTTTGGGCATTTGACTAAACAAAACATAACCCATAGGCTTATACCAATTAGGCGTGGAACATGATGATATTATCAATAATAAAATAATTTTGAATAATCTCATAATTTATTGTCCAAAAAATTGCCCTGCTGAACCGCCAGCCCATAAGGGATTGCCACCAAAAGTAGTTTGACTGTTACTACCACCCCCGCCTTTTTGCAATACGTCAAATATTGCATCAAAACCATTGGCAGGATTATCTTGGATCGGCGCACCCAAGCCACTAAACATGCCACCAACGGTGTTGTTATAATCATCTGCGCCAAATCCACCATAAACATAACCATTGGAATCTTTATATGGAAATAAAAACATATCAAATGATCCGACCGGCCCTGAAGCACCATAAATTATATAGTTGAAGCAATAAGTTCTGCCTCTCGAATAGCCAAAACGATATTCAGGATCGCCATTTTTAGTTGGATCGTAATTATATTTGTAGCGCATACGATAAAATATGTTGCCACGCGAATAGAAGATTAATTCACAGCCATGTTTATATCCAAGCCTAAAAGATGGGGTTCCTTCGGGTATTTGTATATTTACACCAGCGATATGAGGCAATCCAGCATCAGTAAACCAGCGGCACGAGCTTAGTATCAGCAAACATAAAATCAGGAGTGTTGATCTATATAAAATCATCTATACCCTCCAAACATCGAACCCCAAATAGTTGGCCCATCAGCACCATTTTTGATTTGATCATAACGATAACAATACCACATACCATTGCTCCATGCCTCGCTATAGACAGGAGAATCCATAGTTTTAAAACCATCGATTGCATTATTTTGATAAAACATTTTATAAAATGAGTTTGATCCGCCTGACATACCTACAGTACAGCCATCCTCCCAACCTTGACGAAAATCCGGTGAAGCATTAGCTAAAACTTTAGCAAATTCACGATCGGGACGACCTGGAAATATTTTGCCAATTTTACGCATATCGGTTTTACAAGCCACTAGCAACATCATAAAAACAAGATAACAAATTATATTTTTTATAAAATTTATCATAAATTATTCTAAAGGTGCATGTCTCATAGGTGAGGCAGTATTAACAAAATTATTTATGTGTAAAATGCAAGCAAACCAAGCTCGGCCCCAAGCCCTAGAGAAATCAGGGTCATGCTGATATATACCATTACCATAATTTTGTTTATAAACGAAAGCGTTAGCAAAACCTTTGGTTGCCAGCGCACTCTGACAACCAGCACGCCATCCCGCTTTAAAAGCAAGAGAGCCATCGGGTATATCCATACTCATAGTAATTGGCTCATAAAAACCACCGCCACGACAATTGGCGAGAGTTAGGATTATAAAACAGAAAATGAATTTTCTGACAAAATTTTGCGTCATGTAATGTTCCAATCTAACACATATGTACATTGCTCAAAGCCATCAAACCAACCAGTCGAATAATCAGCATTGCTACCAATACGCGCTGGATCAATACCTTTGCCGTTAAAATCAGTAAGCAACCCTCTGGCAACCGCATCCCAACCCGCACCACATCCGTCACGAAAGCCTTGACCATAATCCGTATTGGCTTCAGGAAAATTTCTAACACCATTTAACGGTCGCGGCTTAGCACCCCAATTCCAACTTTTAGGCATAGGCTCAACCAGCGTCTCGCAGCTTGCGACAGTAAATAACATCAATATAATAAACCAATTACGACACATGGTTTTTTTTAAATATAATTGCAAAAACTTTGTTCAAATTTTTAGATAAAGCGTCTAAACTATATTGTTCCAATAGTTTATTATAGGCATTTCGCGTAAAATCGCAATATTTTTCTGGATTTTCTTTTATATAAAGAATTTTTTGCACCAAATCTTCTATATCGCCATTTTTAAATAATAAGCCATTTTTTTGATGATCAATCAATAATTTTCCACCATCAGTATCGGATGATATCACTATTGTAGAATATAAGAATCCCTCAATTATTACTAGGCCAAATGATTCTTGCCGCGAAGGAACGCAACATATATCCACATCTTCAAAAAAACTTTTTTTATCCTCAACTAAACCAACAAATTCACAATTTTCATAGATGTTATTTTTAATTGCGATTTGTTTTAAATTTTCAAAACCGTAATTTTTATGAGCCTCATATCCACCAATCTTTAATTTAAAATTATAACCTTTATTTTTGAGTATTTTTGCTGCATTTAAAAGGATTTCAAAGCCCTTACATTGCTCAACTCGACCAAATAACCCTATTTTTATAAGGTTATTTATTTTTTTACAAAAATATTCTTCATCAATATTTAAAGCATTATCAATTATGAAATTTTTTTCCGCTTTAAATCCAGCATTTTCAACCATCTGCGCAATTTGTTTATTAACATTAATTATATAATCACAATATAATGATTTTTTAAAACCAACACCGTGATTTATTGCTATAGTTTTACTTTTAGATAAAAATCTTAAAACCCTAACCCAACTACTTATTCGTGCATTGTGACAAAAAATCACATCAGGTTTATAGGTCCATACAATCCATAAAAAATGTAAAAAATCACTGATTTGTGAATAATTTTTAAGTTTGAAAATTTTTTTTACCATTAGCCCTTCATAATCTCTGCAATCATGGTGCGAAATCAGCAAAGACACTTCAAACCCACTATTTTGTAGGGCCTTAGTATAATTATAAAACATGCACTCAACCCCACCAACGCTTTGTGCATAAATTGCATTTAGTATTTTCATCAAAAAATATATTTGGCCTTTAAATTTTTTCTTAATTATAATTGTCTAAAATTTATACAAAGTATTTTATATTGGAAATAAAATTTTATCATGATATTTTTAGAAGACCGCGCCCTAATTAACATTGAAGATCTCGAGCCAAATCAAAATGAACGACAAAAATTTTTGCAAGGCTTAATCACAAATGATATTTACAAAGCCTCGAACAACTTAATTTATAGCGCGATGCTCAACGCTCAAGGGCGTTTTTTGTATGATTTTTTTATCTTTGAAAAAGAAAATATTCTATTTCTTGATTGTCATAAAAATCGTGTTGATGAAATTATCAAAAAGCTCAATTTTTATAAATTACGCACTAAAGTCAAGATTATAAAAAATGACGAATATCAAGTCTTTTTTGATGATCAAGATTGTAAAAATGGTTTTTGCTTTGATGATCCTAGAAAACATGAGCTTGGTAAAAGAATTTATCTTAAAAAAAACATAGCCCTACAAAATGATGATAGTGAATATCATTATCGCCGCATCGCCTTAAAAATAGCCGAAGGCGAATATGATTTAACTTATGAGAAATCATTAATTCTAGAATTTGATTTTGATAATTTAAATGCGATTGATTATAAAAAAGGCTGTTATATCGGCCAAGAACTTACAGCGCGTACGCATTATAAGGGACAAATTCGCAAAAAACTTTATCATATTATTATCAATAATTTGCAACAAATCGAAAAAAATTGCGAAATTTCTTGCGCTACAAATTCATCAGGCTTAATTTTATCTTCGGTATTTTATGAAAATCAACTTCATGCTTTAGCATTAATAAAAATTGATGACAAAAATACCGATTTAAAGCCCGAAAATACTGGTTATATGGTTGGTCAAAACACAATAATTTTTGTTAGCTAATGCAAATATATTTGCCAATTGCCGAAATTCCTGTAAACATAATCGTAATATTATTATTAGGCCTTGCTACTGGCTTTTTGGCTGGCATGTTTGGTATTGGTGGCGGATTTTTGGCAACGCCATTTTTAATGTTTATAGGAATCTCACCAGCTATTGCAGTCTCTACTTCGGCCAACCAAATTATATCAGCTTCTGCATCGGGATTATTAGCACATTTACGCAACGGCAATGTTGATATTAAGATGGGATTAGTGCTGATGATAGGCGGCTTTATTGGCTCTACAATAGGCGTATCAATTTTTAGTTTATTAAAAAAAACTGGCCAAATTGACATAGTTGTAGGAGTTACTTATGTTTTATTTTTAGGATCGATTGGGCTACTGATGCTTAAAGACAGCGTCAAAACACTATTATCAAAAAAATATAATTTTTCATTAACCGAAAAAGACAAGTATAAAAAAAAATGGTCTAAAGATTTTTTAGAAAAAATCGATAATTTTCCTTATCAAATTTATTTTCCAAAATCAGCGATTAAAATTAGCGTTTTCGTTCCTATCATTTTAAGCATTGGCATCGGCATTTTAGTAGCATTGATGGGTATTGGTGGCGGCTTTTTGATGATTCCTGCCATGATTTATATTCTCAGAATGCCCTCAAATATTGTGGTTGGCACATCCTTGTTTCAAATTATTTTTATTGCAAGTAATACAACTTTTTTACAAGCAATTACCAATCATACCGTTGATATTGTTTTGGCTTTTTTGATGATTATTAGCTCTTCTATCGGTGCACAAATAGGCACTCGCACTGGCTATAGACTTGATGCCGATAAAATGCGAACTTTCCTTTCACTTTTGCTTTTAGGCGTATGTTTTAAGATGTTTCTCAATTTATTTACGCAGCCCGAAAACTTATATATCATAGAAATAATGAAATGATGAAAAAAATTCTCTTTATTTTATTGCTGATATTTTTTCCGCTTAATTCTTGGTCGCGTCCAATAATTTCAGGAATTTCTACTAATGAAATTAATATTGATACTAATTTTAATGGCACAAAGATTCTGCTTTTTGGTGCCAAAGGTGATGCGGGAAACATTGTTGTTGCGGTGCGAGGTCCTAAAAAAAATTTTTTAGTCACTAGAAAACAAAAATTTTTAGGCATTTGGTATAATGGTAAACGCATCAATTTTAGAGATTCTTTCACTTATTATTCACTTTTCTCAACTTTTGATGACAATAAAGTCACGGGACAACTGCTTTCACAACTAGAGTTGGGCACTCAAAATCTGAAATTCTCAACAACTGAAACCAAAAATGAAGAAGAAGGTGAATTTCAAATGCAATTGATTAATAAGCTTGAAAAAAACCAACTTTATTCAACCGGCGCCAATAAAATCGAGTTTCTCGACGAAACATTATTTATGGTAATTCTCAATTTTCCCAAGACAATTTCACGCGGGGTTTATACTGTTGAAATCTATCTTATTAGCGAAGATGACTTGGTGTCATTTCAATCAATTCCAATTTATGTCAATCAAGTTGGGATAAGCGCCAACATTTCGGATTATGCTTATCAACAACCATTGCTTTATGGCATTTTATCCGTGATAATTGCCCTTGTAATTGGCTGGTTGGCTAATTATCTGTTTGTAAGATTTGTTGGAAAATAACTAAAAAAAAGGCATATGACAGCAAAACATAACACAAATAATCACGAAATTATACCAACAATAATCGTCTGTATAGATACCACAAATGCATCAGCCGTCACGCTTCATTACGCATGTTTACAAGCCAAAAAATTAAACTGCAAAGTACAAATTTTATCAGTTCTTGAATCTTCACATAAAAATTTATTATTTGGATCACAAATAATCGGACAAGAAAAACGCAAGCAACTCGAAAAATATCTACAAAAATTAATTGATGATGCTCATCATGAAACCAAGGTTACACCTACAGTATCAATACGCGAGGGTGATATTGCAACTGAGATTCTACGCGAGATAAAAAATACCCAAAATTGCGCAATGTTGATTTTTGGCAAATCACATAGCTCACTTAGCGACAACACTGTATTGCCAAAGATTGCACAAAAAATTGGCACTAAAATCAGGATTCCAATTCTGATTGTACCAGAAAATCTTGATGAAAATCTACTTAAATCTGCAATTTAGGGGCTTTTTAGTCGTAATTATACCCCCATATTTAGCATATTTAAGTGATTTTGCCTTGTTATTATTTACATCAATAATGCACAGCATTAACTCACTTTAAAGCGCCGCTTCAGCCGCTGCTAATGCTTTTACATCGCCAATATGAAAATATCTTCCTTTCAGCTCTAAACCTTTGATTTTATTGAGCTTTCCATCAATTTGCTCGGCTTTTTTATAAAAATAATTCATCGAAAAACATTGCATAGTGACATCATTTAATATTTGAGGATTTACCACTTGAATCCCTACAAAAACATGAGTTTGAGCAGTATTTTTGAAGCGAAAAATATCGCCATTTTTTACATCAAAAACAAAATCACCCTCACCTTCATAACCCAAAACTTCTTCGGTTTTTTTTAAACCAAGCATAATGTCGCAATCGCTTGATTTATAAGCCTCACAAAGCCTCTCGATATCCGATTCTATCTCATCTTGCCACAAAATATCACCATTTATCAACAAAATTGGTTGACTAATATCATATTTATCTTGAGCATAAAGCAACCCACCCCCAGTCTCTATTTTAGAGGGTTCATTCGAAAAAATTATTTTTGGATTATTAAGTTTTTTGATATGATCCTCAATTTGATTGGCCAAATAATAGCCATTTATGATAATTTTGTTAATTTGCGGCATTTTATCGAGTTTTTCAATTATATAATCAATAATTGGCTTATTTTTAACTTTAACCAATGGCTTAGGAATTGAGTCGGTTAGAGGTCTCATGCGCTCTCCACGACCAGCAGCAAATATAAAAGTTTGACTTATCATCATTTTTTTGCAATTTTGAATTTATATGTTTATAATATAGTTATAATATTGCAAAATCTTAATAAAATAAGCAATTTTTTAGCATAAAATAATTTTTAATTTTCTTCAAAAATGATTTCTTCTTGCGAATCAAATCCAACTAATCGTAAAAAAGTTATTATACTTGGTAGTGGTCCAAACCGCATTGGACAAGGCATTGAATTCGATTATACTTGCGTACATGCCTCATTTGCATTTAGAGAAGCAGGCATCGAAGCCATCATGGTAAACTGCAATCCAGAAACAGTTTCAACAGATTACGATACCTCGGATCGCCTTTATTTTGAACCACTCACAGCCGAAGATACTATTGAATTAATTCGTAAAGAAATGCAAAATGGCACTCTGCTTGGTGTCAATGTTCAATTTGGAGGCCAGACCCCGCTTGGCTTGGCAAGATTTTTACAAGACGAGAATATTCCTATTGTAGGCACCAATCCTGATATGATCGATCTGGCCGAAGATCGCGACCGCTTTAAACAATTATTACAAAAACTAGATTTAAATCAACCGCAAAATTATATCGCTTATTCAGCCAAACAGGTCATTGAACAAGTAAGTGAGATCGGTTTTCCTGTTGTAGTTAGGCCATCATACGTGCTTGGTGGGCGCGGCATGGCGATTGTTTATGATGAAGGTTATCTGATAAAATATCTTGCTGAATATGGCGAAGTGTTTGAATCTGGACCACTTTTGCTTGACAAATTTTTAACTGATGCAATCGAGGTGGATGTTGATGCTTTGTGCGATGGCAAAGATGTTTTTATTGCAGGCATCATGCAACATATCGAAGAAGCCGGCATTCATTCTGGCGATTCGGCTTGTTCGATTCCACCTTATTCTTTATCACAAAAAATTATTGATGAAATAAAATCGGCCACCATAAAACTGGCCCTAGCCCTTAACGTTAAAGGCCTGATGAATGTTCAATATGCTATTAAAGATGATATTATTTATGTACTTGAGGTTAATCCTAGAGCCTCGCGTACGGTTCCTTTTGTTGCCAAGGCAACTAATATTCCCGTTGCAAAAATTGCTTCTCTAATCATGATTGGCAAGCCCTTAAGCGAGTTTAAATTGCAAGAAAAAAAACTGGATTATTTTTCAGTAAAAGAGGTGGTTTTTCCATTTGCTCGCTTCAATAATGCCGATATTATCTTGGGCCCTGAAATGAAATCCACCGGTGAAGTTATGGGTATTGATGTTACTTTTCCACTCGCTTTTGCTAAAGCGCAATTAGCTGCTGGCGTAAAGCTTGCTACTGAAGGATTGGCCTTTATTTCGGTTAAAGATTCAGATAAAAAATACGTAATTGATATCGCTCAAAAATTGGTTGATATAGGCTTCAAGATCGTTGCCACTCGTGGCACCGCAAAATTTTTAGCTGAAAATGATATCGCTGTAACAATTGTCAATAAAATCACTGAGGATAAACCGCATGTTGTTGATATGCTTGAGCGCAAAGAAATAACTCTGGTTATCAATACCACCGAAGGCGCCGAGGCTACACGCGATAGCTTTTCGATCCGCCGCACTGCACTAATGAAAGGCATCACTTATAGCACAACAATATCTGGCGCTAAAGCCTTAGTTGAAGGGATCTTAGCTTATAAAAACTCTAATTCAAAATTTGAGGTGCGCGCTCTACAAGATTTGCAATAAATTTATTTTTTATCAGATAAAAATTTATCAATTTGTTTTGCAATATTATCTGCCAAATCCGCGCCATTAATCACTAAATCAGCTTTACTGATTCTAATTTTATCATCAATTTGCAATGCTACAATTTTATCAAATTTACGCTCTAAGATCCTGATATCATTATTTTCTTTGAGTTTTTCGCGCGCAATAAATCTTTGTTTACGTATTTGTAAATCAGTAATTATTGCAAAAAGATAATCATAATTATAGCCACTATTTTCTAGCAATAGCGGAATATTTAATATGATTATTTTATCTTTGTGATCTTTAATAAATTTGTTATATCTATCACGTATTTTTGGATGAATAATATTTTCAAGAATTTTTATTTTTTGATGATTATGAATAATAATTTGAGATAAAATTTGGCGATCAATTTTTTTATCAATAACAGCTTCGGGAAAATACTGTTCAACCAATAAAATAACCTCTTCATCGCTTGTATAAATTTGATGAACTTCAAAATCGGCATCAAAAATAACTGCACCTTTTTTTTCTAAAATTTGCGCAACAAAGTTTTTTCCGGCAGCTATACCGCCGCTCAAGCCAATAATCATAAGATTCTATAATAATTCTTGCGGAATTTTTATACCACAATTAGTCAAATTATCACGTAAATTTTTCTTTAATTCTTCAAGTGACTCTGCCGAATCCCCCTCGCATCTAGCTACCAAAACTGGCTGCGTATTTGATGCTCTAATAAGCCACCAACCCTTGCTGGTTGTAGCTCTAATACCATCAACATCATTAATCTGCAAATCCTTAGAATTGCCAATCTGTTTTTTTAATTCTTCAACAATTGCAAATTTTGTTTCATCAGTTGATTCAACTCTAACCTCAGGTGTTGAAAATGCTGATGGCAATGATTTTCTTATATCGGAAAGTTTTTGTGATGATTCAGCTACAATATTGATAATTCTGATCGCAGCGTAAAGCGCATCATCATAACCATGATTTTTCTCACTCAAATATTGATCAGCAAAAAAGATATGTCCCGACATCTCACCAGCAAGTGGTGCTTGGGTTTCTTTCATTTTTGCCTTGATTAATGAATGACCAGTTTTCCACATAATTGGCTCTCCGCCTGCTTTTGCAATTTCATCAAATAAAATTTTACTAGCTTTCACATCAGCAATAATGGGCGATTGCGGCATTTTTTGCAAAACTTCGCGAGCATATAAAATCAATAATTGATCACCCCATAAAATTTCTCCTTCGTCATCCATCACGCCGATACGATCTCCATCACCATCAAAAGCTATCCCTATATCACATTTTTGCTGTAAAATGATCTTTTTAAGATCTTCGAGATTCTTTGCAACTGTAGGATCGGGATGATGATTAGGAAAATTTCCATCAATTTCTTCATACATTAAAATATTTTGCGCATCAATTTTATTTGCAATTTTAGACATGATCTTTCCAGCCGCGCCATTGCCAGCATCCCAAGCAATTTTTATTTTCTTTGCAATATTTTTTTGTGAATTATTTTTTGCAATAATCGCATCCGAAATGATTTTTTCAACATAAAAATCTTCAATATCAAAATTTTTTATATTACCCTTACCTTCAATAAAATCGCCGCTCGCAGCAATTTGCGCTAAATTTGCAATATCTTCACCATAAAATGGGCGCTCTTTAAGCAAAATTTTAAAACCATTGTGATCTTTGGGATTATGAGATCCTGTAACCATAATGCCCGCATCGCAATCAAGATGATATACTGAAAAATAAAGCATCGGGGTTGGACCAACTCCCACATCAACAATATCAAGATCTGACTCGAGCAATCCCTTAATTAACTGCACTTTTAACGCAGGAGAACTAACCCTGCCGTCACAAGCAATTACAATTTTACGCTTGCGATTTTTATGCAAAAAACTCGCAAAAGATTTGGCAACAAAATAAGCATCAATATCATTTAGCGTTTTACCATAAACACCGCGAATATCATAAGCACGGATAATCGATTTATCAAAATTATATTTCATAAATTAGCTAGTAATTTTGCCGATAATAGGTGATGAAGGTGATGCAAATTTCTTTTTTTCCATTCTGCCTGCTAAAAATGCGCTACGACCCGCTTCAATTGCCAATTTCATTGCTTTGGCCATTAAAATTGGATTTTGCGCTTTGGCAATTGCAGTATTCATTAACACCCCATCACAACCAATCTCCATCGCGATTGCGGCATCAGAAGCGGTGCCCACGCCCGCATCAACTAACACCGGCACTTTTGATTGCTCAACAATAAACTCGATATTAAGTTTATTTTGGATACCCAACCCCGATCCTATTGGCGCAGCCAGAGGCATTATTGCGCAACATCCAATCGCCTCTAATTCTTGCGCCACAATTGGATCATCTGAGGTATAAACCATCACTTGAAAACCATCTGCAACCAACATTTCTGAGGCTTTTATGGTTTCGACAACTTTCGGATAAAGAGTTTTTTCATCAGCCAAAACTTCTAACTTTACCAAATTCCATCCACCTGCCATACGCGCCAATCTAAGCGTGCGTACTGCATCTTCAGCAGTAAAACAACCTGCCGTATTTGGTAAATAAGTGTATTTTTTAGGATCGATAAAATCCTGCAACATCGGCTCACCTTTTTTTTCAATATTAACGCGACGCACCGCCACAGTAACAATCTCGGCACCAGAAGCCTCAATAGCAGCTTGAGTTTCTGTAAAATCTTTGTATTTTCCAGTGCCAACAAGAAGTCGTGATGAAAATTTTTGTCCAGCAATTATTAGTTGATCATTCATAAAAAAACATTTAAGCTTGCAAATCCTTTATTTTAGAGCTTTCTAAAGCTTTTATTCATCATCAAAAACTTGCTCAACCGCCTCAACTTCTGGCACATAATGTTTGAGCATATTTTCAATACCGTTTTTTAGTGTAATAGTAGAGCTAGGGCAGCCAGAACATGAGCCTTTAAGCTGCAATTTTACGATACCATCTTCAAATCCACGAAAAATAACATCCCCTCCATCCATTGCTACAGCTGGCTTAACCTTGATTTCAAGCAATTCTTTTATTTGTTTAACCACATCACTATCATTTTCATTAATGTCGCTTGCAGACATGCTAGAATCAAGCATTACCGGCTTATTAGCGACAAAAAAATCCATAATTGTAGCCAAAATCTCACTTTTGATATTTTTCCAATCAATTGATTCGACTTTGGTTATGGTGATAAAATCATGTCCAAAAAATATCGAATTGATACCTTCGATTTTAAATAATTCTTCAGCCAGAGGCGATTTAACTGCCTGCTCTTTATTTTTAAACTCAACAGTGCCAGTTTGCATAACAACCGCACCATCTGGAATAAATTTTAAACTTGCCGGATTTGGCGTTTCTTCGGTTTGTATAAACATTTTTATTAAAAAATTAAATTAACAGCTTAATTATAACATCTTTATTTTAAAATCAAAGATTTATCCTTGATCCACCAACTATCGATTGCCAAACCATATTGCGGCTGAATTTTTGGCATAGCAAAAATGTCGCGATATAATAGCCTAAAGCTGTTATTGTGCCATTGAGGTATTGTATAATAGTTGGATAACAAAATATAATCAAGCTTACGAGTCAATAAAATCAGATCTTCTTCACGTTTTGCTTGTGATATTTTTTCAACTATTTCGTCAACTTGTTTATTGGCTAAACCCGCATAATTTTGTGAACCAATATTATCTTTTTGCGATGAGTGCCAATAGCGCAACAACTCACTTCCAGCAATCAGTGACTGACCATAAACACCCACAATAATATCATAGTCAAAATTATGTAATCTTGCCTGATATTGATTTTCTTCAACAAGGCGCATTCTTGCAGCAATACCAAGCTTTTGCAGATTTTTTATAAATGGCGCAATCACCATCTCAAATTTTTCTGAGTCAATCAAAAATTCAATATTTATTGGTTGATTATTGCGAGGATCGATTAATTTTTGGTTAATAATTTTATAACCTGCTTGATCAAGTATTTGCTTGGCCACAACCAGATTTTTTCTACCAAAACCAAAACCATCTGATTTTGGCAACTCAAATGGCTCATGGCTTGGATTAGTATTATAAGAAAATTTTGAATTAGCAAAATAGCTCTCGGTGCGCTTATATGAAGAATAAAACACATGTTTATTAAGCCACTCAAAATCAAAAGCATAAGTTAAAGCCTTGCGCAGATTAACATCGGCAAATTTCTGACGACGCAAATTTATGATAAAAGCCTGCATTGGCGCAGGCAAACTATGTCTTATTTCTTTTTTAATAATTTCGCCATTTTTAATTTTTTCAATATTATAAGAATTATACCAATTGCGAGCAGTATTTTCTTGCCTAAAATCAAATTTGGATGCTTTAAACGCCTCAATTAAAACATTATTATCGCGATAATAATCATAAATAATTTCATCAAAATTATTGCGACCTTTATTTAGCGCCAAATCCTTACCCCAATAATCTTTTTTTCTTTCATAGATAATTTTTTTACCAGCGTCTACTTGCTTTATTTTGTAGGGCCCAGAGCCTAAAGGAAAATCCATATTCGTCTCATCAAATTTACGATTTTGATAATAATGTTTAGGCAAAATCTTCATTGATGCAACAAGCAGCGGCAAATCACGATTTTGATTATCTTTAAACAAAAATTGCACTTGATAATCATTTATTTTTTTTACCTCTTTAACCAAAGAATAGGCTATTTTGTAAGATGGATGACCATGATTTATTAAAATATTAAATGTAAAAATCACATCATCCGCCGTGATTGGACGATTATCATGCCAATATGCGTTTTTGCGCAATTTAAAATCGAGAGCTAAACGATCTTGAGATAAGCGCATAGACTCAGCAATAAGACCATAGCGCGCCGAAATTTCATCTTCAGAACCCTCGGTTAAGGCATCATAAATTGTATCAATATTAGCCGCCGCTATCCCTTTTAAAATAAAAGGATTAAGGCTATTAAAAGTACCCTCAACTCCAAAAACAACACTCCCGCCCTTAGGCGCATCTGGGTTAACATAATCAAAATACTTGAAATTAGCAGGATATTTTAATTTATCAAAAACTGCAATACCATGCTTGAAACCATCAGCGGCTCGTGTAATATTGCAATTAAAAAACGTAAAAACTAAAAAAATCACTAAAAATTTTTTCACAAATAAATGTATTTAATTCGTCATTTAAACCAAATTTTAAAACAAAATAATCTTGCGCGACAGGCTTCGGTGCTAGCTATCGGCAATTTTGATGGATTGCATTTAGGTCACATGCAAATCATAAACAAAGTTATAGAAATTGCCAAACAAAAAAATCTTTTATCTACAATAATTACTTTTGAACCGCATCCTATCAGCTTGTTTAGGCCTAAATTAGCACAAAATTTTCGCATAACTTCGCTGGCACAAAAATTGCGCATGCTGCAAGAAAGGCATATAAAACAAGTGGCGATAATGCCTTTTAATAAAAATTTTGCAAATTTAAGTGCTGATGATTTTGTTAAAAAAATTTTAGTGGATGGCCTTAATGTCAAAGAATTAGTGGTTGGATATGATTTTATTTTTGGCAAAAATCGGGAAGGAGATATCAAATTATTGCAACAAAAAGCTAAAAATTATGGTTTTTATATCAATGATATCGATGCTTTTAAAAATGGCGATCAAATTTATTCTTCGACCTTAATTCGCAATTTTATCCAAGAAGGTAAGATTAAATCCGCAAATTTGGCCCTAGGACATAATTTTAGTGTAGAAGCAATGGTGGTACATGGTCAAAAATTAGCTGGCAATATCGGCTTTGCAACGGCAAATCTTATACCTAAAAAACACATAATTATGCCAAAATTTGGCGTTTATAAGGCAAAAGTTAGTATTTTAGGGCCATTTTCTGTCCAAAATCAGCTTTTTTTGGGCAATTTTGATGCAATTGTTAATTTTGGCGTTAAACCCACAATTTCAGGATCCAAGCAACCAATTTATGAAATCCATATTTTTGATTTTAACCATGATATTTATGGCCGCAAATTACGTGTAGAATTATTGGATTTTATCCGCGAAGAAAAAAAATTTCCCTCTCTTGACGCTTTGAAACAGCAGATTATAATAGATATTACGAAATCAAAAAATTAATTTTATGCAAAAATTTACAAATTTAACGTCAGTTGCCGCGCCACTTGATTTGATTAATATCGACACTGATATGATCATTCCAAAACAATTTCTTAAAACCATCAAGCGTACTGGCTTGGGCAAAAATTTATTTTTTGAGATGCGCTTTGATATACAAGGTAATGAAATCGCTGATTTTATTTTAAACAAAGCCGCCTACAAAAACTCGCAAATCTTGATTGCACGCGATAATTTTGGCTGTGGATCAAGCCGTGAACATGCGCCATGGGCATTACTTGATTTTGGTATCAGATGCGTGATTGCACCATCTTTTGCCGATATTTTCTTTAATAATTGTTTCAAAAACGGCATTTTACCAATAATTTTACCTCATAATCAAGTTGAAGAATTACTTGAATTTGCTAAAAATCCTCACAATTCAGTGACAATAGATCTATCAAATCAAGAAGTACGCACATCTAGCAAAATCTATAAATTTAACATCGATGATTTTCGCAAAACTTGCTTGCTTGATGGTCTTGATGATATTGGCTTGACACTTAAAAAAGACGATAAAATCAGTATTTTTGAAAATCAATATAAACAAAAAGTCAGCTGGCTTTTTTAGGATCTATAGCATAACGACTTCATCTTTTTGGTGTCAATATGAAGTCGTTATGCTACGGGGACTCTAGTTTTGGATTTTTTATTGCCCCCTGCCACCCCTGCCATTCGCATCACCATGGCGAGCCTGATTTTTCGAAGCAGAAGCCGGTATGTTTGAAGGTAAGCTATAAATACTTTCTTCTGTAACCTTTTCATTAGCACTCATATTTCTTGGCGGCCTTGGTTGAGAATATCCCGCAACCTCCGAAACTGCCAACGCAGCAGATCTGATTGCTTCCCTAACTTCATCAATAGACTCATAAACAGGTTCTTTCGCTTTTTGTTCTTTTTTAGGACCTTTTGGCATATCATATATTTCCTCATAAATAGGCTCCTCAGGAGGTTTCTCATTATGTTTTTTGCTCCCTGGCCCTGGACCTTTTGGCATATCATATATTGGCCCCTCCTTCGCAGCTTGCGGTTCATCATACAACTCATTCACAGCATCTTGCGGTTTATCATATACTGGATCATTTGGTTGATATACTGGATTAAGCCTACTATCAACAGAAAAAGGATTTTGCCCTAAGGTAGTAATACCGGAATCTTTTTGGTCTTTTTTCCAAAAAAACAAATTTACAATATTATTAAAAACTCTTCGCAAGAAACTTTTATTATCATCAAGACTATCCGTACTACTCTCACCTGCCAATCCTTTAATTCCAAATCTTCCCTTCCTATCGTGCCAATTAGCAGGCGAGCTATTTTCTGGACCTTTTGGCGTATCATATATATTTTCAGGCTCAGGAGTGGCATCAATTAAAGCATATCTGGGGTCATCTTCACCACCAACAAGTTTATTATATGGATTTGTGGATTTTTTTTGTGAATTAGAAACAGGACCAATAGTCTCATATAAAGGCTCATCAGCTGCTGGAACTTTTTCATATGTATGACCAGCAAAACGATTTTCCTGATATTGCTCTTCTTTTCTTTTTACGCCAGCTTGGTTATTTTGTTCAGAAAGACCTTCTCTATTTCGATAATTGGAATCATCTCCACTTTCTCTATTTTTTCTAACTGTCGCATAAACTGGTCCTTCATTATTTGGTTCAGTATTTAGTCTTTCAGAATCATCGCTACCTTTTGTCATATTTTTATATTTTATTTATTTTTTAAAATAACAATTCCTCAATTATATGTAATTACAATAGTCCTATTCAAGTGCTTTTAAAGCATCTTCTATCTGGTTAAAATTATCTTCTAGAGCCCGTAATATTTTTTTATCTTTCCCACCCTCACTATAATCGACCATCTGCGACCTTGACTGTCTTTGCTCGATATTATTATCTAGTTTTTGTGTTTTGTATTGCAAATCTAATTTATTAAAAAATCCATTCAAAAAATCTTTTTGCACCAATAATTGACGATTTTGCATTGCCAGAACAACATCGATGGCTCTTGATGTTACAGCTTCATCGCCGCTCATTTTGGCAAAATCATGCTGTAATTCATGATTTTTCTGACTTAATTTAAAATTTATGTCAACAATTCGATCAAAAGAATTAATTTTTTCTTGATTTAAATTCATCACTTTCCTCCCTTGACTTGATGCGCTCGTAATTAATCTGCTTATATTGTTTTATTATTTAATAACAATTTTTGCAGCATGGTTTATAAGATTCTAAACAAAATTTTAAATAACTAAATTTTTGTTGAATAATACATTGTTTAAAGCCTCAACAATAAACTAATTTGTTCAATAATTTTTTCAAAAAACTTATTTTTATCACTAATAATGTGTCAAAAGGCAACAAAATTAAGGCTTTAGATATCTAAAAGAATTTTATTATCTTTTAAGCCTGATAACCAAAATTTTCAAAAATTTCAATAAAATTTGGAAAACTAGTGGCGATCATTGATGAATCATCTATTTCTACACCTTTCTCCAAGGTTAAGCCTAGCACAAAAAACGACATCGCAATACGGTGATCCATATGGGTGTTGATTTTAACGATATTATGGCCTTGCCTAATGCCACCTTGCACTTCAAGCGAATCATCACCCATTTTGACCGCAACACCACAATTTTCAAGATTTTGTGCAATCATCAATAAGCGATTACTTTCTTTAACTTTAAGCTCTGATAGGCCGTTCATTTTAGTGGTTCCTTTAGCATGGGCAGCAGCAATAGCGAGTATCGGATATTCATCAATCATTCTAGGTGCCCGCGATTCGGGCACGATTATACCTTTAAGCTCGCTTGATTCTACAATAATATCGGCAACTTTTTCTCCTGCAACTAAGCGCTGATTGGCTAACTCAATATTTGCACCCATTTCAAGCAGTGTTTTTATAATTCCATCACGCAAAGCATTAACACCGATATTTTTGATCTTAAGGCGCGAATTAGGGATTATCAACGCCGCCACAACCAAGAAAGCTGCAGATGAAACATCACCCGGAACCACAAAATCTTTAGCATCAAATTCTTGCATACCTGGATAAAAAATTCTAGTGCCCATTTTTCCTTTATTTTCAAAATCTTGGGTTTCGATTTTTAAACCCAGATAACGCATCATTATTTCAGTGTGATCGCGACATTTTTCTGGTTCGACGATACTGGTGATACCCCTAATATTAAGGGCCGCCAACAATATACAACTTTTAACTTGCGCAGACGCCACTTTCATGGTATAACTGATCGGAAGGGGATTTTTGGCGCCAATTATTGCAAATGGCATCAAACCATTTTGGCGCGATAAAATTTGCGCACCGATTTGATGTATTGGCTCAAACACGCGTGCCATCGGTCTTTTTCTGAGTGAAGCATCGCCACTAAAAAATGATACAAAATTATATGGAGTTATCAAACCAGCCATTAGACGAGCTGCAGTGCCTGAATTTCCCATATCCAAAACATCTTCCGGCTCTGTCAAACCTGCGATTCCTACTCCATTAACATGCCAATTATTTTCTTGATCTTTGGCAATATCAACGCCCATCAATCTTAGAGCGGCAGCAGTTTTAAGCACGTCCTCACCTTCCAATAAACCAGTGATTTTACTTTTTCCATTGGCTAGCGCCGCAAAAATCAAAGAGCGATGCGATATCGATTTATCACCAGGAACAGTGATTTCGCCTTTTATAGTGATATCGATTTTTTTCGAAATTAACTTTTTCATATTTTATAATTAAATTGATTTGACTCACAGCTACATAATCAAGCAGTTAAAGCTCATAGCGAATCATCTCTTCGTAAGTTGGGCGCCTGCGGATAATTTTAAAATTATCATCATCAACTAAAATTTCAGCAATTAATGGGCGTGCATTATACTCACTTGACATAGACGAGCCATAGGCACCAGCGCTTAAAAACAACAATAAATCACCAGATTTTGGCGCGATAAATTCACGATTTTTGGCAAGAATATCGGTACTCTCGCAAACTGGCCCAGCCAGATCATATAAGGCTTTGGCACCATTTTTTTTAACCGCTGGCAAAACTTCATGATATGATCCATAAAGCCCTGGACGCGCCAAATCATTCATCGCAGCATCAATTATCATAAAATTTTTATGAGCCGTTTCTTTGGTATAAATGATTTTAGTTATTAGAATTCCTGCATTACCAACCATTGCCCTTCCTGGCGCCAATGTAAGTTTTACATTCAAATCAGCAATAATTCTTTTTATCATTGCTGCATATTCTTTAATATTTATTGTAGTTTCATCATTATAAGAAATGCCTATACCACCGCCCAAATCAAGGCTTCGTATGTTATATGATTTTTCCCTTAACTTCAAACAAAGCTCTCGAATCTTTAAAAATGCCACTTCAAATGGTGCAAGCGATGTGATTTGCGATCCAATATGTGTTGAAATACCATATATTTCAAGGGATGGAAGCTTTGCCGCTTTTGCATAAATTTCTTCGGCAAGCTCAATATCTACACCAAATTTATCGCCTTTACGACCTGTTGAAATTTTTTCATGAGTTTTGGCATCAACATTAGGATTAACGCGCAATGAAAATTTTGCTATCTTGCCAATCTTAGAGGCGACTGCATTTAAAGCAAACATTTCTGCTTCTGATTCAACCGAAAATTCTTCAACACCAACATTTAGGGCGTAAGAAATTTCATCTTCAGTTTTACCAACGCCTGCAAAAACAATCTTCTTACAATCAACGCCTGCCTTGATTGCGCGAAATATTTCTCCTGCAGAAACCGCATCAACTCCCGATCCTAATTCAGCAAAAATTTTAGTGATTGATAAATTTGCATTTGCCTTGATTGCATAACATATTTTGTGATCAATATCTACAAAATTATCAGAGAAATTTTTATAATTTTCACATAAAACTTTTTTTGAATATACATAAAACGGCGTGGCTACCTGTTTGCTGATTTGGCTTGCCGCTAAATTTTCGATAAAAATTTCTTCACAATTATTATTTTTTTTATAAGTAAGATATTTCATTAATCACTAAAATTAAACTGTCATTTTTAGAACTAAAATTGCTATTAATCCTAATTTTGTATAAACTGATGGACGATTTTTTCTTCATCAAAATCGGTTTTTTTTGTGCCAATAATTTGATATTTTTCATGTCCTTTTCCCGCCAAAATCAATATATCATAAGGTTGCAACATTTTAAGTGCATTTGCAATAGCAATTTTACGATCAGCGATTTCGTAACAGTTTTTGGAGTTGCAAGCGCTTAAAATCTGACTACGTATAATTGCAGCATCTTCGGTGCGAGGATTATCGTCGGTGACGATGACAATATCTGCAAGACGCGAAGCAATTTGTCCCATTAAAGGACGCTTTTTATTATCACGATCACCTCCACAACCAAAAAGCACTAACAACCGCCCTTTTCGCTGCTTTGTTACCAAATTGCGTCCCAATTGAAGCATATTTTCAAGAGCGTCAGGAGTATGAGCAAAATCTATGAAGATTTGTGCCTTGTTATCAAGTGCGGATACAAGCTGCATACGACCTAAAGCAGTTTTTAAATCATTAAATTGTTGCAATAAATTCTGTAATTTTTCCGGATACAAAACATGCTTGGCCATAACCATACCAAGGGCGCATAACATATTATAAACTTGAAAATCACCGCTAATATTTAATTTTATTTGATATTGTTGACCAGCGCATTCAAACAAAACAAGCTGCGAGGCGCCTTGGACACTGATCTTAAGCAATTTTAAATCTTGCGCCTTAAAACCATATTCAAGAATGTGATGTTTTTTAGCAATACACATCCTTTTTATTTTTGCAAATTCAGCAATATCAGCATTGAGCACCACAGGTGAACCATCCGGCATCACAGCTTCAAACAATAACATTTTACAATAAAAATATTCATCCATCGTTTTATGATAATCAAGATGATCTTGACTAAAATTTGTAAATCCTGCAACTGATATATTTAGACCCGCTATTCTAGCCTGTTTAAGGCCAATTGAACTAACTTCTATTGCTACATCATCGACATTATTTTGCTTCAAAATGTAAAGATTTTTATAAAGCGAAACAATATCAGGTGTAGTAAGGTCAAAACTTATCAGCATTGGCTTTATGGCCTCGTCACAATTTATACCTAAAGTACCAATTGATGCAGATTTTTTTCCTAAAAAATTAATAATTTGACGGATAAATTCGGCAGTAGAAGTTTTTCCATTAGTGCCAGTAACCGCATAAATATTAGCTGGAAGACGGTTATAAAAATTATACAAAAATTCAACCAAAATTTTAAAAACTGTATTTGTTTTGATTATTATAACATTATTATAATCAATATCCTGATCACATATGATAACCTTTGCGCCCATATCTATCGCGCTTTTAGCAAATTCAACGCCTTTTTTTTTCTCACCATTTAATGCAAAAAAAATGGTATTTTGATTGGATATTATTTTTCGCGAATCAATTGCCAAATCATTAATATCAAGACTCTCAAGCATTTCTTGACCTTTGATTATTTTAAAATCAGTTTTAATATTTGATAAAAGATTTTTTAAATTCATCTTAAATTATATAGAATTTATTTTGAGTTTCGATCTATTTCTGCAATAATTTTATTGAAGTTTTTAGCCGCAATAGCAGGATCTACAGCTTGCGTAATCGGCCTTCCTACCACCAAATAATTAGATTTATTTTGTAAAGCTGTTTTTACATCGGCAACTCGTTTTTGATCATCATTATTAGCCTCAAGACGAATTCCGGGAGTAACAATTATAAATTTTTCGCCCAGTTTTTCGCGCAATTTTTTTGCCTCATTTGCCGAAGCAACAACTCCATCAACACCAGCCCTCATTGATAGCGCAGCTTTTTTAACAACCAATTCTTCAAGTGAATATTTTTCATCAAAACCCATTTCACTCAAATCATTTTTTTCGAGACTAGTTAAAACAGTAACTGCCAAAATCTGCATTTTACCCTTATTTTGTACGGCCGCAGACATTATTTCGTAATTGGCACTATGAATAGTTAAAAAATCAATATCATATTGTGCCAAATTTGCAACAGCACGCGCAATTGTTTGAGGGATATCGTATAATTTTAAATCAGCAAAAATTTTTTTATTTTTAGATTTAAGAAATTCGATCATCTTAAAATAATCACCACTCATCATCATTTCTAAACCAATTTTATAAAATCCGATTTCATCTTGCGTTTTTTCAACCATATTTTTTGCTGCCTTAAAATCAGGCAGATCAAGGGCTAAGATCACAGAATTTTTATGCAAATTCATAAATTAGAATTTTTTTTCTTCACCTAAAATCAAGCGCGAAATATTTTCTTGATGCCTGATAGTGATCACAACAAATAATGCAGAACAAAGCAATATTTGACTGCTTGGAGCTTCATAATGATAAGTTAATATTATCGAAGAAAAAATCGCGATTAACGAAGAAACAGCCGAAACTCTAAACATTAAAAATGACATAATCCAAAATATTATTGTCAAAAATCCAACTGCCGGATCAAGCGCTAATAATACCGCAACCGCAGTAGCCACACCTTTGCCACCTTTATAATTAAGATAAATAGGATAAATATGCGCCAATACCGCAACCAAAGATATTAATGCTAAATATAAATGCAAATATCCCGAGGATTGGAAAAAAAATCGCCCTAAAATCACCATTATCATGCCTTTAAGACCATCTAATAATAAAGTTAATGCGCCAAGTTTTTTTCCTCCAACTCGAGTAACATTAGTAGCACCAATATTGCCAGAACCGCTTTCACGCACATCCTGATTTAACACCAACTTAGTTAAAATTAATCCGAAAGGAATCGCGGCAACAAAATATGTGGCGATCAAAAAAAGCAATTGGTAGAAAAAAATCATGTTGTCTGGTTATCGTTATTTTTGTTCTTTCTAAAAGCGTCTAACGACACAACTTTTGCAGACAAATCAACGAGATGTGATTTTTTTCCTTTAGATTCATTAGCATGACCAAGCTCGTTAGCGCTCTCTTCAGAAACGCCATCTGCATCATCATAACTAACGCTAAATTTTAAACCAAAATTCATTGATGGGTCGGCAAATGAGGTGATTGCGCGATAAGGTACTGTTAGTTTTTCGTATTTTCCAGCAAAACTCAATGAAACTTTAAATAAATCATGCTCAACCACTAAATTTTTGTATTGATATTGTACAACTATTGTCATTTCATTAGCATATTTTTCTTTGAGAGACTTAGGAATAGCAACTCCGGGAAAATTTGTTAAGAATGTGATGATAAAATAATGCTTACCTGGTAAACCTGTTTTTTCAACCTTTTTAAGCGTCTCATTTATAACAGAACGCATTGAATTCTCGATAATTTCGTCATATCCAATTAAGTCTTGCATGCTTATTACAATAATTTTGCGCTTCAAATTCAAACGCCAGTTAAACATTTAGCCTAAAATTACCAGGCTCAACCAAACTAAAGCAATGCCAGTTTTTCTGTTGACAGGAAAACTGGCCAAAACCCCGATAATACAATTTATACTACGCAGCTAGTGCCACAGGAGTAAATTCTGCATTATCATTAGCAAAGTTATCATTTGCGTTTATTGTTTTTGAACGGATGCCTTAAAAAGCTTGCGCCTCCAAAGCCAGCAGTATCTCAACTGAGCAAAGCTGATCCTTTTATTATGCATGTCGAAGTTAAGTCACCCCCATAAGAAATAAGAAAACTATATTGCGGTTTCTTATTTCTTATGGTGGTGGAGGTGTCGGGTACCGCCCCCGAGTCCATGACCATCTATTTTGGATCAAATTTATCGCCATATCGTCAATCTTTAAAAAAGACGCAATAACTAATATAGCAATTTAATTAGAATTAATCAAGTGTATTAAATTAGAACAATTTTAGCGAGACATTTATGATCTCACTAAATTATGATAAGCATCCATCAAATCTTTAGTCATTTTACTTATTTGTGGATAAAGATATTTATCATCAATTGATCCAATGCGAGTGATTTCGGCAGCGCTGCCAGTTAAAAAAGCATCCTGAGCATCAGCTAATTCTTCTGGCTTGATATGTTTTTCAACAACTTTAATGCCTTTTGACCTTGCTAAATCTATCACCGTAAGCCTTGTGATTCCGTTTAAAAAACAATCAGGAAGCGGAGTATGTAATTCACCATTTTTCATCACTAAAAATAAATTAGCACCAGTAGCTTCGGCTAAATAACCGCGATAATCAAGCATCAATGCATCATTATAACCCTCTTTTTCAGCTTCATGTTTGCTGATAGTACAAATCATATAAAGCCCAGCTGCTTTAGAAGCTGTAGGAGCTGTCTCAGGTGAAGGGCGTCTATATTTTGCGAATTTAAGCTTTAATCCCACTTGCCTTGCTTCATCCGAATAATATGGCGGCCATGGCCAGCACGCAATTGCCATATGAATTTTATTATTTTGCGCCGATATTGCCATCTTTTCAGAACCGCGCCACGCAAAAGCCCGCACATAACCATCAACAATATTTTGTTTTGCAACAATTTCTTTTTTTGCCTGCTCGATTTGCTCAACTGCGTATGGCACTTCAAACCCTAGCATTTTTGCCGAATTATGTAAACGCACACTGTGATCAAGTGATTTAAATATTTTTTTATTATAAACACGCTCACCTTCAAAGACACAAGAGGCATAATGCAAGCCATGATTTAGCACATGTATTTTGGTTTCTTTCCAAGGGGTGATAACACCATTATACCAAATATAGCCGTCACGCTGATCAAAAGGGATTATATCCATAAAGCAAGAAATAAATTAATTAATTTTTATATTATAATTTTGCTTTTTTTAAAATTAAATGGCATTTATTGTAAATTTTATATTTTCTATCAATTTTTTATAAAAATGATTAATAAATTTATGCAGCAGGCCTTATTAGAGGCTAAAAAAGCTTTTGAACTAGATGAAGTGCCTGTAGGAGCGGTTTTAGTTGAAAATGGCCAAATAATTGCTTCAAATCACAATAAAAACCGCATACTTACTGATCCAACAGCTCATGCCGAAATATTGGTATTGCGCCAAGCAGCTTTGCTTAAAAATTCACATCGCTTGGATAATTGCGATTTATATGTCACTTTAGAGCCTTGTGCCATGTGCGCTGCGGCTATATCTCTTGCCCATATAAATAATGTATATTATGGCTGCAATGATGATAAATTTGGTGCCGTTGAAAATGGGGTTCGTTTCTATCAAAGCGCGTCATGCCTACATCAACCGCAGATTTATTCTGGTATTGCCGAAAACCAATCACGCGAATTAATGCAGAATTTTTTTCGTAAAAAAAGATAAAGATTTATATAGCTAGCTGCAAAAAATTATTTTGCAGCCTTTTCTACATCAGCAGCTACGCGCACCTTGAGCATTTTATCGGGGTTTGATACCATACCATCCGATCCCCCACCTTTTTTGATTTTATCAACAAATTCTATGCCCTCAACCACTCTGCCCCATATAGTATATTGATTGTCAAGAAATCTAGAATCGCGCGTCACGATAAAGAATTGGCTATTAGCACTGTTGGGATTTGCAGCTCGAGCCATTGAAACCGCGCCACGAATATGCGGCTCATCGGTAAATTCAGCCTTAAGATCAGGTAAATTACTTCCTCCCATGCCTGTACCACTTGGATCGCCAGTTTGAGCCATAAAACCATCTATTACACGATGAAAAACTATACCATCATAAAATCCACGACGCACCAATATTTTTATGCGCTCAACATGCTTTGGGGCCAATTGCGGCAATAATTCAATCACAACACGTCCATCTTTTAAATCGATATAAATATAATTTTCTAAATCACGGGCACGCCATTTATTTTGTGCTTCAGCAGTAGTCATATTAAATAAAAAATAAGTTAAAACCAAAAAATAACTAAGGATTTTTTTCATGTTATTTTCCTATAATAGAATTATTATAAACACAAATCAAACTATCTGCAAGTCTTAATGTATATTGCCTTTCAACCGTTGAAAGAGTAACATAACCCTCACGAATCACATAAGTAAGTGGCCGCTCAATACCAAAAGCATCAACGGCGCTAATACCGGGAACTATTAGATTATCATTAGCGAATTGCATGAAGGTTTCTTTGCCATTATCATAGACTTTTACGGGCATTATATTATCAGATTTTCCTGCCAAACTATAATCAAAATTTAATGGTAAATTATCAGGGTTGCGATTTAGAGCCAATACACCCGCGCTATCATTAGCATCGTCAATTCGTCCAAAAGATGCCGGGGCTTTAACAATTGGCTTTTTAGGCAAAGGAACCGGCACCGCCAATTGTGGTGGCAGCGGCAATGGTTGGCCAATTTGCGGATAATAAAATCTAACTGTATAAACCAGCTCTTCATCGGCCTTTCCTGAATATTCATCAGATCTAATATCAAAATGATAAGTGCGCTTATTAGATATGATTGTCATATTAGTATGAGCGGCAACCTCAAGCGGCCTAATAAACAAGCGCTTCCCAGAAGGGGTGATACGCCATGCAAAAGCCTCGCCTATTGATATCATTTCAATTTCTTCATTATCAGCAAATTCAATAAATGATTGATATCCGTAATAGAATTTCAACTCATAAACTTCATTAGGATTGTAAACTAAAGTGCGAATGCGTGAATCTGTAGTAGTAGGGATCAGTTGCGCGTAGCAATATGATGCTTTAATATTTGCAGACAAAATGACTACAAAAATACACGATACAAACCTTTTAATGGTAAAAATTGAGTTAAATTTCATCAATTTTAATAATTAAATATTTCTTCTGAGATCAGATAACTGCTAACCTGAAACCCAAGGGGATTAATGAGGCGCTCTTCCATTGTCAAGTCTACATTAGCAAAATAAAAATTCATAGTGATAACTTCATCTTTTTGTACCGAAGTAAATCCATCCATATTAATTTGCCTAACCAAGCGGATCTGAGCAGTATTAGGATTAGGAAACTGGATCGATTTTATTCTAACCTCAATCGTAGATTCAACGCCTAATTCTTTTGCATTTATACGATTTTTAAATTCTCCATAAACAGCAGGAACTGAAAATAATCTTATTTTATCAACATCCATCTTATAAGTACGCGGATCATAGCCACTAGCAGCATGCACAAATTGATTGATAAAATATTTTCTGATCATTTGATCGCCCGTAAAATGCTGCGTAGTCATTTGCTCAACCACTGTAGGAACGCCGGTTTTTTGTTCTACCTCAATTACATATGGCTCAAGCGATTTGGATGCCATTATATTTTTGACAAATATAACCGCAATAGTAACTGCAAGCATCGAAGCCAGTGTAAATAATAACAAAATATTACGCTGAACAATAATCATTTGGTAGCGGTTTGCATACCAACTTTTAAGTTTTAGCTTATTTTTATTAGTTGATTTTGTATTTGCGTTAACAGTATCGGCCATAATTAAATGTTGAGGAGTGCACTACTTAATATTTATAAATAATATGTAAATAACTTGATTAGTAATATCAAGATGTTTTAATTAATTTGCAATTTTTTTTATGATTTTTTTTTGATTTGTCGCTTTTATTTGTAATTTTTTTAAATTGATTGCCTATGTCATCTTTAAATCAGGTAGATGTCCCTTTTTCTCAACGCATTGACCAACTCAACTGGCTATTGATCTCGCTGGTTTTAGTTTTGGCCACAATTGGCTTTTTGATGCTTTATTCAGCAGGTGGTGGCAGCTTTAGGCCTTGGCTAATAAGACAATTGTTATTTTTTGCGATTTTTTTTCCGATAATGATCGCAATTGCCATTGTTGATATCAAAATATGGTTCAAATCCGCTTATATAGCATACGCAATCGCTCTTATTTTAGTGATTATTGTTGATATCGCAGGCCATAATGCCCTTGGCGCCACCCGCTGGTTTAGGATTGGACCACTCACAATTCAACCATCCGAAATCATGAAAGTATGTATGGTTTTAGCACTTGCACGCTATTTTTATGATGTTGAAGCTGAAAAAATCGGACAAATCAAATATTTAATAACACCAATTTTATTAATCGCAGTACCGGCATTTTTTATTTTTCATCAACCGGATTTAGGCACCGCCACCATCTTAACTATGGTAGGAATCGCTGTTTTATTTGTGGCGGGCGCTAAAATGTGGAAATTTGTAGTCATAGGTATATCGGGGCTTGTAGCGATTCCGTTTTTGTGGTTTTTTGTTTTATATGATTATCAAAAACAACGCGTTTTGACCTTTCTAAATCCCAATAACGATCCGCTAGGCAGCGGTTACAATATCATTCAATCTAAGATTGCCATAGGATCCGGCGGCTTTATCGGCAAAGGCTATCTTAATGGAACCCAAGGCCAACTTGATTTTTTGCCTGAAAAACAAACAGATTTTATTTTTACAATGCTGTCCGAAGAGCTTGGATTTATTGGTGCCATGGCTACAATTGCAGTTTTTAGTGCAATTATTTTTATCACCACCTCAGCATCGATGCGCATCCGCCACCAATATGGTAAATTGCTCACAATCGGTATTATAAACATCTTTTTTATCCATATGTTCATTAATATTGGCATGGTTACGGGTTTGATTCCTGTAGTTGGAGCGCCATTACCTTTTATTTCATATGGCGGAACAATAACTGCCTCAATGTTGATTGGCTTTGGCCTGATCCTCAATGCTGACTTATATCGCAACAATAATTTATCTTAAAAATCATTCCTCAAGAATATTCATCTCAATACTTGTAATTGCTTGTGCAGCAATGGCTTCACCACGTCCCAAAAAACCTAATTTTTCGGTTGTGGTTGCTTTAATATTTATACGCGCTTTATGAATATTTAAAGTTTTGGATATTTTATCGCGCATTTGCTCTTTAAACTTAGAAATCTTTGGCTTCTCGCATATTATTGTAAGATCAAGATTAGTGATATTGCCACCTTTTTTCTTGACTAAATTATTAACAATTTTAAGCATTTCTAATGAATCGGCATTTTTCCATTTTGAATCTTTTGGTGAGAAATGTTCGCCAATATCACCCTCTCCGATTGCTCCTAGCATCGCATCCATCAAGGCATGAAGCGCAACGTCTCCATCTGAATGAGCTTCGATTTTTTTATCAAACTCAACATCTGCGCCACCTAAGCGGATAAATTTATTCTCATCTTTATTACGCTTGCGAAAGGCATGAACATCATAACCCATGCCAACACGGCTTTCGGTTTTAACTCTTTCATTTAAAAATGCCGCCAGATTTTTAGCCCTTTCATAGTCTTCTTGAGTGGTAATCTTAAAATTATTTTGCGACCCCGGTACAATAGCAACAGGGATTCCTGCATATTCATTTAACGCAGCATCATCAGTAAAATTAAGCTCTTTAAAGGCCATATGAGCATTGAGGATATCCTCATAAATAAAACCTTGCGGAGTTTGAGCACGCCACAAATCTTGACGCTCTAAAGTCCATTCAATTTTACCATCACCATATTTTTTTATAGTATCTTCAACCGCAATAGCAGGGATAACCGCTGGATGGGTTTCAAGTTTTTCTAAAATACCACTAATAATCTGCTTTGAAACAAATGGACGAACGGCATCGTGAATCAAAACTTTAGTAGGATTATATTCTTTAAGCGCCTCTAATCCCTTGCGCACCGAGATTTGCCGCGTTTCACCACCAAAAACTGGGTTTAACAAATCAAACCCCAAAACCGCTTGCTCGTAGAGCGCAACATCATCAGGATGTATTATACACATCACATCGTCGATTTTAGGATGATTTAAAAAAGCGAGCACTGAATGCCGCAAAATCGCTACTCCCGCAAGGGGTAAATATTGTTTAGGAATACCATCAAAACCCATACGACTGCCACGCCCCGAGGTAGTGATTAAAGCAACTGTTTTTTGCATAAATTATTTGCGATTTTCAATTCTTTTAATCATTTCAGGACGGAAATTTTTTATTAAACCCTGAACTGGCCACGCTGCCGCATCACCCAATGCGCAAATTGTATGACCTTCAATTTGTTTGCTTAAATCGTACAATTCATCAATTTCTTCAACTCTAGCATTGCCTTCAACCATACGATCCATAATACGCATCATCCAACCAGTACCCTCGCGGCATGGCGTGCATTGACCACATGACTCATGTTTATAAAAATGCGATAGACGCGCAATTGCAGCAATCACATCCGTTGATTTATCCATCACGATCACACCAGCAGTACCAAGGCCCGTACCCACATTCTTAAGTGAATCAAAATCCATCAAAACCGTATCACAAACTTCTTTTTTTATTAGCGGCACCGAAGATCCTCCTGGTATAATTGCAAGCAGATTATCCCAGCCACCGCGCACGCCGCCAGCATGTTTTTCGATTAATTCACGTAGTGAAATTCCCATTTCTTCTTCAATATTACAAGGCTTGTTGACATGTCCTGAAATACAGAAAATTTTGGTGCCAGTGTTTTTTTCACGACCCAAGGCAGCAAACCACGAGGCCCCACGACGCAAGATCTCAGGCACTACCGCGATTGATTCAACATTGTTAATCACCGTTGGACAGCCATATAAACCAATCAAAGCAGGAAAAGGTGGCTTTAAGCGGGGCTGTCCTTTGCCACCTTCTAGACTTTCAAGCAATGCTGTTTCTTCACCACAAATATAAGCCCCTGCCCCGCGATGAAGATAAATATCCAAATCCCAACCTGATTTGCAGGCATTTTTGCCGATCAAACCAGCATCATAAGCCTCATCAATCGCTTTTTGTAAAACAATTGCTTCATTATAATATTCGCCACGGATATAGATATAACAAGTATTGGCATTGACTGCGCGTGCTGCAATCAAACATCCTTCTAACAATTTATGCGGATCATTGCGAATAATCTCGCGATCTTTACAGGTTCCGGGCTCGGATTCATCAGCATTGACCACTAAATAATGCGGCCTACCTTCTTTAGGATCAGATTTTTTTGGCACAAATGACCATTTCATACCCGTAGGAAAACCAGCACCACCGCGGCCTCTGAGGCCAGAATCTTTAACTTGCTGGATCAGCCAATCCGATCCATTATCAATAAATTTTTTGGTATCAACCCAATCACCTCTTTTGCGTGCAGCTTCTAGGGTAAATGATTCATGACCATAAAGATTTGTAAAAATTTTATCTTTTTGATTCAACATTTTAAAAAATTTTGATTTCTAAATAAAGTCTCAAAATGATACTAAAAATTTTTGATTATAAATCAATATTAATTCAATGTTGCTAAAATAAAATCCGACTTTAATATTTAAAAAGATTATAAAAGTTTTTGTTTGTTTTTATGTGTTACGCCTTAGAGCGCCTAGGGATAAGATCGATTAAAAAACACAATGTTGGGCTTAAATTTAATAAAGAAAAAAACATTTTTACTGCTGTTAATTGCCTGCATTTCATGCGCTAAAGGCCGTCTTGACCCTATGGATCGTCAAACTGGCTTAAAACAATCTGAAGCAAATGATATAATTATAAAACACCCTAAAGAAAAATCAGCCGAAAAAGCTAAAAGAGAGTCACTTAACTCGCCAATTCCAAAGGCTGGCAACCTGTTTATATCACCTCCCCCTAAAACCAGCTCTACTAATAAAACAATATCTTTTTCAGTAACTGAGCAAGTGCCTTTAAAAGACGTTTTAATTGAGCTCGGACGGGTTGCAAAAATTGATATCGATATTGATCCAACTATTGCTGGAGGCATTGTAGTCAACGCCCGCAATCGCCCGCTAGAAGAAGTGATCGATCGCATTGCCGATCTAGGAAATCTGCGTTATTCATACAAAAATAATATTTTGCATTTTGAAAGAGATACACCTTTTGTAAAAAATTATTCGCTTGATTATTTGTCTGAGGGCAGTCCACTATGGGGTGAGGTTCAGGGTACTATTACGGCAATTTTGTCAGATAGTTTAAATAATCTAACCTCAGCGGTTGTTATAAATAATAGCACCGATGGCACTTCAATAACTCCACCAATATTATCTAAAAACTCGGTTACGATCAATAAATCCGCCGGTTTAATGTATGTTTTTGCTACCAAAAAACAACATCAAGAAGTAGAAAAATATTTAAATGACGTACAAAAAAACGCATCAGCCCAAGTATTGATTGAAGCTAAGATGGTTGAGGTAAAATTAAAAGATGTTTATAAAACTGGCATTAATTGGAATTGGGCACCCGGTTCTAGTGCCTCAAAGGATGCGGTTAATGCAAATAATAGCTATGAAGCCAACAAAGCTTTAGATCTTAAAGTGGGATTATTAGGCAGTCTCGGTTTAAACGCCTCCGTGAGTGCTCTAGAAGAATTTGGCACCACACGCACACTTTCTAGTCCACGCATTCACGCAATCAATAACCAAAAGGCCTCTCTTAACTTTTCTGACAAATTTGTCTATTTTAGAATCGAATCAAACCAAGCCGTAAACACTGGCGTCACCTCAGTAACCACACGCACCATCACCTCTACCAAACTCGAAGAAAATATCGGTGTCGAGCTTAGTATCATACCCTCAATCAATCTTAAAACTAACGAGATCACACTTAATATTAAACCTAAAATAACAGTAAAAAGCGGTGAAGTTGTTGACCCTGCAAGTCCAATAGATAACGATGGAAACCCTATTACTGATTTTAAAAATATCGTACCCGTCATACAAACGCGTGAGCTTAACACCATCGCCAAAATACAAAGTGGTAATGTTATAGTAATTGGGGGCTTAATGCAAGACAGCAGCACTAATACTGACAACGGTATCCCATTTCTACAGCGCATCCCCATAATTGGCAATTTATTTAAATCAGTTAGTAAAGATTCAACTATTATCGAAACCGTAATTTTTATCAAGGCCACCATCGTTGATAGCGCAAGCACTGCTGGTAAAGTGGATCGCGAAATTCAACGCAATTTTGATACCAATAAAAGAGAGTTTTTTTAGATGAAATCGATTTTGAAATATGTATTGTTAAACAGCCTGCGCGATAAGCTATATCTAGGCATTTTTGCTGCCTTGATATGCACTTTTGCCTTGGCATTTTTTTTGGGTAGCACCAATTTTGTAGAAGGGATGCAAACTACAATAGTCTATATCGCAAGCGGCAGCCGTTTGATTATCGCTCTTGGCTTAACTCTGTTTATCTGCCTCAACATCAATCATAGCTTTGAAAATAAAGAAATTGACTTTATCCTCTCAAAATCCGTTTCGCGCGAAAAATTTATTCTCGCTTATCTAAGTGGATTTTTTATTATAACTGCATTGATTTTATCAATTTTATTATTAGCTATTTTATTGCTATTTAATATCGATAAAATCGGCCTTTTAGCGTGGTTTTTGACAATTTTTGCCGAACTGCTTATTTTGATTAGCTTTGCTTTTCTTGCTTCTCTAATGCTTAAAAACGTGTTTTTGGCCATTTTTACCTCTTTTGGGTTCTATTTTTTATCCCGCATGATGGGGATTTTTATCTTTGCTATCAATCTTCCTGAGGATTTTTTACAAGCCAAAAATCACTTACTACCTACCACTTTAAAATTGTTATCGATTATCTTCCCGAGGCTTGATTTATATGGTCGTAGCGACTGGTTAATTTATGGTATAAATAATGATTTTTTTATCCTAAAAATCGTAGCAATTCAAGCTTCAATTTTTTTCCCTCTCATGGTTTTTATGGCCTTTCACGACTTTAGAAAAAAACAATTTTAACAAAAATTCTTGACTATTTAACTTAAAATTTATATTATACTCCATAAGTAACCGTGCAACATTAATTATTAAATGGTACAAGACCAATCAAAATACCAACATAAGTTAGTTTGCAAAAATAATTTGTCTATTTTGCAAAAATTTTTAGCTCTTTGTAATAATGAGACCTACAATAAATCTTTTAAGATCAGTCGCCAATCCTAGCAATCCCTCTTTGAGAAATGTTGTCGTGGAATCAGTGAGGGCGGTAAAAGATCTCCCTAAAAATCGTTCTAGACCACATCCTCATGTCGAAAAATACAAAATTACTATTGTTGGACTTGGAAATATCGGAAGCGCATTTCTCAAATACCTTGTTGACAACTGGAAAAGTAAAACCCCTATTGATATTGCCATTCTTTCTACAGATGTAGCTAAGGCGCAAAAAACTTTATCAGATATTCAAGCTGGCTCTGGTGAACATAGCTCTAAATCTGGATCTCCTCAAAATTTACCAAACAATACAAACCTTAGGGCGCATTGCTTTCACACAGAAGCAGAAGAAGCTTATAAAGATACCAATGCGGTTATTGTTACCGCTGGAGTTCCAGCTGGGCTCTTAAAGTCTAGCGTTAGAGAGGCTTCTCTGCCTTTTGTCTACAATATTTTAGAAAATATAGCTAATGATATAAAAAGATTTGCACCATCCAAACAATTATCACTGAGCAAAGAAGGGGTTTTAGTTGTTACAGTTACCAATCCTGTAGAAATAGCAACTCATATTTTAAATAATATGCTACAAGGACATACATCAAATATATATGGAACCGGTACAGAGCTTGATGGTAGAAGATTTAGAGCTTTTCTTAGAGCAGAATTAAATAAAAAAGGAATCGAGCCTAAAGCCATCGAGGGCGAAGTAATTGGCGGACATACTGATGGTGCAATGATTTTTACTGGCATAAAGATTAATGGTACTCCTTATAAGGAGTACCAAGCGGCAAATGGCATCTCCTCAGAAGAAATTGAGCAAATTGTTTCTAGAGCTAAAAATTTAACAAAAAAAGAAGGATTTGATGTCGTTGACAAGACTGGCACCGCCGCTTCTTATGCTTTAAGTGCGATTCTAACAAACCTTGTACAATCTTTTTTAGTTGGTAATAAGAAACCGCTAGATCTAACTTTGTCAGTACCATTTATTAATGGTGGAATTTTATCCGATTATGTTGTTATTCCACCAACAACTCTAAGTATACCAGTAACCGTAACACGCGATAATATTGACAAAAGGCCAATAACACTTTCAGAAGAAGAGTTAGAGGCTCTTGTCAACACATCATCTAATATTGGTAAAACTTATACTGCGATAGATACAGTTGCCAAAGAGCAACGAGGCATATTAAACAACTTAACATTGGCACTTGAACAACTCAAGAATCGCGAACATGAGCTCAAGCAAACTATGCAAAAATTTGCTAAAAAAGAGCAATATCTCCATAATGCTTATTTAGAGCTTGCAGAAAAGATCCCTGGGGAAATTTTTGACTATACCGAAACATCTAACGGACGCTATATTAAAATAAATACTAAAACTCTACCTGAGCCAATTGAAACCGTGAAGGCAGCTTATATTGGTAGATTATACGACATCTTATTATCAGAAATGACTGGTCATGGTGATGCACGTGATGCAATAGAAAGATTAGAGGATGGCATACAGGTTCCAAATACACAAGATTTTAAAAAATTGCTAACTAAAAAGGGGATTACTTCCGATCGAAAAAATCAAACTACTAACCCAATAAGATGAGGGCAATCAATTTCTCACTTCTAAATAAATTTATCATTTATGCAGGAGTAAGTTTTGTATTAATAGTATTATTGAGTTTATATGTGTTTTTTCGCCAACAAAATGAATATAATAATATCACAGTAATTAGACTTACTTCCGAGATTTCTTTGGCCCACAAAACCATTGATGACACCATAAAATATAGCGAAGCCCTATTAAAAACCATTAGTGCCAGTATCAACGAAAATCCTAACAATCAAGAACATATTAAAAACACTCTTAGAATCTTTGGTAAAACTTATAGCAAAAAATTTGATGACATTCTTTCAATAACCATGTTTTCTTGGGTTGGTCAAGATAAAAAACTTAGAGTTAATAGTGAGTTTGGCATATTAAAAAAACCGGTAGATGTATCAACTCGCGATTATTTACCTCATACAATTAATCAGCCAAACAGACTATTTCTTGGAGCGCCTGTTGATGGCTCAGTGAGTCACCAATATATCATACCGGCAGGAATTGGTATTAAAGATAGAGCAGGAAAATATCGAGGCAGTATTGTATTTGGCTTTAATATTTCTGGAGTGTATAAAAAAATCTCTCAAATCAACAAAATCCCAAATTCTTTTTTTAAAATTATTTATAAAAATAAAGTTATTTATGGCTCGTCAAAAAAAAACGAATCCATTACAGAAATCGATCCCGACTTAAATGATTTACAGATATTTCAAAATCTTTCAATTATTAAAGAAAATTCGATCTCTGTTTATAAAAAAATTGACAACACGGATTATGGCCTTCTCCTCACTATATACAATGACAAATATACAAAAATATTTAACACCTCCTATTTTGTGGAAATATTTTTATTAATTTTATTTTTTATATTTTTATTATATTTGCTAAAAAAAGATTTTATAAATCCTGTATTACAATTATCTGATACCGCAAAATTGATATCCTCTGGCAAAACAGACATAAAAATATCATATTCTAATATCAAAGAAATCAATCAGCTTGCAAATTCTATCTTATCAATAAAAGATTTTATTGTCGAACAAGAACGATCAAAAATTCAGGTTGAGCTAGCCAAGCAAATTGCCGATAAAGCCAATATCTCAAAAATAAGCATGATGCGCTCTATTACCCATGATATCAAAAATTATATTTTTGGAATTTGTGGTTTGTCTAAATTAATTATTGACAAAAAAGATCAGTCCGACATCACTGACAGTGAAGATTTGCAAACTGTTGAAATAATTTACACCCAATCCGAAGAATTAATGCATTTTGTTGAAGATCTACTTGACATTAATCAAATTGAAAATAGCGATCTAAAATTACATCATCTTGAATATTGCGACGTTCAAGATCTAATTAATCGCATGCTTATGCTGCATCGCGGAATGGCAATTGAACATCACGTTTTGCTTAAAGCAGAAATCGAAAATGATTTACCAAAAATCAGTTGCGATATTCGCAGAATTAAACAAATCATGACAAATTTGCTGACTAACGCCATAAAATATAGCAAAATCGATACTATAATAAAAATCAGCGCAAAACATCTTAAAAAAACTAAACAAATTTGCATCGAAATCTGTGACCAAGGAATTGGCATGACAGAAGAAGAAATTGAATTAATTTTAGCTGGTAGGGGTTATGAGATTTCGAAAGATAAAATCTACGACTCCTACGGAATCGGCATGACAACAGTGTTACAGCTTATAAAACTTCATAATGCTGATATCAAAATTGAATCCAAAAAAAATATCGGAACCACAATAAAGTTGTTTTTTAATATTTCTAACGAAGAAAGATTTGCGACCAATCAAGATCATAAAAAACTAAAAAACAACAAAACAATCTTATTAGTGGATGATAATCCAGTTAATATTAAAATCTCTTCTACAATATTGCGCAATGCTGGCTATAAAACTTATTATGCCGAAAATGGTAAAGAAGCTGTAAGTTTGCTAGATAAATTATCTATTGATATGATTTTGATGGATGGTGAAATGCCGCTGATGAATGGCTATGAAACCACCAAGATAATTCGCGATGGTAAGATTTTTAGAAATTTTAAAAACTATAAGAAAATTCCAATTTTAGCTTTAATGTCTTCTTCGGACGCAGCGACAATTAAGAAGGCCATTGGCAGCGGCATGAATGATCATCTAGAAAAATCTACATCAAAAAATAAATTACTTAAAATTATTGACAATTATCTATAAAATAGCTTTAAACCTAGATAATCATAGTACCCGCACCTTTTTCTGTGAATATTTCCATCAATAAAATATTATCAACTGCGCCATTTAAAATATGGGCATGAGATACACCATTTTCAAGCGCATGAATACAAGTTTCGATTTTTGGAATCATGCCACCAGTAATCACGCCATTATGAATCATCTGACGCGCTGTTGCCGTATTAAGATGACTGACTAATTCGCCATTTGGTAATTTTACACCATCCACATCGGATAAAATAATTAATTTTGTAGCATGCATAGCCGCGGCAATGTGTCCTGCGGCGGTGTCCGCATTGATGTTAAAGGTTTCTCCATTTTCGCCAATACCGATTGGGGCGATTACAGGCACGATATCTGAATCTTCAAACACAGAAAGAACATCAATGTCGATTTTGCTAGGCTCGCCAACAAATCCAAAATTCAGAATTTTTTCAATATTTGAATCAGGATCTTTTTTGGTACGAGTCATTCTTTTAGCGGTGATAAAATTAGCGTCTTTTCCTGAAAGCCCAATAGCTCGACCACCAGCAGCATTTAATTCTTTGACAATCATTTTATTGATAGAGCCCGAAAGCACCATCTCTACAACGTCAACAGTATCAAGATCTGTGATGCGCAAGCCATCCAAAAAAGTAGTTTTGATACCAAGTTTAGCAAGCATCGCACCAATTTGCGGGCCACCGCCATGCACTACAATTGGATTAATTCCTACTTGTTTTAAAAGCACAATATTGCGGGCAAAATTTTTAAGATTATCCTCAGGACCCATCGCACTGCCGCCAAATTTAATCACAAAAGTTTCGCCAGCAAATTTGCGCATATAGGGCAATGCTTCGCATAAGGTTTCTGCTTTGCGACCCCATTCTTGGTGATCATTATTTTTTTGTAAATCAAGATTTTCAACAGGTGTTATTTCGCCTTCTCTTTTTTTATCGTTGATATTTATTATGTTATTGTTGCTCATTTTAAAAACTGATAAAAGTTAATAGCAAATTATTATAGACGCAGTTAACAAAGCTAATTATAATATAAATTAGCTTTGTTAACTGCGCCTAATAGCATGGCAATAATTTTAGCTTTATCAAGAGTTATTTGAAAAAATCGATATCTTCTACCACAAAATCACAAAAATTCTTGATTTCTTGTTTGTTTAAATTGACGTCCATATCACCAATTTTGCTATTTATTATTAGCTTTGCAAGCTGTATTCTCCTAGCTTTTAAAGCTTCTATAGCGGTTAAAGTATGGCTAATAGTGCCAAGATAATTTCCAACAATCAATAAAACTGGTATTTCTAAAGCTTCTGCCAAATCAAGAAAATTATATTTTTCGTTAATTGGAGTCATTATACCGCCTGCAGTTTCAATAAATAAAAAATTGTCGTTTTTTTGCGATCTTTTAATATTTTTTTGACAAAATTCAACCAATTCAATAAAATTGATATTTTTCTTGGCCATTTTAGCCGCAACACTCGGAGCTAAAGGTTGTTCAAAGCGCCATGGCGTAATTTTATCGATATTTTTAGACGAAATATTCTGATTTAAACTTTGCAAAATTTTGGCGCTATCGCTTGCTAAATCGCCATCTACAAAACCGCTAGCCACAGGCTTTATCGCCTCGCAACTAATATTATTTTTAAGCAGATATTTACAGATTTCGCTAATAAAATAAGTCTTGCCTAGGTCTGTGCCTGTAGATGCGATCAGATATTGCCCTGTTGTAAGATTGATCATTTTAAAGCTGAAAAACTTGAATAAATCGGACCAAATACGGCCATAGTGATCCACGCAATCATGCCGCCCATAACCATTGTTAACGCAGGCTGAATCAGAGATACCAAGCCTTCAATTGAATCATTAATTTCGCGATCATAAAAGAATTTGATATTCATCAAAGAATCTTCCATATTACCACTATCTTCACCAACTTTAAACATTCGCGTCACAAGCGACGGAAAATAACCCGTCTGGGCCAAAGATTTTGTAAGCGACTGACCACTCGATACCTGCTGTTTTACCAACGCAATACTTTGTTTAACAGCCTTATTTGAGATCACCAAAGACGCGGATTCAAGACATTCGATCACCCCAAGCCCGCTTTTAAAGGTCATTGCAAAAAATTGACAGAATTTGGCTATATCCAATTTACTTAAAATGGGCCCAATCAGCGGAATCCTTAGCTTTATGGCATCAATACGAATAGCGAAATTTTGCGACGCTATACTTAATAATTTGATCAATAAAAACATTGCAGGAAAAAATAAAATAAAAGGCAGCCAATAAGATTTCATAAATTCAGAAAAACCAATCAGCGCACGAGTAAGAGTGGGCAGCTCAATATTTTGCATCATCAAAAATGAGGTTACCCTAGGTACTACAATCCCCATCATCACAGACAAAACTATGATAATCAAAAAGATACCAAACATAGGACCTAATATGGCGCGACGCGTTTTGCGTTTGAGATCTGTCGACCATTTTAAATCTTCAACAATATTATTAAAAGTAGCTGCCAATCGTCCCGTTTTTTCACCTGCCGCAATCAAACCAACATATACTGGATTAAAAATATGCGGATGTTTGGCCAAACTCTCTGAAAACAAGCTTCCACTCACAATTGCATCATGAATTTCATGAGCTAAATTGCGCACACGCAGCGAATCGGCATTATCTTTAAGCTCGGCTATAGATTCAAGAATTGGCACCCCTGCTTTATCTAGCTGTTCTAGATGCACAAACATCATAATCAGATCCTTGGTTTTTATGCGATCAAATAAATTAAAGCTTTGATGTAATTTTTCAGTTTTATATGAAATCAATTCCAACTTAGTAGAGCGCAACATTGTCAATAATTCGGCAGGATTCTCAGCGGATAGTTTTCCACGAACATATTTTCCTTCGTCATTTACGGCTTTATAGCTGTAACGGTTCATGTTTTGGTGGCAATTTTTTTCATTTTATTAATTATCACATCCCTTTTTAATTTAGAGATATGATCAACGAAAGTGATGCCATTTAAGTGATCAATTTCATGTTGCACACAAGTGGCCAAAATTCCGTCCATTTCTATGATTTTCTCTTTTCCGTAATAGTCAAGAAATTTTACTTTAACTGATTCAGGACGAGTCACTTGCGCCCTAGCCCCAGGAAAAGAAAGACAACCCTCATTGTAAGTGGATTCATCTTTAGATTGATCAATAATCTTGGGATTTACCAAAAAAAGTGGATTAGTATTGTGCACATGCACCCCGCTACAGCCTTGATGATCATGGTGATGGTGATCGTCTTTTTCATAATCAACATCCATCACCAAAATACGTTTTAATACGCCAACCTGCACCGCTGCCAATCCAAGACCCTCTTCAGCATACATTGTTTGTAACATATCATCCATAAATTTACGCAACTCGTCATCAACTTTATCAACAGACTTCGAAACCTGCTTGAGTAGCGGATTTGGCGCTATAACCAATGGTAATATTTTCATATATCGCTTATAATTTTTATCTAATACCTAAAATTTTACTACACACTACCTTTAAAGCCAATGGGTAAATTTTGTGCTCTTGCTGCAAAATACGTGCAGCTAGACTGTCTTTGGTATCATTTGGCAAAACTGATACTGAAGCTTGCTCAATTATCGGGCCTGAATCCACTTCTTCTCGCACAAAATGCACTGTACAACCAGACTCTGAAACTCTAGCGCGCAAAGCATCCTCAACCGCATTAGCACCCTTAAAATCAGGCAAAAGTGAAGGGTGAATATTAATCAAGCGATCAAACCAATGATCGACAAACTCACGTGAAAGCAATCGCATAAAGCCCGCAAGACATATAATGACACATTCTCTTTTTTCAATCTCTTTGGTCATTTCTTGATCAAATTCTTGACGAGTAACAAAATTTTTGTGATTAATTACTACAGTGTCAATGCCATTTTTTCTAGCAAAATCAAGGCCCTGCGCGTTTTGTTTATTTGATATAACTAATGCAATTTCAGCTGGAAAATGCGAATCTTTACAGGCTTCAATCAAAGCCTTCATATTTGAACCGCGACCTGAAATTAGAATTGCAACTTTTAATTTTTTCATTAAAATTCCTTAAAATTATATCTTAATTTGCATATTTTAACATTATTTTTACAAATTGTAAATTATTTTATAACTTTATAAAATAATCGCGATTTATAGCAAAAAACGAAGATTTTATTAAAAAATCTCGTAATTTTATCAAAAAAATGGTCAAAAACACTAATTCTACCAAATCTAGAACTATTTCTAAATTTGATTTTATGGCACAAAAAAATGGCTTGTTAGGCATTGACGAAAAATATCTCAAATCACCAGATGATGCCAAAGTTATTGTGGTACCATTTGGATTAGAAGAATCGGTTAGTTATGGCGGAGGCACTAAAAACGGGCCTAGAGCTATTATTAAAGCCTCACATCAAGCCGAACTTTTTGATGAAGAATTTTGGTGCGAACCTTTCAGACAGTATGGTGTATCCACTTTAAAAGAGATCAAACCTCACCTCAAAATCAGCAAGGCTCTTGACCAACTTGAAAAAATCACTGCTCAAATTTTAGACGCTGAAAAATTTCCACTAATTTTAGGTGGTGAGCATTCAATAACCGCAGGCTCAATCAGGCCTTTTGTTAAAAAATATCCTGATTTGGCGATTTTACATTTTGATGCTCATGCCGATTTGCGTGATGGTTATGGTGGTGAGCATTATTCACACGCTGCAGCCTTGCGCCGTGTAATGGATCATCCAATTTCTACACTTATTTCATGCGGTATCCGCAATATATCTGCTAGCGAAATCCCTTATTTAGAGGCCAATCAAAAGCGCATAACTATTCACTTTGCCAAAGATAAACGTAAATGGAATCCCAAAGAAATCGTTGCGCCACTTAAAGATAGACCAGTTTTTGTAACATTTGATCTTGATGGTTTTGATTCAAGCCTGATGCAAGCGACAGGAACCCCAGAGCCTGGCGGTATAATGTGGGATGATGCATTGGATATCATCCGAGAAGCATCTAAAATAAGCAATTTTGTAGGGGCTGATGTAGTTGAATTAGCTCCTGTCAAGGCTTTTCACTCATGCGATTTTTTAGCCGCCAAATTATGTTATAAAATTTTGAATTATGCTTTTCTTTGGCAAAAGACCCAAAATAGCAAAAATAAAGAATAATCAACAGCACTGCTAGGGGCTTGTTGACAAAAATTTAAAGGGGTTTTAAAAACTACCTTAAATTATAGCAATTATAAAAATAATAAGTAATAATTTTTTGATAATCTTAACTTGATTTTTATTTTATTTTATATATAATTGCGCGCCTCTTTATTAAGATTTATTTCAAGTTAAAAAAATGCCAAGAGTTTCAGTTGTCGCCAAAAACTATGCCAAATCGCTTTTTGCAGCTGGGTTGAAGACCAATTCTTCCGATGGCGACTCTTTAGAAAAAATTCAAAAAGATCTCGATATTTTTAAACAAAATTTTAGTCTTGATTTTGCACGAGAGCTTAAAAATCCTGTAATTTCTAAGGATGATGCCGTTAAAATTATTCTTGATATTGCTAAAAAAATCAATTTAGGCAAATTAGTTAGCAACTTTTTGGCGGCGGTTACTCGCAACAAAAGATTAAATTTATTTCCTGAAATTTACCTAGAATTTATTCGTCTTGCTAAAATCGAAAAAAATATCCTTGATATTGAGGTCATTTCAGCGCAAGAAATTGACGATAAAACCATTGATAGTCTAAGATTAGCCTTAAATAAAAAATATCCTGATAAATCGTTGGAATTTAACAAAACCATCAAAAAAGAAATTTTAGGCGGCTTGCAGATTAAAATCGGATCTGATTTAATTGATGCAAGTCTAAAAAATCAACTCGCAACAATTGCCAGTCAATTAGCAAGAGTTGTAAAATAAAAAAACTTGTCTAGCCATACACCATGTATAGCTTTACGAGAATTTAATATTAACAAATATCGAACAAAAAATGGAATTTAAAATTGAAGAATTTTCCAGTATTTTACAAAAGACAATCGAAAATTATCACTCGGCTGCCGAGTTGCAAGAGGTTGGCGAAGTTATAAAAATTGGCGATGGCATTGCCAAAGTTTATGGTCTTGATAATGTTCAGGCCGGTGAGCTTGTTGAGTTTGACTCTGGCGTTAAAGGTATGGCCCTTAATCTTGAAACTGACAATGTTGGTATCGTTGTATTTGGCGATACTCAAAAAATTAAAGAAGGCTCAAATGTTAAAAGAACCGGCAAAATTGTCGAAGTTCCAGCAGGTAAAGGCTTACTTGGTCGCGTTATTGATGCACTTGGCAACCCAATTGATGGCAAAGGTCCACTTGAAAATGTCGAATATCGTCGCGTAGAAATCAAAGCCCCCGGTATTATTGCGCGCCAATCAGTATCTGAGCCAATGCAAACCGGTATAAAAGCAATTGATAGCTTGATTCCAATCGGACGTGGTCAGCGCGAATTAATCATTGGCGATCGCCAAACCGGAAAAACCGCAATCGCAATTGATACAATTATCAACCAAGCACCTTTACATGCCGGCTCTGATGAAAAGAAAAAACTTTATTGTATTTATGTGGCAATTGGTCAAAAAAGATCCACTGTTGCACAAATCGTTAAAACTCTTGAAGATGCTGGTGCGATGAAATATTCAATCGTAGTTTCTGCTACCGCTTCTGAGGCCGCAGCTTTGCAATTTTTTGCTCCATATACCGGTTGCGCTGCTGGCGAATTTTTTAGAGATAATGGCATGCATGCTTTAGTTGTATATGACGATCTAAGTAAACACGCAGTTGCTTATCGCGAGATGTCGTTATTATTGCGCCGCCCACCAGGACGCGAGGCTTACCCAGGCGATGTGTTTTATGTTCATTCTCGTTTGCTTGAACGTGCAGCTAAAATGTCTGAAGCTATGGGTGGTGGATCACTAACTGCACTTCCTATTATCGAAACTCAAGCGGGTGATGTGTCCGCATATATTCCTACTAACGTGATTTCGATCACTGACGGGCAGATATTCTTAGAAACCGAACTTTTTTATAAAGGTATAAAACCTGCAGTAAATGTTGGCTTATCTGTATCTCGCATTGGTTCGGCCGCTCAAACTAAAGCAATGAAGCAAGTTGCCGGCACCATCAAACTTGATTTGGCACAATTTAGAGAGCTTGAGGCCTTCTCGCAATTTGGCTCAGACCTTGATCCAACAACGCAAAAATTGCTGGATAAAGGTAAAAAACTAACTGAATTATTAAAACAAAATCAATATTCTCCAATGAATTTTGAAGAACAAGTTGTTTCAATTTACACAGGCGTTAAAGGCTATTTGGATAATATAGCAGCTAAAAATGTAGTACATTTTGAGGCTGAATTTTTAAGAAGAATAAAAGCCAAACATGCTGATATTCTTGATGCCATTAGAAGTGAACAAAAAATTTCTGAAAGCGTTGAAAATAAATTAAAAGAAGTGATTATTGAATTTATAAAAATATTTAATAATCATGCGCCTGATACCCATTTTGATCATGCGGGTTTGGTAGAAAAAGTTTAGATAGATAAAAGGATGCTGTTTAAAGCATCCTTTTATCATTGGTTTTGATTAGAATTAAAATTTTTTAGCTTTGGCAAATTTAAAAACATTAAAATCGAGAATAAAATCGGTAAAATCGACACAAAAAATCACAAAAGCCATGAAAATGGTTGCGGCATCGCGCTTAAAAAAAGCAAAAAATGCCGTTGAGGCTTCGCGTCCTTATGCTGACAATATTCATCAGATGATTTCTGACCTTGCATCAAATATCTCGATAAAAGGCACTCTAAGCGCAAAATTTCCACTTTTAACCGGCAAAGGTGAAGATAAAAATCATTTATTAGTGATTTTATCATCTGACCGCGGGCTTTGCGGCGGTTTAAATAGTGCTACAGTGCGTTTTGCTAAAACCCATATCAATAAACTGGTGTCACAAGGCAAATCAGTTAAGATTATCTGCGTGGGCAAAAAAGCCTATGAGCAGCTTAAAAACATTTATGGCAAAAAAATTATTGAACAAATTTCAGGAGTTTTTAAGGGTCAAATAGAGTATAAATCTGCCCAAGAAATTGCTGAAAAATTAACTCAAAGATTTGATAATAATGAATTTGATATTTGCGAAGTCATATATAGCAAATTCAAATCTGCCCTGAGCCAAGAGCCAGTTCTTAAACAATTGATTCCAGCAAGAATTAATGTACAAGACAATGAAGCAGCATCAGTTGATATGCCAATCAAATATGAACCAAGTCAAGAAGAAATTTTAAGCAATTTATTGCCGCGTAATTTGGCGATACAAATTTACAATGAATTACTTGAAAACAGCGCGTCTGAGCAAGGTGCAAGAATGGCTGCGATGGAAGCTGCAACCACAAATTCTAGTAAAATGATTCGCAACCTTACTCTGGTATATAACCGCACTAGGCAAGCTAATATCACTCGCGAGTTGATCGATATTGTTTCGGGTGCTAATGTTGCTTAATTTTGCTGTTTTTTGGCCTAATTTGCTTTAAAACTTGGATTTATTTTCAAGTCGCTTTAGAATACTAAAATGTAGATCTATTAACAAAGGCAAATAAGTGATGAAAAAGTTCTTTTCTGCGCTTTATATTTCAATATATTTTCTTTTTGTTGCCAATCTTTTTTTGCTTTTTATTTTTAGCCATAACGCCCTAAGTCAAGATACGAGTCAAGATGTTTCACAGATAAATTTACCTAATATTGAATCCGCTCCTGAAAAATCCAGAATCATAAAAAATCGTAAAACTATATCAAATGATGAAAAATTAGAAGCAGAAACATCAAAACAAATGCAGGATGATACTAAAAATTATGTCCAAGATCTTAATAACCTAGAAACAAAAACTGAGAATTTTGAGACAGATCTCAAGCAAGGAATAACCAAAGAAATGCAACATAAAAAGGCACAAAATCCTGATGCTGATAGCAAAAATGAGCTAGTCAATACCCTTCTTGGGCAAAATCAAAAAAATAAAATGATTTCGTTAATGTATGATGAAGAAGAAATTGATAATATCGCACGCGCCCTTGACGCATACCGCAACGGACGCGATTATACCGTTGATGATGCATTATTGAGTGACGAAGAAAAAAAAGAAAAGGCCCGCAAGCTAGATGGCGCTAGGAAGCTTTATAATAAAGAAATCGAAGAAAATGAGCGTTCTTATGTATATTTTGCGTCAATGATGTATTTTTCACCAAAAGACTGGACGATTTGGATTAATAATACTAAAATTACTTCACAAGACAATAAGCCACAAAAAGAATTTTTTGTTAGGTCGATAGATCAAGACGGTGTGCGTATTCGTTGGAGCTTAGGGGTTAGTAAATGGCGGATTCTTTCGGGTAAAACCCTTGATAATTCAGAGCCTAAGATTAATAATAATAATCAAGTTGAAATTGATTTATCCTTAAAACCTAACCAAACTTATATTTTGGGGTCGAATAAAATAATCGAGGGGCGCATGACTTTTAAACCAAAAAACAAAACCGCCGAAAGATCTACAGAAATCAAGCTTGATATGAAGGGCAATTTTTAAAATGTATATATCGCTTCGCAATCACACTACTTTTTCACTATGCAAAGGCGCGATCCGTATTGGCGCTCTGATTGAGGCTGCAAAAAATTTCAAGATGCCTGCCCTTGCGATTTCTGATTGCACCAATTTATTTGGCGCACTTGAATTTTCAAGCTACTGCAAGAAATCTGGCATTCAGCCAATTTTAGGATCTGAACTTCTTATTGATTTTCAAGAAAATGACGCTCGCAATTTTTCTAATCTCGATTTAGAAAAATCTTTAGTGAAAGCACCTTTGATTGCAGCCACCGCAGAGGGTTATGAAAATTTGATGTATCTGGTAAGTCATAGCTATCTAAACCGCATTGCAGGTGTTTCTCCGCATGTAAATTTTGATCTACTAAAACAAAAATCGCGCGGTTTGATTTTTCTTTCAGGAGGCGTTGAGGGTATAATTGGCAAGCTTTTGCGCGATGGGCAAGAAAAAAAGCTCGAAGAAATAATCACTGAAATCAAAATTTTTTTTGCCACCAATTTTTATATCGAAATTTCACGTCTAGCTTTAGAAGAAGAAAAAAAGCTCGAAGAAAAATTCATCGCTTTTGCCTTTAAACACAATCTACCACTGGTTGCAACTAATGATGCATATTTTTTAACTAAAGAAATGCATGAGGCTCAAGATATTTTAAATTGCATTGGCGAAGGACGATTTTTTTTAGAAACCGATCGCAAAAAATTCTCGCGCGAGCAATATTTTAAAGGCTTTGAAGAGATGCAAAATCTGTTTGAAGATATCCCTGAGGCACTTGAAAACACTATCAATATCGCCAAGAAATGCCATGTAATGGCCTTTGAGCGCGCTCCCACACTGCCTCAATTTAATGACTCACCTGATTTTTCTGAAAGCCAAGAATTACGCAAACAATCTTACGAAGGCCTAGAAATGCGGCTTGCGCACAAATATGAAATTGAAAATATCACCCCCGAAAAACAAGAAGAAATTAAAAAAGAATATTTTACGCGGCTTGATTATGAGCTGTCGGTGATTAATAAAATGAAATTTGACGGTTATTTTTTAATTGTATCAGATTTTATTAAATGGAGCAAAAAAAACACTATCCCTGTAGGCCCTGGACGAGGCTCTGGCGCTGGGTCAGTAGTGGCATGGTCTTTGCAAATAACAGATCTTGATCCTATCAGATTTGGCTTACTTTTTGAACGTTTTTTAAACCCAGAGCGCGTTTCAATGCCAGATTTTGATATTGATTTTTGTCAAGCCAGGCGCGATGAGGTAATTGAATATGTGCGCAATAAATATGATCAAAAAAACAATACTAATCTTAGCGCAACCAAACAAATCAAGGTAGCACAAATTATCACTTTTGGAAAACTACAAGCGCGCGCGGTGCTAAAAGATGTGGGTCGTGTATTGCAAATGCCTTATAATCAGGTGGATCGCATCTGTAAGCTGATCCCATTTAACGCTGTCGAGGCGGTGACGCTTGAAAAGGCAATCGAGATGGATAAAGATCTGCAAAACGCCATCAAACAAGATCCGCAGGTTACTAAATTAGTGGATATTGCACTTAAGCTTGAGGGCCTCAACCGCCATGCTTCAACCCACGCGGCAGGCGTGGTGATTGGCGATAAGCCGCTTGCAGAGATTTGCGCACTTTATTCGGATGATCCGCAAGCGATGCCGGCAGTTGGATATTCGATGAAATATGCCGAAAGCGCAGGTCTGGTTAAATTTGATTTTCTTGGCTTAAAAACACTAACAACAATATCCGAAACCGTTAAACTGGTTAAAAAAACGCGCGGCATCAAAATCAATATTAGCAATATCCGCCTTGATGACAAACTTACTTTTGATATGCTTGCCAAAGGTGATTCGATTGGCGTGTTTCAGATTGAATCTTCGGGAATGCGCTCGGTTCTAAAGCAAATGCGTTGCGATAAAATTGAGGATATCATTGCGCTGATCTCTTTATATCGCCCGGGTCCAATGGATAATATCCCAACTTATATTCGCCGCAAACATGGCGAAGAAGCAATTGCATACCCTCACCCACTGTTAGAGCCTGTTTTAAAAGAAACTTATGGCGTCATTGTGTATCAAGAACAAGTGATGGAAATTGCTAAAATTTTAGCAGGATACAGCCTTGGCGGTGCGGATTTGCTGCGTCGCGCCATGGGTAAAAAAATTAAAGAAGAAATGGATGCGCAACGCAAAATATTTGTTGAAGGCGCCATTAAAAACAATGTTGACGAAAAACAAGCAGGCGAAATTTTTGATTTAGTGGATAAATTTGCAGGCTACGGATTCAACAAATCTCATGCCGCGGCCTATGCTTTTATTTCTTACCAAACTGCTTATTTGAAGGCGCATTTTCCAGTTGAATTTTTGGTGGCCTCGATCAATCTTGAGATTGATAATGCTGATAAAATTAATGTGTTTCTGCAGGTGGCAAAATCGCATGGGATAAAAGTTCTGCCACCTAGTGTTAATGATAGCGAGGCTTATTTTTCGGCTGAGAAAATTTAAGCATTAAGGGAATTTTCAAAATTTAAAACTTGTCTCGAAGGCACTTAAGCCCTCAGACAGGGATGGCCCTGTATAGATCTTTATTTAGCTTGGGATTTTTTTGGGGACTATCCCAACTCGGTCTTAAGTGCCTTCGAGACAAGTTTTAAATTTTGAAAATCAGTTATAAATTAAAATGGATTATAAAACAAAATTAAAATATCTCACTGACTCATGCGAAATCATCAAGATAAATGATGATGCGCAAGGCTTTATCACCGCTTTAGCAACACAAAATTTTGCTACACGCGATGTGATTTTTATCGCGCAAAATGATTTAGAAATTGAATTTATCGAAAAACAATTGCGTTTTTTTTCACCAACAATTGATGATAAATTTGAGATAATCCCATTTTTAGCATGGGATTGTTTGCCTTATGATCGCGCCTCGCCAAAGCAAATGATCGTTGGCGAGCGTATTCGCGCTTTATCAAAACTCGCCAATCCTAATGATAAAAATTTTATTGTTTTAACCTCTGTTAATGCAATTATACAAAAAACTTTACCACCAAAAATTATTAAAAATGCTGGGCTTATAGCGCGCGCAAAAAGCAAAATCTCAATTTCACAACTTATCGATTTTTTAGTGTTTAATGGCTATCAGCGCCAAGCCACTGCCAATGATGCAGGTGATTTTGCAGTGCGCGGTGGCATTGTGGATATTGTGATTGCCAAGGCTGCTGATTTAATTGGTTATCGCATCGATTTCTTCGGCGATGAAATTGAATCGATCAAAGAATTTGATCCCGCAAACCAACTATCTCAAGACTTTGTGCGTCAAATTGAACTTCTGCCCGCAAGCGAAGTAATACTCAATCAACAAACTTGTGCAAATTTTCGCAATCAATATCGTCAAAATTTTGGCCAAAGTTTTAGCAATCTTGAAAATGATCATCTTTACGCAGCCGCGTCCGAAGGGCGTTCATACCTAGGAATTGAACATTGGCTACCATTTTTTTATGGAGAAAATTTAGTAAGTATTTTTGATTATTTGCCAAGAGCAATGTTATATTATAACATTCGTGTCTTTAAGCAAATTGAAGAGCGATCGCAATTGATTGCCGAATATTATAAATCAAGGCTCAATAGCATCAATGAAAGCAAAGTTTCTGGCACAATTTATAATCCAATAAAACCAGATTTATTATATTTTAGTGATAATGACATTCAAAATTATTTAACTAAAAATACTCATATAATTTTTAATAATTTTGATTCGAGCAATAAAAATGATCGCTTGTTCGATCTAGAAATATCAAGCGTTCCTGACTTTTTTTTGGCTGCAAAAACTAATACACAAAATAAAAATTCTGATGATGAAAACAAATTTATAAATGCACAAGATCCACTTGAATTAATGTTATATTATATCAATCAGCAGCAAAATAAAAATTTTAAAATTTTGATCGCATGTTTGTCTGAGCCATCGCAAGATCGCATCAAGAAACTTCTGATTGATTTTGCTTTAGATGAAAGTGATCATTCAAGATCAACAAAATCAGCACTTAAAAATATTGAAACTTGTATTTTACCAATCAATAAAGGGTTTGCGACCAGTGATTTGATGGTGATTGGCGAACAGGCAATTTTTGGCGAAAAAATTATCCGCAAAAAAATCATCAACAAAAAAGCTGCGCAGCGCATAATTGAAGAAGGCATCAGTATAAATATTGGTGATTTGGTAGTACATCGCAATCATGGTATTGGCAAATTTGATGGCATTCATACAATTGCGATTGGTGATAGCTCTGCGACCAGCACCAGAGCCATCAAAACCGATATGTTAAAAATAATTTATGGTGGCAGCGATACACTTTTTGTTCCAGTTGAAGATATTACCCTACTTACGCGCTATGGAGCGGATAATCCGTTGATACAATTGGATCGGCTTGGTGTTGCTGCTTTTAAAAATCGCAAAGAAAAAATTCGTCATCGCATTAAAGTTGCAGCGGACGAGCTCATTAAAATTGCAGCTGCAAGACATGTTAAAAAGGCACCAATTTTTATTGTTAATGATCATCTTTATGATGAATTTAAAGCGCGTTTTGGCTATGTAGAAACCGAGGATCAACAAAAAGCGATTGAAGAAGTTGAAGATGATTTACAAAAAGGCATGCCCATGGATCGCTTAATCTGTGGCGACGTAGGATTTGGTAAGACCGAGGTGGCAATGCGTGCAGCTTTTATTGTAGCGAGCTCTAATTTAAGATCCACTAATTTCTCAAAAAATTGTGATATTAATTTACAAGATGATTCTGCGGCTTTAAAAAAAGATGATCTTGACCAACAAAATACCTCTAAAACCGATTTTAAGACCCCTAGAGCGCAAGTTGCAATAATCACCCCTACCACACTGCTTTGCCGTCAACATTATCACAATTTCATTAAACGCTTTGAAAATACCAGTTTAAAAATAGGCCAATTATCGCGCCTTAATAATTTAAGTGAGCATAAAAAAATCAAGCAAGATTTAGAAAATGGCAACATAGATATCATCATCGGCACTCATGCGCTGCTCAACAAAAACATCAAATTCAAAAATTTGGCACTGGTTATTATTGACGAAGAGCAGCATTTTGGCGTAGCGCAAAAAGAGCGTCTAAAAGAATTTCGCAATGAAGTGCATATCTTAACATTGTCGGCAACACCAATTCCGCGTACATTACAGATGTCTTTAACTGGCGTAAAAGAGTTAAGTCTAATTGCCACTCCGCCCTTGGACCGCTTGGCGGTAAGAAATTTTGTGATGCCTTATGATTCAGTGATTGTGCGCGAGGCAGTGCTTCGCGAATATCAGCGTAGCGGAAAAGTATTTTTTGTAGTACCGCGCATCGCTGATATCAACGAAATGGAGCCTAAACTTAAAAGATTGCTGCCCGAAATCACTATTACTCACGCTCACGGCCAAATGTCGCCTTCTGAGCTCGATAAAATTATGAATAATTTTTATGATGGGAAGATCGATCTATTACTTTCAACCACGATTATCGAGTCTGGTATTGATATTTCTAGTGCCAACACAATTATAATTTATCGCTCAGAAATGTTTGGATTGGCACAACTTTATCAATTGCGTGGCCGCGTGGGACGTGGCAAAAGCAGGGGTTACGCCTATTTTATGTTGAGCCAAAAAAAGCTTAACCGCGAATCCAAGCAAAAACTTGAAGTAATGCAAAATCTTGATGATCTTGGCATCGGATTTACTATCGCATCGCACGATATGGATATTAGAGGAAGCGGCGATATTTTGGGCGATGAACAATCGGGTCACATCAAAGAAACCGGCGTCGAACTTTATCAACAAATGTTGCTTGAAGAAATTGAAAAAGTAAAAAAACAAAATCTACCTACGCAAAATTTAGAGAATAAATATAAAAATCAAGAAAATTCGACATCAAACCAGAATTCGCTACAAAATATAAATTTTAGCCAAAATATCATAAAAAACGATGAAAATTTAACGAAAAACACACAAAATAATCAAAATTTTGACGGAAATCAAGAACTCGATTTCATCCCGCAAATCAAACTAGGTATTTCACTTTTAATTGACGAGGCTTATATCCCAGATTTGCCTTTGCGCATGTCTTTTTATAAAAAAATCGCCACCCTTAAAACTGACGAAGATAAAGAAAATCTCGAACTTGAAATGATTGACCGCTTTGGCAAAATGCCACTAAAAATCAAAGAAGAAATCAATAATTTGATGGCCGTGAGTATTTTAAAATATCAATGCAAAAAACTACGAATTGAGCGCCTTGAGACCACAAAAGAAGGTATTTTAGTGAGTTTTTATCAAAATAAAGCCTTAAATCCCGAAAAATTGCTGCAAATCGTGTTTAATAGTACTAATAATGTCAAATTACAGCCTAATCATAAACTATTTTTTGGGTTTAAAAACCCAGATGAAATAAAATCAGCGCAATATAAAATTGATGAATGTTTAGCAATTATTTTAAAATTAAAATGATTACCCTAATTTAAGGTAGTTTTTTAATATCATTTTTAATTATGCCAAAATATTAAATTATACTTTATTTTTAAACTGTAGTAATTAGAGTTATTTTTGGTATCAATTTTATGATTTAGAAATGCCAAAAAAATCGTCTTTGCGTCAAGCTATAATTAGTCGCGATTCTGTAGAAATTGAAAAAATTTTAACAACAGAATCATCACTCCCCCACCAAGATCGGCAATTATTCCAAAAAGATGATGCGGGATATATTTTTAAACATGCCGATACAATACCATATTCGGTATTAAAACCAGTAATCTTGGCTATATTTTTCTCTTTTACAAAAGATCACGAAGAGTTGTTTGCTGAATTGACAGATTATATCTATAAAACCGTCTCAGATCACCAAGCAACAGAAGATGAAAAACAAGATCTCGAAAATATTTTTTGTGAAAAAGATGCCCATGGGAGAACAATTCTCCAAGCCGCACTTGCTGATGATCCCCAAAGAGCAAAAATTATAATAGATTCAGCTTTTGAGAATATTTTTGACAAAACAAATGCAACAGAGTGTGAAGCGATTTTTCTATCTGCATTTGGAGGATTTGATAAAGAATCTTTCGTAAAATTACTGCGGCGAGGATTATCAATTCACAAAACTCAAGAATTAAAATATTTAAATGAATGCCTCGTAGACGCAGGACGACCATTTGAAGCAATATCTATAGCGGCGAGCGTTTTTACGCAAGCAATGCAAGAGCTAGATATGAAATATAGCGTTACAATTGATGATATTAACGTACCATTAACCATGATTAAAAAACTTGCTTGCGATTTATCTGAAATCAAAAAAAGTGACATTGTAAGACTCGCTAAAATAATAATTGATCTTCCTAATACTAATATAAATAAAAAACTAGAATTGTTAACTCCATTGGTTAGTAATAAATTATTGGATATTGATGGTGAATTTAAAAAATATTGCGATGATAAATTTACACATCAAGATCTTGCGGAAATTAATACCTTCTATCAGCAATATCATCATCCTGCAAAATCTAGCGCGCATAGAGTTGCCAATATTGATTTTGAAAATTATACACCACAAACAAAGGTTTTGCGCAGAGAAGATGGTGAAGATTTTTGCTCTACGCCAATGAAGTGTGAACAATCTTTATCTTAAAATATAAGATAGTTAGTTTTTATAAAATCTATAATTTAATTATTAATAAAATTGAAAAACAAATTGTATGAGACCAGATTTTAGAAGTGAGACAGATGGAGCCTCGTCAGCAGAAGCCTCTTCAACAGAAGTAACCAAACAAGAATTTCAGAATTTTTGGAATGGAGTTTCAAAAGTACAGAGTGAAGATAATGAATATAATTTAAAATGGCTAGAGGAGTTATACAAATCTATTGCTGAAAATAATAAGACTGTTGACTACACTGAATTTGAAACTAAACATGATTGGATTCAAATATTTTTTCCAACTAAACAAACTTCTAAACATAATATTAAAGCCATTTCGTTAAATGATGATATATGTACTTGGTTTAAAGAAAACGATGAGGTCATGGATAAGTTTAAAAAAAATCTCAGAATAGTTATGGAACTTTATGGTATAAAATTAACATATGAAGATGGAAAAGCATCGGCAGAATTTATTAGTAATAATCGTTCACCCGCTTTGTTGTTATTAGATGATGATAAACCGAAATCGGCGTTAGATGAAGGTAAGTCGCAATCTGGATATGCAAGAAGCAGTGCATTATACTGGGCATACCCTTTTTCAGACCACAATCATCAGAGATTATCGCGCATTTTAACAAGTTGTATGGAACTGGGGTTTGAGGAGGAAGCCTTGAAAATTCATGCTGAATTACAAAAAGTTAAAAATATCCCAGAAGACACAAGAGAATTCTGGGATAAAGCGATAAAAAGCGGCGATGATAAACAACAAGATCAGTCAAAATCATCTTCGGCAGCCACCACCGCAACAAGCCCTGTATTTAATCCACAAAATGCCAGTGCCACAGCTTTGGATAAAGATGAAGAAGTCACAATGTCAATGTCGTAATAATAGTAATATGTAATAATCAAACACTTAAAACTACAACTACTCTTCGAGCACCTCGCGCTTGCCAGAAATATTCGGAGCACTCACCACACCTTCAGCTTCCATTTTTTCAATCAAAATCGCGGCGCGGTTGTAGCCAATGCGCAATTGGCGCTGCACATAACTAATCGATGGTTTTTTATCGCGGCGCACAATCATCACCGCTTTTTTATATAAATCAGCATCAGAACCATCGCCCTCAGTTGCATCATCGCAACCAGAAATTTCTGCACTTCTTGCTGCAACAGCTGCCTCAAAATTTATGCCTTCGCTTTCACCAAATTCACTAATATCTTGATCTTTAATAAATTTGACGATTTTTTCGATCTCAGCGTCCGAACAAAACGGGCCATGTACGCGCATCATCTTGCTACCACCTGACATATAAATCATATCACCCTGACCGAGAAGCTGTTCAGCGCCTTGTGTGCCTAAAATTGTGCGACTATCAATACGCGATGTCACCTGAAAGCTTATACGCGTAGGAAAATTGGCTTTGATCACACCTGTAATAACATCCACCGAAGGGCGTTGAGTTGCCATGATAATATGGATGCCAGCTGCACGCGCCATTTGCGCAAGTCGCTGCACTGAATTTTCGATTTCTTTGCCTGCCACTAACATTAAATCAGCCATTTCATCAACAATCACCACAATAAATGGCATTTTTTTTGGTTCAAATTCAATTTCTTCGATAATGGGTTTGCCATTTTCAGGGTTATATCCGGTTTGCACTTTGCGCGTGAGTTTTTCGCCGGATAAAATTGCTTTTTCGGCCTTCTCATTATAACCCGCAATATTTCGTACCGCAAAACTTGACATTAGGCGATATCTTTCTTCCATTTCGTTAGTTACCCATTTAAGAGCAATCACGGCTTTACTAGGCTCGGTGACCACAGGCGCTAAAAGATGCGGAATTCCATCATAAATCGAAAGTTCAAGCATTTTAGGATCAATCATAATAAATTTACATTCATCAGGACGCAATTTATATAGCAGCGATAAAATCATCACATTAAGTCCAACGGATTTTCCTGAACCAGTAGTGCCCGCAATCAACAAATGAGGCATCTTTGCAAGATCAGCAACCACTGGCTCTCCGCCAATATCTTTGCCTAAAATCATCGGCAGAAAATGTTGTGAAAATTTATATTCTTTAGATTCAATCATCTCGCGCAAAAAAATCATTTCGCGCTTAGCATTTGGTAATTCGATACCGATTGAGGTTTTACCCAATATGGTAGCGATACGCGCTGATACTGCACTCATCGATCTTGCAATATCATCAGATAAACCAATCACGCGCGAAGCCTTGGTACCAGCGGCCGGCTCAAATTCATGCAAAGTAACAACTGGACCAACTTTAGCACCAAGCGAGGCACCATATACGCCAAAATCCTCCAACACTTTGGTTAACATTTTAGACTGCGCATCGATTTGCGCTTTAGAGGTTTTTTTATCCTTATTTTCTGCTGAACGATCAATTAATAAATCAATTGTTGGTAGCTGATATTTAGCCACAAATTTTTTTATTGGTGTTTTGACCGCTTTTTTTAGTTTTTCTTTTAAGCTTGCGCGCGTAGGCTTTTCTTCTGCCAATTCATCTTCTTCGCTTTGTTCTTCATCTTCTTCTTCATCTTCATCTTTATTATCTGTGGGCCGCATTTCATCTTGCGAATTATTTTCTATAGATGATTTTTCTTCATCACTGAGATAATTTTTTCGTGGCAAAAATCTACTATCTTTAGCAAAGGCTTTAGCCAATTGCTGCGAGAGTTTTTCTAAAATTAATCTTATAGTTAAAATTGTATAACGGAAAAAATAAATCCAATCACGCAAGGAGATTTCCATAATCATCGACATCAATAGAAACGCTAGAAATAAGGCTGCAAAGGCAATTACAAAAGATGGTGCAAAAGAAATTTTTGCTAAAATAAAACTGCCATTTACTCCGCCAAAGCTGTTAAAACCCCACCAGTCAGGCTCAGGAATAAATGCAAAAAAAGTTGCAAAACATAAAATACAAAATGGGATAACTATTAATTTCGACAATATATGGCTAGTGCCCTGACGGCTGGCCATTTTAGAGCCTATACTAAATAATATTAAACATAAAAAAAATGCAGCCAATCCAACTAATTGAAACAACAAATCTGCTACATGCGATCCGAAAGATCCAAGCCAATTGTAGATTTGATCACCAGTTGAGACTGTGTTAAATGATGGATCATCCATATTAAAACTAAATAAAGCCAAAACTGATGCAAAAGAAAAAGCCACCAGCCCTAGACCCATAAGCCTTCTTAGTAGAATCAGAATTATATAATATGCTTTATCTTGCCACATTTTATTGCTGTTTTTAATGGACTATCTTAGCTATTTATAATACATAAACTATAAATTTAGCAAGAGATTCTAATCATCTAATTTAAAAAAATATTTTTTGCTAATTATTAAATCTAAAATGAAAAACATCACCATCATTAACAATATAATCTTTGCCTTCAAGCCTTAATTTACCTGCATTTTTACAGTTTTCTTCACCACCTAACGTAACATAATCTTGATAAGAGATCGTCTCAGCACGGATAAATCCTTTTTCAAAATCAGTGTGTATAACGCCGGCTGCTTTAGGCGCAGCAAGGCCCTTGCGCAACGTCCATGCATGGCATTCTTTTGGCCCAACTGTAAAAAACGAGATTAGATTTAAAGTTTCATATGAATTGCGGATAATCTGTGCAAGCCCTGTTTCTGCCAATCCAACCGATTCAAGAAACTCTTTTTTTTCTTCGTCGGTTTCAAGAGATGCAACTTCGGCCTCAATCTGTGCGCATATTTTAAGCACTTTAAAACCATTTTGCGCACCAAATTCTTCAACTTTTTTAGAATATTGATTTCCTGATAATTCATGCTCTTTTAAATTACATACAAACAGTTGCGACTTAGAAGTGATTAGCTGCAACAATTTAAGATTTTTTTCATCATCCGCCGATTTTAATTCAACCAAACGCGCTGGCTTTCCCTCTTTTAAAAGATCGAGAATTTTTTTTGCTAAATCAATTTGTGGTATCAATTCTTTCTCAGTTTTAGCCTTTTTTTCAAGATTAGGAATACGTTTTTCAAGCGATTCAAGATCTGCCAAAACAAGCTCAAGTTGAATCAAATCAATATCGCGCAGCGGATCAACAGAATTTTCTACATGAGTAATATTTTCATCTTCAAAGCAGCGAATTACATTAATAATTGCATCAACTTCACGAATATGTGATAAAAATTTATTGCCTAAACCCTCGCCTTTACTGGCTCCCTTAACTAATCCTGCAATATCCACAAATTCAATTTGCGCAGGAATAATCAAAGCTGAACCAGCGATTTTAGTGAGCTGAACCAAGCGATCATCTGGCACATTAACCCTACCAACATTAGGCTCAATTGTACAAAAAGGATAATTAGCCGCCTCAGCAGCCGCTGTTTGAGTAAGTGCATTAAATAAAGTTGATTTTCCGACATTTGGTAGGCCAACAATTCCACATTGTAGAGACATTTTTTTAGTTAAATAGATTAAAGAAACCTTGATGATAAAGGTTTTGCCTACAAATTCAATATGATTTTTTAGCTAAAATTTATCAAAATTTTAAAAATGTATAAAGATTATACATAATTAAAAAAATCAAAAACTACTAGACAACCTTTTTTATGTAGCTTGCTATCAATAAAAACTAAAAACATAATTATTGATCTTAAAATGAACAAAAAATCTTTCTCAGCCTTTCTTTCGATAAGCAATAGCAATGAGATTCTATAGCATAACAATTTCATATTGACACCAAAATAACAAAATATTTTCTCAAAAATTACAAATAAAAATTCAACAAAAAAATTTAAAAAAAAAATAAAAAAATTTGTTCGCATTTTAATTTTTTTTCATTAAAAATTCTTAAAAAAAATTCTAAAAAAAAATTAAAAATGCGAAATAAAATTTTAGTAAAATTACTTATAAAAAATCTTAAAAAACTTTCAATTTTATTTTTTTTATTAATCGCAATTTCATGTATTTATCCAAAGATTACCATTAAAGGCAAAGGCAATATTAAACTTATACAAACTGATTTTTCTGATCTTGAAAATTGGCAACAAACTGATTATCGCACATCACTAATTTCTTTTATTCATTCATGTAGAAGATTAGCAAAAATGCCTCAAAGTCGCTTGGTTGGTGGTCAAATTGGGGATATTACCGCCGTAGATTTTCGCGATATCTGCGAAATTGCTGACGTTGTAAAAGGCATGTCCGATAATCAAATTAAAAACTTTTTTGAAAATTGGTTTAAACCTTTTCAAGTATCATCGCGCAACGGTGATAAAAAAGGGTTATTCACTGGATATTATGAGGCAAGCTTGCGCGGCAGCAAAATCAAAACCGAGCAATATAAATATCCAATTTATGCCAAACCAAAAGATTTAACCTTGGATCCTTATTTAAGCCGCGCAGAAATTGAAGCTGGTGCCCTAGAAAACAAAGGTCTTGAGCTTTTATATGTTGACGATAAAGCAGAATTATTTTTTATGCATGTTCAAGGTTCTGGTCGCGTCACCCTACCAAATGGCTCAGTTGTAAGACTATCATTTGCCGCTAAAAATAATCAACCTTATACTTCGATCTCAAATTATTTTGCAGATAATAATTTGATTGCTCGCGACAAAATCTCTGCCGACACAATTAAAGACTGGCTTCGCGCAAATCCAGAAAAATCTGACGAAGCAATGAATATTAATGCTGCATTTATATTTTTTAAACTTTCTGACTCAGAATATGTTGTTGGAGCACAAGGCGCCCCCCTTACAGCAGAGCATTCTTTAGCGGTTGACAACGAAATAATTCCTTATGGTTTACCAATTTGGATTGAAACTAGCTTCAAAAATAAAGATGGAAAAAAACAAAAATATAATCAGCTGCTGATTGCTCAAGATACTGGTTCGGCGATACGTGGAGTTGTACGAGGTGATATCTTTTTTGGCTATGGCAAAGAGGCAGAAAGCAAAGCATCAACTATGGCATCAAGTGGCGAATATTATATATTATTGCCTAATAATATTGCAGATAAAATTTCAGGAAATATCAATAAGTTGCGTTAATTCTTTAAAAATAATTTCTTTATTAGAGCCCTACACACTCTATCTGATGCCTCGATGGTTAATTAATAAATTCTTCAAATTTTTGGCGAATAAAATTTTGCTGGCTTAAAAAATTCTTTTCAACCTCATCAAAATTTTTTATAAATTCTTGAAGTTGATATTGCGAATCAAAAGCATTGCCAAAAATTTTTTTATTTGCATCAACAATTTTATTTTGCAATATACCACAAATAATGGCAATCAACAAGCATGAGGCCACTAAATATTGATCTGCACCGGCAGCTGGAAGGCGAAATTCGATACGATTTTGTTGCGTATTTCTTCTTTTAACAACCCTAATCAAAGCCGTACGGTTGTTGATTCCGTAAGATAAATTGATTGGCGCAGTATATTTTTTATTTTTATGCAAATTAAGATTGAGCTCTTTATCAAATCTACGATAATCATTTTTATTTGCCACACTAAAAATCATCATATCATCAACAAAATCAAGCATCCCAGCAATTATATTAGAACATAAATTTTCATTTTCTGCTAACAAATTTTTATCATTTTTATCATTTAAAGAAAAACTAAACTGCAAGGCGCTACCACAATCATTATCAAAAATTTGCGCATCAAAACTAATCAATAGTTTTTTTTCTAAAGCCACAGATTGCGCGGTTTTCTTGATTTGATCAATATATTTGCATAATTTTTTAATATCATAAACCGGATTAGTCTTAACCTCAATCTGGCCGCAACCTTGCTCTCTCTCTACTTTAAATAGAGATTGATAAGACATAGCAATAGCCGTATCAAGCCCCAATTGCTGATTTTGTTGAATCGAAAAATTGTTAAATTTTTGCTGAAGATGGTCTATATAATCAACAATTATGCGATCATTAATTATTTTTTGCGAATTTAAATCGAGTAAATAAAATTCTAACTCAACACCAAAAACTGGCTTGCACCCAGCAAATTCGAGCGGTAGAGAATGTAAAAAAAACTCAAGAGAGTTGCGCAAAATTTTTTCTTTTTGCGCAAAAAATTTAGATGTGATCTTGCAACCAAGCATGCAAAAGGCTTTTTGGCAATGATCCGATTTTAGTATCAACTAATTTTCCGCCCTTAAAAATCATTAAAGTAGGAATGCTGCGCACACCATATTTTGAAGGCACTTCAGGATTTTCATCAATATTACATTTTAATATTTCGAATTTTCCTGCGGATTCTTTGGATAATTCATCAATAATTGGAGCAAGCTGACGACAAGGGCCGCACCAAGGTGCCCAAAAATCAACCAACACCGGTTTTGACGAAGCTAAAACATCGTTAGAAAAATTTTGGTCATTTGTTTCTTTTGTCATGGTATAATCGGATAAAATTTCGCCTGCATTTTTCAGGTTTGTATATAATAACAAATTTTTAAAGAAATATCAAGAAAAATCACCTAGCTTTTGCGCTTTTTTAGTAACAAAGAGGCTGTAAACATTAGGGACTCCGCTTGCTTAAAATCATAACTGGCTCTAGCTTGAAAAGCCTTTATTTCTTCAACCAAGCGATTATATTCTGGATTATCTTGATTTAATTTCACCAAGGCAGAAGTTTTTGACTCGGCAATAGCTAATGCCTGGCCCCCAGAATTTAGAAAGGCTTGAATTCTGGTAGTATAACTTGCAAAATCATTCGATCCGCTATTCTGCTGATTATCCACAATCTGTGCAGATTTTTTTGGTTGCATTTGAGATTGATTTTGCGCTTGAGATAGTGTTTGTGCGGCTTTTAAGGCATTTTCTTCATTAACCTTTTTCATCATATTGAGCATTGTTTTCATAATAACAAAACTATTGAGATTAATAATTACAATTTTATTGAGGATCGATATCAATTTTTATCCTCACATTATTTGTGATTTCTATATTATTGATAATATCCAAAATTAATTTCTGCAAATTTATTTTTTTCTCGACTTTAATGAAGATTCGATAATAAAAACGATTTTTTATCCTCAAAAGTGGCGCTGGTGCTGGCCCCATGACCTCAATTGCATCGTTAATTGGAAATTTTGAGACGATCTTTTTCGCTACATTTAAAGCAATAGTTTGGTCAAAATTGCTGACAATAATGTTCGCCATTTTAGTAAAAGGCGGCAAATTTAAAGCTTGGCGATTTTTTATTTCATATTCTAAAAATCCTGTTTTATCATTTTGGATTATTTTTTCAAAAATAAAATTTTGTGGATTGTAAGTTTGGATATAGATAGTACCTTGATAATCCTTGCGCCCTGCTCTTCCTATTACTTGACTTAACAACTGAAATGATCGCTCTGATGCGCGCAATTCGGATGAATAAAATCCACTATCAGCATCTACAATTCCAACTAGCGTAAGATTAGGAAAATCATAGCCTTTAGCGATTAATTGCGTGCCTACAATTATATCAATTTCGCCTTTATAAATTTGTTTTATCAAACGATCACTTTCTTTAAAATTAGTGATATTATCGCTAGTGATGCAGGCTATTCGCGCCTGCGAAAAGAGGTTTTTTATTTCCTCTTCAATTTTTTCTACACCAGCACCAATATTGGTTATCGAACCTTCTTTTTGACAATATTTACAATTGCGAGAAAAATTTTCATGATGCCCACAATAATGACAAACGAGGTTTTTGGCATGTTTATGATGAACCAAATAAGCATTACAATCGGGACAATTTATCTTTTGACCACATTCTTTACATAAGGTTACGGGAGCATAGCCACGGCGATTTAGAAATAATAAACTCTGCTGTTTCAACTCAAGATTTTTTGCCAAAGCTTCGCGCATAATTTGCGAAATATAACTATCTTTTTCAAGCTTGTTTATCCTAAGATCAACGATATTTATTTTGTTATTTTTTTGATTAAATTTCTCACTTAAATAATAATAATTATATTTTTTGCTTTTGGCATTTTGATAAGTTTCAATCGAAGGAGTTGCTGAGGATAAAATTATCGTAAAATTTTCTAGCGAAGCCTTTAGAATCGCCATATCACGAGCATTAAAATTAAAGATATCTTCTTGTTTAAATGATGCGTCATGCTCTTCATCAATCACAATTAATTTGAGCTTTCTAAAAGGCAAAAGCAGGGATGAACGCGCTCCTATCAACACCCTAACCGATCCATTAAATACGCCATAAAAAATTTCGCGCTTTTCTTTAGTGGATATTTTTGAGTGCCACAAAGCAGGCTTAAAGCCAAATTGCTCTTCGAAACGAGTTAATAATTGGCTGGTTAAAGCAATTTCTGGCAACAAAATCAAGGCCTGGCTATCATTATTTTGCAAAATTTTAGCTATTAGAGAAAAATATATTTCTGTTTTACCAGAACCTGTTACCGCATCAATCAAACTAACCTTCGCGCGATCATTTTTATCATAATCTTCTACAACAATTTGCGCAGCAATTTCATCAAAAATTTCTTGCTGTTTATCAGATAATTTTTTCAAGAAAATTTTATCCAAATCAACTTGTTGTTTAAGTGCATTTTTTTGAGGATTTTTAACTTTATCAGAATTTAAAATACCAATAAAAGCCTTTAAAACCAAGCCTTTGTAGGCTAAATTATATGAAGCAATGCGTTCAATAAAATCGATTAATTTGCTTGAAAACCTTATTTCATCATGCTTGGCGATAATTTCTTTAATTTTATCCGCTTTTAGGCCGGCTTGCAAATCACTATATCCAGTAACCAATCCCCATAATTTTTTGTTGCGAAAAGGCACTAAAACTATATCACCAACCGCAATCGAACCAATTTTACCCCCAGCTTTGACCTTATAGGTAAAAGTTCGATCAAATGGCAATGGTAATAATATATCTATAAAATCTTGCATTTAAAGCGGATTTATTAATTGATTTAAGAGAATTATATTTTATATTAAAGTTATTTTACACCGATAATTTAATTAAATTTTTAATTATGAAATTTTTTATTGATTCAGCAGATGTCAACGAAATCAAAGAAATCGCGGCTTATGGGTTAGTTGATGGGGTTACAACCAATCCATCTCTAATTGCAAAAGCTGGTCGTGATTTTAAAACTGTTATTGCTGAAATTTGTGACTTGACCACAGGACCAGTTAGCGCTGAGGTTGCAGCCAATGATTATGAAACAATGATTAAAGAAGGAGACATTCTCAGCAAAATTGCTAAAAATGTTTGTATCAAATTACCAATGACACTAGATGGATTAAAGGCTTGCAAATATTTTTCTGAAAAAGATATTCAAACAAATGTAACTCTATGTTTTTCACCAACCCAAGCGATTCTAGCTGCCAAAGCAGGTGCTACTTTTGTTTCACCTTTTGTAGGTCGTCTAAATGATATTGGCGAAGATGGCATGTCTTTGATTGAAAATATTTGCGCCATTTATGCTAATTATCCTAATTTTAGCACCGAAGTTTTAGTTGCCTCAGTGCGCAGCCCCTTTCACATCACCGAAGCAGCAATTATCGGTGCTCATGTAGCCACGGTTCCTGCTAAAGTTTTAAAAGATCTTATCAATCATCCGCTTACTGATAAAGGCTTAGAAATCTTTAACAAAGATTGGAAAAATAGTGGACAAAAAATTTAATCAACTCTAATAAATATATAATTTATGACTACTTTTTTTAATCAAATTATTTCTTCAGCAAATGCTCAAGAAATCGCTGCTGAAGCTGCTGCAAAAGAATCTTCACCAATTGTCAGCTTTATCCCATTAATATTAATTTTTACGGTTTTTTATTTTTTGATTATTCGTCCGCAAACAAAAAAAATGAAAGATCATCAGGCTTTAATAAACAACATCAAAATCGGCGATAAAGTGATTACCAATGGCGGTATTATTGGCATTGTCAAAGAAATCAATAATGCTGAAAATATTATTGATATTGAAATTGCCAATCAAACCATAATCAAGGTTTTAAGGCCTTATATCGCTGATTTGGTTAATAAAGATATTAAAAAATAATTTTATAATGCTCAATTTTTCTCGTCTGAAAATTTTTGCGATTCTAGCAATTTGCTTTGCTGCTTTAATTTTCACCACTTTATCTTTGTTATCAACAAATCCTAAATTTGCACAAAATCCTGCAATTGCCAAATTTTTACCTGCAAGTAAAATCAATTTAGGCCTTGATTTACGCGGCGGTTCTCAATTAATGCTTGAAATTGATATTGATTATTATTTTCAGGAACAAATCAAAAATTTACGAGATGAAATCAAAAATAATTTTTATGATGAATCAATCCGAGCTTTGCCAACACTGGATGGAAACCAAATCACTTTTTCATTAAACGATATCGAACAAATTAAATTAGCACGCAAAATTATCAATAAATTAAGCAAAAAAGTTGATATTGATGAGAATGATAATCATTTTATCATTACCTTCTCAAACCAAGCCATTACTGAGATGCGCCAAAATCTTATCAAGCAATCAATCGAAATTGTTAGACGTCGTATAGACGAGTCAGGCACTAAAGAACCCACAATTCAAGCACAAGGAGATAATCGTATTTTATTGCAGGTTCCTGGCGTTGAAAACTCGGATGAAATCAAGTCTATCTTGGGCAAAACTGCCAAAATGACTTTTCATTTTGTTGATGATTCATCTTTTACGGGCACTAAAAATCTTGATCCCAATTTAAATAAGGTTTTTGATAATGAAGGACGAATTTATTTTATTGAAAAAGAAGTTGCTTTAAGTGGAGAATTATTGATTGACGCCAATCCCACTTATCACGAAGGACTGCCTGCGGTCTCTTTCCGTTTTAATGATTTAGGAACCAGAAAATTCGCCAAAATTACTACAGAAAATATTGGTAAATTTTTTGCAATCATCTTGGATAACAAAGTGATAACAGCTCCGCGCATCAACAGCGTCATCAATCAGGGTAATGGCGTGATCTCGGGCAATTTTACCGCACAAGAGGCGGCAGAATTAGCTTTATTGCTACGCGCTGGCGCCCTACCGGCTCCACTTAAAATTATAGAAGAAAGATCCGTAGGGCCTTCATTGGGGCTTGATTCCATTAAAAGCGGTAGTTTTGCTTCTGTTGCCGGACTTGCTCTGATCGCCTTTTTTATGATCTTATTTTATGGATTTTTTGGCTTAGTTGCAAATATCGCCATGACAATAAACATCTTCATAATTTTAGCGATTTTATCACTAATTGGTGCCACGCTAACTCTACCTGGTATTGCAGGAATTGCTTTAACCATGGGCATGTCGGTTGATGCTAATGTATTGATTTTTGAGCGCATAAAAGAAGAATTACGTGAAAAAAAATCCATTTTCAGTGCCGTCGAACAAGGATTTTCGCAGGCATATCGCACTATAACCGATTCAAACATCACTACTTTAATCGTAGCGTTATTTTTATATATGTTTGGAAATGGCGCAGTTAAAGGTTTTGCGGTTACACTATCAATTGGTATCACCTCATCAATGTTCTCAGCAATTCTTTTAACTAGAATGCTGATTGCCATTTGGCTCAAAAAAAGACGTCCACAAAAACTTGATTTAATTTAAGATTTGATTTAATGCTTTTTAAGTTTGTAAAACACATAGTTAAATTGCTTTATATCGCTAGCGCGTTGATGCTGTTGACTAAACAATCTTTTGCAATTGCGTTAGATAAAAAACCGCAAAATAATCTTGAAGCTAAAAGCAAAATAACTAGCAATAACAACAAAGACGAACCAGCGGTTTTAAAGGCCGATACAATTGATGGCGACCGCCAAGCTAATATTATCACTGCCTCTGGTAATGTTGAGGTCACTAAGGGCAATAATATTTTATATTCAGATAAAATTTCTTACGATAAAAATAATCATTTAATTAAGGCGATTGGAAATGTCAAAGGTAATAATATCGAAATCGGCAAAATGCGCGCTTCTGAGGGCGAAATTAAAGATGATTTTAGTCAAGGTGCTTTTCTAAATACTATTTTGGTTTTAAGCGATGGCTCATATCTCGCTAGCAAAAAAACGAATCGTCAAACACCGCATATTACCGTACTGCAGAAACCAATTTATTCACTTTGCCCCAATCCTGATATTGAAAAAAATGATGAATTAGCTGGAAAAAATCGCGATTTAATTTCGATTAAATCTTCGCAAGCCGTTGTGGATAAAGAAAAACAAACACTCACGGCCCGACATGCAATTTTACGAATTTATAATTTTCCAGTTTTTTATACACCTTATTTAAAACTACCAATTGGCGATAATCAGCGCAAATCAGGCTTTCTCAGTCCTTCTTATATCAAAAATAATCGCTTTGGTCTGGGTGCCAAAATACCTTATTTTATTGATATCGCCCCCAATGCTGATCTAACCATTACTCCACAAATATATAAAAATAACAACCAATTTACTATTAGTAATGATTTTCGTCACATGGTAAAATATGGCGATTATAAAATGGGATTAGAAATTTCAAATAATGAAGTGATTGCAATCACTGACACTCTGGCTACCAATCGCACTAAGCGCCCTTATCGCTGGCGCAGTACAGGCAAAGGCGATTTCGAATTTAATGAAAAATCTAGCGCTAGATTTTCACTAAATACCGTTGGCGATCGCAATTATTTACGTGATTATAATTTTAACTTTGCGGCCTTTACCACTTCTGAGGCCGAATTTGATTATGTGAATGGACGCGATTTTTTGGGCGCAAAAATGATTCGCTTTCAAGAATTAGAAGATCCCGCTAAAGAGCGATCCGCCCCACTAGTTTTGCCAATTCTTAATCACTACGCTGAAACAAAGCCACTTTTTTACAAAGAAAAACTAGCTTTAGCATCAAATTTTACAATGATTACCCGCGAGGATGGCCTGCAATACCGCCGCCTATCTTTTATCCCTGAAATCAAACTTCCTTTTAATATTAAGGGCAATCTTTTTAGCATTAACACCAAAATTGAAGGTGATTTATATTCGCTTGAAAATAACTTTAAACATTCTGCGCGTGATAATAATTACGATGAAATTACAAGTAATTATAAACCTGAATTTTCAATTAATTGGCGCCTTCCTTTGATTAAAAAAGGTAAAAAAACCACTTTTATCATTGAACCAATGGCCAATTTTGTTTCAAGCTCATTTAAAGGAAATGTTACAAAATTACCAAATGAAGATAGTAATAATTCAGAATTAACAGTGAGTAATCTTTTTGCTGGCGATAGAATTTCAGGTTATGATCGCAACGAGGCGGGAGAAAGGTTTAGCTATGGTGTTAAATCTTCAATTTTTAATAAATATGGCCAATATGGGTTGACTTTGGGGCAAAGTTATCGTTTGAGTGATAATAATCAAGATGTGTTAATTAAAGGATTTAATGATAATAATAAATCGAATTTTATCGGTGAATTATCTTATAAAATTCCACAATATTTTAATCTGGTTTACTCGTTTCAACTCAATGAATCCAGCTATCGCAATGATGTTAACTCAGTTTTAACCACTTTAACCATCGGCAAATTTACACTTACCGACAATTACCTTTTATTGCGTCGTAATAATGTCAATCTAAATCAGGTTGAACAAAACACTGCCGCAATTGCTTTCAGACCAAGCAAAAAATGGTTAATAAATACCGGGATTACCCAAGATCTCGCCTCGAAAAGGACAATCTCTCGTTTTGTAGATATAAATTATATCGGCTGCTGCGTAGCATTTAGATTTTCAGTTACTGAAAGCAATCCGTCAAGTTTGATCAAGCCACAAACATCCTACAAAATAAATGTAGTTGTCAATGGAATGTAAAAGATTGAATTTTATTCAACCGTCACTGACTTGGCTAAATTGCGCGGCTGATCAACATCATTACCTTTAAACAAAGCCACATAATAAGCCAGCAACTGCAATGGGATAATGGCTATAAGGGCTTCAGCTATAGATCCTTGGGCTCGTGGGATCTCTATCATTTTTGTTGAAAGATTTTCTAAGCTCGCCAAGCCTTGCGCATCAGAAATTGTAATTATCTTACCGCCTCTAGCACGCACTTCTTCAATGTTAGAAGCTATTTTTTCAAACAAATTGTTGCTTGGGGCAATCACAATCACGGGCATTTTCTTATCAATTAATGCGATAGTGCCATGTTTAAGCTCGCCGGCAGCGATGGCTTGAGCATCAATATAAGAGAGCTCGCGCAATTTGAGTGCCGCTTCAAGCGCGGTTACTGAGGATAATCCTCGCCCAATATATAAAATATGGCGCGATTTAGCAAGATATTTCGCGGTTTTTTGGATGGTTTTTACATTATTTTTATCCAAAATTGCTGCCAAATTTTGAGTAGCATCCGTATATTGTTTTAGATATTGTGCCACATCTTTTTTTGCAATTTTTTCTTTGGCTAGACCTAATTTTATCGCCAAAAGCCCTAGAACCGCAATCTGAGCAGTATAAGCCTTGGTTGATGCTACACCAATTTCTGGACCAGCCAAAGTTTTAATCACCATATCCGAAAGCTGAGCCATACTGCTTTGTTCAACATTGACAATCGATAAAATTTTTTGATTATAATTTTTAGCATATTTTAGTGCCGCTATAGTATCGGCGGTTTCACCCGATTGCGATATAAACACCATCAGATTATCCTCGCGAAAAGGATGAGAGCGATAACGAAATTCAGACGCAATATCAACTTCAACTTCAATTGCGGCGATTTCTTCAATAATATATTTGGCGTTTAGAGCCGCGTAATATGAGGTTCCGCAGGCAATTGCGGTGATTTTGTTGATCTTCTTTAAATCAAATGGAAAATTTGGTAGATGGATTTCATTATTTGCCAAATCAACATAATTCTGGATGGTGTTTTCAAGCATGCGCGGCTGTTCATAGATCTCTTTTAGCATAAAGTGATCATAACCTTCTTTTGAAACCTTATTATTTGCACTTTCCATGACGCGCGGTCGCTTATTTAGCGCCTTTCCATCTATATCAAAAAATTCGACATGGTTTTTTTCAACCACTGCAAATTCATCATCTTCAAGATAAACAACACGATTAGTATGAGGTGCCAAAGCATAATAATCAGAAGCGATGTAATTCTCGCCCTCACCAAGCCCCACCAGCAGTGGAGAACCTTTTTTCGCAACCAAAATCAAATCCTCTTTATCTTTAAAAATTACCGCCAAAGCATATGAACCTTTGATTTCATTAAGCATGGCAATAATCGCTTTTTTGATATCCTGAGTTTCTTTAAGATGCAATTCAAGCAGATGTGGCAACACTTCGCTATCGGTTTCACTTAAAAACTCTACACCATTTTGACTTAGATGTTGCTTGATTTCTTGATAATTCTCGATAATGCCATTATGCACAACGCAAATTTGCGAAGATGCGTGCGGATGCGCGTTGCGCTGGCTTGGACGACCATGTGTAGCCCAGCGCGTATGACCAATTGCGGTATATTCTTTTTGCTTATCTATAAAAATTTTTGAACGCTTAACCGCAGATTCAAGCTTGGCAATCTTACCCTCTTGTTTAACCATCGCGAAGCTGCCATTAACTACGGCCGCAAGCCCTGCTGAATCATAGCCGCGATATTCAAGTTTTTTTAAGCCTTCGATAATTTCAGTTATAGCATGTTTACTGCCTACAACCCCAACGATTCCACACATTTAGTAATAAATTTTTATGTTAAAAAAGTGATAATAACATATGAGTTTAAGCAAGTAAATTGTAATCTTTTGCAAGAAATTGTAATTTTACGAAATAAAGAAATTTTTAAATAAAACGAGTGAAATTGGTGGAGCTAGCGGGAGTCGAACCCGCGACCTCTTGCATGCCATGCAAAAAATGACGAATCTCGATAGACTCCTTGTTAAAACTAATTAATCAAGATAAACCCTTTCTAATACTGGATTGACAGCATTACTTTTGAATTGATTTCAATTACTCTATTTGACTTTTTCAGCTATTTAAGTTTTAATTCTGCCGTCCGCAAAACAACCGCAAAAAAATTAAACATAGTTAGCCAAAATGCCAAATTTAAATGATAAGTTCATTAGATCACTACCTTTGCCTCAAAGCAAGGATAAAGTGTATTACGATGATCGTTTAACAGGTTTAGGACTTCGCATTACTAACATAGGCTCAAAATCATTTTTTTTGCGCTATGTGATTAATGGTCGCGAAAGAAAATATAAAATTGGCGGCCATCCTGAACTTTCTTGCGTTGCTGCCAAAGAAATTGCCATCCAGTTAAAAAGTGAAATTGCCAGAGGGTTTGATCCTCATGAGGAAAAACAGGCAATCATAAATACCCCAACCATTAAAGAATTTGCCGCAGACTTTCTTAAAGCAAAAGAGAAGGTTTTACGTCCAAGCACTCTAAAATCCTATCGGGTTTTTTTCTTAGAAAAGCACCTTATTCCAAAATTCGGAAATTTAAAAATTAATGCGATTACCAAGAAAGAAATTGAGATGTTTCATTCTTCATTTTCTGAAACTCCTCGAATGGGAAACAGGCTTTTAGAGATTTTGCGCGTGATGTTTAACAATGCTGTTTCTTGGGAAATTTTGGAAAAAAATCCAACTCAAGGAATTAAAAAATTTCCTGAACATAAGCGCGAAAGATATTTATCAGAAGATGAAATTAGTCGATTAACAAAAGTTTTAGATGCCGAGCCAAACCAGATGAGCGCAAATATCATCAGGTTGATTTTACTTACGGGATCAAGAAAAGGAGAAGTTCTATCTGCACGTTGGCAGGATTTTGAAGGTGAAGTTTGGGCAAAGCCCGCTTTTCTCACCAAACAGAATAAAATTTCACGCATTCCATTAAGCCAAGAAGCAGTTGATATTTTGCAAAAGATGAAAACGAAAATTGTATCGGAGAAGAAATTGGCAACATTCACGGATAACAGAATCGTCAGCACCGAGCAGTATTTGTTTTACAATACTCAAACCAAAACCCATCAGAAAGACATTAAAAGGTTTTGGCTGGAAGTTTGCAAAAAAGCGAAAATCAAAGACGCTACAATTCATGATTTACGCCACACTTTTGCATCAGTTTTGGTGAGCAACGGAGTAGGATTAGAAGTGATCGGAAAGCTGGTTGGACATTCAAATATCAGAACAACGCAACGCTATGCACATTTGGCGAATAGTTCGTTGAAACAAGCTACTTCTATGTTTGCTAATAAGGTGATGAAGAAAAATTAAAGAGGAAATAATTTATGAATGTCACGTTAGAACAAATAAAAGGCCTTGTTGAAGAGCCTTATTTCTCAAGAGGAGAAAAATATTTCAAAGATAGAATGATAAAAATCTCCTCCGTTTCTGAAGTAGAAGTTAAGGCAAAAGTTTTGGGCAGTGTAGTTTATGCAGTTGAGCTTTTTTTGAAAAATGAACAGCTTGATGGGAGATGTTCTTGTCCTGCATTTCACGACATAGGTCCGTGCAAACATATCGCTGCTGTCGGGATCGCTCTAATCGCTCATAAAAAAGGAAAATATCAAGCTTCGTTTGGTTGTGTTGACCAGATTGATGAATATGAAAAGTTTGAAACGGTTTTGAAGAGCAAATCGAAAAACGAATTAATTTCGATTATTTTGAGAATGAGTTCTAGCTGCCCAGAAATAATTTATGAACTGATCAAAGAATGATGAAACAATGACCAATTTTATCCGTGAAAAAATTCAGATTCTAGAAAATCAGCTTCAAGAGATAGAGAGGCAAAAATTAGCGCTGCAAAAAGAATTAGAAAACGCGAAGCAAGAATTACAAAAAAATATTCCACAATTACCATTATCGAATAATCAAATTTTTTCACCTGAAGAAAAAATTAAGATCTTCATGAATTTTTTTCGTGGTCGGATAGATGTCTTTCCAAAAAGATGGAATAACACCAAATCAGCAAAATCTGGATATTCTCTCGCTTGTTCTAATGAATGGGTTAGAGGTAAATGCAATAAGCCCAATATAAAATGTTCAGAGTGCACTAATCAGTCCTTCATTCCCCTAAGTGCAGAAATTATTCGTAAACATTTAGGTGGGGAAGATTTTGCTGGCGGCAAGAGAGATTACACGATCGGCATATATCCAATGCTTGCAGATGATACCTGTTGGTTTTTGGCAACAGATTTTGACAAGGATAAGTGGCAACAAGATGTTTCTGCATTTATAAAAACCTGCCGCAAAAATGCTGTGCCGTTTGTTTTGGAAAGATCAAGATCTGGAAATGGTGGGCATGTTTGGATTTTTTTTGAAAAGCCAGTTTTAGCAGCTCAGGCCAGAAAAATGGGTTCAGCTCTTTTAACCGAAACAATGGATGATTATCCAGAAATTGGCTTTGAATCTTATGATCGTTTTTTTCCTAATCAGGATACTTTGCCTTCGGGAGGTTTCGGCAATCTTATTGCGCTGCCATTACAACATTTTCCAAGAGAAAATGGTAATAGCGTATTCTTAGATGAAAATTTTGAACCCCACCAAGATCAATGGCAATTTTTGGCATCGGTGCCAAAAATGTCGAAAGAAGCAATCAATAAAATTGTTGAAGAGGCATCTCGTAAAGGTAGAATTTTAGGTGTTCGCATGCCAGTTGCAGAAGATGAAGAAACACCGTGGGAGATGAAGCCTTCTCGTAAAGAATCGGAAATTATAATTGATCAAATCTTTCTGAAATCAGTCAATATCGTTATCAGTAATCAGATTTTTATTGAGAAACAAAACCTTCCTGCATCCCTCGTCAGTAAGTTTATACGAATTGCAGCTTTTCAAAATCCTGAGTTTTATATAGCTCAATCTATGCGTCTATCAACATTTGGTAAGCCAAGAATAATTGCCTGCGCCGAAAATTTCTCTAAACATCTTGGGCTGCCAAGAGGATGTTTAGATGAGGTTGTAGATTTGCTTAAATCTCTTGGGATTGAAGCAAATATTGACGACAAAAGAAATAGTGGAAAACGCATTAAATTAAATTTTTTAGGCGAGCTTACAAGTGAACAACAAAAGGCTGCCAAAAAGCTTTTGCAGCATGATACTGGAGTGTTGGCTGCAACAACAGCATTTGGCAAAACGGTTATTGGCGCACATATGATCGCCAAAAGAAAAACCAATACTCTCGTTATAGTTCATCGCAGGCAGTTGTTGGATCAGTGGATCGAAAGATTAAAAATATTTTTAAATATTAACTCAGATCAAATAGGAATAATTGGAAGTGGAAAACGCAAGCCAAGTGGTGTTGTGGATATTGCCATTATGCAAAGTCTGATAAAAGATAATGTTGTTGATGATATTGTGGCTGAATATGGGCAGGTTATTGTTGATGAATGTCATCATTTATCTGCCGTCAGTTTTGAAGCGGTGATAAAAGCATGTAAGGCAAAATATGTGCTGGGACTTACTGCAACAGCAACACGCAAAGATGGGCATCATCCAATAATATTTATGCAATGCAGCCCTATACGCTATAAAGTTGATGCTAAAGAGCAGGCAAAACTTCGTCCATTTAATCACAAAGTCGTATTAAGAAATACGGCATTCACCCTTGATAATAGCGAGAACCAAAAGCCATCAATAAGTCATATTTATTCAGAAATTACGAATAATGAGCAAAGAAATCAGTTAATTATCAATGATATTTTAAGTGCTATAAAGCTGGGACGCTGCCCTCTAATTCTAACAGAACGCAAAGATCATGCAGCGTTCTTTGAACAGCACTTATCCAAATTTTGTAAAAATGTGATTGTTATGGTTGGAGGACAAAATGCCAAAAAGCGTGCAGTAGTTAAACTTCAGCTTCAATCTGTACCAGAGCATGAAGAGAGAATCATTATTGCTACCGGACGCTACATTGGAGAAGGGTTTGATGATAAGCGTTTGGATACATTATTTTTAACAATGCCAATATCTTGGCATGGCACTCTGGCTCAATATGCTGGAAGGTTGCACAGAGATCATGTTAATAAAAAAGAGGTAATAGTTTACGATTATGTTGATGGGCAAATTCCTATGCTTGCCAAAATGGCAGAAAAGCGAATGAAGGGATATTTGAGGATTGGTTATCAAAATCGCTCAGTTTCAAGTGTAATTGTCTCATAATAGTAAAATTACGATAATAGTAATATTATTACTATAAGATACATTGACACTAGGCTTTTTGAGAGATAGTATAGTCGTATAATTACTATTATCGTAAGTTTTATACTATGGCAAAGTTTTCAGAATATTTAAAAGATTTAAGAAAATCAGGGCAACTTTCCTTTACCGTAGATAAGGCTGCGAGTGATTTACAAATCTCAAAACAGAGTGCCTTAGTTTCTATACATCGCATCAAAAAACACGGTGAAATTATTAGCCCAGCAAAAGGGCTTTATGTTATAATCCCGCCCGAACACCAATTGCAAGGTTGCCTACCAGCTGAAGAGTTAGTCCCAATTTTAATGAAGCATTTAGGAGTAAGTTATTATGTGGGCTTGCTTAGTGCGGCCATGTATCACGGTGCAACTCATCAAAAACCAAATTCATTTCAGGTAATTTCTGATAAACAAATTCGTAAAAATTTAAAATTTGGTCAGATCAGTATTGAAGGAATCTATAAAAAATCTTTGGCCAACCTTCCCCTAAAAGAAATCACTGTTAATAGCGGCTATTTAAAAATTTCCTCCCCTGAATTAACTGCTATGGATTTGCTTCTTTATCCAAGCAGAAGCGGCGGTTTAAATCATATCGCAACTGTGTTATCAGAATTGGTACAAGCCATTGATCTAAAGAAATTGATAGAGCTGGCAAATATTTCCAATCAAAAATTCTGGCTGCAAAAACTGGGGTATATTTTGGAAAAAATTGATGCTGAAAATCCTGAACACAAACAAGACATAATTAACGGCCTACAAGAATATTTATCTTCTGGAAAAAAACTCGTTGCCCTAGCACCAGAAATTCCAATCAAAGGCTATCCAAGATACAAAAAATGGATGATCGTTGAAAACACCTCAATTGAAAGTGACCTATGATCCCAAGAAATTTTATCGAACAATGGCAACAAAATGCTCCTTGGCAAAGCCTTGATATGGTTGAGCAAGATTTGATTATCAATAGAGTTTTAGTAAGTCTTTACGGAAATCAAAAAATTAGAGACAGCCTTATTTTTCGTGGCGGAACTGCACTTAATAAAATTTACCTCAAACCCTCAGCGCGCTATAGTGAAGATTTAGATTTTGTGCAAACAAGAGCACAACCAATTGGTGAAACAATAGATGCTGTTAGAATCGCGCTTAATTGGCTTGGTGAGCCGAATCGCCTTTTAACCGAACGATCAGCAAAATTGGTTTACAAATACACCTCGGTTAATGGCTTGCCGATGAAGCTGAAAATTGAAATTAACACCACCGAGCATTTTCAAGTAATGGATATCAACAACGCAGCTTTCGGCTTTGATTCTGAATGGTTTAGCGGTGAAAGCATAGTTGCTGTTAATCAGCTAGAAGAGTTGATGGCAACCAAAATAAGAGCCCTATATCAAAGGCGTAAAGGCAGGGATTTATTCGATTTGTGGATGGTCTTCAGCAAAGATTTAGCAAACATTGATGAAACACTGAAAATTTTCAAAAAATATTGCGACCACGGCAAACTAAAAATTTCCAAAGATTTGTTTTTAAAAAACCTCGAATTGAAGCGCTTAAACAAAGACTTCCAGCTCGATATGAATATTTTGCTGCCTCAAGTTCCAATGACTGTTAATCTTACTTTTCGTGATCAAGACCCATTTCATATTACAGGCTATCAAAAGACAAACTGGAATTTTGACGAAGCTTTTGAGTATGTAAAAAGTGAAATTATTAACCGAATTTAGGAGTATGCTTATGAACAATTCTCTTAAACATTTACCACAACGTAAGCTAGACGAGTTAGCAAAAATCATCTCTACAATCCGCGATAACTGCAAAGATGTTGAAAAAATAATTCTCTTTGGCTCTTACGCGCGCGGCGATTACAAAGAAAAGAAGGATTTAGCTGAAAACCGAAAATCCGGCCACGTTTCAGATTATGATATTTTGGTTGTTACCAAAGATGCCATCACTGCACTTGATACAAATCTCTGGCACGAAATCGGCGAAAAATGCCGCAACTTAAAACTTAGTGCTGACCCAAGAATTTTAACTCACGACATTGAAGAGCTAAACAACAAACTTTCCGTTGGGCAGTATTTTTATTCTGACATCAAAGAAGAAGGCATTGTGATTTTTGATGCTGGAAATTTTGATTTCGCTGATCGTAGAAATTTAAGCGATGATGAAATTCAAAAATTTCAGAAAGAATATTTTGAGCATTGGTTTAAAAGAGCGGAAAGTTTCTTCATAGATTTTGGTCACGGCTTTGATAGAGGTGATTATGACAAAGCGGCTTTCGAGTTGCATCAATCCGCAGAACATGCCTACAAAACAATCCTGCTTGTTTTCACTCTTTACAATCCTAACGAACATTTCTTGGCAATTCTTGGTGCAGAGTGTGAGCAATATTTTCCTGAGTTACACAATTTATTTCCAAAAAATATGGAAGAAGAAAAAGAGCGCTTTAAACTTTTAGAATATGCTTACATTGGTGGTCGATACGATCCAAAATATCGAATTTCAAAAGATGATTTAGGGATTCTGGCAAAAGATGTGAAGAAGCTTTTAAAGCTTACCAAAGATATGTGTTTAAAGAAGATTAGCATCTAAATATGTCTAATCCGCTCTCTTTACTTCCAGAACCATCAAACTCCGTTGAAGAGTATCTAGAAAGAAACTTGTCTGATCGCCAAAGAAAAGTAATTGATTTTTTGGAAAAAAATTCTGCGGAAGATGCCAAGAAGATATATAAAACAATGCTATTTTGCCAATCCTATCCTGATTTACCTGCAATAGAATTAGTTTTGTCTCATTGCTTGAATGAGTTTGTAAATGCCTTATTGAGAAGGAATGAGAATGAAAGAAAAGTTATTTTGGAAAAGGCTATAACTGATATGAATTTTTATGGCTGCGATGAGAAGAAACTAAAGCAAGCTACTTCGGATGCTTATGTTAAAATAAAAGAAAAATTAAGTGATGAGTTATCGAAGATTAAGGATTTTGTTAAAGGATATCTTGAGGTTAAATATCAAGAAGGTGTCACCAATACTTTGGCACAAAATATAAAAAATTCAAAAGAGTCTGCTAATAAATCTCGACACTATAATGGGGGATTAACCGGTGATATTGATGGAATTAATAATGGAATAAGCAAAGTTGAGGATGCACTACTTAGCCTTAGCGCAAGTTACTTTGACAAGTTGCAGGGTATAAACAAAATATTGCAAGATGCAAATTCATCTCCCTTTAAAAAACCCAGTGATGATACAATAAGAAGCGTTCTTTCGGTTTTAACAAACGAGAATGAAATATATTTTTTTAATAATCTTGAGAATCGCGAATGGGTTACTTCACTTGAAGGAATTCTTAGCCCAAGCTCTAAAAATGTGGAACCTGATTATTTCTGGCCTCAAGGAGCTTATTTATCTAGAATTGCGAAAGAAAAGCCAGATGAAGTTTTTCAAATAATTCAACCTTATCTTGAAAATCGCTTAAGTAAAAACGCTGATGTTGGTAATTTTATTTTGATGAAAATTTTTAAGATTTCTGAAAATTTTCCTGAAGACAAAAATTATGCTCTAAAAGTTGGAGAGGCATATCTAAATTATTTGAAACATGATCAAGATTTAGCAGCTGTTGTTAATAGTCACTATGTCAAAGATTTTTTGAATAATTTGGTTAGAAGAGGTTGTGAAAAATTAGTTTTAGAAATTGCTGAAGAATTATTGTTGATAAAACCAGATGATCAGAAAGCTAAGTTCAACGATTTTAAAACAAGATTTAATGATTCTGCCAACATGGATGATTATTACTATGAAGAAGTTTTGAAGGTTGTTAAAAATTCTGTTTTAGCAAAAAGCTCATTCAAGCTATTTGAAACTTTGTGCAAAATTTTGAAGAATGCGGTTGATGGAGAATTTGCGAAAGAAAGTAACCAACGTTTATGCTTCAATCGTTCTGCAATTGAAGACCATGAGCAAGATCAATACAGAAATGCTGCTGAATTTAAGTTAATTACAGCAATTCGTGATGTAGCTGAATATATCTTTGAAAATGACTCAAAAAACAGATCAAAACTAATTGGAATTTTAGAAGAAAAGCTGAGCGATGGTTCTGATTTTTTAATATTTACCAGAATTATTCTTCATTTGTTGCGTAAGTATCCAACCAAGCAAAGTAAAGCTATAGCGAAGCATTTGGTTGTTAAAGACAGATTTGATAACTACCATATTCACCATGAATATTATCTTTTGCTTCAACAAGAATTTAAAAATCTTTCTGCTCTAAATAAGAAGAAAATTCTAGGATTTATTAATGATGGTTTTGAAGAAAGAAAAAACACTAAAGTTCCTGATAATGATGATGCAAAAAAAGAAAGGAATCTCTATGCCAACAGATGGTTGTTTGATGAATTGGATTGCATTAATGATGGATTAAGTGGCGAGTGGAAAAAGAAATATCACGAACTAAGCAAAGAATTTCAGAAGAAAAAACGACCAGATTTAAATCACTACATTGAGTCTGGAATCGTTCTTGATAAATCTCCACTCACTGAAGAGCAGTTAGCAAAAAAACCATTAAAAGAACTAATAGATTTTTTGGTAAAATGGAAACCAGAAAAAGGTTTTGGATCTGAAAATCCAAGAGGATTGGGAGATGTTATAGAAAAAGATTTTGCTAAAAATCCTAAAAAATATCTTGATGAATTGTTGCTGTTTAAACAGGTAGAAAGACCTACATATTTAAAACGAGTAATTAGAGCTTTTATAAAATATGAAAACAAAACCAAGAAAGATTGGGAAATTTTAGTTGAGCTTGGAAAATGGATTGCTGATCAATCTACAGATTTTAGAGATGAAGAATTTAGTAATTTCGACAGCTATGCTTTTGATGGTGATAAACATTGGGGATGGTGCAAACAAGAGTTCGCAAAACTGATTTCTGAAAGTTGCAAATCTAAAGAGCAAAATCAAATTCCTGAAAATCTTTCCAAAGATGTGGTTTTGGTTTTGAAGAAAATGATTCTTGATAAAGATGTAATTCTCGAAGAGTGGGAAATTAACAATAACGATGATGACAGATATTATAGCCGAGCAATTAATAGCTGCCATGGTGAAGCTTTAGCTGCTTTAATTGAGTTTTCTTTGTTAGAGTTTAGGAGAAATAACAAAGACTACGCCTCTGAAATTCTTACTTCAGTTTTAGATAATCTAGCTTCTCAAGATTCTTATCTTGAAGGTTTTGCAGTTTTAGGACGTTATTTGCCTTGGATTAATTTGATTAATCGCAAATGGGTTGAAGATAATTTAGAGAAAATTCTTCCAAAAAATAATAAAGAAAAATTCAACGCAGTTTGGCTGACCTACATAAACTTTGTTCCATCATTTGATGACATGTTTGATTTGTTGAAAGATAAATATCTTTTTGCTCTTGAAAATCCCACAGATGAGGAAAAAGACAACAAACGCAGCAATTTCAAGCTTGGTGAAAGTATCGCAGTATTTTATTCTAGAGGTAAGATAAGCCTTGAAGACGATTTATTGAAAAAACTTTTCAAGAAGCGTCCACAAGATGGATCAGCAATGATTTCTTTAATTGGAAGGTGGTGCTGTAATGATAATAATCCTCTACCAAAAGAATTTGTGAGTAGGTTTAAAAATTTATGGGATTGGAGAGTGGCAAATTCTGCTGAATTACCAATCTCTATTAAAGAATGCGATTCATTTAAATGGTGGTATAAATCTGGCCTATTCGATCGTAAATGGGCACTTGAGCAACTATTGGAATCTGCAAAAAAATCCAGAGAAGAAAGAAGACCAGAAATTTTTATTGTTGGTGAGAAATTGTTTGAAGATTTACAAAATTATCCTGAAACAGCTTGGGAAGTGATTAAACTGATGCTTAAAGTGAAAGGCTATTTTATGGGTGTTGATATTGATTTTGTAAAACAAGTATTCGGATTAATTGAAAAAAGCGATTGGGGTAAAATTAAAAAAGAAGCCAGCGAAGTTAAAGACGAGTTTTGTCGTAGAAACAAATTAGATGAAAAGTTTGTTAGCATTTATGGGTGATCTACTAAGTGCAGCAAAGCGCGATTTGAAATGAGTTACTAATACTATTTTTTACAAAAAAGTATCAAAAAATAATATTTTATGAATTTTTATGAAAAGAAATTATGTTTTTATTCTGTTACTTATGGCTATAGTTGCTTGCTCTCAAAATTTTTCTCTTACAGAAAAAACAGTCGCACAATATCAGAATTATGACCTAAAAAGTTTTATCAAAGAGCGCTTTATTGAAAGGTCTGGACTTGAAGGATCGCTGCTTAAAATTAATGTATTTTTAGATAAAACTTTACCAAAGACGCAGAAAAATCTGCCCAGCACAGAGGATTTAGAAAATTTTCGTAAGAATAATTTTATCTACAAAGCTTACTACACCTCAAATACTAGCTATCTTTCAATGCCAAAAAGAGATCTGGAGTTATTTTGCAAAACTCAAGGTGGAAAATTTTTTCTAACAAAATCTATTTCTAAAAATTTTGTGCGTGAAAGATATTCGGCGGTAGTTGCAAGTGCTATAAAAAATAAGGAAATCCTAAATAGTAATCAACTGGCTGAATTTGATTATTACTCAGGTTCAAACAGTGCTGTTGGTGGTTATCAAGAAGGTATGGAAAATGGATATTTTGGTGAATTCTCTTGCAAGTCAGAAAAAGAAAGTAGCTCAGAATTGTGGAAGGTTGGAATTTATCCAATTGGTTTTATCCCAAAAAAAGCAATGAGCCAGACAGATGCTCACACGCTGCTTTTACAGATTATTCAAATTTAAAAAACTAAGTGCTGAAACATGGTTATTAAGAAAACGAAATGATTCGCCACTAAAAATAAATAATTTTATTAACAGCAACTGGCGCTAATCTCAAAGTAAACTAGTTTATTTTCTTTTGTGGTTGAGGTGATTAAGCGAGATTGATTAGTTGCCCAAGAATAAGTGAGGGAAGCATTAAAATACCTGCTGTTAAAAAGAGTTTTTATGCCAGCACCAGCAAGCCTTCCATCTGCGCCATTATCAACGAATTTATTTTTGACATAGCCGTAATCGTAAAATGGCTCTATTGAGAATTTATTTAGGTGAGCAAGATTTTTTCCAAAAAATCCTGGGTTATTTTGATCTTGGTTTTTGGTGAAAGGTGCAACCAATGATCCGATGTTAAAATTAATTTTGTTTCTGAAGTAATAGCCGGAATCACCGTTGATGTAATTTTCTCTGAATCCGCGCACCGAATAATATCCACCAACAGAAAATTGCTCAGAACCATAAAGTGTTTGCTTGGCATATTGGCTATTCATTTCGGTCACAAAAGTTGCTGGTGCATTGATTCTTGGTATAGTGAATCTTTTGGAAAAATTTGCGTAAAGTTTGAAGACATCGAATTGTGCTCTTGGCGCGGTATCTAACATGCCTGGCGTGTCTTTTTTGGCATTCATCAACTTCAAACCTTTTGAATAAGATGGGTTAAAATAAATACTGGTGGTGTTATCAAGGTAAGAAGAAGCAGCGAATCCAACATTTAAAATAGAGAGCCTTCTTTCTGAAGTAGTAATTTTTTCGCCGTTCAAATAGCTGGCAGATGATTTGTCGGTTAGTGACGCTGCTGTTGAAAGTCTGAGCTTAGTTTTGTTTATCAAAACGCGATCTAGCGTAATTTTTGATGATTGTGAAAAGCCAGTTAATGTGCTTGGTCCGTTAGTTCCAGGATTTTGTCCTTTGAAATCAGAGTGGGAAAAATCGTAGGTTAAAGTGTTATATTTAAACGGAACTGAAAGAGTACTGCTGAAAGATTTTATGTCTTTGATTTGGTTATCATCATGCGTGTTGGTGGTGTAGTTCAAATTCAGATTATCGTTTAGTAACAACAGATTATCAAAATTTGAAGACAAGTTTGTGCGTTGAACTCCAGTGAATTTGTTGCCTAAATTATCTTTGCCGATCGTAAAGCGTGCAGGGAATTTTTTGTTGTTGTCAATTTTTACAATGCTTTCACCGCTTTCACTTCCTGGTTCAATTTTCATTACAGCTTGGTTTGATTGCAGACGATTAATCTGATACATTCCTTGGTTGATGTCGTTAATGTTTAAAACATCACCTTCAGCAGCGCCAAAAGCAGTAAATTCTTGCATTTTTTCAATTACTCGGTCTTTGCCTAAAGAAATTTTTTCAACTTTTCCTTCAATGATTTGTAACTCAAAAATTCCGCTTTGTAAATTTTGTTTGGGCACTTTTACCTGAGTTGTGACATATCCTTTGCTTTGGTAATAATCATTAACCGCTTTGATGACGGATGCTAAAGTTTCACCTTCCATGCATTTGCCAATAAATGGGGCGACAATTTTTTTCTGGCGATAGCTGGAAAGTGATTTGGCATCAAGTAAGTGAATTTCTTTAATCACCACACAGCCTGGCATTTTACCACTTACCATTGGCTGAGATTTTTTAGATTCTTCTTCATCTTCTTTTTTCTTGCGCTCATGCTCTTTGCTAATGGTATCAAATTCGCGCTCACGCTTTTTGTCTTCTAAAATGTTTTGTTGCTGGCGCGTGATCCAGTCTTGTTGGTTGATTGCATCCTGAGTGGTTTGCGCAAAAACTTGCAAGCTAAAAATTGGCAATAAAACAGCCGTTAGGATTAGCGTTTTGAAGTTAGATTTGATTTTATTTAAGCACCTCTTTGTCATTCAAATTTTATGTTAAAAAAGCAAAAAACCCTTGCCGTGGAGAGCAAGGGTTTTCGTTAATAATATCGGTTTAGAATCTATAAGCCAAACCAAGTTTAACCACATCAACATTAGTTTTAGCGCTGATCTGTCCGCCAGCAGTTGTTGCAGTTCCAGAAGTAATTTTAAGATTTTGGTATTTGTTATATTCCAAATTCATTACCCAATTTTTAATTGGTTCGTAAGAGAAACCAAAGCCGATAAATCCCGCAGTTTTATTGCCGCTAGTTTTAGTGTTTAACTTGCTTCCACCAACATAGGTATCACTAGTATTCATTTCGTAGCTAAAAGATGAAACACCAACTGGAATGTAAGCAGCAAATTGATCATTGATGTCATAACCAAGATTTACTTGTGCAGTAAGACTTGATTTTAGCTTTACATTTTGTGAGTAAGGAACGCTGCTAAATCCTTGGTATCCGGCTTTTACGTCGTTGTTTAAAACATCATAAGATACGCCTGGAGTAACGAAGAAATTGTTGAAGTTGAAAGCATATTTGTAGTTCACTCCAAAGCCATAAGCGGAGTCTTTTTTATTATGATTATAATACGGAGCTGCGCTATCAGTATTATCATCAGCAAGAGTTGAAGTGCTTTTAACTTTTGCGGTACTTCTTAGCACATCAATACCAAGGTAATTTCCTTCGGTTTTAGCGTAAGCTGAAGTAGCTAATAACGATCCTGCAATTGCGATTAACGATAATGTTTTTTTCATAATTTTTTTTAAAAAAAGTTAACCAGGGCTATGCTCTAAAAACATTTACCTGAAAGGTTCGATTAAATTACTTAACCAAAATACTTATCTTCGCTTTCTCAAAACTTTGTGAAGCGAAGTCTTCCATTGCTTTTTTAGCAAGATTCTGTGCCAGGGCTTCTTTAGCTTTTTCATAAGGTAAAACTTGTGCTAATCTTTCGTCATCAAGTTTGATCACCACCCATTTACTGTTGGTGAAGAATGGCTTTGAGATTTGACCTTTTTGTAAAGTTTTTGCCTGTTTTAAAACATCTGCTGGAAGAACATCTTCAACGATAAAGCCAAGATCACCGCCTTTTTTGGCGACTTCTTTATCCACCGATCTTTTTTTTGCAATTGAGGCAAAGAAATTTGGCGATTTAACGACAGTTTGATAAACTGCTTCAGCTTCGTTTTGGGTTTTGAGAGCGATATAGCTGATTCTTAGGTCTTTTTTGTCTTTTAGTTTTGTTACGAGTTCATCGTAGTTTTTCTTAACATTTTTTTCTTCGATTGCTTCTTTGGCTAAGGTGAAAAGGAGCTTTTGTTTGAGCAATTCTGATTCAAAACTTTTTAATGCTTCTTGATAATCTTTGTCTTTGTTAAGATTTCTTTTTTTGGCTTCTTTGTAAGCCATTTCTTTTAGGACAACTTCTTTGATGACAGCTTCTTTTTGTTCTGGGCTTAGTTTGTCGAAAGTAAGACCTTTAAGCTTATCATTTTTAGAAACGAGTCTACTCAATTCGTAATTTGCGTCTTTGAGCGTTACTTCTCCGCCAGAGTATGTTGAAACAATTGTGGTTGATTGATCGTCAGTTGCACTTGCCGCATTGTTTGCAGTTTTTGAACTGATGTTTTGGCACGAGGATAGTGCCAGAATAAGGGTAAGTGATGTTACAATAGTTTTTGTATTGTTAGTCATAAAAATTTGTTAATTTAATATTGAGTCGTTTTTCATTTTTAGAATTAGAGAGCGATAAGCATTCTCCAAAATTTCTTTTTGTGTTTTATCAAAATCATAAGCAAAAGGTGTTGCTACAACAAAAGGCAGCCAGATTGCAGTTGTCATCGAATCTTTGATTTCGTAGTGTTTGATTTCTTTTTCTTTTTTAACATCGGCTGAAACAAATATTTTTGCCGTATGCCATGATGGAATAAAATAAGCGGTGGCTGCTGAGATAACAAATCCAACTAATCTGGCCGGATTTCTTTGGTCATAAGCTTTGCCTTCAAAAATTATATCAGCTTCAGTTTTTTTCTTAACCAACTCACAGCAGTTTGATTCTTCTAAAACTCTCTCAAATAAACGAGACCTGTCACCGTAGGTAATATTGCTGTGAGCTATTGGTACAAAATCAAAATCCCATCTAATGTAAATTTTTTTCTTTTTTTTAGAAGCTGAACTTATCTGATTAGGATCAACCTTTACTAAATTATTTCCTTTGAAGATGACGCATCCACTTAGTAGGAAAAAAGCTATAAAAATTGAAATGATTTTGATGAATTTGTGCATATTCTATTTGCTGAAAAATCCATCTTTTTTTATTTGAGTAACAAGAGTTTTGTATAAATTTTTATTAACCTCTAACTCAGCTGTTGTCATATTTGCAAAGGGAGTCGCGACAATCAATGGTGCCCAAATAACCCCTAGGATAGAGTCCTTTGTATCGTAATTTTTTGTCATTCTTCCTTTGCTTACCGTAGCGGTAACTCTCATCTTTGAGTTAGACCAGCACGGTATAGCGGTAAATGTTAAACCACTTATAAAACAGGCATAAATGCCTAATTTGCTGCTTTCATTGTAAAATGTTCCCTCAACAAAAATATCGGCTTCTTCTTTTTCGTTTACTATATCGCAACAACCAGATTCTTTAATTACATCAGTAAAAATTTTCTTTTGATCTGATTTCGCCTTATCAATTATATTTTGTTGAGGATTGTCAATCATGGTTGTATGAAAACTCCAGCTAATGAATATTTTAGATTTTTTTGCCGATGTAACTTTAAGTTCTTCTGTCTTTATGGCGGAATATTTGTCTGACCTGATGCCAACGCAGCTGGCTAAAGAGGTTAAAATTATTAGAAGTGTTATTAGATTTAGTTGTTTTTTCATAAGTTAAAATTGTTAGTTAGTTAATAAATTTATTCAGTTGTTATTAATATATTTTCTCAGCAGATATTTAGGCTATGGAAAAGACCAATGATAGTAGGTCATTAGTCCCCATTTTACAGGAAGCTCCTTAGTAAATTCTTTCCCATCATTTGTTTTAACTATAACGATTATAGCTTTGTCATCAGCCATTCGGAACTTCCAGAAATTATCTATTTTGAATTTGAATTTTTTGCCATCCATATAAACTTGATCTCCATGTTTCTTTTCCCATTTTTCTGTAATGATAATGTCGTGGATGATGCCGTTATATTTCAATTTCAGACCCACAATTTCTTTCGAACTGCTACTTATAACAAACTCCTTTTCGCAACTATTAAAAGCCATCCACACAGGAATTACTGGCAATAAAATACCAAAGAAAGTTACATTAGCTCCACATTTACCAATTGGTCTCTCAAAAACTACGCCTGTACTGATATCTAATGCAACACCATCGCCTGTAAAGCCAGGATTTCCAGCGTGAGTTTTTGCATCAACTTTTTTTTTGAATTTTAATCCAGCTCCAACACTAAAGCCACCGCAGCTAGAAATGATTAAACACAGAGTTAAAGTAAATAATTTTCTTATCATTTTTGAGTACCAAAGTTGTTATTATTTAATTTACTAGTCATCGCTCCACAAGCAGCGGGAGCTATTGCACAATACTCGACGGCAATTGCTGGTGGTATAGTAAGTTGCAAGACTGGAGAAGTTCCAACAACAGCATTTTGACCCCAAGGATCATGCATTGTAGACATTGCATTCATTCCGCCAAGCTTATTTGCGCCATTAGATATAAAACCACTCTCTTTCAAGAAACCATCCCAGAAGCTGCTCGTAAAAGGATTTGTTGAGTAAGCTGGAACTCGCGTGCCTATTAATTGTGTTTGATCAGTTACATTAGCCATTCCAATGTTGTTTACCGAAGGATCAATAATTCCATTATAGTTTGGATAATTTGCTTCAACAAAGGCTCTATATTCAGGTTTGGCCATAAGTTGTGGATCCGGTTTATAAACCGCATAATCCTTCCCCTTTTCTACGGTAGCACTTCCACCACTAGCCTTAACCGTCGCAGCCGCCCCCGCTGCCACCGCCGCCGCAATCGCAATATTTCTCAAACTTTCTGTTGAGGTTGTGTCTTTATAGCTAGTAGTGCCAATAGTTTTGAGTTGTTTAAAAATATCTCCATCTGCATTCATACTAGCATTTATTCCAGAAATC